>Ga0073932_1000267_pt1 | contig 134651 bp, 114 predicted proteins | sample DewCreD2012metaG_FD_76967 | JGI IMG/M metagenome (GOLD analysis project Ga0073932, IMG submission 76967) | Hot spring sediment bacterial and archeal communities from British Columbia, Canada, to study Microbial Dark Matter (Phase II) - Dewar... ...
CATGTCGTAGCCGCCGAAGATGGCGTCCCACAGACGGCTGTGGTTGACCCACTTGCGGCCCTTGCCGAACGGCAGTTCGTAGTTCATGCTGCCCGTGTACTGGTGGGTGCGGTCAAATCCGCTTCGCCCCCGGTCCAGGTTGCGGTCCAGCAACCGGCTGCCCGTGCTGGCGTCGATCGACTTGGAATAGGTGTAGAAGGTCAGGAACGAGATCCCGGAGGAGTACCGCTTCTCCAGCTTGATCGTCCCGGAATGGTAGTTCGAATTCGAGCCATTGGTGCGCAGCGTAATCCCGCCGAAGTTGGTGAAGGGCCGGTAGGCCTGCGTGTTGCCGCGCATGGTGTTGAACAGCGTCGAATTGTTCTGGTACAGATCCCAGGCCCAGTCATACGTCCACTGGTTGATCTGCATGTTTTCGTAACCGTTCACGCCCCGGTTGCCGGCGTAGGTGGCTTCCACCAGGTAGTTGGCGGAGAAGTTGTACTGCACGCCGAAGTTCCAGTTCATGGCGTAGGGAACCTTGCGGCTGGGGTCCACCCAGGTGGCGCCCCGGCTGCTGTAGTTGGTCGAGGCGTAGGGAATCGTCCCGTCGGCCCGAACCACCGGCCATACCAACAGAGAGGACACCGGCCCCTGGTTCAGCAGGAACTGCGGGCGGTAGTCTCCGGAAGGCGTGTCGATCCGCCCCGTGATGGAGCCGTACTCTTCGGTCGGCGGACTGGGCAGCCGCTCTTCGTTCATCGCCAGGGCGAAGCCCGCGCGCACCACCAGGTCGCGCCGCGCCTGCCAGGCCATGCCGAACCGCGGCTGGAAGTTGTTCCAGTCCTTGTTGTGCAGCTTCGCCGGGTGCGTGATCACGCCTTTGGCCCCGGCCACGACGTTGTCGGCCGCGTTGGGGTCGAAGCTGGACTGCTGCCCGTACTTGTTGTTCATCACGCTCTGCACCTGCCACCGAACTCCGAGGTTGAGGGTCAGGTTGGGCCGAGCCTTCCAGTCGTCCTGAAAATACAGCGAGTGCATCCAGTTCCGCGGAAGGTTGCTCAGCAGGTTGATGGTGCGCGTATAGGTGGACACCGCGCCGCTCATCAATTGGGTCAGGTTGTGCCCGCCGGTATTGGGGACGCTGGAACCATTGGCTTGCAAACCGTTGGTCCCGGCCAGTGAGAAGGTCCCGGCGTTGTTGTCGATGCTGCGGCTGTTGCTGCGGAAGCGCATCAAGTCGTAGCCCATCTTGAAGGCGTGCTTGCCCATCAGCTTGCTGACGTCTTCCTTGAAGTTGAGGCTCTCCTGCACATCCAAGCTGGGATTGGAGACGAAAGGAATCCCGGTGATGTTCGGCATGCTGCCCGCGCCGATATTGGGGATCCCCAGCAAAGCGCCGTAGTCGGTCCCAAAGGCCGGCCACCGCCCTTCATTCCGGTACCGGTAGTAGCTCAGCCGCGTTTCGCTGATCATGGTCGGGGCCAGGGTCCAGACGGTTCCGAGGCCGGCGGTCTTCTGCGCCTCCAGGGTGGTCCGGGAGGAATCGTCGAACAGAGGATCCTGGATGCTCATGTTCGGGGTCCAGCCCTCGCGCGTATTCCAACTGTAGGTGAAGAAGGTCTTCACGGAGTTCGTCACCTGATGGTCCAGGCGAGACGAGTAAGTGAAGTAGTCCACGGTCTTCTGCCGGGTCGCCAGCAGATTGTCGGTGTAGCCGGTCGCGTTGAACGTCCCCGGCAGATTGGGATCTGCCCAGACTTTGCGGCCGAGGAACTTGGTGGCCACCGGGCTCCAGCTAGCCTTGGGGATGATGTTGCCCACGTAGGGGTCCCGCACCCACTGGCCGTTCACCTGGCGCGTGGTGCGCGGGTCATAGATCGCGTTGACTCCCGAGCGGCCGCCGAAGCTGAAGTCGCCGTTCAGCATGTCCGCCGTCGGCACGGTGTAGGAAATCGACTCGCCCTGCCGCTCGATCAGCCACTGGCCGGCGATCATAAAGAAGGTCCGGTTGCGGCCGTCATAGAGTTTGGGGATGTAGACCGGTCCGCTCAGGTTCGCGTCCGGCATGTCGAACTTCAGCGTGGTTCCCACCTGCTCGAACCGCTCGCGCTGGAAGAAGCGCCGGTGCTGCATCGGCCTGCGCCGGAACAGTTCCGAAACCAGTCCGTGCAGTTCGTTGGTCCCGCTCTTCTTCACAATCACCACCGCCCCGCCGGCCGAGTGTCCATACTCGGCGGGCATCGCCGTGGTGATGACCTTGATTTCGTCGATGGTGTTCTGAATGGTGTCCGTGGTGTTGCTGCCGCCCGGCTGCACACCGTAAATGCCGTCTTCAAAGTAGCCGATCTGGCCGCTGTCGTTGCCGTTGATGCGGAAATCGCCCAGCGCGCCGCCCCAGCCGAAGCCGTTCACGTTGACGCCCGGCGTCAGGTACAGAATGGACCGCGACCAGCGCTGGAACAACGGCATGCGGTAAAAGTAGTCGCCCTTGACCAGCGTCCCGGTGGAGGAGGTTTCGGTCTCGAGCAGGGGGATGGCGGCGGTCACTTCCACCGTGTCCGCCACCGCGCCGATTTCGAGAGCGGCATTGACGGGCACCGTGGCGCCCACGCTCAGGGCGACGTTTTCGCGCAGGAAGCGCTTAAATCCCGCCGCTGTGATGGCCACCCGGTAGGTTCCCGGACGCAGCGCCGGCACCCGGTAGATGCCCTCGTTGTTGGTCTGGGTGATGTTTTCGATGTTGGTTGCTACGTTGGTCACGGTCACTTGCGCCCCCACCACTACCGCGCCGGTGGGATCGGTGACTGTGCCGGTGAGATTTGCTGTGTCTTGAGAAAAAGCAGGCACAGACAAACACAAAATAAGGGTCATCAAGAGACCCTGAAGCAGTTTTTTTGGCATTCAACTCTCCTCTTTGGCCGAGGATCACGGTATCCACTTGGGGCAGACAGAGTGAACTTCCTCCGCTCCCATGTCTCGGGCCCCCAAAGCGATGGCCGCCCCCGGCCGTTGTTGTACCCTGGCTGCAAAGCGCCCAACGCAACACCAAAAATGAGCGCCCGTGCAGCTATTGAGATTATCGTGTATTAATGAATAAAAATCAACCACGGCTCTGGGGAGCGGCCGGGAAGTCCCGAATTGCACTGCTGGGGATCCACTCTGCCGGTTCGTTTTTCGAGCCGAGGCCAGCCAAATCCGAGTTGCGGCTTTCGTCTCAGACGTGAGGAACACTACAGGTCCCTCCTACGAGAGCAGCACGCTGTCCCGGGGTGTAAGGAGGCTAGAAGAGGCAGCGCCGCGGAGTTTCGCGCTTCTTGAACACGCTGACCCCAACACAGCCTGGCCACGCCGAAGCAAACGAGGCGCCCGACCGTTGCGGGCGTGCCATCCGGGTTGCCGTATCAGACGCGGCTATCGGACAAGGCGTGACCCCTCGAACTTGAGGGCGTTAGGGCGGAAAAGGTTGGTTGCGGGGGTAGGATTTGAACCTACGACCTTTGGGTTATGAGCCCAACGAGCTACCAGACTGCTCCACCCCGCACTCTCATGGTAACGCACACCGCCCCGACGGTCAATGACAGATTTTGGGGTGTCAACGCAAAGCAGAAAGCTCCTCCTCCGTGCAGGCTGCCCGCAGGAGCAGGGACCGGAGGGACCATTGAATCCGGGAGCGACGGCCGTTGCGTGATCTACGAGTCGCGGGATCCTGGCAAGGGGCGCTCGTGGCGGCGCGCTTCTTCAATCCAGCATTCCGGACCGGGTGAGCTGGCGCAGGTATTCACGAAAGGCGCTGCCCAGATCAGGCCGCCGCAAGGCAAACTCCACGGTGGCCGTAAGGAAGCCGAGCTTGTCGCCGGCATCGTAGCGCTTGCCTTCGAAACGATAGCCGTAGACGGGCTGCCGGTTGAGCAAATTCCGGATGCCGTCGGTGAGCTGGATTTCCCCGCCCTTGCCCGGCTCGGTAGATTCGATGGAAGAGAAGATCTCCGGGGTCAGCACGTATCTCCCGATGACGGCAAGGTTGGAGGGCGCATCCTCGACGGCGGGTTTCTCCACCAGGTCGTGAATTCGATAGAGACGGTCATTGGCGCCATTGTGCGCAACCGGCTCGGCGGCCACGATGCCATAAGCGGGCACCTGGCTGGCTGGAACTTCCATCAGGGCCAGGACAGACACGTTGTAGAACTCGTGAATATCGAGCAGTTGGCGCAGGCACGGAGTTGGCGCCTCGATCACATCGTCCGAGAGGATTACGGCGAAAGGTTCCTCACCCACCAAGTCGCGGGCGCGCAGGACAGCATGGCCCAAGCCGAGGGCTTCCTTCTGACGGATATAGGCCACCTCGATCATTTCGGAGATCGCCCGGACTGTGGCCAGCAGATCCTGCTTTCCCCTGGACTCGAGCAACTGCTCCATCTCGAAGCTGACGTCGAAGTGATCCTCGATCGCGCTCTTGCCGCGGCCGGTGACGATGATGATGTTCTGTACTCCCGAGCGAACGGCCTCTTCGACGCCGTATTGAATCAGGGGCTTGTCGACCAGCGGCAGCATCTCTTTGGGCTGCGCCTTGGTGGCGGGCAGGAAGCGTGTACCCAGCCCAGCGGCAGGAAACACGGCCTTGCGGACTTTGGAAGCCATTGTACCTATTGTAATCATAGGGGAGTTGCGTTCGAGGACTGCTCTGGGGCAACAATGAACTCTGGCCGCGACGGAAGAAGTTGTCCTGGAGGCTGCTTGGCTGAAACCCAACTCCCGAAGGTGCTGCGGGCTCTGGCATACCGGAATTTCAGGCTGTTTGCCGGCGGACAGTTGCTGTCGCTCACCGGGACGTGGATGCAGAACGCCGCGCAGGCGTGGCTGGTTTACCGTCTGACCGGCTCTTCCCTTCTTCTCGGCGCCGTGAGTTTCGCGGGACAGGCGCCCATTTTCGTCCTGTCGCCTGTGGGGGGCGCCGCCGCCGACCGGTACAGCCGGCACCGGATCGTGGTGGCGACCCAAGCCACGGCCATGGTTTTGGCGCTGGTGCTGGCGGCGCTGACTCTTTCGGGGCGAGTCCAGGTCTGGCACATCGTCACCCTGGCTTTGATGGCCGGCGTGGTGCAAGCGTTTGACACGCCGGCGAGGCAGGCGTTCTTTGTGGAGATGGTGGGGGAGCAGGACCTGCTGAACGCCATCGCACTGAATTCGAGCATGTTCAACACGGCGCGGATGATCGGCCCGGCGCTGGCTGGGGTGCTGGTGGCCTCGGTGGGGGAAGGCTGGTGCTTCCTGGCGAACGGACTGAGTTACATGGCGGTGATCGGGGGGCTGCTCCTGATGCGGCTAGCCCCCTTCGAGATGCGAAAGGACCACGGCCCTGTTTTATCGGAGTTAATGGAAGGATTCCGTTTCGCCTGGCGCTCCAAACAGGTAAGGATGCTGCTGGCGATGCTCGGCGTGGCCAGTCTGCTCGGGGCGCCCTACGTGGTACTCATGCCGATCTTCGCGGGAGAGGTGGTGGGCGGGGGGCCCAGGACGCTGGGCGTGTTGATGGGCGCAACCGGTTTGGGCGCCATGGCCGGGGCCCTGTCGGTGGCAGCCCGGACCAGCGTCCAGGGTTTGGGCAGAGCCGTAACGTACGCGTCAGCCGGATTCGGGCTGAGCTTGCTGCTGTTTTCGCTGAGCAGGAACCTGTGGCTGTCCTTTGCCCTTCTGGTTCCGGTGGGCTTCTCGCTGATGACCCAGATGGCATCGTCGAATACCTTGATACAGAGCAGTGTTCCCGACCGGATCCGCGGCCGGGTCATGGCCCTCTATTCCATGATGATCATGGGTGTGGCGCCATTCGGCGCGCTGCTGGCCGGTTTTCTAGCCCAGAAACTGGGCGCGCCGGCGACGGTGGGGCTCGGCGGCGGAGCGTGCCTGGCGGCCTCGGTTGTTTACGCGCGGCAACTGGCAGCGGACTCCAAGCTAGGATTACCATTGTGTAGAGGGGAGTAGAATGGCGTACGTAATCGCTGAACCTTGTATTGGGACCAAAGACACTGCCTGCGTGGATGCCTGCCCGGTGGACTGCATTCACCCGAAGAAGGACGAGACGGAGGCTTTTGAGAAGGAGGAGATGCTGTACATCGATCCCGTAGAGTGTATCGACTGCGGGGCTTGCGTACCGGTATGTCCCGTTTCGGCCATCTTCCCTGTGGATGACCTTCCGGAGAAGTGGGCGGAGTTTACAGCGCGGAACGCAGCGTACTATGGCCGCTGAAACCGGCAGGGTTCTCGCGGGCGGATTGCTGGGGTAAGCTGGGATTGAGACTTCGTAAAGGAAAGGGCAACCAAATGTCACATCATGACAACAGCTCGAAGGCGATCTGGTTCCTGACCGGGGCCGCGATCGGCGCGGCGATCGCCCTGCTGTATGCGCCTCAATCCGGGCGGGACACGCGCAGGTTTATCCGCAAGAAGACGGAGGCCGGCCGCGAAGCTCTGGCGGAAGCCGGCAAGGAGATTGCCGACCGCGGCAAGGAGTACTATGACAAGGGCCGGCAACTTGCCGAGGAAGCGGGCGAGTTGCTGGAGCGCGGCCGCAAGATCGTTACCGGCTGAGGGCGTGGCATAGATTCTCGGCAGCCTGGAGGCGCACCGATGAGTGTGCAACCTGCTTTGGAAGCGGGCTCATTGCCCGAGTTCCGCAATGAGCCATACACGGACTTTTCCGCGCCGTCCAACAGGGAGGCAATGCAAGCTGCCCTGGCGGAAGTGCGCCGTCAATTCGGGCGCGAGTACGACCTCTGGATCGGCGGGCGGCCCGTGAAGTCGGGCAAGACCTTCCGTTCCCTTAACCCCAGCCATCCTTCCGAAACGGTAAGCGTCCATCCGTCGGCCAGCGCCGCCCTGGCGGCTGAGGCGGTGGAGTCGGCCTTCTCGTTTTTTCCGGAGTGGAGCCGTGTGCCCGCCTCCGAACGGTGCCGGATGTTGCTGAAGGCGGCGGACCTGATCCGCAGCCGCAAGATGGAGTTCGACGCCTGGCTGGTGGCCGAGGCGGGAAAGACCTGGCCGGAAGCGGAGGCCGATGTCTCCGAGGCGATCGATTTCTGCGAATACTACGCACGCCAGATGCTCCGGCTGGCCGGCTCCCATCCCATGCTTCACATGCCAGGCGAGTACGATGAGCTGGTCTACCTGCCGCTGGGGGTTGGCGCGGTCATTGCGCCCTGGAACTTTCCGCTGGCGATCCTCGTGGGGATGACGACGGCTACACTGGCAGCGGGGAATACGGCGGTCATCAAACCTTCCAGCGACACGCCCGCGATCGCAGCGAAGTTTGCGGAAGTGCTGCTGGAGGCCGGTTTCCCAGAGCGCAGTTTCTGCCTGCTCACCGGTGGAGGAGCGGAAGCCGGGGAGACCATCGTCACGCATCCCAGGACACGCTTCATCTGCTTCACCGGCTCACGCGACGTGGGGTTGCGCATTAATGAACTGGCCAGCAAGCCCCAGCCCGGGCAGATCTGGATCAAGCGCGTCATTGCAGAGATGGGAGGCAAGGACGCCATCATCGTCGATTCCGAGGCGGACCTGGCGAGCGCCGTGGACGGGGTGCTCATTTCCGCGTACGGTTACCAGGGACAGAAGTGCTCGGCGTGCTCCCGGGCTATCGTAGACCGGACCGTCTATGACGAATTTCTGGAGCGGTTACGCGTCAAGGTGGAGGCAGTCCGGGTTGGGCCGGCGGAGGATCCGAACAATTTCATGGGGCCGGTCATCAACGAAAAGGCCCTAAGATCGATTCTGAAATACATCGAGATCGGCCGAAAAGAAGGCAGGTGGATCACGGGCGGCGAGCCCGAGGGTGGGGAGGGGTATTTTCTGCGTCCCGCCATAATCGCGGATGTAGACCGCAAAGCGAGGATTTTCCAAGAGGAGATTTTCGGACCGGTTCTCGCGGTCACCCCTGCCAGGGACTTTGAGCACGCACTGGAACTGGCAAACGACTCCGAATACGGCCTGACCGGCGCCGTATACTCCCGGAATCCGGAGAAGATTGCGCAGGCCAAGGAACGCTTCTTCGTGGGGAACCTGTATTTCAACCGGAAGTGCACCGGGGCAATGGTGGGGGCGCATCCGTTCGGAGGTTTCAACATGTCCGGCACGGACTCCAAGGCCGGCGGCCCCGACTATTTGTATCAATTCCTCCAGGCTAAGGCGATCGCATCAAAGTTGATCTAAGGTCCGGCGTGCTGCGGCTATAGTTGTATGTGGCGGCGCAGCAGTACCGCACAACCTCGCGCATCGGAGGAGCGGGGACGGCGCATTGAATCGAGCCTCGCAAGTCAGATGGATCGAATCCTCACCCTCGTCAATCCGGAAGCGGGGCAGACAACCGGCCACTCCACTCAGCTTGAGCTGGACTATTTCGACCTGGTAGAGAACGCCAACGATATCATCTACACCCACGACCTCACTGGAAAGCTGACCTCGATCAACAAGGCGGCGGAGCGGATTACGGGCTACTCCAGGGAGGAGGCGACCGGCACCGATCTGATCCAGTGGCTCGATCCGGCGTCGCGGGAGACGGCGCTGGAGATGCTGCGGCAGAAGCTGGGCGGGTGTCCACGAACTACTTACGAGGTGACTCTGCTCACCAAAGAAGGCCGGCGTGTGGCGTTGGAAGTGAGCACAAGGTTGCTGTTCCGAGGCGGAGTTCCGGTGGGGGTACAGGGAATCGCCCGGGACATCACTGATCGCAAGCGCGCCGAGATGCTCGAGCGGGACCGAAACCGGGTGCTTCAACTTGTGGCCGCAAACGAACCGCTGGAATCTGTGCTGGCGGGGCTGTGCCGTCTTGTCGAGAGGCAGTTGGGAGCCGCGCGATGCACGATTCGGCTGGCGGAGAACGGCAAGCCGGAGACCGGCGGGAGTTCTGACGCCGGATTCGCAGAGAATCAGGAACCGCAGATGGCTTCGAACTTGCGGCGCATTTCCATCCTGGCGGACGACGGGTCGTTGATTGGGGAATTCTTGATCGAAGCCGGCGCCTTCTCCCTCGATCCGGCACAGGAGGCGAACGTAGCGGAGGCGGCGCAGCGCCTGGCCGTGGTCGCCATCGAGCACCGCCAATTAGCGGATCGTCTGGAGCACCAAGCCACGCATGATCCCCTGACAGGTCTTCCGAACCGGACCTTGCTCGAGAAGCGCCTGGAGCCGGCGCTCGGGCAGGCATCGGCCCACAGCCGCCTTCTGGCGCTGTTCTTCATTGACTTGGACCGGTTCAAACAGGTCAACGATACCCTGGGGCACGCCACAGGAGACCGGATACTGGCGGAGGCGGCGCACAGGCTGGCAAGTTGTCTCCGAAAGAGCGATTTGCTGGCTCGCATGGGCGGCGATGAGTTTACGGTGGTGGCAAGCGACCTCTCCGATTCCCGCGACGCAGCCAGAATCGCAGAGAAAATACTCGAGGCGTTCCGCGAGCCGTTTGTATTCGAGGGCCAGGAGCTCTTTCTGACGGCCAGCATTGGGATCAGTCTCTTTCCGCGCGATGGGGGAGATGCGGCGGTTTTGCAGCGCAACGCCGATGCGGCTATGTACCGCGCCAAGAGCCACGGCAAGAATGGCTATGAGTTTTTTACGCCGGAAATGGGCGTAGCGGCCTTGGAGCGGCTGGAACTGGACAGCACCCTGCGGCGGGCGCAGGAAAGAGGGGAGCTTCAGCTCCGCTACCAACCACAGGTGGACCGAGGGAGCAGACTTGCGGGCTTCGAGGCGTTGTTGATCTGGAACCATTCGAAGTTGGGAGTGGTCCAACCCGCGCAGTTCATTCCGATTGCCGAGGAAAGCGGGCTGATCCTGCCGATCGGCTCCTGGGCGATCGAGGAGGCTTGCCGGCAAGCGGCGGGTTGGGTGCGGGCGGGGTTGCCGAGGGCCGCGGTGGCCGTGAACGTCTCGGCGATGCAGTTCGCGCGGCCGGACTTCGTCGAAACCGTCGCCCAGGCTCTGGCTGAGACCGGACTGGACCCTTGCCTTCTGGAACTGGAGCTTACCGAAAGCCTGGTGCTGCGCCGGTTGGAGGAATCCATCCGCCAAATGGAGCGTTTGCGGGCCCTCGGCGTCAGGATATCCATCGACGATTTTGGGACGGGCTACTCCTCACTGAGCTACCTCAGGAGGTTGCCCATCCATGCTCTCAAGATCGATCGTTCCTTCTTGCATGGCCCGGTCAACGAGAATAGCGCCCTGCCCCTGATTGAAGCCATCATCGCGCTGGGGCACGGGCTGGGCCTGGCTGTCGTGGCGGAAGGCGTTGAGGACGGCGGCCAGTTCGAAAGCCTCCGGGCCGCCGGCTGCGACCGGTTCCAGGGCTACCTGTGGGGAGAGGCCGTTCCGGCGGATTGCGCCGCCACATTGCTGGAATCCGGGGTTCTTCCCGGCCGGCCGTGACGTCTTCGCGGAGAGCAGCGGCACTCTGTTACAGTGTTGGAATCATGGGCGCGGGAGCGAGATTGGCGAGCGGACGGGACCGATGAGCGCAGTGACGGCGGAGGCTGTCTGGAAGTACTACGGCGATTATCCCGCGCTCCGGAACATCAGCTTGACGGCCGAACCCGGCAGTTGCCTGGCGCTGCTGGGGCGGAACGGGGCCGGCAAGACGACGCTGTTGCGGATTCTGGCCGGGCTTTCCCGCGCCAGCCGCGGAACGGTGTCCATCAATGGCCGGGACGTGCGGGACCCGTTGACGCGGCGAGGGATCGGGATTCTCGGCCACGGCATTGCGGTTTACGAGGAGTTCTCAGCCTATGAGAACCTGAGCTTGTTTGCCGGCCTGTACGGGGTGAAGGATCCGCATAGAACCGCGCTGGCGTGGCTGGAAAGAACCGGTTTGGAGAAGGTGAAAGACGGTCTGGTGCGGGAATTCTCGCGGGGCATGCGGCAGCGGCTGGCGTTGGCGCGCGCGTTCCTGCACAAGCCCGCCGTGCTGCTGCTGGACGAGCCATTTACCGCCCTGGATGACCGGGCCATCGCCGTGTTGCAGAGCCTGCTGACGGAGGCGCGGGCCGAGGGACGAGCGGTTATCCTTTCCACCCACCAGTTGAGGGAGGCGCTTGAGCTTGCGAGCCACGTGGCCCTGATTCTGCGCGGCAGTCTGGCCTACGCGGGAGAACGCACGGCCGTCATGCTGGAAGACCCCGGCTGGCTGTACCGCCACTACGGCGAGGGATAGAGTCATGAGCTTTCTGCGCTATTCCTGGCTGATCGCCGTCAAGGACCTCCGTGCCGAATTGCGGACCAAGGAAGCCGTAAACGCGTCGCTATCCTTTGCCCTGGTGATTCTTCTGCTGTTCAGTTTCGCCTTCGATCCCACGGGCGAACAGACCAGGGAGATCTCCGGGGGGCTGCTGTGGCTTGTGTTTGCCTTCGCAGGCGCGCTGATTCTGAACCGCAGTTTCGCGCGGGAGCTGTCGAACGATTGTCTGGACGCGCTGGTCGCGTCCCCTGTTCCCGGCACGGCCCTTTACCTCGGAAAATGTCTGGCCAATCTCACGCTGTTGCTGGCGGTGGAACTGGTGTGCCTGCCGGTTTTCGGGGTGTTCTACAACGTGCGCTGGACGCACCGGTTCTGGCCGCTGATGCTGGTGCTGCTGCTTGGAACCTGGGGCATCGCCGTGGTGGGGACTATGTTCAGCGCGCTGACCATCAACCTCCGGTTGCGGGAACTGATGCTGCCCACGCTCGTGTACCCGCTGCTGATTCCGGCGCTGATGGCTGCGATCCAGTTGACGACCGGACTGCTGGCTGGGCAGCCTCTGGCCGGCGACCTGACGAACTGGCTGAAGTTGCTGGCCGGATTCGACATTATCTTCACCGCGCTAGCCTTGGGATTAGTGGAAACTGTTCTTGTGGGGTGAATCTTGAGACTGAAGCTTCTTTACGCCGCCTGCCTGATCGGCGCCTGGCTGCTGCTGGCCAATCTGGCCGTGATCCTGCTTGTCCTGCCGGACGAGGCGGAGCAGGGCGCCATCTACCGCATCATCTTCTTCCATGTGCCGGCCGCCTGGTCCGCGTTCCTCGGTTTCCTGGCGGCCGCGGTTGCCAGCGTGGCGTACTTGATCAAGCGGGACCTGAGGTATGACGCCGTGGCGGTTTCGGTCACGGAGGTCGGCCTGGCTTTTGGGGCGGTGAATCTGGTCACGGGCATGATCTGGGGGAGAATCATCTGGGGAATCTGGTGGACCTGGGATGCCCGCCTGACATCCATGCTTGTCTGCTGGCTCCTGTATGCGGGCTACCTGATGCTGCGGCGGGCCGTGGAGGAGCCCGCGCAGAGGGCCAAGGTGGCCGCCGTGTTCTCGATCTTTGCTTTTGCCGATGTGCCGATTGTGTGGTTCTCGATCCAGTGGTGGCGGACGCAGCACCCGCAACCTGTGATGCGGGGCTCGGGATCGATGGATCCTGCGATGTACAAAATGATGTTCGCCAACTGGGCGCCGCTTCTGCTGCTCTTCTGCGTGCTGGTGGTGATCCGGCTCCGGCAGGAGAGAATCCAGAGTGAAATTGATGCGCTGCGGCGGGAGGCCCACGCGCGGTAAGGGATAGAACGATATGGAAACAAGCAACTTCATGTATCTGGTCTACGGGCTGTCGGTGGCCTGGCTGATTCTGTTTGCCTACGTAGCCCTGTTGGCCGGGCGTGACCGCCGGCTACGCCGAGAGATCGAGGGGCTGAAGCAAATCCTGGGGCAGGACAAGCGGGTTTGACAGTTACGGAAGAGCGACCAGGGTTTGTGCTATCCTGTAAAGGACTCAATCGAGATAAAGAGAAGACAAGGAGCATCCACTTTAGATGGCGCTGGCGGCAGACCAAAAAGTCCGGGTGATCGGGCAATACCGGGTTCACAACACTGACACGGGATCTCCCGAGGTGCAGATTGCAATTCTCACGGAGCGGATCGAAGGGCTGAATGGGCACTTCAAGACGCACCGGAAGGATCACCACTCGCGCAGAGGTTTGCTGTCCATGGTCGCCCGGCGCCGGCGGCTCCTGAAGTATCTGAAGGGCGCGAGTCCTGAACGATATCAGGCGTTGATCCGGAAGCTTGGCTTGCGCCGCTAGGGTGTGACGCGGGCTTGAGCCCTTTGCCACCCAACAGCGGTAGACGTGGACCGGGAAGAGCAGCACCCCGGGAAATCCGTCCGCTGAGCGGCGTATCCAGCCGGAGCGCCGGCCCTCCCGTTGTCAACTCCAGTCTCCGAGAGGTTGGAGAAAATTCCCATGACACATAATGTTGAGATCGACCTTTCCGGTCGAAAAATCAGCCTGGAAACAGGCAAAGTTGCGAAACAAGCCGGCGGATCGGTTGTGGTCCGTTCCGGCGATACCGTGGTTCTGGTGACCGCTTGTGCGGCCGAGGAGCCCAGGGTCGGCATATCGTTCTTCCCGCTGACCGTCGACTACCGTGAGTACACGTACGCCGCGGGGCGATTCCCTGGCGGCTTCATTAAGCGCGAGGGGCGTCCCACAGAGAAGGAAATCCTCACCAGCCGGCTGATCGACCGGCCCATCAGACCCCTTTTCCCGGAAGGCTTCGCCTGCGAAACCCAGATCATCGGGATGGTGCTTTCGGCCGATCCTGAAATCGACCCCGCCCCGCTGGCCCTGCTTGGAGCATCGGCGGCGCTGGCGATTTCCGACATCCCCTTTGAGCATATTCTCGGCGCGGTGACGGTAGGCTCGGTGGACGGGCGCCTGATCGCGAACCCCACCCATTCGGAGCTTCGCGAGTCGAAGCTGAATATTGTGGTGGCGGCCACGGACGCCGGGATCGTTATGGTGGAGGCAGGCTCGACGCAGGCGACCGAGGAGGAAGTGGTGGACGCCATCGAGTTTGGCCACCAGAGCTGCCGGAAACTCACGGCGGGCGTCAGGGAGCTGGTCTCGCTGGCTGGGAAGCCCAAGCGGGCGCACACGCCGCCAGCGATCAACCAGGAGATGTTTAACCAGATTTCCGCGACCTGCCGGGCGGAACTGAGCGACGCGCTGAACACGGGGAAGTATCCGAAATTGGAGAGCTACCATCGGGTCGCTCAGCTTCGCGCCCGGACGGTGGAATCATTTCCGGAGGAGCAGCGGGCGGAAGCCGCCGTGCTTTTCGACCGGCTCAAGGAGCGGATCTTCCGGGACGAGATGCTGCGGGACCGGCGGCGTCCGGACGGGCGCGCCTTCGACCAGATCCGTTCCATTTCCATTGAGACCGGCGTTCTGCCGAGAACCCACGGATCGGGATTGTTCACACGGGGAGAGACGCAGGCGCTGGTCACGGTGACGCTTGGCACGAAGGATGACGAGCAGCGTCTCGAACTGCTGGAATCCGGCGAGACATCGAAGCGTTTCATGCTTCACTACAACTTCCCGCCGTTCAGCGTCGGGGAGGTGGCTTTCATGCGCGGCCCCGGGCGCCGCGAAATCGGGCATGGGGCCTTGGCGGAACGCGCCCTGGCCGCAGTCATCCCCGACGAGAAGACCTTCCCGTACACGATGCGGGTGGTGAGCGACATCCTGGAGTCGAACGGATCCAGTTCCATGGCGACGGTCTGTGGAGCGACGCTGGCTCTGATGGATGCCGGGGTGCCGATCTCGGCTCCCGTGGCGGGAATCGCGATGGGTCTGGTTAAGGAAGGCGACGATTACGCGATCTTGACGGACATCGCGGGGGCCGAGGACCATTACGGAGACATGGACTTCAAGGTTGCCGGCACCCAGGATGGAATCACCGCCCTTCAGATGGACATCAAGGTTCCCAATGTGACGGCCGGCTTGATGCGGGAAGCTTTGGAGCAGGCCCGCCGCGCGCGGCTGTTCATTCTGGAAAAGATCCGGGAGGTCATCTCCGAGCCGAGGGCGACGATGTCCCCTTACGCGCCTCGCATATACACGCTGACGATTCCGCAGGACAAGATCCGGGAACTGATCGGACCGGGCGGCAAGGTGATCCGGGGCATCATCGAACAGACCGGGGTCAAGATCGACGTTGAGGACGACGGCACCGTCAATATCTTCGCCAGCGACGGGGATTCGGCCAATAAGGCCATCCAAATGGTGAGCGACATCACCGCGGTGGCCGAAGTGGGCAAGACCTATCTTGGCAAGGTTGTGCGGCTGGCCGAATTCGGGGCCTTCGTCGAGATCTTCCCCGGCACGGACGGCCTGCTTCACATCAGTGAGATCTCGGAGAGCCGCATCCGCAACGTCCGCGACGAACTGAAGGAAGGCGACCAGATCCTGGTCAAGGTCCTTGCGCTCGAGGGCAATAAGATCAAGCTCAGCCGGAAGGCGGTTTTGCGCGAGCAGCGAGAAAAGCTCAAGAGCGGCAAACAGCATTGATCGACTCTCTGAAGCAGCTGGGCCGCACATTGCGGCCCACGCTGCGCTACTGGATGGAAACGGAGGTTCACGTCTACGGCTTTGCCGTGGCAGCTTCCGTCCTGCTCTCGTTCTTCCCCTTCCTGATCGTCATCCTCTCCCTTTGCCGGTATGTTCTCCGGTGGCATGCCGCCGTGAATGCGGTGTATCTGGCTTTGTCGGACTACTTCCCGGACCAGCTTGGCGAGTTCATCCGCCGGAACCTGGAGGTGATGGTGAGCCAGCGGGGGCCGTTTCAGCTCGGCTCGCTGTTGCTGCTGTTGTTTGTCGCCAACGGGATTTTTGAGCCGCTGGAGGTGGCCCTCAACCGCGCCTGGGGGATCTCGAAACACCGCAGCTACTGGCGCAATCAACTGGTGAGCCTGGGGCTGATCTTTGCCTGCGGGACGCTGGCCATGGTCTCGATGATGTTCACGGCGCTGAACTACTCCATCTGGCCTCGGGTGCTGGGGCCGAGTCCGGCTGTGGTGGAGACGATGGGGCTGGTCTTCTTCAAGATGGCGGCGCTGCCGGCATTCATGCTCATGCTGTTCTTGATCTACTGGCTTTTGCCGAACCGAAAGATCCGGCCACAGCAGGTCGCCGGGGTGGCCATCGTAGTCGGGATGGCTTTGGAGGCGTTGAAGTACATCAACCTGTTGACGTGGCCGCTGCTCAGAGCCAAGCTCTCCAAGGAATATGGACCTTTCGTGTATTCGGCGAGCATCGTGATCTGGAGTTTCTTCGGCGCGATGCTGGTTCTGGCGGGTGCAGAATGGTCGGCGCGCCAGGGGCGCCCGCCCAAGGGGCCGGAGGCGGACATGGAAGGAGCGGCCTCCGCCCGGCAGCCGGCTACCGGAGGTTCCTGCTCCTGAGGTGGCGGATCAGTCCGCCGGGATCGTCCGTAATGATCCCATCGACTCCCGAGTCGATCATCCGGTCCCATTGATCCGGCTCGTTCACCGTCCAGGGGACGACCTTCAGGCCGGTTTTCCGCGCCTGCTCAACCTGCGCCTTGCTAACAAGAAGGTAGTGCGGGGAGACGATCCCGGCGCCTGCCTCTTTCGCGATGGAGACATAGTCGCGCGGCGAGCCGGACCACAAAGCGGAGAGCTTGATGGAGGGCTCGATGGTCCGCATGGCGTGCAGCGCGCGGAAGTCGAACGATTGCACGATCACCCGCCGCTCCAGCCGATGTTTTCGGATGACTTCAGAGACGAGATGCGCATACGCCTCCGGATCCGGCGCGCCCGAAGCGGGGACTTTGGCTTCGATGTTGAACCAGAAATCGCCTCTCGGCGCCAGGGACAGCACCTCATCCAGGGTTGGGATCCGGGTTCCCGGGATGGCTTTCTGGCTGGGAAAGTCCGGATGCGCCACGGCGCCGCAATCCCATTGTTTAACCTCAGCCAGTGTCATTTCGCGGACGATGCCCGAGCCGGGCCCGGAGCAGATGCGACGGTTCAGGACGGGGTCGTGAGAGACAACCGGGATGTTGTCTTTGGTGATAACAACATCCAACTCCAGGAAATCGGCGCCTTCGGCGATGGCATATTCGAAAGCTGCCAGCGAGTTTTCGGGAAGCACGGCGCGGGCTCCGCGGTGGCCATGCACTTGAATGCGAGGGGAGGAGGCGCCGGGCGCCATCACAGGCTCCCCGGCAAGCGCAAGCAGGCAGGTGAATCCGGTCGTCATTCGCGAAACAAGATTCAAGAATCGCACGATTGCACCTCTTCCCAGGAGATCACATTCGAGCCGTACTGCGCCGAGCTCGCCGGGCAGGAAGGTGTGATTCGGTTACCGGCGCCGCCAGGCGGAAGCAGCGGAGGTTAGGATCTGAGTTCCGACAGCGCCGGGCGCCGGGACAAGCGCCCTGTGTTCGGCCACACACGGCCAAGGGGCGGCGGGAGATGGTTTCGGAGGGGTCATTGCACCCGCCGCGGGAACCCGATAGACTCTAGGTGAGCCGGTAACCAGTTGCCGGTCTCGCCATTCTATACAGACCAAGGGGAAGGGCCAGATGGAAGGGAAACAGGACCCAACTCGCAGAGATTTTGTTAAGGCCGCGGGCGCAGTGCCGGCGGCGGTCGGAAGCATCCTTGCAGCCCCGGCGATTCTGAAGGCGAACGGCGGCGACCCCGTCCGTTTTGCCCTGATCGGTTCGGGTTCACGAGGCACTTATTTGCTGAGGCACATCGCCTCGGGCGCCCCTAACGGGCGTTGTGCGGCCGTTTGCGACGTCTATGAGCCGAACCTGAAGAACGGCGTCAAGGATGCGGGCACCAACCCCGCGACGTACAAGGATTACCGGGAAGCGCTGGACCGGAAAGATATCGAAGCGGTAGTCATCGCCACCCCTCTCTATCTGCATTACCCCGTCACGCGGGACGCTTTGCTGGCCGGAAAACAGGTTTTCTGCGAAAAGAGTCTGGTCTTCACGGCGGAAGAGATTCACTCCTTGCGCGCGCTGGCCAATGAGCGGTCGAAACAGATTCTCCAGGTGGGATTGCAGCGGCGCTACAGCAAGTTTTACCAAGCCGCCAAGCAGATGGTGGACAAGGGCCTGATCGGGCGGGTCACACACATCCGGGCCCAGTGGCACCGCAACACCTTTGCCAAGGATCCCTGGAACAAGCCGCTCCCCAAAGACCGTACCGACCAGGACGTCAATTGGCGGAAATACCGCAGCATGTCCGGCGGGCTTACGGCGGAACTTGGCTCCCATCAAATGGACGTCGCCGAGTGGATGTTCGGAACCCCTCCTGAATTCATCGTGGGCATCGGCGGGTTGAATTTTATCCGCGACGGCCGGGACATTTACGACAACATCCAATTGCTGTATCAGTACCCCAAGGGCCAGAAATTCATGTACAGTTCGCTCACCACGAACCGTCACCTCAGCATGTTCGGCGGCCAGCGGACGGAGTTCGGCGAGTGCATCATGGGCACGGAAGGAACGATTGAGATTACGGTCGGGACCGATGCCGAACCCGCGATCGCGCTCTGGTATCCGGAGCCCAAGCCTCCGGCCGAGCCGACCCCGGCCAGCAAGGAGAAGAAGGAGGTCGCGATTGCCGGCGCCTCTCTGGCAAGCACGGGCAAAGGAGCGCGTGGGTACCCGGTTCTGCTGGATCGCGATCAGATGCGGGGCAACGAGTCGTTCCTTGAGAAGGAGCTCAAGTTTGCGCGGCGCTGGCTGTACGCCAAGGGCGTAATGCTCCCCGAAGAAGACCGCAACCCGGTGGATGTCCAAATGGAAGCTTTCTTCGACGCCTGCCGCACGGGACGGAGACCTCTGGCCGACCTGGAAATCGGCCTCGCGGACTCCGCGACGGTCATTCTTAGCAACCTGGCGATGGACGAAGGACGCCGCGTCTACTTCAACGAGATCGAGAAGATGGGGCGCAACGGAGCGGCTGGCAGCGGCACCAGGCAGCGGGCCTGACAAGAGACGCAAAGAAGCCCGGGGGAGCGTTTGCTCCCCCGGGCTTTTTTTTCGCCGTGATTCCCGGCGGCCGTGAGCAGGGCATTCCCGCCCTGCCCGCGAAGCCGCCTAGATGTCGTAATAGAGAGCGAACTCGTACGGGTGCGGGCGCAGCCTAACCGCTTCCGCCTCGTTCTTGCGCTTGTAGCTGATGTAACTCTCGAGCAGTTCCTCCGTAAACACGTCTCCCTTCAGAAGGAAGTCGTGATCGGCTTCGAGGCAATCCAAGGCCTCATCGAGGGATGCCGGCATCGACGGGACGTGGCTCATCTCCTCCGGAGAGAGATCGTAGATGTCCTTGTCCAGAGGCTCGCCGGGATCGATCTTGTTCAGCACACCGTCCAGCCCGGCCATGGTCATGGCGGCAAAGGCCAGATAAGGATTGCAGGACGGATCGGGAGGACGGAATTCCACTCGCTTGGCCTTTGGGCTGGCCGAGTACATTGGAATCCGGCACGCCGCCGAGCGGTTCCTGCGCGAATACGCCAGGTTTACGGGCGCCTCGTAGCCAGGCACCAGACGCTTATAGCTGTTCGTTGTGGGAGCAATGATCGCGGAGAGAGCACGGGCGTGCTTGAGCAGTCCGCCGATATACCACAGGCCAAGCTGGCTGAAGCCGGCATAGCCGTCGCCCGCAAACAGCGGCTTGCCGCTCTTCCACAAGCTCTGGTGGACGTGCATTCCGCTGCCGTTGTCTCCGAACAGCGGCTTGGGCATGAAGGTGACCGTTTTGCCGTACTGGTTCGCGACGTTGCGGACGATGTACTTGTAGAGCATCATGTTGTCCGCGGACTTCACCAGGGTGTCAAACTTCTGGTCAATTTCCGCCTGCCCGCCGGTGGCCACCTCATGGTGATGGCACTCGATGTTGAGGCCGCACTTCAGCATCGTAGCCACCATCTCACTGCGAAGGTCCTGGTAGTGGTCCGTCGGAGGAACCGGGAAATAGCCTTCTTTGAACCGGGGGCGATAGCCCAAATTGTTCTCTTCGCGTCCCGAGTTCCAGCGGCCCTCCTCCGCGTCGATGAAATAATAGCCGTGCTGTTCCTTCTGATCGAAGCGAATGTTGTCGAAGATGAAGAACTCCGCTTCGGCGCCGAAATAGGCGGTGTCTGCCACGCCGCTGCTCTTCAGGTACAGTTCAGCCTTGTTGGCGATCCACCGCGGGTCGCGCTCATAGTGTTGCCGCGTGATGGGGTCCACCACGTCCGCCAGCATCAAGAGGGTGGGGATCTCCGCAAATGGATCCATGACGGCGGATGACGGGTCCGGCATCAGGAGCATGTCGCTTTCGTTGATAACCGCCCACCCCCGAATGCTGGAGCCGTCAAATCCGAACCCTTCCTCGAAGCATTCCTCATCGACCACATGGATGGGGTAAGAAACATGGTGCATCAAGCCCGGCAGATCGGTAAAACGGACATCAACCTGCCTGGCGTCATTCTTCTTCGCAAACTCTAGAACTTCCTTCGGGGTCATCTATCCTCCGTGGAGACGATTACAATGTGGATTCTGCCGTCACAATGTGACTTAAGGATAGCCGAGGGGGTGTGGGTGGTCAAATAGAAAAAAGTGATCGACTCCGAAATAATCGTGTATGGGGCTATCCATTGAGTTTTCAGAATGGTGCAACAGACCAGCTTTGATTTCGAGGCGCAGAGGCGCGTCCTGACCGTAGGCGACTTGAATGCCGCCATCCGCGGACTGCTGGAGTCCGCGTTTCCCGACGTGTGGGTGGCCGGCGAGATTTCCGGAACGAAACTGGCGGCGAGCGGACACTACTACTTCACCCTGAAGGACGATTCGGCGCAGGTCCGCTGCGTCTGTTTCCGGAATGCGGCCCGGCTTCTACGCTTCAAACCGCAAGACGGCGTTGCCGTGCTGGCGAGGGGCCGAATCGACGTCTATGAGCCGCGCGGGGAGTACCAGTTGCTGGTGGAGACACTTGAGCCGCAAGGGCTTGGGGCATTGCAGCTCGCCTTCGAGCAGCTCAAGAAGCGGCTGGCCCAGGAAGGACTGTTCGACGCGGGCCGCAAGCGCCCACTCCCGCGATTTCCGGCCCGGATTGGGATCGTATCCTCTCCCTCCGGGGCGGCGATCCGGGACATGATTCAGATCCTGGAGCGCCGCCTGCCCGGGCTGCACATTCGTCTCTATCCCGCGCTGGTGCAAGGCGCGGGATCGGTCGAAGAAGTCGCGGCCGGAATTGATTGGTTCAGCCAGTCGGGCTGGCCGCAGGTGGTCATCGTGGGACGCGGCGGCGGTTCCGTGGAGGATCTTTGGACGTTCAACGAAGAGGCGGTTGCTCGCGCGATCGCCCGGTGTCCGGTTCCTGTGATTTCGGCCGTGGGCCACGAGACCGACGTGACGATTTCGGATTTCGTCGCCGACCTGCGCGCTCCCACGCCCTCCGCCGCCGCCGAGATGGCGGTCCGCACCCGTCAGCAGTGGCTCGAGACGCTGGAAGCGGCCGTCTCGAGTTCCGAGAAGGCCGTCCGCTACGTGCTGGCCGGCAAGTCGCGCCGTGTTCACGAACTGGGGGTGGACAGAGCCGGGGCGTCTCTCCACCGGGCGATCGGCCGCCGGGTGCAGCGGATTGATGAACTGGACCACCGCATGCGTTCGGCTTGGGGCGCGGCCCTGGCGCGGGCAGTCCGGATGCACTCGGCGCGGGACGAGCGGCTGCGGCATCTGGATCTCCGGCTTCGCCTTGCGGCGTTCCGGCGACGAATCGATCTCGCCTCCAGCGCCGCCGGCGAATTCATCCGGACGAGGCTGCTCATTCAGAGATCGGAAGTGGACTCCTTGTCGGCCCAGCTCGGGCACCTGAGCCCACTGGCCATACTGGAGCGGGGCTACGCCATCGTTCAGCGCGAGGAAGGCGGGATTCTGAAGGATGCCGCCACAGTCCCGCCGCGGACAAAGATCGAGATCCGCCTCTCGAAAGGACGGCTGAAGGCAAGCGTGACGAAGTCTATTCCAGCCGGTAGTTCGGAGCTTCCTTCGTGATGATCACGTCGTGCACGTGGCTTTCTTTCAGTCCAGCCGAGGTGATCCGGAGGAACCTTGCCCTTTCCTGCAATTCGGAGATCGTGCGGCAGCCGCAGTATCCCATCCCGGACTTGAGGCCGCCCACGAGCTGGTAAACCAGCTCCGAGATGGGGCCCTTATACGGCACACGGCCCTCGATGCCTTCGGGGACCAGCTTCGAGTTGGGATCCTGCGAATACCGGTCGCTTGATCCCTGGACCATCGCCCCCATCGAGCCCATTCCTCTGTAACTCTTGAACGTGCGCCCCTGGAACAAAATCATCTCCCCCGGGCTTTCGTCGGTCCCGGCAAAGAGGCTGCCGATCATGACTGTCGCTGCTCCGGCTGCCAGGGCTTTGGTGATGTCGCCGGAGAATTTCACTCCGCCGTCGCTGATAATAGGCACTCCGGTTCCCTTCGCGGCGCGTGCCGCATCTGCGATCGCTGTGATTTGGGGGACGCCGGCGCCGGACACCACTCTGGTCGTGCAGATCGAGCCCGGTCCCACGCCAACCTTGACGCCATCCACCCCGAGCGCAATGAGATCGCGAGCGCCGTCGAACGTGGCGACATTCCCCGCCACCAGCGGCACATCCGGGAGAGTTCTCTTCACCGCGGCCACCGCCTCCATGACCCGTTCACTATGTCCGTGCGCGGTGTCAATCACCAAGACATCGGCTTTCTTAGCCACCAGCTCTTGCGCCCGTTCCAGGAAGTCGCTGCCCGAGCCGATGGCCGCCCCGACCCGCAGTCTTCCATGCTCGTCCTTGGCGGCATTCGGATATTTCAGCTTTTTCTGAATATCCTTAACCGTGATGAGCCCTTTGAGGGTGTAATTCTCGTCCACCACGAGCAGCTTTTCCACGCGGTGCTTGTGGAGGATCGCCTGGGCCTCGTCCAAGGTGGTGCCCACGGCGACCGTGATCAGGTTCTCCTTGGTCATTACCTCGGAGACCGGCAAGTCGAAGCGCGTCTCAAACCGGAGATCACGGTTGGTCAGGATGCCGACCAGCTTGCCGTTCTTGGTGACCGGCACGCCCGAGATGCGAAACCTCTTCATCAGTTCCAGCGCTTCGAAAATCTTCCGTTCCGGATCGACGGTCACAGGGTCGACGATCATCCCGCTCTCACTGCGCTTGACGCGGTCCACTTCCTCCGCCTGGCGGGAGATGGGCATATTGCGATGGATGATGCCGATTCCGCCCTGCTGCGCGAGGGCGATCGCCATGTGCGATTCGGTCACCGTATCCATGGCGGAACTGACAATGGGGATATTGAGCCGGATCTGGCGCGTCAGCCAGGTCTGCGTGTCGGCTTCGGCCGGCAGCACACTGCTCCGCGCCGGGGCGAGAAGGACGTCGTCAAAGGTTAAACCTTCGGGGATGCGTTCCTGGATCATGATGATCTTCAATGATACCAAGACAGTCCGGAGACACGGACTTGACTCCGCCTGCGGGGATGAATAGGCTCGGACATGAACGAGGTGCAATGCATGGCCCGATCAGAGACATTGATCCGCAGAGTTTCCATCCTTGTCTTCCTGTCTATTTTTCCGTGCCTGGCCCAGCAGCGCGATCTGCTTCCTGTGCCGGATATCCCGGGTCTCAAGACGCTCAAGTGCGATTTTCACATGCACACGGTCTTTTCCGATGGCGAAGTCTGGCCTGTCACGCGCGTCAACGAGGCCTGGCGCGAGGGATTGGACGCGATTTCTATCACGGATCACGCGGGGTACAACCCTTACAAGGCTGATGTCAAGCCCGATTTGACGAGGCCGCACGCGATCGCTGCCGCACTGGCGGCCCAGCTTGGGATCATCCTGGTCCCCGGGGTGGAAGTCATGAAGGGCGACACGCATTACAATATCCTGTTCGTCAAGGACCAGAATGCTTACTTCGGCCTGGATTTGCCGGATGCCCTCCGCGAGGGCCGCAAACAAGGAGGGTTCATCTTTTGGAACCATCCTGGCTGGAAGCAGCCCGCGGCCTGGTTCCCCGACGTCGCGGCTCTATGGGATGAAAAGCTGATGGATGGGGTTGAGCTGGTGAACGGTCATAGCTATTACCCTCAGGCTTTCCCCTGGATTGAAGAGCGGCGGCTGACAATCCTCTCAAATTCCGATGTGCACTCGCCTACCTTTCCCGCATACACAAATCGAAACCGCCCGCTGACTCTGGTCTTCGCGCGCACGGCGGATCTGGCGGGAGTCCGGGAAGCCCTGTTCGCAAGGCGCACAGCCGCGTGGATGGGCCGCGAGCTGTGGGGTGATGAGGAGTTGTTGCGAGGACTGTGGCAGGGCGCAGTTTCCGTTGCGAATCCGGCGCCGCCCTTCGGGCCCGGCCTGCGGGCCGTAACCCTTCAATTGCAGAATCACTCGGCCCTGCCCTTTCAGCTCCGGTTGCGGAGCGCCCCGGCATGGCTGGGCGCCGGCGGAGGGGAGTTGAAGCCGGAGGGCGCGCTGGGAATTCCCTTGCGCCTGGCGAAGGATGCGCCTGCCGGAAACCACGAGGTCGAACTGGTCTACGAAGTCACGAACCTGCATGCGGCTCCGGACCGGAATCTTGTGGTCCGGGTGGCGGTGAGCATCAAGAACTGAATTGCGGCGGGGTTTTGAGCCGTCTTTACCTGGCGAGCTGAGCCTTGAGGAAGGCCGCCGCGTCCTCTACGGCCACTTCCATGGACTGACGCGTGCGGCGCTCGGTTACCTCCACTTTGCCTTGCGCGAGCTTCTTGCCGGCGGTGATCCGATAGGGAACGCCGATGAGGTCCGCGTCCTTGAACTTCACTCCCGGGCGCTCGTCCCTGTCGTCGAGCAGCGCGTCGATTCCCAGAGCGCGGCATGCGCCGTACAGTTCCCGGGCTGCCTTCAGATGCGTTTCATCGGACACATTCACCGGCGTAATGACGACTTCGAAAGGAGCGATCGACGCCGGGAGCGCCATGCCGTCCTTGTCGTGATTCGACTCCACGGCCGCGCACAAAATGCGCTCGATGCCGATGCCGTAAGAGCCCATGATGGGAGTAACCTCTTTACCCTCGGCGCTCAACACCCGCAGTCCCATGCTCTCGGAGTACTTATAGCCGAGCTTGAATATGTGGCCGATCTCCACGCTCTTCTCGAGTCTCAATGGCGCGCCGCACCTGACGCAGGAATCGCCCTCGGCCGCCTGGCGCAGATCGCAGTACTCCGGTACGAAATCCTCCCCCGGGGTGACGTTCCGCAGGTGGTAGTCGTCCTGGTTGGCGCCGGCGATCATATTGCGCCGGCCCTTAAGCGCCAGATCCGCCAGAATTCGAATCCCTGACACACCCACCGGCCCGAGCGAGCCGGCGTCTGCGCCGAACTTCCCGCGGATCTCTTCGGGATGAGCCGGCCGGAACTCCCTGGCGGCCAGCGCCCCCGCAAACTTGGTTTCACTGAGGCTGTGGTCCCCGCGGAGCAGCGCCAGCACCAATCCGCCGTCCACAACCATGACCAGACTCTTCATCTGTGAGGCCTCCGGCAGGCCCGTGAATCCGGCCACCTCAGCGATGGTCTTGCGTCCTGGGGTGTGGAACATTTCCGGCGCGAGATCTCCTTCAGGGTCCGGGAGGGGGGGGGCGGAAGGGATGGATTCCGCTTTCTCCAGATTGGCGGCATAGCCACAGGCCGCACAGCTCACCACGTAGTCCTCACCGGCGTCGGTGGCCACCATAAATTCGTGGGATTGGCTCCCTCCCATGGATCCGGAATGCGCCTCGACAGCCGTGTACTTCAGACCGCAGCGATCGAAGATGCGGCAGTAGGCCTTGTAGTGCGCGTCGTATGCGGCGTCCAGCCCCGCGGCATCCAGGTCGAAACTGTAGGAGTCCTTCATGAGGAACTGCCGGACCCGAAGCAGGCCGGACTTAGGGCGCGGTTCGTCGCGGAATTTGGTTTGAATCTGGTACCAGATTTGGGGGAGCTGCTTGTAGCTGCGCAGTTCGCCCCGGGCCACCACCGTCATGATCTCCTCGTGGGTCATTCCCAGACAGAGGTCATGATGCCAGCGGTCTTTAAGGCGGAACATGTTGTCCCCCATCAACTCCCACCGGCCCGATTCCTGCCAGACCTCCGCCGGGTGCAGGGCCGGCAAGAGCATTTCCTGCGCCCCCATGGAGTTCATCTCCTCACGCACGATCTGGACAATCTTCAGCAGCGACCTCTGGGCCAGGAACAGGTAACTGTAGATGCCCGCCGCGAGCTGGCGCACGTAGCCCGCGCGCAGCAGCAGACGATGGCTGGCAACCTCAGCTTCGGCGGGATCCTCCCGCAGGGTCGGAATGAACAGTTTGCTCCATTGCATGGATAAACCTGAAGGGACAAGCGGACGAAGCTGTCATTCTAGCATGTTAGAATTTAGTTCGGGTCTCAATGCGAGTCGCTCTCGGCGCCGATCATGCCGGCTTTCTCCTGAAAAACCAGATCGCGGATCACCTGCGTCAATCCGGCCACGAAGTGCTGGACCGGGGCACGGACGGTCCTGAATCCTGCGATTACCCGGACTTCGCCGCCGCGGTCGCCCGGGATGTGGCTGGCGGCGGGGCCGATCGAGGCGTCCTGATTTGCACGACTGGCATCGGGATGTCGATTGCCGCCAACAAGATTGCCGGTATTCGGGCCGCTCACGCGGGCTCTCCGGAGGAAGCCGAACTCGCCCGCCGCCACAATGACGCAAATGTGCTCGCCATCGGCGCGAGGTTCGCGCGGGAGGACGCCAACACACTCGTGGACGTGTTCCTGGGCACTGAATTCGAGGGAGGCCGTCATGCCCGGAGAACCGCAAAGATTCAGGCGCTCGAGCAGGAAAGCTGCCCTCAAAGGGCTGGAGAAGGCACATCACGATGACACTGGAACAACGCATGTCCCGGCCGCTGGCCGAGGCCGACCCGGCTGTCTACCAAACGATTCAGGCCGAATTGGAGCGGCAGCACTCCCGGGTCGAGCTGATCGCCAGTGAGAACTTCACGTCCGAGGCCGTTCTGGAGGCCACCGGCAGCATCTGCACGAACAAGTACGCCGAAGGCTACCCCGGCAAGCGCTACTACGGCGGCTGCGAGTACGTTGATGAGTTAGAGAACCTGGCGCGGGATCGGGCCAAGCAGCTTTTCCGCGCCGAATACGCGAACGTTCAACCTCATGCCGGCTCGCAAGCCAATCAGGCCGCCTACGCCGCCGTCCTCCAGCCAGGCGACACGATTCTGGGGATGAATCTCTCACACGGGGGGCATCTTACTCACGGCCACCACCTGAACTTCTCCGGCAAGACCTACAAGATTGTTCCCTACGGGGTGCGACGCGAGGATGAAACGATCGATTACGAGGAACTCCTCCGGCTGGCTGAGGAGCACCGCCCCAAATTGATCATCGCCGGCGGCAGCGCCTACCCTCGTGTGATCGATTTCGCCCGCTTCCGCCAGATCGCGGATTCCGTGGGCGCCGTCTTTCTTGTGGACATGGCCCACTTCGCCGGACTGGTCGCTGCCGGAGTTCATCCGAATCCATGCGAACATGCCGACATCGTCACTTCAACCACTCACAAGACCCTTCGCGGTCCGCGTTCGGGAATGATCCTGGCCAAGGAGAGATTTGGGGCTGCGATCGATAAGAGCGTCTTCCCAGGAATACAAGGCGGCCCCCTGGTCCACATCATCGCCGCGAAAGCCGTCTGTTTTGCCGAGGCCATGACCCCCGAATTTGTGGAGTATCAGCGGCAGGTGCTGGCAAACGCGCGCGCACTGGCGGATGGGATGGCGGGAGCTGGCTTCCGTGTCGTCTCGGGCGGCACCGACACGCACCTGCTCCTGGTGGATGTGTTCGCCAAGGGCATCCGGGGAAGAGAGGCGGAAACCACCCTCGACAGGGCCTACATTACGGTCAATAAGAACACAATCCCCTTCGACCCCAACCCTCCGCTCAATCCCAGCGGCATTCGGCTCGGTTCACCGGCCGTCACCACAAGAGGCTTCCGGGAAGCGGAAATGAAGGAAGTAGCCTCGCTGATTGCGGAGGCGCTCTCCAACCTCGGATCAGAGGAGAAGATCGCTTCGGTTCGTGAACGGGTATGCGCCCTGACCAGCCGCTTCCCCCTATATGCCTGGAAGCGCACGACAGTAGCCGCAGGCTGAATGACATCCCGCATTGTCATCGACACACGCCATATCCGGGATTTCGGCATCGGCACCTATATCCGCAATCTGATTCGCGCTCTCGCCCGGCTGGACGCGGAAAACCACTACATTTTGATCAGTTACGCCGCCGACGCAGCGGAGCTTGGAAACCTGCCGCCTAATTTCGAAGTGGCCCTGTACGAGCGCCGGGACGCGGGCCTTTCTCCCCACGTGGCGTTCCCAATCTACTTGCGCCATTTTTGGGCCGATCTCTACCACGTTCCGCTGAACGTTGTCTCCCTCTTCATGCCCAGGCCCTACGTCGTCACGGTGCATGATATGAGCAGCCTCCTGTTTGAGGACTTGCCGTCGCGCCAAAAACGCTTCCGGCTGTTCCAATTCCGCAGAGGCCTGCAAAGAGCTTCCAAGGTACTGGCCGTTTCGAACGCCACTCTCCGCGACATCGACGACCTGTTTGGGATTCGAGGAGCAAAGGTCCGGCGAATCTATAACGCCCCTGATCCCCGTTTCCTCGGGAATGGCCCGGAGCCTCAAGACGCCGACATGGGATTGGTCCTCGAGCGATATCAGATTCAGCGGCCGTTTATCCTGTATGTGGGGACGATCCGAAAACAGAAGAACATCCCCAGGTTGGTGGAAGCGTTCGCAGTCCTGCGGGGTGAGTTGGAGAACCATCCCGTATATCGTGACCTGCGCCTGATCATCATCGGGGATGAAATCAGCCGCCACCCGGCTGTCCGGCGCAGCGTGATTCAGACCCGAATGGAGCAGGTTGTTCGTTTCTTGGGTTTTGTGCCCTTCGACACCCTGCGCGTTTTCTACGCATCCGCGGCTGCGTTCGTGTTCCCATCGCTCTATGAGGGTTTCGGCCTGCCTCCGCTGGAAGCCATGGCTTCCGGCACGCCGGTGGTTACGTCCAACCTAAGCTCGCTGCCGGAAGTGGTGGGGGATGCCGCCCTTCTTGTCAATCCCGAGAATGTGTTCGAGATTGCTCGCGGCATCCGCGAAGTCCTCACCAATGAGGATTTGCGGAACTCCCTGATAGAGAAAGGGCATGCGCAGGCGCGGAGGTTCAGTTGGGACGAAACCGCCCGGCAGGTTCTGGAAGTTTATCACGAGGTTTCGGCCGCGTCCCATGCTCAGCGGCCTACCAGATAACGTCCAATCCAAACGACCCTGGCGCGAATCACGTCCAGCAGGTGCCTCTCACCGAGTGGCCATCTCTCGGCCGGCCTGCCTCCCCCCAAGCCCGCACTCAGCAACAACAGCGTCCGCCCCGGTCCCAGCCGAACCCCCCGGACCAAGCCTTCTCCATCGCGGTTGATGACGTAGAGTCCCTCCGGTTCGGGGTGCAGACGCCTGACCCTCGAATGGTCCAGCAGGGCCAGATCGTTCTCCTGATACCAGCCGGCCATGGCTTCATCTCTCGCAAGGCGAGCGACAGCGGCCCCCTGAAGCGTGGTGATGAAACTGCTTTGAAAAGGGTGGCTTTGAAGGATATCCACAGCCGTTGGGACCGGCAGACCGGGGCCCAGCCTTCCTTCGAGGATGGGAACTTCAACGGTTTGCCTCCGATGCAGACAATCCGCACACATTTCCCGCGAGCTCCCTGGGGGGAATCGAAGCAAATCGAAAACGGTCATGCCCATCCGCCTCAGGATCTTGTCACATGCGGCCGGGCTGAAAATTCTTTTTCTTTTCAGCACGTTATGGATATGCGGTTGTGAAATGCCGGACAGGCGGGCGAGTCGCCTTTCGCTGATCTCGCCGTTCGACACTTTGCCCTTCAGAGTCTCCAGCAGTGCGCTGTAGAGCTCAGAGAAATCCATAGTTCTATACGTCCTATATATTTCTGAGGGAAATAGGACGAAGGGACTAGGAAATTCTACCATGCCGACGTGGGCGAAGGACCTGAAGCCGAGCCCGAGCCAAAGACTCTAATTTATTGATCCCTAAAGAGATATGAACATCCGTGAGCGGGCACTCAGGTTCTGCCCCTGTTTCCGAACTGAAACACTTGACTAATCGGATCGCCCCGCTACATTGGGAAGCAGCCCCAACGGGCCGGCGGTCAAAGGGCCCAGGGCTTAACGAAGGAATACCATGGAGTGGACTCGATCAGACACAATCGCTTTGGCGATGCAAAGTTGTGCGCACTGTCACGGTCTTGGATTGAAGACCAGCCCAAAGAACGGAATCGTCCCCTGCAATTGCGTTCTGAGGGCCATCTTTCGCGCCTGCTACGCGCGATTTCGCCACTGCGTTACCAAGGAGAAGTACATGAGCAAATCCTCGGCAGAGCGGATCCCCGGCAAGGAGGGCAAGTTCTGTTGGGGGCGGAAGGACGAGGAATACATCGCCGACTTCTGCGCGGTGAGCCGCAGGACCTTGAACGAGACCGAATACAGGCTGTTCAGGTATCATTTCCTGCTGGGCGCCGACTGGAGACTCTGCACGCGGAGGCTGGGCATGGACAGGGGCAATTTCTTTCATATGGTGTACAGAATTGAGCAGAAGCTTGGAAAGAGCTTCCGAGAACTGGAACCATACGGTCTCTTCCCTTTGATCGATTACTTCCATGGCCCACGGCACGACCCTGGTTCCGCGCGAAGCCCAAGGTTCGTGGTGCGATTCATGCCGGACCGTCGCAGCGCGCTCCGGCCACCGTTGCGGAAGTCGGCGTAGCCGGATTGGCTGGCACACAGTCTCGTTTCAGCGCCGTGCCTGGAAGAAGTCCAGAAGCAATCTGGAGCAATCGGCGCCGAGGACGCCTTCCACAATCTCGACCTGGTGGTTCAGCAGGTCCGAGTCGGCCAGGCGAAACTTGCTGCGAACGCCGCCGAAACGCAGGTCACGCGCGCCGAACACGAGCCGCCGGATACGCGCGTGGACCAGCGCGCCGGCGCACATGACGCACGGTTCCAGAGTCACATAGAGCGTCGCATCCTCAAGCCTGTAGTTGCCGGCGGCAGCAGCAGCCTGCCGGAGTGCGACGATTTCCGCGTGGGCGGTGGGGTCCCGGGCGGCGGCCGGCGAATTGAATCCTTTGCCGAGTACGGTCCCGGCGGCCACAACCACCGCCCCTACCGGAACCTCCCCTGCCCGTTCGGCCTTGCGGGCCAGGATCAACGCCTCCCGCATGAAAAACTCGTCGTTCATTTCGCCATCCTGACGCCCGGAGCTGAATCTAGTATGGTAGAGGGAGTTCCCTTGTATCTCTCTTTGATTGTAAAGAATGCCTTTCGAAACCGCCGCAGAACCATTTTGACGGTTCTCAGCGTGGGGGCTTCCCTGTGTCTGCTGGGGCTGCTGATGGCGGTCTACAAGGCATTCTATTTGGCGGAGGCTCCTCCGGAGCAAGTTCTGCGCTTGATCGTTCGGAACCGGGTTTCGCTGGCGGTTCCGATGCCGGTCTCCTACATGAATCAGATCCGGCAAGTGCCGGGGGTCCGCGAGGTCATGATTTCGCAGTGGTTCAACGGCGTCTACAAGGACAGCCGTGACCCGAACAATTTCTTTGCCCGCTTCGCTGTGGAGCCTGAGAAGCTGTTCATCGTCCGTGGTGAGATTCAGTTGCCTGAGGACCAGAAACGGGCCTTCCTTGCGGAGCGCACGGCCTGCATTGTGGGCAGGCCATTGGCCGACAGACTGGGCTTCAAGCTCGGCGACAGGATCACCTTGCAGGGGGATATCTTCCCCATCAATCTGGAGCTGACCGTGCGCGGCGTCTATGAGGCCCCAGTCAATGATGAGGCGCTGTATTTTCACCAGAAGTATTTGGAGGAGGGTCTGGGAGGAGGACGCCAGGGGCAGGTCGGCACCTTTGTCATCCTGGCGGAAAGCCCTGAAGCCGTTCCAGGGATCGCCGCTGCGGTGGATGAGTTATTTCGAAACTCAACGGCACAGACCAAGACGGAGTCCGAACAGGCCTTCTCCTTGAGTTTTCTGTCGTTCTTGGGAAACGTCAAGGCCTTTCTGCTCAGCATTTTCGCGGCGGTGACTTTTACGATGCTCCTGGTGGCCGCGAATACGATGGCCATGAGCGTCCGGGAGCGGATCAAAGAAGTCGGTGTGATGAAGACGTTGGGATTCACGCCGGGGGAGATTCAGAGGGTCATTCTGGGCGAGGCGCTGTTGATCTCGTTGGCGGGCGGGGCGCTGGGAACTGTGCTCGCTGCCGTGGCCTGCTACGTCATCCGTATGGGGCCGGCGGTTTTTCAACAGATCCGGAACCTGTCGCTGAGCCCGGAGGTCGCGGCCGCGACGGTTGGCATGGCCGCTGTGATCGGCCTGCTGAGCTCGTGGTTCCCTGCCCTGAGCGCATCGCGAGTTCCTGTTGTCGAATCCATACGGCACACCGGCTGAGGCGCCGCCATGAAGATTCCGCTCACCTACAACTTGAGAAACCTCGTGGTTCGCAAGACCACGACGCTGATGACCGCATTCAGCATTGGCCTGACGATCGCGGTCCTGCTGGCCGTGATGGCCCTGGTGGATGGCCTGCGACTGGCCCTGGCCGCCAGCGGGGATCCCCAGCACGTGCTGGTTCTTCGCAAGGGCAGCGAGTCCGAGCTGGTCAGCAATTTCACGCGCCAGATGTTTTTGGATCTCCGCTCCAACTCTCTTATCGCGAGAGGGACGGACGGCCAGCCTCGCGTCTCCCTCGAACTGGTCACCGTGGTGAACCTCGAACGCGCCGGCTCCTCCGAAGGCGTCAATGTGACGTTGCGAGGCCTGACGCCGCCTGGCATCGAAATGAGAGAAGGGCTGAAACTGGCCGACGGACGCTGGTTCGACCCCGGCAAGCGCGAAGTTGTTGTCGGGGCGTCCATCGCCCGCCGGTTCCCCGAGGTTCAGCTCGGACGAACCATACACCTTGGGCGAGCCGACTGGGAAGTGGTGGGCGTGATGGAGGCGGGCCGGGGTGTGGCCAACAGCGAGATATTTGCCGATCTGAACCTTCTGAGCGCGGATAACAACCGCAGCGAGGTTCTCAGCAGCGCCCTTGTGGAGGCGGCGGATGTCAACGCCGTGCCACTGCTGATCGAGGAGTTGAACAATGACCGCCGGCTGAACGTGGAAGCTCTGGCCGAGAAGGAGTATTATGCCGCGCAGACCAGTTCCGGCGCACCGATCCAGTACATTGGCACGATGGTCGCCATCATCATGGCGATTGGCAGCAGTTTCGCGGCGATGAACACGATGTACGCTGCGGTTGCGCGCCGGGCCCGTGAGATTGCCACTCTCCGGGTGCTCGGCTTTCAGCGAGGCAGCGTGCTGGCCAGTTTTCTGATCGAGGCCGTGCTGCTGTCGTTGCTGGGAGGCGTTCTGGGATTCCTGCTGGTTCTTCCCCTCAATGGGGTCGCCACCGGCATCGGAAACTTCGTGACTTTCAGCGAAATCGCATTCCAGTTCCACATCGGACCGCGTACGGCTTTGATCGGGCTCAGTCTGGCCGCCACAATCGGCGTCCTGGGCGGTCTGCTCCCGGCCTTGATGGCCTCCCGCAAGCAGATTCTGACGGCGCTGAGGGAGATTTGACAATCACGGAATCATATGCAAGACCAATTGAAATCCTTGCGCATCAACCGCTCCCCCGCGCAGACTTCCAAGGGGAGGGCGGGCGCCTGGCGCTGGATCTTAGCCGCTATCGTTCTGCTGCTGCTTGCCGCAGGCGCACGCTGGGTTTACGGGCTGCTATTTGCGGAGGCCGAGGTGGAGGTGGTGCGCGTCGTTCGCGCCGCCGGCGGGCCGGAGGCCGGAAGGAATGTCATCCTGAACGCGTCCGGCTATATCGTCGCCGCGCACAAGATCGAGGTCGCCTCCAAGGTAGTGGGACGCGTGGAGTGGATCGGCGTGGACAAGGGGGACCGCGTCAAACAGGGAGAGATTCTCGTCCGTCTCGAAGATGACGAGTATCAAGCCCAGCTACAGCAGACTCGCGGGCAACTGGCCAATCTGGAAGCCCGGCTCCAGGAATTGCTCAACGGATCCCGCCCGGAGGAGGTCGCAGCGGCGAAAGCCGCCGTTGAGGAAGCGAAGGCCCAGTTGGAGAATGCCCGTATTACCTTGGAGCGCACCAGAGGGCTGGTCGGGGACGGAGTGCTTTCCAAGCAGGCGCTGGACGACGCCCAGGCCCGTTTTGACGCGCAATCGGCGCGGGTCGCCGCGCTCGACAGGAACTATGAACTGGTTCGCATCGGCCCGCGCGCCGAACAGATCGCGGCGATGAGGGGCCAGGTGGAACAGGCCCGCGGCGCCGTGCGGTTCGCTGAGACGCAACTGGCCAACACCGTGATCCGCGCGCCGGTCTCGGGCACCATTCTGGAGCGCGCGGTAGAGAAGGGCGAATTCGTCACAACCAGCTTCGTGGGCGACCGGGGCGCCAAGGGCTACGTTGTTTCCCTGGCCGATCTCAATGACCTCGAGGTCGAACTCGATATCAACCAGAACGACTTCGCAAAGCTCCGGCCCCGGCAGAGAGGGGCCGTCACCACGGACGCTTACCCGGACCGGCATTACGAAGGCGTGATCAGCCAAATCTCTCCGGAAGCGAACCGGCAGAAGGCAACGGTTCAGGTCAAGGTGAAAATCGAGAAGCCGGACGAATATCTGCGCCCGGAGATGAACGCCACCGTTGTGTTCTACGAGGAGCGGACCGGCGGCGAGCAAGCCGCAACGCCTTCCCTGCTGATCCCGGCCTCGGCGTTGCGCGACGGAGGCGTTTTCGTTCTCAGCGGTGGCAAGGCGGTCCGGCGCGGCATCCGTACGGGCGCCAGGACAGGGCCGGCTGTGTCCGTGCTGGAGGGACTCGTCGGAGGCGAGCAGTTGATCTTGAATCCGCCGCAGGATTTGAAGGACGGCGCCCGCGTACGACCCAGGAAGGGATAGGGCATGAAGACCATGATCGAGACCAGGCAGTTGCACAAGGAGTTTCGGAGGGACGGCTTCGTGATTCAGGCGCTGTCTGACATCAACCTGGAGGTCAAGGAGGGGGAGTTTGTGGGGTTGATGGGCCCCTCCGGATCGGGCAAGTCGACGCTTCTCTATTTGATTGCCGCCATGGACCGCCCCACCGGCGGAGACATTCTGGTCGAGGGGCAGAGCCTGGGCGCGCTGAATGACATGCAGATTGCCCGTTGGCGGAATGAGACGGTGGGTTTTGTCTTCCAGACGTTCAACTTGATTCCCGTTCTCACCGCGCTTGAGAACGTTGAATTGCCGCTGAAGCTGACGAACCTGCGGAGAAAGGAACGCATCGAGCACGCGGAGACCGCGTTGCGGCTGGTCGGTCTGGGGGATCGACTGCACCACCTCCCCAAGCAGCTTTCCGGAGGTCAGGAGCAGCGCGTCGCCATCGCCCGCGCGATTGTGACGGACCCGAAGGTGATTTTGGCGGACGAGCCGACCGGCAACCTCGATGCCGCCTCGGCGCAGGAGGTGCTGACGTTGCTCGCCCGGCTGAACCAGGAGTTCGGAAAGACGGTCGTGATGGTCACACACGATCCGCACGCCGCTCATTTCGCCAGCCATATTCGCTATCTGGAGAAGGGAGAGCTGCTGGAGGAAGGACAGACCCCGGAGGACTGGGCCGGCGTTCTCAAAGCGCCCAAGCGCTGAACCGCGCCTGCTCCTGCTGCTTGTGCCTTGTGGCAGCCGCGGTAGAATGGAACGAGATGCCAGATGTGACGCCCGCACCCTTCGGGATGCCGGCGCCTCCAGTTTCCGAAAATTGAACCCGCCGCCATCGCCGGGCCTGAACCAGAACGCCTGGCTGGGATGACGGCATAACAGGAAGAACATGCAAGACAAGCTGAATATTGCGGTGTTCGTCGATTATGACAACATCGAGATCGGCGTCAAGTCCACGCTCCAGCGTGAATTCGACGTATCCGTGGCTTTGAACGCCCTCAAGGAACGGGGCGACATTGTCGCCAAGTTCGCTTACGCCAACTGGCCGCGGCAAGAAGGGGCCACGCGGCAAATGGCTGCCAATGCGGTGCAGATGGTGCAGCGGATTCCTTCGCCGCGGGGGGACAAGAACGGCGCGGACATCAACCTGGCCCTGGACGCCCTGGAGATGGCCTTCACGCATGATCACGTGAACGCTTTCGCCATCGTCAGCGGGGACAGCGATTTTATCCCGCTCGTGAACAAGCTGAAAGAGTACGGCAAGACCGTATTCGTGCTCGGCGGCAAGGCCTTCACGAGCACGATCCTCCAGCAGAACTGCCACGAGTTCATCAGCTACGAGTCCCTGCTGGACGAACCGACGAAGGCCCAGGCCCACAGGCAGGCCCAGCAGCCCCACGCCCAGCACCAGCGTCCGCCGAGGCGTAAAGCGGCGCCCCTCGAAATCGCCCAGGCAATGCCGCTCGTCGAACGGGCCTTGCAGGTGCTGGAGCGGCGCGCGGTCCAGCCGCAGTTGGGACTGCTGAAGTCGACCATGTTGCAACTCGACGCCACCTTCAGCGAGAAGGCGTACGGGTGCAACAGCTTCTCCGATTTTGTCGAGAAGCTCAAGGCAAACGGTTATGTCAATTTGAGCGGCAGCGAAGGACGATACTTCATCGAGCGCAAGACCGCAGCCAAGACCGAGCAGCCCGTGCCGAAGCCCGAAGAAGCCCTGCCCCTGCTTCGCGACGTCCTGGAAACCCACCGGCTGGATATGGAGAACGGCTGTCTGGCCGAGAGGCTTGAGGAGTGGGTCGCGGAGGAACATCCCGGCTTCCAGCCCTCCGCCTATGGCCTCCAGGAGTTTGCGGAGTTGCTGAACTTCGCGCAGGACAACCTGCTTGTGCGCGTGGAACCGGACGAGGAGAAGGGTCTGCTGGTCTACCTTGGCGCGGAGTTCTATCCTCCGGCGCCGCCGGAGCCTGAACCGGCGGAAGCCGCCGAAGAGATTGAAGAACCCCAGCCCATTGTGGCGGGCCAGCCTTCGGCTTTCGCGGAACCAGAGCCGGAGCCGAAGCCTCACCGGACGCGGCGCCGCCGGACCGCCGACACCGGCGGCTCCGGAGCCGCCCCCAAGCCGCGCCGCCGGCGGACGCCAACCCGGTCCCGCACGACCCCCGCGACCGACTGACGCGGCGTGCCGTGATAGCATCGATAACTTGGAGGGCGCCCCGGCTTGTTTGAACTCCTGAAGTCTCCCGTCGAATCGGTCCAGGAGTTCATTTACCTCTCCGGACGGGCGGTGCGCAACGTTTTCCGCCGGCCTCACTATGGCGACGACGTTGTGCTGCAAATGGAGGTTATCGGATTCGGCAGCCTTCCCATCGTTGTGCTCACCGGCTTCTTCAGCGGGGCTGTCATGGGGCTCCAGCTCTCCAAGGCTCTCGCACAGTACGGAGCCGTGGGCAAGATCGGCGAGCTGGTGGCCATCACTCTGGTGCGCGAGCTGGGACCCGTGCTGACATCCCTGATGGTCGCCGGAAGGAACTCGTCAGGGATCGCCAGCGAACTCGGCTCGATGAAGGTCACCGAACAGATCGACGCCATGCGGGCTCTGGGCACAGACCCGATCCAAAAACTGGTGAAACCGCGTCTGATCGCGACCTGCGTTGTCCTGCCTCTGCTCACCATCATCGCCGACTTCCTGGGCCTGGTGGGAGGCTTCGTTATCGCTTACACAATGCTGAATCTCACGCCATCCCACTACTGGAACAGCGCCTGGCAGGCAATCGACTTTTCGGATCTCTTTCAGGGCCTGATTAAACCCTTCTCCTTCGCCTTCGTTGTGGCTCTGGTGGGGTGTCACTACGGCCTGAGGACAACCGGCGGCACGCAGGGCGTCGGCCTGTCCACAACCCGGGCCATGGTGGTCGCGTCCGTCTGGATTTTCGTGCTGGACTTCTTTATCACGCGCCTATTTGTGCGCGCTTGAAGAGCAGATGCCATCCGACAACAATGCGGCGGTGCTTCGCTTCGATCAGGTGTCGCTCGCGTTTGAGGAGACGCCGGTGCTTGACCGTGTGAGCTTTAGCATCCGGCGAGGCGAAACCAGGGTTCTGCTGGGCAGCGCCGGGAGCGGCAAGACCGTGCTCTTGAAGACCGCCCTGGGGTTGCTCAGGCCGAACTCGGGCACAGTGGAAGTCTTTGGGCAGGATATCACCCGTCTTCGCGAAAGCGAGCTCTACGACATCCGCGCCCGGGTCGGCATCCTGTTTCAGGAGGGCGGGCTATTCGACTCCCTGACGATTGAGGAGAACGTCTCCTACCCGCTGCTCAATCAGAAGTTGCTGCGGGTTCCCCGCGAGCAGGTTCTTTCCCGCGTGGAGCAAGCGCTCGAGTTCGTGGAGCTGGAGCACACACTGGATAAATTCCCCAGCGAACTGAGCGGAGGAATGCGCCGCCGCGTCGGGATCGCCAGGGCGCTGGTGACAGATCCGCCGCTGCTCCTCTACGACTCTCCCACGGCGGGGCTGGATCCCATTACGGCTTGCACCATTATTTCTTTGATCATCAAGGGCCGCGACGTACGGAAGGCCACCACCGTGATGGCCACGCACCGCTATCAGGACGGAACCTGGCTCGACGAATTCCGCTACAATCCCAAGAGTGGGCGTCTGGAGCCTGCGGGCGGCGACGGCAGCCCCGGAGATTCGAAGACCAAGTTCATGGTCATGCAGTCGGGACGGTTGATGTTCGAAGGCAGCCGGGTTGAATTGGAAGACTGCCGCGATCCTTACATCGCCAAGTTCGTGAAACGGTAGACAGGGGATTATGCCATCGGCGAAAAAGGTCAGGTGGGCGCAGTTGAAGGTCGGCATCATGGCTTTGGCTGCGATGTTCCTGCTGGCGTTCCTGGTGATACTGCTGACAGGAACGAAAGGGCTTTTCGTCCCCAAAGCCACGATCTATACCTATTTGGACGACTCAGCCGCCCTCGCCCGAGGCGCGCCGGTGCGCCTCAACGGGATCATCATCGGAAATGTCGGCAACGTGGAGTTGTCCGGTCAGAACTTGCCGCGGCGCACGGTGCGCATCGAGATGCTGGTTGTGGCCTCCCGGTTGAAGGAGATTCCCGTCGATTCCGAAGCCGCCATCAGCGCGGAGAATGTCCTGGGCACAAAGTACATCAACATCAAGCGCGGGAAGAGCCAGCAGACCGTCGGCGCTGGAGGCGAGGTTCCCAGCAAGGATGTCAGCGAATTCGACGAGGTTGTGCAATCCGGCTACGACGTCATGGTCGCGGCCCGGTCCCTTCTGAAGAGGATTGACGGCGTTGTCAACGAACTGGAGGCGGGCAAGGGCACGATCGGCAAACTGCTGGTGGACGATCGTCTGTACAACAACCTCAATGCCACGGTGGCCGAGACGCAAAAGGTCGCCGCGGCCATCGGCAGCGGCCAGGGCACGATCGGCCGGCTTTTGCAGGATGAATCACTGTATCAGGATATCCGGAGCACCGTCGCCCGCCTGGATGCGATTCTCACAGGCGTCCAGCAGGGCGAGGGAACAGCGGGCCGTTTCATTAAAGATCCGGCCCTCTATGACGATGCCCGCAAGACGATGGCGGAGCTGCGGCGCCTTACGGAGGACCTGAACGCAGGCAAGGGCACCGCCGGCAAGCTGCTCAAGGACGAGGAACTGCATCAACGCATCCGGGACACGGTGGCTAAGCTTGAGACCACCCTGGATAAGGTGAACACGGGACAGGGAACCCTCGGACAATTGCTTGTCAATCCCAGCCTGTACGAGTCCTTGAATGGCGCCAGCCGCGAGCTGAATGGGCTGATGAAAGATTTCCGGGCCAATCCCAAGAAGTTCCTTCGCATCAAGCTGGCGCTATTTTGAGTCTTCCCAAGTTGCTCATCATTAACGCCGATGACTTCGGGTTCACATCCGACGTGAACGAAGGAATTGTGGAGTCGCACCGTCAGGGGATCCTCACCTCCACAACACTCATGGCCAACGGTGCGGCCTTCGAGGAGGCTGCCGCGCTGGCGGCCGCCACGCCCACGCTCGCAGTGGGGGCGCATCTGACAGTAGTCGGGGGGCGCTCAGTCCGGAATCCAAACCAGGCCCTGCCGGCATCGCTGGCGGCGCTCGTCGCGGCCGTCCTCAGGGGCGGAATTCCGCTCTATGAAGAGTTCGCGGCCCAGATCCGCAAGATTCGCACGGCTGGCGTGCCGATCACCCACCTCGACACCCACAAGCATGCACACCTGCTTCCCCCGGTCGCTCTGGCTCTGGCGCGCGTTTCCAGGGAGTTTGGGATCCCCTGGGTGCGGCGTCCCTTGTATGCGTCGGGCCTGGGATCGATCTCCCAGCGCATCCTGTCCCGGGCGGGTTGCCGGATGACAGACCGGTTCGAGGGCTACTCCGATACCGGGAGGCTGAGCGAAGAGAGATTGATCGGGGTCCTTCGCAATCTCTCCGCTGGGAGCACCGAGCTCATGTGCCACCCTGGTTACCTTCGCGAAGAGCTTGCAGCGGCCCGTACCAGGCTCAAGCAACAGCGCCGGCAGGAACTGGCGGCGCTGACATCACCCAAAGTCCGCAGGGTGATTGAGGAAGCAGGGATTCGCGTCACGGACTATCGCAGGCTCGCCGCCGGCGAACGTTGAGCCCTGCGTGCCGAAATGAAACCCGTGCCGATTCACTCCCCGTCCCGCATTGGTACGTGCGCCTGGCAGCGGGGTGGCAGCCCTGCCGTGATTCCTTCGCCTCGAACCAGTAAAGTCTTTCCCTTCAGTAAGTAGATCCGCCTAGAAAGACTCCTTACAGTAAGACGAACCCCTGGCCGATCTCTTGCTCTAGGAGTTTTTCGAAGATCGGTGGCTGGATCCGATGCCTCAAGCCAGCCTGATCGCCGGGCCAATTCCATTGGGGCCGGAGGCGATTGAAGGCCGCGCCTGTCGTCCGTTTCGCGACAAGCACTAGCCCGGTTGGCGGGCTCTGATATCGCTTGCAGCCGCGAAGAAGCGCGAGCGGTTCAGCCGCCGTTCGGATTGGAGCAAGGGAAGCGATATGGGCAGGAATGGTGTCCCTAAACCTGGCGCCAGCCAGAAACGAGACGAACTCGTGTTGGAGCATTTGCCCCTGGTACGGGCGATTGCGGTGCGGGTGCATGAGAACCTCCCGGTGCATGTTGACGTCGACGACCTGGTGCACGCCGGCGTCTTGGGTCTGTTCGATGCGGCCGAGAAATTCAACCCGCGCAAGAAAGTCGTGTTTTCGAGCTACGCCAAGCACCGCATCAAGGGCGCCATTCTGGACAGCCTGCGCCAGTTGGACTGGGCGTCGAGGGACCTTCGTCGCCGGCACAAGCAGGTGGAGGCCGCCGCCCGCGAACTGGCTGCGGTTCTGCACCGCAACCCCACGCATGAGGAGATCGCGGAAAAGATCGGAGTGGGAGAGAAACGGTGGCGGAGGATCATGATGGAACTGGGCAGCGTGGGGCTTGTGTCGGCGAGCACCCGGCACCCGGATCAGGATGAGCCGGGAGCGCCGGACTTCCCGGCCGAGCCTTCCACGCAGCCCGACAACATCTGTTCACGCGAACAACTGCGCTTACACCTGAGACTGGCGATGGATTGTCTCCCTTCACGGTACCGGCAGGTCGTGGAGCTGTACTACGCCAGGGAAATGACGATGCGCGAGATCGGAGAGAAGATGGGGATCAACGAGAGCCGGGTGTCCCAGATTCACAAGTCGGCTCTTCAAAAGATGGCCAGCGCTCTTCAGGAGGCGGGCATCGAATCCAGCGCCGCGTTTTAGTCGCCCCGTGCCTGGCAAGAGGTTCTGATTCAGGGTCTTCACGCTCAATCCGGCCCCGGCGGCGAGAGGGCAGCGTGCTCCAGCAAGCGCCGAAACCCTCCGGCTATACTGAAGGGTCTGCTCACGCCATGGCCAGCCGCAAAACGATCCGTTACCAAGACGCCGGGGTCAACATCGATGAGGGGGCGCGAGCTGTCGATTCCATCAAGAAGCACGCCAGGACCACCTTCGGACGTGGCGTGGTAACGGACATCGGCGCCTTCGGCGCGGGGTTCCAGATCTCCGGCTTGCGGTCTCCGGTTCTGGTGAGTTCGGCCGACGGAGTGGGGACGAAGCTCAAGGTGGCCTTTCTGACCGGCAGACACGACACCGTAGGCCAGGATCTTGTGAATCACTGCGTCAACGACATCGCCGTGCAAGGAGCACGCCCGTTGTTCTTCCTGGACTACTTTGCCGTGGGCAAGCTGGAGGCCGCTGTGGCCGGCAAGGTGGCGAGCGGCCTCGCCAAGGCCTGCCGGGAGAACGGATGCGCGCTCATCGGGGGGGAAACCGCGGAGATGCCGGGCCTGTACGCCCCCGGCGAGTACGATCTGGCTGGCTTCATTGTGGGCGCCGTTGAGAAGCGGCGTCTGCTCACGGGAGCGGCCATCCGTCCGGGCGACGCGCTGTTCGCGCTGCCCTCCACCGGCCTGCATACCAACGGTTACTCTCTGGCGCGCAAACTATTGTTCGAGGTCGCCGGTTTTTCTCCGGGCCTTCATGTCCCCCATCTCGGCTGCACTGTGGCGGACGAGCTTCTCAAAATACACCGAAGTTATTTGGGGGCCATCCAGGCCTTGCACGGGAGAGGGCTTCTGAAGGGCGCCGCCCACATCACCGGCGGCGGGATTACGGACAACACGCCACGCATGCTCCCGGATGGGCTCGCGGCTGAGATCCGTACCGGCAGTTGGAGAATCCCGCCGGTATTCGAACTGCTGCGCAGTCTTGGGAACATCCCCGAGGACGACTACCGGCGCACATTCAACTTGGGAGTTGGCATGGTTCTGGCGGTCTCGCGCGCGAAAGCCGCGGAAGCCGGGAAGTTGTTGGACCGCTGCGGGGAGCCGCACTGGGTGATCGGCCAGGTTGTGGCCTTGCCCAGAGGCGGCAAGGCGAGGGTTCTATACCGATGAGACGGCTAGGCATTCTGTTGTCCGGGCGCGGATCGAACTTCGAGGCGATCGCCCGGAACGTAGCAGAGGGCAGGATCGATGCCCGAATCGCTGTGGTCATATCCAACCGGCCGGAGGCGAAGGGATTGGAGACCGCCCGGGCGCTGGGTCTCAACGCCGTTTGCATCCCCTCCAAGGGTATGGAGAGGGAGGCCTATGACAGGCTGGTGGTGGCCGAACTGAGGAATCAGGCGGTCGAACTGGTGTGTCTGGCGGGCTTCATGCGGCTGCTCAGCGCTTATTTCATCCGCGAGTTTCCCCTGCGGATCCTGAATATCCACCCGGCGCTGCTGCCTGCCTTCCCGGGTCTCGATGCCCAGCACCAGGCCCTGGAACACGGCGTCAAAATCACTGGCTGCACCGTACACTTCGTGGACGAGAACCTTGACTCCGGCCCAATTATCGTCCAGGCTTCCGTTCCTGTGCTGGACGATGACACGGTTGACACGCTTTCCGCGAGGATCTTGAAGGAAGAGCACCGCATCTATAGCGAGGCCATCAACATCGTGCTCTCAGGCAACTTCCGCATTGAAGGCCGCCGCGTGCTGCTCGCCCGGTCCTGAATTCGGGGATTCAGAGCTTCTCGTTCAGCCGGCGCATCACCTCGAAGGCATCCGCCACGTACAGCACGTCGGCTTTGCCCTGCGCCCATCCGCAGTTCGCGTCCAGGTTGATCGCCCGCCGCTCGTGGATGAATCGCCAGCCGACCACATGCGGTTCCTCGCCATGGCAGCAAGTGGCCAGGCCCTTCGGGTGCCTGGGAGTCGAGCCGGTTTGCCCCACCTGGTTCAGGTGGCTCAGGAACGGAAGCACCGCCTGACCTTCTCCGCTGAGGTCCACCAAAGACTTGCTGCTGCCCAGCGACGATTGCGTCTTCCGCACGAAATTCAAGATCAGGTCCGCGGCTTCCTCGTGATGCACCTTGCCGTCCGCCTGCTTCTTGGTCCATCCCGCGCCGGCTACGAACAGCAGCTCTGCATCCGGGCGGATGGTCTGCTCGCCGGCCTGCGGCGCCCGATACTCGGCGAACCTCGTGCGCGAAGCGGTCCCGGCCTGTACGCTCTGCACCTCCACGTCAGCCGCCTCGCCCTTCCAAGGCTCATGGCAGCCGACGTCGGTCAGCAGGAACCACGGCCGGTGCGTGCGCTGCAAAACCGCCTCCATGCGCTGGCGGTAATACCAGCGCGACACAACCGGCTTTCCACCGCTGACGGCGGCTCCTGTGATGTGCGTGTCGATTCTCCCATCGAGGCGCTGCGCAACTCCCGCCAGGCAACGCGCCCAACGGGAAGTAGACGCCGCGACCACCAGCGTCGCCCCCGACGCCCGAACCAGCGCTTCGGCCGCGGCTGCGTCCGTCGCATAGCGCGGCACTCCGTAGGCCTCCCCGGCCACCGCCAGGAAACGCTCGGCTCCGCAAGACCCGATCTGCCGCGCGGCGCCGCCGGCGTCCGCGCCCACCAAGCCGGAGGCAAGAGTCGAACCCGCCAGGAACTGCTTGAATGCGCGCGCCGCGGTGAGAGCCTCCAGCGCCGGCTTGCCCAGCGTCCCGTCCGGCTCCACATGCATCAGAACAAGGATCGATTCCATCTGTGTTCCCCCGCTCCTATTCGCCTTTGATCCAGACCGCAATTTCCTCCGCAATCTCGCTCGCGGTCAGATCCTTCACGATCCGCGTCTCCCGCTTCTGGCTGGGCACGCTTACGCTTTCGTATGCCAAGCCGCCGGACCCAAGGGAAACCGCCTTCGCTCGTTGCAGCGCAGGCATCACCTGGCGCATATTCGTCATGCCGACCATGGGGTGATTCGGGGGCTCCGGCAAGTTGCCTGTAGCCCAACCCAGAACCGCAGGCGGGCCCTCGCAGACCGACACCTGGTGCCGCCCCCCTTCGACTCTCTCCAGAATCCTCAGCGCGCCGTCTTCCGCTACCGTCAGCTCATCTACGCCCTGGAATTGCTCCGGAATTCCCAGTTGTTCTCCCAGCATCTGCATGGTGGTTCCGGATCCCCGCGATGCCGATTCCCAGCCGCCGAACAACAGCAGCCGCTCGCGGTCCAGCCCTGCGATGCCTTGAATGGCTGCGGCCAGAGCACGGGCGACCTCATACGAGTCCGCGAATCCGGTCGCCGGCCCGTCCAGCGCCAACAGTTCGAAGGGAACTTTTTGGGCGATCGTCATCATGACCTGCTGAAGCTTGGCCTTTGGTCCCAAGCTGACGAGCCAGACCTTGCTGCCCTCCGCCTTCTTGGCCAGATTCGCGGCCTCGTACAGCGCGTGCGCCGCCCAGGGATCGAGAACCGCCGGCAGCATCATCTCGTTCTTGAGAGACGGACCGGCTGGTCCGGAGACTGGCTCCAGTGTTTGCAATGGGTCGGGAACGATGCTCCCGCAGACTACGATGTGAAAACCAGGCATGGTAGTTCAGTATCTGAGGCGGCCGTCAGACTCTCGGCCGCTCGGTCTGGAATGAAAGGAAACCGCTCACATTTTCCCACAGCAGCCGTGGGAAAGACTTGTCGAGATACGAGCGGATAGAAACGTAGCATTCGCCGCACGTGTTGTGCTCGGTGAATTCTCTGGTCATTCGCTCCCGCTGATCGAGCGGATAGCGCTGGAATTGCATGGAGCAAGGCTGAAGCATGCCCTCCGCTGTCACCACCAGGAAGCGCAGCCCCGCCTTGCATCCCGGCCTGCCCCGGTTAGCGAAGTAGTGCCGGGTGGCCTCCAGGGTGGTGGGCGAATTCACAATCCAGTTCGTGGAATCCCGCCGGCTTTCGACCCGGTCCAGCTCGCGGTTCAGTACCTCAATCTGTTCTGGCGTGTCCAGGAAGTAATCCCGGCAGCCGGTGCGCCGGGGCGAGTAGGCGCTGTAGCACATGTTGACGCCCCATTCCCGCGCCTTATCCGCCATGGCGTTGATGTCCCGAAGATTCTCGCTGGTGATGCAGGAATTCAGAACGATATCGTCGAAACCGTGCCTGGCGCAGCGAGGGATCAGATCACGAAGGTGCTCGTAAAGGCCCGGGTAGCCGCGAAATACGTCATGGCGGTCATCCGGAAAATCCAAGCTGACCGAGAACTGGTCGACACCTGCTTCATGCAGTTCCAGGTAGCGCTCTTCGGTCATGTGCGACCAGTTGGACACCAGGATCGTGTAGGGCAATCTTCCGTCGTATTTGATATTGCGTACGATCTCGGCGACGTCGGAGCGCATCAGCGGCTCGCCGCCGGACACCTGTACCACACACGGGCGAAGGACCTCGGTGTAGCGACGGTAGTCGACGGGCTTGAGGAGCCGCGAGTCGTCGCGGGGGCCGCCGTGGTCACAGTGCTTGCAGTAGCAGGTGCAGCTATCGGTCACCTCAAAGGAGACCACGATCGGCTTCCGGGCGAACCAATTCGCCGAGCCGCGGCCGATGATCCGCAGCGACGAAACCAATGGTACTTTACGCATTCAAATCCGGTCTTGCCCGCTCCAACTGATGGTAACAACTGGACCTTTTTGTCTGCAATTCTTCCCCATCCACCGGCCGCTTTTGCCGCTTGGGAAGCGTCAATTCTCCGTCGAATGGAGCCCGCCTGCCCCGGCGCGAAACTCGACGTTGGTCTTTTCAGGGTTCTCGGGCAGCGTCTGGGCGCAGTTCCAGACGCAGGCGCCGCAGTGAACACACTTCTCCCGGTCGAATGCGGGAACGCCTTGCGGTCCCGGCGTGATCGCCTCGCCGGAGCAGATCTCCACACACACCTGGGTCCCGCAGCTTTCACAGAGGTGCGGGTACAGGAAGATCACGTGGTCCGCATATCCCGGCGGAGCTTGCACCTTGCCCCCAACCAGCATCGCATCTTGATGAGAAACCAGCAATTTACCGTCATACTCGATGGACGGCCACCCGGCTCGCCGCATAAGAGCGTCATGTACCGCCAGGCACTGGCTCCGGCACTCCTGCCGGATCCGCCCTATCTCATCAGCTGAAATCTTATTCTTATAGAAATCCTCGTAGGAACTGAGGTGCTCGTGTGGTCGGCGCGGCTCACCTGGGGCGGTGATCATGCCCCGCGTTAACCCTGCCACCGCCATGCCTACCATTCCCGTAACGAAGCCTCTGTGGAAACCGACTCTGGCTCGCTCAGCAATCCTTCCTTCCGACTCCACCCAGCTGACCATTCGCCGGCGAACATAAAATCGGTCGAGGTTGTCTCTGGTGAAGGGTTTTGAGTGCCGCAGAAGTTCTATCACTCCTTCACCAAGTATTATTCCTGTAGTCCATGCTTCATCTACGCCTGAGCCGGTGAGCACGTTGGTGCTCCCCGAGCCCTCCCCAATCCGGGCACAGCCATCCAGAACCAAGTGGGGCTGCCCCAGACGGCCTGATTCCGCCAGAGACTTGGCCCCCCAACTCCGCAGGGTTCCGCCATTCAGGTAGCGCCACAGGTACGGATGTTGAATATAGTGTTGGAGGTAGCGATACGAAGTGCGCACCGGGCTGGCGAACCAGGATGGCACGAAGATCCCGACGGAGGCCAGCCCGCCGGGATGCACATAGAAAAAGCCGAAAATCTCCGGTTCAGGATAACCGAAGGTGTGGAAGACCGTCCCCGGCTCCAACGGGCAGTCCGCAGGCAGTTCGACCACCATCTTCATGCCGACCGCCCAGTCCCTCTCATGATGCCCGGGAGGCAGACCGAAACGCTCAGTTAGCTGCCTGCCCACCGGCCCAAACGGTCCATCTCCGATTACAGTAAGAGATGCATGTACATCCAAGCCAGGCAGATACCCGGCCTCAGGATTGCCCGCGCGGTCCGTGCCTTGATCGGCCAGCCTGACGCCGGTGACCCGTTCGCCGTCGATCAACGGGGCTGCGACCGGCATTCCGGGCCAGATCTGCACAGCGCCTGTGGCCATCACCTGTTCGCCGGCCCATTGAAGGAACTGGCCGATGGACAACACGAGGCCGCCGTGCTTGTGCAAGAAGTCCGGGGTGTAAGGCAGATCCAGGGCATGACATTCGACGGGCAATACCGCCGAAGACAGCCTGATCACCCTGTCGGCAAGCCTCAGGGAGCTTGGTCGGCGGCTGGCGCCAACAGGGTCGAGCAGATAGAGCACCTTCTCCTGCCGCACTTCCGCGGCGAGGGGGATCTGGGCGGGATCCAAGTCCGGATAGCTGGCCCGTATGCCCCTGGCCTTGGTCACGACACCCGAGACCCCGAAGCCAAGTCCTTCGGCCCGCTCGTAGCAGATCACCTGCAAGGGCATGCCGGGGACGGCCTTGCTCTCGAAACGCGGCGCTCCGTTCTCATCGATGAGTTCTCTGGACAGGGTTGTCAGGAATCCGGCCATCGCCGGCCCAAAACCGACGCAGACGATGTCCAAATCCATGGACTGCCGCTCAACGTTGGACACGCTCATGCGGGGTAATCCAAGGCTTCCGGGATCATCACCTTCGAGATGGCGTCGGCAGCACGATCCTTGGCAAGTTGCGCACCGGCCAGACAGCCATCCAACCTGGCCCGGAGACGCACATACTGCTCGTAGCCTTCGAAGCGGGCGCAGGGACCGGCCTTCGCGGGATGGGACCCATCGGCGGCGAGCATGTCGGTGGCGGCGCTAGCCAACCCGGGAATCAGTCCCTCCAGCGCCACCAGCTCTCCCTCGCGATAGCAGACGCCGCCGGACTCCTCGTCCCAGGCAGGGTGCCGCCGGTACCCGAAGACTAACTCGGCCGTGATCCGGCCCACCTCGCCGGCCGCCCTCGCGCATTGCACGTGGCACAGGTCCGTGTAGAACCGCAGCAATCCTGGCAGCCCTTCCGCCACGACCGGGTTGGCATTGCCCTTTTCGGCGAGCTCCAACACGTCCAGAATGAAGTAGCGCGCCGCCAGCAGCCAGCAAAGAGCATCGGCGAGAGGAAAGGTCACTCCGTGGCGAGAACTGTGATAGAGCTTCGATCCGTCGGGATCGGTGGCCTTTTGGAGATGGTTCAGCGTCCAAAGCCAAAGATGCATGGCCGTGGCCAGCGTGCAGGCGCCGGTGCCGGGACGGCGGCTTCCGATCTCGCGCATCTCGGCAATCCACCGGTGGAACTGCGCCAGGAACAGTTCGTTGGTCATGGTGACCGAAAGCTGTCGTCTCTGCACCGCTTCGGGCCCTTCATAGGTAGCCTCAAGCTGAGCATCCATCCACTTGTGTCCGAGGAAGCCGGGGCAGTCCTCCGTGATGCCGTAACCACCCATCAGGCTGACCGCTTCCCGCATCATGTTGGCCCCGTGGCCTGTGTTCCACAACTTGCAGGCGGGACACAGGACGTTCGCCAGTGAATCCAGCAGAACGAACCGGACCATGGGTTCGTCGCAGTTGACCCCGGTTTGCAGGCAATCCAGCGCCTCTTTCTGGTGGCGCCGCATCGCCTTCAAGGCGGCCGAACCGCGGCCCACATTCTCTCTGGCGAAGATCTCCTCCTTCTGGCGTTCAAGCGGATCGACTTCATCGAACAGCCTCGCCGCCGCAAATCCGAGCGAAGCGCTGGCTTCGCCTGTGGCCCACACGTCCACGAGGCGATGCAGCACATCCTCCTTCATTTGCAGACCGAGGTCATATCGGGGCGTGCCGGGCGTGGCAATTTCTCCGCCTCGGAAGCGGCCGCGATGGTAACGGATCACAGGCTCGATCGCCGAGAGCAGCTTCGCCGAAGTCATCAGTCCGACGGTCACTCTCGTCCGACGGAACACGGCTTCAATGACCTCGCCGTGGCTGTAACGAGGGACAATGACGCCGTCCTTGATCGTGTAGCCGCCGATGATCCGGCTGGCGGGCACGCGAAGGCTGAACGCCGGATCGCGGGTGGAGGAAAGCTGATGAACCAGCTTCCGAGCGGGCGCGCCACGATCAAAGACGCCCGGATCCGTCTCCTCCAGAATGACCATGCAACTGCCTTTGATTCGCGGATCTCCGGAATCCACGGCCGCCGTGATGAACTTCGCAAAGGCCATGTTGGTGATGAACCGCCCTCGCTTGTCCACCTGGAGGATGGGCTCCTTGCCGGGTTCCCATTCCGCCACCCGCACCTTGCCGCCGAGCAGGCCTGTTTCGACTCCCACGTAAGGTATCGGCTCTGTCAATGCGAAGGCCCCGCGAAAGATCTCGCGGTCCTCCCCCGGCGCCGGCGGAGTGCAGCGGCGGAAGTAATCGTCCCGTTGCTCCGGTGTTCCTCTCTCGTGAATAGGAGCCAGGGCAAGGCAGTTGGCCAGGCTGCTCGTCGCGGCCCCGGCATCCACCCAGGCCAGTTCGAATGCGATCAGCGCCAGCGCCAGATTCTTCGGCCCTTCAATGAACCCGCCATGCTCTGGGTCGAGAAAGACAGTCGTAATGCCCGACTCATCAAAGGCTTTGAGGAGACCCGCCTTCTCCTCCGTCCATTCGTGCGTGTTGCGCGCTCCAGCGGCGACCAATCTTGCGACCGGGCCTCTGGCCACCGCGCGGCTGGATTGGATGACCATCTGAAGGTCATAGCGTTCCGCAAAGCGCCACATGATTTGGCGCACATCGTCCCCAGGCAGCGTGCGCAGTGTCTCGCTGCCGAGATTCTCAACACTCGTTGACATCCACAGAGTCCTTTCTCGTATCTCTTAAGATTCCAGCGGGATGATGGCTTCTCTGCCAGCAAGTGAACTGCCAATAGACCATCCGGATACTCTCGATCCTTCCTATTCTATTGAAAAAAAGAAAGATAGTCACGACCAATCCAGCGGTCGCCGTCTTCGGACCGGGAACGTCCCAACCGTGGGGGTGAGCCGTTTCGCGCTATGCGGCGCCGGAGCACGGCTGGCCCCGGCGAACACGAGAGTTGCCCGGGGGTCAGCGCCGCCGGCGCGGTATGCTCCCGAACCCCGGAGCAATCTTGCGTCAAGTGGGCCTCGGCCTCCAAACGGCTGCTCAGGCCGCCCGCCTGCCATTAATGCGATCCGGCCAGGGAAGGTGCGTAGAGAGCCTGCTCGAAATCCGCCCAGTTCCACTCAGTGGCCAGGCCCAGTTCAGCAAGCCTCGGAGCGTAAAGAAGCGTGTCGTAGCTCCCGCTGGGGAACTGGCAGCCCGGGTTGTTGAATGTGTATCCGCCGGGGATTGTCGTGCAGTTGAACGTGAACAAGCAGCCGCCGCCTCGGGCGAGTTGCGAGCCCAGCTCGAAACTCTCGCGGGTGCTGATGAAGGGACGTACTTCCGGGTAGATCAGATTATGCAAGGCGACAGTAGCCAGAAACTCGAGATCCGTTGGCAGGAAAGGCGTGGTGTGTACTTGGGCACCCGGGGCCGGCTTGAGGCGCGGGATTCCCAGGATGCTCGCGGGATGGCCGAATTGTTCGCGCAACCACGCCTCGTGGCGAATCAGCATCGCCCAGTCGCGCTTCCAGGGGCTAAGGCCCGTCAATACGCCAATTCCGACGTCCCGGATTCCCGCGCGCAGCATACGCTCAAACGCGTCCAGCCGGTACTCGAAGCTGGATTTCCGCCCGCGCCCGGGGTGCAGCGCCTGATAGCGCCAGCGGTCGTATGTCTCTTGCCACAGGACACAAAAGGTCAGCCCCGCGTCGAGAAGGCTTCGATACTCCTCCCCGTCGAGCGCCTGAGCGCTCAGGCCGACCAGCCCGCCACCCTTCCGTTCCAGAAGGTCCCGCACCAGTTGGACTTGGCGGCAAATGGCGGTTCCCCGCGCCACGGGGTCCGATGCGTAGACCAGCTCGAGACATCGGAAGCCCTTCTCCTCAATCAGGAACTCAGCCTCGCGGAGCAGTTCCTCATCGGTCAGCCGCAGGCGGCGGACCGAATTGTCCTGGTTGCCGGCGCGGTAATTGCAGTACAGGCAGTGCTCGTTGCAAATGCTGGTCACGTAAATGGGGACCACCGCCTGCACAGTGCGGTGGAACAGAAATGCCTTCCGTTCTTCGCTCCGCCTCAGCAGGATTTCGTCGAGTTCACCCCCGCTCCCAAAACCCGGAGCGTACAACAGGCCGGCGAGCCTGGCATCGCCGGGCTCCGCAGTACGGGCCAGGTGCTTGGCCTCCTCTGCGCCGGGAGGCGAAACGGCGCCTGTCTGGATCCAGTGCTGGCTGTAAGATTGCGAAAACATCTCTACGGTCGATAGGTCGCGGCCGACGTCTCGGTCTCCCAAATCTTCACGGCCGACAAGCGGACAGGCGGAGGAAGGACTGCCGAGATTTCGTCGTGGAAGAACTTCGCCATGTTCTCAGCAGTAGGATTGACGGAATCAAATGGCGTGACTTCGTTCAAGAGCTGGTGATCCAACTTTTCGATGACGCCGTGAAGAAGGCGTTTGAGTTCCACAAAATCCATGAGCAGGCCAGCGGAATCGAGGCCCGAACTTTCCACAACGAGCCGCACCCGGTAGTTATGGCCGTGAAGCCGCTCACACTTGCCGCGGTAGTTCCGCAGGGCATGGGCGGCGGCGAAAGTCTCCTCCACGCTGATTTCGAACATGAGAGCAAATGAAGCCGCAAGCGGCTGTTTCTTCCATCATAGAACACGGCCGCGCTCCATTCGCGGGCCAGCCGCGTTCAACCGGGACGAACTCCCCCGCAGCCGCCCGTTTTCGCGCGGGCCTGTCCCCTCCCCCTTGGATTTGCAGGCGAATTGTGCTTTGATGGTGGAAACATGAACGGTAACACTATGCAGTTCGAGGGTATTGGAGGCTAATGTTTCCACGCGGACACTTCTCTCCCCGCCGGCCCAGAATCCGGGAAAACGTAAATGAAGCTATCCGTGCGCGCGAAGTTCGCGCCGTGTTTCCGGACGGTACTGTTGAAATCATGCCTACGCCAGCCGCCGTCCGGAAGGCGCAGGAAATGGGACTCGACCTGATTGTCGTCTCTCCGACAGCCGAGCCGCCCGTCGCCAAGGCCATGGATTACGGCCAGTGGCAGTACGAGCAGAAGAAGAAGCAGCACGAAGCCAAAAAGAAGCAGCACGTGATCCAGGTCAAAGAGGTCAAGTTCCGGCCGAATACGGACGATCACGATTACGACTTCAAGAAGAACCACGCGATCCGGTTCCTGAAGGAAGGCAACCGCGTAAAGGCGATGGTCCAGTTCCGGGGACGCGAAATCGCGCATGTCGACCTGGGCAAGAAACTTCTGCTTCGTTTCGTCCAGGATTTGGCCGGCATTGGCTCCGTGGAAGGGCAACCCCGCCTGGAGGGCCGCTTCGCCCACGTTCTGATCAGCCCGGTGAAGACCGTGCCGAAGAAAGATAAGCCAAAGGACGAGCAGCCCGCAACGGGGGAGTCCGGGCTTGCGTCCGGAACATCTCAGTAGAAGAGATACTTCTGCCAGCGTTCGTCGCTTCTGGCGAGCATGCGCATCAGGTGCCGGCTTGTGTGCAAACTGAAAGGCCTCGGCTGACGGACCAGGCGCATACCGGCCTCTTCGGGAGTGCGATTTCCTTTGCGATTGTTGCACTGATGGCAGCAGGCGACCAGGTTTTCCCAGGCGGTCTCCCCGGCGCGTGAGCGGGGGACGACGTGATCCAGGGTCAAATCGGATGCCGGCAGCGTGCGGGCGCAATACTGGCACGTGAACCGGTCCCGAATCAGGATATTCTTGCGGGACAGCGCTCTCGTCTGGTGCGGGATCCGCCGGTAGCCGGTGAGCCGGATCACGCTGGGCAGATCCATGGATTGGACGGCGGAACGAACCGCGATGTGCGATTGCTCCTCCGCGGTGGCTACCCCTTTCAGAACCAGGATGATTGCGCGGCGGGCCGCGCACACGTTGATCGGTTCATAGCTGGCGTTCAGCACTAGTACCGGCCGGTGCAATCGATCTCCGTTCATCATCTAGAGGACTCCTGAATTCCGGACAGGCGCATCGAACCGCCGGTCGGCGCGCGCCAGGGTAAGCACGGCGACGTAGTCGGCGCCCACGCTCTTGAGCGCCAGACCACAGGCGCTCGCCGTCGCCCCCGTTGTCATAACATCGTCCACCAGCAAGAGGCGCTTTCCCCGCACCTGCTTCTCTTGTACCGGCGCAAAGGCCCCCGCCACGTTTGCCCTTCGCCTGGCATGGCTCAGCCCCGCCTGAGGCGCAGTTTGCCGGCGGCGGCGCACCACGTGAATCACCGGGATCCCTCGGCGGCGACCGATCTCTTCCGCCAGCAGCCTGGCCTGATTGAAGCCCCTCTGCCACAACCGGGTCCAATGCATCGGCATGGGTACGATGGCGTCAAAGCGCTCATTCAGCGGCAGTGAGGCCACCAGGTGATTCGCCAGCGGTCTCGCCAAGGTTCGGATACGGCCGTATTTGAGAAGATGGATCAGTTCCCGGAGCGCACCGTCATAGGCGCCGAACGTGTAAGCCGCGTCAAAGCCCCGGGCGCCCGTCCGGCACAGTCCGCAGACTCCTTCTTCGTCCAGCGGGAACCGGTTCCGGAACGGGGTGCGGCATCGGATGCAGAAGTGTTCCGCGTCGAAAGGAACCGGGAGGTTGAGGCACGTACCGCACACGGGGACCCGGGAGATCCGGTGGAGAGGGCGTCCGCAGACCCGGCATTCTTCCGGAAATACGAGCGCTACAAGCGAGGACGTGAAATCTACGACACGGCGCTGAACGCCGGCTGGCAGCACCTGAGCTCGACTACCGATGCTACTCGAGAAGACCCACCTCCTGGTCTCAAACCATTAGTGTACAACATCGGCGAACATCGATAGTATGGACCAAGCCGTCTGCTATCATGAAGAGGTTCCTGTCCTATGACCCCAGAAGAACTGATACAAGCTGTGTGCGCGCACAGCCCGGACTCCGATGACGCGTTCATGTTCTACGCGCTGGCCACCCGGAAGATCCGTTCCACGCTGGTTTCATTTCGTCACGTCTTGAGTGACATCGAAACCCTTAATCGCAAAGCATTGGAAGGCGCGTACGAGCTCACAGCGATTTCCTATCATGCCTATCCTTATGTGGCCGGCAAGTACGTGTTGATGGCCAGCGGTTCCAGCGTGGGCGACGGCTATGGCCCGCTGGTGGTTGCCGCCCGGCCCATGCCCCCGGAGGATCTGAAGGGCAAGCGGATCGCTGTGCCCGGCAAAATGACGACGGCCTATCTGGCCCTGCGCCTGTTTGAGCCGGATATCGACCCTGTCGAAATCCCGTTCGACAAGATTCTGCCCGCGGTTCAGGAGCGCTCCGTCGATGCCGGCCTGGTCATTCACGAAGGACAACTCACCTACAATCGCGAAGGCTTTCACTCCGTGCTCGATCTTGGGAGTTGGTGGGGGCAGAAGCACGGCCTGCCGTTGCCCCTGGGCGCGAACGCTTTGCTCCGGTCTCTTCCCGCGAACATCCAGAGGGAGTGTTGCCGGCTCATGCGCGAGAGCATTCAATACGCCCTCGACCATCAGAATGAAGCTCTCGAATACTCGCTTCAATTTGCGCGGAATCTGGATGCCGCCCAGGCGGAGAAGTTCATCGGAATGTACGTAAACCATTACACGGTGGATTGCGGCGAAATCATTCCCCGGGCCGCGCAGAAACTCCTGGACTTGGGGTATGAGGCGGGGCTGATTGCCGTCCGCGCCGAGGTCGAATTCGTACGCTAGAATGAGCGCTGTTTCGCCCGCCTGTTGCGGCGCCGGGACCATGGCCGCTACTGTTAAGGTATGAACCGGCTTGGCACGGCATTCTTGCTGGCTGCTTTTCTTACGGCGCCAATCGCAGCTCAGGATCCCAGCAGCCCGGACCCCCGGCAGAGACGTCGCGCGGCTCGCGATCTGGCCCGCCAGGGCCCGGAGGCTATCCCCAGGCTGGCGCCGCTTCTCAAAGACTCCGACCTTGAGGTCAGAATTGAAGCGGTCAAGTCCTTGGTCGAAATCGACACCCAGCATAGCCTGGAACCGCTGATTCTCGCCACCCGCGACAACGATCCGGAAATTCAGATACGCGCTACTGACGGGCTGGTCAATTTCTACCTGCCAGGCTACGTGCGCACGGGCTTGAGCGCCTCGCTCCGGCGAACCGGCACCCGCCTCATGAGCCGCTTTACCGACACCAATGACCAGGTGATCGACCCCTACATTGACGTGCGCGCCGAGGTCGTCGAGGCCCTGGGACGGCTGGTCCGGGGCGGATCGTCCATGGAATCTCGCGCGAACGCGGCCCGCGCAGCCGGCGTGCTGAGAGGCAAGGCAGCGGTTCCTGACCTTCTGGAGGGGATCCGTTCCAAGGATTCTCAGTTGATGTACGAGTGTCTGGTTGCGCTCCAGAAGATTCGCGACCGGAGCGCAGGGCCGCGGGTCGGTTTCCTGGTGCGTGACTTGGATAAGAAGGTGCAGGTCGCCGCGATCGAAACCGCGGGATTGCTCTACAACATGGAAGCGCTTCCGGATCTGCGCGAAATCCTGCGCACCACAGCGGACAGGGACGTTCGGCGTGCCGCGCTGACCTCGATCGCCATGCTCCCCGATCCTGAAAACCGGAGCCTGCTGCTTCCATATCTGCGCGACCGGGACCCCGGACTTAGAGGAGCGGCCGCGGAAGGGCTCGGGCGGATCAAAGATCCGGCTGACCTGCCCGCGTTGGAAAGAGCGTTCGAGGAGGAGCGGGATGCGTTGGCGCGGGTCTCGCAGGCCTTCGCGCTGGTCCTTCAGGGCAGGGCCGATGTTTCCGAGATGAGCCCGCTTCAGTACTTGATCAATAACCTGAACTCAGCCCGCCGCGCTGGAGTCGCGCAGCCGCTCCTGATTGAACTGGCGCGAGACCCGAACGTGCGGAGGTCGCTCCACCCAGCCTTCAGGACCGGGACCAAGGACGAGAAGATTGGATTGGCATGGGTATTGGCCCGCAGTGGCGGGCACGAAGACATTCCGCCTCTCGAAGCGCTGACCCGAGACCCCGACACTGCCGTTGCCGGGGAAGCGCTCCGGGCCGTCAGAACCCTGAAAGCCAGGATCGAGTGATGGTTACTTCGCCTTTCGCTGCTTCTGCTGGCCGACGCGGACTTTGTAATGCTGCTGCTTCGCGTCCTGAAACGCCTTGTGGTCGTGTCGCGCCACAGCATCCGCCAGGTAGGCGTCGACATCGCAGTCCTTCGGCACAACCGCCATCAAGGTGAAGTTCTCTTTGCACTCGGGGCAGTAGGGACGAAACCTCTTTACGTTCGAGATACCCATAAATCATTAATTTACCACGCGGGCAGCGCTCGCTTCCATCACACCAGGCGGCCGAAGGCCGCCTCAGAGAGGAACTCTCGGACGCAACTCGGCCCCAATCGGAATCGCGACGCTGGGCTTCTCTCCTATGGGCAGGCCCAGCAATCGCGGCCGCACCAGCATCAGGATGGTGGTGTGGGAATCCTCGCGCCTGTTCGCGGCCGCCAGCCGGTTCAAGACCGGGATGCGAGTGAGGCCTTCCAGTCCGGTAATCGTGCGCGCCTCACTGGAAGTGACCAGCCCCGCTACGATCGCCCACTCGCCGGTTCGAAGCCTGACTTCACTTTGGAACGACCGGTTTGAGACCACTGGGATCTCATCGATGAACTGACCCGTAAGCGCTTTGAAACTTGCTTCCAGGGTCAGGGTCACCTCATCGTGGCCGTGGACCCTTGGCGTGGCCTTGATCACCAATCCGAGGTCCTCGTAGTTGAACGTCGGGGGGTAAGTGGCGGGAGAGTCCGGAGTCGGCAAGATCTCCTTCGCGGTCACAACCGGGAATCTCTCCCCAAGGTGCAGACTGGCTGCTTGTCCGTCCAGGGATCGCAATTCAACGCGGACCAGGTTCCTGCCATTGGAGCGGCTCGATTGGGCCACCATCTGGACGTCGGGGATGCCGAAGCCGAGAAGCGTCTTCCCTCCGCCGAACACCGCGAAATTCGCGAACCCGGCAACGGTCTGCGGCGGAGAGTTCCAAAGCCGCCCGAAATTCGTAACCAGGTAAGAGGTCGCCAGCGATGCGCCGAAGGCGCTGAAGAACTGCCGGTTCACCTCGACCAGTTCCACCTCCACCGACACCACAGGTTTGCGGTTGAGCAACTGTTCCAGCAGGATGCGCGCCGGCTCCGCCAGGGAGGCCCGGTCGCGAAAGACGATCAATCTTCTCGCCGGATCGAATCCAATCCGTGTAATCTGCATTACCTGCTGGACGGCGGCCCGGATCTCCTGCGCATCCTGAGCCGTCACCAGATCCGGCACGGGAACCGCTACCGTAATATGCGGCTCTCGCTCCTGCCGCTTCTGCGGCGTGTCCCTCGCTACCAGGAACCGGGATTCACTCAAAGGCACGACGAACGATGCTGTTGCATTCTCCAGCGCGCGGATCGCCTCAAGCCAGCCGGCGTTATCCAGCCGGAAGGTCATCGCTTGAGAGGGCGGATAGTCGGAATCGAAAACCGCCTCCAGTTGATAGAGCTGGGCTACCTGGGTAAAGAGCGAGCGGGCGTCGCCGCGCAGGTCCAGGTCTCTTTGTCTTTCTGAGTGCTTCAGACGAGGGGGCGGCAGGGCCTCGGGCGGGACAGGAGCCTCGTGCGCGGGCTCATCCGCCGTTTCCGCGCTCACAATTACGGCCGGCTCACCAGGCAAAGCCAATGGAACCTGCACCGGGCCTTCTCGGGAAAGCAGGATTGCTCTGGCTCGTAACGCCTGGGCCCGGGCCAGCCACTCCACATTCGCAGGCTCCAGGACAACCGCCTGAGAATACAAGAGATAGGCCTGCACGATCCGGCCTTCTTTCAGCGCCTTCCGGGCTTGCTCAGCCACACGCCTTGCTTCCCGGCCGTTTGCAAGGGCCGGTCCGGATACAAACAGGCACAGCATCAGGACGAACACCAGGCGCACAATCTGATTGACGCTCTTCCGCCTCGGAGCGTGCAGTCGAATCTCCCACACATCCGGCTGAGGCAGTTGGGGTAGAGTGGCTGTATGAGTCAGTCAGCCAAGGCCGGCGATCGGCCGGCGTTCTTTCCCGCAGTGCCGGAATCGCTCGAAAAGCTGGGAATTCCGGACATCCTGGTGCAAGATCTGCTGCTAAGGCGGGTATTCATCGAGCGAACCAGCACCCTCACTTCTCTCAGCAAGACGTTGAAGCTGCCCCCAGCCATCGTGGAGACTGTCTTCCGCCAAATGCGCCACCGGCAGTTGATCGAAGTGCTGGGAATGGTGGGTAACGACTACTCCTTCATGCTTTCCGGAGCGGGACGCCAGTTGGCTCAGGAGCGGTTCCAGATGTCTCAGTACGCGGGGCCATGCCCCGTCCCCTTGTCCCAGTTCCATGCTGGCGTGAAAGCCCAGCGCGCCAAGGTCTTCGTCAACCGCGACCGGCTCCGAAAGGCGTTGTCGGATCTGGTCTTGACCGACTTGTTGCTCGATCAGTTGGGGCCCGCCATGATCTCCCAGGCGGCGCTTTTCCTGTACGGGTCAACCGGCAACGGCAAGACCTCCCTGGCGGAGCGCCTGATCCGCCTGTACGAGGACACCGTATTGATTCCGTACGCCGTGGAAGTGGACGGGCAGATCATCATTCACTACGACCCTGTGGTGCACGAACGCGTTGAGCCGGAGGACGTCGAACCGGACCACGATCCGCGCTGGGTGCGCTGCCGGCGGCCGTGTGTCATCGTGGGCGGCGAACTGGTTCCCAGCATGTTGGAACTGCGTATGGACGAGGGTTCCGGCACTTACGCCGCCCCGATTCAGATGAAGGCCTGTAATGGAATCCTTGTGATCGACGACTTCGGCCGTCAGTTGATTCCCCCCAGGGACCTGCTGAACCGCTGGATCGTCCCCCTGGACCGGCACGTCGACTATCTTATGCTCCGCTATGGCGTGAAGTTTCAGATCCCCTTCGATCTGATGGTGGTTTTCGCCACCAACCTCGATCCGGGCAGTCTGGCCGATGAGGCTTTCCTCCGCCGAATCCAGAACAAGATTCTGGTCGAGGAAATATCGCCGGGCATCTTCGACGAGATTCTCCGGCGTGTGACCCTGGCGCGTGGGATCCCCTACGATCAGGAAATGGCGGACTACCTCCGCTCACTTTGTCTGAGTGACGGGCGAACCGTCCTGCGGGCTTGCTATCCGGCCGATATCTGCCGCATTCTGCTCTCCATTAGCCAGTACGAGGAACGCCCTGCGCGCCTGACTCGCACGGATCTGGAGCGCGCGGTCCGGCTCTATTTCGCCCGCTCTTGAGGAGCCACCTGCCGCCGGGGAGTTGCTTTTGCATCGAGCCCTGCGCCTGCCGCGGAAGTACATCCCTGCCTGTGGTCCAATAGGGTCTCTGCGGGGAGCTTGACTCAGTGCTGGTGCTCCGGAGGCACGTAATCGGGGGGCAAGGCGGCCCCTTCCCCGAAGAAGTACTCCTCCATCTGGCGCAACAGAAACTCCTGCGCCTCGCGGGTGCCCAGGTTGAGCCGGTATTCATTCATGATGATCTTCATACGCTCAACCCAAAGCTGCCAGGCCTCCTTGGAAACGTTTTCGAAGATGCGCTGGCCGAGCGGATGTCCGTCGAATGGCGGCTCGCTCAAGCCTTCCATCTCCTTCTGAAACTTAACGCAGAAGACCTTCCGTGGGGTGGTTGTCATGCCCAAGTCCCTCTCTCCTTGTTCCGACTACCAATCCAGAATAGCGCAGCGCCGCCCGCTACGGCCGGCTCTTGAGGAACTCTGACAGCTTCATCGGAACGCTGGCCCCCCGTTCCAGTTGTTTCACAACCGCCTTCTCGTAACGGCGCAGCACACTTTCGCGGGAAGACTCCCGCATCCGGCAGCTTTCGATGTCCAACAGGAGCTCGACCTCCCAGGGCTGGAAGGTGTTGCGCTTGATCTGCCCTCGCAGCAATTCTCGAATCAAGCGCTGGAACCGGCCCAGGATTTCCTCCTGTCCGAGGGCTTCTTCCTTCATATGGAATCAGATTCTAGCAGCTTCTCCATCTTTGAGCCAGGCCGGAAGATCGTCTGGTTGCGCTCCGGCCCCGTCGAGATGCACCCGATCTCGACCCCCACCTTTTCCTCCAGGAAATCAAGGTAACGCCGGGCATTGGCGGGCAACTTCTCGTAAACAGTGATGCCCTCCGTCGGCATCGCCCAGCCCGGCAGCATCTCGTAAAGCGGTTCCACCGTTTCCAGTTCATCCGCTCTGGCCGGCATCGCTTCGATCGGAACTCCTCCCTGCCGGTAACCCACGCAAACAGGGATCAGTTCCATCTGGTCCAGAACATCCAATTTCGTAATCGACAGACTGTCGAAACCGTTGAGCATGGATGTGTAACGCAGCAGCGGCACATCAAACCAGCCGCACCGCCGGGGCCTGCCTGTTACGGCGCCAAACTCATTCCCGATCCGGCGGAGGCTCTCCCCCCTCTCGTCCAGCGCCTCGGTGGGGAAGGGCCCGGCGCCCACGCGAGTTGCATACGCCTTCGCGATGCCTACCACTCCTCCGATCCGGCAAGGAGGGACGCCGGTGCCAGTGGACACTCCGCCGGCGGCCGCGCTCGAGGAGGTCACGAAGGGATATGTCCCGTGGTCCACGTCCAGCATCGTTCCCTGAGCGCCTTCGAACAGGACACGCTTGCCCTCGCCGATCGCCCGGTTGAGCAGGACCGCGGTATCGCAGACCAAAGGACGCAAGCGTTCCGCCAATTTGGCGTACTCCTCCTCAATCCGCGCGAAATCGAGAGGTTCCCGGATCTGAAAAGCCGCCGCCAATGTCCTCTTATCCTCGGCGAGCTCCGCGTATCGCTGCGAGTATCCTGCGGGATCCACGAACTCCGCCATGCGGAGCCCCCGCCGTGCAATCTTGTCCTCATAGCACGGCCCGATGCCTCTCGAAGTCGTCCCGATGGCGATCCGGTCCTTCCGGTCCTCGGAGATCTTCTCCACCAGCCTGTGAAAGGGGAAGATGACATGCGCGCGGTTGCTGATCGCCAGGTGGCCACCGACATCGACCCCGGCAGCTTCCAGCGCCTCGATCTCCGCTATCAGCGCCGCCGGGTCGATCACTAATCCGTTGCCGATGACCGCTCGGACCCCCGCCCGCAGAATGCCGGAAGGAATTAGTTTTAGAATGAACTTCTTGTCTCCGATTCGCACCGTGTGGCCGGCATTGTGCCCGCCTTGGTAGCGGGCAACGATGTCGAAGTTCTGCGAAAACAGATCGACGATCTTGCCTTTGCCTTCATCGCCCCATTGTGCGCCTACTACGACCAGATTGCCCATAGCTTTGAACTCAAAACCCCCCATTGTAGCGCAAGGGCTGTGTTACCCTGGCCTCGATGCTGCTTTCAGAGATACTCACGAAGCTCTCCCCGGAAGATTTCGCCGCCCTGGCCGGCCGGATCTCCATCGGCAAGCTGAAAACCTATCAGCTCTTTGATTCCCTCAAGACGCACGCCCGCCTTTCCAAGCTCAACGCTGACGGCTTGAAGAAGGCCATCCCCGTTTTGCGGGCGCGTGTGGCGGAAGGAAACGAGGAGTTGGCCAAAGACGTGGCTCAGGCGATTCTGCTCGGCCATCTTGACATGGTCGAGTCCGTTCTCGATTTCCTGGGCATCCCCAATCAGGGTGGATTCTTCGACAAGGGCCTCGACGCTTCTCCGTACCTGACCGAGGGGTGGCAAGCCAGAGTGTATGAGAAGTTCAAGGATTCATACCCCCCGGTCGCCGTGCAATTCTACATCAATCACCTGGCTTGGGAACTGGACAAGTCCGCCGGCTGCTTTCAGCCGGGTTAGTGGTTGGCCCCGAATGGTTCCACGCCGGCTTGCGGATTCGCCGGGGGCCGGGGAGCGCCGGCTTGCAGGGAGAGGCTACCCGCCGCCGTTCGGATTCGCGGTAGCCACCTCCTGCCCCTCGGACAGGCCGTCCAGGATCGCGGCATGAGTGTGATTTTGCAGCCCAACCTCGACCGCCTGTTGCTGGAAACCGGAATCCGTCTTGACATGGACGAAGGGCTGGTCTTCTTCCCAAAAGACTGCTTCTATCGGAACGAGAGCAGCATTTTCCTGCCGGGCGACAACGATCCTGGCGGCGCCGGTAAGGTCCGGAAGCAGCCGCGAATCTGTGCCTTCAATCCGGACGGCAACCGGCACCGTGCTCACTTGAAACCGTTCCCGCCGCTCCGGGAGCGCAACCGAAGCAATGCTGGTTACCTTGCCCGGCAGGCTCAAGCCCGGATACGCATCCAAGGTCACTTCCGCCTCCTGACCAACTGCGATCAGGATCGACTCCGCTTGGTTTACCCGGCCCGTCAACATCATGCCGGACGTGTCAACGATGGTCATCAGCGTTTGGCCTGGGCTAACCTGGTCACCCACCTTGAACTGAGTTGACTCACTGCTTCCCCGGCGGTTCAGCACGCCGATCACCGCAACCCCCCCCACGGGCGCGCGAAAAACGTAGTTCGAAAAATCACCCGCCATCCGGTCCCGGCGGCGCAGCAGCCGCTCGTGACTCATCTGCTGGATTCGCAGCCCCGCTTCGATGGAAATCCGTTTCAGCGCAAGGGCGTTGAGCTGCTGCTGGTACACTGCCTCCGCCTCCTCCAGCGCAAGCCGGAGCTGCTCCTGCTCGATTCGGCTTCTCACCTCCAACGTGCCGTAATCGAGAGCGGCGCGGTCCCGAACCGCCTTCGCGGATTCCAGAGACTGCTCAATGGACTGCCACTCTACCTCCAACTGGGCCTTTCGCCTCTCGAGGTCGGCTTCCGACTGCGAGACCGCATCCTCGATATCGCCCAACTGTTCAATCAGCCGCTGTGGATTCAGTTCCGCCACCACGTCCCCCACCTGCACCACGCTCCCTCCCGCTGCCAGCCGGGTCAAGGCCAGCTCGCCTCCTCCACGGCCTTGTTGCGTCGGAACTGTGATGCTGGCGTAACGCCGGGCCACTGTAACTCCCGAAGCCACGACTGTCTTGTCCAGCCTTCCTTGGCGCACGACTGCTGTCGGAACCAGAACCTTCTGCCCTCTCTGTTCGCGAACCGGCCCAAATGACCCGTACACGGTTAGCCAGGCCGCTGCGGCGACAATCACCAGAATCAGCCACTTGGCGCCGCGTCGCGCGAAAGCAGCGGAATGGCCGTGTCGCCCTGCAATCGCTGGTTCGGAACGGTCTGGTGACGGAACCGGTTTGATCGCAGGATCCATGGTTTGAAGGTCTTCTTCCAGCGTATCAAGCCGGCGCCTCGTCAGACAATTTTGGCTGGCGCCTGAGGCGAGGAGTCCTCCCAAATGCCTGTGCGCATGGGTGCGCAACGCGGCAGCGGTGAATGACGCGACTCGCCGGTGCCGGTGGCTCCTGCCCGTGCTGCTAGAATAGGGAGTTTCTCGCGCATGTTGGAAGCTAAACTGTCCGAACTGGAGGCTCGAGCCCTCCGGGAGATCGAATCGGCCGCCTCGCCCGGCGACCTCGAACGCGTGCGTGTCGAGATCCTCGGCCGAAAAGGAGTCCTGGCCGAGATCAGCAAAGGCATGGGCAAGCTGGCGCCCGAAGATCGCGCCGCCGTCGGCAAGCTGCTCAATACCGTCAAGCAAGCCGTTGAGCAAGCTTTGGAAGCGCGCAAGTCGGCCTTCGACGCCGCTGAAACCCAAGCGCGGCTCGATGCCGAGTGGATCGATTTCACTCTGCCCGCGCCTCCACCTCCTCGCGGCCACATCCACCCCATCAGCCGCATTCAAGCCGAGATCGAGGATGTCTTTACCTCGCTGGGCTTCACGGTGCTCGACGGTCCCGAAGTCGAGACCGAATACAACAATTTCGACGCGCTCAACATCCCCGCCGACCATCCCGCCCGAGACATGCAGGATACTTTTTGGCTGGCGGGCGGAAATCTTCTGCGCACGCACACTTCCCCCGTCCAGGTCAGGGGCATGCTGAAACTCGGACCGCCGCTCCGAATGATCGCGCCCGGCCGGGTCTTTCGCAATGAAGAGGTCGATGCCTCCCACGAACACACCTTCTATCAGCTTGAAGGCATGATGATCGACCGGGAGGTGTCCGTCGCCCATCTGGTCTATTTCATGAAGATCATGCTGAGCGCCGTGTTCCATCGCGACGTCACGGTCCGGCTTCGTCCCGGATACTTCCCCTTTGTCGAGCCGGGATTCGAACTGGAGATACTCTGCCTTCTTTGCGGCGGAAAAGGCTGCCCTGTGTGCAAGTACGGCGGCTGGGTCGAACAGCTCGGTTGCGGGCTCGTGCACCCGAATGTGCTCCGTATGAGCGGAATTGATCCCGAGGAATGGAACGGCTTCGCCTTTGGCCTGGGCCTTACCCGCCTGGTGATGATGCGCTATGCGATCGACGACATCCGCTACTTGCAGAGCGGAGATCTGCGGTTCCTGAACCAATTCTAAGAGGCATGGAGCGGACGTGAAGTTCTCATTCAACTGGCTCTCTCAGCTCGTCGAAGGCATCGAGATCCCGCCGAAGGAGCTCGGCCGTCTCATCACGATGAAGACGGCGGAGTGCGAAAGCGTCGAGTCGGCCGGCGATTTTCTCGCTGAGGTGTGCGCCGCGCGGGTGATCTCCGTGGAGCCGCTGGGCGGCCATAACGTGAAGGCGGTCTTGGAAACCGGCCGCTATGGCGCGAAAACCGTGGTTTGCGGCGCTCCCAACTGCCGGCCGGGCCTTGTCAGCGCCTATGTCCCCGCGGGAGTCCGGATCGGAGACCGCGAGATCGGCGTCGCCCTCATTGGCGGAGTGCGCAGCGATGGCATGCTCGCCAGCGGCGCGGAACTGGGAATCAATCGCGATGCCGGCGGCATCCTTGAGCTGGACTGTGAGCCCGGCGCGGCCATTCCCGGTTGCTCGCCCGACAGCATCATCGAAATCGACAACAAGTCCATAACGCACCGCCCGGATCTGTGGGGCCATCATGGCCTTGCCCGGGAAGTGGCCGCCATCGCGGAAGGTGTGCTGCTGGATCCGGCGCGGCCAGGGCTGCTGCCGAAGGCCTCGCCGCCGGTTCGGGTGGAAATCGAATCCTTCGATCTGTGCCCGCGTTACAGCGCGCTGGCCTTCGAGAACGTCACAGTCAAGCCCTCACCGTTGTGGCTCCAGCATCGTCTCACGGCCATCGGACTGAATCCCATCAACAACATTGTCGACGTTACAAACTACGTCATGGCCGAGCTCGCCCAGCCCATGCACGCCTTCGACTGGGATCTGCTCCGCGGTCCGGCCATCGTAGTGCGCTCCGCGCGTCCCGGTGAGCGCATTGTCGCTCTCAACGAGGAGGAGTATCGCCTGGATCCGCGGGACCTGCTGATCACCGACCAGCGCGGCCCCATCGCGATCGCCGGCATCATCGGGGGTCTCGACACCGCTATCCATCAGGGCACGCGGCGTCTGGTTCTGGAAAGCGCCAGCTTCCAGGCTTCCTGCATCCGCAAGAGTTCCTCACGATTGAAGCTGCGCACCGACGCCTCCATGCGCTTCGAGAAAGCTCAAGATCCGCACAACACCGTCCGCGGACTCGCCCGGGCCCTCGAACTGCTGGAGGAAGTCTCCCCAGGAATCCGGGTGGTTGGAGGCGTGGCCGACGCGAAGGCCGAATTCCCCGCGCCGGCTCCCATACAACTCGGCATCGACTGGCTCATCCGCAAGCTCGGCCGTCCGGTGGGACTGGAAGACGCGGCTCGAATTCTGCGCAGCCTGGAGTTCGGCGTCGAGGAGACAGCCCCTCGAGTTCTGTCGGTAAGCGTGCCCACGTGGCGCGCCACCCGCGACGTTTCCATCAAAGACGACCTCGTCGAGGAAGTCGGCCGCATGTTGGGCTACGATTCTATCCCCATTCAGGCTCCTCTGGTGGCGGCGTTGCCGCCCCCTCGAAATGAGGAGCGCCACTTCCACCGCTCAGTCCGCAATTCCATGGCTGAGCTCGGATTCACCGAAGTCCAGAACTACTCCTTCGTGAACCAGGAGCAGGTGCGCGCCTTGGGCTTGGATCCCGAAGATCATCTGAAGGTGGCGAATCCCATCTCTTCGGACCAGGGCCTTCTGCGCCGCAACCTCCTGGCCGGGATCCGCCGCAATATCGAGGAGAACGCCAAGCACTTTGAGCGGTTCCGCCTCTTCGAGATCGGCTCTGAGATCCACAAGCGAGAGCAGGGGCTGCCGGAAGAAATTCCGCATCTGGCCGCTGCCGTATACAGCCGTGACGACGGAATCGCCGGCCTGATGGAACTCAAACGCGCCGCGGAGCATCTCATGCCCGGGTGCGAGCTATGCCACACCGTAGCGCGGCCGTACGAACACCCGGCGCGCGCAGCCGAGGTGCTCTGGAAGGATACAGCAGTTGGGCGGCTGTTCGAAATGCATCCATCCTTGATCGAAAACGGCCGCGCGGCGGTTCTGGATCTGGATCTGACCGTGCTCCAGCGCCTCGCGTCAGCAGCGGAGATGCGTTACACTCCCATCCGGCGATTCCCTTCCAGCGCGTTCGATCTTTCCGTCGTCGCCGCTCTTCGCGAACCGGCCGGGAATATCTTGAAGCAACTCGAGCGTTTCGCCGGCGGCGACCTCGTGGGGATTGAATTCCTGCGCCAATACTCCGGCCCCCCCTTGCCCAATGACGTCAAGAGCGTCTCCTTCCGGCTTACCCTCGCCGCCGCGGATCACACTCTCTCCTCGGAGGAGGCCGGCGCCATTCGTTCCCGCATTATCGAGGCCATGCGCCAAGCCGGCTACGATCTGCGCGTATAATGTGTGGTCGCGGAGAGGCGGGAACATGCCGCCGCCGCGGAGGTGGATATGTCCAAGATCAATGCGGGCCGAGTTGTCCTGGGCGGCCTGCTGGCAGGAGTTGTGGTGAACATTTTCGAGTACACCCTGAATGGCGTTCTGCTCGCGGAGGATTGGGCCAACGCCATGAAAGCGCTGAACAAGGAGATGGTGGAGAGCGCCTCTACCATTGCCATCTACCTGCTGTGGGGGTTCCTGATCGGAATTCTGTCCATCTGGCTGTATGCCGCCATCCGGCCCAGGTTTGGGGCCGGCGCCGGCACAGCCGTGAAGGCGGGGATCCTGATGTGGCTCTTGGTTTACTTGCAGTGGGTCATCACCATGTTGACGTCGGGCCTGTTTCCGACTCGTCTCCTATTGATCGCAACTGCTTCAGGCCTGGTTGAACTGGTGCTGGCGACCGTGCTGGGCGCCTGGATTTACAAGGAGGAGGCAACGGCCTGAATCGATGAAACAGTTCCTCGCCTTCGACCTCGGTGCTGAAAGCGGCCGCGCCATCCTGGGCAGCCTGGAGGACGGCCGCCTTCAGCTGGAAGAACTTCACCGTTTCCCGAACATCCCTGTTCGAACCCCGTCCGGCCTCTACTGGGATACTCTTCGGCTGTTTCATGAGATCCAGGAAGGGCTGGCGGTCGCCGGCCGGGAGCGCAAGCTCCGGCTAGAGGGTATAGGCGTTGACACTTGGGGCGTGGATTTCGGCCTCCTGGGCCGCGACGGTTCTCTGGTAGCCAACCCGATGCACTACCGCGATCCGCGCAACGATGGCATGCTGGAGAAGACGTTTGCCGTTGTTCCCAGGGAAGAGATCTTCGCCCAAACCGGTATCCAGTTCATGCAGTTGAACACGTTGTGCCAGCTCTACGCCATGAAACTGGGTGATTCGCCGGGATTGGATGCCGCTTCCCGGCTGCTGTTCATGCCGGACCTGTTCAATTACTGGCTCACGGGCGTGCAGCGCAACGAGCTGACCGAAGCCAGCACGTCGCAGTTCTACAATCCCACCCGCAAACGCTGGGCTACGGAACTCTTCGAGGCCCTCGGATTGCCAGTTTCGATTCTGGGGGAAATCGTGCCTCCCGGTACGCTCCTGGGCCCGCTTCTGCCTCAAGTCGTGGAGGCGGCGGGCCTGGAACCGGCCCCCGTCTACGCTACGGCCAGCCATGACACCGCCGCGGCTGTCGCCTCAGTTCCATCCGAAGGGCAGGGCTGGGCGTACATCAGCTCGGGTACCTGGTCTTTGATGGGCGTGGAACTGGCCGAACCCGTGATCAACGAGCGTTCACTAGCCTTGAACTTCACCAACGAGATCGGTTTCGGTGGCAGCGTGCGTTTCCTGAAGAATATCGCCGGCCTCTGGCTGCTTCAGGAATGCCGCCGCGCCTGGCGGCAGGAGGGCGAATCGTACAGTTACGACGATCTGGCGCGCATGGCTGCTGAGGCGACTCGCTTCAAGTCGATGCTGCACCCGGACGCCTTCCTGCACCCCGGCGGATTGCCCGCCAAGATCGCTTCCTGGTGCCTCGCGCGCGGCCTGACGCCGCCGGAGACGCCGGGCGAGTTTGCCCGCACCATTTTCGAGGGTTTGGCCCTGCGCTACCGGCAAGTTCTGGAGAGCTTGCAGTCGGTGATCGGACAGCCGTTGAAAGTCATCCACATTGTGGGAGGAGGCTCCCGGAATCGAGTACTGAATCAGTTTGTCGCCGACGCGACGGGATGCCTCGTGGTCGCGGGCCCCGCCGAGGCTACTGCCGCCGGCAACGTCATGGTCCAGGCCCTGGGCGCTGGCTGGGTGCGCGACCTGGCGGAGGCCCGGGCCGTCGTCCGGCGCTCCCTTCCGCTCAGCTTGTACGAACCCAGATCCGCCGAAGCTTGGGACGACGCCTATGCGAGGTTTCTCAAACTCGACGTTGCCTGAGCAAGGCGAAAGACTCGGCGCCACCACCGCGGCAGGGCCGAGTCCCTGCCGTGGGCGGTCAGAAGGGTCGTCCCTGTTCAAAAACCACGTCCACCGGGATCCCTTGCCCGCTCAACCGGCCCAAATCCGCCTTCAGCTCCGGACTCATGACGCCCATTTCCTGGACGAAGCGGACCGTGCCCTCATAATCCCCGTCGCCTTGCAGCCTCAGGATTCGGTCCGCCAGCGATTTCACCGCCTCCTGCATGGCCGCCAGTTCGACGCGATACGTACCGGTCGCTCTGTCGCGGGTGAACGCGCCGGCTTGTGAGAAGTAGTTGAACCGCACAAGATTGGCCACCCCATGCGCGCTGCTCGCGCCGAAACGAATGGAGCGAAAAATCCCCGCCAGAAACGTGACGTAGTTGTCCATCAGCTCCGAATCGGCGTACTCGCCGCTCTCGATCAGGCGCGTGACCATGTACAGACCCAGGATGTCCGCTTTGCCTTCCTCAAGAGCCGACGCCTGGTCCTTCAGCGCTTCACGCACCGTCCCCTTCCCTGACAGGGTATTCTTGATGCCGAGGCCGTGCGCCACTTCGTGAAACATGGTGTTGGCGAAGAAGGCGTCGAACTTGAGGTGGCTTCTCTGATCCTCCGCGATCAGCGCCTCCGCGATCGGCGCCAGAATGCGCTCAAACTTGGCGCGCATGGCGTTCTTCAGTTGCAGCCGCCGGGTTCCCTTCTTAAGCTGAATCTCCTCGTCGTTGGGAAGGTTGATCGCGATCGTCTTCGAACCGGCGTTGCAATCCCCGGCGTAATAGACAACATCGTAAGCGTTCAGGTCTGAGTCCATCCCAGGCGTTTCACGCTTGTACGGTTCCGGCACAGGCAGCCCCGCCTGCAATCCCGGCAGCAGCCGGGCGTACTTCGCCAGCCGCTGGCTCCACGCCTTATCCTTGACCAGAACATACGCTTCGTAAGCCGCCTTGTAGCCGAACAGCCGGTCCTCATAGGTTTCAATCGGCCCGATCACGATATCGACCGTGTTGCTCTTCATGTCGAGCCAGGCCATGTCGCTCGGCTTGTAGTTGTCGGTCAGCAGGGCTTCCGCCCGCAGTTGAAGATACTTCCTGAGACCGGCGTCGTCCGCGAGTTTGGCGGCCTCCCTGAGCTTCGCCGCCGCCAGCTTGAGCTGCGGGGCAAACATCACGTGGTAGGGAACCGCGTCCAGTCCGCCGCCTTCCGGTCTTGCCACCATCGTATACTCACTGCGAAGCTGTTTGGACGCTTCCGGCGAAACGGAGGCAGCCGATTCGAACTGCTCCTTGGTCATGTCCGCCGGGTAGAAGTTCGCTCCCGCCGGCTTGGGCCCGAAGCCTGGCAGAAACGGCCGGTTCCCGTCGAGCCGGTCCCAGGGACCATAGTTGATCTCCACGAACCGCCGCGTGTCCGGATCCTTGACGCGATTCAGCAGACTCTCCCTGTCCCCGTAAGCCTGCCGCCAAAACAAATCGTCCATCACCTTCGCTGCCTCGATGAGGACAGGAATCATCCGGCGCTCCTTGTCCGTCAACGGGCCGGGGTCTATCTCCAGCCGCACTTCCGCGTACTTGGCGAGCCGGTCTTGAATGGTAGGCTCCGTCACCTTCTTCTCCGCTCCCTGCCGCTGGCAGCCGGCAATCGCAAATACAGCCAACAGCGCAACTGCCGCCCTGATCGATGATGTTGACGCCTTCATGCGTGTGTCCACGTTCATTCTACTAGGGTGGAGGATATCCCAGCCACGGTGGCGTGGCGCCTGGCAAGCGCGGCTCGTCACGGCGCGAGGAATGACGGTGCGAGTGCCCAGTCCGCGCGCCACGTGATCCGAAATCGCATCTCCGCGCTGGGGGGTGGCAATTCCGCCGTGGATGATCCCGCTTCGCCGCCCGTGTGCTTGCCTGGATTCTCCAGGACTTGGTTGAAACAAAGCGGCGGACCCGGCGGCGGACCCGGCGCCGTGGTCGCGGGAAGGCACAGGAGAGCGCTCGTCACATGGAAGTCAAGCCGCCCTGGAGCAAAGCGCGAATGCACTTGGCGCTTCTCGTCACCCCGTCTCCCTGATCCGAATGTTTCTCCACCGGCACACATGCCCCGGCAGCCAGCGGTCCTTGCCCATCCACAGATCCGGCCCGCTGTCATGCACCTCCAGGGCGATGTGCCCCTTCCGCCCAAGCAGTCTGGACGCCGCCGCCCGGTCGTAGCCTGGCGCCTCAAGCGTTGCGGCGTCCAGCTCTGCAATCTGCGTTCCGTTGACCCAGGTTGTGATGCGGGGGTAGACGCCCGTGCAGCGAATCCGAAGCGTGTTCCAATCGTTCACTCGCCACACTCGAAAGAACTCGGCCGGATCGGAATGCCAGGCCAAACGCCGGATCTCCTCATCCGGCGCCGGCTCGCGGATCAGGCGTGCAAGCTTTCCCTCCGCATCGAATTTGGGGTTGAACGCATAGTGCCGGGCCCGCCAGTTGCCGATCCCGTTTCCGAAAAACGTCGCGACCGACCCCAGCATCCGGTAGTCCAGGTGTACCTGAAAACCCTGGCCGCCCAGCGGCGTTGCGCGGATCATGATGCCGCTGTCCGCCGCCCAATCGGGATTCACGTCCAGCTCCAGATCGAAATCGCCGAATGTCTCCTCGGAGATCAGATAAGCGCCCAGGCCCGAGTCCGGCGGCTCCTGGCCGCCGACGATCACGCCGTTCTCGACAAACCATCGCCCCTTCGATGTGAGCGCCCGCTGGAAAACCGCACTTTCCGGATCCGGCTCCGGTGCGCCGGGATACGCCGCCACCGGCACACGCGGGATGGGCCGCCAGCCCGCAAGAGATCTCCCATCGAAGAGGGGACGGTAGTCTTGCCTGTCGCTGCCGCGGCAGGACATCAGGCACGCGGCGGCGCCGGCCGCCAAAAAGTCGCGTCTGCTGTTTCTGATTCGGATCATGGGGCGAAGTGCATTCTACTTCACTTCGCCCCACCGTTGGCAGGAGAGGTTGTTCAGTTGATTACGAGCTTCGTGTCGGAGCCGCCCAGGAGAATCTCCTTAATGTGCAGCTTGCCGTCCTGCTCCAGCATCACCAGGGTGGTTGAGCGGTTCTTCGCGCCGGTGGATTCCACCTTCACACTGGCTTCCACCACCTGTTTCCCGGCCTTGAGACGGACTTTATCGCCGTCCACATCGAGGCGATACTCGCCTTTCGTCAATTCCTTCCCGGAAAGCATGGTTGGTTGCCAAACGTTCACGGTATACGATTTGGAAGCTGCAAAGGCCAGGGAACTGGCCAGCAAAGCAAGTGCGATTGTCTTCATGCCATTCTCCTCGCGCCTTCTGAGCCTTGTTGGCTGGGGCGCACACTTTTCTTGTACGCACCAGATCAAGAAATGTTTCCAAAAAAAACACGAACGGCCTGCGCCGCACGGAACGGCCACTTCTGCGAGAATAGACGCATGAATCCAGGAATAGAAGATGTCCGCAAGAGAGGCAGCCAGATCCTTAAGGACGGCGCCAAGATGCTGCCAGCCGCGTCCCTCATGAAGGCCGCGGGATTCATTCGCTCGCTGGATGACCTGTCGAAACCGTTCGTGACCATTGTTAACTCCTATACCACCCAGATTCCCGGTCACGCCCACCTCGACAAATTAGGGGCAGTGCTGAAAGAGGAACTGGAATCTCTGGGTTTGAATGTCTGGTACACGAACATCGGAGCGGCGGTCGACGACGGTATCGCCATGGGGCACTACGGCATGAAGTACTCGCTGCCGTCGCGCGAGCTGATCACGGACCAAATCGAAACGATTATCGGGGCTCACCCCTGCGACGGCTGGATCGGCATCGGAAATTGCGACAAGATCGTGCCCGCCATGCTTAACGCCATGGCCCGGCTGAACATCCCTTCGGTCTACGTCAGCGGCGGACCCATGCTGGCGGGCGCCGGCGGCACGGATTTGATCACCGTCTTCGAAGGCGTGGGCAAGTTCAGTGCCGGCAAAATGTCCGAGGCCGAACTGCGTGCTCTCGCGGAAAACTCCTGTCCCGGGTGCGGCAGTTGTTCGGGCATGTTCACCGCCAATTCCATGAATTGCATGGCTGAGGCGATCGGCCTGGCCCTCCCGGGCAACGGCACCATTCCGGCCGAGAGATGGGCTGACGCAAGCAAGACCAAGACCGAACTGAACCCCGATCGCCTGGAGTTGGTGCGCCAGGCCGGCCGTGCCCTCAAGAGATGCATTCAGGAAAAGGTGCTTCCGCTCGAAATCATCACACCCAAGTCCATGGACAACGGCTTCATCCTGGACGTCGCCATGGGTGGCTCAACGAACACGGTCCTCCACGGACTGGCTCTGGCGCACTCCGCCGGGATCGGATACGATCTGCACCGCCTGAACCAGCTTTCCGACTGCACCCCCAATGTTTGCAAGGTGGCGCCCAGCAGGCCGGAAGTCCACGTCGAGGATGTGCACCGCGCCGGCGGGATCGGCGCCATACTCAAGGCCGTTACGGTCTCCGGCACATCGCCCCTGGATCTGAGCGCCAGGACGGTGGCCGGCACGCTCGGCGACTATGTCCTCAACTCGCCCGACGCGGACGGCGATGTAATTCGCGCGGGCCAGAAGGCTTTCTCGCAAACCGGCGGCTTGGCCATCCTCTTCGGGAACCTTGCCCCCAAGGGTTCGGTCGTGAAGGTGGCCGGAGTCGATGCTTCGATGATGGAATTTGAGGGCCCGGCTCGCATCTTCGAGTCTCAGGAAGCCGCGCTCGAAGGCATTCTCACCGGTCAGGTCAAAGACGGAGACGTGGTTGTCATCCGCTACGAAGGCCCGCGCGGCGGACCCGGCATGCAGGAGATGCTTTCGCCGACCTCCGCGTTGGTGGGATCCGGCGTGAAGGCCGCTCTGATCACCGACGGCCGGTTCTCCGGCGGCACGCGCGGTCTCTGCGTCTGCCACATCGCGCCCGAGGCGGCCGCGCGCGGACCCATCGCCGCTGTCCAGCCGGGCGATCACATTTACATCAACGCCCACACGCGCCGGATAGAGCTGAAAGTCGACGATCGCGAAATCCAGAAGCGTCTGGAAGCCCTGCCGCCCTTCGAGCCCAAAGTTCAAAGGGGCTGGCTGGCTCGTTATCTCAAGTTCGTCTCCAGCGCGGACACTGGCGCCGTTTTCGAAATCTGACCTCGAAGCCAGATGTTCAACTTGAAGGAGCATCCTCACAAGCGCCTGAATCCGCTCACGGGCGAATGGGTGCTCGTGTCGCCGCATCGCACGCAGCGGCCTTGGCAAGGGCAGGTGGAACGTCCTCCGGCCTCCGGCTTGCCGGAGTATGATCCCGCCTGCTACCTCTGCCCGGGAAACGAACGCGCCGGAGGCGCTCGCAACCCGCGTTACGCCTCGACTTTCGTCTTCGAAAACGACTTTGCCGCTCTCAAACCGGGCTCTCCGCCCGGTGAGCACAATCTCAAGGATTTGCTGGTAGCCCGGTCGGAGCCGGGCATCTGCCGAGTGGTCTGTTTCTCTCCCCGCCACGACCTGACCGTCGCTCGAATGAGCCCCGCGGAAATGCGCGCCGTTGTCGGCGCCTGGGTCTCTCAGTACGAGGAACTTGGCGCCGATCCGCTCATCCGCTACGTCCAGGTCTTCGAAAACCGCGGCGAAATGATGGGTTGCAGCAATCCTCATCCCCACTGCCAGATCTGGGCCAACCATACGCTGCCCAATGAGATTGTCAAGGAGCAAGCCGCTCAGAAATCCTATCTCGACCAAAAAGGGTCGTCCCTTCTTGGGGATTATCTGGCGCTCGAGCGTCAAGCCGGCGAGCGCGTGGTTTGCGAGAACCCCTCTTTCACGGCCCTGGTCCCATTCTGGGCTTTTTGGCCATTCGAGACGCTCATCATTCCGAACCGCCACATCTCAGATATCGCCCAACTGACTGAGGCCGAGCGCGACGGTCTGGCGGACATCCTCGGCCGGCTCACCCGCCGTTACGACAACCTGTTTTCCATCTCATTTCCTTACTCGATGGGCTTCCATCAACGGCCAACCGACGGCGAAGCCCACCAGGAATGGCGCCTGCACGCGCATTTTTACCCGCCTCTCCTGCGCTCGGCGACGGTCCGAAAATTCATGGTCGGTTACGAGTTGCTGGCCATGCCGCAGCGAGACATCACCCCCGAATCGGCGGCCGAGAAACTTCGCTCCCTGAGTGAGGATCCCCTGTAGAGTCTGGATTACGGCTGCGAATTCGGGGCCGGCGGCAGTTCCTCCGTCGAAACTATGCGCGACTCGCTCTGGAACTTCCGGTAGTTGGAAAACGTGATGTCAACCTCCGCCTCCAGCTTTTTTAGAAGCGCCACTTGCGCCAGGATCTGTAGACTGACCTTTGAAGGGAGCCAGACGCCCGCTTCCACGGGCCTCTGCTCCATCGCCAGGCGGGTACCCGGCCGCAGCCGGGCCAGAATCCACCCGAAAGAAACGGTTCGAATCGCCTCGGCCTCCAGCTTCACCCAGCGGTAGTCCTCCTTCGTGATCCAGAGAACCCCCCGAAAATGCGGCAGCATCTTCGCCCGCTTGGACTGGGGACGGTATCCTGGGAGCGGTTCCGCTTGCATCACCCAGGCATCATGGCCCGCTACAGCTTCCTCCCGCAGAATTTTGAAGGCAAACGCCTCGGCGACCTCCCGGATCAGCGCCTTCTGTTCTTCGATCGCGCGGGCATCCTCCCGCCGCACTCTTCCGGGGTCTCTTTCCGCTGTCTTCCGGCGCCGCTCGGCTTCCTTGTCCAGCTTCTCCTGCTCCTTCTTCTCCTCCTCCGCCTTTAACGGCTGGTCATTGCGGGCGATCAGCCGTCTGTAGGTCGCGCCATAGAGGATCAGAACCTCGTGCGTTTCCGACTTCGTTTCCGCCGTTCTTCCCCGGGCCGACAGCCGCCGCTGTTCCGTGCGCATCAGGTACGTGTAATTCCGGCGGATATCGGCATCCCTCTGGTCCAGCTCTGCCGAGCGCAAAATGATCTCGCGCGGATCCTGGGCCGAAGCCGCGCTTGCCGCCAGCGTTACACCCAGCAGGAAGGCAAGCGCGCCGTGGGTGAGAGCGGCCCGCGGCCACATGCCGCTACTTCCTTTGAGTGGACCAGTCGTAGTTGATCCCAGGATGATCATACGGCAAGCGCCCCTCGTCCTCGGGATCGTAGAAGCAGTCCGTGGCGTACACCAGCAAGCCCGGAGCGGTTCCCAGGATTTTGTATCCATGGCCGACGCCGCGAGGAATCAAAATCTGCCATGGCCGCAGTTCCCCTGCGTAGATCGTGTTCCTTCGCCCGAATGTCGCCGATCCCCTGCGCAAATCCACAAGAGCGATCTGATACAGACCCATCACCGGGGCGAAACAGTCCGTCTGGCGCCGGTGGTAGTGAAAAGCCTTGATGGCCCCGGGGAAATTGTACGCCGCCGAGATCTGCGTGTTCCCGGCCAGAAAAGCTTCCGCCAGCCCCCGTCCCAAGCGGAACAACTCCGCGAAATACCCCCGGTCGTCCGGCCAGACTTGCAGCGATTGAATCCGAACCCCGTCGATCAAGTCCGGCGAATCCGCGTGGCCGATGATGCTCCCGAGACCCTTCGGGCACTCCGGAAGCGCGATCTCAGTTTCTTCCCTGTGCATGATCTCTTCCGTAAACTCGCTCGTAGTATTTCCGATACTCGCCGCTCGTGGCCCGCTCGATCCAGTCGGGATTCCTTTCGTACCACTCCACCGTCGACCGCAGCCCTTCTTCCAGCGGAATCTGCGGCTCCCAGCTCATCTCTTCCCGGATCCGCGAACAGTCCACGGCATACCGCCGGTCGTGCCCCAGGCGGTCCTTGACGTGGGCGAGCAAGCTCTCCGGCGCGCCCATGATTTTCAGCAGCAGGCGCAGCAGGTCCAGATTCGGTATCTGATTGCCTCCGCCAATGTGGTAGGTCGCCCCGGCGCGCCCCCGCTCCAGCACCAGCGCCAGGGCCCGGCAGTTATCGGCCACGTGAATCCAATCCCTCACCTGAAGCCCGTCGCCGTAAACCGGCACGGGCTTCCCTTCCCGGATGTTGGCGATCGCCAGAGGAATCAGCTTCTCGGGAAACTGGTAAGGCCCGTAATTGTTGCTGGTGCGCGTGATCACGGCGTCCATCCCGAACGTATGCGCCGCCGCCCGCACCAGGTGTTCCGCAGCCGCTTTACTGGCGGCGTAGGGGCTGCTCGGGGCCAGGGGAGAGTCCTCCCGAAAGAGCATTCCGGGAGGAATGCTGCCTCCCACTTCGTCCGTGGAAATATGCACGAAGCGTTTGACTCGCTTCTCTCGCGCGGCATCAAGCAGTACCTGCGTGCCCAAAACATTCGTCCGTACAAACTCCGCCGCGCTCAGGATGCTGCGGTCCACATGGGATTCCGCCGCGAAATGGATGATGGCGTCGCAGCCCTCCGGCAGCGCTGCCTTCACCTCGGATGGCTCCGTCACGTCGCCCTTGACCATCCGGTAGGCGGGATGCTTCTCCACCGTCGCCAGGTTCTCCAGATTGCCGGCGTAGGTGAGCTTGTCGAAGTTGATCACCATCTCGGAAGGATGCTTCCGCAACCATTGCCGGATGAATTCGGACCCGATGAAGCCGGCGCCGCCTGTAACGAAGATAGCCATCTCCCTTGTAAAGACTCTAGCAAATGCGCTGTCGCCTGCACCCGCGAAAACCAGGCATCACCGCTCTGGCTCCGCAAGCAAATGCCTGGGAATCCAGCCGGCGAAATCGGATCTCTTCATGCCCCCGCCCGTCATCCAGCCTTGATCCGGTTGCGGCTCGCGGAGCACCTCGGCCACGGTCTTCAACCTCGGCATCGGTTCGCTGCTCACCGTCCCTTTGCGGGTCTTCCAGGCAATCAGGCGCCGCCGGGTGATTTGCTCCACAATCTGGTTGGTAATCTCGCAATCGCCGATCACGTACTTCTTCACCTGGTCGAAGTTCCCTCTGCGCCACTCTTTGGGGGCATCCGCGGATTTCATGAGCTTGGCCTGCTGAATGCCCATCGCCTCCCCCACGGCGCTGAGCGACACGGGAAAGCCGCGCTGGTTGAAGAACTGGAACATAGGATCGTAGAGCCCCAGCGCCACCCGCCCGGCCGTCTCCATGTCCTCCGCGTTGTGCCCGATCCAGCGCAGGTCGAAGCTCAAGCCGTTCCAGGCGAACAACTGCCATCCCTCTTCTTGCCTGCCTGCGAGGAATTGCAGCAACTCCCGCGCCTTCTCGCGCGTCATTTCGACGCACGGCTTTCCGTTTGCGTCCTCCGAATAGAAAAGCCGGCTCTCGCCTCCTGGCGCCACCGCCGCAGCCACCGCGATGTGAAAGGGAGCGTACCGCAGCAGGTCCTCGCCAGGCTTCAGCTCGAACTCATCGGCGATCTCGATGTCAAAACTGAGGAGCTTCATCGTGTCCTGGGCGGGGCCTCCGCTTACTGGCCGGATTTCTGTCCTTGCACCGGTCCCGCCACGGCCGCCACTTCGGTTGCGGAATCGCCACGGGGCGCAAGCTGAGCGGCGTAGCGGTCGCGCGATTGTGCGAAGGCGGCCATCTCCTCAACGCTCAGGCTCTCCGTCCTCGGCAGGCGCAAGCGCTCGAAATCAACGTATGCCCCGTTTCGCCTCACGCGGAAATCCAGGTGCGGCCCGGTGGAAAGGCCGGTGGTGCCCACCAGCCCGATCTGCTGGCCTTGCTCCACTCGCTGTCCCCGCCTCACGGAGACCCGGGAAAGGTGCAGGTACTGCGTCTCGTAGCTGCCCGCGTGCTTGACGGTGACCATGTTCCCAGCATCTCCGGACCGGCCCGCCGCGGTCACGACCCCGCTCCCGATCGCCTGCACCGGAGTCCCGGCCGGCGCCGCATAGTCTGTCCCAAGGTGCGGCCGCCGGATCCTCAGCACCGGGTGCAGTCTCGACATGGTGAATCGCGAAGTGACGCGGGCGTCAAATCTCAAGGGAGAACGCAGAAAAGCCGACTGAAGCGACTTGCCGTCGGCCGAGAAATACCTCGCCTTCCCTTGCTGGTCCGGGAACAGGTATGCCTCGTACACCGTGCCCGCGTTGTCGTACCTTGCCGCCAGTATGCGCTGGTACATCGGCGGCTGCCCGTTGGCATACTCCTTCTTTTCCACCAGAAGGCTGAATTCGTCTCCCTCCCGCGGGTCCGTGTAGAAATCCAAGTCCCAGGCGAAGATCTCCGCGGCCAGAAGCGCCAGCTCCGGCCGCTCCCCCGCCTGCTCCATGCTCCAGAACAGCGACCCCCGGATTCTGCCGCTCACGGCGACGGTCTGTGTCGTGCTTGGTATCTCCAGAATCTCAGCCGTGAAACGCTCGCCCTTGCGGGCCACGCGCAATTTTCGGTCACTGTCGATCAGGTACTCCAACAGATGCAAGGCGCCCGATCTCGACCACGCCAGCGTCATCTCCGATCCGGCGCGCAGCCTGCGAACGTCGAAACTCTCTCGCACCGCCGAAACCACCGCGTTGCGCTCCTCCGGCTGCAATCCTCCGCGCTCCAGAACCTTGGTGAATGTGTCGCGAGCCAGCACCGGCACGCTCAATGGGACCGGCCAGAGATCCGCCACGGAGACTCCGGCGACCGGCGCCGGGGCGGGCAAGTACCGCTGAGACAGCACCGCTCCCGCAGCGGCGACAGCCCCAGCCGCCACAATCGCCAGAATCGCTCGCTTTGTCGCGTTCACCGTTCCAATATAAGCGACTCGGGCGGCGGGAACCAACTTGCCCCTCGCCTCCCACCGCCGCTCATGCCGCGGAACTTCCTGTGGACCGGCCCGCCGCTTTGACTATGCCGGATCCGTTCCTTCCGTCACCAGCGAGCAATAGGGCCGGAACTTGCCGCTGCCGGCCGGAGGCAGTGTCTCCACCACTTCCGTCACCAGCTCGACCCGGGGGCCCAACGGCTGCTTCAGCATCGACTCGACGCGCCGTATCTCCTCGGCTCCAGGCCTCTGGCCTTGCAGCGGCACAACCTTAAAAAGGATTCGGTCGATGCGTTCCTGGATCAACTGGTATCGGCGCAGCCAGGGAGCCCCATTCACCAGTGGTTCCAAGAGATGATAGGGATGAAGTTTCGTGCCGTCCGGGAGAATAAACCGGTCGATCACCCGCCCCTGGATGCTCTCCAGCGTCGAGTACGGCGCCCCGCAAGGACAGCGCAGCGGCCCCCGCGTAGCGACGTCTCCGACCCAATAGCGGATGAATGGCATAGCAAACGAATGCAGCGCGGTCGCAAACACTTCCCCTGATTCCCCCGGCCCAACCGGCTTTCCGTCCCGAAGCACCTCGAGAATCACGCTGTCGTCCGTCACGTGGTACAGCCCCGTCTGCGGGCATTCGCAAGCCAGTACGTTGTATTCGTGCGATCCGTACAGATCGAAAACTCGGGTCTGAAAACCCTCCGATATCTGTCGTCGCATGTCCGCAGTCAGCGTCTCGCCGCCGGTCAGGATCAGGCGCGGGCGAATCTTCTTTCGGTGCTCGCTCGTGATCTCCGACGAAATCCAGGCTAGCGCGTCGGGGTATCCAATCAGCACATCGGGCCGAAACTCCGCAACCTGCTTCAGAATCTCGGCGGCGGGCAGGAGACAGGATACAATCGGCTTGCGCAGCAGCCCGAGGCGGTTCATCATCTTCTCGGTCCGGCTTAACGCCATGCCGTGTCCCAGCACCGAGACCCTTACGCGTACGTCCGTGAGCCGCACGCCCCGCAGCAGATGCTCCCTCAAACGGATGCCGTGGAGCAGCCGTTCTTCGAACCATGTCCGCCGAGTCGAGAAAAATTGTCCGGTCGAGCCGCTGGTTCGATGCACAATGAGCCGGTCCGGTCGAAATCCACGGGCCACCAGATCCTTTGGAGGCGCCTCCTGCATTTGCGACCGATAGGCGAACGGAATCTGCTCCAGGTCTCCAAGCCCTCGGATCTCAGCCGGATTCAGCCCCCGGTCTCCGTAAAGCTTCCGGTAAAAAGGCACATCCTCGACAGCGTGCCGGACGAGCTCCCGCAGGCGCTCGCTCTGGAAGCTCTCCATCTGATCACGCCTCCAGCCGGGGGACCGCAAAACAGCTCGCAAGCTGAGGGCACGAAGACGCAGAAGGTTGATCATCGCAGGCTAGATTATACAATTGGCCTTGTGGCGAGTCCGCAGGCCTTTCGTGAGATCTTCGCAGGCGCCGGCATCCTCTGGCAAACGCGGACGGCGGCTTACTGTATCGGCATCGACGAGTTCGTTCCCCTTGCCCTGGTCCTGTCTTTGGACGATGGAAGTGATCTGGACCTCATCGAACAGCGCACGGGTATCCGTTTTCTCTCCCGCGAGAAAGTCGAAAACCTCCGCCGCGGCTTCGGCGATGAGCCTGAGACGTACGTCCTTCATCCCACGCTCGTGGGCGAGCTTCAGGAGTACCTCCGGCGCAACTCCGCCCGGCAATGGATCGCGGCGTCACCGTACCCCAGCCTGTTCCTTCGCGAATTTGCGGCAAGCGCCGGCCTTCCCTGCTGGAGCCGGGACTGGCGAGAATTCCGGCACTTTTCCAGCAAGCGCAATTTGAAGGCTTGTCTGGAGGAACTGGAGCTCCCACGCTTGCCGGCGAACTTGATTCGCTTGCGCCAGACCCGGTATTCCGAGATTGCCTCACAATACGGCGCGAAGCTTGTCCTCCAACTCGATGAGAGTGCCGCCGGGCTCGGCACCGCGGTCATCTCCTCCGCTGCTGATTTCGACGTGGCCGTAAGCCGATTTCGAGACGCAGAAGTCTGGGTGTCGCCCTATGCGGGATGCTTGTCGCTCAATGTCAACGCCGTGGCGACGGACAACGGAACGGTTGTCGGATATCCGAATGTTCAGATTGTCGGACAGCCTATCCTGCATAGCCGGCCCGGCGGACACTGCGGGAACGACTTCACCGCGGCCGCTGCTCTGCCCGGCGTCATTCGCGATAGCATCCGCGAACAGACCACGCGGATCGGAGACTGGATGGTGGCGCGTGGTTATCGCGGTCTTTTCGGGCTCGATTTTGTCGTCGACGAATCCTGCGGCGCTCCTTGCGCCGTGGACCTGAATCCCAGATGGCAGGGTTCAACTTCTCTACAGGCGCAAGCCGAAAGCCGCCAGGGCCGCCTCCCCCTCGCCGCCGCTGAACTGGCCCTCCAATTGGGATTCCTCCAAGGACGGGAACTCGTGAAGATGGCGGATCTGTTTTGCGAGCCCCTCGTCGGAGGCCAGGCATTCCTCCGGTCTCCGCCAGGCAGTTTCTGGCGGGTCCGCGGCGCGCTGAAAGCTGGAGCATATTCCTTTTCCGCGGAGTATCTTCGCCCGGCTCTCCGGCTCGCTGATCTGAATTCGACGGAGAGCGTGGTCATGACCGGCGGAGTTCCACGGTTGGGCAGGCGGGTTCAGCCAGGCGCCGGCCTGCTTCGTCTGTGTGGTCTTCAGACGGCCGTCGACCCCACAAACGGCTCGCTTTTGCCGTGGCTCAAGAGTCTCGCCCTAAAGGTGTACAACCTGCTGGAACTCGAAATGATTGAGGAGCTTGATTAAGCACCGGCAGTGAGTGTAGCGCCAGCATCGCACCGTCCGGCGGGCACAGCCGGCCAGCATCGCCCTGCAAAAGTTTTTTGCCCAGCACCAGGCTGAGAGATTGTTCTGAAGTGGAGGAGGACTCATTATGAGTAATTCAGATATTAAACTCGTTGAATCCTAAACTGATTGCGCGTACACTGGAGCCGGTGTTCTTGGCATAGGAGCTTGTTGAAAAGGATTGCTGTCACCTGCTTTTCAACAATCACGGAGGAGGTTCCCATGGACGATCCGAACTTCCTGTGGGTCAATGTGGCGAACATCTCTCTGGGAATCCTCGTGGTTGCTTTGTTCCTGTTTTTTGGGTGCGCGGTTTGCCGCGACATCGCACGCGGACTCCTGAAGCGCTTGTTCCACTGGCTCCACGGTCACAACTGGCGCCACCGCCACGTTTGATCCCGGCCGCCGGCGCACGGGTCAATCGCAATCGCTGGCGGCACAGATCAACGCGCCCCGGCCGCCGGCCATCCCGAGCTATGTGTAGATCGGTTCGAGAACGCGCCGGATATAGTCGCGCTGGATCTTGGCGCTATCCACCGGCGAAACTCGCGCGTTGTCCAGATCGATGGTGATCCATCCTCTGTACCGGATGCCCTTCAGGATCCGGTGCAGCGCCGGAAAGTCAATCACGCCGCGGCCCAGTTCAATCACATTGTCCATGTAGCCGGATAGACCCCGGTGATAGGCGCGAATGTCCTTGTAATGGATGTAGACCAGCCGCTTCTTGTGCCTCTCGAAGATCTCCACCGGTTCTCCGCCGCCCATCCATAGCTGTGCTGTGTCCGGCGCCAGGTTGAAGTACCTCGGATCGGTCTCCTTCATCAACAGATCGATTTGCCGCGGATTCTCGATCAGCCCGCCCACGTGGGGATGAATACCGGTCCTGATGCCGTACTCCTTGAGCGCGATCCGCCCGATTTCGTTCACCGTCGCCGCCATATTCTTGATCGCCTCACGCTCGTCATCCACCTTGGGACTCGGCGGACCCAGTACCAGCCGGTCGCACCGGAATCTCTTCAGGTAACCCAGAAAGCGGTGACATTCCTTGCGCAGCCTCTCCCGCTGCGCGACGAGGTGAAACTGATCGCCCCAGTAGATCGCTGCCATCTCCAGCCCGTACTTTGGCGCCAGTTGCTCCAGTTCCGCCATATTCTCGTCGTTCACCGGCAGGTTGGCCGTTGTGAACGGCTCGAATCCGTCGAAGCCTCCTTCCTTGATGTCCGGAAGGATCTCGCCCCAGCGAACTTGCCGCCGTCCGGCCTTGGCGGTCCAGGTGACGGCCCCCAGTCCCCACCGGATGTTCTTCCTCTCCGCTGCGTCTGCGGACTTGGGATAGGCGGCCACGGCCGCAGCCGCCCCCATGAAATAACGCCGGCTCAATGGTCCTGCTTCCATGCCTCCTCCCATTCCCGCAGCCATCAGCGGCGGGACTCCACTACTCTACTCCCTCCGAAGCGGGACCGGCGCTGCGACTGTAACGCTTTGCGCCACCCTGGCAAGTGTGGCATCATCCCAGGCACAGGAGGAGTCCGTCGTGAAGCGGCGCAATTTCGTAAAGTCCTTGTCTGCATTGACCGCTTTGAGGAATCCGTTTCGAGCGGGCGGACAGGCGGCAAGCGCGGGCAGCGCGCCCGTTCTCTACTATGTCGACGGCTACCACGGCGGCAGCCGCGGTCACATGCCTTCGGGCGCTTGGCGCGACGTGCTCAATGCCCTCCGAGCGAATCCGGGATGGAAGCTGAGCCTGGACATTGAACCTGCGTCCTGGGATGGATTGCGCCGAGAGGATCCGCAGGCCTACCGCGAGTTGCGCGCGATGCTCGCGCAGCGCACGCCCGAAGCCAGGATTGAGATCGTCAACGGCACGTTTTCCCAGCCCTTCGGCTGGGCGCTGGGCGGCGAAAGCAACATCCGGCAATTGCTCCGGGGACGCGAGATCCTTCGCCGGCATTTCCCGGATGCCCCGATCGATGTCTACGCGGTGCAGGAACCCTGCTGGACCAGTTGCCTGCCGCAACTCCTGCGCTCTCTAGGGTCCAAGTTCGCCGTGCTCAAGAACCCCGGTACGGCTTGGGGAGGATACACGGCCGGCTTTGACGCTGAAATTGTCGGCTGGGTGGGGCCGGACGGCTCTTCTATACCAGCCGTCCCGCGCTATGCCTGCGAGGAATTGCTCAACACTTGGGAAACCGAATCTGTCACCGGTTCTCTTGAATTCGCGCGGAAGTGCGTGGCAAAAGGCATCGCACGCCCTGCCGGCAACTGCTACCAGGACCTGGGATGGGCCGCAAGACCGAAGGTACGAGGAGAGCACATCCGGTTTGTCACTTGGCGTGAATACTTCTCGATCGCAAGGGAGAGGCCGCCCGAACAATGGCGCTTCAGTCAGGAGGACATTCTCACGACGCTACCCTGGGGCGAGCGGACCCTGCAAACCCTGGCGCAGCAAGTGCGCTCCGCTGAGAACCGGCTCCTGGCGGCGGAGAAGATGGCGTCGCTCGCCACGCTCCTTCGAGACGCTCCCTTTCCCTGGGACCGGCTCCAGGTGGCGTGGGATCAACTGCTCTGGGCACAGCATCACGATGCCTGGATCACCGCCACCACTCGCGCGGGCAGGGAAGCCTGGGCCTTCCAGGTCGCTTATCAGACGCTCAGCGCCGAGGAGATCTGCCTCGAAACCATTTCGCAAGCCGCCGAACAGCTCTCCCAAGGTCAAGCCCGCTCCGCAGGCCCGCGCCTCGGAGATCAGTGGGTCCGCGTCTTCAACACGTCTTCCACTGAGCGGACGGAAGTCGCTCAGCTCAGTTGGGCCTCGGACATTGGAACCCGCCGCGCGCGGGCCTTCGGCATGGACGGCCGTGAACTTCCCTGCCAGTTCATCCAGCCTCGCAAGTACACGCTGCCCCAATCCGCCAAACCCCCCGCCTCCCCCAAGAACGATACCGCGGTTCCGCTCGGCCTGCCATCGTATTCTCCGGGCGAGAGCTTGAATGCCGCAACGATCTTATTCCCGGCGCAGGTTCCCCCAGCGGGCTTCAGTTCCTTCCGGATAGAGCCTGTCTATGACGACACTCCGCCCCAGGCGTTCGCCGGCGCAAGGGTCGAACAATTGCCCGGGCATCCCGTCGTCTTGAATACAGACTTGTACCGCGTTCAAATCGATCCTGCCCGCGGCGGCGCAGTAACCAGTTTGTTCCAGAAAGAATGGGGCCGTGAACTCTGTGACCCGGCCTCCAGCCGCCTGTTCAACGAATACCGCGGCTTCTTCATTGCGGAACAGAAGTGGTGCAGCAGCGCGGACAGCCCGGCGAGCGTCACGATCCTCGAACGCGGCCCAGTCCGGATCCGGGTGCAAATCATGGGCCGAATCGGTTCTTGCCGCTTCCAGACCACGCTCGCCCTCGTCCATGGGCAGCGGAGAATCGACTTCACCGCGCGTCTAACCTACTCCCAGGACACCTGGGTTGGCGATCCCTGGGACATCAAGCCGGAAGAACGCCGAACGGAACGGCGGCGTTCCCACCACGACGGCCGCTGGAAGCTTCAGGCGCTTTTCCCAACATCGTTCCCGCAGGAGTCCGTCTTCAAGAGCGCCGCTTTTGATGTCTGCCGCAGCCGCCATCGGGACACTTACTTCCAAAGATGGGACGAAATCAAGCACAACATCCTCGTCAACTGGGTTGACGTATTCGATGAGCGGCAGCAACTCGGCCTTGCAGTCTTCTCGGACCACACAACGGCCTACACCCACGGACCGGACCACCCGCTGGCCCTGGTCCTGGGGTGGGGATGGGAAGGCGGATTCTGGTGGGGCAAGTGCCCGCTCCGTGGCACGCAGCAGATGAGTTACGCCGTCCTGCCGCATCGCGGCGCTTGGGACGTGGCCCGAGTGTCACGGGAGGCCTGCTGCTGGAATGAACCCCTGCTGGCGCAGTTGATGGATGGGAAGCCTTCTGACAATGAGGAGGCTTCGCGTTCGATTCTCAGCGTCGGCGCAGAGGGATTGGAAGTTTCCTCAATGGTGATTGACGGCCCCCACTTGATCTTCCGGCTGTTCAACGCCGAAGGTGATGCAGCGGAGCGCACCGTTTCTCTGGGATTCGAGCCTGTTCGGGTCGACCTCGTGGAACTGGATGGCCGCCGAATTCGGCGGCTCGATGGCCGTCGCGCTCCCGGTGGCCGCTTCGAGTTCCGCCTGGCAATTCCTCGCTTTGGAATCCGGACCGTCCGCTGCGAACTCCGGAGGCGGAGAAGCTGAGACGGACGGATCGCGTGAGCCTTTCCTCCTTGCACTCGGTGCTCCCACACGTACATCCCCCCGGGCACAAGCCGCCGCCCTTTTCCGTCAGATCCTCTTCGCCTCTGTTCTTGCGGGCTCAGAGCCGGGATCGGTGCTCTTGTCTCGCTTAGCTTGCCAGCGCCGCCAACAGCATCGCCTTCGTGAAGGCGACGTTGTAGACTTCTCCTACCGGGCCCCCACCGCCGACCTTTGCGTACTGCCCCGTGATGGCGTTCGCCTTGCGGTCCATGTCCAGCGCGCGGGGGTGCTCCGGGTTCAGCCCGCGGGAGTACTTCTGCCGCACCAGTTCCTTCATCACGGCGAACATATCGACCATGCCGTTGTCATTGAAGACCTCGGCATAGTCCACATACGGTTTCCGGACAATGACGTTGCGATAGTGGGCGTGATTGATCACGTCCCGGGAACCCAGGTACTTCAGCACTTCAACCGGGTCCTCGCCCATCTCGCGGCACACACCGCAGTCGTAAGTGATGCCGTTGTACGGGCTTTTCACCAGATCCAGGTATCTCTTCCAGTGCTCGAACGTCGCCATGATCTGCTCGGAACCCCGGCTGAGGGGAGCCGGCGGGTCGTTGGGATGCAGCGCCAGCCGCACGTTCGCCTTCTGCGCCTCGGGGATGACCGCTTTCAGGAAGTACTCCGCTCGCTTGAACTGCTCCTCCCGGCGGTGGACTCCCACTCCCTCCAGAGGCGGCAGGTCTTTCACCTTCTCGTAACTGAACGCTGTGTACCCGGCTCCGCCGCGGCCAAGTTCCTCATAGTAGCCCTCTGTCAGCCGGTGTGCGTAAAAGTTGTACTCGAGTACGGGCAGGCCGGCCCGGCCCGCCGCTCGGATGATGCTGATGACGTTTTCGATTTCCTTGTCGCGGTTCGGGCCGCCACGGATCACGTCGTTGATTCCGCCGAACATCATGTTGATCACAGTGATGCCCGCGGCTCTGTGCTGCTCCATGGTTGCGCGAATGGTCTTCTCGGTCCCGTCTCCGAGTCCGGCCATGACGTAGTCCACGCCGATCTGCTTCAGGTGCCGCAGCCGGTCGGGACTTGTGCCTCCGCCAAGGCAGATTTTGGGCGTATCCGGCCCCAGTTCAGGCTGCCACTTCCCGGCCGCCGCTCTCATCGCCAGCGGCGTCAAGCCGGCCGCGCCGGCCGTTTGCATCATCTTCCTTCTGGACAGTCTCATGGTGAAACGCGTCTCCTTCTATCGTCCATTTCACCACAAGCGGCCTCCCCTGCCCCCCTCAGGACGAGATTGGAAGACACGATACCACCGGCGCATTGGGCGCGGCTCACTCCCCATCGGAGCGGCATGTTAGGACGCGATCGGCTTGCCGGATTTCTGCTCAGAAGCTCCACCTCCGAAGGCCTCGCCTGAGCTCCCAGGCAGCCGGCTTCAGCGGATTTCAAATTTCCCGAAACTCAGCCCCAGGTCTCGGTTGTCTCCCGGGACCCGGAAGGTCCGGTCCAACTCAACCTGTACTTCTAAAGACTCCTTGCCAGGCGAGTTGTCCGGAAGGGGGAAGGAAACCGCAACGCTTGGATCGCACCTGGTGATCCTCAGCTTTCCCACCTCTTGCCCGTCTACCCTCACTGTTCCCGTGAGGGGGCCGGAAGCGATCTGCCCGCCGGTGCAATAAGCCTCGATCCAAAACCTTGATCGCGGCGAGGACGGCCCGCCCAGAAGCACACCGGCGCTCCTCCCCATCCATCGGTGGCTGCCCTCGGAGGTCTACTGGTATCTGCCCGCCACCGGTCTGGCGATCGCGACGGGAGCGATCGCGTCGGCAGGCCGCCGGTACGCAATCGCCGTTGTAGCCTTCCTGGTCCTTCGGGGTTCCTGGAATGCAGTCCAGGCTAAACGCGTGCACCGGGAAAGCCTGCGCCTTCAGAACCTGAGCCGTTCCTATGTCAGCGGTCTGGAGCGCTTGGCCAAGGCGCAACCAAAGAGGACGAAGTTCGTATGGGAGGGGCTGCCGGACGGGTTTCACCAGTGGGGCGTGATCGGCGGAATCACTTGCGTGTTCAACCTGCGGGATCCGGAAGTGAAGTATATCGATGACCCCGGGGGCCGCGAAATGGTCGGGCGTGGCGAGGCTCCGCTTCTCAAATGGGATGAACAAAAGGGCCAATTGGTCTTTCTCGGACCTGCTGCTGCGGGTTTGCAGTAGCGGCTGCCCCGCCATGTGCGCCGGCCGGTCCGCTATAGGATTTGCGTCAGAACCTGCCCCGCCTGCCTCTTCTGAAGGAAACGGCGAGGCCTCGGAATGGTGGGCGGTGACGGGTTCGAACCATCGGCCTCCTGCTTGTAAGGCAGGCGCTCTAACCGGCTGAGCTAACCGCCCGCAACGACCACCATAGCACCCGCCCCCTTGCGGGCGCTACAATCGTGCCCGTGCCTGACGTCCCCACCGCCGCCGATATCCAGCAAGCCGCCCGGCGCATCCAGCCATTCATCCACCGAACGCCGGTGATGTCCTCCCGCGCCTTCGATGAGGCCTCAGGCATCCATGCCTGGTTCAAGTGCGAAAACCTCCAACGCATGGGCGCTTTCAAGATTCGCGGCGCGATGAACTCCTTGCTTTGTCTCACTCCACGGCAGCGAGCCCGGGGCGTGGTCACCTACTCCTCCGGCAATCACGCCCAGGCCGTGGCGCTCGCCGCAAGACTCCAAGCCGCAAGCGCCGCCGTTGTCATGCCTTCCGACGCGCCTCGCGCCAAGCTGGAAGCCACCCGAGCGCAGGGCGCGGAGATCGTCTTCTACAACCGCCTCAAGGAAGACCGGGAAGCCATCGGCCGGCGAATCGCCTCGGAATCAGGCGCATTTATCGTCCCGCCCTTCGATCATCCCTGGACGATCGCCGGACAGGGAACGGTCGCGCTCGAACTCCTCGATCAGATCCCTCCGCCACAAGCCCTCATCGCCCCAGTGGGCGGAGGCGGACTGCTCTCCGGCTGCGCCATCGCTGCCCACAGCCTCCAGCATGAAATTCGCGTCTTCGGCGCCGAGCCCGAGCGCGCCAATGACACGTTTCTCTCCTTCTCCGCCGGGCGCCGCATCGAAATCCCTCAGCCGGATACCATCGCTGACGGACTGCGCGCGACGCGCCCCGGCGAGATTACGTTTCCCATCCTCCGCCAGCATGTCGAGAGCGTTTTGCTGGTCACCGAAGATGAAATCCGCGCCGCCGTGCGCTTCCTCTTGTTCCGGATGAAGATCCTCGTGGAGCCGAGCGGGGCTGTGGCGGCGGCCGCCGTGCTCCACCACAGATTGCCCCCGGAGATCTCCTCGGCGGCCATCATTCTGTCCGGCGGCAACATCGATCCAGAAGTCCTGGCGGACATTCTTCGATAGCGGTCCGCCCCAGGCGGAATCCCAGCAATCCCCCGCGCCGGGCGCCGGCCCGTCCTCCCCAACTTACTCAGCAGCCGCAACCGCATTGGCTTCTGTTATGATCGTTCGGATGACTCCTCCCCGAAACGAACATATGGGAAGGCCGGCGGCTCGATGAATAAGTTGCTGTCGTTCTTCCTGTTCGCGGTCTTTGTCGCGGTCCTCAGGGATTTGAACCTGGTGGAGGCCGCGGGTCTGGTCCTGGCCCTGGCCGTCGCGCTGGTTTTCCCCCGGTTCGGAGATCGCTTTTTTCGGCGCTCAGCGGACGCCGCCCGGCGGGTGGCCCGCCGCCCCGCGCTGGCAATGATCGGCGTGGGCGCGGGCGTCGTCGCGATCCGTCTGCTGCTGCTTCCGTGGTTTCCCGTGCCGTCCCCTGTCATTACGGACGAATACAGCCACTTGTTACTGGCCGAGACCCTGACTCATGCCCGGCTGACGAATCCGCCGCACCCCATGTGGCAGCACTTCGAGACCATCCACGTAATTTTTCAGCCGACCTATAACTCCATGTACTTTCCCGGCCAGGCTCTCTTCCTCGCAGCCGGGCAGGCCGTCTTCGGGTCTCCCTGGGCCGGAGTGCTGATCTCCACGGCTTTGATGACGGCCGCGATCTTCTGGATGCTGTGCTCCTGGTTCCCCAACCGCTGGGCGCTGCTGGGGGCCGTCCTGGCTGGCCTCCGCTTCGGAATCCACAGCTATTGGGTGAACAGCTATTGGGGAGGCGCGGCGCCGGCCTTCGCGGGCGCGCTGGTCCTGGGAGCTTCCATGCGGCTTTACAGGAAGCCGCAAGTGCGTCATGCGGCCGTGTTCGGGCTGGGTTGTTTCCTGCTCGTGAATACCCGTCCCTTCGAAGGCCTGGCGGTGATCGCTCCCTGCCTGCTGCTGCTGGCCGCCGCATATCTGCGCGCGCCATCCGCGCTTCGCAGGCCGATACTCTTGCGCGCCTTTGTGCCCGTAGCCATCATTGGCGTGCTGTCAGGGGGATGGACCGCTTATTACTGCTGGCGCGTCACCGGTGTTCCTTTCCGTTTGCCCTACCAGGTCAATCAAGCGGCTTACGGCTGGCCGGCAACGTTACCCTTTTTTGAAACAAGGCCGATCGCACACCGGCACCCGGAGATGGCCGCTTACTATCGGTGGGAAATGGAGGAACACCAGAAGCTGGTGCGGCCTCTAACGCATGTGTCCGCAAACCTCGCCGACATGGTGAGCCTTTGGTCCTTCTACCTTGGACCGTCGCTCACTCTGTTCCTTCTGTTGGCGATGTCGAACCGCCCCTGGAGAAGGGCCGGCTTGCTCCTGGCTGTGGTGCTGCTGTCGTTGGCCGCCATTGGCATCGAGCAATCGCGCTATCCCCACTACATCTCCCCCGCAACCGGTGCAATCCTGGGCCTGGTCGTTCTTGGGATGCGATCCGTTGCTATAGGGTGGCGCGCCGATGGCCGCAAGGGGCTCGCTCTGGTCCGGTGGTCTGTGGTGGCCCTGGTCTTGGTGGTGTCACTCAGAGCCACTTTCTTACAGGGCCAATCGTATCGAAACAGGTACTCGGGCTACCTATCCTGGTGTTGTTCGCGGGAGGGCGACCTCGGCCGTCTGGATGCCGAGCATTACCTTAGAAACGAGCCCGGCAAACACTTGGTGATTGTTCGCTACGGGGCCGGGCACCACTGGATGGATGAATGGGTCCACAACGCCGCCGATATCGACGCCTCCAGGATCGTGTGGGCCAGAGACCTCGGCCCGCATCGCAACGCGGACCTGATCCGCTACTACAAGGACCGCGCGGTCTGGCTGGCCACGCCTCCTGGTTCGTACGCGTTGAAGCCGTACCTTCCGGAACCGGCTGCTGTCCTCACGCCGCGATAGGTTTCTATCTTCCACCTTTAAGCGCGGTAACTTCCACCAATGCCCTTTGGGTCGCCTCGAGCAGCGCCTCCGCACTCACCGGAGAGCCCGTCGCGCCTTGCATCCAAAGGTCCGGCAGGATGTCTCCCTGCTTTGTAACCCGCTCAATTTCCGGCCCGATCTTCCCCGCTTTCCGCACATGTTCCTCAAGCTGGTGCGCAATCAGATGGCCGATCGGATAGTCCGGCAGGTACAGATTGGAGTGAATCATGTGCGAGTACACCGCCAGCAGCACTACATCGCGCTGTTTGAACACCGGCGCGTAGAACCGGTTCCACACGTCCGCCGCAATTCTGAGCGTCGCCTCCTTCAACTCCCGGGGCGTCGCGTTCGGATGCTCGTACATCCATCGCCAAACGTCCATATCCACCAGCGCCACCGCGGCAATCTCGCATGTCGCCCAGTAGTCGTTCAGCGTCTTCATTGCCTCGGCTCCAGCCCCGCCGCCCTCCAGGCCCAGCAGCGCCAGGTCGTTCGCCTGGAAAACAAACGCCACCGCTTCCGTGAACGCTGTGTTCGGCACGCCGGAAAGGGTGTAATAGTCCACGTTCTTCAGCGAGAACGTCTGCTCGACGTTGTGCCCCATCTCATGGACCGCGATGTTGAATCCCTTGTAGTCCATGCCCCCGGCGGGCACCCGCGTCCGCAGCCGTGACGGCGCCTCGCGCATCTGGGCGCCCCAGGCATGACCGGATCCCCTCGCCGGTTCCACCACGATATTCTCCATCAGGTAGCGGGCCCGCTCCGGACTGAAACCCAGCCACTGGAACATCCGGGGCATATCCTTGCGGTACGCTTCCGCCGTCGGATACCGCTTCCGCGTGATCTCATCGAGCTGCGCCTCCGTGTATTTTCCCCGGGGCCGGAACCCGTTGTACCAGATGTCGAAGGGCTCCAGCGGCCGGCCCAGCCGTTGCTCGATCAACGTCGCCACCTGGCTGAGCAGTGGCGAACTGAGCGCCTGCTCGAACATCTGCCGCACGCGGCTCTCCGGAAGCTCCCTCGCCTCGTCGAACATGCGCGCGATGTGAGTCGGCGCCGAAGGTGAATACGGGTCCACCTGCCGCAAGGCCCGGTAATTGTTCAGCAGAAGCTCGTACCGGCGGTCCGGCTCCGGCGCATTTGTCACATCCCGCGGCGCCGCTCCCCCTAGGTCGTGGTCCTTCGCCTCCGACACGCGCACCGTATTCTGCGCCGGGCTCCAATCCACGCGCGGATTGTTCACCGCCACCGCCGGGATCGTCTGCCGTATGATGTGCTCCATCACTTGGGCGATCAGCCGTTGCCGCGCCAGCCCATCCTTCTCCGAGTAGTCCGCCTTGATTTGATCGCGCAGGTTCCAATGCGAAAGCAGCTTCATGCCGGCCGGGAAAAGCCGCCGCCCTTCCCCGTCCAGCACGTGATGCATCCAGATGTTGTACTCGGAGATGTATTGGTCCGACCGCGACACCGCCTGTGCGATGTTCAGATTCACTTCCGCGGGGACCCGCCTCCGGAACCGCTGCGCCAGCCGTGCCTCGGCCCACTGCCGTCTGGTCCACCGCGGCCCCTCCTGGAGCCTCTCTTCCAGCGTGGTCAGCGGGAAATTCAGCAGGATCGTGAACGCCAGCTTGTTGCTGAAGAAATCGTCCGTCAGGTGCGCCGCCGGGTCGTATCCGGCCATAACTTCGTCGTATGGCATCACCGGACCAACGTCCAGGTCGGATTGGGCCCGAAGCGCCACCTGGATCTCGTTCATGTGCCCGTCGAGCTTCTCGAAGACCTTCTGGCAGCGTTCGAACAGAGTGTCCACGGCCGCCGGATCGCCCGCGAAATTGTTTCTGACGAACTCCTCGAACGCCGCGGCGTCGCCGTCCGTGTCTTTCCAGAAAGTGGCCGCTTGCCTCAATCCCCGCTGTATCCGCGGCCTCTGCGCCTCGCCATAGCGCGAGACCAGTTCCGCCTCCATCTTCGGTGTTGAATCCGAAATCTTCATCGAACGGCCTGCCTCCCGTTGTGTGCACGATAACCCGGCGGTCAGCAACCCCACCGCCAGCCAGCCATACGCCCAAGACATGATCCTCTCCTCCCTCGAAACAGTTTCGCGCGGCCCAGCCGCCGCTGTCACAGGTCCAGGTAGTCCGAACATCTCCGCCGCGACCGCGCGCATTCCAGCCGGAGATGCCATCCGCACAGCAACGCCGCCGCCAGCGCCGGCCACGGCATCCGGTGCGCCGCCGCAATCAGGCCGAAGAAAGCCAGCACGCTGAAACCCAGCCACCTCGGCAACCGCCCCTCCACCGTAAACTTGATCCCCGTCGCCAGAAGAATCGAACTGACCACCAGCCAGCCTGTGAAGTTTGAAAACGGAACGCCATAGTAGGGCCCGGGCGCGTGCCACTGCCAGTAACCCAGCGCCAGGGTCGACACCGGATCGATCACGACATCGCAGGCCACCATCCAAATGGCGCCCGCCAATACCGCGGGCCAGCGCCCCATGTTCAGCGCAGGCAAACAGCTCTTGACATACGCCAGCAGAATCACCCAGGCGCACGCCATGACCACCGGAACCCCCGCCAGTTGCGGCTGCAAAACGCCGCTGTAAGAATACGGCCCGAAAAACAGCGCGACTTTGGTCCCGGCCAGTTCGGCCGCAAAACCGGCGGCTCCGGCTCCCGCCAGCCAGTAGAGGCTTCGCCTCTGGTCCAGCAACACCAGCGCCGCGGCGCAGCCCAGAAACGCCGGCGCAGTCCACAAAGCCTCCGGCGGCGTCCTGCGCCAAAGGAGGTGTGACACCACGCCGCCCACCCAGAGAACGGCATAGAAGCCAAGCAGAACGGCCTTCGCCACCCGGAGGTTCATTCAGTCTCCCCAGTCCTTCTGCATCAGTCCAACCGCGATCTCCGCCGAGAGCAGCACCATGGGCACGCCGCCGCCGGGATGAAAGCTGCCGCCGGCGCAATAGAGTCCGCGCAAGCGCCGGCTGCGGTTCGGGGGACGCAGGAACGCCCGCCGCCATCCATGCGAACTCTCTCCATAAATCGATCCTCCAGGGGCAAGATAGCGCAACTCGAAGTCTCCCGGATGCCGCACGCTCGAGACCGCGGCCCTGGCCTCCAAATCCGGCATCCCGGCCCGCTGCAAGCGCGCCAGCACTCTCCGCTTGGCGTCTGCGATAACCTGCTCGCTCCATTGCTCCGTGGAGCACGCGGGAGCGTTGGCCATCACGAACAGCGCCTGCCCTCCCGCCGGGGCCAGCGTTGGATCGCCCGGCGCGTTCACATAGACCGTGGGGTCGGGCGGAAAAATCCTTTCTCGAAAGAGCGCCTCGAACTCAGCGCGGTAATCGGCGGAGAACACGACCGTGTGATGCCGCAAACCCGGGATTCGCTCCCGCAACCCGAACAACAGAACCAGCCCCGAAAGAGACCGGCCGTTGTTCGGCGGGATCTCATCTTCCCCCAGCAGCGCGCCCAGTGTCGAGGCGTCGCCGTTGAACAACACCGCCTGGGCCCGAATCCGCCGGCCCTCTTGGAGACGTACGCCGGTGACCTGGCCCCGCTCGTGCTCGATCGCTGTCACTCGCGATCCTGTCAGCGCCTCGACGCCGCGCGCTCGCGCCAACCCATCCAGGCTCTCCACGATTCGGTACATCCCGCCCGCGACGCTCCAGGCGCCGAAGGCATGCTCAATGTAAGGAATGACGAGCAGCGTCGCGGGGCACAGGTACGGAGAGGAGCCAACGTAGGTTGGATACCGGTTGTAGAGCTGCCGCAGCCGTGGATTCTTCACGAACCTCTCCACCGTCTTCGCGTAATTGCCCCAGCCGTGGCGGAGCGGCAGATGGCGTATCGCGGCCGCGGGTGGCGGACTCAGCGGCGAGAGGGGATGATGGCGGAAGAAGGTCAGCTCCGACAGGCGGTAGATTCGTTCCCCAAGCTCATGCAGCCGGCGCACTCCCTCCGCATCCCGCGGCTCCAGCGCTCTCACAACCTCCAGCCACTCCTCCAGAAGCGCCGGAACGGTCAGCCGGAAGCCATCCGGGTATACGTACTCTGCGTGCGGATCCAGCGCCCGCAATTCGAGGTGATCCTCCAGCCGCTCCCCTAGATCTGCGTACAGCTTCCGCAGAATATGCGGCATCGTGAGCAGGGTCGGACCCGTGTCGAACTGATAGCCGCCCTCGCGCTGCCGGTTCATCTTCCCGCCAGGCGCCGCGCCGTTGTCGCACAACGTCACGTCCCATCCTGCGGCGCGCAGGCGTAACGCCGCCGCCAGCCCCGCCAGCCCTCCGCCTGCGATCACCGCCCTCATCTCTGCGAGTACCTCCGCCCCTTCCACTCCACTCCGCCGCCGTGCCGGTACCGCCACCACGAAGACATTCCCAATGCCAGCAGCAACAGCTCGGCCGCCGGATGGAAAACTGCGCTCCAGATCGGATGCCGGAACCGCAGCGCGAGCAGCAGCCTCATGCCGAGCACGCATCCCATGGCCGCCCGGTTCAGCGCCAGAAACGAGCCCAGAAACACCGCCGCGTGGAGGCACCAAAACGCGACAAAACTCACCGGCGACCGAAAGGCCGGATAGAAATTCTTGTGGAAACCTTCCCAGATCTCCCCGAAGCTCGCGTACATCCGCGTTCTCACAACGTCCTGCCCGTCCAGACAGAGTGACGCCTCCCCTCGCGCGCGCCACACCCGCGCCAGCGCGGTGTCTTCAAATAACTCGCCTCGCACAGCGCCATGTCCGCCCACGCGAAAATAGGCGTCCTTTCGCGCGAGAATCAGCGCTCCGTGCGCCAGCCCCAGGGATGCGTCCGCGGGACGCCGTGGAGCCAGGGGCGCCGGATACAGCGTGAAGACCACGAAGTTCAGCATGGGCATCAACAACTGCTCCCAAAAACTCCGCATCTCGAGTCCCGGCCAGCAGGAGAGAAATGTCACCCCGCGCTCCTGCGCCTCGCGCAGAATCCCCGCCGCCGCCCCAGGCGTCAGCCTCGCATCGGCGTCCAGGAACAACAGCCACGGCGAAGTCGCTTGCTCCGCCAGCCTTTGGCAGGCGAAGGTCTTGCCACACCAGCCGTCCGGCAATGCCGACCGATCCGCCAGTTTCACCCGGCTATCCCTGGCTGCGTAGTCCTTCGCCACTGCCGCCGTCGCGTCCTCGGAGTGGTCGTCGTAAACCAGCACTTCCGCCACGCACGGCTGCCCTAGCGCCGCCTCCAGGCAGTCTGCGAGGCTGTTCTCCTCGTTACGCGCCGGTATCAGAACCGATAGTCGCGCTCCCGCAAGCCCTTCCGCGGCTCTCACCCTCGGCCAAAGCGCCACGTTGGCCGCCACCAGGGCCAGGAGCCCGGCTGTCAAGACGATCAGAATCATTCCGCTCCACCAGGTCCGCCACACGCAAGATGATTGATTCCGCAAACTCGCACAGCAAGTCCGCCTCTTCGCAAGACCTCATGCGCCCGCGTACCGCGCCGGCCGCAAGTTCGGTCAGTCTCTTCGCCCGCTCGAACGCGTCCTCCACGCTGTAATCCGGCGTCAGGGCCGGCCGGCCGTGCCGCTGGTCCTGTCCGCTCGTCTTCCCGGTCAGGGCTTCGTTTCCCAACGCGTCCAGCAGGTCGTCGCAGATCTGGTAAGCTTCGCCCGCCAGCGATCCGTACTCGCTCAGCACGGCCAGTTCTTCCGGTTCCGCGTGTCCCGCCATCGCGCCCGCCCTCAGCGCCAACCGCATCAGCGCCGACGTCTTCTCCAGCCGGCTTCCCGCAACCCCTTGCAGGTCCGCTGCCTGCCCGCCGATCATCCCCTCGCACCCCACTGCCTTGGCCGCCTCTTCCGCCAGTCCCGGCACGCCGGCGAATAATTCGAACGCTCTCGCGTACAGAGCCAGCGCCGCCAGCAGGGCTAATCCTTCCCCATAGGCGATGTGCAGCGCTGGAACGTGCCGCCTCATTGTGGCGTCGTCCATCGGCGGAAGATCGTCCAAAATCACCGAACTGAGGTGTAGAAACTCCACGCCGCATGCGGCCCGAATCACTGCCTCCGCGGGGGCCAAGAACAGCCCCCCGGCGATCAGCGTAAGCATCGGCCTCGTTCGCTTCCCGCCCGAGCACACCGCGTAACGAACCGCGCTGTTCAACCCCTCGGTCCCCGCCAGCGTCGACAGCGGCATGCGCCGCAGCAGTTCTTCTTCGATCAGCGGTAGCCGGTTGCCGGCAAACTGAATCAGACGGCCTTGCACGGTTCTCTCCAAGACATCCACTTCGCCACTTCGGCCGGCGCCTCCAGCAAAGGCAGATGGCCCGCTCCGGTCACCACCCTCACCTCCGCCTGGGGCCAGATGCGCCGGTAAATCTTCGCCGACCTCCGCACAGCCTCAAACGTCTTTTCCCCATGCAGCACCGTAATCGGAGTCTCAATCCCCGAAAAATGCTCCGGTCCTTCGATCTCCCCAAGCATCTTCAGGTACCCGCGCGTGACCTCGCTCGGGACGGCATCAAAGCCCTCCGTAAGATTCGTTTCCGCCCTCCGCTTCCCCGCCAGGCAGGCGTTCACCAGCCACCGGCCAGCCGGGTTTTCAAATGCGCACGCGTAAGCGTACTTGCCCATCGTTCTCGATTGGAACACACGAAAATACCACGGCCAGTATGCCAGGAGATCGAGCACGAAAATCCGCTCAACAACCCCAACGGCGCCGGAGTCCCGCAGCGCGCGCACGGCGCACAGCCCCAGCAACCCTCCGCTGCAATTCCCCACCAGCGTCACTCTCGGATCGGCCAGGTCTCGGATCAGCGCTGCGATCTCCTCCACCGCCGCCTCCAATCGCCATCCGGCCGGAGCCGGGCTCCGCCCGCATCCCGGCAGGTCGGGGGCAAAAAAACTGACCTCCAAGGGCAGGTGCGGCAGCAGCGGGGCGAATGTGCGGTGGTCCCCGCTCCAGCCATGCAACCCGAGATACCGCACCGGGCCCGATCCATAGCGCTCAACGTGCATGACTCCGAATCCTCTCCGCCGTCAGTTTTCCGCTCAGCGCCACCATGGGCAGGCCCGTCCCGGGCGTCGTGCTGGCCCCGGTGAAATAGAGGCCGCGGATGCGCCGGCTGTAGTTGCGCGGCCGGAACGGCCCCATTTGATTCAGCGTGTGCGCTGCTCCAAAAGCGGATCCGTCAAACAGGCTGAACCGGCGCTGCCAGTCCAGCGGCGTGTAAATCGTCTCCCGTAAGATGCGGCTCGCGGCCAGATCGGCGCCAGATTCTTTCAACCGCGCCAGCACGAATTCTCGCGCGCGCTGCGCCTCCTGTCCCCAATCTGTCCCTCCGAGCCGGCTCGCCAGCGGAACCGGCACAAGCACGAATACCGCCGACAGGCCGTTCTTGCGCAGGCCCGGATCGCTGGCCGCCGGCGCCGCCGTGTAGAACGCCGGATCAGCCGGAACCGCCTCGCCGCTGATCAGGGCATCGAACGCCCTCCGGTAATCCGCCGGCAAGAAGATTGAATGATGTCCCAGCCCCGCCGGCGTTCCTCTGACCACCCAGTAGAATGTCAGCGCCGACGGCGACATCTTGATTCTGGGCGGCTCCTGTTCCAGCAATTCTGAAAGCGTCACCGGAAGATCGACGTTCGAAACCACCGTCCCGCAAGAAACCTTCTCTCCCTCTTCAAGCTGGACCCCCGAAACACACCCGCCTTCTTGTTGAATGCGACGGACCCTCGCCCCGAATTGGATTCTCACGCCCAGTTGCCGCGCCAGTTTCTCCATCGCCTCCGCCAGCGAATAAATCCCGCCCCGTGGCAGCCACAGGCCTTGCGCCAGTTCCCCATAGGGAAGTATCGTGAACAGGCCCGGAAGCTCATACGGCGAGCCCCCCAGATACATCGCGTACGAGCCTAAGGCTTCCCGGATACGCCGGGACCGGAAGAACTTTCCCAACTCCCCATACATCGATCGCCAAAGCGCCGTGCGCAAAACTTCGCGCAGGCTCAGGCGGGAGAAGTACGCTAGCGCGCTGTCCTCGTTGCGGGGAACCAGTTCTTCGAACGCAATGCGGAACTTCTCGCCGGCATCGGCCATGAATGCGGCCAGTCCTCTCGCCGCTCCCGGCTCCACCCGTTCGAACTCCGCCTCCAGACGCTCCGCATTGCTCGAAAGCGTCAGATGACCCCCGTCTGGCCAGCGGTAGGTGATCGAGGGATCCACCGGCAGCAGCTCCAGGTAGTCGCTTAACCGCTTGCCGGCCGCACGGAACAGATCCTCAAACACCCACGGGTAATTGAGCAGCGTCGGCCCGGTGTCAAACCTCACTCCTTCGCTTTCGAGATAACTCGCCCGCCCCCCTGCCGCCGCGTTGGCCTCATACACCCTGACCTCGCGGCCCTGGAGCCGCAGATGGATCGCCGCGCTCAGGCCGCCAATCCCCGCCCCGATGACGATCGCATCCGGCAGACGTCCGCTCTTCATCCGGTCTCACCTCCGCCAGTCGCTACAGCCGTCAACCCGTTACAGGAAACCGGCGTAGGCCAGCGGCACCCTCCAGTACTTGTCCGGCGGCAGCACCCGGAACTTCTCCGCCGCGCTCAGCGACACACGCATCCGCACCGGCGCGTCCCCCCGCAGGAACCTCCGGTTCAACTCCTGATAAACCTCGATGCAGGCCCCAATCGCCGTCCGGCTATCGGGCGCGAATGCTCCCAGGTTCCGCCGCGCGTATTCGTACCCCATCTCCGCCTTGGCGGCCAGCGCCCGGACCGTCCTCCGCAGCGCGGCGTCATTCTCTGGCCGCAGGCAATCCGCCGCGTTCAGACCTTCGGCTTCCAGCAACTCAAGCGGCAAATACTGCCGGCCTCGCAGAAAATCGTCGAAAACGTCTCGCGCGAAGTTCGTGAACTGTAAAGCAATGCCCAACTCGCGGGCGCAGATCAGGGCTTCCTCCAGGCTCGAATGCGGCCCGTTTCCATACACATGCGTCAGAAAATACCCGACCACGACCGCGCTTCCATAGACATAATCTTCGATGAGCCGTTCCGTTGTCGCAAACGGCTCGGGCCGCGCGTCACGCCGCATGGCGTTCAGGAAAGCCAGGTAGTGTACCGGCGGAATCCGCCGCCGCGCCACGACCTCCGCGAACCCGGCAAGTATCCACGAGATGCCTTCCCCGGCTCTCGCCCGGACCCCCTCCGCCTTCAGCGCTTCCAGATAGGATTTTTCCCACCGGTCCAGAATCGCGGTCTGTTCGCGTACCGGCATCGGAAAGGTATCCACGACTTCATCCGGATAGCGAACCGCGGCGTAGATCACTTCCACCTCCGCGCGTTTTCCGGGCGGCAGAAAGCGGGTAACCAGGAAGAAACTGCTGCTGAAGGATCGCAATACATGGCGCGAAGCCCGCACTACGCATCGCCATGCTTCTGCTTCGGACCGCGCCCTTGCAACCTTCGCCCCGACCGCCTCTTCCAGGTGCTGCCAGTGGGACCGGCTCCAGGCCACCCGATCAGCCTATCAAATCCGCGCCATTCCACAACTGCGCAAGGGACGCCTCAACCCGGTCCCGTGCGCTCGGACCGGACTCTCGACGTCCGCATCTTCCAATCCCGGGAAATTTCTCGGGATCCGGTCACTTCCTCCCGCATCACATATGCAGGATTAATGTCAGCGAAATCGGCGAATCGGAGTTTGGCGCCCGGTTCCGGACATGCTTCGTAGGGAGAGGGTGAATGGGTATTGTGAAGAGCGATGCTACAGTGGGTGTGAACTGTAACGTCAGCCGGTGAAAGCGTATGTTTCGAATTGGATCAGGGATCGCATGGGCCATGTTGGCGCTCCTCGCCGCCCATCCTGCCCTGCCCTCCGAGTTCCAACCTCCCTTGCCGCGGGAAACCGAGATCATTTCAACCGCATCAGCGCCTGCTGAACCATCCGCGCCGGGTTCGGAGGCGGCAACGATTGTCCCCGCCGTGCCTTCCAAGCCTCAGGAACCTTGGCGGCCGCTGAGCGCGGGAGAGCGTTGGCGCTACTACGCCACCGAGACGTTCGCCAGCCCCTACATCGTGTTTCGCGTCGGCGTCCCTGCCCTGTTCGCCCATCTCGATGACGAGCCGCCCCAGTGGGGCCAGGGATGGGAGGCTTACGGCAAGAGGGTGGGTGACAGGTACGGGCGTTTTGTCCTTCGGCAGAGCTTCGAATCGGCGGCAGCCGCTGCCCTCCGCCACGAAGTGCGTTACATTCCAAGCGGGAAGAGCGCCATCGCCACCCGCGTGACCCACGCCGTGATCTCCTCAGTCATCGCAAAAGACAACTCCGGCCGGTGGGTGCCCCATGTCTCGCGCATCGGCGCCGTCGTGGCCGCCGAGCATATCGGAAACACCTGGATGCCTCCCGGCTATCGCTCTGAAGCGGAGGCCTGGCGCCGTATCGGAATCCAGTTCGGGATCACCGCATCGTTCAATGTTCTTCGGGAGTTCCTGCCAGATCTCAGGAGGCGCGATTCCCGCGACTAGCCGGACATTGGGAGTGAAACCGTCATGCTTGGCAATTCAGCTCTGATCTTGTTTTCCCTGACCCTGGCCGCCGCCGCCTTTGACGCCCGCGCTGAGGGCCGGCAGCCGCCTCTTACGGTAGTTCCCTCGGTCGACTTGGCTCGCTACGCCGGCAAGTGGTATGAAATCGCCCGTCTGCCCAACCGTTTCCAGCGCGATTGTTCCGGTGATGTCACCGCCACCTACACCCTTCGCCCCGATGGCAAAATCCTGGTCTTGAACGAATGCCGCACCGCGGAAGGGCGTGGCAAGTCAGCCAGAGGAACGGCCCGGTTGGTTGGCGGCGGGGAGCCGAACACCAAGCTTAAGGTGACCTTCTTCTGGCCCTTCAGCGGGAACTACTGGATTATCGACTTGGACCCGGACTACCGCTGGGCGGCCGTGGGCGAGCCGGATCGCCGCTACTTCTGGATTCTCAGCCGCAACCCCGAGATCGACGAGGAGACCTATCGGGCCATCTTGGACCGCGCCGCCGCCAAGGGCTTTGACATCAGCCGGGTCATCCGCACTCAGCACGCTCGCTGATCCCGGTTCCGCCAGCCGGGCCCTTCATTGTGCAGTCCGCTCAAACAAGAATACGCTCACATCGCCGAAGTTCCCCTCATTTCTCTTGATCCATCGCTCCGGCGGAAGTCTCTCCCTGAACCAATCCGCCCAGAAACCGGCGCCCCCGGCCGGACCGTAGAGGATGAATCTTCCTTGCCCTTCCAGAGTGCGCCCAAACAAGTCTTCAATGACCGGGGCTGCTGCCGGAAACCGGTCGAAAGGCAGCGGAAAGATCCTCCCCCGGATGGGGTAAACAAACAGGTGCGAGTACAGGAAGCCGTCCGTCGGGTAATTCAGGCTCCAGACCGGCGGCTTGGCTTCAATGAACGGACTTGGGCACAGCACGGCGGTGTCCGCCTCACCCGCAAGCCTGTTGACCGCCGCCGCCGCCGCCCGCCAGTCCGAGTTGTGGTGCGGCGGCCAGGCTTCCCCCCACCTTCCCAGCAGCGCCAGCGCCAGCGCCCCGGCCGCGATAGCCGAAGTCTTCCAGTGGCGCTCTGGCAGCCGGAGTGAGGCGAACGCCGCTGCCGCCAGCACCGCGCCCGGCAGCGCGAGATACAAATAGCGGGGCACGTAGATGCTATGCCCCGTCAGCCACGAGAATGTGAACAGCAGAACCGGCGGGGCCAGCCACCAGGCCAGAAGGAAGCTCCACTCGCAGCGGCGCGCCGGCCGGCGGTCTTCCCGCTTGGAGAGCATCCAGCCCGCGACCAGCGCGGCCATCCCCGCTCCCGCCACCAGCCCCACTTTCAGCGAGTAAACGAAGACAAGAAACGACGGCGGCGCTGCCACCACGTGTGCGCCGGCCTCTTTCATCAGACGCATCGCCCTCAGCGACACTGGCAGCAGTGCGAGCGCGATGGCGGCATAAACCCCGGCGGCGGCCGGCCAGGCGGCCTTCGCATCCCCGCGCCTCAGCCTCGCCGCCGTGTAAATCCCGTAGACCGCATACAGCGGCCAGAAGACCAGGTGAATTCTCCAGAGCAGCGCCGCCAGGATGGCGAAACCCGCCGCGTGCCGCAGTCGCCCCGTATCCAGCCAGCGGACCAGCAGCCACAAGCTGGCCGCCAGCACACACGTTCCCAGCGCATAGGGCCGCGCGTCCGCGGCCTGGTAGTTGAAGCCGCGCAAGAGAAAGCAGGCGCACGCCACGAACCACGCCGCGCCCGGGTGAATCAGGCGCGCCGCCAGCCGCGACAGGAACCACAGTGCGGCCAGCATCGCCAGCAACGATGGCAGCCGGTACGCCGTCTCGTTCAAGCCGAACACCCGGTCCATCGCCGCCGGAAGAAGGTAGTACACCGAAGCGGGAACTTGCGGCGCGGCCCGCAGCGTCGGCTCGTCCGCGCCGCGCCTCACCACAAACGCCGTCCCCATCTCATCCACCCAGAAACTGGAGGGAAGCGGCATCACCCACAACCGCACGATGCAGGCCGCCAGCACCAGGACTGCGAGCCAATGAAGGATCTTGGACTCGCCTCCCTGAACCGTGCCCCCCGGCGGAAAGTGGGCGGCATTCGCTTCCGGCAGGCTCATCTTGCTCCGCCGGACCTGATCGCCGCCGCCGGCTGCGCGGAGGACTTCTTCGCAAACTCGAAAATGGCCGTCCGCCCGAGCCCCAACTTCGCCAGGAGAAACTGAAACGTCGTGAGAATGACCCCGAACCCGTAGCGCACACTGCGCTGGAAATTGATGCTGGACGCTTCCTCGAAATACCGCGTGGGGCAGGAGATCTCCCCGATCCGGGCGCCGTACAGGATCGCCTGCGCCAGAATCTGGTTGTCAAACACAAAATCATCCGAGTTCCGCTGCCAGGGCAGGGATTCCAGCAGTTCCCTGCTGAAGGCCCGGAATCCGGTGTGATACTCCGAAAGGCACGCGCGGGTGAAGAGATTCTGGAAGATCGTCAGAAACCGGTTCGACAAGTACTTGTAGAACGGCATGCCGCCGCGCAACGCGCCTCCCAGCAGCAACCGCGATCCCAGCGCCAGATCATAGACGCCGTAGGCGACCATGCCCGCCAGCGGCGCAACCAGCAGAGGGGAGTACTGATAGTCGGGGTGCAGCATCACGACCACGTCCGCTCCGCTCTCGAGGGCCTGCGAGTAGCAGGTCTTCTGATTGGCCCCATAGCCAAGATTCTGCTCGTGGACCGCCACTCGGATTCCCAGCTTCCTCGCCACCTCCACCGTGCGGTCCGCGCTGCGGTCGTCCACCAGGAGGCACTCATCGATGCACTCCGGCAGTTCGCGCACCGTCGCCTCAAGCGTCTTTTCCGCGTTGTAGGCCGGAAGAACGACTACGATGCGTTTGCCGTTGATCATCTCTCCACTTGTCGCCCGGCTTCCGGCCGGCGGCTTGGGCTGCCGCCGGAGCCGGCCCTATCAATCGCATGGTAACGAAAGGAAGTCCTCCTTGCCGCTCTCAAGTGCTGGCGCTACGTCAGCAGATTCCGCAGCGCTGGCATCAGTTCCGGATATCGAAACTCGAATCCTCGCCGCAGAGCCGCCTCGGGCAAAGCTCGCTGGCTGGAGAGCAGCGCCTCGGACATCTCCCCATAGATCAGATTCAGCAGCCTGGCTGGAATCGTGAACAGGGCCGGGCGCCGGAGCACCGCGGACAGGGCCTCGGTGAGTTGCGCGTTCGTCACCGGATTCGGAGAACATGCGTTCACCGCACCCTCAATGACGTCCTTCTCCAAAACGTGCCGGACCAGTCCCGCAACGTCATCGGCGTGAATCCACGGCATCCATTGCGCGCCGCTGCCCAGCTTGCCGCCGGCGCCCCAGCGGAAGGGCAGCGACATCTGCGCCAGCGCCCCCCCTTCCTTCCCCAGCACAACCCCCAGTCGCAGCTTCACGACCCTCATCCCAAACTGCGCCGCCTTGTCCGCCTCTTTCTCCCAGGCGCGGCATACCTCCGCCAAGAACCCTCCCCCGGGCGGCGAAGTTTCCGTCAGAATCTCGTCCCCTCGGGAGCCGTAGTACCCTACCGCCGAGGCGCAGAGGAAGACCTTTGGTTTCCGCTCCTGCCGCGCCACTGCTTCCAGCAGCCGCCGTGTTCCCTGCACACGGCTTTCCAGAATCCGGCGCTTCGCCACCGGTGTCCACCGTTGCGCGATCGGCTCTCCTGCCAGGTGGATGATCGCATCCGCCTGCTCCACGCTTTCCGGCGCCGGTTCGATCTCAAGGGCGTCCCAAACGGAGCACTCCACCTGTGAGCCATACCCGGTCTTGGCGTGCCGCGCCAGCAGGTGCAGGCGGTGTTCCTCCTCCAGCAGGCTCCGGACAAGACGGCCTCCCAAAAAGCCCGTTGCGCCGGTGAGAGTAATATTCACGGTCCCCGCTATTGTATGCGAAACGGGTCCCTGCCGGTTCTCTCGAGAGTCTCGATCTCTTGGAGGTACGCCTGAACGTTCGTCTTCCGCTTCATGCCCTCCAGGGACAGGTACCGCACCTTTCCGAAGATGGGTCGCTCCGGCCACGGCCGGTCATGCAGACCGAAACACCACAGGATGTTCGCGTACGTATTGGGATCCCTCCCGTCCAGCGCATATCGGTCATGAATGTACGTCATTGTCTCCAGCGCTTCCTCCGGCGCGCGTGACCATTCAATGATCTTCTTGCCCCAGTACATCCGGTAGTAACCGTGAATCTTGCCTCGCAGAAGCATCTCCTTCTGCGTGGCGTTCCAGAGCGCATCGTGCGTCTCGGCGGCGCGGAATTGGCTGGCGGTGTAGGAATGCGGCCGCCGGTCGCGCCTGTGTTCTTGCAGCGTCTTCCGCGCCCACTCCGGCAGGCTCCCCAACGACGGCGGCGCCGCGGCGTGGCGCGCGAAATTGAACGCCAGCTCCCGCCGGACGATCAGCTCCTCCAAAAACTCGCCCGCCATGAGCTTGTGCTCGAGAGCGTAGCTCTCCGTCTCCAGCGCGACCTCCAACGGCGAAATCAGCCCGCAGTGAAGATACGGGCTCAGCTCCGATGTCGCGTGCTCCGAAGGCTCGTTCCTCGAGCGGGCATAGCGCCTCAGCCTCTCTTTCAGAAACCGGTCCAAGTGCTTCTCGGCGTCTTTGCGGCTTCCTCTGTGTGTCAGCGAAGGCGCTACCGAGTGGTCGATCTCGGAGTCGGCCACCAGGGAGGCGATCTCTTCCTGTCTCACCACGGTATGCGTTGCGGGCGGCTCCCCCAGGAACCGCCGCCGCAGAACGGCTCCGGGGGTCGCTTTCTGGTGGATGGGAAGCAGCCTCTGGATTTTCGGACGAATCGAATACGCCGCGTAGGCTTGTGCCGGAATCAAGGACATGGGAACCACGCAACTGCTGTCGACAGCCGAAAAAGGGATCTCCACGTCGGGTGTTGCCGAGAGTGTGGGGTGATCGTCCGTGACAGCCGCCGCTGCCTCTTCCAGAAGACCCGGCAACGGTGATGGCGGATCGGCGCGTCGCCGGCGCAAGTGAAAGATGTAGCCCGCCCCCAACTTCTTCAGAGCGGCCTCGGTCTCCGGCACACCTTCCAGATGGAACGTGTGTGAGCGGTCGCTGGCGAACGGCTGCGCGCAATCGAGTTCTTCGTAGCACAACAGCGGCAATTCCAGATCATTGGCGACCTGCGCCGCGTGGATCAGCGCGTGGTTGAACTCTGTTCGCCGGTTGGCCTGAATCCAGTAAAGAACGTACCGTCCCTCCCGCCTTGCGGGGGTCTGGTTCAAGAGACGAACTCGCTCCGCGGCCATCACCGCATAGTGTAACCGCTCCGCCTGCTCAAAAAGCAGGGCGCGACGCAATGCGCGCCCCTTCGCCGAAGCCGCCGGACTATTTGATCTGAAACCCGGGCGCGTGGTTGAGCGAGAACTTGCCCTCCTTGACGTCCCGGATCGGCCCGCCCAGGTAACGCATGCCTTCGATCACCACGTTCTCCACCGCTCGCTCCTTGTCGAAACCCGAGATGACGCTGAAGGGAAGGCCCCCATCCACCACGTGCAGGTTTGTCACCTTGATGTTGCGAATGTGGCCCCGGTATTTCGCCCGCTCCGCCATCTCCTCGGGCGGAACCATCAGAACGCCGTCCCACGCTCCCCCCACATCCATGAGGCGCCGGCGGTCCGCCGGAGCTTCGGGCCGGTCGGGCCCGTATTGTCCGTACACCACCGCGAAATCGATCAGCTTGTGCGTCGCTCCCTCCACCCGGATGTTGTTGAAGGTGACGTTTTCCACCACCGCCGTGTCCCCGTTATGGATGCTGATCGCGGCGCCGCGCTCCACGCGGATGATGTCGATGTCCTCAAAGTGCAGTTCGTGTATCTTGGCCGCCCGAAGCTCGAAGCCCACTTCGACCGCGTTCCCGCAGGGCATGTTCCAAAACACCGCCCGCCGTACCCGGATGTTTCGCACTTCATTGCTGTTGGGAACCGTGTTCTTCACCACCACACAGTCATCGTTCGCCCGCACGAAGATGTTCTCCACCAGCACGTCGCTCACCGAAACCAGGTCGATGCCATCGGTGCTGCACGGCGTGTCCGTGATCATGTTGATGCCGTCGATGTGCGTTCCCCTCCCGCCCCGCACGTGCAGGGTCCAGCTCTGGCTGTTCAGCAGGGTGATCCCCTCCACTGTGGCGTTCTCCGTATTCTCCAGGTAGATCATGTTCCGCTGCTTCCCATAGAGCTTCGCTACCGCCGGATCAGCCGGAGCGCCAGGACCTCCGCGGCGGGCCAGACTGGAGGCGTCCAGGATGCCGCGCCCCCGGATCGTCACGTTCTTGGTCCCCGCTGACCGTACAATGCCTTTCACGAACGCGCCCGGCGCCAAGTACAACGTCTCTCCATCCTTTAATTCGATCAGGCCGGGCTCGTGTTCGCCGGGTCCGAAGTACTTCACGTTGGGCGTGTCCGGCTTGGGGGGATCTTTCTCCGGCGGATTGGCGAACAGATGAATCACGTTCCGTTTCCAGTCGCCGTTGAACTCCAGTGTCAAAGGCATCGGGCGGGGCGCCTTCAGCCGGACGCTGCGGTGGTCGGAGCCGATCACGGGAACCACTCCGGAGGACAGGGGGCGAACGTCCACCCAGCGCACGTCAAACCCGGCTCGAACCTCGATCTCCGAGGCGCGCGCCATCTCAAACTGCCCGAAGTACCCGCCGTGAAAAGGGTACAGCCGGACCGGCGCCCCATTCACGTCCACCCGAAACAATGGCTCAGGCGCAGGCGCGGCCGTCTGCAAAAACCAGAGTCCAAGAATCCATAGAACTATCGTTGGCATGTTGCTCCTCGGTAATCCCTATCCTCACAACCAGTCTCGCGGTCCACGCCGGCGTTTCCTCCGGCGGACGGCGCCGGGCGGGTTTGCATCGGATCTCGTCCCGCTCTCCAAAACGGCCGCGTTCTCCACGGCCCCAAGCCGGCCGGAACTCCGGCTCAATCACCGGCGGGCCGGCGCAACACGGCCCCCGGCGCCTCTCACCAATCATCGTCAGACTTCAGGCCCGGAGGCTTCAACCCAAATTCTACCTGCCTGCGGCTGTCTTGTCACTCTTCAAGAAAGGGGAGCACGAAGCCCACGGACCGCCCGGTCACCAAATGTGCCAGGCGACGACCGAAGGCGGCGAGGGAGTCTTATCGATGACTCGCATTTGCAGAATGATCTGAAGGTTCGAAGAGGCCCAGGCGCTCCCGGGGAGACTCTTGAGAACATCGCTAAGCTGGACGGGACTGGCGAGAAGCTGCCCCCCGGCGCCGGTGCCGAATTGCTTCAGGCCGGCGAGCAAGACCGCCGGTTGCCCCGTGCTGCTGTGAACCAGCCTGGAGATGAGGAGGTAATCCTGGTCCGAGGTTCCATCACTGGTCAGGGAATGCAAAGCCCATCGCTTTTCGGGCGTAGTCGAGTCCAGAATGCACGCGCGCCCGTCGGAAGTGTAGGCGAAGCGAAAGCGAAGATTCTGGCCCAGCTCAAGCGTCCAGCGGTTCGTGTACGCCCCTACCAGCACCGAAGGCATATCCTTCAGATCCGCCAGATCGATCTTGCTAGCCAGGCGGATCCTGGCTTGGTTGCCCCTTACCGCCAGCAGCGATTGAATGCTCGAAACAGCCAGAAGATCCCCGAACGCCACGTACTGATCCATGACGGGAACGAAATCCGCGCCCGTAAGCTCCTCGGGCCGTAAAACCAGCGGCCTTTGGAACGGCAAGGCTTGCGGGAGCAGCCGCTTGGAATTCTCGCGTGTGGCGCGTACAGAGGGGTGATACACGATCGGATGAGGCACTCCAATGAGCACCTCTTGGTTGGCGCCCAGCAGGGGAGACCAGAAACGCTCGAATGCCGCCTGGCTTGGGTGCGGGGCCAGTCTTCCCCGGAATGCAATGACCACCGCCGCCATCAGCGGCAGCAACAATAGGATAAGCCTCCATTGCTTCCGGATGTGGGACAACCCCCCTCGCGCCGCTGCTTGGGACGCAACCACGCCCCCCGGACTCGCTCCGTTGCGGGAGAGCGGATTCGTCTCTGCATAACGAAATTCCGGCACGTAGCTGCCCGGCGGCAGAGAAATCCTCACCGGATCCTCCACGCCGGCGTCGGAAGCGTAATACTGATCCAGTCTGCGCCGCACCTCACGGGCGCTTACCCGAACGATGGTGTCTTCGGTGAGATTTACCTCCGGCAAGCGGCCGAACACGTCTACCGCGATGTTCCTCTCCTTCAGTTCCGCCTGGTGCCCCGACAGCGTGCGGTCGGTGATGAACTGAAGAAACTCTTGGGATCTGTGGCTGCCGCGAAACGCGGGACTCTCCAGTATCCTGGCCACCTGCGCCCGGATTTCGCTCTCGGACGGTCCCGCGTCGTGCCTTGCGGTGTCAACCGCTGTCGTTCCCCTCGACGTTCCCACCTGCCCGGCTCCGGTTTCTATTCTGCGCTTGAAGAGAATCGATTGCAAGACATATTCCGCACATCGAAAACCCTTCTCCGTCCTGTCTGTTAACCGTTATACACCGTGAATCCCCTAACCCTGCGTCGTTCACGGGAGCATACTATCCATGCGGATTAGGGGTACCAGCTTTGCTTCCCCGAGCCGATGCTGCGGACAGAGAGGGAGTGGATCAAAGGGGACTGGCTCCGCGGGCCCATGCCACATGTTAGCTGGGTCAATCACTTACGGCCCGGCATGGATGGGACGGCGCTGCGGGTCGCAGGTGTTTCGAGCGCTGCCTCATGCCCTGAATGGTTGAGGCAGGGGGCTCGGGTAAAGCAGGCTATCTCTTTGAATAGTGGAGGCTTCCGATGAAATGGATCTTCAACTGTATGTGCCTACTTGCTTTGGCCGTAGGATGCCTTTGGGCCCAGACGCCGACGGGCACACTCCAGGGAACCGTTAAGGATCCCACTGGCGCCTTAGTGCCGGATGCAAGAATAACGATAACCAATGTGGATACGGGGGAAACCAGGACCTTGGCCACGGATGCGACCGGCAGGTATGTCCAGCCGTTCCTCCTCCCCGGAAACTACCGGATCACAGTCGAGAAAACCGGTTTCCAGACTTTGCGGCAGGAGAACATCCGGCTTGACGTGGTGCAGAACCGGACCGTGGACCTGACACTCGCCGTCGGGGCCGTGACCCAGGAGATCCGCGTGGAGGCGGCGCCCCCGGTTGTGGACGTCAGTACCTCGTCCATCGGCCAGGTCATTGACAACAAGCGGATTATGGACCTGCCCCTGAGCGGCAGAAATGTGATGTCTCTGGCGAATCTGACTCCCGGCGTGAATCCCACCGGCGGCGGGGCAACACCGGGCATGGGTGGCGGACGCAACGCCATGAGTGAAATCCAGATCGACGGCGCGACAAACATCGCCCCCGAGAACAACGTCGGGATCAACAACCGCATCTACGATCCCCAGGTGGACGCCGTTCAGGAATTCAGCGTGCAGGTGAACGCCCTGCAAGCGGAATATGGCCGCTTCGCCGGCGGCGTCATCAACGTTGTCACCAAGTCGGGGACGAACAGCCTTCACGGGACCGCCTTCGAATATCTGCGGAACCCATGGTTCAATGCCAACGGTTTCATCAACAACCGCCGGGGAACCAAACGCGGCGGGGCCAAGTACAACCAATACGGCTACACGGTCGGAGGCCCGGTCTATCTGCCCGGGATTTTTGACGGGCGGAATAAGTCCTTCTTCTTCACTGACTTCGAAGGCTCCATCACTCGTAACACGGCCAATGCCACGGCCACCGTTCCATTACAGGAGTGGCGCAACGGCGACTTCTCGAACCTGAAGAACAGCGCCGGAACCGCCATGATCGTGATCTACAATCCGACAACCGTGCGCCAGGATCCCAACGACGCCACCAAGTGGATCCGGGATCCGTTTACGAACAACATCATTCCCGACCAGATGATCGATCCGGTCGCAAGGAACATGTCGAAATACTGGCCGTTGCCGAACAAGCCCCCGCTGAATGTGTACACGCAGCAGGAAAACTTCATCAATACGGGCCCTTCCCGCAGCGACGGCTGGAAGCAGAACACGCGCTGGGATCACAACTGGACCGAGAACTGGAGAATGTGGCTGCGGTTGTCGTTCTCGGGCGGCACGAACACTCCATTCAACGGCTTCGGAACGCTCGGCACTTCTTCCGGCGACGGGCCGAGCAACAACCGGCAGACTCAGGTCTCGTTGGACCATACTTACACCTTGAGCACGACGCTCATCGCCAATCTGCGGTACGCCTTCAGCCGCACGGCCTACCAGCGCGTGCCATTCTCCGATGGCATGGACCTGAAAGCCTTGGGCTTCTCGAGTCAGTTCGCCGAGATTGCGGCGCAGCGCGGGCTGGAGTTTCCAAACGTCGGCGTTAGCAGCAACCTTTCGCTCTCGGGACTCGGCCAGGCCGGTTGGACGCGGTTGTTCCAATACCCAATGAACCACTCCTTGACGGGCAGCATGTCCAAGATCACGGCCCGGCATACGTTCAAGTGGGGCGGCGAGTACCGGGTCTTGATGATCAACTTCGCGCAATACGGATACCCTTCAGGCAGCTTCACCTTTGACCGCGGCTGGACGCAGCGGGAGATCAACACGACGAGCAGCACGCAGGGCGCGGGCATGGCCTCCTTCCTTCTGGGATTGGGCAGCGGCGGCTACATGACGCACGAGCCTTCGGCTGCCTCCACCAGTAAGTATTTCGCGGGCTACTTCCAGGACGACTGGAAGGTCACTTCGAAGTTGACGCTGAATCTGGGCATCCGCTACGACATCGACCTGCCGCGGACGGAGCGCTACAACCAGTACTCGTTCTTCGACATCAACGCGCCCTCGCCCTTGCAGGGAGTCATCCCGGCTTCGGCGTGCCTGAATTGCGGGAATCTCAAAGGCGCAATGAAGTTCGTGACGCCGGACAACCGGCGTCAGACGCCGACCGACCGGAACAACTGGGGTCCGCGTTTTGGCTTTGCCTATAACTTCACGCGAAACATGGTTCTCCGCGGCGCCTACGGCATCTCCTACGCGCCGTCGGCCTTGCAAGCGGCGGGAACGTCCGGGACGGCGGGCATGGAGGGTTTCCAGACGAACTCGAACGTATCCTACACGTTCGATACCATGCGAACCATCTACACCTACCTGCGCAACCCCTATCCGGCGGGCTTCAATCTGCCGACCGGACGCGCCCTGGGAGCCAGTACGAACCTGGGCTTGGGCGTGGGCGATTCCTTCTTCGACGCCTACAAGAACCCTTACGTGCAGCAGTGGAATATGAGCCTCCAGCGTTCCCTGCCGGGCAACATGGTGGTGGAGATCGGCTATCTGGGTAACCATACCATCGGACTGGTGGACGGCGAAACCGGACGGCAGTACAACCAGTTGCCGGCCTCCTTCCAGGCCTTTGGGGTCGCGTTGCAGGACCAGGTGCCCAACCCCTTCTACGGGAAGATCCCGTACACGACCGGTTCCCTGGCCCAGCCGACTGTCTCGCGTGGCCAGCTTCTGCGGCCGTATCCGCAGTACACCGGCTTGCAGTCGTACCGCAAGCCAAACGCCTACTCCATCTATCACGGAATGACGATCCGGGTGGACAAGCGCTTCAGCAACGGGCTGAGCGTTCTCTTCTCCTACACAAACTCGAAGATGATTGACGACGCTTCCTCGGCGGTGAGCTTCCTGGGTTCCATCGCCGGGACCCACGTGGACATCTACAACTGGAAGAACGAGCGGTCCCTCTCTTCGTTCGACATCTCCCAGCGGGCGGTGATCAGTTATATCTACGATCTGCCGTTCGGCCGGAATCAGAAGTTTCTGAACGGCCTCCCGGCGTGGCTGGACACGGCGGTCAAAGGCTGGCAGGTCAACGGCATCACGACCTTCCAGAGGGGGCTGCCTCTGATCATCGGCGGCATCACCAACAACACCAATATCTACACGGCCAGCCAGCGGGCCAACAATAACGGCGTCAGCGCGTTCATCGACCACAGCGGCCATTCCAAGGACGAGCGCATGGCGAAGTGGTTCGACTATAACGTGTTCTCACAGCCCCTGGCGTTCACCATCGGCAATCTGTCGAGAACCCTGCCGGATGTCCGGGCCCCCGGAACCAACCTGACAGACCTGGCGCTCTTCAAAAACACCTACTTCGGGCCGGAGCAGCGCTATAACTTCCAGATCCGCGCGGAGGCGTTCAGCGCGTTCAACCATTTCAACCTGGGGAGTCCCACTACGAGCATCACGAGCGGCAGTGTCGGCACTATCACCGGCGGAAGCGGAACCCGCACCATTCAGGTGGCGGCGAAGATCCTCTGGTAGTGCGGCGGCAAGGTCTCCCGCAGCGATGCGCCGGCGTGGCGCGCGCAGTCTGGCGCGTCACGCCGGCAGTCCTGCCCGCGGCCCGGGGTCTTGATCGGCCTGGATCTATCGCAGGCGCATGTCGGCGGCCACTTCGTCCAGCATCTCGAAGGTCGCTTCCTTCTGCTCCTGGGCGAAGGCCATCAGCAGCAGGTTGTCGCAAAGAATGTTGATCACGCGCGGAATCCCTCGCGTATAGCGCTGGATCTCGGCGATCAACTCCGGCGGAAAGACCGTCTGCTCTTCCATGCCGGCCCTGGCCAGGCGGGTCTGGAGGTAGGCCGCGGTCTGCTCCTCATCGAAAGGACGAAGCTCGCAACGCAGCACGATGCGCTGCCTCAATTGCAGCAAATTGGGCGCGTCCAGCTTGCGATCCAGTTCCGGCTGGCCCGATAGAATCACTTGCAGGAGCTTGCCGTTGCGGTTCTCCAGGTTGCCCAGCATGCGGATCTCTTCCAGCAGATCCCAGCTAAGATCGTGCGCCTCGTCCACCAGCAAAGCCGTGGTGGATCCCTTTTCGGCTTGCTGCACCAGAAACTGCTGGAGCGCGATCAGCACCTGAGCTTTCGAATCCGTGGCGCAGTTTAAGCCGAGTTCGTAAGCGATCAACTCGAAAAACTGCGGCGCCGTGAGCCTGGTGTTAAAGATGAAGCAAAATGGAATACTTTCTTCCTGTAAGTAGTCCCTCAGGCATTCCAGCATTGTGGTCTTGCCTGTCCCCACCTCGCCGGTTAAAACAATGAAACCCTTGCGGCTCTTGACGCCGTAAGTCAGATTGGCTAACGCCTCCTCGTGCTGCGGGCTGCGGTAGAGGAAGCTCGGATCCGGGCTCAGGTTAAAGGGATTGTCCTTGAAGCCGAAGAACGCGTTGTACATAGGCATCGCCACTTAGCGCCGCGCCGCCGGCCCCGGTCGCGTTCCATGGCTGGACCGGGCGGAACGCGGATTTCAGTCTTCAACCCTCCAGTTCCAGCAGGCCCCAGCCCGGCAGACAGGAGGGGCGTCCGTTCAAGAACACGATGCGCCTCGTCTTCGGGAATGGGAATCCCGGCACGGGACCCCTGCCGTACATCTTGCACTGGGCGATGATCTGCCGGTAGCCGGGGTCGTCGGTCTCCAGCCAGGCCACCCGCGCCAGCAGCCCGCCACCCCACCCCAGTGGCAGGAGGCAGCCATTGCCGGCCTCCATGACCTGCCCCAGCCGGGCTTTCAACCGCGCCAGATCCTCCTTCACAAGGCTCAGGCCCGCCAGTTCCGCATAGCGGCTGTGGGCTTCCAAAAGTGCTTGGGAGTAAAGATTCGCCGCTTCCAGGATGCCCGCCCGCGCCGGGCCCGGCTTCCATCGCAACGCTTGCTGGATTTCGGGCCTCCCCAGAAAAGACGGTTCCTGCCAGCGCCCCTCAAAAACCGAGCCGGGCGCCGCCATCTCGGCGAAACAAGGAGCGCTCTCCTCGGGTCGGGAGCCATCGGCCGTGCCGCTCGGAGTCTGCTTCCACCCCAAAAGAAATCCCTCCTTCGCGCGCGCCCTCAAAGACGCAACGCGCAGGAGATAAACTTTGAAGTTCGACACCGAAGCAGGCAGTGAATCGGAAACCTGGATCGCGCGCATGCGGTTGCCGCCGCCCTCGCCCAGCACCTTCTCCTCCACCAGGGCTCCCGGTCGCTTTGCGAGACGCTCCGGCTGCGTCTGGCTCGTCAGCCGGGCCAAGGCGTCTTTGCCCAGGTTGCGAAACACAACCGCCGTTCGAAGCGCCCCCTTGATCGAAGTGCCCGGCAGGTAAGGCCCGTCCGGCCCGCAGGCGAAAGTCGGAATGTGGAGGTTCTCGGTGCGGGCGCGCTCCCAGCTTTGGGAGCAGGAGGCGTGTTCGAATGGGATGCGGCGTCCAGCGAAGTTCTGCGCAAAGCCTCCCCAGGAAGCGAAATCCAGCCGGTCGGCCCGTTTGAGCTGAGACAGGTAGTTGTCCAGGCGCGGCCCCTTGGCCAGCAGCCGGAAGATGCGCCGTTGATCCAGCACGTTCACGTGGTCTTTCCAGACCATGTAGTCGATGGGGGACAGCTTGCGGCCATCGCCGACAAGCACGGGAGTCAGACAAGTGAAACGGTAGGTCATTTGGCCGCCTCCCTCCAAGGCACCTGCAACGAAAGGGAAAAACCCGCGCGGTACACGGGATGCGCCGCGCCCTGGGGAGTGACATCCTGGACCAATCCGGAAGGCGCCGCCGGGGCGAAGATCACAGAACCTTCCGCCAGTGCGCGGGACGGCATCTTGAGAGAACCGGCGCCCGCCATCCCTTCCACCCGTCCCGTCCGGATCAACGTGTCGTACTGGCCGCGCGTCCAGTCCACTCCGTCGGCCTCGCCGGGGGCCAGGATGGAGAGCAGCCACCAGGCGGTTTCCGGAAGTGGCGCTTCGGCGCCCTCCTCGGGAACCTCCGGGGACGATTGCGGCAGAAGCAGATCCGGCAGAACGCCGTCCTCGAATTCCACCGCAGCCGCGCCTCCCCACCCCAAGGAACGATTCCCGCCCAGGCCCGAATCCGCCAGCAAGCGGAACGAGGCCTTGACCGCCGCTTCCCAACGGCCTTTCGCCTCCTCGTCGGCGAAGGATGCCAGCGTCCACATCCCCGCGCCCGCCGCGAACTCGATGCAGGCGCTCTTCCGGGGAAACGCGGCCGCTCCGGTCAGCCTGTCCACGGCCGCCATCGAGCGCACGGCCACCCGGAAGGGACCGCACGGGCTCCCCGCCGGAAGCAGGCACTGGCTGGCCCCGTCGACGATCCAGGCTCCCTCGTCGAGCGAGGCCCCGGCTAGGAGCTGGCTGACGGCGCTCAGGGGAAGCAAACGAGCGCCCTTCCAGCGGACCTTCGGTGAAGGCGCCGGAGGCCAGAGGTGGGCCGGCGGGCACACAAAACGCAACTCGTTGAGGAACGGAAAGCAGGAACTGAAGCGAACCGGAGGCGGACAGGAGCCGCGGAAGGCGGCTTCCAGCCATGGCTCCAGCATTCCCAGCCGGGACATCGCGGAGGTCACCGCCGCATAGACGGTGTCGCTATGGAGGACGCTCTCGGCGCTCTCGGCAGCGCCGGTTGGGCCGCCGATCCTCCAGGGACCGGACGGGTGAAATCGAGCGACGAACGCCGGCTGCATGGCTATTCCGCGAGCTTCGCTGGAAAATCGTCGCTGCTGACCAGCGACTGCGCTGCCGACAAGTCCGCCCCCGCCAGCAACTCCGTCTCCGCCGCGCCCGAAGCATAAAACCCGCGCCCCCGCCAGGCGAGGCGCAGGTTGTCGAAGCGCACTCGCCCGCTGCCGCGGGAGCCGCCCCCGCCGAGGGTGTCGTCTTCCAGCAATCGCAGCCCTTCCAAGAGCACGGCGGGAAGCGTTTTGTCCTCCTCGCAGAGAATGTCCAGCACAAGGCGGAAATTGAAGCGCGCCCCGGCCGGCACTCGCTCGAGGGTCCTGGGGTTGGCCTGGGAGGTGATCCGGTCGATCGCGTTTTCGCTCTTCACCTCGGTGAGCTCGTCGTCGAGATTCTCCCTCATCTGGGGCGTGATGCTCTCCGGATCCAGCGGCGCGTCATAGACGGTTAGGCGGGCCGGACTGGCCGAGTTGGCTTCCAGGGCGTCGCCGGACACGCGGTCCATGCGGCCGGGGTTCCGGCCGAACAGAAGGCAGATCTCGTCGTTTGGCCGGTCACTCTGGTGAATCCGGACTTCCTGCCCCTTCCTCCGGGATAGGTAGACCAGTTCGGCGGGAACCGTCAGGCCATGAGCGTGTTCGAGAAGCGAGCGCAGGCGGCCGCGCAGAGAGCTCCCCGGAACATAGGGCCGCCCGAAGGAGTCCTTCACGACGGGGTTGTCGGCGCCCCCGATTTCCAACGAGCCTTTCCCGGCGCCAATGTGCAAGCCGGTCTGGCAGTGCAACTGGCCTTCGAGTATCAGCTTGCCGATGAGCTTCAATTGAGTCTGGGCAGTGTGGTTGCTCATGGATCCTCGCTATTCGTTGTAGGCTACGATGGCTTCGAACAGGTCCCGGAACCGCTCGTATCCGCGGGGGTCGTTCTTTCGCGTGACCTGGAGGAGCAGCTTCTCCAGCGAGTCGAGGCTGCGCAGGGAATGGCGGGCGATCGTGTACGCCAGCCGTGCTCGCAGCATCACGAACTGGTGCTGGCGCTCGCTTTCCGGAGCCCGGCAAGCGCGGCGAACGGCGTTGTAAAGGCGGCGCAACTGGCTCTTCGTGCCCGAGTCCATATCGCGCATCCGGCTCACGACGCCGTGCGCCTGATTGTCCAGATAAAGGCTGTCGGAGATCAGCTTGTCGAGATCGATTTCCGGCGGTCCCTCGAACCGCCCTCGATCCTGCCGGCGGTCATCGCCCCGTCCGCCGCCTTCCCTGCCGCCTGCTTCGCGGGGGCCTCGGTTTCTGCCCTCGCGTGGTTTCGATTCTGTCTGGACATCCGGCATTGGATTACACCTCAGCTAATAGCCTGGCCCACTCCAGCGCCAGCCGTCCACCGGGGCGGACTCTGACTTGGTTGGAGCCTTTGGCCAGGATTTCGTTGGTCAGATGGTTCTTCAGCTTTTGAAGTTCCTTATCGCGGGTCTCCCCGAGCGCCCGTGTCAGGTGGCGTTGCACCTGCCATGGTTTCTCGAGGCGCCGGCCTCGGGCGCCGCTCTGGCCGCCGGCGGAGGCGGCCTTTCTGTAGAACGCGTCAAGGTCGGCCAGGAAGCGGCGGGGCTGAGCCAGTTCCGCCGCCATTCGAAGCATGGTCTCACGGAGGTCGGAGGCGGCCGCCAGTTGCCTCCACTCCAGGGTCTGTCCGAGTACGTGAATGCAATCCTTATCGCTGGATTTCGCCAGCGAAAGCCAGCGCCCCGCCTCCTCAAACACCGCGGCCAGGGACGCTTCCGGGCTGCGGGCGATGGCGATCGCCATCGTAACCGTCTTGCCTTCGGGCCCGGGAAAATCCTTCAGGTTCTCCTCGCTGAAGCGGTGGAAAAGGCGCTGAATCTCCCTGGCCAGTGGGATCAAGGCGTCCCAGGCTCCGCAGACGGCAAAATCGTCGCCCCCGGAGTACAGCACCGTCACTTTTCTCCAGTAGTCGGGGAGCGAGCAGACCAGTTCCAGCTCACCCGCGAAGAACTGCTTGTACATAACGGAGAGCTGCACGTGCTCCTCGATGGTCTGCACGCGGCGGAAGCGGATGCCCAGATCGTCCACATCGCCCCGCAACACGCCCCAGGTCTTCCGGCCTTGGGCCAGATCTCCAAGCTCGCTCAGAGCGGCGGGCCGCAACCCATCTTCGGACATGGCCGTATGCCGGGCGACGGAGATCGCATCCGCCGCGGAAGGGCCGCCGGCCAGCGGCCAGGTGTGCTTGCCCGCATCGAGCAGGATCCTTCCCGGCTCCTCTGGGGACCAGCCCGCCGAGCTCGCCGATTGAACAGCGACCGCCAGTTGTCCGGGGAAATAGTCGTCGCCGGCTGCCAGGCCATCCGTGGAGAAACGCTCAAAGAACTCTAAGCCTTGAGCGGCGGCGGGGGCGCCTCTCCGGCGCTGGAGAAACTCCCCCAGACGTTTGCGGACGATGCTCCAGTCCCCAAGATTCTCCGTGGCGGCGGAGACCAGACGCAGATGCCCTCCGCTCATCTCGAGCACGTGACGGGCGGCGCTCTCCATGAACTGGTCCGCCTGCGGCATCATCTCCTGGGGTAGCACGACCAGGAACTGGCCGCCGCCGCTGGACCCCAACAGGATGCGGGAGAGACCGAGCTCCGCAAGCAAGGCTCTCGGAAGAACCTCGCTAAGGAGCGAAACCCAACGGGACCGGCCGACAACCGTCAGATCGGGCGCCTCGCTGGTCACCGCCGGATCGCCCGCCGGAGAGGTCAGGAACTCCTCCGTTCCGACGATCTTACCCTGAAGGAAGACTTGTACGGACATTCGGACAAACTTTTGCTGGAAGTGGTCAGTCTACCACACCCAACCGCCGCCGGGCGATCGTCAGAACACCGGGCGCGGGCGGTATCCGGGACGGGCGCGTACCCGGTACCGCTTCGCGGTATCCGAAGTGATTTCGACCGTGATGCGGCGGAAACCTTCGTTGGGATTCGGCGCCGGGTAATATGTCACCGTGTAAGAGTTGCCCAGGTCTTCGCGGATATCCTCGAAAGCCTCGATCTGCCGTTGCCAGGTCCTGGCGAAGTAAGCCTTGCCGCCCGTCTGGGTGGAGACGCGGCGGAATACGGCGCTCGAAACAGGGTCCTTGTTCACATCGTTGGTCGAGATGACGTAGATCGGGATGCCCTCGTCTTCGGCGACGGTGCGAACGTCATCCGGGGCCACTACGCTGGCGTTGTCGGGGCCGTTCGAGAAGACAATCAGCACCTTGCGCCCCGGGACCTTGGCGGCATCGCGGAGCGCGAGCAGCATGGCGTTGTACAGCGCGGCGTCGTCGCCGGCTACGGCTCTTCGCAGCCCGACGATCGCTTGGTTGCGGTCCTGCGACAAGACCGAGGCCCGGCTCAGATTGCGGCTGAACGTGTACACCGCCACCGAGTCGGCCCGGTCCAGGCCCCGGATGAAGTCCGCGATGGCGTCGGAGGCGTAAACGAAGCTCCGGTACATGTAGTTGCTGGTGTCAAACAGGACGAACACGTTGGTCCCGATCAGCGGGTCGGCGGGGCGTCCCAGGCCTGTGTTGGCGGCGGCGTCCTCTTCCGAGGGGATGATGGGCCGGGTGGAGCCGTCCGCCAGAACCTGGACGGCGGGTTTGCTTCCCTCGGCGAAGGTCGCGATCCTCTGCGGGATCCCGTCTTCCAGAATGCGGAAGTCGTTCGGCTTCAGGTTATTGACGTAACGTCCGCGGTTGTCGGTCACCTGAAACGTCAGCACCACCATGTCCACCTTGACGCGAAAGACAGGGCGATCCGCGTCCTGGGCGAGCAAGAGTCCGGAGCATGCGAGCGCCAAACCCGCAGTCAGTTTCCAACGCTTTTTGAGGCGATTCATTGTCTTTCCCCCTGAGCGATTTGCAACGAGGACCCCGCAGAGGCCTGCTGTTGTTCACGGCGCATCTCGAGGCGCGCCTCCTCTCCGACCTGCCGCAACGAGCGCAGCACGGAGGGCCAGTCTTCCAGGTGAGTGGCGAAGATTCGTTCAATCGTCCGCTGCGTCCATTCCGGCACCAGAACATTCAACCGCGCCGGCGGAAGCAACAACTCGTCGGCCAGGGCGCCAAAGTAGATGCCGTTGGATTCCCAGCTCTCCGCCAGGATGCGGCTCGAGTATCCCATCAGCGTCGGAAACGTCCGGAGGTTCAGCATCTCCGGCGCGTAGGAACTCGTGAGCGTGGGTTTCGGCGTGCCGAAGGCGCGGGAGATCGCGTCGTAATTGATTTGCGAGGGCGCCTCCGCCGCCAGTTCGCGGATCTTGCGCGCGATCGGGCTCGGCGGACCCTGTGTCCGCTCGGCGAACCGCCGCGCCAGCCAGAAAAGCTCGGATGGCGTCACCTTCTTAAGGGCGCCCTCCACATCCCCCTCCTGGAGACTCACGTCAACGGCGTGTACGCGGGCGGGAACGGCCTGTTCTGACAGAGTTTCCAGCACGCGGGAGCGCCGGGACGGGTCCAGCGCGCTCTCCGCCAGAAGGTCCTTCCCGTATCGCACGTGCAAGGCCAGCCAGTGCATCTGGGAGGGCGATACGTTCCACCAGCGCGGGACCTTGGCGCTCAGAATGATCTGGGGCACAAGGTCGCCCCAGATCAGGGCCTGCTCCCGGGTCGGGACCAGGAAGTTCTGCTCGCTTTCGGCCAGGGCGTACGGCAGACCGGCAAGCGAACCGACCAGGCGGCCGCCGCCGCTGGACGGCCATCCGCTGCCGTACAGATGGGTGGCCTGCCAGCTCAGGTTGACTCCTTGCAGGCCGACAAAGTCGTGGCTGCGGACGAACAATGGGTTCGTGCGCAACAACTCGGCGCCCGGAGGCGCGTAGTAGGCGTAGTTGAAGGCCACCAGCGTGTCGCGCAGCAAGGGGGTAAGATTCGTCAGTATCTCGCGCAGACGCTGCGGGTCGCCGCCGGCCTTTTCGACGAGCGCCCGAAGGTTCAGGTTGCGCTGGCGGGCGATGTGCCGTTCCGGCCAGTAGCCGAACACCATCGTGTTGCGTTCCGGCGTGCTTAGCCCTGACCGGGCCAGCGCGATCTCGCTGAGACGGCTCGTTACCCGGTTGAGTAAGGCGGCATTCGGCTTCTCCCCGCGGCCCAGGCTGTCCAGATGGTCGGCGGCCTCGAACAGCAGCGTCAAGGAAACGGTCCGCTGCGCCTCCAGGTACGATTGCATCTGTGACACGACCTGATCGCGGACTTCAGGGCTTGCGTGCGCCCCGCCCGCCAGCAGGTTCAGCAACTGCTCCTGAACGCCGCCCGGCGCTGCGCCGGAAGCCTTCAGAAGCAGATTCACGCCCGCGCGGCCGGCCTCGAAAAGCTGTCTGGAACTCTGGACTGGCTCGAAGAGGCCGATCAGGCCCGCCAGCGTTGAATCGGCTTCCGCGCCGGAGATGGCCGCCTGGCGGCAGAAGATTTGCCACAGCCCCAATAGCCCTTGGAAAGAGCCCAGGGTATCGGCCCGCAGGAGGACGTCCCGAATGCGGTCGGTTTGGGAAGCGAAATTGAGAAAGCGGAGGATGGTGGCGTCCGTGACGCCGGGGGCCTCGTTGAGAACCGCATACTGCGAATTCAGTTTGCGGTAGTCCTGGATCAGGCGCGACACCGTGGCCGCCTCCAGAGGCTTCTGCCTCTGGCGGTTCATATCGCTCAGGGCCATGTACATCTTGAGCGGCTCATTGTCCAGGCTCCGCCGGCACAGAGCGAAGAGGGCCTCGATGACGTCGTCCGGCTCCCGCCAGTCTTTCGCCAGACGGGTGAGCTTGGCGTCGTACCTGCCCTGCGGTTGCTTGGCGAACAGCGCGCTCCATACGGCAATGCCGCCGGGCACATGGGGCCGGCCATCCGGCTCCAGCCGGAGCCGTGTCGTTAGCAGGAGCATGTCCGTGTTGGCGCGAAAAACGGGGCGGGCCGGCCCGGGACTGGTAACTCGCCCCCGGATGGCGGCATAGAAGCGTTTCAGCCTCTCCGGTTCGGTGAGGTAATCACGAACCGGGCCGCTGATGCGGGATAGAGCGTCGAAGTAGCTTGCCAGCCAGCCGTCGTCGCGGCTGATGAGCCGCTCGAAGAACGCCGCGCCCTGCTCGGGAGCCGCCCCCACCAACTCCTGCCAGGTCCGCTCAGAACGGGATCCCCCCGGAACCACAGCCCTTCCATTGCGGATCTGGAACATGCTGCCGTAAAAGTCCAGCACATGGGCGAAGGCCTTGAGGCGCTGCGCCGGAATGGCCTTGCGCAATTCCTCCGCGGTCTCGGGGTCGGGCTTGGACATGGCGAGATAAAACCGTCCCAGCGATGGATCGCCGATGAAGGCTTCGATGAACTCGCCTTCCTGTTTGTCCCTGGACCCAAGCCAGTATTCCGGCCCGTACTGAATGGGAATCAGGCTTGGCCGGTAGTCGTAAGTAAAGGGCCGGTTCGTGCGCAGGGCCTGCTCCAGTTCCGCCAGAGGAAACCCGGAATCGATGGTGAGAAAAGCGCGAGTCGCGTTCACCGTCTCGAGCACTACCTCGCTGCCGCACCCCCCGCGCATCCGGTAGCCAAGGATCCGCAAGAGGTCGCCGGTCTTCTCCGACTCGCAAGTCTCGATGCGAATCGCCTTTTCGTCGCCGGCCAGGCGCTCCAGTTCCCGCGCCTGCGACAGGTAGCGCGTCAGCAGCTTCAGGAACTCCGTCGGTTCCAGCCCCTCCTGCCGGCCGCCGGCGCGGTACCCGTTCACAACCACGCTGCGGGCAAGATCCAGCAGAAGCTCTTCGGGCTCGGTGTCCTGAGAAATGGCGGCCATCCGCTTGAACGAAACCAGCGGACCGGGAATGGAAATGACGGGCTGCGGTTCGCGCCGCGCCAGCGGTGGCGGCGCCGGGACCCCGGCCCACTCCCCACCCCCGGCCTCACGGTACTGCTCAAGGTAGCGGCTCGCGGCGCCCCGGTCCCCGGCCCCGATCGAAAGCAGCACAAGGCGCTGGAGAGCGGACTGGCGCTGCTCCCGGGAGGCGGAGGGAAGGGCCGCTAGGTATTTCTCATAGGCGGCCCGGGCCCCAGGATGGCCCCGGCTGTCCAGGAACTCCGCGTAGGCGGCCAGCACGGATGGCGCCGCATCGGTGGCGGAGGCCGCTTCTCTCAGCAGCAGCTCGGCTTTGGCGCTCTCGCCGCCGCGTTCCAGTTGCCGCGCCTGCGCCAGCACGTCTGGCTGGGCTTGGGCCGCGGCGGAGGCGATAGCAAATCCCAGAAGCAATGCGCACGCCTTCATACAATCCCTCGCTCTGTGTATTTTGGTTAATACTCTATCACGATTCCCCTTGTCCCCAACTTCTGCTATGAAGCCAACCTCGGCCTGCGAACTTTACTGCTCTTTGATTAGAGCATTCCTAACGGCGTATCGCGCGCCGGCGCTGGAAAGGCACGGTCCATCTCGTCCAGGTCTTGCCGCGACAGCTCCCAGCCGGCGCCGCCGCTGTTCTCTTCGACATGCGCGACGTTGGACGCTTTGGGGATTGTGAACACCCCCTCCTGGCGCGTCAGAAACTTGAGAATGACTTGCCGCGGAGTTCGCCCGTGGCGCTCCCCGATCTCGCCCAACACCTTCGCCTCCCGGCTCCCCGGCCGCGGAAAATCCGAGTGCGCGAACGGACTGTAACCCACAACCGCAATCTGACGCTGTGCGCAGTAGGGAATCAGGCGGCGCTCGATGCCACGGTCTCGCAGGTGATAGAGAACCTGGTTGGCCGCCAGCCGCTGGGAAGACAGCGCTCGTTCGGCGGCCTCGAGATCCTCGACATCGAAGTTGCTCACTCCCAGATAACGGATCTTGCCCGCGGCGACCAGAGCCTCCATGGCGCCCATCGTTTCTTCGAGCGCGTAGCTGCCTCGCCAGTGCAGCAAATATAGGTCGAGGTAATCCGTGCGAAGGCGCTTCAGGCTGCGCTCGCAGGCGCGAATCGTGCCCTCGTAGGAGGCGTTGGACGGCAGGACCTTGCTGACCAGGAAAACCTCCTGCCTCCTGCCGGCGATGGCCTCGCCCGCCAGTTCCTCGCAACGCCCGCTGCCGTACATCTCCGCCGTGTCGATGTGGGTCAGGCCCAGATCGATGCCCGCGCGCAGAGCTTCCACCGCGCGGCGTTCGGCTTCCCGGCTCCCTTCGATCATCCAGGTGCCCTGGCCCACAACGGCCACATCGGTTCCGCTCCATCCAAACGGCTTCTTCGGCATCATGACTTCACTTCTCGATCCGGTACGCCGTCATGCCGCTCAGCAGCTTCGGATAGAAGTCCGTAGACTTCTGAGGCATGACCCCGCCGGAGAACGCGATCCGGGCCACATCATGGACCGGCACCGGTTCGAGCAGGAAGGCCAGCGCTGACCTCCCTTCGCGCACCTCTTCGAGCGCGGCCTCCAGGCCCCGGATATAACGGAGTCGCTTTTCCCCGCGCACATCTTCTTCTCCGATGCCCAACAACCCTCCCAAGATTCGTTCGTGAAGGAAAGAAATATCGAGCTGCCCCGCAGCGCGGGCGGTTTCGAGCAACCAGAGCCCGCCGCCCCGGGCCGCGATCCCGATCCGGATACGATCCGGGTGAGGTTCGCGCCACGATTCCAGCAGCCCTTCCTGGCCCGAAAGCTCGGTCAACTGAAAACCGGAGCGGGCGGCGGTGAGCAGCGCCGGCGTATCCGCCTGATCCACCAGGCGGTGGGTCGCCAGAATACGAAGCCCGGGAGAGTCGAGATTCACGAACGTCATCATGACCTTGCCCGCATCCTGAAGCTCCGGGTGCTCGTTGCGGAAGGCCAGGGCCGTCTCGTAACGGTGGTGGCCATCCGCGATTACCAGCTTCTTGTCCGCCATGGCGTGCTGGATGGAAGCGATTAAAACCGGCTCGGAGATGCGCCAGAGGGTGTGTACGGCCCCGTACTCGTCGGTGACGCGAGCCGTCGCGGGCCCGGCCGCGGCTTCGTCGAGAACGCTGTCCACTTCGCCCTTGGAATCCGGGTAGAGCATGAAGAGCTGCCCGAAGTGTGTGCGCGTGTGGCGCAGGAGTTCCAGCCGGTCTTTCTTCGGCCCGCTGAGGGTGTGCTCGTGGCGGTGGACGATACCAGCCGAGTAGTCTTCGACGGCGCCCAGGCCGATGAATCCCTTCCTCAGCAGCCGCTCGCCCGTTTCGGGAACCGTGAATTCCTGGAAGTAGGCGAACAGGCAAGGGGCCGGATCGCGGACCAGGATCCCGGCGGAGATCCACTCCTCCAGATAACGGGTGGCGCGTGTGTACACGTTGTTCCCGCCATCGTCTTCCGGAAACCGCTCACCAAGGATCACGCGAACCAGATTGTAGGGGCTGAGCGACAGATAGCGTTTTTGCATCGCGGGCGTGATCTTGTCGTAGGGCTGGGTGACAAGATCCTCCAGCCTTCCGGCATGGGGGCTGTAACGGTAAGCGTGGAAGGGGTAGATATCGGCCATGATTCAGGCTCATAGGATAGCAAAACGACATCGCGGCGACGTTGAGAGGAACCACCTTAGAAGGCCGGTCTCAATCTGAGCGGCGCAGGTCCCCGTTTTGCCGGGCGGCCTAAGGCGATGCCGGCGCCGTTTGCGGGGATAAGCCGGATGGCATATCGCCTCCGGAATGCCGCAGATGGTAATTGGGCGATGATCGCGACGGAATCTGAGGTCAGACAGGTTGTGCGGAAGCGGCAATCGGGCTCCGCCATCGTGGAACTGGCGCTCGTCTTGGTGCCGCTGGTGGCGCTTTGGGCGGCCATTGTGGACTTTAGCTTCGTGATCTTCCTGCGCGCCACGTTTCAGCACGCGGTGCGGGAGGGGGTGCGCTACGCCGTGACCAGCAGGACCGAACCGGGTCTGGGACACGACGCCTCGATCCGCTCCGTGGTCCAGCGCCACGCCATGGGTTTTCTCAATGGTCCGGAGGGAGCTTCCAGAATCCAGATTCGCTACTACGTGCCTGGAACGTTCGAGGAAACTCAGAGCAACGCGGGCGGCAACATCGTGGAGGTTTCCGTGGAAGGCTACCGCTGGAACTGGATCGCCCCCATTCTGCGGGCGGACGCGGCTCCGCTGAATCTGGTGGTCCGCTCTTCGGACCGGATGGAGGCGCCTCCGGGCGGCATTTCTCCCGTGCGGTGACGAAAGATCATGGACAGCGCAAAGACCGCCGCCGGCCGCGGCGAGACACCCAACGCGGACTGCGGGCGTAAAACACAGTCTCCGGAGCCGGGACCGGCCGCCGCCGGGCAAACGGCGCCAGCCCGGCGCCGGAAGCAGCGGGGAAGCGAGCTCGTGGAATTCGCCCTGGCGGTTTCGGTGCTGGTTCCTCTGCTGGCCGGTTCGGTGGCGGCGGGCCTGAATCTGGCCCGCAGTGTGCAAGTGATCCAGGTGTGCCGCGATGCCGGCCATATGTACTCTCGCGGCGTCGATTTCTCGGACGCCGCGAACAAGGCCCTCATCGAGCGCCTGGCGCAGGGACTCGATATTCGCGTTGCGGGAGGCTCCGGGGTCGTCATCCTGTCCACGATTCTGTTCATCGGCCCGGACCAATGCGCCGCGGGCGGAGTCTCCGCGAATTCCTGCACCAACCTGAACCAGCCCGTATTCACAAAACGAATCGTGATCGGCAATGGCGCGGCGCGCCAGAGCTCGTTCGGCGCCCCTCCGGCGGCCCTGCTGGATGGCAGCGGCAACGTCTCGAACTATTTGACCAATGCCGGCGCCCGCGCGTCCGCTTTCAATTCCGTGCTGGCGCTGCAACCGGGCGACATGGCCTATGTGGCCGAGACTTATGTTCCTTCGGCTGACTACAGCTTCCTGGGTCAGGCGAACAGCGGCGTCTACAGCCGCACAATCTTCTGAGATATGGGACGGAGAGATCTCGAGTGAACCGCAAACGCAAGGGGGTCGCGCTTCTGCTGACGGCGATGGCCGCGGGATTTGTTCTGCCGGTGGTGGGACTGGCCATTGACGCCGGCGTCCTCTATGCGGTCAAAGCCAAGCTGCAAGCGGCCGTGGACGCGGGAGCGCTGGCCGGAGCGCGCTCGCTGAACCGCGGGATGGATCTCGCATCGCAGATGGAAAGCGCGCGCGCCACGGCGCTGGCGTTCTTCGGCGCGAACTTCCCGGAGCGGTACTTCGGCACGGCCGGCCGCAGCGCCAGCGTCACCATCACCGAAAGCGCCTTTCGCACCCGGACGGTCCGGGTGGATGCCAGCGTCGAAGCTCCGGCATGGTTCCTGACCCTTCTCGGCTTTCGCTCCAACCTGGTGCGGGCCTCCGGAATGTCTTCGCGCCGGGACGTCAACATGGTCCTGGTCCTGGACCGCTCCTCTTCGATGAGCGGAGCGATGACAGCCATGCGCAACGCCGCCCGCATGTTCGTGGACAAGTTCGCGGAGGGCCGGGACCGCGTGGGCCTGATCGTGTTCGGCGGCTCCAGCGTGCTGGCGTTCCCAAATCCGTCGCCGGGCGGGCCGGCCTCCAATTTCAAGAGCGCGAGCCCCAGCGTGGACGCCCTGATCGGCCAAACGGTGAACGGCGGCAACACCGGCACGGCCCAGGCGTTGTGGCTGGCCTACCAGGAACTGGTGAAACTGAACGAGGCGGGCGCGCTGAACTTGATCGTGTTCTTCACGGACGGGCTGCCCAACGGGCTGGCGGCGGATTTCAACCTTGCGGAGCCGGCCGGGAACCTGTTGCGGAGCACGAGCGGCTGCAAGTACCGGCTCGTGCCGAACCGCCCATTGCTGGGATTCATCTCCCAGACGTCCGGTTTTGCGCCCAGCGGGAACACAGTGGGCATCAAGCTGCTGAATGGAAGCGGCGTCGGGACCGTGAACGAGAGCGTCACCACGACAAACAGCGACGGTTGCGCGTTTCGCGCCAGCCAGAACTACATGCGCCAGGATGTGGCGAGAATGCCGGACCGGGACTTCTACGGGAACGCGACCACCGGTTATGTGCCCGTGGATTTGGCCGCCGTGGACTCGCCCCAGCAAATCGGCTTCGCGTCTCTGAATGCGGCCGACAGTGCGGTGCGGCGCATCCGTCAGGACACCGCGCTCAACGTAGTCATTTACTCCATTGGCTATTTCGGCGGCTCCGAGTACCCGGATGAAAACTGGCTGAAGAGGATCGCGAACGACCCCGGCAGCGCCTCCTTCGACCCCGCGGTCCCTCCGGGACTCTACGTCAGAGCCCCTACGACGGGCGATCTGAGCGCGGCCTTCGCCACCGTGGCGAGCGAGATTCTGCGGCTGGCGCTGTGACCGGGGCGCGCCCGGCCGGCGCTCTGCGTCTCAGGCAAGTTCCAGCCGCTGCATCAGGGCCTCGGGGTCGGGATCGCGGCCCAGGAAGGAGCGGTACAGCTCCGCGGGGTCTTCGCTGTCGCCCCTGGAGAGGATCACCTCCCGGAACCGGCGCCCGGTCTGGTGGTCGAAAACGCCCCGGCTCTGGAATTCTCGGAAAACATCGGCGTCCAGGACCTCCGCCCACTTGTAGGAGTAGTAACCGGCGGCGTAGCCCACCGGGTCTGCGAACAAGTGGGTGAACCCGGCGATCATGGCGTAGTCTTCCGGCAGCGGGGCGGGTGTGAAGCGCTGGAGGATCTCGCGGCTCACGGCGAGCGGATCCCCTTCCGCGGACGGGTCGAAATCGCAGTGGAGGGCGAAATCCACAACGCCGAATCCAAGCTGGCGCATCTGCGCGGATGCGCTGCGGTAGGCGCGGGCGCGCCGCATCTTCTGGAATAAAGGATCGGGCACGGGATCGCCGCTTTCATAATGTCGCGCGAACAGATCCAGCGCTTCGCGCTCCCAGCACCAGTTCTCCATCAGTTGGGAGGGCAGCTCCACAAAGTCCCAGGCCACGTTCGTGCCGGCAAGGCTGCGAACCTCGACCCGGCTCAGCAACAGGTGGAGCAAATGCCCGAATTCGTGAAAGATCGTCTCCACCTCGCGGTGCGTGAGCAGGGCGGGCCGGCCCCCGAGCGGCGGCGTCAGGTTGCCGCAGATGGCGCCGGTGTGAGGCTCAAAGCCGTCCGGCCGGGCGGCGCCGGTGATGAACGCGTCCATCCAGGCGCCGCCGCGTTTGTTCTCGCGGGGGTGCCAGTCGGCGTAGAACCACCCCAGCCTTGAGCCGTCCTCGTCGCGCACTTCGTAGCACCGGGTCTGCGGATCCCAAATCGGCAGGCCGTCCTTCTGCAAGATGCGGATTCCGAAAAGCCGGCGGGCGGTCTCGAACATGCCGCTGACCACCTGTTCGACGGGGAAGTAAGGACGCAGTTCCTCTTCGTCGAAGTCGAACAACTCTTTCCGCTGCTTCTCCGCCCAGTAGGCGAGATCCCAGGGCTGAAGAATGTCCTTTCCGTCCTGAGACCGTCGGAAGGAGCGCAACTCGCGATCTTCGCGCTCGAAGTGCGGCTGCGTGCGCGCCTGTAATTCGGAGAGGAACTGCCGGGCGCGCCCGGCGGTCCTGGCCATCCGGTCCGCCAAAGCGAAATCGCCGAAGTGGGCATATCCAACGAGCCGTGCCTTCTCCCCCCGCAGTGCCAGGATCCGGCGAATGAGTGGCCGGTTGTCGAACGTGCCGGAGCTGGCCCTCCTGCTGTAGGCGCGCCAAACTTCGCGGCGCAGGCCCTCGTCGTCGAGATAGGTCATCAGCGCGGTGTAGCTGGGCGCCTGAAGCGTGAAGCGCCATCCGGCAAGACCCTTGTTCGCGGCGCTCTGACGGGCGGCGGCGGTCGCCGAGGGAGGAAGGCCGGAAAGTTGCTTCTCATCCGTCAGCACCAGTTCAAAGGCGTTGGTCGCGTCCAGCACGTTCTGCGCGAACCGCGTCGTCAGAGCGCTCAACTCCACTTCAATGGCCGCCAGGCGGGATTTCCCTCCGGAGTCCAGTTCCGCCCCGTGACGGCGGAAACTGTCCATCGTCTTGACCAGGAATCGCCGCCGTGCGCCGGCAAGCGAACCTGCTTCGCCGGTGGCCGCGTAGCTCCGCAGGGCCGCCCAGAGCCCCTCATCCAGGGGAAGGCTCGAGTAGAATTCGCTGGCCAGCGGCTCCACCGTGTTGTAGGCCGACCGAAGTTCCGGATACGTCGCCACGCTCTCCAAATGGCGGACCACGGCGAGGGCCCGGTCGAGCGGCTCGGTCAGGTGGTCCAAGGCGTCCAGCGTGTTCTCGTAAGTGCGCTCCAACTCCGGCGCCGCGAGCAGGTCCCGCCGGGCGCGGGCCGCTTCGATGAGCTGCCGGATCGCCGGCTCTGCGTGCTCGGCGCGCACCCGGTCAAAGGGCAGCGGGAAAGCGAGGTCCAGGAGCGGATTCGGGGATTGCGGCGGAGGCATCTCTTCCAGGATACGTGCTGCTTCGTTGACCGCGCCAATCGGCTGCATCTATGATTCGAGGAAAGGGGGGCACACGATGCCTATTGTCGAAAAGCACGAGCCGGGTTCGTTCTGCTGGGCCGAACTCGCAACCACGGATCCGAAAGCCGCCAAATCGTTCTACGGTGCGTTGCTGGGCTGGGAGGCGAAGGACAACTCCATGGGCGAGGGGGGCTTCTACACCATTTTCCGGGTCCGGGCACAGGATGCCGCGGGAATGTACGGGCTTACCAAGGAGCAACGGGACCAGGGGACGCCTCCTCACTGGCTGCTTTATTTTACCGTCGATAGCGCGGATCGGTCGGCGCAGAAGGCGCGCGAACTGGGGGCGAAAGTGGCCGCGGGGCCATTCGACGTTCCAGGGATTGGGCGCATGGCCGTGGTTGAGGACCCGGGCGGCGCGAAGTTCGCTCTCTGGCAGCCCATGGGATACCAGGGTGCGAAGATCGTGTACGAAGCCGGCACGCCGATGTGGCCGGAACTCAACACGCGGGACACGGCGCAGGCCCAGAGCTTTTACGGCGGCCTGTTGGGGTGGGTGGCGAAGAAGTCCGATCTCCCGATGGCCTACACCGAATGGCGGCTTGGCGGCCAATCGATCGGCGGCATGATCCAGATGGACGCGAGCTGGGGAGAGGCGCCTCCGCACTGGATGATCTACATGCTGGTTCCGGACTGCGATGCCGCGGCAGCCAAGGCGGCGGAGTTGGGCGGAACATTGTGCGTGCCGCCGTCGGACATCCCGAAAGTGGGCCGGTTTGCGGTGTTGGGGGACCCGCAGGGCGCGTACTTCTCGATCATTCAGCTCAACGCCATGGGATAGCGGTGGGGGTGGGCGGCCCGTTCGCCGGCAAGCGCGAAATGCCGCCGCGATTCGCTTCCCTCAGCCGCCGGGCAATTAACGGGTGACGCCCTCAGAGGAACGGCGGCGATGGGGGCCGGGGAAGCGTTTCTCCGGTGGGCTCTCAGTAAGTCCAAACATCTTCGCCGGCCTGGAAAATCTGCTTCACGATCCGCGGACAGCAGATCCGCCGCCGCGGATCCCCGCCTCATGCGGCTTAGCGGATTTCACTTCCGCCATGTGTGGATCCCAGCGCAGGGTAGAGCCGTCAGGCCTGCCGGCCCAGATGGGAGAATGTCCAACTCCCCCGCCGGAAACACAGTTCGCAGACCTCGGAATTACGTTTGGCGGCAAAGAGGTCATACAGGAGCGTTTGTCGGATACGTCCTGATAAGCTGTCTGATTCATCACTCGTGTCCAAAACAGCATCGTAGTTGAAGGTTGAACCGTCCTGCTACGGTGGAAGAGTTCCGGCAAGAACGGATCCATCGCATAGGAGGTTCAACCTTGAATCGAGTATCCAGCATTTTC
>Ga0073932_1000280_pt1 | contig 131135 bp, 109 predicted proteins | sample DewCreD2012metaG_FD_76967 | JGI IMG/M metagenome (GOLD analysis project Ga0073932, IMG submission 76967) | Hot spring sediment bacterial and archeal communities from British Columbia, Canada, to study Microbial Dark Matter (Phase II) - Dewar... ...
CACGACGGCTACCGCTCGGTTCCCAACACCGTTGCAGGGGTGCGGGCGTATTCCTGGCGGACCCTGGCAACGGTGTTGGGAACCGAGCGGTAGCCGTCGTGGCCGGTCTGGAGCATATTCAGGTCGAGCAGGCGGTCGTCTAACACCTGGTCGCGCCCCACCTGGGTGGGGTGAATGGTGATCAGACGGTGGTAGGGGTCAATCGCGCGGACGTAGCGGGCCAGTTCGGTCCAGCCCTCTTTCTGACGCTGTTCATCGCCGGTTTTATCTTCAGAGAGGTAGTAAGGCATATTGGCTTCGCCCGCCAGACACCAAACCACCGGGTACGCCCCCCAACGAGCCACCAGGTAGCGCCAGTGCTTTTTCATCTTTTCAACGCCCAAGAGGGGCAGATAGTAGCCCCAACACCCCACGATGCAGGGGATCAGCCCGGCGCGGGCCAGCCAGCGGATGCGCAGGTCGGCCATGTCGAAATAAGCCGGGTGGATGCGGGCGTAATCGGGTTCCCAGGGGAAGCCAGCTTCGTTGGCTCCACGCGGGTCAAAACCGGGCATATCGGGGTAAAGCCCGGCCACGATCTGTACCACAGTGAAGCCCTGGGCGGCGCGCCAGGCGGTCAGTTGTTGAAATTCTTCCGGCCAGCCCAGGCGGCTGCACAGGCCCATCCACCAGGTATCTCCCAGCCAGAAAAAGGGCGTGCCGTCGGCAAATTGGAGATGTCGTCCTCCAGGAGCGGCCTGGAGCGGGCCGCGCGCCAGCAGAGGGTCAGACCCGGCGTAGGGCGCGGCGCGGAGTTCAGCGCCATCAGGCTGTGACCCATCGCTGAATACCGGGGCGGCCTGGTAGCGGCCCGGCAGCGGCGGAGCAAAGCGCACGCGCCATTCCTGGCCGCCGGCCCAATAGGCCGGCACGCGCCATTCCCGGCCTGATTCATGGGTAAGGATGACATCCAGCTCCACCTCATTGAACGGGTCGGCGTAGGGCCGCAGAGAGGTATAGCTCCATTCAAAGGCTTCGTATTGGGTAGCATAGAGGGTTGTGGGCATGGTTTCTATCCTGGTACTGAGTTAGCTAAGGGCCGCATATGCCGCTTCAATTTGGGCGGCCGCCGCCGGACTGGGCCGGAAGCCGGTCAATTCAATGAGAGCTGTGACCGGCCCCTGCCGGCCTAAAGAAGCGCGGACGCGCTCTGACTGGTCATCGTAAGATGCATAGCTGTAAGGTATTTTACACCCGGCCAGCACCGCCGCGATGCCGAAACAAAGTTCGGCTGTCGGCAGGCCATGTTTTTCGCACAGCAGCAGCGGACCTACCAGACGTTCCTCGCGGCCTAATTTGCGGATTGGGTGACGGATAACCCGGCGCAGATCATCGGGCAAGGCGGCAATCACCAGGCGGTTCAGAAGATGCTCTTCGTAGGCGCGTACCTCAGTGCGCGGGAAGTTGTGTTCCAGGCTGACCGCCTCACCTGATTCGGCAATGGCCCCACGGATATGGGCCATAATTTCGGGGTCTTGCGCGGCTTCGTGGATGAAGCGGTAGCCGCGAATCCAGCCCAGGTAACCGCAGATGACGTGGCCGGTGTTGTGGATGAACAGTTTGCGCTCCAGGCGGGCGCGCTGGTTGGTCACCCATTCCAGCCCGTTCAGGGCCGGCGGCAGGCCGACGCAGCCGTTCAGGTCGGCGGTCCACTCACTGTATTCTTCGGTGATGATGTGCAGGGGATCGTCGGCCACCGGCACCACCCGTGAGATCATCGAGTTGGGGAAGCCCACCCATTCATCCAGGGCAGAGAGCAGGGGTTCTGCAAGATGAGCGCGCACATATTTACGCAGATCTGAAGAACTATGCTCCATATTTTCCGCGGCGATTACGTTCAGGGGGTGATCTGCCCCGGCGCGCAGGCGCGCCGCCAGGGCGGGAGCCAGCGTTTGGGCGGCGGCGGGCAGGTTGTTTTCGATCACGCAGGTGACGATTAGATTGGCCTGGCAGACAGCCGCGGCCAGCGCGTCGGCCTCGCTGGTATGGATGACTTGAAAGTCCTTGACGATCACCTGGCGCTCTGAGTCGGCGCTTAACAGGCGCACGCTGTACTGTCCGGCGGCGCGCAGGCGTTCGATCAGAGCGGCGTCGCGGTCCACCAGAGTGATTTCCCAGCCGTCTTCATAGGCCAGTTGGGCCACCTGCCCGCGTCCCGTCATGCCGGCGCCAATAAGAACCAGGCGTTTAGCGGCCATAGTCATCTTCGACTCGGACGACATCGTCCAGGTGCGGAGTGGAAACTTCGATCAGCCGGGTATCAACCAGTGCGCTGATGCGGTGCTTGCGCCCGGGCATCACTTCGATGACCGTGCCGGGGCCGAATTCGTCCACCCGCATAGCGCCGTCGGGCTGCTCTAGCTCGCAGCGTACCCGGCCAGAATCGATGTAGATATGCTCGTGTTTCTGAACGTGATACTGCAAGCTGGGGCGCGCTCCTCCCCGAATTTCGATGATCTTCATGGCGTAAGTATCGGTGACGGCCACCCAGGTTTCGCGGCCCCAGGGTTTTTCGACAATTTTGACGGTCATAATGCCTCCAATCTTGATCTTATGGGTCGTTTACGAGGCTGCGTGTAGAGGGCACAGCCCACTAGTTACACAACCTTAAGTCCTACCCTTGTATGCCGATTAGATCGCGCGGGGTTTCGTAAAGGATACTGCGGGCGATGGAAAGGGCCTCTGCCTGGGTGTACTGGCCGCGCTCAACGCGCTCGGCCAGTACTTCGGCCAGAATGCGGCGGACGAGCAGGGTTTTGCCGTAGGTCCACTCCACACAGTAAGCGTCGGAGAAGAAGCCAACCTGTTTGTTGACCGGCAGCATATCCAGGCGCTCAGACATCACCTGGCGGATAGCGTCTGGGAAGAAGTTGTGCCACCAGTAACCGGCCAGGCTGAAGTTGGGCAGTTCGCGGGCCAGGGTGCAGAGTGATTGGTTGGCGTGGCGGCTTGCCAGCAGGCATTGAAAGCGCAGCCGGGGGTGGCGGGCGATGATTTCGGCGAGTTGGGCGATGGTGCGTTGGGCCAGGCGGCTGGCGGTTTCGTAGGGCAGTGGTTCGGCCCCAAAGCTGAACTGAAAGACAACCTGTTCTGCGTGCGGCTCGAGGGCGGTTAGGAAGGCTTCATTGACGTAGGCGGCGTAGATGTTGCGCTCGGCCAGGCCCGCCTCGGCGCGGCGGGATAAGGCGGCGGCCATCTCAGCGGGGGTGACGGGGTGAAAGTCAATATCCGTTGAGATGTGGGTGGTAACGGCTACCAGTTGATGGTAGGGGATGGTATCCACGTAATATTGGACGGCGGCGTGAACGTCGTCCAGGCTGTGGATGACGCGTTCAGTGGGGCGGCGGCCCGCGGCGGTGACGGGCAGGGGGCTTTCGGGTTGGCGGCCCCAACAGCGTTCTAACTCGTAAAGGGCCGTGTCGAACTCGCCCCACTGACTGCGCGTGAAAAACCCCCATTCCAGGGCGTATTGCAGGCGGTCGTCATCCTCACCCTGCCCGCGCCGCGCCAGTTCGGTACAGGAGCGGCGGATTCTCACCCGGTCGAGAACACTGCGCTGCCAGGCGCGGTCATCGGCGCGCTCACGGATCAGATCATCGAGGCGTCGCCAGTTCTCAGCAGTGATTGGTTCCTGCCAGCCGTAGAGGTCGGCCAGCAAGCGGCGAAGGGCCCAAAACATGCTGGTGTTACGAATGTAAGGCAGGTAAGGCAGTGCCTCAGTGATGCGCCGGTGGGCTTCTTCTCGGGTGGGCCAGCCGGGGAATTCCGTCAGCCGCCCACCACTGGGACAGCCAGCGGCATAGAGGTCAGAGATGATCATATGGTAGAGCAGCAGATCGTGCAGCCCACGCGCGGCTAACCTTCCGCCGACCAGGTGGGTGTGCATATCCACTAGAGGAATGTCTGCCAGTCCCGATTCGAGGTCCTGGACGAGTGTGGCTGAGGGCATGACAAATACCTCCTCTAAGAACGAAATGTCCAGGTCAGAATGTGTCTACCCAGATAAGAAAACCTGATGGATACCAATACCCAAGTTCGATGAGAACACTATACTGTGATGGTTTTTGGTTGTCAAGCGAAAATAAAAATGAATCAAATCGAAAGCAATTGATTTCTATTGACAACTTTTAAGAGCGGAGTATAGTCAATAAGGATCTTCAATTCTCTTCATAAGGATCAAGCCGCCATGCCGCGACGCATTCAAAATATCGGTTTCTGGGATTACACCTGCCCCTTGCACGGTTCGCTGGAACGCTACACGCGCGCCGATTGGGATGTGCTGCTGGATGATCTGGCCGCGGGTGGCATGAATTCGCTGGTGCTGGGGATTAAATGGTTAACGACCGGCTACCGCTCTCGCCTGCCCTGGCTGGATCAGGACCCACAGTGCACAGCGGTGGCTTCAGACAATGCTCTGATCCATTATGCCTTACAAGGGGCCAGGCGGCGCGGCCTGTGCGCCTGGCTGTTGGTGGTAGTGAACATCTATGCCGCGAACCCGCATCAACTCCCCGGCTGGCTGCCGTATTGGGATCATCGCTTCGTTGTCTACGATCTCGATGCGCCTGGCCTGGGGGAGCGCATCGCGGCGTTGATGGCCGAGGTGATCGAGCAGTTTGGCAGTGAAACTGATGGCCTGGTGGTGGAGACGGAGTTTGGCGATACAGAGACAGAGGGGCGCATCCCAATCTATAACGAATGGGCGGCGCGCAACAACCGGCCCGATTTCGCGGCGATCCGGTCATTTCGCCTGGAGCCGCGCACCTATCCCTTTACCCACTGGCGCGACTTTACCACGGCGCGCCGGATTGAGACGCTGCGGCGTATTGAAGAGCAGGTGCGGGCGCTGAGCTGGCAGGGCCGGCTGGCTTCGATCTCGGAGCTGGATAATCAGCCAATGGTCGTGATGGGCAACACGAACCTGACCATGCTGCGCCAGGGGCTGCCGGGTTGGTCGGTGGTGACGTATGACAGCATCTATGACCGGCGGCGCAACCGCCTGGCAACCGCCGACCTGTGCATGGTGCAGCCCAAACAAATGGGGTTCGAGACCCTCTACCTGACGCGCGGCGTGATGACGTTTCACGTTCCTCCGGAGCTTGGCCCAACCACCCTGGAAGAACAGTGGCGCATGGAACTGGAAGACGCCGCCGCCTACCAGCCCGATACGCTCTGGTTTATGGGGACGGACTGCCGCCTGGACGGCGAGGTATGCAGCCACCTTAAACTGCCCCAGTGGGGCTTCGCGGACGGGCGCAGTGCCCGCCTGCGCCTGATGCAGATGGTGAAGGAGGTTTTTGGACAATGAGCGTGATCCAGCCTGAAACGTTAGAGACGTTGTGGTACGACCCAGAGGCTCGTGAAGTGCTGCTGCGCCGGGTGATTACAGAACGTCTGGCGCTGAACCCGCCCCCTGCGCCAGACGACGCCATCACCGCCACGTACTTCTTCGCATTCCGCACGATGCAACTGGCCGACGCGGTGGAAGAGATTAGCTACCATGCCACCAGTGGCGTGCGCCACCCACCGGAAGGGTCACTTCTGGCGCAGTGTTCGGCGCGGCCAGCCGGGGTAGACGCTTTCGATGCCACCGGGCGCATTGGACTGCTGCACGTGGCCTTTCCCCTCAAAATGTTGCTCCAGCCCGACGGCCACCTGACTTCCTGTGACATTCTGCACACTGTGGCCGGGGCGATCATTTTTGACGTGTACGAAAACCAGGATGCGCGCCTGGTGAGCCTGCAAATTCCCCCTCACGTGATTCGCACGTTCCCCGGCCCAGCGTATGGGCCGCAGGGGGTGCGGCAGGTAACGGGCTTTGCGCCTGACCAGCCGGCCTTTGGCACGATTTTAAAGCCTACTGCTGGAATCACGCCGGAAGAAGTGGGCGCTTTGGTGGCCCAGGCGGCGGAATGCCCGTTATTTCTGTTTGTGAAAGAGGATGAAGACCTGTATCCTAACCTGGATTATTCCCCCGTAAGCGAGCGAGTCCGGCAGGCGGCGGCGGCCATTGAGCGGGCGCGCGAGCGGCGCGGCGGGTTAGGGTTGTTGTTTGCGCCGCACATCAGCGGCGCGCCTCATGAGATTGTCCATACCGCGCTGGCCGCTTTAGAAGCGGGGGCCACTGCCCTGATGTTCAGTGAGACCTTCGCGGGCGGAGCGGTGCGCATGGTGCGCGAAGCTACCCGTCATCTGCCGCGCCCGCCTGCTATTTACGGGCATAACGCCGGTATTGGAGTAAAAACGCGCGCCATCTGGCGCGAAATCATTGACCTGCTGGCCCGCCTGGATGGGATTGACTTCCGGCAGACGGCCCCGGTGAAGCCCGGCATGCCCTTCCTCAAGCCATATGGGGCCGAATGGGAGGCTTCGGAGCGGATTCTCACCTGCCCCATTGCTGGTATTCGCCCCACGATGATCGCGCGGGCTGGCGCCTTAGACCAGGGCAACATCGGGTTAAATTTAACGGATGCGGAGCGGCGCGGATTGAGCCAGTCAATTCTGTTTCTGGCCGGTTCGGCGATTAATTCGATTAAAAATGCGGCGGGTCAGCCGGACCCGCACCTGGGGGCGGAAGCCATGCAGCAGGCAATTGAAATTCACCGTTCTGGGGAACTGGCCGGGGTTGCGCCGGAAGAACACGTGCGCGCGCTTGCCAGCCTGGCTGAAAGTCGGGGATTAAAGCCGCTGCGCGAGGCTTTACGCCAGCGCTATCACTTATAGAGGGATTATTTCACTGGTAAACCACTGCTCCAATTTATTGCGCCGGGGTCTGCGCCTCGCCAGCGATGCAGAGGCGCACGCCCCGATTGGTTAATTCTTGGGCAATGGCCGGGTCAATACCGCTGTCGGTGACGATGGCGTTGACGACGCTCAGGGGCGCAATGTCGATCAGCGAGGGTCTGCCAATTTTGCGCGAATCGGCTACGACAATGACCTGCTGTGATGCGCGGATCATAATTTGTTTAAGCGAAATGCGCCGGCTGTCAGTATCCGTCAGGCCATGCTGTAGATCTAACCCGCGCACGCCCAGGAAGAGCTTATCCGCATGGAGCCGCGAAAATTGTTCTTCAATATCTTTGCCTTCCAGCGACAGGGTGAAGTGATCTAAGATGCCGCCCCCCGGCACGATGATGTTGATGCTGGGCTGGGTGCAGGCCTCAATGGCGATGTTCAGGGCCGGGGTGATGATCGTAAGGGGCATGCCGTGGCGCAGGTGGCGGATGATTTCAAGAGTGGTTGAGCCGGCGTCGATGATGACACTTTCCATGGGTTCGATCAGCGAAGCGGCCAGCTTGCCAATGCGCTGTTTTTCGGTGTGGTTGAGGTGAGCCCGCACATTGAACGATTCCAGCGGGTCGTTGATTTGCGAAGGAACGGCGCCGCCAAACTTGCGGACGATGAGGCCGTCACGTTCCAGGTCTTCGAGATCCTTGCGGATGGTGACGACCGAGACGCCAAACTCATTTTTTAACTGGCTGATGGTTGCTCCGTTGTTTGCGCGGATGCGCTCCAGGATTTTCAACTGCCTTTGATTGCGCTCGCCCATTTTCTGCTCCTGCCGCTCCTGCTTGCCCGGTAAATGAAAACAATCACAATGGAGAGTTTAAGAAATGATAAAACTTTTTAATAGAAAGGTCAATATAAATTAAGCGATAAGAAAGTTTTCCTTTTTATCCCAAAAAAAGCTTTATTTTGGATTGGGCCGGGAGGAACCCGGCCCCTATAAAAGTTCTGCCCGGTCACGAATGGCGTTGGACCCCTTTACAGGTGGTCAACAGCCTCCAGCAGGCGGTCAATGTCGGCCGGGGTGTTAAAATGGGCGGTGGAGATGCGCACGGCATTGTAATGGGGGATGACCCGAACGTAAATTTTCCATTCTTCGCGCAGTCGCTTGCCCACCTCTCCGGCGTTGTGGCCTTCGATAATGAAACTGGTGAGGCCAGAGGATTCTTCAAACGATGGAGGGGTAATCAGGCGCAGGGCGGGGCGTTCCAGCACGCGGGCTTTGAGGTAATCGCTGAGGGCGGCAATGTGGCCGTAGACTCTTTCCCAGCCGATCTTTTCAAACCAGTCGAGGCTGGCCCCTAGCCCGGCAGAGATGGCCCATGCGCGGGTTCCGAACTCGAATCGCTGGCCGGTGAGGAACGGCTCGGCCACCTGTGCGGCCACGTCAACGCGCTGGAGCGAACCGGCCCCCACATGAGCCGGCGAAAGCTGTTCCAGCCGGTCGCGCCGGCAGAAGAAAAAGCCCGATCCCTTGGGCCCACACAGCCACTTGTGACCGTTGGAGGCATAAAAGTCACAGCCAATCTCTGGCATTTTGACCGGGAAGACGCCGGAGACCTGCGCGCCGTCGAAGAGGGTCAACAAGCCGCGCGCGGCGGCCCAGGCGCAGATGGCACGGGCGGGCAGGCGCGTGCCCGTCTCGCAGGTCACCAGGCTCATCGCGACCAGGCGGGTTCGAGGCGAGGCAGCCGCTTCGATCCGCGCGAGCATCTCATCGCCGCGCGGCGATACTTCTACCTGCCGGACCACAATCCCCCGGGTGCGCTGCAAGTACATCAGAGGGTGGATCATGGCCTCGTGTTCCTCGGTGGTGGTGATCACTTCGTCGCCGGGCTGCCAGGGAAGGCCGGCCAACACCAGATTGATCCCATCGGTGGCGTTGCGCGTGAAGGCAATTTCTTCTGGCGTGGCCCCAATCAGCGCGGCAATGCGCTGGCGCGTTTCTTCGCTTTTGCGGCCAAACTTGCCACCTGAGGCCACGCCCCGGCGCTCGAACTCCGCCGCAATCTCTAAATAGGCTTGCAGGGCCGGTTCTGGCATGATGCCATACGTTCCCACGTTGACGTACGTCACTTCATCCACCACCGGAAAGGCGGCGCGAACCCAGGGTTCGCCGATCAATTCAGCGCGAATCATTTTCAGAAACTCCTTCGATGAGGCTGGCTTGCGCGGCCCGGCACATGGCGAGGATATTCTCTCCGCGAATGGTCGGGATGCTGTGATGAGAATTGGCGACAATGTAGCCGCCGCAGTGAGCGAAAGCCTGTTGGTTGGCCCGCACCGCGGCGCGGACCTGTTCAGGGTCGCCGGAAGATAATACCTGCTGCACGTCAATCCCGCCGTAAAAGACCAAACGCCCGCCGAACTCTTTGGCAATGGAGGGCGCGTCCATGCCCTGCGCAGTGGTTTGAAACACCAGCAGGGCGTTGACGCCAATCTCGATCAGGTCGGGCAGGATGGGACGGACGGCCCCACAGGAATGGAACAGGACCAGCAGATCATTTTCGCGCAGGACGCGCACCTGCTCGGCGAGGTAAGGTTTAATGTGCCTGCGCCACAGGGTGGGGCTGATGATCATGCCGTGCTGGCCGGCAAAATCGTCGCCAAGCCAGGCCAGGTCGCAGATGCCCCTGGCGGCACGGGCGGAGCGGGTAAGGATGTCCATTACGACTTCGTGCTGGCGGCGGATGAGGGCATCGAACAGCCGGGGCTGTTGTAAAAGGTTCACCAGGGCGGTTTCCATGCCGAATAATTCGCAGGCCGTCCAAAACAGCGGCATCCAGCCGGGGCAAAGCACCAGGGCTTTGTCGGGAAACTGCCGCCGCAGGGCGAGAAAATCGCCCGGTTGAAAGTGTGTGGGGTCGGGCCAGGGGTAACGCTGGATGTCCGCGGCGCTGGCGGCCCTGGCTAATGGGCCGGTGGCAACGTTTTTTGAGGTCCCTTTATCAGCCTCCGGCGGGGGTTCAGAGGATTCAGAAAGGGGGCCAGTGTAGCGCAAGAATGCCCAGCGAAAATCGGGGTCTAAGAACTGAAGCACCTGTTCTGGGGTTTCCAGGCCGTGGCGCGTGCGGAAGTAATCCACCAGTTCCGGCCAGATGCAGCCTTCCATCAGGTCGTAGGGGGACCGGTCGGTGGCCTGAAAGTGGAAGGTGCGCAGCACGCGCTCACGCGAATGGTTTACAGGTGGGGCATCCATGAAAAAAGTTTCGATCTGCTAAAAGAGGGCTGTTGGGCTTACCAAAAGTAAGTTCTATCTTACTAAGAATCATATAAAATGGAAAGGGTCTATTTTCAGAAAGATGTAGAATGCCGTTGGATCAACCGAGAGAGGAAACATGGCCGAGACCATCCAATACAGTTCGATTACCCACGCCCACATTAGCCCTTTATATCATCCCCGCCTGAACGCGGAGATCAACGGGCGCAGCGCCGTGAAGTACCTGCGCTTTCTGCGCGAAGTGGAAGTCGAACGCCTGGTTCTGCCGTTGAGCGTGTACGGGCGTTGGGTTCCGTATGTGCCGGTTCACCCCGCGCGGTTAAAAATTGCCACCTTTGACCCGGAAGGCGGCCGCTGGAACGCGGTTAAAACGGTGGAATTTGAACCCAACCCGCGGATTGCGGGGGAGGGGCTGCATCAGGGACTGTCGGAAGACGAGATGAACGCCTACTTTCGCCAGGTGCTGGCCGAAACGCCCCCTTACGAGGTCAATCTGGGCGGGCTGCGTACCACAATGCTGCGGGTGGAGTGCGACCGCGAACACCCGGTTTGGCCGAATCACGGCGAGAACAACGGCAACTGCTTTCACGTGCCGTTTGGAATTTTGGACCCGCTGCAAGTGTACGGGCAGGCGCTCGCGGCAGAGATGCCGCTGCCGGAGATCGTCCCGATTCTGCGGCAGGGGCGGGTAGAACCGGGCGGCGCGCGCGGCCTGAGCTGGCGGCGGCACGGCGAAACGATCCGCTTTGAGAGCCGCTACCTGAGCGTGGGGTTCAGCCTGCGTCGTCCCATCATGATGCATCTGGGGTGGGATGCGCTGGGCCAGGGTCAGGCCGGACGCAGCCGGGTGGCGGCTCGGCGGGTGCGCTTCGATGAACATCTGCGTGGAATGTGCGGGCCGCTGTTGGTAACGCCGCAGGGTGATTATGGCTCGCACCGCTGGAGCGGCGAAGTCGAAATTATTGGAAATCGGGTGAGCTACCGCGATCTGCACTGCGTGCCAGGATTGAGCCTGGATGTGAGCTTCACGATTGAGCCGCGGCGTATCTGGGTGGAGCTGGCACAGCGAGCGGAGCGCGAGATCGCGGCGCTGGAGGCGGAGACCTGGCGCCTGGTGTTCGACCTGGGGCGCGGCATGACCGGGGTGGCGGGCATCCCTACGCTTAAGCCGGGGCGCAGTGGAGACGTGCGCCTGCCGGCCCTGCTGGCCGGGGATGGCGTGGGCTGCCTGGGGATTGAGGCGGCGAGCGGCACACTGCGCCTGCAGGTGGAGAGCTACCGCAACAGCAACGAAGTCTCGGCGGGGCTGGCGTTGGGCGAGGCGCCAGCGGCGGATGCGCTGGTGCGCATTGCGCCGGGCGAAGCGCGGGCCGAATTGGAACTGCGCGTTGATAACCTGCAACCGGTTACAACGCGGGGGGCAGGCCGGGCCGGCGAGGGGGTGCGGCGGCATTGGGCATCGGGCTTTTCGTGCTACCGCCCGGAATGGGGCGGCTTTTCGAATCACGCCGCTTCGGTCAACTGCCACGTCAACCAACACGGTCAGATTGAACTGGCCGCCTTTACCCGTAAGACCCGTTCTGGCTTTGACCCGCTGGAAATGGCGCGCTTTACGATAGCCCGCGCGCTGATGGATGGCAGCGGCTACGGCTACTGGCGCAACCTGTACCTGGATTCTGACCCGGTGCTGGTAGCGGCGGCGGGGCGCATTTACCAGGCCCGCGCCGATCTGAACTGGCTGCGCGCGGTGGAGCCGGGGTTGGTAGAGGCTGTGGAGCGCATGCTCGCTACGATTGGCGAGGAGGGCCTTTCCATCTGCCGCGACCTGACGGGGAACTCTGGCACGTACCGCTGGAGTTCTAACGCCTGGGATATTGTGGGCTTTGGGCATATGGATGCCTACGTCAACGCCTGGACGTACCGGGCGCTGCGCAACGCTGAGGCGCTCCTGTGGGCATTAGGCCGCCGCGAACAGGCCGGGCAGGCGCGCGCGGCGGCGGATGGCATTCGCGCTAATTACGCCCGCTGGTTGGTGAACCCCGCAACCGGCTGGGTGGCCGGCTGGCGCAGCCGCGATGGTCAGTTGCACGATTATGCCTATGTGTGGATCAACGGCATCGCCTGTGCTTTTGGCGTGTTGGAGTCAGAAACCGCCCGAACCGCGTTGGCAAACCTCGAGGCTCTGCGTGACCGCCTGGGGATCACCTCGGCGCGGTTGGGATTGCCCTTCAACCTGCTGCCCCTGCGGCTGGAAGATCATATGATGCCGCGCATTATGAATTTCAAGTACACCGAGCCGACCTTTGAGATGTACACCGATGGGTCAATGTCGCCGCTGGCGGCAACGTATTACCTGCGGGCGCTGTCAATTCACGGGTTTAAGGAGCGCGCGCGGGCCATTGCCGCCGACCTGGATGCGGGCTTTGCGGATGGGCTGTTCACCGGTGGAGCTTATGGGGGAGTGGGGTCTTCATTTGGGCGAGGCAATGAATTTTTATCGTGGGAAGGGCTGTTGGCCGGATATGAAGGCACATTTGGTCCGGCGATGGGCGCGCTCTACGGGGTCGCCATTGAGCAGGGAGTCTTCCAACCGCCCGAACCGGAGTGGTGGCCGCGAATTGAAGCGGATTAGAGCCGAAAATGGATAAGGAGCTGTCATGTTAGCCGCTGTTTTACATGATTTTTGCGATTTGCGGTTAGAAGAGGTAGAGCGCCCGCGCGCAGTGAATGTCGGCGATGTGGTGGTGAAGATTAAGTCGTGCGGGTTCTGCGCCACCGATTTTAAGGCCATCCGGGGCATCCGCCGCAACGTCAAATTTCCGTTTATCCCCGGCCACGAACCAGCGGGAGTGGTGGCCGAAGTAGGCCCCGGCGTGACGCACTTTAAAGAGGGGGATGAGGTGATCTGCCAGCCGTCGGGATACTGCGGATTTTGCGCCAACTGCCGGGCGGGCAATACCCATTACTGTGAAAATGCCTTTACCACCGGTGGAGATGGGCCGGAAGACGTCTGGCCGGGGGCATTTGCCGAGTATATGCTGACGCGCGAGAACTGTCTGTTCCACAAGCCCGCTGGCCTGAGCTTCGACGCCGCCTGCCTGACCGAGCCGCTTTCGGGGGCCTGGAAGGGCGTGATCCAGTACAGTCAGATGCAGGTGGGTGACGACGTGGTTGTGATTGGCGTGGGTGGGATTGGCCTGTTGTGCCTGATGGTCGCCAAAGCCGCGGGAGCCGGACGGCTGATTGCAGTGGACATCAGCGACTTTGCCTGCCAGAATGCCCTGGCGCTGGGCGCGACCCATGCCGTCAACCCTAAAAAGGGCGATGCGGTGAAGCAGGTTTACGCCATCCTTCCCAATGGGCCCGACCTGGTCATAGAAGCCGCCGGGCCGATTGAAGCGGTGAAGTTGATGGTTGATCTGCGCCGCCGGGGGACGAAATGGAACGTGTTTGGCATCACTACGCACGAGACGTTTGAACTAGACGGCGGACGGACGCACTTTCTGGAAGGCCGCATGGACGCCAGCTTTGGCACGACTCCACAGGCCATGGCGCGCGCCATCCGCCTGCTGGAGAGCGGCCTGATTGACATTGAGAAGATCATCTCGCACCGCTTCCCGCTGAGTGCTATCCACCAGGCAGTAGAGGTGATGGGCGGGCCGGAACATAACAAGGTGATTATCCAGCCATGAAAGCGATTGTAAATACCGGTCCCAACCGCCTGGAATGGCTGGAATGGCCCCTGCCGGAGCCGGGGCCGGGGCAGGCGCGCATTCGCACGGGGGCATGCGGCATCTGCGCGACAGATTTGCTGATGGCGGCAGGCTGGGCGCGCACGGGTTTTCCGGCCATTCCCGGCCACGAATGGGCCGGGACGGTAGACGCGGTGGGGCCGGGAGTGGACCCCGCGCTGGTAGGGCGGCGCTGCGTGGCCGATAACATCCTGTCGGATGGGGGCGAGGTGGGTTTTGAACACCCCGGCGGGTATGGGGAATATTTTTTGACTGAGGCCGCCAATATTCGCGTTCTGCCGGATAGGTTCCCGCTGGAGGTGGCGGCGCTGGCAGAACCGCTGTGCGTGGGCCTGCGGGCGGTGCGGCGCCTGCGGGTGGGCGGCCTGGGGCGCGCCCTGGTATTGGGCGATGGGCCGGTGGGGCTGCTGCTCTTGCTGTTACTGCGGCGCGCCGGGGTAAACGATGTAACGGTGGTGGGCGGTCGCAGTGGGCGGCTGGCGTTAGCGCGAGAACTGGGGGCCAGCCTGGCGCTTGATCACCGCGCTTTAGGGGATAATGCGGAATGGAATTTCGACCTGGGTGAGGGGATTTTAGCGCAGGCGGGGGGGCCATTTCCGGCCATCATCGAGGCCAGCGGCGCGCCCGAGGCGATCCGTGCGGCGGTGCAGTTGGCCGGGCACGGTGGGCGGATTGTGGTATTGGGAGATTACGGCGCGGCGCGGGCCGATTTCTGTTGGAACGACCTGCTTCACCGTGAAATTGAACTGATCGGCTCGAATACCGGAGCCGGCGCGTGGGATGAGGCTGTGAAGATTTTAGAGGGCGGCGAACTGCCGCTCTCTCTGCTGGTTTCGCGCCGGTTTCCGGCGGCGCGCTATGCAGAGGCGTTTGAGCTTGCTCGGGCGCAGCCAGAAGACGTGGTGAAGATCGTGCTGGAGTGGTGACAGGTCTTGACAGTTTGAGTATAATAAGGCCAGTTGATAACACGAAGGAGGTGGCACAGCACGGCATCGGTCGGCGGGGGAAGCAAAGCGCATGGCCTGGCGTACAGGGGGAAGACATCGCCAGGTGACGAGGAAGAGGGTTCTCTGCCGCAGGGCAGAGTTAACCGGAGAACGCTCAGGCTGCTATCCTGAGCGCCGGGAAAATCGAGAGATCAGCGGAAGCCCTCCGGTATGTACGGGATTGATTTTTCAGGCGCGGTGACAGGCAACTTGCACCAGCCTGCAAACGGGTATCGGTCCCTCCGCACTATCCCCAATCCAGTTTAACCTGCTTGCCAGTGGTTACAGCGGCCCGATCTGCCCGCATGGGCAGCAGGCGTTCATTTGCCATTGGTCTGGCAAACGTGAACAGCTTCTTTTAAAGCTGTTTACTGTAGACTGTCAACTTTCATGGAGGAACCATGTGCGGAATCGTAGGCTATATCGGCGAGCAAAATGCCACTCCCATTATCCTTAACGGCCTGAAGCGCCTGGAATATCGCGGCTATGACTCGGCGGGTGTAGCGGTATTAAGCAACAGCCACATTGAACTACGCAAAGACGTGGGCAAGCTCAAGAATCTCATCGCCCTGGTGGAACAGCAGCCGGTGACCGGCAAGGTGGGCATTGGTCACACGCGCTGGGCCACGCACGGCGAGCCGAGCGCTCGCAACGCTCACCCGCATCCTTCAGCCGATGGACGCTTTGTGGTCGTCCACAACGGGATTGTAGAGAACTTTTTAGAGCTAAAAGAAGAACTGGTGGCCGAGGGCGTGGTTTTTCAGTCGGATACTGACACGGAGACTATCGTCCATCTAATCGACCGCTACTATTCGCCCGATATTGGCCTGGCCGAGGCCGTGCGCAAGGCTCTGCTGTGCCTGCGCGGGGCGCACGGGGTGGTGGCAATGTCTTCACTGGAGCCAGATAAGATCATCGCGGCGCGCATCGGCAACGCCGGCGGCGTGGTGATCGGCCTGGGCGAAGGCGAGATGTACGTGGCTTCTGATATCCCCGCCATTTTGGAGCATACCCGCCGGGTGATCTTCCTCGAATCGGGGCAGATGGCGGTGGTGACGCGCCAGGGCGCGCAGGTGCAGACTCTGAAGGGCGAGCCGGTGAAGCCCCAGGTGCACACTGTGGCGTGGGATCCGGTCTCGGCGGAGAAGGGCGCGTACCGCCATTTTATGCAGAAGGAAATCCATGAGCAGGTGCGCTCGCTGACGGATACACTGGCCGGACGGGTGGATTTTGAGGCCGGGCGCGTTGCGCTGCCGCAGTTGAACCTCACCGCTGAACGGGCCAAGAGCATCTCCAAAATTTTCATCACTGCCTGCGGCACGGCGGCCCATGCCGGCATGGTGGGTAAGATTTTGATCGAGCGCATCGCGCGTGTGCCGGTAGAAGTGGATATTGCCTCTGAGTTCCGCTACCGCGATCCGATCTTGGATAAGAACACGGTGGTGCTGGCGATCAGTCAGTCTGGCGAGACTGCCGATACTCTGGCCGCCATGGAAGAGGGCCGCCAAAAGGGGGCGCTGTTGTGGTCCATCGTCAATGCCATTGGCTCGCAGGCCATGCGCCTGGCGGATGGGTATATCTCGATGCAGGTGGGGCCAGAAATTGGCGTGGCTTCCACCAAAGCGTATACGGCTCCATTGGTGGACCTGTATCTGCTGGCGGTACTGCTGGCCGATCTGCGCGGCGGGTTGAGCGCAGAACGCCGCAAAGAGCTGGTGCAGGATCTGGCGCGCATTCCCGACATGGTGGGGCGGCTGCTCGACCGCGAGGACGAGGTGATCGAGGTGGCGCGGGCGTTGAAAGACACCCGCCACGCCCTGTATCTGGGGCGGGGGATTAATATGCCTACCGCGTATGAGGGCGCGCTGAAGCTCAAAGAGATTTCGTATATCCATGCTGAGGCGTACCCCGCCGGTGAGATGAAGCACGGCCCCATTGCCCTGGTGGACCGCGAGATGCCCGTGATCGCCATTGCTCCGCAAGACCCCTGGTATGAGAAGATGATCAGTCAGGTGGAGCAGGCCCGCGCGCGCGGCGGCAGTGTGGTGGTGGTGGCAACCGAGGGCGATACGCGCGTGCCGCCCCTGGCCGATTACGTGCTGTGGGTTCCCGAATGCCCCTGGCTCCTCAGCCCGGTGCTGACGGTGATTCCACTGCAAATGCTGGCTTATCATATTGCCAGTCTGCGCGGGTTAGATGTGGACCAACCCAGAAACCTGGCTAAGAGCGTGACGGTGGAGTAGAGAAAAGCAGGGCGGTATCCAGGGACATAGGGTAAACGCATCTAGTCCATATATACGGACTTGTTCAAGCGGGCTGCCAAATATGGCGGCAAAGAATAGGTGACGGCCCTATATCTGGTCGATATGAAGCGTATATGCTAAGATAAGGCGGTAAAAATTTTGATGCGTTTACCCTGAACGCGCCCTAGTTACATAGCATCCCAACATAACCCATAGCAAATTTTATGCCAAATAAAGCACTGCTCTGTCATTGCTTTTTCCCAAGCCTCTGACAGGCTTATTTCTTTGGCCGATTCCCCTGGATGATGATAAATCACCATGTTATCTGTTACAGGTGTAACACACCGAGGGCATAGAGGATAGGAGCCATTATTTACGACTAGTCTGTTGTTGAATTCCATTTATGCACCGTTTGAGCTACAGTTCCAGACAATTTTACCACTTGTTTTTTCCCTCTCGCCTTAGCCAGTTGAAGAGCTAGGTATGCGTATTCAGCGGACTCGCCAATACCCACAGAAATTGTGCAAGGGCCTGCTGGAATCTCGGAAAACCATACATCAAAATACGCTTCAGAAACTAATAATACACTATCACCTGCACAGAAAATGGGTGTACAACCGCGATTCACAAATTGTGTGCTAATTTCGTTAAAATAGTTAACAATTTGCCCACTTAATGACGCAGCTCCCTCAATATTATTGGCAATGATGAGTTCCCTTAATCTCTCCCCTACATCATCTCCGTCAATAGCAATATAAAATCTATGGGGTTTCATTTTCTTCTCTTTCAGGTTGGACAACGATTTCGCTTTGGGATAAACGTTCCAGGACCATTAGGGTTAAGTCAAGAGCGAGTCTTGCATCATCTTTCGTGCAATTGAAACGTCTATCGCTGTGAGATGTCAAATTACGGTAAACCCTCATTACTTCAAGTGGAATATCAGCGGCTATAGTGGGGGCCACACTCTTTATAAAAATTTCAGCCGCTTTGGTATCCCTGTCCTTTATCTCTATTTCTTTTCGATATCGTTCCCATTGATTTATTATTTGTTTGACGCGACTATTAAAATCCTTAGCAGGTGTTGTTATAATTCCATTTCGATAGCAATAGTCGTACCAAATTATAGAGATATCCTCGCAGATTTTTCCTAGCCCATTCACGCATCGTGCTAATCGCTCTTGACTGACACCTCCTTCTACTGATGATGTAAAGTAATCAATTAAAGATTGTTCAATCTTCTCTTTTACATCCGTGGCAAACGGTAAATTTTTACCCTCCAAGGATGAACTGATAGTTTCAATGCGATCTCGGTAGTAAACAAGTTCAACGTAACTACTTTGAGTAATGTTAAGGATTTCTTTTAAGGGTTGTATCCTAACATAGTCCCAATCGTCTGGATAATTCAAGTTAGAAATTCTTGTGTCTTTATCCACTTGGACATGAAAATCCAAAGCAAAAATATTCGGGATACGAGAAATGGTAGATACTGCATACAATACTCCTGCGGTTATTTTTTGCCCGTTTGACAGATCTACGATAACGTCTTCGATACCATAATTGCGAATCAATCGTGAAATTTTCTCTGGAATAATTGTTTGTAGGTTTTCGTCAGTAATAATTGAAGTGGTAATCTCTATATTTCCAAGAATAGATCGTACTTTAGTACATCTTCCTGTTTTATCTGCATATTCTGAGGATTCCACTGTATCAAAAATATAGATAGATTCGACTCCATCTAAAACCTCACGTACCGCATAACACACACCTAAAAAAGTTGTTTCTGATCTGTTGCCTGCTGTAACAAGAACCTTTTTCACTACAGCCTCCAGGACAGATTTAGCTTTTCCAATACAACGTTTCGCAAGTCTGTTCGAAATCGAATTATAACTAAAAAACTTGATAGTGCAAGTTTTGTGATCGTTCCAAAGCTAATAATTAGAGGGTGGGACTCGAAGAGGCACTAGAGGGGGCAGTTGGGAATCCCCTTTTACAGTTCTCCCACGGCGCGGTACATCGCCACAACTTTGGCGGGGTCGATCTCGGCGAGGATGTTGTGAATATTGCAAAAGACGTAGCCGCTGTCTTGTTTAAGGTACGATACAACGGCGCGGACCTCTTCAACCACCTGCTCCACAGTACCGAGGGGCAGGGTCTCTTGCGCGTTGACGCCCCCGCCCCATAGAGCGATGCGCCCGCGCGCTTTGTCTTTCCATTCCTGGTAAGAATGGCCGCCGGCGGTCCACTGTACGGGGTTGAGCACGTCGAACTTCGCCTCAATAATCAGGTCGAGGATGGAATAGATGGCCCCGCACGAGTGCAGGAAGGACTTGACCCCCGGCGCCAGGGCGTGGATGGCCTCGTTGACGCGGGCGTAGTAAGGCAGGAACAGCTTGCGGAACACCTTGGGCGAGGCAATGGTGTTGGTTTGGGTTCCCCAATCGTCGGCGGCCACCATAATCACGTCCACATACGGGCCGATTTCCGGCAGCAGGGCGCGCAGGTTGGCGAGGGCGCGTTCCGTCACCAGTTCGTGCAGTTCGGCCACAAAATCTGGCTCGGTGACGCACAGGATCGGGAAAATCGCCAGACCGCTCCACCCGCCGATGCCCAGGGGGATCTGCAAGAATCCACTGTTCATAAAGACGGCCCGATCCGACGATTCGCGCACGCGGCGGCACAGCTCGCGCATGGCGACGATGTGCTCATCGGTCAGCGGATGCTCGCGGTAATGACGGCGCAACTGCTTCAGGTCGGGTTTGGGCAGTTCTGCCGAAAGATCCAGTGGCTGGCCGCCGTGCAGGTCATCGAACACGTAAGATCCAGGGACCATGCGCGTGTTACCCTGTAGGATGGTGCCATCGGGCAGGGCCACAAAGCGGTGCGGGTAGCGCACTTTGGCAGGCAGCCGCCCGTTGAAGTCATAATCGTGCCACTCTTCGGGCTGCTCAAAGGCATTGGTAACGCCATCCAGGATCGTCACCACGTCCACGCCCAGCGCATCCAGTACATCCAGGTCAGGCAGGGCCAGCATTTGGCCGGTATCTTCCACTTTGGGCGGGCGCGGCGGCAGGCCCAGAGCAGCGACAAGCCCCGCGTAAGCAAACGCGCTGATCGAAGTTGAGCGCATCCCTCCCAAGTCGCGCGGGACGCGGTCAAAGGGTTGGAAGTTAAGAGCTTGCATTACGCGTTCGCGAGAAGTCGTCATTTAGAAAGCTCCTTAAGGATACGGCTGGTTTCAGGGGTATTCCCATTTTAACATGCGCGCGCTGAAATATGCTATCATTTTTTGTTGATGAACCTCATTTGTCCTGTAACCACAGATGAACACAGATGAAAGACGGGCAAAACAAAGAATCCGTGCCCATCTGTGGTTAATCTTGGCTGGATAAAACGGAGACTGCATGGAAAAGGACATACTTTCACAAACGCTGCTGCGGCTGCGGCAGGCGGCAGATCAGGTGGCTTCGGCCTGGCCGACCACCCGCTGGACGAAGATCGCCGGCCCTGGGCCGGATTTTTTGGATCAGGGCGGCAGCGGGTATTTTTCTGGTTTGTCTTTTGAACCCGGCCAGACGCTGACTCTGGCGACGCGCCTGAACCTGCCGGCGCAGGTGGCGGGCGTGCCCATCAGCGGCGACCCGCTTGAAGCCACGATCAACAGCCTGTACCCGATGGAGATCACCTGGGATGAAGAGCTGGTCTTCTCAGATGGCGGCGTGCCGGTGGCGGCAGGCCCTGCGTTGATTACCCTCATCCCGGCTCTGCGCGAGGGCAGCAACGGTGAACTGCGCATCACGGTGCGCGTCCCTAATAATCAGACTACAGCCTGGGTCAACCTTTACTTCACCACGCCGGGGCTGCGCGCTCGCTTTGAACTGCTGGACGTAGCCTGGGCCGAACTGACCTGGTCGTGGGCGCTGGCGGTGACGGAAGAAGAACAGGCCGCCGTGCTGCGGGCGGCGGCGCTCGTCCCTGAAAATTTAGCGGAGTTCAACGGGGACACGCTGGCGCGCATCGAAAGCGAACTGGCGCTGTTGGCAGAAAAGGCCACCCGCTATCGCGTCCACGTGATCGGTCACAGTCACATTGACATGAACTGGCTGTGGACGTGGGACGACACCCATAACGTCATCTACCGCGATTTTAAGAACGTGCTGGCGCTGATGGATGATTACCCCGAACTGACCTTTACGCACAGCCAGCCGGCAACGTATGAGACCTTCCGCCAGCAGGCCCCCGACCTGTTTGAGCGGGTGGTGGAGTACATCCGGCAGGGGCGTTGGGAGCCGGCCACCCTCACCTGGGTGGAAGGCGATACCAACATGGCGTCGGGAGAAGCCATGGTGCGCCACCTGTTAGAAAGCGTGCGCTACTCGCGCCAGGTTCTGGGCGCTCAGCCTACCACCTTCTTAGCGCCTGATACGTTTGGTCACGCTGGTAATTTGCCCCAACTGGCGGCTTCTGCCGGAGCGGTGCGCTACTACCATCACCGCTGCAATCCCGGCCAGGCCGACCTGTGGCCCGCCTACTGGTGGGAAGGGCAGGATGGCTCGCGGCTGCTGGCGATCTCAACCCCCAGTTACAACGGCAACATCCGCGCCCGTGACCTGGTGGAAACGGCTCTGCGTTCGCTCAAACACGGCCAGGCCGACAGCCTGCACTTCCACGGCATTGGTGATCACGGCGGCGGCCCGGCCCGGCAGAATCTAGACGCACTGCGCCGCTTTCAGAAGCGCCCGCTGCTGCCCGCCGCCGCGTGCAGTACGCTGGCTCGCTATACCCAAAGCCTGATTGATGCCGGAGCGGCCTTACCGGTGCACCGGGGTGAATCCAGCACGATTTTTGAGGGCTGTTACACCACCCACGCCGACATTAAGCGCTATAACCGCCACGGCGAAAATCTGCTGTGCACCGCCGACACCCTTGCGGCGCTGACGGGCGTATCGGCAGGCGCACTCCAACCGGCCTGGCGCACGGTGCTGTTCAATCAGTTCCATGATATTTTGGATGGCTCTGGCATCCACGAGACGTACTATCAGTGCGTGAAAGATTTTGCCGCTATCAAAGCCGCCGCTGGCGCGGTGACGGATGCGGCTCTGCGCGTGCTGCAGGCCGGGCTGAACGTGGGAGAGGTGGCCATCACCAATCCGCTAGGGTGGGAGCGCGAAGATTGGGTGGTCGTCCCTGGCATGACAGGGACAGGCGCAGTGAACTTACTCGGCAGTCACGGGAGCCGCAGTGTAGGACAGTATACCGCGGAGGGCCTGGGGTTTGTGGCGCGCGTACCTGCGTTTGGCACGGTCAGCTATCGGGTAGAAGGCGCGGCTCCTACTGCTGACCCCACGCTGAAAGCGGAACTGGCCTTTGCCCCCACGGACAGCCGCCAGAATAACATCCTCACGGATAATCGGAGCGAGCCGCCCTACTATCGCATTGAGACGCCCTTCTTCCGTGTCTATTTGCGGCGCGATTCGGGCATTCTGGTCTCATTCTACGATAAACGCGTGGGCCGCGAACTGGTAGGCTATGGTATGCGCCGCGCCGCCGATTACATGGACTCAGCCCGCGCTGATCTGGCCTTAAATGTGCTGCAGTTGGATGAAGAACACCATCACGGCATGTCGGCCTGGCATTTGGATGAGGTCCATGCTACCCACAGCCTGCTGCGCGGCGCGGAGACCCAACTGGTCGAGACCGGCCCGGCCCGGCTGGTGTTTGTGGTGAAGCATACGCTCCGCTCTTCGACGATTCAGACCTTTATCACCTTTTACCGCGACCTGGCGCGGGTGGATTTCCACACCCTGTTAGACTGGCAGGAATTGGGCAGCCCGGAGAGCGGCGTTCCCAATCTGAAAGTGGCCTTTACGGCGCGCCTGCCAGAATGTCAGGCCTGGTTTGAAACGCCTTTCGCCGCCGTTCAGCGGCCCGCAGATGGGCAAGAAGTCCCGGCCCTGCGCTGGGCAGACGTTGGTGGGCCGGAATACGGCATAGCTGTGCTGAACGACTGTAAATATGGTTATGATGCCCTGGGCTGCCGTCTGCGCCTGACGTTGGTGCGCAGCGGCTACGACCCCGACGCTATTTCAGACATTGGGCAGCATGAAATCCGCTACAGCCTGTACCCGCACCCTGGCGACTGGCGTTCTGCGGACGTGGTGCGCCAGGGTGCCGGGTTTAACCAGCCCCTGTTGGCGCGCGTGGTTTCCGGCGAGCAGAGCGGGGAACCATCTGTGTGGCAGCCGGTCATTAGCGGCAGCGCGGCGGTCGTTCCTGCTTGTCTGAAGATGGCGAGCGAGGGGAACGGGCGCGTGCTGCGCCTGTACGAAAGCACCGGCCAGACTGCCCAGGTGGAAGTGCGCGGGCTGCCTGCCGGCGCGCGCGTTTGGGAGACGACGATCACGGAAGATAAGGTGGCTGAAATCCCTGTGTCGGATGGCCGTGTCCGCCTCACCTTCCGCCCCTGGCAGGTAAAGACGCTGCTGGTGGAGTAAACCAAAGAAGAGAAAATAATCACTGCGAGCGTGCCTTGTGTGCTCGCAGTGATTATTTTTTAACTTGACTTATTCGATCGAATTGAATATTATTATCAATATAGAACACGTGTGCCATTATGGCCTGTCCCCGGCGGGCCAATTCGACCTGATCACCGGCCTACAACCGGAAAAGGAGCAGCAGTATGAGTGGCGTAAGAGTCTTGGTTGGAACCCGCAAGGGCGCGTTTATCCTCACTTCTGACGCACGGCGCGAACAATGGGATATCAGCGGCCCCCATTTTCCGGGCTGGGAGATTTACCACATCGCTGGCTCGCCCGCTGACCCCAACCGGCTGTATGCGTCGCAGTCAACAGGCTGGTTTGGACAGTTGATTCAGCGCTCGAACGATGGCGGTAAAACTTGGGAAGCGGTGGGAAACAACTTTGCCTATGAAGGCGTTCCTGGAACCCATCAGTGGTTCGATGGAACCCAACATCCCTGGGAGTTTAAGCGCGTCTGGCAGATTAAGCCCTCATTTACCGACCCGGACCTGGTCTATGCCGGGGTTGAAGATGCCGCACTGTTCCGTTCCAGCGATGGCGGGCAAACCTGGGAGGAACTTGCTGGCCTGCGCGGCTGTAAAGGCCACCTGTGGCAGCCGGGAGCGGGCGGGATGTGTCTGCATACCATTCTGCTGGATCCTGAAGACCCCAACCGCATTTACGTTGCCATTTCGGCAGCCGGCGCGTTCCGATCAGACGATGGCGGGCAATCGTGGCGGCCCATTAACCAGGGGTTGAAATCGGAGTTCGAACTGCCCGACCCTACCGCCGAGGTCGGTCATTGCGTTCACAATGTGGCAATGCACCCCTCGCGCCCCGAGGTGTTGTTTATGCAGAAGCACTGGGACGTGATGCGCTCCAACGACGGCGGCGATACCTGGTACGAAGTCAGCGGCAACCTGCCCACCGATTTTGGCTTTCCCATTGCTGTACACGCCCACCAGCCAGAAACAATCTACGTGATTCCCATTAAGAGTGACACAGAACACTATCCGCCCGAAGGCAAACTGCGGGTGTACCGCAGCCGCTCCGGCGGGAATGAGTGGGAGGCTCTTACCAATGGGCTGCCGCAGTCCGATTGTTACGTCAACGTACTGCGCAGTGCCCTGGCCGTTGACTCGCTGGACTCGTGCGGCATTTACTTTGGCACGACCGGCGGACAGGTGTACGCCTCAAACGACTCTGGCGATCACTGGAAGGCTATCGTCCATGACCTGCCGGCGGTGCTTGCGGTGGAGGTTCAGACGCTGCCATGAGAACCATTCGCGTGATCTTGCCCACTCACTTGTGGCGGCTGGCAAACGTCTCGCGTGAGATTGATCTGCCAATCGCAGAACCGGCCACGTTGGGCACGCTGTTGGATGCGCTGGAGCGCCAGTACCCGGTGCTGCGGGGGACAGTGCGCGACCAGATCACCAAAGAGCGCCGGGCTTTTATCCGCTTCTTTGCCTGCGGTGAGGATTGGTCTCATGAGCCGCCCGATACCCCTCTGCCAGAGCGCGTGCTGACACGTGCTGAACCTCTGCGCATTGTAGGGGCCATGGCCGGGGGGTAACAAGTTGCTGGACGGTGCAGCCTTACGACTGCGATTTTTCTCCGCCTTGGGTAGCCGGAGGTTGACCTTTGGGCGGCCTGAGCCTGCGAGCCACATCCTGCAACCAGCGGCGCAGCCAGGGAGGAGAAGCGGCTTGTGTCTGTTCGCCGGTTTTCAACAGGCCTTCATCGGGCGGGAAGGGCGGCTCGCCCAGGATTTTCAGGTAGACGTAGCGCACAATCTCGCGCAGGGTGGCGATCACCGGAGCGGCCAACAGCGCGCCTAACAGCCCGGCTACTTCGGCGCCGACCAGCACGCCGGTCATCACAATCAGCGGCGGCAGTTCCACGGCGTCGCCCAGGATGCGCGGGACGATCAGGTTATTCTCTAGCTGCTGCACTAACAGATAAAAAAGGATGATTACCAGGGCAAAGGCCCCGTTGCTGATAGGCAGGTAGGTAGAGCCTTGCAGCAGAGCCACGATCACCGCAGGGATGGTGGCGATGATCGGTCCCAGGCCAGGGATGAGTTCAAGCAGCCCGGCGATAATGCCCAGGTAGAGCGCGCCCGGCATGCCCAGGAGCGTCAGCCCCAGCCAGCTAACCAATCCAATGATGAGCATGAGCAAAAGCTGTCCACGGAAAAAGGCCGCCCACATGCGTTCGATGCGCCCCAACAGCAGGTTGACCTCGCCGCGGTGGGCGGAGGGAATGGCGCGGAGGAGAGCATCACGGTAGGTATGGGCGCTCAGGCTGATATAAATGGACGCCAGGAAAATGAAGAGCGTCAGGGCCGCCTGCGTACCTACTGCGCCTACCACGCTGGCGGCGGTGCGGAAAGTGGTTGTTAGGGCTGAAGTAAAGGAGCGAACGATCGTTGTCACCGAGGGCGGCTCGAACTGCTCGGCAGTGGTTTCGCGCCCCAATTCCGCAAGGATAGCGTTAATGGTCTGGTCTACGTATACTTCAGCGCCGCTGACCGGCAGTGAGGCATCGCGGATCGAGATCAGTGTGGAGCGCAGCCATTCCAGCACGGATTGGTAGATATCCTGGTAATCTATGGCGATGACGTAGCGCACAGCATCGATCAGGACGGGGATCGCCAGGATCAGGGTCAGCGGCACGAGGAAGGCCACCCCCAGGTATACCAGGGCCACCGCCAGGCCGCGCGGCAGGCGCGCGCGCCGGTGCAGCCCCAAAATGGCAGGCCGCACGATCACCGCCAACAGGGCGGCCAGGATCAGCAGTGGGATGACGGAGCGTGCCAGGTACAGGATGAAAATTGCCAGCGCAATCAGCCCCACCGCCGCCAGGTACCGGGTTGGTTTACTCCACTCCGTGGTCATCGTGCCCCCTTAACCTTCGTCGAAAATTGCAGGTAATTCTTGCAGAGCGGCTGCCAGGCGCGTGCCGTACCAGGTGATCAGACTGCCATCCACCACGAAAATTTTTCCATGCTGAGCCGCCGGGGTTGAGGAGAACCACTCGGCAAAGCGCTGGGCGTCTGCTTCCTGGTAAGCATAGGGCTCATCGGGGAGGATAATCGTCTCTGGCTGTCCGGCGGTCACTTCGGCTCTCGTCACCCGTGGATAGCGCGTGTCGCGTTCACCCGGGTCTTCTTCGGGCAGCAGGCCGAACTCGGCCAACATGGGGTAGCGGCGGCTGCGGTGGGCAAAGATATTCTCTCCCCCCAACAGCGCCAACAGATCGCTGCTGTAAGTTTGGGCATTAAAGGTCATCCACCACAGAATACCCGTCTCCAGGCGATCCTGCCAGATAGGGCAGAAATAGCGCGTCTTGCGTTCCTGCGCGGCCAACCGCGCCCATTCTACATTGCGTTCGATGATCTGCACACGCAGCAGGGCCGTTTCGCTGCGGAACAGCCGGGTGATAGTGTAGAGATCCGTAATGGCTTCCTGCACACTGCGCGGGAAGTTCACCCATACGGGAATGCCCGCCTGACACAGCGCCTCAACGATCTCACGGGTGTTCTCTTCGCGGTTGGCGATAACCAGGTCGGGGGCGAGCCTGAGGATGTCTTCCACACGCGCATTCTTTGGCCCGCCCACCCGCGGCAGATTCGCCACGCCCTGCGCCGGGCGGGTGCAGTAATCGCTGACGCCGACAACCGCTTCGCCAAACCCCAGGTCGAACAGGCTTTCGGTATAGGATGGCACCAACGAGACAATCCGGCGTGGAGAAGCGGTGTCGAACCAGTTGAGGAGGTTTGAGTCGAGCAGTGCAGGCATAGCGCGCTTACTTACTGTTTAAGCAGATGAAGCGCCGCGGCGGCTATCAGCGCGGCAGCGCGGGGCAGGGCGGCCTCATCAATGTCAAAACGCGGGTGGTGGTGGCCGTAGACCAGCCCCTTTTCGGGGTTGGCCGATCCAACCAGGAAGTAACACCCCGGGACTTTTTCCATCAGAAAGGCCATATCTTCCGAAACCATCAGGCGGTGATCCTGAACGATCGTGACATCTGGCAAGACAGTGCGCGCCGTTTCCGTTACGGCGGCGGCCAGGGCCGGGTCATTGATAACTGCGGGGGTCAGGCGCTTGATTTCACAGACGGCCTGGCAGTCCAGCGCCTGGGCCACGCCCTTAACAACCGCTTCAAACCGTTCGATCACCTGCTGGCGCACAGATGGGTCGAAGGTGCGGATCGTGCCGCTGAATTCGGCAGTTTGCGGGATGACATTAAAGGCTTCTCCAGCCTTTACCTGGCAAACGCTGACCACGGCGGCCTCTAACGGTGAGATATTGCGGGCCACAATCGTCTGCAATGCGGTAATCATATGGGCCGCCGCGATTACCGGGTCAACGGTGGCTTGCGGCAGCGCCCCATGCCCGCCCTTGCCGGTCACGACGACTTTGAAAATCTCGCCGCCGGCCATTAGTGGGCCGGGGGGCGCAGTTACCCAACCGACAGGCTTTTCATTCCAAATGTGCAGAGCCAGCGCCAGGTCTACTTTGGGATTTTCCAGCACCCCGGCGGCTAACATCGCTTCTGCCCCGCCCAGGCCTTCTTCTGCTGGCTGAAAGACCAGCTTGATGGAACCCTTTAGCTCGGCGCGGTGCTTCCACAGCAAGCGCGCCGCTGTCAGCCCCACAGCCACATGCGCATCGTGGCCGCAGGCGTGCATCACGCCGGGGTGGAGCGAAGCGTATTCGGCCCCAGTCTCTTCCTGAATAGGCAGGGCATCCATATCGAAACGCAGCAGGGCTGTTGGGCCGGGCGCAGCGCCTTCCAGCATCGCCACTACGCCGGTTTTGGCAATGCCGGTCGTCACTTCTAAGCCTAACTGCTGAAGCTCGCGGGCTACAATGCCCGCCGTGCGCACTTCCTGAAAACCTAACTCTGGATGCAGGTGCAGATCGCGCCGCAGTCCTTGCGTGTATGGAAAGAATTCCAGAGCTTCCTGATAGATATCAGCCATTGTGCCTCTGGGACAAGAACGAAAGACTTATCGGAATTTTAACCGCCGGAAGCGTTCCTCGTAGCGTGGGGCCTCGATGGTGGTATCGGGGGTGTGTCGGCTGCGCATGCGCTCCACCATAGCCTTCATATCGCCAATTTGGGTGGCGTGGCACTCGAGGGCATGGATTTTCTTTTCCCAGGTATCGGTTACATTCAACACCGTGTTGGGCTGGCCGGTCACCGTCAGCCACACTTCTTTGACTGAATGCGGAGCGAGGCCCTCTTCCTGAAGGAGTTCAGGGAAATACATGGGATTGCCAGCAGCCGGAAAGACCGCATCTACCACGATTTGCCCAACCGCGCGGTGATCGGGGTGGTTGATGGAGTTGTCGCCAAAGATCTGGGTTGGATCGCAGGTGACGATGATATCGGGCTTTTCCTGGCGGATGACGCGCGTCACGGCGCGGCGCGCCGCCATATCGGGGACCAGGCAACCATCGAAGAAGTCGAGGAAAAAGACGCGGTTTACCCCCAGACGGTCGGCGGCGCCGCGCTGTTCCATCTCGCGGGTGCGGCCCAGTTCAATCGGATCTACAGGGACATCGCGCACACCCTTATCGCCTCGGGTGAGCAAACAATAATTTACAGTGTGGCCTGCGGCCGTCCAGCGGGCGATGCTGGCGCCGCAGAAAAATTCAGGATCGTCTGGGTGAGCCAGAATCGCCAGGATTGTTAATGGAGTCTCCCATCCTTCAGGCTCCAGTTTCGTGATCGTCTCTACCATGGGATGTGCGTCCTTTGCTCTTGGATCGGAAGTCTCGGTCTTTATCTTCGGGAATTGTACTGCCTTTTTCTGGATTGTTGGGCGCTCGGTTGGCCGGTCCGCGCCGCTTGCCTTTGCCCGGCTGGTTCTTGCCGCGTTCCTGAGAAGCACGCTTCTGATTTTCACGATCTTGCGGCTGGCGGTTTGGCCCGCCGCCTGATGGCCGACTGCCTGGTCCACTGCGTCCCTGCGTACCACGCTCGTCAGGGGCGCGCCCCTTCGCTGGTGGTTTCGCGGTGTTGGACTGTTCCGTGCCTGCCGCCTGGGCGTTGGCCTCACGGCGGCGCTGACGATTTGTACGCCGCGGTGAGCGCGGCGGGCCTGCCTCGACCGGGCCGGGCGAACCAGTATCGCCTACGCCTTCCACCCGGTCTGGCGTGATCTCTTCGCCCGACAACACCTGGTCAATTTCTGATGGCTGGGTGACAATTGGAAGCGTGCCCCCGGCGGGCTTCTCTTCCGGCGGTCTGGCTCCACCCTCGCCATCCACAACGACTACATCCGCGCCTGGGTATTCGCGCACCCCTACATCGGGCAGCTCCACCAGGACGGCTTCGCGCAGCGGCACTACGTCTACCACTTTGCCTTCGCCATCGGGAGTGCGCACGCGCTTGTTGCGCTTGGGCAGGCTCTTGCGCGCATCTACGTACTGGTCATACTCATAAATCAGACAGCAACGCAGTCGGCCACACATCCCAGTGATTTCGGATGGCGTAAGCGAAATCCCCTGTTCTTTTGCCATGCGGATGGAAATGGAGCTAAATTCGGTCAGGAAAGAGCAGCAGCAGCGCGTTTCCTTGCCGCAGGCGCCCATTCCGCACATTAATTTCGCCACATCGCGAGGGCCAATCTGGCGCATCTCTACCTGCGAGGGGGCGAACATCTTCTGCATATCACCGCGCAGCGATTTTAGATCGTATTTTTCTTCGGTCTCGCTGCTAAAGAGGATGGTCAGGCGCGAGCCATCAAAACTATATTCCGCCGAGACGATTTTAATGCCCACCAGGTTTAGTTCGGCGGCCCTGGCCTTACAACTTGCCACGACCTCTGCCTCTTTTTGCTGCCACAACTGGCGCAGCAGCAGGTCGCGCGGGGTAGCTCGCCGGTCAATGGGTTTCCACCCTTCTGGCGGTTTTTCGGCGTCTTCTAAAATTTGAGCTACCTGACCCAGTTGCCAGCCCCGGCTGGTTTCGACGACGACGTTATCACCCACTTTAAGATCAACCATCCCATTAGCCTCGAAATGGTAGATCTTCCCTACCTTCGAAAAACGCACGCCAACCACAAGACTTGCTGTTGAGGTTTCCATATTTCTAACCAACAATATTAATTTTCACGCTCTCATTGCCTTGCAAGGCCGCTACGCTCAAGCGGGCGGCGAGTTGTTCGGCTAAGGAGCGCAAAGCCTGCGCGGCGGAGGATTCGGGCGCAGATACGACAATGGGCTTGCCCTGGTCGCCGCCGGAGCGCACGGCAGGGTCGATGGGGATGGCTCCGAGGAAGGGAACGCCGGTTATCTCAGCAAGTTTCTGCCCCCCGCCAGAGCCGAAAATATCCATGCGCGTGCCATCGGGCAGATCGAGGTAGCTCATATTCTCGACGACGCCTAAAATTGGCACGTTCAACTGGCGGAACATTTCCAGGCCGCGCCGGGCATCTTCAATCGAAACGGCCTGGGGCAGCGTGACGATTAGCCCGCCGCTCAACGGGATTGATTGGGCCAGGCTGAGCTGTGCGTCTCCGGTTCCAGGTGGGAGATCAACTACCAGATAATCTAATTCGCCCCAATCTACGTCACTGAGGAACTGGCGTATGGCTGAGTGGAGCATAGGGCCGCGCCAGATGAGCGGCTGGTCGGGCTTGACCATAAAGCCAATCGACATCAGTGTCACCCCATAGGCTTTGGCGGGGATGATCTTTTCACCGTCCTGCGGGGGCAGGCGGCGCACGCCCATCATGGTGGGGACGTTGGGGCCATAAATATCGGCGTCGAGCAGGCCAACCCTGGCACCACTCTGCGCCAGCGCCACGGCGATATTCACAGCCACCGTGCTTTTGCCAACGCCGCCTTTGCCAGAGGCCACCGCGATTACGTTATGCACCGGCAGTTTCAGAACGCCGCGCGCGCGTCCGTCGCTGGGGACGCTGGCATCCATGCGAATTTCGACGGCCTGAACGCCGGCCACCTGCCGCACAGCCTGGCGCGCCTCATTTTCGATGCGCCCACGCAGCGGGCAGGCTGGCGTGGTTAGCATGATGGTAAAAGATACCTTCCCACCGTCAATCTTTAGATCGCGGATCATATTCAACGTGACGAGGTCTTTATGCAGTTCGGGTTCTTGAACCTTGCTTAACGCGGCCAATACGGCTTCGCGCGATACCTCTACTTGATTCATGGATTGTTTTCCTTCCGCAAAAGGTATTTGAATGCACGCCTCACCGGCATCCGCCTGCCAGCCAGCTTCGCGAGCAAGCCAATGCCGGTGAGCGGCTTTGTCGTTCTATGATTCAGCGTTCCGGGCAAGATAAGCCTCAACCTCTCGCCTGGCTTGCTGGTACAGTTCCAGCAGCTCGCGGTCTCCCCCCCGGTTGCGGCGTACCGTTTGGCGGGCGCACTGTGTGCAGCCGCGCATGGCCCGGAACGAGTCGGCATTACAGGCTGCGCAGCCGCACATGCGCACCATCATCAAAACAAATGCATGACGCTCCGCCGGCAGGCTGTTCTCAGAACGCACGCGCTCGACTAACTGGCGCCATCCTTCTCCGTGTAAACTCGCCAGGATGGGAATCACACGTAGAGGGAAAAGCACCTCAGTGTCCTGATTGTACATGCTCACAATTGTTACCTCAATTGTGCAATTATACGTCAATTTGCGGCTTTGCGGGCGGCTTTAGCCTCTTTTTCGGCTTTGCGAGCGGCTTCTTCGCGGGCGTAGTTGGTAGGCCGGATCTGGGCATAATACGAAACCGGTTTCAACAGCTTGTGGATATCGAAGATGTTATCTTTGAAGCGGTCGAAGGACGCAATTTCATAGTTGTGATCCATTTTAATTGCATCGAAGGGGCAGAACTCGGCGCACAGGCCGCAGTTCATGCAGATATCCACGTCAATGTAAAACTGCGCCGGAGCCGGAACCGGGCGGCCCGTGTTGGGATCGGTGGTACGCACGATCCAAATGCACTGCGGCGGGCAGACTTTGGCGCAGATGCCGCACGAAGTGCAGCGCTGGTTCTTTTCTCCGTTGGGACCTTCCTCGTACAACAGAAAGGGGATGTAGCGGAACTCTTCTGGAACCGGCATTTTTTCTTCGGGGTACTGCACGGTGACGACCCCGCGCGCTTTGGGACTGGTGCGTTCCGCCAGCCCTTCTGGGGTGAAAAAGCGCTTCTTCCCAGCGCGGATTGCTTTAAAGTCCTGCACGTAGGTGTCGACAAAATGCGCGAAAGTTACCATCAGGCCGCGAATGATACCTAATCCATTCATGTTTTATCTCCTGGCGGGGTCAGAGCAGAGGCGGGTGCTGTCCGCTCTGGCACTGCGCCTAGCGGTCAACTTCACCTAACACAATATCAATGGAACCCAGGATGACGACACTGTCGGCCACTTTGCCACCCCGGCACATATCGGCCAGACTGGTCAGGTTGATAAACGATGGGGCGCGGACGTGGTAGCGCCATGGGTTGGGTTTGCCGTTGGAAACGATGTAGAATCCCAACTCGCCCTTGGGGCCTTCCACGCGCCCATACGATTCGCCTGGGGGAACCTTGACCTGGTAATTGGGCTTGCCGGCCAGGATGGGACCTTCGGGCAGATCGCGTACAGCCTGCTGCAAGATTCGGATGCTTTGGCGGATTTCGCCCAGGCGCACCAGGTAGCGGTCGTACACGTCGCCGTGATTGGCCGTGACCACGTCGAATTCAAAGCGGTCGTAAATGCTGTAAGGGTCAGCGCGGCGCAGGTCATACGGCACGCCAGAAGCCCGCAAAACGGGGCCGGCCGCCGAGTTGGCAATGGCTTGCTCAGCCGTCAGCACCCCTACGCCCTGGGTGCGCACCTGGATAATCTCATTCCTGGTCAGGTAGCGGTCCAGCTCGTCAATTTTGCGCGGCAGGCGGTCGTAGACCAGGTCTTTGATCTTGTCCAGCACGCCTTCGGGCAAATCACGCGCGACCCCGCCAAAGCGGAAGTAATTGCACATCATGCGCGAACCGGAAACGGCTTCGAAGATGTCCAACATCAGCTCACGCTCTTCAAAGGCGTACAGTACCGGGGTAAAGAAAGCGCCCAGATCGTTGAGGAGGAAGCCGATAGAGATGAGGTGGCTGATGATCCTGGTAAACTCGGCCATAATGACGCGCAGGTATTCAGCCCGTTCCGGTGGGGTGACGTTCATCAATTTTTCCACCGCTAGCGCGTAGCCGAAGTTGTTGCTCATTGAGGAAATATAATCCAGCCGGTCGGTGAAGGGCATATTTTGCAGGTAGGTATTGCGCTCCCCGATTTTCTCGTGGTTACGGTGCAGGTAGCCAAACACCGGCTTGATATCCACCAGTGACTCGCCGTCGAGCAGCGCCACCATCCGAAACACTCCATGGGTAGAGGGGTGCTGCGGGCCGAGGTTTACGATCATCATATCGGTGGTTAATTCCGGATCCTGGTGGGCGGCGGCCACTTTGCGGATGGCGGAATAGATGGCCTCATCCCCTTGGGGTGTCCACTGCTCTGGGTCGAAGTTCTCTGGGTACTGAACGTTATCACCGTAGGGGTTGAGAGTTTCGGCGCGGACGATATTGCCATTCGGCCAGCGGCTCTTGAAGGGCTTGGCTTCTTCTTCAAAGTACGGCTCTTTCCAATCTTTGCGCAGTGGGTGACCGGCAAAACCTTCCCAGGTGAGGATGCGCCGCAGGTCTGGGTGCCCGCTGAAGTGAATGCCGAGCAAATCGTAGGCCTCGCGCTCCTGGAAATTGGCGCCCTGGAAGAGCGGCGTCAGGCTGGGAACCTGGGGGTTATCGCGCGGGACCTGTACTTTATAAACCAGGCTGGGGCCGCCGGTGGTGCGGCTGGCGTGGTAGACCACTTCCATCTTATTTTCAGGCAGGTAATCAACGCCGGTGAGGGAAGCCAGATAATCGAACCCGTACTGGTCACGCAGGGTACGCGCAAATTCGAGCAGGTGCGCACCCTGTACGATCAATCCACTGTAGCCTGGGCGGCGGTCGGGCGTCACCCATTGGGGATAGCGGGCCGCGAGTTCCGCGGCGATATCGCCGCTGGCCGCGGCGGCCTGGGGCGTAAGTGTCGTTTGTTCAGTCACGCGGTCCTCCTCTACCCGATCTTTTCTTCTACGCTGCTCTCGGTCGTGGTTGCTGCTTCAGCTTTAGAGCGCGTATGTTCGCGGATCAGGTCATATTTGCGCGGATCCATCAGGTCTGGCCCCAACACGGGCACGGGAATAGGGGGAATTTCGCCCTTTTGATACCAGCGCACCGTTTTGAGAGATTCGCTATCCACCTTCTTTTGGAGCGTGATCAGGCCGTTGAGCAAGGCCTGGGGCGTTGGTGGACAGCCGGGGATGTAGACATCTACTGGGATATAGCGATCAATGCCAGATACGACGGTATACCCCTCCTTGAAAGGCCCGCCTCCTGAAGCGCACGCGCCCATGGCGATTACATATTTTGGCTCAGGCATCTGGTTATACAGGCGGACGATCTGCGGGACCATTTTCTTGGTGACGGTTCCAGACACGATCATCACGTCGGCCTGGCGCGGGCTGGGGCGCATGACCTCCATGCCAAACCGCGAGAAATCATAGCGGCTGGCGGCTGCGCAGATCATTTCAATGGCGCAGCACGCCAGGCCAAACATCATCGGCCAGAGCGAATTGCGCCTGCCCCAGTTGTAAATGCGATCCAGGGTGGTGATAGCAACCTGCCCACGCATTTCAGGGGGAAGCTCGTACCCAGGAGAATGGATGGAATCCTGTGTCATCGTGTATCTACCCTTTCATCGGGGAATGCAGTTTCATGCAACAGTCTGAATTTGGATTTTCGTTCTGAGGTTAAGATCCCTCAGAGCCGCCCACTAAAGGCAATTGTATCACCGTACGGGGGAGTGTCAAGTTTAATAAAGAAAAAATTCTTTTGCTTTATTTTCTTTTCGGATTATAATTTTTATGGAGATTCATCCGATGACCAGAAAGCGTCAGGGAACCAGTGCTCTTTCAATTAATGAGATGGAACGGCGAAAACGAGGCCGGGCCGCGAAGAAGCCAGTGAAACCAGGCGTCCAATCCACGCGCGAGCGGATTCTGGCCTATCTGAAAGAGAACCGCACGACCAGCGCAGTGGAATTAGCGCACGCCTGGGGGCTGACCCGCGCGGACTTGCGCTATCACCTGAGCCAGTTGCAGAAGGATGGACTGATTGAGCCAGCGCCGCGCGACCCAGAGGTTCCTCTGGGGCCGGGCCGACCGCCAGCTCGTTACCGGCTGGCAGACGGCGCAGCTTCGCTTCATCTGAGTGGTTTGTGTCGAGCGCTGTTGGCGTTGTTCCTACGGTCACGACCGGTAGAAGAGCGCGCCAGAGTAGTTGAAGAACTGGCCCGGGCCCTGGCTGGAGAAGCCCTGCCACCCGCCGCGCTCACCCGCCGGTTGACGCAGGTGATTCACGTTTTGAACGAGCGGCAGTATCACGCCCGTTGGGAAGCCCATGCCCAAGGACCGCGCATCTTACTGCGCAACTGCCCCTACGCGCCGCTCCTGCCCGAATATCCAGAACTATGCCAGATGGACCGGCAGTTGTTGGAGCAGTTACTGCATGTGCAGGTCAGCCAGGTGACGCGCATGAATTTGGAGACGGGGCAGCCGCCCGCCTGTATTTTTGCGATCCACCTGCGCGCCGAAAATGAATGTTAACAATATTCGTGGACGTATTGACATTGATTTCGGATCATGGTAAAATGTAATCACTCAAGGAAACAGGCGATCACATCAAGAGTTTCCAAGAGTTAGGGAGCCCCGAGAAATACGGAAAGCTTACCCTCAATATCCCGGTCTAAAACCGACTAGGTTTTGTTTGCCAAAGTGAAAAACTTACGGTGGCAAAAGCGAAAGGAAAGCTAGACAAAGGGAAAATAATTGGGGGAAATTGGCTGGAAGGTTACTTGGGGCCCCTATTTTTTAACAAAAAGGACTGCACGGCGCAGTCCTTTTTTGATAGTGGGCTCTTAACCGCTATCTTTTGACCGCGCGAATAATACCTCTGGCTTTAAAATCCCCACGTAGGGCAGGTTGCGATAGCGTTCGTGATGGTCTAAGCCGTATCCGACCACAAAATAATCCGGCAGATTAAACCCCTTATAGCGCAGCGGCAGGTCAATCAGCCGCCGCATGTTGCGGTCGAACAGCACGCAAACTTCGAGGCTGGCGGGCTGGCGGGCGCGCAGGTTGTTCATCAGATAATTGAGCGTCAGCCCGGTATCAATCACGTCTTCCACAAAAATCACGTGCCTGCCGGTCACCGGGCGGTCCAGATCCTTAACCACCCGTACCAGTCCCTGATCGCGCGATTCCTTGGAATAACTCGACACAGCGATAAAGTCGACTTCCAGGGGAATGGTGATTGAGCGCAGCAGGTCGGCCATAAAGCAGATCACCCCCCGCAGCGCCCCCACTAGAATGGGATTCTTGCCGCGATAATCGTGCGAGATCTGCTGGCCTAACTCTGCCACGCGCCGTTGAATTTCTTCAGCGGTTAAAAATACTTGCTGGATGTCATCGGCAAGTTCGTTTTCTTCGCTGTTCATGCTCATTCATCCCAATTTTGGGCCTCAGTGCCAAAGATTTTTTCGGCTTCTTCCACCAGCCCAAACCGCAGCATCATGTTGCGCAGTTCGCGCCGCTTATAGATTTTAATATTGATCTCTGGATAAAGTTCCTTGATGCGCTTCATTTTGCGGTTCTTTTTTAAGGTCAGTTTAGGGCGCAGAGTCGTCAGTTCGATATACAGATTTTGTTGAGGAAGGTAAAAGTCGGGGGTGAAGGCAACGGTCACATTGCCCTGTGCATCCCATTCCAGGGGGAAAGTACGCGGCTCGTACTCCCAGGCGACGCCGTAAAAGTCGAGGATACGGGCAAAAATGGCTTCGATCGGATGTACAAATACAGGTCGAGCTTTTTCTTGATCGGGGCCGGGTCGGGTTGTCTCGTTGGAATCCTTTACTGCTTCGTTGTTCAAGTCGAAAATCCTAGGTTATGGTTCGCAAGATGCCGATTCACTGGTGGGCGCAGGTTTGACGGATATTTTCTTTGCGTCTATTACCGCCGCGCAGATAATTGCCGCGGCTTCTGGGCCGCTCAGGTGGGCTGTGTTAATCATCAGGTCATACAGTTCTGGGTCATCCCAGCGCACGTGGTAGTATCGGCGCAGGTAGCGCCGGCGCGCTTCGTCGCTGGTTTCCACCTGGGCGCGGGCGGTTTCTGTTGACACATTGTTGCGCTTGGCGATGCGCTCAACGCGAATCTCGAATGGCGCGTACAGGCGGACGTGCAGCACCCCCGGCACGCCCCGTAGAATGACCTGCCCGGCCCGCCCAACCAGGATGACATTACCGCTGGCGGCCAGTTCGTGCATCAATTCACGCACCGCCTGGTGATACGCGTGGATTTCTTTTAGCGGCGGGCGCAGGCCGAGCAAATCCAGTTCGTCAATGGTCGCCAGCGCCACTTCGGGCGTGCGCGCGCGCAAAGCCGCCTGGTTGATGACCTCGCGCCACAGCACCCGGTAGCCCAGGCATTCGGCGACGGCGTGGGCGGTTTCGCAGCCCAGGCTCCCCATTTGACGAGAGATGGTAATAGCTTTCATGCCTTCATTATACGTGAAGATGAAATGGGCATAGGCCAGTGGAAATGGTGAATTGGGTGTTTTATCTGAATCTTCAGGCCGCGCGCTGAGAGCTCGCGTGCGGCCTGAGGTGAGAGGATCCCCAGTCAGGCTTTCAGAAGCCGCATTCCGTTCAGAATCACGACCAGTACCGAAAGCTGGTGGATGAGCATCCCGCCGGCCATGTGGACTTCTCCCAACAAGACGCCCGCCAGCAGGGCGCTGACTGTTGCCAGCGCGATCAACACATTCTGGCGGATATTCCGCAGTACTGCCTTCGAAAGGGCGATGGCCTGTGGAATTTTCAGCAGGTCATCGGCCATCAGGGCTACATCGGCGGTTTCGATGGCGATGCTGGTCCCGGCGGTTCCCATGGCCATGCCGATATTCGCGGCTGCCAAAGCCGGAGCGTCGTTAATGCCATCGCCGGCCATGGCAACAATGTGGCCTTCCTGACGGAGCCGCCGGATCATGGCGAGTTTGTCTTCTGGCAAGAGTTCGGCATAGACTTCTGTAATCCCCGCTTCTTGTGCAATGGCGTTAGCGGTGCGGAAATCATCACCGGTGAGCATCACTACGCGCTGTACTCCGTTGCGCCGTAACTGACGGACGGCCTCAGCGGCATTCTCGCGGATGGAGTCGGCAATGCCGAGGATGCCGATGACCGATTGATCTACAGCTACCCATACAGCCGTTTTCCCCGCGCTTTTCAAAACGGCCATGCGCTTTTCTGCGTCCGCCAGTGGGCGCAGGTCCAGGCCAGACAGCAGTTCGTTCGTTCCCACGGCGATCCGGCTGCCCATAAAATGGGCAATCACGCCTTTTCCGGCGGTCATTTCAAAGGAGTCTGGCTCAGGGACCGGCTCGAAGCGCCCGGCTTCCGCCAAAATTGGGCGGGCCAGGGGGTGTTCGGAGTGGCTTTCCGCAATGCCCGCCCAACGCAGCACCTGCCACTGCGATGCGCTCCAGCGGTTGGCGAAATGTCCCCCGGTCACCGGCACGTGCGCGGCGTTTGCCTGCGGCAGTGGTAAAGCTTCTTCAGAGAGAACGATGATGTCGGTCAGGCGAGGGCGGCCCTCGGTCAGCGTGCCGGTTTTGTCGAGCGCCACGGCGCTGATTTTTCCGGCATTTTCCAGGTATTCGCCGCCCTTCATTAGAATGCCCTTTTTGGCCGCACGGCCAATTCCGGCGACAATTGACACGGGGGTGGAGATCACCAGCGCGCCGGGGCAGCCGATTACCAGCAGGGTGAGGGCAAGTTCGATGTCGCGGGAGAGGAGCAGGGTCAGGCCGCTGAGGGCGATGATGGCAGGCGTGTACCAGCGGGCAAACCGTTCAATGAAGCGTTGGGTGGGGGCTTTTTCTTCCTGTGCCTCTTCCACGCGGCGCACAATCCGCGCGAGGGTGGTATCGGCGCCTGCGCCCGTTACCTGCACTTTCAGCATCCCGTTCTGGTTGATGGTCCCGGCAAAGACAGAACTGCCAGGAGTTTTTTCTTCAGAGATTGGCTCGCCGGTAATGGCGCTTTCATCTACCGCTGACCGGCCCTCAGTTACGACCCCATCAACAGGGATTTTAGCACCGGGTTTAATCAATACCATTTCGCCTACCCGCACGGCTTCAGGCGCGACCTCCACCTGCCGCCCATCTCTCAGCACCAGGGCCGTGGTAGGCGCTAAGTCAAGCAGTTCGCCTAACACTTTGCGCGTCTGGCTGAGAGTTCGGGCCTCGAGATACGCGCCAAAAATGAACAAAAAGGTGACTGCCGCCGCCTCCCAATACTCGCCAATTGCCAATGCGCCGATAAAGGCAATGCTCACCAATAATTCGATGCTGAAGGCCCGGTTACGCAGGTTATTCCAGGCGCGCGCGGCAATGTCGGACCCTGCCGCGATGGCCGCAGTCAACAACATGCTATCGGCAGGTCCCGCCGACCCGCCCCCGTAGCGGGCCGCCAGCGAGAGGAGGATCAGCCCGCCGCTCAGGAGCGTGAGAATCTGCCTGCGCTGCCTGGGATTCCGAAGCCAGTTCTTAATTCTTACCAGAGATTGCATGGTTTCCTCTCATGGCTTTTCCAATGGTGTAAGGCGGGTTGCAGCCCGCCATGACACCATTGGAAATACTAATTTTGCTAGAAGGCGGAAACGCGGGCTTCGTAACCCACTGCGCGGATGGCTTTTTCCAGGTCAGCGCCGCTCACCTGTTCGGGGTCGTGCTGAACCTCAATACGCCCAGTGTTGAAGAATACTTTGGCCTCTTCGACGCCGTTGACGGCCTTCAATGCTTTCTCGATCTTGGCGATGCAAGAGGGGCAGGTCAGTTCTTTACTGCGTAGGATGGTTTTCATTGGGTTACTCCTTTTTTATCCTCAATTTCACCATCAGGATACTGCCTGCCGGCAGTTCTTTCCATGATCCAGATCAGTTAACTGCGCATCATTCTTCCCCAACCAATGCTTGCAGCTTGGCCTGGTCTACAATCGCTACCCACTGCCGCCCGCTGGCGATCAGCCCGCCGGCCTGGAATTGGCTCATCACCCGGCTCACCGTTTCTGGGGTGGAGGCGGTCATATCCGCTAGATCTTCCCGCGAGAGAGGAACGTCAATTAACAGACCTTCTTCTTGCCGGCGGCCAAGTTTTGCGCCCAGTTTTAACAGGGTACAGGCAATGCGCCGCTCGACTGGCAGCGAACTGAGGTGCAGCACCCGCTGGTTGGCAGACTGAAGGCGCTCTCCCAGGATGGCGAGGGTTTTTAGGGCCAGCTCAGGGTGCTGGTCCAGCACGTGCTGGAAGGCTGTCGAACGGATGCTGAGAATGCAGGCCGGGGTGACGGCCTGGGCGCTGTCGAGATAGGTCGCCGGTTTGAGAGGCGCCAGGCTGCCGAAAAACTCGCCAGGGGCCAGAATGTCCAGCAGGATGTTATTCCCCGTCGCCGCGTGTTGGAGTAGCTTGACCTTGCCTTCCGCAACTACAAATAACCGCTCGGCGGGACTGCCAGCGGTATAAATGACCTCTCCGGGCTGGTAGCCTGCCTCGACAAAGAGCGCGTTGACTGCTTCTAATGCTTTTGGCGACAACCCGGCAAAAAAAGGCAGCCGGCTGAGGATGCGCAGCCGCAGTTCAATACTGCAAAAGTCCGGCTCAGTCGAAATGGTCTGGACTGGGGATTTTCTACGTGCTTTCGTCATAACTGATTCCTAGCCTCCCCTTTGGTTATATCACTTTTGCTGTGGGCCGGTCTTTGCTGCAGGTCAAAGGAACAAGGTACAAGAAGTTGAAAAGCATAACAAAGAATAATAAGATCGAAAAAGAGCGAATTATTCTCGATGTCCGGAGGCTTTGCCATGGAATTCGACCTGCAAGATTACCTGTTCGACCTGCGCGGCTACATCATTCTCGAAAATGCGGTTTCGCCAGACCTGGTGAACCGCCTGAATCAGGCGATTGACCCCTATCTGGATATGGAATATCTGGAGTGGCGCGGCAACGTGCAGCGCCTTGATAACAACGGCGCGGCAGGGATGGAACTGCAAAATATTGTTGAAGCTGGAGGGCCATTCGAGGAATTAATTGATCACCCGGCCTGGGTAGGCCGCCTGCGCCGTTACTGCGGAGAACACGAAACCTACGTGGAAGGGCTGTTCATAGACGAATGCTTTGCTTCTATTCGCCGGTCGGGCGGGTATTTTCCGGTTCACTCGGGGGGATTCGACGCCGTGATTCGCAACCAATACCGCTTTATCAACGGCAAATTCCGCTGTGGACAGGTTAACATTCTGCTGGCGCTGACGGACATTGGCCCAGGGGACGGCGCGACTATGATTATCCCCGGCAGTCACAAATCCAATATTCCCCATCCTCATGACATTCGCGATTGGGCCAACCTTCCAAAAATGGATACCCTGGAGGGGGCGATCGAAGTTTATCTGAAGAAGGGCGATGCACTCCTGTTTGTGGATGCGCTGGCGCACGGTTCAGCCACGCGCACCAACCCGGGCGAGCGCCGCGTGGTGATTTACCGTTATGGCCCTATCTGGGGGGTGACCCGCTACGGGTACGTATACTCGCAAGAACTGCTCGACCGGTTGACTCCGGCGCGCCGCAAAATCTTACAGCCGATTCCGCCGCGCCTGCCGGTGGCGAAGGGCGTCGCAAGCGGATAAAAGCCATGCCCTCGAAGTCTCCACTGGCTTGCGGCGTAAAGCCGTTGGGGTAATGAACTGAGGTGATCGGCAGACGCCAGCACGGGGGTAGAGAAGCTAACCCCTGGTATAATGGCTGCTGTGATGACTCACCTTACCTGATGAAAAGGAACATGCAATGCTGATCGAACCGGGCAGCAAACTTGTGATGATTGGCGACTCTATCACCGACTGTGGGCGAGCCAGGCCGGTGGGCGAGGGCTTATTCGACGCTTTAGGCAAGGGCTACGTCAGCCTGGTGGATGCGCACCTTCAGGCCAGTGCGCCAGAAGGGCGCATCCGGGTGGTCAATATGGGGGTGTCTGGCAATACTGTGCGCGACCTGGAAGCCCGCTGGCAAACGGATGTACTGGACCTGGCTCCCGATTGGCTGTCGGTCATGATTGGGATCAACGACGTGTGGCGGCAGTTCGACACACCTTATCAGACGGAGTGGGCAGTGCCTCTGGAAGTCTACGCTCCAACCCTGAGGCGGCTGGTCGAACAGACCCGGCCTCGCCTGAAGGGGCTGGTGTTAATGACCCCGTACTTTATCGAGCCTAACCAGAATGATCCTATGCGGGCGCGCATGGACCAATACGGTGCGATTGTCCGAGAGGTGGCGGAACAGTACGGCGCGGTGTTGGTTGATACCCAGGCCGCCTTTGACCGGGTCTTGGGCTGTCTGCACCCGATGGCCCTGGCATGGGACCGCGTTCACCCCAATCTTGCCGGGCATATGGTAATTGCCCGCGCCTTCTTGAAAGCGATTGGCGCGCTTTAAGATGGCGGCCAGGGTTTTCGGGCATCAGCCGGAAACTCTGGGGCCTAGGGCTTGCCAGAATTCTCTCATGACCTCTTGCCAGCGGGCCTCTCCGCTGGCAATTTCATCTAACTGCGATTCCATCCGCGCCGTGAAGTGATAGTCAAACACGTCCTCGAAGCGCTGTACCAAGAAATCCAACACCTGCCGGCCAACTTCGGTGGATTCTAAAGTTCTGGTCTTTCCGCGCTGGGCGGTTACATAGGCGCGTTCCAAGAGGGTATCTACGATACCGGCATAAGTGGAGGGCCGCCCCAGGCCGCGCCTTTCCAGCTCGCGGATCAGACTGGCCTGGGTGTAGCGCCGGGGCGGTTCGGTGAAGTGCTTTTCGGGCAGGAACCGGATAAAGCGCAGGCTGTCGCCGAGCTGGAGTTCAGGCAGTGTATTTTCTTTTTCTCGTTCCTCTTCGTCCACCTGATAGACCGCCAGGAAGCCGGGGTCGAGCAACACCCGGCCGATAGTACGAAACAAGTAGACTTGGCCGGACTGGCCCCGGGCTGGAATATCCACAAGGGTAACGGCGTAGAGCGCTGGCTTCATCTGCGAGGCGATGAAGCGCCGCCAGATGATTTCATAAAGCGCGGCCTGATCGGGCGAGAGATTTTCGCGCAGGCCTTTGGGGGTGCGTTCTGGCCCGGTCGGGCGGATGGCCTCATGGGCTTCTTGGGCGTTGGCGGTTTTGGTTTTATAGATGGGCGGGCGCTCTGGCAGGCCGTGGGGGAAAAATTTGTGGATCACCTCGCGGGCGGCCTGCTGGGCTTCGGGAGCTACGCTCACCGAATCGGTGCGCATATACGTGATCAGCCCCACGTGCTGGCTGTCAATGCTGACCCCTTCAAACAACTCTTGGGCCACCTTCATCGTCTTTTTAGGGTTCCAGCCCAGGCGGGCCGAGGCGGCTTGCTGAAGGGTGCTGGTGGTAAAGGGTGGGTACGGGTAGCGTTTTTCCTGGCGGCGCTCTACCTTGCCAACTGCCCAGGCGGCCCCCTGCAAATCTGCCATGATGGCGGTGGTTTCGGCCTGAGTCAGGCGGTGCTGGGGGGTGAGGCGCTCGTCCTGCCCTCGATCTTGCGGATGGGGGGCCTTCTCGGACTGGGCGGGCGCGTCTTTTACATACCGCGCCCTGAACTTCTGTTGGGCGGCCTGTAGTTCCACATCCAGGGTCCAGTATTCTTCTGGCTTAAAGGCTTCGATCTCGCGGTCGCGTTCGACTACCAGGCGCAGAGCCACCGACTGCACCCGCCCTGCGGAAAGGGCGGGAGGCTTTTTTCCGCCCACCCAGGGCCGCTTGATCTGCTTCCATAACAGCGGGCTGACTTTGTAGCCTACCAGACGGTCTAACACCCGGCGGGCCTGCTGGGCATCTACCAGGCGCAGGTCAATGGCGCGGGGGGCCGCCAGGCCCGCCCGCACCGCCGCGGGCGTGATCTCGTGGAAGACGGCGCGCAGAACCTTTTTCCCTTTTAGCTCTTTTTTCAGTGCTTCAGTAATGTGCCATGCGATGGCCTCGCCTTCGCGGTCTGGGTCAGATGCGAGGATGACGGTATCGGCGCGTTCCAGCGCTGCCCGCAGGGCTTGGATGGCCTTGCGGTTGGTGATCAGGTAATGGGGCTTGAAGTTCGCCTCAATGTCCACGCCCAGGTCTTTGGCCGGCAGGTCGCGGACATGCCCAAAGCTGGCCTTGACCGTGTGTCCCGGCCCGGCGTAGGACTGGATGGCTTTGGCTTTGGTTGGCGACTCTACAATGATGAGGGTGGTCACTTTTTCCGCGCAAAGAACACAATCAGAAACAGTCCGCAGGCTCCCAGCCCGGCCAGGATGAACCATACGATGGCGGCACCGGGGTTTTGGGCGGTAGGCTGTCCGGCGGTAGTAGGGGCGGCGTCTGTCTGCGAGGGGGCCAGGGAAGGCGTGGCGGTCGGCGGCGCGGGGGTGCGGGTGGCGGTCGGGGTGGCCGTAGGCGGGCCGGGCGTGAAGGTAGCCGTGGCGGGCGGGGTCACCTGCAGGAGCAGTTTTTGATCGGGCCGGATGATGGAAGTTTCGTTTAACCCGTTCCAGGCCATCAGGTCGGCCAGGCTGATCTCGTAGAGGTCGGCGATCCACGAGAGGGTTTCGCCGCTGCGCACGGTGTGATAGTACCTGCCGTCGCTCTCTGGGGTGAGTTTTTGGATGGGGCTGAGCGGCTTGGGCGTGGGGCTGGGCGTCACCTGGCTGGGCCGGATGAGCAGTTTTTGCCCAATTTGCAAGGGCCAGTCAATCTGAAGGCCGTTGAGGGCCAGGATCACATCAATGGCAACGCCATAGGCCTGAGCGATCGTGCTGAGGGTTTGGTAAGAGGCAACGGTGTGAACGATTTTACCATCTGGGTCAGGCGTGCTGACCAGGATCATCCCGACCGGGGTGGGTGTGGCATATCCGGCGGTATTTTCACTGGGGATGAAGAGTTTTTGGCCGATCTGGAGTTTGGTATCGCGCGAGATGTTATTCCAGGTCTCAATGTCTTTAATGGTGATCTTATAGGCGATGGCAATGGACCAGAAAGACTGACCGGCTTCGACGACGTGAAAGATTTTGCCGTCGGCATCGGGGGTGGCAATTTTTACCGGGACGATGATGCCGTACCCGCCTCCAGCGCGCCCGCCATCCGTTGAGCCGCCCCCTTCTGGGGTGACGAACCCCGCTGGTGGACGGTACTCGCCGCAAGATTTATTGGCCGTGTAGGCGGCCTGTAAAACGTAATAGGTTAGGCCGTTGGCCGATTTGGCGACGCCCGCGCCCACGTGACAATAGGCCGGGTTGACGGCCGGGATCATGTGTGAGGCATCGGACCAGACCTGCATAATCTCGTCAATGGTCTGGTTGCCCACCGCGAAGTTCTCTGTGGCCCAAACTTTGGCCCCGCCGCCGTAGCCCGCGGCGGCCAGGCGGCCCGAAACATCACCGATGTGCCAGGACATCTGATTGGCCGCCATGATCTCGGCGGTGGCCTGAGCGACGGCGTCGATGATGGGATCTTCGATCAGGGCGGGCAGGCCATAGGATACGCGCAGGGTGTTCATGGCGATGATGAGGTCGTAGGCCGTCACCTCAGATTGGGTGGGTGGGCGGTACGCCCGCGCCTGCGCTGGCGGCTGGATGAACGCGGCCAGCAGCGCAAATACGAGAAGGCATCGAAGGAAGATTTTTGGCTGCACAGGGTTATTATAACGGGATTTTCGGCCAGAACCTTTTTGAAACTGGATCATCGGCAGTAATGAAAAAAACAATTCGAAACAATTCGGAACAAATACGGCGCGGGGCAAGGAAGGGGGAGTGAATCGCTTCGATGGGTAAGGTATTAAGGTGCGGGTGGCGTCCGGCGTGGGCCGGTGGATAGATTGAGTATACGGGAAAGGGTGTGCAAGGGGCGGCGGCAAAATGCGCAAGAAGAGTGGTGCGCGCGGGTAGTTCTGAAACAGGGGCAAGAAGCGGGGTGATTTCGGGATTCGGGGTTAGATTGCTTCGCATAGCCAAAAAATAGATCCATCGGCGGCGTTTCCCGATTCGCGCTATACTATATCGAGAAGGATTGATCCAGTTTCCCCTGGATAAGGTGCAGGATAGGATGCCTCAAGACCTGGAAAAGAGCGTGATCTGTATCTACAACCAGTTGGGCAACATTGTCGGGACGGGGTTTTTCGTCACCGATACCATGGCTGTGACCTGCGCGCACGTGATCAACAGCGCGCAAGCGGGGCCGGGCGGGTTGGTTAACGCGCGCTACTGTCAGGACGCGCCCGACAAGAAATACCTGGCCCTGGTGATGGCTGAGTATTGGTCTCCGGCGGAGAAGGACGATATTGCCTTTTTGAAGTTCAACGTCCAACCTGCAGGGTCAGAGCCGGCGTGGTTAGGGCATTCGCGCCAGTCGGGGGGGCATCCATACGCTGCATTTGGCTTTCCAAAGGGCGACATTGCCGAAGGGCGTTGGGCGCGTGACGTGATCGGCGGTCATCTGGAAAAGCAGGGCGGGGGGAAGCTACTGCAACTGCGGGGCGATGAGATTGAACACGGCATGAGCGGCGCTCCGGTGTTGGATGTACAGATCAACCGGGTGGTGGGCATGGTGGCGCGCGGCAAAGATACGCAACATGCCCAACTGGCCTATGCCATCCCGGCGGAGACGCTACAGTGGTACTGCCGCGAACTGAGGTTGGATGACCAGCGGCTGTTCGACATTCTGCAAAAGCACTTCCCTGAAAAGCTTCTTGCCAACCCCGACCAACTAGATGCGGTGCTGGAAGATTATGCCGCGCACGTGGAAAAACTCTACGAGTGGAAGGAACTACATAACTTCTTTGACCGCACCGTGCAGTTGTACGACCAGTATGAGCGCGAAATCCAGCACGCCCGGCGCGACCCGGCGGCCTCCACGCGGGCCATCCGCAATAGTTGGTATCCGATTTCTGAGTGGTTGACCTCGATGGTGGTGTGGGCTTCTGAAAAGATGCGGTTAATTGATGAGAGGTTGGTGATCAGCGCGGATGGGACGGTGATGAGAGGACCTCGCTGGGCTTTGAAGATCGAAGACCTGCGCAAATCTATTCACAACCACCTGGAATTGGGGAAAAAGCAGGAAGATGAAGCCCGTAATGCGGGAATTTTTCGCCGTATTCGGACGAGCCGGCTGTTGGATGAAAACTGGTTCGATGAATTGGAAGAATTGAGCAGTAACCTGCGCTCCCTCGCGCTGCAGAACATGCACGTCGCCGACAGTCAATTACGGGAGACGGCGACCCACCTTTACGATATTTCCAAAGAGACCTTTCGGGGGAAGGCATGAACCGATTTGAAGCAATCCGCGCCAGACATCAGGAATTGTTGGCGGTACAGCCCAACCCGCCGGATGATTTCAACGATCAAATCAGCAGGTTTATTGAGGAAATCCGGGCGGCGGGGCGGGTGGTTTACCCGCCGCAGGAGCGGACGCAACTGCGCGAGTTTATCCGCTATTGGGCCACGATTCTGTATGAGCGCGACAGCAGTCGGGGGTATCAGGTGCTGGAACTGGATGCATACGCTGGCCCGCCGGTGCGGAGGTACTCTGGACTGCTGGTTCTGGCGGCGGCGCTGGCGGTTGTTGCCTTTACGGCGGGGTTCCTGTTCTTTGCCAGCCGGATTAATCTTCCTGGCTTTGCTATTCAGCCGACCGATACGCCTGACGCCAGCCCGAATGTCACGGTAGTCGTGGTGATTACCCATACAGCCGTACCCCCTTCACTAACGCCCACCCGTATATCAACACCTACGCCAACGCCAAGCCCAACTGCCGCCTTTCTGGGCACCGATACGCCCGCGGTGGAAGTTTCAACCGGGCTGGTGGCGATAGCTGTGCCGCAAAATGGAGACGTGGTGCCGCCAGAACTGGATTTTGCGGGCAGTTACAGTAACCTGACGGAAGGCTGGTCGATTCATGTGATTTTGCAGCCGCTTTCGGGCGGGGGGAAGTTCGTTCCGCTGAAAGAATATTTTAACGTCCCGGCGGATGCGCGTTCCGGCGACTGGCGCATCCACGCTAATTTGGGCGAGCAGTTCAATATCGCTGAGCCTGATACTTATATTGCCACGATTGCCCTGGCGAATACGGCCGCGCTGCGCGAGGAATTGGTTCGGGCCGCCGCAACCGGCACGGCGGCGCTGCCAAAGGGCGTTTTAGAACTGGCCGACCGGCCCATTACCTTCCGGCGCAAAGCCTACCTGCACATTCGGGAAGCGCGGATTGTGTTCTCGAAGCACCTGGAAGACGCGCGAACCACCGAAATTTACTCCGCGCGGTTAGATGGTAGTGACGTGCGCCAGATGACGTTTACAGCCGATTTTACCGAACTGGAGCCGGCCCTCTCGCCGGATGGGAAGCAGATCGCGTTTGTGGGCGTGCGCGCCACGGCGCCCAACAGTCAGGATCGGATGCAGGGCATTTGGGTGATGGACAGCAATGGGCAGAACCGCCGGGCGTTGGTCGAAGAGCGTAACCGCGTCTTTGAGGAGCCGGCCTGGTCGCCGGATGGCCGGTATATTGCCTTCTCTGCCAGCAATGTAACCGCGGGCCGGGCGGCGCAGTGGAATTTGTATCTCTATGACTTGGTGGAAGATGATCTCACCCTGCTGACGGATGGCGATCAGGGAGGGCGCTACCCTTCCTGGATGCCCGACAGCCAACGGATCGTTTTTTATCAAAATTTTGGCATCAGCCAGGTTCATATTGATTTTCCGGGCAAGTACGAGGTTCTGGTGAACACCCGGCTGGACGAAACGCAGCCGAGCGTTTCGAGAGACGGCAAGAAAATCGCATTTATCGGCTACTTTGCTCCGCAGGACCCGCACGAGGTGTATCTTCTGGACACAGCCAGCGGCAAAGTGAGCAAACTGACAAATGAAGCCTACTTTATCCTGCCGCAGTGGTTTCCAGACGACTCGGCGCTGTTGGTGCAGGCGATCCGGTTTCAGCAGACGTTTGATTTTTATATCCTGCGCCTGCCTGAAGCCAGGCCGGTGATTTTAAACCCGATGTTAAGCGGCGGGGTGACGGCGGATATTGGGCTGATGGACGCATATCTGGAATTACCAGAGCGATAGTCGAAATACAGCGGCCCGCGCAGATGCGCGGGCCGCTATAACGATCAAAGTGTTACAGCCGGATCAGGGCCGGTCGATGGTGAAGAGCGGGGAAGTCCAGGTTTCCCAATGGGCGGGGTTGTTCGGGTCGCCCAGGGGTTTGAGGGCCTTGATGACCACGTAATACTGCCCATCGGGGACCACCCGCATGGTGTTGCCGGCCATGGTTGTGCCGTTGAAGACGAATTCCCAGATGTTATTTGAGGCGGCGTTGCGCGGGACGTAGTCTTCGTGGAAGGCACGGTAGTACGGGATGGTGCGGCCCTTGGCGTCGACCTTGAAGACCTCGCCGGTTATCGAGCGCACCTGATGCGAGAGCTGTACCCAGAAGAGCGGCACGTCACCATCCACGAGGGTATAAACCGGGTTCTCGGGGATCTCGATGCCCACGATCATGCCGTCTTTCAAAAGCCAGGGCAGGCCGTAGGGGTTGAGAAGCATGGGCGAGATGGCCTGGTAGTCGCCGGAGAAGCCCGCATACGGGACGCTGTACAGTCCATCGCCGTTGACCTGATCGAAGATGATGTAGCCGCCGAACTGGCGCATGCTCGAAGCCGGCCGGGTGATGGTGACATTCACGGTCGCCTTGCCCAGCGGAGGCACATCCACCTGAGCGGCGCTAAAGCTCACGGTTGCGAAGCTGGCATAGGTTCCCCAGGTGAAGTACATGCTGCCGGCGCTGTTGGGGCCGGTGGCGAGGGCGGGAACATGCAGGACTTCGAACTTCTGCCACTCGGTCGAGGTGTTCTTGATCGTCAGGGTCTGCGTGACGGAGCCGGATTCGATCTCACCGAGGGAGAGCTTGGCCGGTTCGATGAAGGTTTTCGCCAGGATGGCGCTGTCTATGTCGAGCATACCGGCGCCCTGGCGGTGGACGAACTCCAGGAAGCCCAGGGCTGGGTTGCCGGACCAGTTCTTGGGGTCGGCACTGTTGAGGAGCAGAGTGCGGACGGTGTTGGGGTTCACATCGGGGCGGGCCTGGAGCAGCAGAGCCACCGCGCCAGCGACGTGCGGCGAGGACATGGACGTGCCGCTGATGATTTCATAGCCACCCAATTCCAACGGGTAGGTAGAGCGGATCAGGCCGCCGGGCGCGCCGATATCGGGCTTGAGGGTGAGGTCGGGGGCGAGACCGTAGGAGCTGAAGGACGAGATCAGCCCGCCAGTTGGGTTCTGGGCGTTGATGCGCACATCGGTGAATTCCAGAGTGACGGTCTCACCAGCGTTGAGCAGTGCGCGGATCGCCATGCCGTCGGCCTGGGAGATGCCCACACCGAAGACACCCAAGTCGGTAACGCCGCCGCCAGCGAAGAGGCCGGTGACATTGTTGTAGATGACCACGCCGGTCGCGCCAGCGCCAACCGCGCGCGCGTACTTTTCATTGAAAGTGCAGGTACCGCGCTCGATCAGGGCCGTCTTGCCGGTCACGTCTGGATAATTTGCCTGGGTCAAGCAGCCGTTCCCGCCTACAAACACTACCGGGTCGGAGACGCCGCTGGTGGGGGCGGGGGTCGTGTTGGCGAGAGCCAGGTAAGGAACCTGCCTGCCGCCGGGGAGCACGTTGAAGGTCAGGGCTGAGACGTGGCTGTTATCAAACGAAGCAACGCCGATGACCTTCTTGCCGAGGCCGGGAGCGCCCGCGGCGAAGGGGCCATTTGCGCCGCTGTTGCCGATGGACGCCACCACTACCATACCCTTGGTGACCAGGCGGTCACTGGCCTGGGCGGTGGGGTACTGGGGCCAGGTGAAGGCCGAGCCGATGCTCATGTTCAGCACGTCCATGCCGTCGGCCAGGGCGCGCTCCATTGCGGCGATCATAATATCGGATTCGGTCGAGCCTGTGCAGCCAAAGACGCGGTACGCGCCAAAGGTGACTTCGGGAGCTACGCCCTTGATCGCGCCGTTGGCGCCGATGATGCCAGCGACGTGCGTGCCGTGACCATTGCAGTCATCGGGGATTGGATCGGGCGAGGGGATGGGGTTGTAAGATGGGTCGCCGGGGTTGGCGTTGTAGTCATCACCGACGAAATCCCAACCCATTTCTACGCGACAACCGGGGCCGAAGCAGCCGCCCAGGTCGGGGTGGTCGAAATCAATGCCCGTGTCCATCACCGCTACTTTAATGCCTTTGCCGGTAAAGCCCAATTCGTTCTGGACGATGTCGGCGCCGGTCATTTGTAGGGCGGTTTCCAGTTCAGGCAGGTTTGGCGATTGGTTGGGGGGAATCTGGAACTGGATCACCGGGTAGATGGCCTTCACGCCGGGCAGGCGGGCCAGGCGGTTAACGTCGGTGGCAGAAGCATCAATTGAAATGCCATTCCAAAGCGTATCAAATGCGAACCGCTCGGTGAAGGGGATGCCCGCCCGCCGGGCGGCGGCGCGGAAATCACTTTTCTCTTTCGCCACGCGGACTGCAGACCCTCCATCTGCGAGCGGGTTCGAGGCGAATTCGATAAACCATAAGCGGTGGCCTTCTGGGGCCAGCGTGGTGGCATCAACCACAGGCGTGGGGGCCTCATCCAGCGGTCCCTCTTCCTGTGCGGCCACGGGTACAGCAATATTGGCGGCCAACAAAATCAGGATTGCCAATATCCCAAAAAACCGTTTCATCGTCTATTTCCTCCTCTGTCATAGTTCCATTGGGTGCTGAGTATCGAAAGCAAACGATTCTCCTGATGGTTGGTGGTTTCCTCCTTGTGTGTGCGCAGGATTGAGCTTGAAACGTCTCAACAGGAACGACCAGGAAAAAACCTGGCACGATGAGACCGAGCGAGAGGGGGAAATAGAAACAAACAGGTCATAGGCAACCCTAACCGATTCCCCCTCCGATTGCCTGACTGGGAAATGTACTGGCCTGGTTTTCCTCCTTCAACGCTGATACCGTGTGCTGCCTTGCCTTATAAAAAGAACGTTGAAAGATTTAAAACCTTCAGTATAACATGGACATTATTGATTATATAAAGGCCGCATAAATTGTCAAGTAATTGTAAGTCTAAAAAAGTACCATTAAGCTTCTACCAGCCAGACGGCCATCTGACCGGGCGCGCGGTTATCCCAGGCGTAATAGGGGATGAACGTGGCTTCACAGGGCGCGGCGGCGGGCGGCTGTGGGCGGTAGAGCGTTCCCTGCCAGTCTTCCGCGTCGACGACCTGAAGCGTGCCGCGCAGGACCGTCACGCCGCCCAAGAGGTCTGGCTCAAAGTGAGGGGTGAAGCGGGCATCGCGGGGGAGGCGCGCGCGTTGGAGTGGAAAGGCGTTATCCGCCTGTTCGAGGCAGTACACCAGCGGGCCGCGCCGCAGAGCAACTTTGCCAGAGTCGGCGCGCACGTCTGGGTGGGCATAGATGCGCTCAACCGGCATTTCCAGGGTCAGCTCAACCGCGTCGCCGGGGGTCCAGACGCGCTGGATCACCAGGTAGCCGTTTTCAACGTGGGTGTTGATGGCGGTGCGCTCGCCCAAAACGCGCACATCTTGCTTCTGACACCAGCCGGGAATGCGCAGACGTAGGGCAAATTCGGCGGGGGCGGCCAGGTCGAGTTCGAAGGTTACTTTGCCATCCCAGGGGTAGGCCGTGTTTTGAGTCAGGATGATGGCCTGACCGCCGATATCGAAGCGCCCGCTGCCCTGCACGTAGAGGTGTACGGCGATTTCACGATCGTTGTACGAGTAGACGTACTGGCCGAGCGAGGCCAGCAGGCGGGCGATGTTGGGCGGGCAACAGGCGCAGTCGAACCAGGGCTGGCGGTGGTGATTGCCCAGGCTGGCAAGGGGGTTTTCATAGAAGAAACGCTCGCCATCCAACGAGATGCCGCTGAGCGCGCCGTTATAGAGGGCGGTTTCCATCACGTCGGCGTATTTGCGATCACAGCGGTATTGGAGCATTCGGTGGGCCCAGAATACCAGGCCAACGGCGGCACAGGTTTCGGCGTAGGCGGTTTCATTGGGCAGGTCGTAAGGCTCGGTGAAGCCCTCGTTGTGACGCGACGGGCCGATTCCACCGGTGAGATAGAGTTTGTGGAGGGTCAGATCGGCCCACAGGCGCTCGCAGGCGGCTAACAGGCCGGGGTCGCCCGTTTCGCCGGCCAGGTCGGCCATGGCAGAGTAGAGGTACATGGCGCGCACCGCGTGACCAACTACTTCGGTCTGCTCGCGCACGGGGACGTGCGACTGGTTGTAAGCATAGGTTTTGGCCCAGAATTTGGCCGGGTCCTCGCCGCGCGCGATGGCTTCCAGGTCGTAGTAATGGGGCTGACGACCGCGCTCATCTACAAAATACTGGGCGAGAGCCAGGTAGCGCGGTTCGTTGGTGACGTGGTAGAGCTTGACCAGGGCCAGTTCGATCTCTTCGTGGCCGGGGTAGCCGCGCTTCTGACCGGGGCCGGTCCCAAAGACCTGACCGATGTAGTCGGCATAGCGGCAGACGACATCTAATAGGGTGCGCTTGCCGGTAGCCTGGAAGTGGGCTACGGCGGCTTCGATCATGTGACCGGCGCAGTAGAGTTCGTGCTGGTCGCGCAGGTTCGTCCAGCGCTTTTCTGGCTCGACCTGGGTAAAGTGGGTGTTCAGGTAGCCATCGGGCTGTTGGGCCGAGGCGATCAGCGCGATGGTGTCATCGAGCAGGTTTTCCAAGTCGGGGTCGGGCTGGGTGGCAAGGCTGTAGCTGGCGGCTTCGATCCATTTGGCAACGTCGGAATCCCAAAAGATGTGGGGGACGGGCTGCATGCCTGGCTTCCACTGTAGTTTAAAGGCGTCAATGCGCCCGGTGTCTTTGCAAGCCTGGTACTCAATGCCCAGGGTGCGCTCGGTGTTGGTGCGCTGGCGCGGCGCCCAAAAAACGTCTTCGATACGAACCGCCGTGAAGGGCAACGGGGTGAGCAAACGAGAGGTTTGAGAGGTGGTCATGGGGTTAGCTCCAGAGAAAGGCCGCCACTGGTGGAAAGGGGGTATGGGATGGAATCTGGGCGAGGGGCGGCTGAGGTATGGAAATAATTATACAGCAGGGGAAAACGGGCTGACCTGAGAACGATTCAGGTTTTTTCGCGAGCGACTTTCTCTTCTTCGCGGAGTCTGGCATCTTCGGCGATGTCGGGGTCGGCTACGACTGCTCCGCCGCGCACCGTCGCGCCGACGACAACGGCGGCGCTGATAAGCACCAGGTTCTTGATGATGTACTGGCCTTCCAGCGTGGGCGCGTAGGGGATGCGGGTGAATACCGCTTCTGGGAACAGGAAAATGGGGGTGATCGTACCGGCCATTTGCAGGAGGAGCAATAGGATGGTAATGCGCATCCATACGCCGGTGATCATTCCCAGGCCGATGAGACATTCCCAGGCGGCTAAGATGAGGTTGGCGGTGGATGGAGATATCAGCCCGAAGCTGAGGATGTGGATGGTATTCCCTGCCAGTTCCTGGGCGGGACTGAGGCCGGGGAAGAATTTGAGCGCGCCAAACCAAAAGAACACGATTCCCAGGCTGAGGCGCAGGAGCAGCACCCCGTAGCGCGCCATCCAGCGGGTGATCTGGGCGTCCATACGTTTGAAGAGATCGTTGATATTATTCATCGGTGATGATTGTATGCGCTCATTAAGAGGTTGTCAATTAACATGGCCCACTATTTTCTGCGGCCGGTATACAATTCAATAACTCTCTCGATCAAAGGAATTTCCCATGACCTTTGCATTTAAACCCGATTATGAGCAAACGCGCCAGCGCATTGAGGCTTTTTGGGAAAATGACGTGCTGGATCGCCCGGTAGTGATGATTCCGGTTCCCAAGCCGTTGGAAGAGTGGGTGGACCTGCCGGTCTCGAAGCACGCCTCGCCGGAAGACCGCTGGATGGACGCGCAGTACCAGGCCGAGAGTGCCCTGGCGTGGATGAGCAATACCCTGTTCCTGGGCGACGCTCTGCCGATTGCCTACCCTAACCTGGGGCCTGAAGTCTTTTCGGGCTTTTATGGATGTACCCTGCACTTTGGCGATTATGGGACCAGTTGGAGCGACCCCTGTCTGGAGGACTGGTCGAAGGCGGATGAACTGCGCCTGAATTGGGATAGTGTTTATATGAAGAAACTGGTGGAGATGACCGATGTTCTGCTGGAAGTGGGCCGCGATAAGTTTATCGTTGGCATGACCGACTGGCATCCCGGCGGCGACGCGCTGGCGGCCTTCCGCGACCCGGCTGAACTGGCAATGGATTTGAAGCTCCATAAGGAAGAGGTGAAAAAGCTGCTCAAGCGGGTGGAGGCCGATTACTTTGCGGTGTACGATTTCTTTTATCATAAACTGCGGGCCGCCGGGCAGCCTATCACTTCGTGGACGCCCCTGGTCAGCGAGGGGAAGTATTACATCCCCTCGAACGATTTCTCCATTATGATTTCCAAGCAGTTATACGATGAAGTGTTTTTGCCCGGCCTGATTAACGAAATTCGCTTTTATGATCGCTCCATCTATCACCTCGATGGCCCCGGCGCGCTGAGGCATCTCGACTCGATTCTGGCGATCAAAGAACTGAATGCGCTCCAGTGGGTTCCGGGCGCGGGTAATGAGGGGTTTACCAAATGGATCCACGTGTATCAGAAGGTGCAGGCGGCAGGCAAAGGCATTCAGGTGAACTGCACGGTGGATGAGGTGGCGGACGTGATGAAGTACGTCAGCCCTAAAGGGTTGTTTATGCAGGTGAGCGGGGTGGTAGACGAAGACACGGCTCATAACATTCTGCGAGAAATGGAGCGGTGGGTCAGGAATCATTGATAGTCTTTCCTGGCGGCAAGGCCCCCCACAACTTGAATCACGCCCTGTCACTGCACTTCGATTGTGTCTGCTGGCCCCTCGTGATAAAATTGAGATGAATATTGTCTTAATCATCACAAATGAAACGATTTAAGGAGGGCGTGCGATGGCGCAGACCAAAAGCGTGATTACGTGTGACCTGGAAGGGCGGATTGAAACTTTTAATCAGGGCGCTGAGGCGATCTTTGGGTATCGGGCTGAGGAAACCGTTGGCAAGAAGCGGGTGTCGCTGTTCTCGCCGGGGTTGATCGTGCTGGCGCACGTGCAAAACTGGCTGAAGACGGCGCGCGAACAGGGCGAATATACCGGGACGACGGTATTTGTGCGGCGCGATGGCAGTTTGTTTTCTGCGGATATTCGCATCACCCCGACCTTTCGCAACGGGCGGCAGATTGGCTACTGCGGCGTGACGACGCCCCGCCCGGATATCCCGGTGGCGCAGGCGATGCCGCGCGTTTCGCTGGCGACGCGCCTGTTTGCGTGGATGGTGATCACCCGCGCTCCGTTCCTAACGGCCACCCTGGTGCCGGTGCTGGCGGGCGCGGCCTGGGCATTCACTCAGTCGCAGGCGTTCTCGTGGGGGATGTTCTGGCTGGTCTTAATCGGCGCGATGGCCCTGCATGTGGCCGCCAACACGTTTAACGATTACTTCGATTGGAAAACCGGGGCAGACCAGGCCAACAACGGCTATTTTATGCCCTACTCCGGCGGCAGCCGCGCGATTGAACTGGGGCTGATCTCAGAGCGCAGTTTGCTGGCGGTGGCGTGGGCCTCGCTGTTGATCGCCGTGGCGGCGGGCCTGCCGTTCCTGTTCTGGCGCGGGCCGCTGTTGTTGGCGTTTGGAGCTGTTGGGGCCTTTTCGGTATATTTTTACACAGCCCCGCCGCTACGCCTGGCGGCCCGCAAGGGCCTGGGCGAGTTGATTGTGGGCATGAACTTTGGCCCCCTGATGACCGCCGGGACGGTTTATGCCCTCACCGGGCGGCTGACGTGGATGGATTTCTTCATCGGCCTGCCGATTGGCCTGCTGACGACCGCCATTTTGTGGATTAATCAGTTCCCCGATCTGGAGGCCGACCGCGTCTCTGGCAAGCACAACCTGGTGGTGGTGCTGGGGAGGGAAAAGGCCCGCTGGGGCTACCTGCTGCTGGTGGCCGCTGCTTTTGTACTCCCGGCGATCGGGGCGGCGGTGGGGGCCCTGCCGCTGGCGGCACTGGGAACGCTGTTGGCGCTGCCGCTGGCCGTTTATGCCACGCGCGTTTTGTTCCGGCACTATAACGATCGCGCTTTGATTAAGGCCAACTCCAGCACGATCTTGCTGCACCTGGTTACGGGTTTGCTGTTGGCCGTTGGTCTGCTGATAAGCGGCATGATCCGTCTGGCGTAATTTTGCGGGCCGAAGCCAGAGAGGTGGTTTTCAGGGCGCTGGCTGGGAGGATTCGACCGCCGCGCGCTGTTCTTCTACGTCTGGGGCCGGTGACGATGGTTCGGGCGTTCCAGCAGACGGGATTTGATCGGCCAGCAGGTCTTCGGCGTTGCGGATGACGGGGACAAAATACCCTGCCAGACCTACCAGCGCCATGCCCAGGCCACAGAAGATCATTAACAGGCCCATTCCTGCGCCGGGGCCCGACCCGACCAACCAGCTCACTGAGGCATTGAGAGCGCTGGGGGAACGCATGGCTGGCTCGAGGACAAAGTCGGCCAGCGTTCCGCCAATGATGGGGGAGATGGGGTTGGTGAACCAGGCGATTAATCGGCGGGCGGAGAAAACGCGGCCCTGTAAGTCGGGCGCAACTTTTGACTGCCAGATGGCCTGGTTCGAGCCATTGACGAGGGGAACGACCAGCGCGCCCAACAGCAGGCCGGCGATCCAAACCGGCAGGCCGAATTTTAGCCCCAGGAGGACAGTCCCAAACAGGCCGGAAAAGATCCATCCGCCCAACACGCCGTGCACCCGGCGCTTGAACCCGCCCCAGGCGCTCATAATGATGCCGCCAACGATGCCGCCTACGGCGCCGACTGTCTGCACCGTGCCGAAGATCATGGTATTCTGATCGGTACGGGCCAGCACCATAGGGGCGAAGACGGTAAAGGCGATCCCTGAGAACAGGTTGCCGAAGAAGAAAATGAGCTGTAAACCCAACAGGCTGGGCCGGGCGAAGATATAACGGAAACCGAAAGCGGCCTCTTTGAGCATATTGCCCTGCGCCATCTTCCCTTCGGCGGTCTGGCGGGGTTGGGGAACGTGAACCACCAACAGCGCGCCGATGGCGAAGAAAAAGGTGATCACGTCAATTGCCAGAAGTCCCGTCAGGCCGATGACGGGCATTAACGCGCCGGCCAGCAAGGGGGCAAGGACGCCGGGGCCGGCTTCAATGAGCGACATCATCCCGTTGGCGCGCCCCAACTGCTCTTTGGGGACCATCATGCTGATGGCCGCGGAGTAAGCCGGCCATTGGAAGGTGTTGCCCAGGCCGTTGAGCGCCGCCGCAAAGTAGAGATGCCAGAATTCCAGGCGGTTGAGCGCAAACAGGAGAAAGATGCCGCCGGTAGCGATAATCGCTGTCAGGTCGCTGAGCATCATCATCAGTTTGCGGTTGTAGCGGTCTACCATTACCCCGGCGAAGGGTGATAGGATCAGGAAAGGGGTGATGAAAAACACCTGCATCAGCCCCATGGCGGTGGCGCTCTCGGTCTGCTGGTACATCCAGATGCTCAAGCCAAAATGAGACATGCTGGAAGCCAGAACCGAAACGATTTGCCCAATCCAGATGAGCGTGAACGCTTTCATTCCGGCTGGCTTATGGGTGGAACTTGATTGCATAGCAACTCCTTGCGGATGGGTAGGGAAGAAAGGGGTTGTTTTTCTTAATTTCTTATTTCATTATAATTAATAAAAATGATATGTCGATAAATATTTTCAATCTCATATTTCAATTAATTGAAAACTGCTTGAAGTCTGGCATGAACGGCGCTGGGTCTGGCGCGAATGGCGCAGAATCCAACTGGAAAATCCATCTTTTGGATGATTGCTTTTGTTGAACCGACGTTCTATAATCATAATGAAAGCCCTTCTGCCGCCACGCGGCGGTTAAGCCGACTGCTGTCACATTTGCGCGAGCGGGGCCATTCATAAGACGAAAGCCATCACGGTACAAACAGAGTCCTGTTCTTTTTCGCGCAGATCGAGTATGCTTCATCGCCGCGCTTTCCGTTCCAGACGGCAGGCGCAACCCCTTTCCGCAGGAGAACGATCGTGAGTGATATTTCATTGTCAGGTAGTTTGACGCCACAGAGCTATTATACCAGTCACAGCATTATGACCGACCCCGGCGATCAGGCCGGCGCTTTCGAGGGTCTGCCCAACGGCCTTCCAGAATTGGTGAAGATGGTCCAGGGTTTGCTGCTGCATCCTATGGAGAGCGAACTCTATTCGGTGGATCTGACGACCGTTCAGCGTAAAGAGGTTAACATCCGCACGGTAGCCGAGATGCTGCGGCGCATCCGATCACTCGATCCGCGGCCATTGAGCGAACCCCGCCCGCCTTCTGAGCGCCTGATCGGCAACTGCCGTGACTATGCCGTGCTGTTAACGGCCATCCTGCGGCATCAGGGCCGCCCGGCGCGCGCGCGCCCCGGTTTCGCCGCTTACCTGAACCCTAAAATGACGGTCGAACACTGGGTGGCCGAGGTGTGGAACCCGGAGACGCGCCGGTGGGTGATGGTGGACGCTCAGATTGATGAGGCGCAGCGCATCAAGTACCTGGTTGATTTTAATACCCTGGATCTTCCGCCGGGCAAGTTTTACCCCGCCGGGCTGGCGTGGAAGCTGTGCCGTGAAGGCAAAGCCAAAAGCCGCAACTTTGGCCGTCATCAGAAGCTGCGCGGCTGGCCCTTTATGCGCGGCAGTCTGATCCAGGAATTGGCGGCACTGAATAAAGTGGAAGTGCTGACTACGGATCTGTGGTGGGACCTGGCGACTAAAGAGGATGACCGCCTCAGCCCGGAAGAGCGCGACCTGCTGGATCGCGTGGCGATGCTCTCTACGGAAGCCGACCGCTACTTTGAAGATCTGCTTGTGGCATTTGAGGCCGATGAGCGGTTTGCCGGCCCTGTGCGATCCAAGCTGACGTTGTTAGCTTTGGGGAGAGATGAAGCCACCAGCGCGGCGCCGGGCGGGCAGGAGTCAGAAGGCGAGGCCGGGCAGTCCACGCGCAAGACTGCCGCCCGCCCGACGCTGTTACCCTCAGATGGCAGCCGCCTGGCAAGCATGGGACGCGCCGGTCAACCCAACCATAACGGGCGGGTGAAGTTAAGCAGTATTGCCAGTCCGACTGCATATACCAACGGCAACGGGGTGGACCCCGACAGCATTGTGGTACGCGGCGCGCAACAGCACAACCTGAAGCACGTCAACGTTACCATTCCACGCAACAAGCTGGTCGTACTGACCGGCGTCAGCGGCAGTGGTAAATCTTCGCTGGCGTTTGATACGCTCTACGCCGAGGGCCAGCGCCGTTATGTGGAAAGCCTGTCTTCTTACGTGCGGCGCTACCTGGACCAAATGGATAAGCCCAAAGTGGATTATATTGGGGGTCTCAGCCCGGCGATTTCGATTGAGCAAAAGTCGGTTAGCAAAAACCCGCGCTCGACCGTTGGCACGGTGACGGAGATTGTTGACTACCTGCGCGTGTTGTATTCACGGGCTGGCACGCAGCACTGCCCGCGCTGTGGGCGGGCCGTGGAGCCGACCAGCCCGGCCCTGGCCGCGGATGCTTTGGTACGGCTGCCGGCGGGGACGCGCTTTCAGATCATTGCGCCGGTGATCCGCGCCAAGAAGGGCGACCATGCCCTGGTGCTGGAGCAGGCCCGCAAAGACGGTTTTACCCGCGCCCGGATTGACGGCGAGATGGTTGACCTGTTGGGCAAGCCGCCCAGGCTGGCAAAGTCGCAGCCGCATACGATTGAAGTGATCGTGGATCGCCTGGTCGTGCCGGACGACGAAGCCTCTGAGCAGGACCGGCGCGATTTTGAGGTGCGCACCTTTGATTCTGTGGAAACGGCCATGCGCTTTGCGCGCGGCGTGTTGAAGGTGGACCTGGGCGGCGGTGAGGAACTGCTTCTGACCGAACACAACGCCTGCCCGCACTGCGAACTGACGCTGCCGGCCCTGAGCGCGGCGCTCTTTAGCTTCAACGCGCCAGCAGGGATGTGCCCGGAGTGCAACGGCTTGGGGACGACCATGTCGGTGGACCCGAATCTGATCGTAGAACACCCTGAACTGTCGCTCATGGATGGCTGTTCACGCTGGTACGGCAACCTGCGCAAAAAGAAGAACTGGCAGTACAACCACCTGAAAGTCATTGCCGAAGCCATGGGCGCCGACCTGGAAACCCCCTGGAAGGACCTGCCGGAAGATTTTAAACATACCCTTCTGTATGGTTCAGACCGCAAGTTTCATTATAAGTGGGAAAACGAGGAAGGAACCTGGAAAGGCGAGGCCGACCGCGAGGAACGCGGGGCGATCTTCCATATCAGCCGCCTGTTCCGTCAGACCCAATCGGAGTACACCCGGCGCTGGTATATGAGCTTTATGAGCCAGCAGCCCTGCCCGGCCTGCGGCGGCACGCGCCTGTGCGCTGAGGCCCGCCATGTGACGGTGGGCGGCAAGACCTTCCCGGAGGTCTCGGATCTGACGATTGAAGATGCCCTCAAGTGGGTGGTCAGCTTATCGGAGGGTGGTCTGAATGAGCGCATGACTGCTGAGCAGATCGAAGTGGTGGGCGAGGTGTTGAAAGAACTGCGCAACCGCTTGCAGTTCCTGTTAAATGTAGGATTACATTACCTCAGCCTGTCGCGTCCGGCTCCGACGCTCTCCGGCGGAGAGGGGCAGCGCATCCGCCTGGCGAGCCAGTTGGGCTGTGGGCTGGTAGGAGTGCTGTACATCCTGGATGAGCCTTCGATTGGCCTGCACTCGCGCGATCAACGCAACCTGCTCAATACGCTGCTGCGCCTGCGCGATATGGGCAACACGGTGCTGGTGGTCGAACACGACGAAGAGACGATGAAGGCCGCCGACTGGCTCATTGATCTGGGGCCGGGAGCAGGCATCAAAGGGGGCGAGATCGTGGCATCTGGCACGCCTGAACAGGTGTGCGCCAACCCCAACTCGCTGACCGGGCGCTACCTTTCCGGCCAGCTTCGGGTGACGGCTCCGAACCAGGGCCATCGCCGCCAGCCGCGCGGCTGGCTGACGCTGGCCGGGGCGCGCCTGTTCAACCTCAAAAACGTCACCGCGCGCTTTCCGCTGGGGACGGTGACGGTGGTGACGGGCGTGTCGGGGTCGGGCAAGTCCAGCCTGGTAGCCGATACGCTTTTCCCGGCGCTGGCGCGTCACCTGATGGGCGCGCAGACTTCGCCCGGCCCGTATGACCGACTGGAAGGGTTGGAGCAGCTCGATAAGGTCATCAACATCACTCAGGAGCCGATTGGGCGCACCCCGCGCTCGAACCCGGCCACCTATGTGGGCGTGTTTGATGAGATCCGTCAGGTGTTTGCCCAGACCCCTGAGGCGCGGGCGCGCGGCTACAACGCCAACCGGTTCAGCTTCAACGTTAAAGGTGGGCGCTGTGAATCGTGCGCGGGGCATGGGCTCAAGCGCATCGAAATGCACTTCTTGCCAGACGTGTGGGTGACGTGCCAGGACTGCAAGGGGGCGCGCTACAACCGCCATACGCTCGAAATTACGTATAAGGGTAAGAATATTGCGCAGGCCCTGGATATGGACGTGCAGGAGGCTCTGGAGTTCTTCAGCGCGCACCCTAAAATCTCACGCATTTTGCAGACTTTGCATGACGTTGGCCTGGATTATATCAAGCTGGGGCAGTCGGCTACCACGCTTTCGGGTGGAGAGGCCCAGCGCGTGAAGCTGGCCTCGGAATTGTGCCGTGTGGCAACCGGCGATACCATTTATATTCTCGATGAGCCAACTACGGGCTTGCACTTCGCCGATGTGCAGCGGCTGTTGGACGTCTTGCACCGCCTGGCCGACGCCGGGAATACCATCATCATCATCGAACATAATCTGGATGTCATCAAGACAGCGGACTGGCTCATTGACCTGGGGCCGGAAGGCGGCGAGGCCGGCGGATATATTATTGCAGAGGGAACCCCTGAAATGGTGGCTCAGGAGCCGGAAAGCTATACCGGCCAGTTTTTGAAGCCTTTGCTAGAATTCGTTTCATAGATTGCCAACTATCCTTAGAACGCTGATCGTAACAACGACAAGGGAGCAATATGAAAATCACCCGCATCCGTATCTACCGGCCTCAGCGGCCCAACCCGCACTTTCACCAGAGCGACATGATCGTCACCATTGAAACTGACGCTGGCATTACCGGCATTGGCGAAGGCGGCTCGCGCGACACCCTGGAGCAGTGCGGCGCGATGCTGATCGGCAAAGACCCGGCCCGCATTCACGACCTCTGGCAGACCATGTACCGGGGCTATTTTTACCCCGCCGGGCGCGAAAAGCTCCACGCCCTGGGCGCTTTAGACCTGGCCCTGTGGGATATTAAGGGCAAGGCCCTGAACGCTCCGGTCTACGAACTGCTGGGCGGCCTGACCCGCGACCACGTAGAGTGCTACGCCACCGGCTACCCCTGGCAGGGTTCGTGGGGCGCGACGGCCCAGGCCTGCATTGCGGATGGCTTCCGGGCTTACCGCATTGGGGTGGCAGACCCCGGCGACGGCATTTTCAACGCCCGCCGCATGGTGGAGAAGAGCGCCGCCATCTGCCGCGAAGTCAAAGAGGGGTTAAGCGCCGGCGGCGACTGGTCGATTGATTTTCATACTCGTCTCGATCTGGCCGATGCCGTGCGTCTGTGTTCTCTAATCGAAGATCTGAACCCCTTGCTGGTCGAAGACCCGCTGCGCTCTGAAAACCCCGGCGCGCTGGCGGCTTTCCGGCCCCAGGTGCGCGTCCCTGTGGCGGTGGGCGAACAGTTCGGCGACCGCTGGGACATTAACGAACTGGTAGAGCGCCATCTGATTGATTACGCCCGCGTCACCCTGCCCAATACCGGGGGCATCACCGAGTTTATGAAGATCGCGGCGCTGTGCGAGACGCATTACGTGGGTCTCGTGCCGCATTTCACCGGTCCGGTGGCGCTGGCGGCCCTGGTTCACGTGCTGTGCGCCGTAACTACCCCGGCGCTCATGGAAGTGACCGGCAAAGGCCCTAAACTGCCGCCGCATCTTAAGCAGGCCGCTCTCTTCCGCAACGGCAAGCTGTGGCCCCAGGCAGACCCCGGCCTGGGAGTTGTGTTTGACCCAGATGGAGCCGAACTGATCGGCGAAGTCACCGAATATAACGCGCCCATCCCCATGTACCGCCGTCCGGACGGGTCTTTCACCAACTGGTAAACAAAACACGGCAACTGCTTTGTCCATCCGACAGAGCAGTTGCCGTTTAAGTTTAAGTATTCTATGCGCGAAGCCGGGCCTCGCGCTCAAAGAACTCGTTTTCCAGCGCGGGGGTAACGGTATCTTCCTTTACTGCTTTGATAAATCTTGCCAGGGCCTGTACCTGCAAATCCTGCAAGATCTTGCCCTTTTCAGCGGTGGCGGGGCGCGCATCTCCGGCGTAATGTTCGGGGTACTCTGCGTACCACCAGATGCCCGAATACGCCCCCGGCAACTGCTTGAGCCGCCCTAAGGGCTGACCGCTGGCGGCAGGCACGCGCTCCATGTGCACCAGGTGGGGATGGGTCGCCAATGAGATGCTCGTCTCGCACTCACAGGCGTGACCGTGCAAGCTGGTCTCCAGGGTGGCGGCCCACCGCTCGTGATCTTCTGCGCTCATGTGACCCTGGAAGAGGTAGAGCGTATAGGGTTTCTTCTCGTACAGGCTGGCCTGCGCGATGAAAGGCAGTAAGTGGGCATTGCCGCCATGCCCATTCACCAGGATGATCTTCTTGAACCCATTGCGCCCAATTTCATCCACAACCGCGCCGATCAATTCCAGCAACAGCGTTGGTTTGAGCGCCACCGTTCCAGGGAAACAGCGCGCCTCGTAGATCTGACCAAAATAGAAGGGTGGAAAGACCACCGCTGGCTCGATCTCAGCGGCCTGGCGGGCCAGGCTGTGGACCACCAGGTAATCGGTTCCAAGGGGTAAATGCTCGGAGTGCCTTTCCAGGACGCCAAAGGTCAGCAGGCAAACGCCCGTTTCCTGTACGGCACGGGCAAAGTCGGGGGCGGTTAAGTTTTCCCATTGCATGGTTGCATTCTCCAGATACGATTTGCGGTTATGATTTACTGCTGCTCAAGAACCAGGCCGCGGCCCAGCCCCGCGTGCCGTCGCTCTTCTGGACGTACATCCAAAAATCCTGCTTGCCCAGTTTGCGCTGGGCGGCGTTGACGTCCGTTTCTAATACGGTGAGGGGCTCATTCTTGACCGCTCCGCTCAGGCGCGGCGCGTTGGCGCTGGGCTGGGCGCGGATATTCAGGTCGGTAGTGGGGTAAACCGTTATAAACTTCGTGGCATCGCTCTTGGGCTGGGTGCGCGCGGTCGTCACCAACCATGCGGCCACGTAACCGGCGATCTTGGCAGGGGTCTGCACGTTGATCCATTGATCTTGCTTGCCGATCAGCCCCTGCACCTGGGTCTTATCGCCCAGCACCGTCAGGGCATCTCCGGCGACGGCCACTGTCAGGATATTGGCATCGGTTGAGGGTCGGGCGCGCACGTTGACCGACTCGAAGGGGTAAACCGTCAGGCCGGTGGAGGGGGGAAGCTGTCCGGTGAGATGCACCAGCCAGGCCGCAACGAATCCGCGCTGTCCGCTCTGGGTCTGCACTTGCAGCCACTCGTTTTGCAGACCCACGCGGGCGCGCGCAGTGGTGGGGTCGCCCAAGACGGTCAGCGGCTGGGTTGAATCCAGGCTGGCAAGCAGTTCAAAGTTGGTGCCGGGGCCAGAGCGGAGGTTAACGGACTCGAAGGGGTAGACGATCACGCCGGAAGGCGGAAAAGCTTCTTGCTTGGTGCTGGTCACCAGCCAGGCCGCGATAAAACCCACCAACCCAGAGGCGGTTTTGACTTGCAGCCACTGATCCTGCTTGCCGATCTTGGACTGAATTTCAGCCGCATTGCCCAGCACGGCCAGGGCTTCGCCTGCCGGCAGGGAGGCCAGCAGTTCAGCGGCCGCGCTGGGCTGCGCGCGCAGGTTGGTCTGCCCAAATGTGTAGACGGTGATTCCGCTGGGCGAGGGCGGCGGCACGGTGATGGGGGTTGAGGCCGCTTTCAGGTAGGGCCAGGGGTCAATGATCCCAGCCGGATAGCCGGGGGTTTTGGCTCCCTCTTTTTTTAACGTCAGGTGCAGATGCGAGCCAAACGAATTGCCGGTGTTGTCGGCCAGCCCGATCTTTTCTCCGGCTTTCACGTGCTGTCCCACTTTGACGTGAACTTCCTGCAGATGCGCATAAACGGTTTCGTACACCTCGCTGCCAAAGGTGTGCTTGATGCGAATTTGCACGCCGTATGGGTGCGACTTGGGCCGCGTACCCGCTTCGACCACTTCGCCGTCGGCGCAGGCATAGATGTTGGCCCCGGTCAGGGCAAATAAATCCAGCCCTTCGTGGCCGGGCAGGCCAAAGCCTTTATAGTTCTCTGGGTTTTCTGCAAAATACTGGTTGACGATGCGGCTGTCGACCGGCCACTGGAGCTGGAAACCAGAGGTATCAAAGGCAACACCGCCCAGGTCGGCTTCTTCCAGTTGTGGCACAGTCCGGCTGGGAGCGTAGGGGACCAGGAAGAAACCGCGCAGGGCCTCGCCGCTCGACTGGCGGATGTTGAACTTCCTGCTGCTCAGGCTGACGGTAATGGAAACATCTTCGCAGGGGTGGTTTGGGTCGTAAATCGCCATCGTCATGCTCTTGCCATCGGAGCTCACCTCGTACCCGGTCGCCACCACCTGATGATTGAGGGTGGGGTTGCCCAACCCCTGCACGCGGATCAGCAGCAAGACAGCCGGCTGGCCCTGGTCGAGCGAGCGGCGCAGTTTGGGGATTTCTGTGCGTGTCATGCGCCGCGCCAGGTCATCATCTTCCAGCAGCATCCATTCCACAACTTTCAACAGCACTGGAATCTTCAGGCTGTCTAGCTGGCGCTGGCTCAGGTAGGCAAACAGACGGCCATCGATTTCATCGACCTGCTTGAATTCGGGGATGGGTTTGCCCAGGTGAAAATAATCGAGCGCGGCAAAGCACATGCCGCCGCACAGCCCAAAAACGACGTTGCTCAGGTCTACCCTGCCCACCAGGGGCAGGGTGTATTTAATCGGGAAGCTGAGTTCAAAGCGGTTGACGAACTGGAAGCCATTCAGCACAGGCTGAAAGGCCGTTTGAGCGTTTGCCATAGAAGCTACTCCTTGTGCGCGGTTCAATTGTTCAGTGCGCCGGCGCGGGCAACTGTGAAATACGCGTGAAAAAATGATACTGGAAAACGGACATTAAATCAAATAAGGCGCATAAGCGCAAAAAGAATGAACGCAACGCCGGTCGAGAGCGCATGAGGCACGCTCAACCGGTGCTGCGTTTCGTTTCAATGATCTACAGACTTAGTGCAGATGGTTTATTTCGTAACGGTAAACGTATCTATCATGGCCTCACCTGCCAGCGAAGCCGGGATCATCTGGTAGACTCGGCTGCCGCTCAGCACAAAGTAAGAGCAGCCCGGAGCAATCATTGTGTCGGCGCAAAGCTTAACCCCTGATACGTGCGGCGTCTGAAATGGGGTGAGCCGGTCGCTACTGGCTGGCAACAAGTTGTTGGCCTTCAACCAGGCCTCTAACCCTTCGACCTGTCCCACCTCGTATACGCGCAGTTCCAGGTCTGCCGGTTCCAGTTCAGCGATGTCACTGGCCGCCGCGGTTGGATTCATAAAACGAAACGCGGCCGCTGGCGCGGGTTTAAGCTGAGACAGCTTTTCCGCTGGCTGCTCGCTCACGACGAAATCGTCTGGATGGCTCAGGCTGAATGCATAAGCATCGTTGGTAAAGACGGTTTGCGTCCCTGAGCCCGTTTGGGGCTGTTCCCCTTGCCCTTCGGGCTGCCCCTGCGCCCCACTACCCGCTTCAGGAGCTACCTGGCCTTCGGATGGTTGTGATTCGTTATCTGGTGCAGGCGTCACGTCTACCACTACCCCCTGACCACTGTTCTCCGCCTCTTTTGAGGCGGGTTCTGTCATCAACAACGTTCCCCCGGCGCCGGGTTGGCTCTCGATACCCGGAGCGCAGGCCGCCAGCGCCATCAGGCTGATCACTATGACGGCAATACAAAGCAGTCTCAATTTCCACATGGGTTATCTCCTTTTCCTGGCCCAGTCGAATGGTACATTTTGTCCCTCCTAAAGACGCTGGCGCTGTGCGTAAAGTTCCCGTAGGTTAAAAGAGGCTGGGGTCTGGCAAGCCACACCAGGCCCCAGCCTGCTCCATTCAAATTATGGACGCCGGGCAGTCAATCCGTTTTTAACAGCCGGCGGCAGAGCACAGTGGAACAATGTTGGTATTGTTGAAGCGCGCTCCGTAGATGTTCTGCGAGCCAATGAAGATGCCGGAGTTGACGCCGTGGGCATAGCCGCTTACCACTCCAGGCGCATACCCGGTCATCCACGGGCCGCCGCTGATGCCTCCACCATAATAGCAACCCATGCCGCGTACTTCGGCCGCCTGCTGGAAGGTCTCAGCCGCACAGGTGCGCAAGTACAGACCGGCGTTCGACAGCAGGTTATTATTGTAGTCTCGGAACGGGTAACCCAGGTTGTGAACGTGGCGGATGTACGAGGCCCCCCAGCCATAGCCCATTGAGCCAACAGCAGTGTTCAGCGTTTGCCCGGCGGCGTTGTTCCCCATCCGGCAGACGCCCACATCATACGGCGCCCAGGTGTTGATGTTATATGCGCCGGCCAGGTTGACCCAGGCGGTCAGCACCCAGCAGGTGGTCGCCGGGAAGGAGCCATACGGTGCACTGCCGTTGCGGTAGGCGGGCGTAAAGACCCAGTTCGAGTACCATACGTTGTTGGTGGTATCGTAGAGGCAGTGAGCGGCAGTCAGCATGACGTTGCCGCGGAGGGCGGTGCCTGAGCAGTAGGACGTGCCACCTGAGGTCGAGAAACTCACCCTGCCGATCCAACGGTGTGGGTAGATGGTTTGCATCGCAGCAACCCAGTTGGCGGTATAGGCAGTATAGACCCCCGGCGTTCCGGTTGTATCATCAACGAGCTCCTCAGCCACCGTTTGCTCGAGGACGGCCCAGTCCTCGGCAAATGCCGCTTGCGCAACCTGATCTGCAGTCGCATCTGGGGCTGACCCGGCTACCATGCCAGAGGGTTCATTGGTGACTACCTGCGCGGATGACAATACAGAGGCATCTACTTCGGCCGGCCCGGCCATCGCTGGCATTTCCATGGCTGGCGCTGCGGCGATTGCCTCGTGGGTCCACATTCTTAAGGCCTTCTGCTGATCGGCCGCGCTGATTCTCACGCTGACGACGCTGCCGCGCTTTGGCTTCGCCGCTTCTCCGAAGAGTTTCCCAGTATCATCCGACTGCGCCGCCTGCGCGCTCCATGCCAGCGGCAACGCGAAGAGAAAGACGATCATCGTAGCCAGGAAGATAATCCTAAGGCTCTTTTTCATTTGCCCAATCTCCTTGATTCCCCAATTTGGTTGGCTATTGGTTTCAGGTTAGTTTGACTTAGAAAGCCCGATCATTGCGCCACGTCACGGTTACACACCATCACAATGGGATGGCGTGATGCCATAGGCAGATGGCGCAAACGCTTAGAGCTGCAGTTCTCCGATTTCCTCACCCCCTTTCCGTAATTGCTCTGTAAAAAATATGAGATTGTGTGTTGAAATACCCAGCTTAGTTTTGCAACCTAGCCGCAATAATATCGCAACCTTACTGCAATACTACATTAATCATTATAGTAAAATAGTTGAATTTTTCAAGTTAAAATAGAAAATTGATAACAAAATGGTTTAAAAAGGATAGTAAAAGATAGTTAGTTGTAAAGTTGTGAGTCCGCATATGGCGCGGACTCACAAAGACCTTCCTCGATGGTGGGTTGGATACTGGGCAAACCGCGAGGAAGGTCAGAAACAGGCAGAAAGAGAGCTTGATTTACACGCCGGCCGTTCTTAAAGCTGCCGCGACGATTTGTTGGGCCTCTGTTTGAATACGCTCAAGGTGTTCGCGGCTGACAAAACTTTCCGCATAGATTTTATAAATATCTTCCGTTCCCGAAGGGCGGGCGGCAAACCAGCCGCTGGCGCTTACTACCTTCAGCCCGCCGATGGCTTCGCCGTTACAGGGCGCGTGGGTAATCTTGGCTGTGATCGGTTCCCCTGCCAGTTCGGTAGCTGTTACCATCTTCGCGTCCAGGTTTGCCAGCACGGCCTTCTGCGCCTTGCTGGCGACTGCGTCCATGCGCTCGTAAAAGGCCTGTCCAAAGCGCTTTTCCAGGGCGCGGTAGTGCTGGCCGGGGTCGCGCCCGGTTTTCGCCAGGATTTCCGCCGCCAGGAGGTCCAGGATAAAGCCATCTTTATCGGTCGTCCAGGTAGAACCGTCCATGCGCAAGAAGGAAGCCCCGGCGCTTTCCTCGCCGCCAAAGCCGAGCGAACCATCCAACAAGCCCTGGACGAAGTATTTAAAGCCCACGGGGACTTCGCACAACCGCCGTCCGAGCGATCCGGCTACCCGGTCAATCATGGAACTGGATACCAGGGTCTTGCCGATGCCTACGTCGCGCCCCCAACCCGGGCGATTCTGGAACAGGTACTCAATTGCCACCGCCAGAAAATGGTTTGGGTTCATCAGCCCGGCAGAGGGCGTTACAATGCCGTGCCGGTCAACGTCGGGGTCGTTGCCAAAGGCGATATCAAAGCGATCTTTGAGCGCAATCAGCCCGGCCATGGCATACGGCGAAGAGCAGTCCATGCGGATTTTACCGTCGTGATCTACGGTCATAAAGGCGAAAGTTGGGTCCACCCTGCGGTTGACGACTTCCAGGTTCAGGCCGTAGCGGTCGGCAATAGGGTCCCAGAAGGCTACGCTGGCCCCTCCCATGGGATCTACCCCGATTTTCAGGCCCGCCGCCTGGATGGCCCGCATGTCAATCACCTGTTCCAGCTCGGCCACATACGGAGCGACGTAGTCAATCTCATGGGTGTTGCTCGCCCGGCGCGCCTTTTCGAGCGGAACGCGGCGCACAGCTTTCATCCCCTCCGCCAGAATCTGGTTGGCACGATCCTGGATAGCCTTGGTAATCTCGGTGCTGGCTGGCCCGCCCTCGGGCGGATTATATTTGAAGCCGCCATCCTCTGCCGGGTTGTGGGACGGCGTAATCACCACCCCATCTGCCAGCCCGCTGCTGCGCCCCCGGTTGTAGTTCAAAATGGCGTGGGAGATGACCGGCGTGGGCGTATACCCCAACCCCGATTGAATATAGACTTCCACCTCGTTACAGGCGAACACCTCCAGGGCCGAATAAAGGGCCGGTTCAGAAAGGGCATGGGTGTCCATCCCCAGATACAGCGGCCCAGAGATGCCCCGTCTCTGGCGGTGTTCAACGATGGCCTGGCTGATTGCGAGGATGTGATTCTCGTTAAAACTACCTTTCAAAGAAGACCCCCGGTGGCCCGATGTGCCAAAGGCCACGCGCTGGGTAGGAACCTGGGGGTCTGGTTGAATTTCGTAGTACGCGGCGACCAACCGCGGAATATTGGCAAGCAGTTCCATGGGGGCCGGTTTGCCGGCTAGTGGGTGCAGGGCCATAAATTCCTCCCTTCTGTACGACCGGTTCGGATCATTGAAACCTACCACAATGTTTAATATTGTAGCAAATTTTGACTCTACAAAAATTGGCGTGGCGGCCTCCGCTGGCGACCATCATCCCCATACCCACATGGCCGCGCCAATCACCAGCCGGGCGAAGGCCAGGATCATCAGGGCTTCAGGCGTGCCGGTGATGGCGGCAAAAGCGGGCCCGGCCACAGAGCCTAACAGGGCCGCGCCGTTGCCCAGCATGGAGTTCCACGAAGACCACACCGTGCGGTCGGCAGGGGGCAAGACGTCGAGCTGGTAGTTGTATAGGGCGGAAGCCAGGATGCCGTTGGCGGCGCCGCCCAGGACCATGGAAAGCAGATAGAGGCCCGGTCCGCGCGCCTGCGAGAGGAGTAGAAACTGCGCGGCAACGAGGGCAATGCCGGCAACCGCCGCGCGGCGGTTGCCGGTGCGCCGCGCCAGGCGGGCCACGAACAGCGAGACGATGAACACAATCAGGCTGGAGACTGCGCTGCCCACGCTGATAATATCATCGCCCAGGCGCAGGGTGTGCACCAGAAAGTTGGGGATGAGCGGGGCCGTCATAAAGCCGGTGAGGTTCAGCCCAAACATCAAGAAAGCCACCCAAAGGTAATGCCTGCCGGCGGCATCGAGGACGGGCAGCAGCGCGCGCAGACGCCCGGTTGGCCCGGCAGAGATGGGGGTGGCCGGCAGAGAGGGGGGCGGCTCCAGTTCGGTGACGTGGTAGATCATGTAGAGCGTGGCAAACGCACCGGCAAACCCAATGAAAAACACGATCTGGTAGTTCAGCGGGAAGGGCAAACGGACCAAAATCTGCCCGCACAGCAGGGTGGTCGCAAACTGCAATACCGACATAATTGCAATGCGGGCGGCCACAACCGTCCCGCGCCAGTCGGAGGGGCAGGAAGCCAGGAAGAAGGGGCCAAAGCAAATGGCGGTGACGGTGCTGGGGAGCGCGAGCAGTGCGGCGGCCCACAGAAGGGCATCCACCTGGTGGGGAGCAGGAACCAGCCAGGGGATCAGGGCGTAGACGAGCAGGCCGCCGCGACCAAAAAAGCCAGAGACCAACACACTCCTGCGCGGGGAGATGGAGCGTACCAGCAGGCCCATCGGCACCGAGAAGAGCAGAGCCACCAGGGCCGGCAGGGCGCTCAATAGGCCGATTTGCTGGGGAGTGGCTCCCACGCGGGCCGCATAGACGGGTAGGAACACGATCGTGGAGCCCATGTAGAAGCCCCAAACGCCAATATCGCCATACAGGAAGAGAATATTTTTGCGCAGATGGGCCGGGATGGAAGCAGTGAGTTTTTTCAGCACCGGGCCATTGTAGCCCTGAGCTGTAAGGTTGTGAAGAGGATTATGGAAGGAACGGATAGAGCGTGACCCGGTTGCGGCCGGTATTCTTGGAGTGGTAGAGGGCCTGGTCGGCGTGGCCGATCACCTCGTCAATAGTGTCGCCGTGAACCGGGAAGGTTGCCACCCCAAGGGAGATGGTAAATTTCAGTTCCTGGCCCTGAAACGAGGTGGTCATATTTTGAATGGATTGGCGCCACTGTTCGGCGCGCGCCAGGGCAGTGGCCGGGGGGGTATCGTAAAGCACAACGATATGTTCGTCGCCGCCATAACGGCAGAGGATATCGCTGGCGCGCACCAGGTTTTTTAGTTGGGCGGCCAGCGCTAACAGGGCGGCGTCGCCAGCGTTGTGGCCGAAGGAGTCATTAATGGTTTTGAACTGGTCAATATCCAGCAGTACGAAACTGATAGCGTAATTTTCGCGCACGGCGCGGGCCAGTTCGCGCGGTAGAATCTCGAACAGGTAGCGGCGGTTATGCAGTCCGGTGAGCGGGTCGCGGATCGAGAGTTCATACAGCTCTGCGCTCATTTGGGCGTTTTCAATCGCCAGAGCTGCAATCTGGGCGAATAACTTGCCCACCTGGACCTGCTCTGACTCAAACGGATAACCGGGGCGGTCGCGTCCAATTGCCAGCACGCCCAGACAGCGGTCGCCGGTGATAATGGGGAAATCTGCAACGGCGTGCAGGGGGATGTTATCATAAACCGGGTTGCGATTGCTCAGAGTCATGTAATCTTCGACCACTACCGGCTCGTGCGTATCAACAGCCTGCCAGGATAGGCGCGCCTCATCCCGGCTTACCTTCAATGAAGCTGCGGCAGGCACGTTGGGAGAGGACATCAGCGGGGCCAAAAGATTTTCTTCTACCTTAAAAATCTCAACATACGGCGCATCCAGCAGGCGGGCGGCGTGGTCCACCAGCGCGCGCAGCAGCGCGGACAGGTCGCGCTGGCGCAGGAATTCCAGGGTGCTTTGGTGGAGGGCCTCCAGCGACTGGTTATGCCGGCGCAGCCGATCTTGCAGTTCGTGATAGGCGGTGATATCCTCTTTCACTGCTAAAAAGTGGGTGATCTGGCCGTTGTCATCCATGACAGGCGAAATTGAAGCCGCTTCCCAATATAAGTCTCCATTTTTCTTTTTATTGTGAAATTCGCCGCGCCATACGCCGCCGGTGGTGATGGTGGCCCACAGGTTTTGGTATCTTTCTGGGGGCATTTCACCGGATTTTAAGATGCGTGGATTCTTTCCCAAGACTTCTTCGGGAGTATAACCGGTCACCTGAGTGAATTTAGGGTTGACGTATTGAATGCCGCCATCTAGCCCGGTAATAATGATGGAGACAGGGCTTTGCTCCACGGCCTGTGAAAGCAGTCTTAACTGCGTTTCTACCTGTTTATGCTGTTCAGTCTTTGGATCCAGCCCCAGGACACGGCGGATGCCGGTAAGGATGTGTTTGAGACGAAAAGCAATAGACCGGCCTGCCGGCGCGTTCTTCAATTGCATAGATCGCATTCTCCTGGGATCATCCTGGGATGATCAGGTTACAAGGAAGGTAAGTAATGGATAGTTGAAATTATAACATTTGCGGATAGAAATCGGGTTAGCCTCTAGAGATTGCCGGGGAGCGCGACAGCTACGTTCACGAAGAGTTGATCCTTGATACAAGTCGTTGCGCGGGGAGAGGGACTATAAAAAGAGCGCGATTACCTGGCCCTCAGCAGATTCTTGCTATGTGAATCGGCTGGTGACCTGACGCGTGAGGAATAGGAAGATTGGGCAGTCCATTCTGAAGAATTTCAGGCAGATCAGCCGTTGTATACTTTTATGGCGGCGCTGGCGGGAGAGGTTAAGTGCGCGACATTAAGATTTAGGGGGCTTGCGCTTTTTCTGCTCGAAAATTTCCATCCACTCCTGCACTTCGCGGTCTGAGAGAGGCGGCTCAACCTGGTTGTCGGCAGACCTGCCGCTCCGGTCGCTACGCTCTGGCCGGGCCGGGCCGGGTGGGCCGCCGTGCCCCAGGGTAGCGCGCAGGAGGTCAGCGGCAAATTCTTCGGAAGAGATCACCCCGGCCCCGCGCGCTCTGGCTTCTCGCTGTACCTGGCGGTCGGATGTCACCACGGTGGTATTGCGCGCCTGTTTTCCCAATTCTTCCAGCCGCTGGCGGATGGCATGGTCGGCGGACCGTCCGATGGGGACGGCGATGATCTGGATGGTTCCCCGCGTGCGCGAGCCAGCCTGGCCCGGCGGCGCACCGTCGAAGTAGACTTCGATGCGCTTGCGTTTGACGCGGGCGTAGACTTGCAGAAGGTCTACCAGGCGGTTTTCGTCGTCCATCTCCCGCAGTGAAAACCCCGGCAGCTTGCCGATGAGGTTATGGCCGTCAATGATCAGGGCGGGGGGCAACATGGGGATATTGTAATGAGAAAAGCCGATTTTGTGCTATGATTCAGGCAATATGAAACGCCGTAACAGTCATTGGGGTCTTTTCTTACTGCTGAACGTGCTGGTTTCGGCGGCTACTACCCTGGCCGTGTTGTTGATTTGGGAGCAGGTGCAACCTGCGCGGCTGCCGGAGGGCGCGCAGGCGATTCTGGCGGCTGAACAGGCGACCCGTCAGGCGGCGAAGGCATCTGCGGACGGGAGAGTAAGCGCCTGGCAGCCCGTGGAGACGCCGACCCAGGCCCAGACGCCTGGCGAGTCCGGCGGTTTGGAAGCGGTGATTGAGATCAGCGGCGTAGTCGGGGCCGGCGACTTGAACCAGGAATACGTTACCCTACGGCGGCTGGGAGACAGCGACCTGAACCTGGCGGGCTGGAAGCTGCAAAACCCGCGCGGCGAAAGTTATGCTTTTCCAGACCTGGTGTTGTATAAAGGCGGGGCGGTGCAGGTGTACTCACGCCCTGGCAGCGACAGCGCTACGTTTTTGTTCTGGAACCGCTCCGCTCCGGCCTGGCAGGCTGGCGACGTGATCACGCTGTTGGATGCGGCGGGGAATACGCGAGCCACGTATACGATTCCGTAACAGGGAAGAAGGATGACGGAAGAGTTCGAAAGCCCCTTAGATAAAGCCATCCGCGAAGCCCGCGAGCGCGGCGAGTTCGATAACCTGCCTGGCAAGGGACGCCCGTTGCAGTGGGAAGATGAAAGTCAGGTGCCAGAGGATGAGCGCATGGCCCGCCGCCTGCTGAAAAGTAACAACTTTACGCTCGATTGGATCGAGCTGGGCCGTGAATTAGACGCGGAGTATCAACGTCTGCGCGCAGGCTTAGAACAGGCCCGCGGCCGTAAAGATACAGGCGAGCTGGATTCCGTTGGGTGGTTTGCGGCACTGGATGCGTACCGCGAGCAGGTGCGCGCCCTCAATCGGCGCGTGACCGGGTATAATCTGCGCGCGCCCAGCGAGCAGGTGTATAAACGGCCTTATCCTTTAGAATAATTCCTGGAGTTTTATGTCTCAAGCACTCTACCGCAAGTGGCGGCCCCGGTTGTGGGATGAAGTCATCGCCCAGGAACATGTGGTTCAGACTCTGCGCAACGCCGTGCGTACCGGGCGGGTGGGCCATGCCTATCTGTTTTCGGGCCCGCGCGGAACCGGCAAAACCACCTCGGCGCGCTTACTGGCAAAGGCTGTCAACTGCCTGGAGCCAGACCTCGCCAAACGCCCTTGCGACCGCTGTGATCACTGCGTGGCGATCAACGAAGGGCGCTTTTTAGACCTGATCGAAATTGACGCGGCTTCGAACACTTCTGTGGATGATGTGCGCGACCTGCGCGATAAGATTAACTTTGCGCCCAGTCAGGGGCGTTATAAGGTGTATATCATTGACGAAGTACACATGCTTTCAACGGCGGCGTTTAACGCCCTGTTGAAGACCCTGGAAGAACCCCCGCCGCACGCCATTTTTATCCTGGCAACCACCGAAGTGCATAAGATTCCGGCAACGGTGCTTTCGCGCGTGCAGCGCCACGAGTTCAGGCGCATTCCTGTGCCAGAGATCGTTAAGCATCTGAAGGCGCTCGCCCAGGCCGAGAAGCTGGATGTAGACGAAGAGGCCCTTACGCTCATTGCCCGGCAGGCTACCGGGGCCATGCGCGACGCGATTTCGCTGCTCGACCAACTGGCATCCACCGGGCGGCGGGTGACGTTGGCCGAAGCCCAGGAAGTGCTGGGAACGGCCACCAGCAGTATGGTGCTGGACCTGGTAGATGCCATCCTGGCAGGCGAAGCAGGCCGGGGCCTGGCGGTGATTCAGACTGCCCTGGATGCCGGAACAGACGCGCGCCAGTTCGCGCGACAGGTGGTTGATTATCTGCGCAACCTGATGCTGGTGCGGGTGGGTTCTGGGGAGAGCGTTGATGCCCCCAAAGAACTGCGCGAGCAAATGGCCCGTCACGCTGCCAGCTTCGACCCGGCCCGCCTGCTGCAAGCGATCAAGCTGTTCAACAGCGCGGCTGTTGATACGCGCTCTGCCTGGCACCCTGGTCTGGCGCTAGAACTGGCTCTGGCGGAGATTCTGGAAACGCCAGAGGCCGGGGCGCACGCGGCTTCGGCGGCTGTGACAGCGGTTGAGCGGAGCGCGCCGCAGTCATCCAGGACTGCGCCCACGCGGAGCGCCGCGCCGCCACCCGAACCGCCGCCCGATGAACCGCCTGGCCTGTTTGAAGCGCCGCCTGCGCGCCAGACGCCCGCTCCGGCAGAGCCGCGCCCCGGCAAGCAGGAAGCCGCCCGCAGTGGTTCCACCGCTGGGGGGGGAGCGGCTGCTGTGCGCCCGACGGCGCAGCCAACTGCGCCGTCCCCTCAGCAAGCCAACCCGAGCGGGCGCACTATTACCCAGAGCGACGTGCAGGCCCAGTGGAGCCGCATCCGCCAGATGGTGCAGAAAGAGAATAAGCTGACCGGCGCGGCGCTGAACTCAAGCGTGTCGCGGATCCTCAAAGACAATGTCTTAATCCTCGGATTTCAAACCGAGGTGGTAAAATCGAAGATGGAGACGGCCGAGAACCTCGAACTACTCCGCAAGACCCTTCAGGCGATTCTGGGGGTGAATCTGGGGGTGCGCTGCGTAGTGGTTGGAGCCAAAGGCGGGCAGCCGCCCGATGACATGGAAGGCGGCGGCATGGTGAATACTGCCCTGGACCTCGGCGGCAAAATTATGCATGAGGAATAAGAGCCGGATTGCAGATGACGGTGATTCTGCAAACGACCATTTAGAGGAGGAAACATGGCGAAAGGATTTAATCGCGCGAAAGGCGCGGGGGCCGGAATGGGCGGGGGTGGAATGATGCAGCAGATTCGCAAGCTGCAAGAGCAGATGGAGCAGGCCCAGGCGCAACTGGCGGTTGAGACGACCACCGCTACGGTAGGCGGCGGGGCTATTAAGGTGACGATGACCGGCGATCAGCGCTGTAAGGCGATTGAGATTGACCCTGACCTGCTGAAAGACGCCGATGCTGAAATGCTGCAAGATATGCTGCTCTCGGCGGTGAATATGGCGCTTGACCAGTCGCGCAAGCTGCAAGAAGAGCGCATGGGTCCACTGGCCGGCGGCCTGAGTGGAATGGGACTGCCCTTTTAGGAGAGTTGGCGGTTGACAGCTATCTGTTGGCAGAGAAGAAGGTCTCTTGCTACGGTCAACCGGAAGCTGTCAACTGCCCATTAAGGTATGGCCTCTCTACCTGTTCCCATCCAAAACTTGATCCTGGCGCTGGAACGGCTGCCGGGGATTGGCCCCAAGACGGCCTCACGGCTGGCGTTTCACCTGCTGCGCGCGCCGGAGGACGTATCGAAGAATCTGGCGGAAGCACTGCTGGCGTTGAAGTCTGCGACGGGGCTGTGCCAGAACTGCTTTAACATCACCCTGGCCGGGCAGGAGCTGTGTGAAATCTGCTCTAACCCGCGCCGCGAAGAATCGGTCATCTGCGTGGTCGAAGAGCCGCTGGATGTGCTGGTGGTCGAGCGCACCGAGGGCTTTATGGGGCGCTATCACGTGCTACACGGCGTGCTGTCGCCCATTGAAGGGGTGTCGCCGGAAGATTTAAAGATCCGTCCGTTGATTGCGCGGGTGAAAAGCGGCGCAGTCCGCGAGGTGATTCTGGCGACCAACCCCAGCATGGAAGGGGATGCGACGGCGCTGTACCTGCGCCAGCAACTTGCGCCGCTGGGGGTGCGGATCACGCGGCTGGCGCGCGGCCTGCCAGTGGGCGGCGACCTGGAATACGTGGATCAAAATACCCTGCTGCGTGCCCTGGCGGGCCGGCAGGAGATGAGTTAAAACAAAACTCAGCGCCAATGCCCTGCTGACAGGGAAGGTGGCGCTGAGTTTGATGCTTTGTGAGGCTACGAACCCGGGACGGTCAGGAGCAACAACTGACCGCCCTCGTTTTTAAAGAGGAGCGGCGTGTTGTTGACGGTACGGGTTTCGGTGCGGGTAAAGATAGAGTGCGCCTGCACGTTCACCAACCAGGTTCCTGGGCCAAATACCGCCGAGGCATCTACGATTCCAGAAGATTCCCACGTGCCTTCACGGGCGGCTGGATCGAGAGACTGGTTGACTTCTGCGACTACTGTCAGTTCGCCGGTTGTCAGGTCGTAACGCCAGACGCGCGCCGAGGGGCCGGCTCCGGGCGCATAGCCGTTGTGACTGCCGGGGTCTTCCTGGATCATCAGGCTGTTGGCGCTGGTGTCGAGGTTGTCTGGGTTATGCAGGGCATCGGGGTTGTTGTAGCCGCCGGCGTCGGCGTCAATCAGCACGGAGAGGCTGTCTACGAGCAGTGGGTTATCGGCATTGAACACCATCTTGAAGATGCGCCCGTTGGGGAATGGTCCGCGGGTGGAAGAAGGGCCGCGCGAGAGGCGGGCCGCGCCGGGCGCGGCATAAATGGCGCGCGGCTCGCCGGTATCGGCAAAGTAAACGACGCGGGGGGAGTTTTTATCGTAGGCCAGGTCTTCAATGCGGATAAATTGAAAGACGTTGTTCGCGTTGGACCAGCTTTCCAGCGCGGTTTGATCGGCCACGGCAACCGAGCGCGGCACTGGAATAAAGGTTCCACCCACCGACATGCCCGTTGTGAGGTCGCCGTAATCGTTGATGGCCGGGTTGTCGGCAACGAAGGCGTATAACCCGCCCTGGTCGGCGAGCATGGCTGCGGGCGAGGCGGCTTTGTAGAGATAAAGCTGAGAAGAAGGCGCGCTGAAAGTGTCGTCGCCGGTCAAGGCCACTACTTCGCTCCAGCCGCCCGGTACAACCACGGTGTTTTCATGATTCAGGCGGCCCATGCCGGGGATGGGGTAATATTTGCCGGATTTAATCTCCAGCGCGACCACGTAGCCGGCCTGGCGTTGTTTGGCGGGGTCGGGGGGCCAGGCGAGCAGCGGGGGTTTGGAGACAAAATCAGTGGCTTCTTCGTTAAGGAAAAGCACCGGCTTTTGAAAGCCAACGGCCTCATCGGCCAGAAAAGAGGAACAGAAACGCTGGTAATTGGCGCGGCTGGGGATCATAATCTTGCCAGAAAGAACCCCGGCAGTTTGCGGGTTGAGGCGCAGGCGCGAGACCTGGGCGTTGTAAAAGTCCGACTGCCCGCTGACCCCAGGCGTATAAGGGAACGGAACCAGCGAAGTTTCGTGGGCGACGAAGACATCAACCGCGCCGCTGCCGTGCTGTGAGATGGCAAGGCCATCTGGAATAGACTCGTAGGTGTAGGTACTGCCATCCTCATCCACAATTGTATCGCCGACGGTGATGATCGGCAGAACGCTGCTGCCTGGCGCGACCGGGTCGAGCATAGCGGGGGTGGTAGTGAGCGTGCCGGGGCTGCCATTGGCATAGACGGTGGTGGTCAGAACGGCCAGCAAGAGGAATGCAACCAGCGGCGTGCGCTTGCGCAGTACAGAGAACATAAAACCCTCCTTGATCTTTCTCTGGCAGGACGAAATTGGGCGTTACGGCCCCTTCCATAACGCTTATATTATCATTTATTTAAATCTACATTGTCAACTTAATGAAAAAGCCTGTATAGACTGAAGAGTTTAGGGCTGGCAGTGGATCTCAAGTGCCGCGCGCAGGCCAGACTCAATCGCCCCCTGAATCCAGGCATGCGCTAAAGAGGTATGCTCTCCGGCAAAGTGAATGCGCCCTTCGGGGGCGCGGATGGCTTCATAGAGGAGGGTCTGCTGACCAGGGTCAAACAGGGCAAAAGCGCCGCCGGCGAACTCATCATCGTGCCACATTTTCGACGCGCCGCCCTCGACCGTCTCGCGGATTTGTGGATGAATCTCAGCCACGTTTTCAACGGCCTGACGCAGGCGTTCTTCTGGCGTAAGTGAACCCCAACGCTGAGCATCCTCGCCCCAGGTATAAGAAGCCAGTAATACCCCGCGCCCGGTCTCGCGCCCGTGGTCGGGATAGAACAGGTTGCGGATGGCGAGGTCGGTGACGGTTCCGCCGCCGAAGATTTTATCTTCCTCTTCCCAAAAGCGCCGCCGGCATTGTAAGAAAACTTTGGCCGAGGCATCGTAGTGTAACTGACGGATGGCGCGCTGTTTGGGGCGTGAAAACGGCTTGAGAACTTCAATGTGGCGCATCACGGGGAACGGCAGGGTCAGGATGGCGTAATCGGCGCTCAGGCTGGTTGCCCCGGCCAGGGTGCGCAGGTGGAAGGTGACATCTTCCGGCGATTGGTCAATGGCGACCAGGCGCTCGCCAAAGCGAATGGAGCTTTCCAGCGCCGGTAAAAAAGAACGGGGGAGCAGGTCCATGCCGCCGGTGATGTATACCATATCCTGATAATACCTGCCGATTTCCTCGCGCAGCAGTTCGAGGAACGAAGAGTTCATCACGGCTTCCTGGTTAAGCATCAGGCCGAAGTATTCGATGGCGCCCTCAGACCATCCTGAGCTTTCGAGAAACTCACGGACAGAGAGGCCGTCGTAAACGGCCACGATTTCAGCCCAACCTTCGCTGCCGCGCTCCTCAACCTTTTCGGCCAGGGGACGGATAGCTTCGGACCAGAGATGATCAATGGTGCATCCGCGCTCGTGTGGTTCCAGGTCAAAGCCCAGGCAGTCGGGGTCATCGAAAGCGGCCTGCATGGTCATGTGACGGCCTCCAACGTGACAATAGGCCTGGGGATTGTTCATGGTAAAGGGCGCGATGGGCAGGCCGAATTTTTCGATATAGGCCATGCTCAGGCGGTGAACGCGAGGGATGCGCATAGCTCCGGCTTCGCCGTACAATCCGTTGGTAAACGGCTCACGCAGGGTAAATACGCGGCCCCCTACGCGAGTCTGCGCTTCTACGACGATGGGCGTGTGCCCGGCGCGTTGTAGTTCATAGGCCGCCACCAGGCCGGCCATGCCGGCCCCGGCAATTAACACTGTCTTGGGACGGCCAGAGCGCGCTGGCAGTCCAGCAGTGATAATGTCTAAATAAGCGTCAATTTCGGTCATCATAACCTTCTGTAAACTAAAGATCATCGTTGAGGTGATTATAGCAAGAAGAAAACCGGTTGACAGCAAACCGTAGAGAGTTGCCAGGGATGAGGGGTCTGGTGGTGGGAAACCTGATCTCTGCAAACCTGCTGTAAAGACGGGTTTGGGGCAAGCCGTACTATAATGAAAGCATAAATTTTCGGTTAAGCCACCGCTTTTCGCAATCCTAGATCTTGATTTAAGAGAGACTTATGAACAACGACACAGAAATGGATGATGTTTCATTTGACGAGTTTCGGGATATCAAACCTGTTAACCGACGCAAGCCTCTGACGCTGGTAATTTTGCTTTTGTTAATCCTCGTCCTAGTGGGTGCTGGGGCGTACGCTTACCTCAACGGCATGCTCCCGCTGCCGGGGGCGGCTCAGCCGGTTGGGGAAAGCGGGCCGGAGAGCGAAGCCACGCCGACCGGAGCGGAACCCACCACGACCGCCGTGCAAGGCGCGGCGACCGAAAAGATCGAAGCGACTCGCACCGCGACTACCGGCCAGGAAGAGTCACCGACCGCTACGGAGCCGCCGGCTGAACCAGAGGACTTTGCGGTACTGCTGAACCCGCCAGAATTTGGCAAGGTGGTGTTCAACCGGGCGAGCGCTGATGGCGAGTGGAGCGATAAGGCCGACCGACTGGCGGCGGACATGGCGATTGCCGAGCCGTATAACTGGGAATACCTGGAGTTTGACGCCGCAACCCGTGTGAAGGATGTGCGCAATTACTACGTCCGCGTGTTGAACCGTGAGATGGGCTACCGCATGACCTTTGATGAAACGTATCAAGGCGGCATTACTGTGATGAAGTTTAAGCTGGAGGGCCGGCGGGTGACGATCCAGTTTTGGGAAGGGCAGCCTAAGGCAATCCCGTATGCGCTGGTTTTCTATGAGGGTTGGTGACGGCTGGTCATGCTGGAGGCGGCATTTCGCCGGGGCTTGCCCAAGCCCCGGCTTTTTTTCGCTGGATGTATAATCAAAAAATATGAATTACCTGTTGGGGATTGACATAGGAACATCTTCAGCGAAAGCGGTGGTGATGGACCGATCCGGGCGGGTGCTGGCGTGGGCCGGGCGCGAATACCCCATCCATGCGCCGCAGCCGGGTTGGGCTGAACAGGTCCCCCAAGACTGGCTGGACGCTGCCCTGGGCTGCGCCAGCGAAGTTCTGCGCGAGAGCGGGGTGAAGGCTGGACAGGTGGATGGGATTGGCCTGACCGGACAGATGCACAGCCTGGTGACGGCCGATGCGGATGGAACGCCCCTGCGCCCGGCGATTATCTGGGCGGACCAGCGCAGTGGGCCACAGGTGAAGCGCCTGACTTCGCAAATTGGGCGGACGCGCCTGGCGGAGTGGACGGGCAACCCGCTGGCCGCTGGCTTTATGCTGGCTTCGTGGGCCTGGCTGCGCGAACACGAGCCGCGCCTGGTGGAACGTACCCGCCTGCTGCTGCTGCCCAAAGATTGGGTGCGCCTGCGGCTGACAGGCCAGGCTGGCGCGGAGCCGTCTGACGCTTCTTCGACTCTGTTGTTTGACCCTCACCGGCGCGATTGGAGCCAGCCGGTGCTGGAACAGGTCGGCCTGGCGCGCGACTGCCTGCCGCCGCTTTCGCCTTCGGCGGCGGTGGCGGGGGGACTGCTGTCCGAAGCCGCACGCGCCTGCGGACTGATCGCCGGCACGCCGGTGGTGTTTGGATGTTCCGATGTCACTGCGCAGGCGCTGTCGCAGGGGGTGGTGCATCCGGGGCAGGTTTCGGTGACGGTGGGGACGGGCGGGCAGCTCTTTGTGCCGGTGCGCGAGCCGCGCCACGACCCGCAGTTGCGCGTTCACCTGTTTTGCCATGCTCTGCCAGACTTGTGGCATTACGAGGCGGCTATTCTGAGCGCCGGGCTGGCGCTGCGCTGGCTGCGCGACCAGGTCTGGAACGGCTCGAACTATGGCAACTGGCTGATGAAGCGGCTTCGGTAGAGGCTGGGCTGGATGGCCTGTTTTTCCTGCCGTTTTTGGCCGGCGAGCGTACCCCGTATATGAATCCTGCTCTGCGTGCCGCGTTTGTGGGCCTGGGGCTGCGGCACGGCCGCGCGCACCTGATCCGCGCCGCCATGGAAGGGGTGGTGTTCGCGCTGCGCCAGGGGTTAGACCTGCTGGAGTCGTTGGCCGGTGGAGTGGATGGGCACTCTGGGAACGGCGGGCCGCTGATGATTTCGGGTGGGGCCAGCGCGCATCCGCTGTGGCTTCAGTTGCAGGCCGATATTTTCAACCGCCCGCTGTGGGTTTACGATATTCCGCAGGCTACGGCGCGTGGGGCGGCTTTGCTGGCCGGGCTGGGCGTGGGTTGGTATGACCGTATTGACCAGGCGCTGCCAAACGGCGCAGGGACTGCTATGACCATCCTGCAGCCTGACCCGCTGCGCGCGGGCCGCTACGAAAGCGCTTTCCGTGACTGGCTCGCCTGGGCCAACCTGGCGGCAGATCACTACCGGTTGGGAGAAGTTAACGATCAGTAGACATGCGAAAGGAGTTGCTCATGATGGTCCAGGTGAACCGCCGGCCTGGCCGGCTGTTGGGGTGGCTGAGCCTGATGATCGTGCTATCGCTGCTGCTCATGGCCGCCAACGCTCAGCCTGTGGATCCGCTGGGGGGGCAGGTCTACGATTACCTGTTCACCGGACAGATCACGGGAGTGTCTTTCTCGCAAGCCCTGACATTTGACAAGAATCAGGTGGTCAGCATCTTGCTGGACCCGGATGATGCCAATGCTTTTCGGGGGAAGTTGATTTTCAGAGCGGGCAATACGTTAATTGACGACGCCGAGGCCCAAAATCGGGGGGATTTCGTACTGCTCCAATCACTGCCGATTAACAGCGAAACGTTTTCGTATAACCTCGAAGTTCGCACACTCGATGTGCCCGGTTCTTTCCGCGTGACCATTTTTAGTTCGGCCCTGGAGGAAGAACCGTATACCGGGCAGTCGAATAACACCACCCCTCAGAATATTGACGCTTCCTGCATTGCTTTTGGGTCAGCGGCATGCGACGCATTTGGGTCGGTAGCGCGCGGCGTAGCTCGCCGCGCAGTACGCGGCGAGCTGGCGGATGCGCTGGATGAGGATGTCTATTCCTTTCGTTTGAGCGCGGGCGAGCATTTTGAACTGGCGCTTTCATCTTTAGGAACAGGCGTGCCTGAGGTAGAGCTGTTAAACCCCGGCGGCCAGAAGATTGACCTTGTTCCGGTGACCAGCGCGAATGTTGACCGCCTGCTGGCCTATGATGTTCCGAGCGATGGGACCTACTTTGCCCGCGTCAAGGGCGGTCCGGGCCCAAAGCTGGGGTATGATCTGGTGCTGGTACGTGGAGGGATATTTTCACGCGAGCCAAACGCTGCGTTTGCGTCTACGCAGTTGCTCACCGGGATGACGGGTTCTGTGGGTGGGGTATTGGGCAGTGTTAACGTGCCGCCTTTGACAGATAAAAGGAGTTTGTCCTTTAACGAAACGCCCCTGCAGGTGTATTTTTCTACCAAAGGCACGTTTGCGTATGGCGCGGGAGGCAGTCAGGGGCTGCGCCTGAACAATCATGAATACCTGCGCACCGGCATTGATCAACTTTCGTCCTTCACCTACTGTTACGGACAGGGAGCGGCGCGCACCTGCCCGATCCATCAGAATAATGCGGCGTCTCTAAACCCTGCAATGACCTATACCGATACCCTGACCGGCGAGCATTTTTACGTTATCGAAGGCGCCAGCGGCCCGCTGCATTATTCCAGGGTTATCCGCTGGCGCAGGGGCGGCAGCCGGCTGGTGGTAACAACCCGCCTGACCAATACGGGAACTCAACCATTGGCGGGGGTGCAGGCGCTGGAATCGATTAACCCTAACCCCAATGGGGTCTCGGACACGAATAATGATGTGTTAACTCCGTCCGGGGCGCTTCCTGAGGCCGCGGAAGTGTGGCGCGTGGCGCAGTCTACCAATGCGCATGGTTCGCTGGTGATGGGAACGAACTATGGGACCGCTGCGGCGGGCTTTCTGACGGGCGATATTGGCGACCCTAACCTGATTTTGCTGGCCGCTCCGGGTTCGTTAGACCCCAACGGCGCAAGTGCGAATACGCCCATGCACCTGGCCTTCGATCTGGGAGATGTTCCAGCGGGCAGCCGCACGGATTTTACCTTTGTGATCGCTCTGGGAGTGGATGAGACAGCGGCCCTGAATGAATACAAAGCGGCCCAACCTCACCGCCTGATCCTGGGTTTGGATGATCTCTACGCGGTAGATCTGGCCGCCGGGAAGGCGCTGGTGTTGGAAACCCTTGTGCCAATGCGCGCCAACGAGAACACATACCGCAACAACCTGGATCCCGTCCTGAAGGTGTATAACGAGCAGGGCAGTCTGGTTTGGGTCAATGATGATTGTGGCGATGATCCCGCGAACTTCGACTGCCCATCGGGTACAACCGAAGCGAAAATTGTGTACCCGCGGCCTGTTGTCCAGCAGGGTGGGCGGTATTACGTGCAGGTGACGAACTCGTCCAAGCCCAGCCTGTTTGGCCCGTCTAGCAGTGCGGCCAGCCGGGCCGGCGGTGAATATGTGCTGTTGGTCAGTCAGAGCGGCCCGCCCACTCTGGCGGCGATCCCCAACCAGACCGGGAGGGTAGGGGAAAAAATAACGGTAGATTTGAACGCGAGCGACCCGGACGGCGACGAACTCGTTTACAGCCTGGGGGCCGGGGCACCGGCCGGCGCGGTGATCAACTCCACCACCAGACAGCTAGAATGGACGCCGACCTCAACCGGAAACTACGCGATTGAGGTCATTGTCCATGACTTGCCAGCGGGTTTGCAAGCAAGAACCACCTTCCAGGTGAGCGTGTCGCAGAAAACGTTCTTGCCGGGGGTGACGAGAAATTAGGCGAGCATCTTAATCTGGCAGTGTACCGTTCAAGAGCAGCGCCATGCCGCCGATAATCAGAGCCAGCGGCCAGAGCAGGCTGAAGTTAACGTTGAGCAGAAAAGCCCCGGCGAGAAGGGTCAGAATAACCCCGCCCAGAAGGTTGCTGCGGGCCTGGCGCGACAGGCGGCCATCGTAGCGGTACGACTGGTAAGCCCGGTTCAAAGCTGCAAAAGCCGGGATCAGAATAAACAGCGCCCACCAGTTGACGAAGTGAAAGCCGGTGAGGTTCTGAAAGAGTATGATCACACCGACGAGGATGAGAACGCCGCCCACGATCCATGCCGGAGTGGTGCTGTGGCGGCGGTAGTTGTATTCATAGTTCCTGTTATTTGAAGAAAAGTCAGACATGCTTGGCTCCTGAGGTATGGTAATCTACCACTCTATACGAAAGCTGGCGGGGTTTGGTTGCATAAAAAGATCAGTGCCAGCTCTACCTTTCCAATGGGCCGCCTGGGTTGACCGCAGTATAATCAACGTGGCGTATCTGAATGATTTTACATTTTTCCTAAAGATGAAGGGACTGGCTATGAAATCTACCGCATCCTGCTATCTGGCGCTGCGCGAATATATTGAAACCCTGCCGGTCATTGACTGCCATGATCACACGCTGGCGATGGGGCCAAAACCCACCGACCCGGTGAAGGCCGTCATTGACTGGTACATGCGCTCGGACCTGATTTCGGCGTCGTCTGACCGCGAGGTTGAGATCATTTTTAACGAAAAACTCCCGTTAGAAGAACGCTGGCCGGTTTTAGAGCGGGCCTGGCGGCGCAGTAAACACACCGGCTATGCTCAGGTGGTGCGCCGCGCACTGCGCGCCTTTTATCAGGAGCCAGATTTAACCCTGGAAGGTCTGCGGCGCATTGCGGAGAAGATGATTGACTTTTCAGACGAGGCCAATTTTACGGCGGCGCTCGATAAGGCGCACATTGTGGCCCGCCTGGCCGATAACTGGCCGGATCTGAAAGGCTTTATCGCCGGAAAGGTCAAAATGCCGCCGCGCTCGCGGCTGATGATCCCACTGCCGGGGTTTCACAACCTGTACAATGCCAATCAGGTGCAGGGCATTGCCGGGATCATTGACCAGCACGTGACTTCATTGGATGAGTACGTAGCGGCCTGCCGCGAAATCTTCACCCGCCTGAAGGCCGCCGGGGCGGTGGGTTTTAAGGATCAGTCTGCTTATGAGCGCACGCTCGCTTACGGTATGCCCACCCGCCAAGAGGCTGAAGAGGCGTTTAACTGGCTGATGGCCGACCCGCGCCGCAGTTTATCCTATCCTGATGGCGCCCGGCCGCTCAGTGATTATCTCTTCCATCACTTTATGCGTATGGCCCGACCTGGACCTGCCGGTTCAGCTCCATACCGGGCATATGGCCGGCATCCGCAATGAGATTACCAAAACCAACGCCGTTCACCTGACGAGCCTGCTGGAACTGCACCGCGAGACGCGCTTCGACCTGTTCCACGCTAACTGGCCGTACAGCGGCGAGATATTATTCTTGCTCAAGAACTACCCCAACGTGGCGTTAGATTTTTGTTGGGCGCACATGATAGACCCGCTTTATTCACAAAATTTGTTGAAGCAGGCGGTTTCGAGCGCGCCGCACGCCAAGATTCACGGGTATGGGTCTGATTTAGACGGCAGTATGGTCCCATCGGCATGGGCGCATGCCGACCTGGCGAAAGACAATATTGCGATGGCGCTGGCTGACCTGGTGGAGATTGATTATCTGGGAGTAGATGAAGCCAAGGAGCTGGCATTGGATTGGTTGTTCCGTAACCCTAATGAATTTTTCAAGCTGGGGTGTTAACAGGATCGCACACAAGACGCAAAGTGGAGATCTGAGCATCTATGCACAAACCAACCATTGGACTGGCATTAAGCGGCGGGGGCGCGCGCGGGCTGGCGCATCTGGGAGTCTTAAAAGTGTTGGAAGAAGCCGGTATTACCATTGGCTGGATTGGCGGGGCCAGCATGGGCGGGTTAATCGCCGCGGCCTATGCCTGCGGCGCGTCTCTGGCGGACCTGGAAGAGCGGGCGGTGCGCCTGGCGCGCCCGCGCGAGTTGCTCCGCCTGATTGATATTTCGAAAGAGCGCCGTGGGCTGATGGAAGGCGCCCGCCTGCGCAATTATCTGGCCGATCTCTTCCTGGAGCGCCATTTTGAAGATACGCGCATCCCGCTGGTGATCCCGTGCGTGGATATCATCACTTCGCGCGAGGTGGTGTTTACTTCTGGCCTGGTTTTCCCTGCTGTTTTAGGGACGATTGCGGTGCCGGGGTTGTTTCAGGCAGTGGAATTTGGCCCCTACCGCTTGGTAGACGGCGGAATTTTAAACAACCTGCCGGTGGACCGGGTGCGCGAACTGGGGGCCGATATCGTCATCGCGGTGGATGTGCAGATCAACCCACTGCGCGAGAAGCCCTGGCAAGATCTGCCAGAAAAGCGGCGCTTTCCGGCCCCGCTGCCGGGTTTCTTTTGGGACTTTTACCGCGCTGAACTGATTATGATTGCAGAACTGACGCGCATTCACTTAGAGCGGCATCCGCCCGATCTACTGCTCTGCCCGCCCCTGCCGCCCGATTTAGATATGTTCCTGGGGTTCCCGCGCATTCCTGAAGCAATTGCCGCCGGCGAGGCTTGCGCCCGCGCGGCCCTCCCACAAATATGGCAGATAATCAAGGGGGCAGAAGAGAAGCTCGCTTAGTGATGAATCCCTTTGCGCATCAGGAGCAGATAGAGGCCAAAGATCATCAGGGCAATGGAGCCGGTGTTGCCGATGATACCCAGGGCGTTATCGGGGTCGCCGCCGACATATAGGCCAAAGCCCACCATTGCCAGAATGCCGCCGGGGATGAGCGGCCACCAGGCATAACGGTTGAAGCGAAGCCGCGAAAAGATGGTGATCAGCACCCAGCCGGCGGAGAACCACATCAGCATCACGCCGGTGCGCAGGAGGGCGTTGGCCTCTTGCGGGGCGGCCCAGGCCAGGTAGACCCCTGCGCCAATGGGAGCGATCAGACAGCCGGAGATCACCAGGCCGTAGAGGCGCACGGCGCTGCCCCAAATGAGCAGCGGCAGCCCCACGCCCAACCCCACCGCAAACGCCAGGGTGAGGGCCGTCACCGGCGGGATAACCAGAGCCGCCCCCGGCGCGCCGACTGCTCCGCTCACCAGCAGTGCCCACCAGGCTGGCCGTCCGGTTGTCAGGGCTGTACCTCCCCACACTGCCAGACAGCCCAACGCAAGGCTCAGTAAGGCATACCCCGCCTGGCGCAGCAGCGGCGGCGCAGGTACGGCCGGGTTCAACGCCAGCAGCACGCCAAAGCCCAACCCTCCCAGCAGTCCACCGGCGGCCAGCAGTCCTGCGTGACGCATGCGCACCCCCCATTGGTATAAGAAGACCCCGATCAACGGCATCACCAGCAGGGAAAGCCAACGCGTTTGCAGGTAGCGGTCTAAAAACAACGCCGCCCCTGCCGCCACCAGAATGCCCCCGGCGATGGTGCGGTAGGGAATGATCGGTTTTTCGGTCGGAGAGTGTTCTACCGTATTCATCACTTAAATCAACCCGTACTCGCGTGCTTTCATCACTGCCTGCATCCGGTCTTTGGCACTGAGCTTGCCCAGGATGTTGGTCAGGTGATTTTTTACCGTCCCCTCGGCGATGACCAGCATTTCGGCGATGTCGCGGTTGGAGGCCCCGGTTGCCACCAGGCGCAAGATTTCCGTCTCACGCGGCGAAAGCGGCTCGGCTAAGGCTTCGGGTGGGGCAGGGGCCAGGCGTGACAGGCGCGAGAACTCGGCCATCACCTTTGACGTGATCGAGGGCAGTAAGAAATACTCGCCGCGTTTGGCCGCGCGGATGGCCTCGAAGAGCTTTTCAGAGGATACGTCTTTCAGCAGGTAGCCCACTGCCCCGGCGCGCAGGCCATCGAAGACGTTCTCGTCGTCGTCAAAGGTCGTCAGCACGATCACGCGGGTCTGTGGGAGCATCTCGCGCAAGCGCTGGGTGGCAATTACGCCGTTCATCACCGGCATACGCAAGTCCATCAAGACCACGTCGGGGCGCAGTTGGGCGGCCAGGCGCAGGGCTTCTTCGCCGTTGCCGGCCTCGCCGACCACGTCAAAATCTACCTGCACCGAAAGCAGCGTGCGCAGGCCCTCGCGAAAAAGCGACTGGTCATCCACGATCAGAATTTTGATCGTCATACGCGAACTCCCTGTTCAGTTCGTGGCGCGTTCCGTTTGGCTCATCGGGAAGGCGCACTTCTAATAGGAACCCTTCGCCGGGAGCGGTTTGCACGCGCATATCGCCATCCAGCAGATGAACACGCTCGCGCATCCCCGGCAGGCCAAAGCCGCCCTCCACGCTGGCGGCCCCTTTGCCGTCATCCTGAACCACCAGGCGCACCAGATGATTTTGCGAATAATCTAACAGCACACACAGGCGCGCCGCCTGAGCGTGCTTGCAGGTATTGTGAATACCCTCCTGCGCGGCCCGGTAGATGGCCCACTGCGTTTGGGGCGAAAGCGGGCGAGGCGTGCCGATGATTTTCATTTCTCCGCTGACCCCGGCGCTGGCGCAGCCCTGGAGGAGCTTTTCGATTTCCTCGCTCAATGCCTGCGCATCGAGGCGCAGAGTGGGCAGGTCGCGCAGAGCGGCCACCGAGCGGCGCACGTCGAGGAGGGCTTCTTGCGTGAGGTTTTGGGCGGTGATGAGCGCGTCTTGCGCTTTGGCGGGGTCGGTTTTCATCACTGCTCGCGCCGCCTGCAACTGCATGTGGATCGTCGTCAGGTAATGGCCCAGGCCATCATGGATTTCACGGGCCAGGCGGTTGCGTTCGCGGGCGACGGCCAGTTCTTCGACTTGCAGGGCGTATTCGCGCAGGCTTTGGTTGGCCGCGCCCAGATCTTTGACCAACTTTTCGACCTCTGAGCGGGCGCGTTCTTCGTTAACAGCCATGGTCGTAAAGACGATGATGAAAATTTGCCCGGCCAGGAACAGCGGCAGGCCGGCCCACATGGCTTCTGGCCCGGCTGGTCCCAGCGAGAGCGCCGCCACGTACACCCCCACAATGCCCACATTCACCGCCAGCCGCCAGTGGCGGGGAAGCAAGATGACACTGTGACCGGCCAGGGGCAGCAGAACCATGGCGTTATAGGCCGCGCCCCGCCCCAGGTAGACGATCCACCCGCCCAGCGCCATCTGCATGGCAAAGTAGCTCAGGTGTACTCGCCAGTGCCCCGCCCGCACCGCCCAGGCATAGCCATAGATCCCCGCCGCGATGTACGCCACGCCCAGGGCGATCATCAGCAGCAGGTCGGCGGTGGAGCTGTTTTGCAGCGCGCTAAAGGTGGTGAAGTACGAGGCCAGCACCACCACCGCAAAGGCCAGGTCGGCATCAGAGCCGGTATGGATGGGCCGGAAGGAGCGATCCATATTGGTATTATAGCACCGCCGATTTCTATGCCCTGGTCAGGTTTTCGTCCCCTAGAGGTCATATTTCCGGGCTATGACTACCCGGCGTGTGCGAGGCGCAATAGGAAGCCGGGTTGTGACTGTCTGTACATGCTGAGAAAAGGGCTATCGCTATGATTAGGAGTGTGGTTCAAAGATTTGCATAGTTTCTATCGAGGAGAGGCGATACCCATGAACATCCTGCTGGTCTATCCTGAATTTCCAGACACCTTTTGGAGCTTTAAATACGCGCTGGGGTTTATTGGCAAAAAAGCCTCTTCGCCGCCCCTGGGGTTGGCTACGGTTGCCGCCATGCTGCCCGCCGAGTGGCGGAAGCGCCTGGTGGATATGAACGTTGCGCCGCTGCGCCAGCGCGACCTGGAGTGGGCCGATTACGTGTTCATCAGTGCCATGGCGGTGCAGCGCGCCTCAGTTCTTAAAGTGATCGAACGCTGCAAGCAACTCGGCAAGCCTATGGTGGCGGGGGGGCCGCTCTTCACCGCCGAGTGGGAAGCCTTTGCCGACGTGGATCATCTGGTATTAAACGAAGCGGAGATCACCCTGCCCGCTTTCCTGGACGACCTCGCCAGAGGCTGCCCGCAGCACCGCTACGCGACCACCGAGTATCCCGACCTCTCTAAAACGCCCATCCCGCAGTGGGAACTGGTTGACCTGCGCCAGTACGACTCGATGACCATTCAGTTCTCGCGCGGCTGCCCCTATAACTGTGACTTTTGTAACGTCACCGCGTTGTTGGGCCACCGCCCGCGCGTTAAGACTGCTGAGCAGATCATCGCCGAGTTAGATAAAATCTACAGCCTGGGCTGGCGGCGCAATATCTTCTTTGTAGACGATAATTTCATCGGCAACAAGCGTGCTCTTAAAGAGTCGGTCTTGCCCGCGCTGATTGAGTGGCGCAAGGGCAAAACGGGTTGTTTGTTCATCACCGAGGCGTCAATTAACCTGGCCGACGACCCTGAATTGATGGATCTGATGGTCCGCGCCGGGTTTATCTCGGTCTTTGTGGGCATCGAAACGCCTTCTGAGGAGAGCCTGGCTGAGTGTCACAAGGTGCAGAACCGGGGCCGCAACCTGGTGGAGAGCGTGAAGCGCTTGCAGCGGCACGGCTTGCAGGTGATGGGCGGCTTTATCGTCGGTTTCGATTCGGATACCGGCAATATCTTCCAGCGCCAGATTGACTTTATCCAAAAAAGTGGGATCGTCACGGCTATGGTGGGACTGCTCCAGGCCCCGATTGGAACCGAGTTATACCGCCGCCTGAAGCAAGAAGGCCGGGTAGTCGAGGCTATGTCTGGCGATAACGCCGATGGCCGTACCAACATCGTTCCGGCGATGGATTTAAAGGAATTGCAGGCTGGCTACCGCCGGATTCTGGAAGAGATTTATTCGCCTGCTCAGTTTTACCAGCGCGTTAAAACCTTCCTGCTCGATTACCGCCCCTTCCGCACTACCGTGCACCTGGAAATGCAGGAAATCCTGGCCTTTTTCCGCTCCATCTACTGGCTGGGGATTGTGGGCAAAGAGCGCGCAGAGTACTGGCGGCTGTTCTTCTGGACGTTGTTCAATCAGCCCCATAAACTTCCGCTGGCGATCACGATGTCCATTTACGGCTTCCATTTCAGCAAGGTATTTGAGCTGCACATTTTGCCCAATCATGCCATTATAGGGGATTAACAGGCCCCGCTGAGGGAGGGGGGCCTAACCCCTACGGACGGTTGGCAACGGGCATCGGCAAGGTCTCACCCACCGGGCGTGGAGGCCGGGGCGCGCTCGTGCGTCAGGTAGATCAGCGGCAGACTGGCAAGGGTGACGACCCCTTTGACGATGACGTTGGCCCAGAAAATGCTCACCACTGAGGGGGTGGGCATGGTTCCATAAAAGGCCAGGAAGGCAAATATCAGCGAATCGAGGGGGACACTCACTGCGTTGGATACTAACACCCTTGCCCATTGGTAGCGGCGGGTGACGCGCTCTACCCACAGCCGGTAGGCTTCAGTATCAACCAGTTCGGCTACCACTTCCGCCAGGATGCTGGCAAAGGTGATCCGCCAGATGGGGGCCAACACGCGGCCCCACAGGTCGCTGCTGCCGGCGGTGGTATCGGGCGGCAGGGCGGCCACGAACCCAAAGTACAGCGCCATCAGCAGGTTTACTACCGCCGCCGCGAAGATCAGCACTCGAACCCCTTTCAAGCCTAACGTCTTGTGAGCCAGGTCGCGCAGGGTGAAGGTGATAGGATAGATGAATGTGCCAGCATCCATTGAGAGGCCCATAAAGCGCACGATTTGCAGGCTGCCGATGTCTGAAAGCATTTGTGCGGCAATATAGCTGATGCTGACGAGTAGAATTTCGATCACAGGTGGCTCCGCTTTTTAAAAAGTGGGGCAAGTGTACATGATTGCGGGCGAATCGGGTAGGGGGATGAGCATTTGCTCGTCTCATAGTATGATTATTTGCATGAGACGCTCGGCGGAAGATGAATTTTTGGCAAAACTGGCCGGAGGCGAGAAGATTTCGCAGGATGAGTACGATCAGATGTGCGCGGACCTGCCCCTGGAACTGGTAGCCGAGGCCCTGGCGCGGCGCTTTCGCTGGACCGAAGACATGCATACGCTGGTCGAAGCCGCGCGCCTCTATCAGCGCGCCGGGCGGCCCTATGAGGCTTTGGAGATTTGCAGCCGCTTCCCTAAGGTATACGCACTGCGCCAACTGGCGCAAAAAATCTTGCCCCGCGTCCGCGCGGATTATCAGGAGATTTACCCCCAAACCGTGCTGGTCGGCAAACTGCTGGATGAAGCCTTTCTGGTGATTGACCTGGCCTCGGGGTCCGTCATCCGCTTTCCCCCGCTGATGCCCTCGACGCTGTAAAGTGATCGGGTTGGCACACGGCGGGGGAGCCGCCGCGCGCCAACCTAAGATTTTTTACTGGGGGCAACTATCTAGATTCTGGATGGCTTCTTGAATGCGTTGGATGCGGTTGCCCGGGTTGGGGTGAGTGCTGAAGAATTCGGGCGGCTCGGGTCCCTGGCGCGTGCTGGCGAGGATTTCCATCACCTGGATCAGCTCGGAGGGGTCGTAGCCGGCATTGCTTAAAAAGCACACCCCTAAAAAATCTGATTCAAGTTCGTCTTCGCGCCCATAGCGCAGGTTAATCAACTGGCCGATCAGCACGGCCATTTGGGCCACCTGGGCGCTGGAAGGGTTTTCGGGGTCATACGCGGCGATCACTGCCGCCCCGGTGAGGCCCTCGGTCAGCCGGGCCTTGGCGATCTGCTCGGCCGAGTGCCGCCCGACCACATGCCCTACCTCGTGGCCCAACACCCCGGCCAGTTGTCCTTCGGTTTGCAACTGGTCGTATAAAGCGCGGGTGATGAAAATTTGCCCACCGGGGAGGGCAAAGGCGTTGATCGTCTGGTCGTCGCCCAGGAGGTGAAAGTCGAATTGGTAGGGCGAGCGCGCCGCCGGCGAATTGTTGACTACGTTAAAGCCCACCTGATCTATCCGGTTTTGGTCGCTCTGGCTGGGATCTAACCCGCCGAACTGGTCGGCCATCTCGGGGGCGGCCTGCAAGCCCAGGACGATCTCTTGTTCGGGTGTGATCGAAACGTATTGGCTTTCTCCCGTAACGGGGTTGTCTTGCCGCGAGCTAAAATACATGACGAGTGAAGAAATGGCGAACAGCGCCGCGATGATTAACCGCCCGCTGCAGCCGCCGCCTCTGCGTGAATACCCTCTTGAGAACATGCGCCGACCTCCTTATACCGGAACTTCTGGCTGCCGGGTGATCCAGATAAGCGCCAGCCCGGTAACGGCCCCGGCCACCAACCCGGTGATGACCACGCTGACCAGGGTGCTGATGATGGGGCTGGGCGCGCTGCCGGCGGCAATGAACATCAGGATCAATTGGGCCGTCAAAGCTCCCAAAGACCAGCCCAGTACACTGGCAAGCACCCAGGGGAAGGCGCTGGGGATCTCGCGGCGCAAGACGGGCCACTGGATGACCCCTACGATCACGCCGAAGAGCAGGTAGCTGAGGATGGTTCCGATCAGGCTGCCGCTCAGCAGATGAATCACCAGCAGGCCGAGCGAAAAGCCCAGAGCCCAACCACCGCTGCCGTTGACGATCCAATCGGCGGCGTGGGTCAGGTAGCCTCGCAGTACGGCCCACTGGAACAGGCCCACCAGCAAGCCCGCCCACAGAGGGACGAGCATGCGGAAGAGCCACAGGTCTACCTCGGGGGCCAACAGCAGGGGCGGAACGAACCCCAGGGCCATGCCCGCCGCCGTTGCCAGCGCCCAACCCAACCAGAGGCCGGCGCCGCCTCGCGCTACTTTGACTTCATCAATGTCAATGGTCATATATACCTCAGAGCAATCTTACTGTAGGATGTCTCTAAAACGGTTGTGTTAAAAGTTCAAAAATCCAAAATCTTATTCTATTCAAACCCAAATCAATCAATAAAATTATGGCGCTTCCCATGATGCCCCATCAATGGGGGATCTTCCTAAACGGGATTAGAACCTATCCGCAAATAGGGGATGTGAGGCGTGGTAGGCGGTAGAGCCGCTCGCTATTTACTCAGATCCGATTTTCTGTTTTATCAGGCTACCGATTTTTATAAATATATAGTAAAATAGTTAACAATTATTAAATACTCCCACTCGTGTGGGGGTATGGAAGGAGTCCAGCAGTCCATAGGCGCGGCTGAAAGGGGGAAAGGCAGCCGCCCGCCGGAAGAGCATGGTATGATTGAATTTACAGCCCAAGCAGATATGGATGTGGTTGAAGCGGTTTTGGTAGAAGTGGGGAATTCTGGCAATTTCGCGATTCGGCCCGATCGGTTTATCCGGAGCAATGCGGCTTACAAGAAATTTGTGCTGTTGGCCGGCTCTCCCTCAGAGCACGGCGCGGCGCAAGAGTGTGGGACGGTAGAGCTGACCCGCAAGCGGGGTAGTCAGGTGGCGATTAAAATCAATGCCAGCACCGACTACTCCGGCGAGCGGCTAACGTCAGCGGTTGATCGGTTTTTTTATCTCTTTACCCAGCGTTTGCTTCAGCAAAAACTGGTCACGGTCGAGCCGTCGCGGGGTGTGGATGGGTAAATTTAGCGGTAATGCCGCCGCATTTCTTCATGGCCGTCCATGCTCAAAATGGCGTGGACCAATTCGCGGGCCTGGGGCAGTGAGCGCGTCCAGGGGTCCATGGCGACCAGTTCTTCGAGCCATTGGCGGCGGCCCTGGGCGTAGGCTTCCAGTTCCAGGTTGACCGGGGCCACCCGGTCGCGCAGGGTCAGGGCGAGGACGGCGGGGGGCAGGCCGCCCGTTTGAATGCCCTGTACGCCGCGCTTGCTCACCAGGGCCGGCACTTCTACCGCAAAATCCGCCGGGATGCCTGCTACCAGTTCCCCGCGGTTGGGGATGTTGACGATGAAGGTACGGGGAATGTCGCAGGCGATCGATTCGATGATCGGGACCATCTGCTCGCCAGACGGGACCGGCTTAAGATAATCGGTAAGGCGGGCCTGCGGGTCCTGACTGATGCGGTAATTCTCGCGGGCGGTGCGTTCCACGCCGGTGAAGTAGCCATCCCACCAGCGGGCGGGGTTTTCCTTCCAGCGTTTTTCGGTCTCATCGTCGGTGTGGTACCACCAGCCCCAGGCCCCGCCGCCGACGGTGGCGGTATCGCCAATGGGGATGGCTCCAAAGCGCCGGTAGATATCCACCGGCTTGGGGCCCATGTGATCACTCTCGCCGCACGTCTCGAAATAACGGGGGGCTTCCTGCTCTACCCACTCGGCGAAGCGTGGCAGCAGGTCGGCGCCTTTGTAGAACAGCCGTGTCAACCAGATAAAGTGGTTGACGCCGGGGGCTTCAAACGTCAGGCCAGCGCGATCGTGGATGCCCAACAGCGCCGCCACGTGGTACACGCCGCTGAAGCCGTGACACAGCCCGACCATCTTCAGTTGGGGATAGCGGCGCGTCAGGTAGGTGGTTCCACCCAGCACCGGATTGGCAACCTGCAAATACCAGGCGTTTGGGCAGATTTGCAGAATGTCTTGGACGATTGACTCGAACAGGCGGAGCTGGTAAAAGTTGATCCAGAAGGCTTCGTCGTGCATAACAGCCAGCGAGCCGCCCCAACGGTAGCCGCAGCGCCGGGCGATCTCCCAACCGGCCTGCAAGCGGTGATGCCCTGCCGCCAGCGCTGTATTGATGACAAAATCGGCCCCGGCCAGGCTTTCCGGGCGGCTGGTAGTCTTTTCAAAGTGAAAGCGGACGCCTAATTCATCGGCGTAGCGGCGGCACAGGCGGTAACTACCCTCTAAGCGTTCCTCATTGATATCCATAAAACTGATGGTGCAGCCTTCCAGGCTGCGGGTGAGGCACAGGTCACGGATGAGCGCGAGCGAGAAGGCCCCGCTGCCGGCTCCGATCAGGCTGATTTTGAGGTTCATGGGGTCTCCGGTTGGGATGGTGTGATCCCTCGATGCGAGGTGCTTTCATCTTACCATAAATAGGGGAAGCGGTTAGCTTTCAGCAGACAGCGATTAACTATCAGGGTACGTTCACCCAAAGCGGCGGCTACAACAGCCCTTCTACGCTTGTGGATTGGAAGAAGGCGCGGTAGGCGGCGGTTTCGTCGAGGGCGGCCTGCACGGCTTTCAGCGTGGCCTCTACCGCTGGCGAGGGCTGGCCCCCGGCGAGCAGGCGCAGGCGGCCATCTTCCAGCCAGTCCACCTGGAGGATGCCGCGCTGTTCCAGCCAGCGCAGGCCCAGGCGCACCGTGGTCTCGCGCTGGGCCGTTGCCGCCGCCAGGCTGAGAAGGGAGGTTTCTCCACCCATGGCGTTGAGCGCATACTTGCACAGGCCGGCCAGCCGCCGTAGAAAGGCTTCGAGGCTGGCGTCGCGCGGGTCTACGGCCAGTACCACTACTTTGGAAGGTTTCACTGCCTCCAGGGCGGCCAGCAGTTCGCGGCGGCCCGGCGGGGTGGTCCAAATCACCAGGGTGGAGGCAGGGGCCAGGCGAGCGCGCTCTACTGCGCCAGGGACCTCGCGGGCCTCTGCCTCGCCCCACACGATCAGGTCGGTCCCGGCGGCGCGGAGCTGGGTTAAGACGGCCAGCGGGTGGGGTTGGGCGCGGCGGTCAATGATCTCATAGCGCGAGCGCAGTTCGATGGCGGCGCTCTCTGCCGGGCGGGCGTCAATCCATTCAATTTGCACGTCGCGCTGACCGCGGTAATTGCTGGCGCGGATGGAGCAGGCCAGGTCCAGTTGGCCTTCGGGCAGCGGCCAGCCGGCCCCGCCCCACCAGATTACGCGGCGGGTTTCGCCGTTGTCGTCTGCCGCGATGATGTGCAGGTGGTCGCCCGATTTGCCGATGGGCGCGGCGTTTTGGATGCGCAGGCCGCGCGCCAGCAGCGCCAGGGGCGGGTTACCGGGGCCAAAAGGAGCCAGACGCTCCAGGTCGGCGGCCAGGTCGAGCGTGAGGTCGCTCAGGCGGACTTCGCCATCCAGCGTCAGGGTGGGACGGGCGGGGGCCTGCCCGCCCAGGGCGGCATCTACCGCGCGGCCTAACCCGCGGCGGAAGGCCGGAATGTTGGCGGCCTCTAGCGACAGTCCTGCCGCCATAGGGTGGCCGCCAAAGCCCAACAGCAGTTGGGCCTGGGTGGCAATCGCCGCGGTGATGTTCACTCCCGCTACCGAGCGGGCTGAGCCGCGCGCCGGTTGGCCGGGCGGCGCGGCCAGCAGCACCGTTGGGCGGTTGTAGCGCTCCACCAGTTCACTCGCCACAATGCCGATTACCCCGGCGGGCCAGTCGGGATGGCTGAGGACCAGGGCGGGGAAATCGAGCAGGGAACGGTCTTTTTTAATCTGCGCGAGCGCCCCTTGCAGTACCTGCTCGCTGAGATGGCGGCGCTGAGCGTTGAGGCCCTCCAAATGGGTTGCCAGCACGCGAGCGCGGGCGGCGTCTCTGGTAGTGAGCAGTTCAACGGCGGGGTTGGCATCTCCGAGGCGGCCCAGGGCGTTCAGGCGCGGGCCGAGGACAAAGCCAATGTGCTCTTCCGTCAGCCAGGGGGCATGCAGGCCGGTCAGGTCAATCATGGCTTGCAGTCCGGCGCGGCGGGCCTGGCGGAGCATCTCCAGCCCGCGCTGGAGCAGGTAGCGGGTGTCGCCGGTTTGTACGGCCAGATCCGCGACGATCCCCAACGCCACCAGGTCCAGGAACAGGGCGGATTCGCTCTGGCGTTTGGCGCGGGCAAAGAGGGCTTCCAGCAGTTTGTAAGCCACCCCTACCCCCGGCAGGCCAGCCAAGGCGTGACCCTCCGGCAGTAGACGCGGGCTGACCACCATGCACCCTGCCGGTGGGCCGTCCTCCGGCAGTTCGTGATGGTCCGTGATAATCACATCCGCGCCGGACCGCCGCGCAAAATCGAGCGCCTCGCCCGCCGAGATGCCCGTATCACACGTCAACACCAAGCGCGCGCCCGCTTCCAGGATCGGCTTCAGGTGGGTGATGTTCACCCCGTGCGACTCGCTGGCCCGTACCGGGATGTGATACACCACCTCGGCCCCCAGCGTGCGCAGGCCTTCCACCAACAGCGCGGTGGAAGTTTGACCATCCACGTCAAAGTCGCCCCACACGCAGATTTTCTCGCGGTGGGCGATGGCCTGTTCCAGGCGCGCGCAAGCCGCCTCTACGCCGGGCAGTGCTTCGGGCGGGGCAGGGGTGTAGCGATTGGGGTCAAGGAAGGCACGCGCGGCTTCGGCATCACGCAGGCCGCGCCGGTAGAGGATGTCGGCTGTCAGCGGGTGGCCGCCCAGGGCCGCGCGCAGTTCTTCCGGCGCAGAGGTTGGGGCCGGGTCCAGCCAGGAGCGCAGCAGTCCATCGGTCATCGTGGGTTAAGGATAGCACTTTAATCGAACTCTGTGGGCAGATCAGGGTTGCGGAAATGCTTAAAGAGCATGTGGATTTCATCCGGCGTGACGCGCCCCAGGGATAGCTCCGGCAGGTCGTCTTCGCGGAAAAACCGCACCTCGCCCGTTTCCAGACTGCTGGCGGGCTGGCCGCCAGTGATCTCGCACAGGAAGAAGAACTTGTAGATCGGAAAGTAATAGCGCGGGTGGCCGCGTTTATCGCGGTCGTAGACCGCCGCGAGTTTGGTGACGCTCGCTTCGTAGCCTGTTTCTTCGCGGATTTCGCGCCGAACAGCCTGGGACGGACTGTCCCCGGCATCGGCCCAGCCGCCAGGGAGGGTCCAACGGTAATGGTCCTGAACTTCCTGCACCAGCAAAATTGCATCTCCCTGAATGATGGCTCCGCGCACATCCACTTTAGGGGTGGCGTAGCCGGCTTCGTTCTCGAAGAGGCCGGCAATTTGCGCGTAGTCGAGTTCGGTATGTGCGGCGACGATTTCGGCGGCGATTCTGCGCACCTGCTTGAAACGCTCAATATCATAATCGTTGTGCGAATAGGTCAGGCCGTTCTGCGCGATGGCCTGCAACTCGCGTGCCCAGGTCAGCCAGCGCGGTTCCATTTCTTACCGTGCCTTTCGGTGGCTCAGAAACCACTCGTACAGTTCGGGATTATTATAGGTGACCGTCCAGGAATCGTGGCCGACGCCGGGGTAGACCGTCAGGCGGACATCACCGCCGCAGGCACGCAGGGCATCTACCATCAACTGCGATTCGAGCAGGGGTACGACCTCATCCGCGCCGCCATGGAAGGCCCAGGTGGGCACGTCTTTCATCGCGGCGATGCGGTCGCGCACCGAGTAAGCCCAGGCCCCTCCGCCGCAGATCGGGGCAACGGCGGCGAAGCGTTCGGGGTGTTCTACTGCCAGGTGCCAGCTTCCAAAGCCGCCCATGGAGAGGCCCGTCAGGTAAACGCGTTGAGGGTCTACGTCCAGCTCGGTGGTGGTGAGCTCGATCAGGTCGTCTAACACGTCAATAAAATCGGACCACCAATGGTTGGCGGGGCACTGCGGTGAAATAGCGACAAAGGGCAAGTTCAGCGTTTCGGCCACTTTGGGGATGCCGTGTTTGAGGATCAGTTCCAGGTTGCTGCCGCGCTCACCGGCTCCGTGTAGAAAGAGAATGAGGGGCCATTTCTGGTTGGGAGCGCTCCCATACTCACGCGGCAAATAACGCAAATAATCCAGCTTATAACGCCTCACATAGTCGCGTTCAAAGGTGAATGCTTCTTGCGGCATGGCTCTTCTCCTCCACTGTGCGGTTGCAGGGTGCTGATTCGGCGTGGAGAAGTGCAACCGCCCGTTACACTTCTCTATGTTAAATTATATGTGATCCGCGCAAAAAAAGATAGTACTTCAATTTGGCCTGCTTTAAAAAAGTTGATTTTTGCCCGGCGATTGGTTATAATGCCGGTAGTTGAATAATTCCCTCCGCCAAAAGGAGTAGGCTGGCGCGTGAGCGGCCAGAGAAGGGAACCTGGGGTTTGTCCCTGGCGCTGAAAGTTCCCAACGCTGTCCCCGGCTGAAGTCGTTTGGCTAGACCGCCGAAGAAATCGCCGCTGGCGAGAGTAGAACGGCGCGGGTAAGCCCGTTACAGCGATCCCCGGATGATGGTCTGGGAAGTATGAGTGCATGCAGGCAAAGCGCGGCTTTGCTTGCATGAACCGAGGTGGTACCGCGGAAGAACCCCTTTCGTCCTCGTTGGATGAAGGGGATTTTTGTTTTTAGGAGGTCAACATGGCCCTATCCAAACGTTTTTTGCCTGATGAGGCCGAACCGGCCCTGCGAGACTGCTGGGAGGTGGAAGGCGTGTATCGTTTTCAGCCGGAAGCGCCCGGACCGATCTACTCGATTGACACGCCGCCGCCCACGGTTTCAGGCAAGCTGCACCTGGGTCATGTGTATTCCTACAGCCATGCCGATTTTATGGCGCGCTTTTTCAGGATGCGCGGCTACAACGTGTATTACCCGATGGGCTTCGATGATAACGGCCTGCCAACTGAGCGGCTGATTGAAAAGACCTTTAACATCCGCGCGCCGCAGGTGGGGCGGCAGGCGTTTGTTGAAAAATGCCTGGCCTACGCGGAGGAGGCCGAAGAAGAATATCGGGCCCTGTGGCGGCGGCTGGGATTATCCGTTGACTGGCGCTATACTTACCGGACAATCAGCGCCGAGGCGCAGCGGGTCTCGCAGACCTCGTTTATTGACCTCTACCACAAGGGTAAAGCCTACCGCGCTCAGGTTCCGACGATCTGGTGCCCGGAATGCCAAACGGGGATCGCCCAGGCGGAGCTAAACGACCTGGAGCGCGAGAGCGAGTTTGTTACCCTGCCGTTCCGTACGGAGGAAGGCGAAGTTCTGCCGGTTGCCACCACGCGGCCCGAACTGCTGGCGGCGTGCGTGGCCGTGTTTGTGCATCCGCACGATGAACGCTACCGCCGCTGGATCGGCCGCCGGGTGAACGTCCCGCTGTATCACCGCCCGGTGACGGTGCTGGCAGATCCATCTGCTGACCCAGCGAAAGGCACAGGCGCGGTGATGTGCTGTACTTTTGGCGACCAGACGGACGTGGCCTGGCAACAGGCTCACGGCCTGCCCGTAATCGAAACCATTGACCGGGCCGGCAGGATGCTGCCAGCGGCGGGCGAGCTGGCTGGCCTGCCGGTAGCAGAAGCCCGGCGGCGGGTGAAAACCATCCTGGCGGAGCGCGGGTTGATCCTGGCGCGCCAGACCACCCAACAGTCGGTGAGGGTGCACGAGCGGTGCGATACGCCGGTGGAATATATCCAGACCTGGCAGTGGTTCATTCGCATTCTGGACCACAAAGAAAAGTTCCTGGAGCTGGGTCGTCAGATCCGCTGGCACCCCGAACACATGCACGCGCGCTACCAGGCCTGGGTAGAAAACCTGAACTGGGATTGGTGCATTTCGCGCCAGCGGTATTACGGCGTGCCTTTTCCGGTGTGGTACTGCCGGGCGTGCGGCGCGGTGATCCTGGCGGATGCAAGCCAGTTGCCGGTGGACCCGACGGTCCAACAGCCCGTGCGGCCCTGCGCGTGCGGCAGCCGCGAGTTTGAACCGGATACCGACATTATGGATACGTGGGCAACCTCATCGGTGTCGCCGCAGATTGCCGCCGGGTGGTTAGAACGGCCTGATCTGTACGCGCGGCTCTTCCCTATGTCACTGCGGCCCCAGGCTCATGAGATTATCCGCACCTGGGCGTTTTATACGATCGTGAAATCGTACTATCATTTTGGCTGTCTGCCCTGGTCGGACGTGTTAATTTCTGGATGGGGGATCGCCGGGGAAGGGATGGGCAAGATCAGCAAGAGCCGAGGGGGTGGGCCGCTGCCGCCGCTGGCGATGATCGAGCGTTACTCAGCGGATGCACTGCGCTATTGGGCCGCCAGCACCAGCCCCGGCAAAGACGCGATCATCAGCGAAGAGAAGATTCAGATGGGCATGCGGTTAACGACCAAGCTGTGGAACGTGGCGCGCTTCGCTGAACCGTTCGTAGGCGCGCCGCTGCCCGCGCCAGATCAGGCCGTTTTTACCCCGGCAGACCGCTGGATGCTGGCGCGCAGCCGCTCATTGGTGCAGGAAGTGACAGCCCATTTTGAGGCTTATGATTACGCCTCGGCCAAAAACGCCGTTGAGGGTTTCTTCTGGCGCGACCTGGCGGATAACTATATCGAAATGGCGAAGCAGCGCCTGTATGACCCCGCCCATCCAGCGCACAGCGGGGCGCGCCTGGCGCTGCGGCAGGCCCTGAACGTACTTCTAAAGCTGTTGGCTCCGCTCTTGCCCTTTGTGACAGATGCCATCTACCGCGAGCTGTTCGCGGCGGAAGAAGGGCGGGCGTCCATCCATGCCGCGCGCTGGCCCCAAGTGGAAGACCTGCTGCCGGCACAGGCGGAAGATGAAAACCTGGGAGACCTGCTGGTAGCGGCGGCTACCGCGGCCCGGCGCTATAAGAGCGAACATTCCATCAGCCTGGGGACGGAACTGGCCCGTCTGCACCTGGTCTGCTCAGACCCGGCGCTGGCCGAGCGGCTGTGCGCCGCCGCGCCAGACCTGCGCAGCGTGGCGCGAGCGCGCTCGGTGACGGTTGGCGCGGCGATGGAGCCGGGCCTGGTGCGCATGGAAAGCGGCGCGCCAGGGCTGGTGGTGGGCATTGAACCGTAGGCGCATGCCAGTTTTTTGGATCAAAAGAATGGTGAATCTCACCAGAAAATGATATGATTGGCGGTGCTTTGCCTGGATAAAGATTCAGCAACGGAGAACGCATGGAAAAGACTGATAAAAGCGAACAGGCCGCCGCATACATGCGGCAGGGATGGAATTGTTCACAGTCGGTGGTGCTGGCCTTTGCCGAAGAGGCCGGGCTGACGCGCGAGGCCGCGCTGCGCGCGGCGGCCGGGTTTGGCGGCGGCGTTGGGCGAACGGGCAACCTATGTGGGGCCGTTTCCGGCGCGGTCATGGTGATCGGGCTGCGGCATGGGGCGGTCTCTCCAGAGGATAAAGCCGCAAAGGAGCAAACCTACCGGCTGGTTCAGGAATTTATGCGGAGATTCCAGGAGCGTTTTGGTGCGCTCGACTGCCCCGCCCTGTTAGGTTATGACCTGCGCGACCCCGCGGAGGCGCAGAAAGCCCGCGACGCGGGCCTGTTCTATGATCGCTGCCCGCTGTTCGTGCAGGGAGCCGTGGCGATTCTGACGGAAATGGCCAATAACCAGGCTTAGAGGATAGAAGACCGCGCAGGCGCGCGAGTTTTTGTATTTTTGGAGATATATGGCAACCTTTGAACTCCCCAAAACCTATGATTTTCGTTCCACCGAGCAGCGCATTTACCGGTGGTGGGAAGAGAGCGGGTATTTTAAACCGTCCAACGATCCAAACAAGCCGGGCTTTGACGCCAGCAAAAAGCCCTTTGTCATTTCGATCCCGCCGCCGAATGTGACGGGCGAACTGCACCTGGGGCATGCCATGTTTGTATCCATGGAAGACCTGATGATCCGCTACCACCGCATGAAGGGCGTGCCGACGCTGTGGGTTCCGGGGACTGACCATGCCGGGATCGCAACACAGTTACAGGTAGAGAAGGCTCTGGCAAAAGAAGGGTTGAGCCGCGAACAGTTGGGGCGCGAGGAGTTTGTGCGGCGCACCTGGGAATGGAAAGAGAAGTACGGCGGTATCATCACTCAGCAGATTCGCCGGCTGGGGGCCTCTTGCGATTGGGATCGCGAGCGTTTTACCCTGGACCCGGGCCTTTCAAAGGCTGTGCGCGAGGCGTTCGTGCGCCTGTACGAAAAGGGCCTGATCTACCGCGGCCCGCGCATGATTAACTGGTCGCCGGGGTTGAAGACAGCCGTCTCGGACCTGGAAGTGGAGTATTCACAGGAGCCGGGCAAGCTCTATTACTTCAAGTATATGCTGGCGGATGGCAGCGGCGAGTACATTCCGGTAGCTACCACCCGGCCTGAAACGATCCTGGGCGATACGGCCGTAGCTGTTCACCCGGAGGACGAGCGCTACCAGAAGTATATTGGGCGCAAAGTGGTTGTGCCAATCCTGGGACGGCAGATTCCGGTGATTGCGGATGAATACGTGGACCGCGCCTTTGGCACGGGCGCGCTGAAGATCACCCCTGGTCACGATCCCAACGACTATGCCATCGGACAGCGCCACGGCCTTCCGTTGATTGGGGTGCTGGACGAACTGGCGCGCGTGAACGAGAACGGCGGCCCTTATGCCGGTCTGGATCGTTTTGAGGCGCGCAAGAAGCTGTGGGAAGATATGGGCGCGGCCGGTCTGGTGTTGAAGGAAGAACCTTACCTGCTTAACGTGCCGCGCTCACAGCGCGGCGGTGAAATTGTGGAGCCGATGGTTTCCACGCAGTGGTTTGTCCGCATTGAGTCGATGGCGCAAGCGGCCCTCGAAGCGGTGCGCAGTGGGAGCGTGCGCATTGTGCCGGAACGCTTTACCAAAGTCTACTACAACTGGTTGGAGAACATTGAGGATTGGTGCATCAGCCGGCAGTTGTGGTGGGGGCATCGCATTCCGGTGTGGTACTGCCAGGACTGCGGCGAGATGATTGTAACGCGCCAGGACCCACAACACTGCCCTAAGTGCGGCAGTTCAAAACTGGAGCAGGACCCCGATGTGCTGGACACGTGGTTCTCTTCGGGCCTGTGGCCGTTCTCGACCCTGGGCTGGCCGGACGAAACGCCCGACTACAAATATTTTTACCCGACTTCCGTGCTGGAAACCGGTTATGATATTCTGTTCTTCTGGGTGGCCCGCATGATTATGGACGGCATGGAGTTCACCGGCCGGCCGCCGTTCCATACCGTGTACCTGCACGGGTTAATCCGTGATGAACACGGCCAGAAGATGTCGAAGACCAAGGGCAATGTGATTGACCCGCTGGTGGTGATGAACGAGATGGGAACCGACGCGCTGCGCTTTACGCTGTTGGTCGGCTCGACGCCCGGCAATGACATGAGCCTGAGTATCAAAAAAGTGGAGGCCAACGCTCACTTTGCCAATAAGCTGTGGAACGCCGGGCGCTTTGTGATCGGCGCGCTAGAGCAGGCCCCTGCGGCCCCCGCTGGCGAACCGCGCTGGACGCTGGCGGATTCGTGGGTGTGGGCGCGCTTGCAGGGGTTGATCCGCGACGTGGAACGGCTGTTTGCGAATTACCAGTACGGCGAGGCTGGCCGCCAGATTTATGATTTCTTCTGGAGCGAATTTGCCGACTGGTACGTGGAAATTGCCAAGCTACAGCTTGCCGAAGGCGGCGACCGGGCCTTTTATACCGCTTCGACTCTGGTGCGGGTGCTGGATGCCTGTCTGCGGCTGCTGCATCCCTTCACGCCGTATGTGACTGAAGAACTGTGGGGCCACCTGAAGCGCGCCGCGCAGGAAAAAGGGCCGGCCTTCGCCCCAAAGCAGGGCTGGGAAGAAGCTCTGATGATCGCTCAGTACCCGACGCCCCGCGCTGAAGAGGGCTGGGAGGCGGCAACTGTGGCTGATTTTACCCTGGTGCAAGAGGTGGTGCGGGCGATCCGCAACCTGCGCACCGAAAAGCGGGTCCCGCCGGCGCGCAGGGTTCCGGCGCTGATCGCCGCCGGAGACCGGCTGGCCGTGTTGGAAGCTCAGCGCCAGGCGATTGCTTTCTCGGGCGGGATTGACGCTCAGCACATGACGCTGGCCGAAGCCCTGGCCGAGCGCCCACAAAATGCGGCTGCGCTGACGGTGCTGGGTATTGAGATTTACCTGCCCCTGGAAGGGCTGGTGGATGCTCAGGCCGAGCGGGCGCGCTTGCAGAAGGAATTGGACGAAACCGAAGCGCAAATTCGACGTCTGGAAGACCTGTTGGGCGGCCCATTTGCCCAACGCGCTCCGGCGGCAGTAGTAGAGCGCGAGCGCCAGAAGCTGGCGACGTTTCAGGAGACGGCGGCGCGTCTGCGCGAGCAGATGGCGGCGTTTTGATGGATTGTTGACCCAATTATGCGTAAGTTGTGGACGCGCCCGCAACTTACGCATAATTATGATAAAATTTTACCTGGAGGTGCGCTCTAGTGGGGGAGGGCGTAGGCCGGGGTTTATCTCTATCCAGGAGCGGCTAACGAGTGACTTCCGGAGCGTTGGCCGCTTTATATTGTCTACCCGGAGGTCCTGACCTTTGCCTTACGATTTTACCCAGCCCCTTGGTTTATGGGCCTATCTTCTTCTGGCTTTCGTTGTCATCATCGAGGGCCCCGTTGCAACACTGGCTGGCGCCGTAGCGGCTTCTGCGGGGCTTATGAAACCCTGGGGGGTGTTTTTGGCGGCCGCATTGGGGAATCTCGCATCCGATAATCTATGGTATGTTTTGGGATACATTGGCAAAACAACCTGGCTGCTGCGGTATGGATCGTGGTTTGGGCTAAAGAAGGAACATATTGATCATCTTGAGGGCGACGTGATCGCCCATGCGCCCAAGCTGCTCTTTATGGCGAAACTGACGCTTGGTTTTTCAATTCCTACTCTGGTGGCAGTCGGCATGGCGCGCGTGCCTTTCAGACGTTGGTTCTGGGCGTTGGCAATTGCCGAGACGATCTGGACCGGTACGCTGGTTATCCTCGGATATCATTTTGGCCGGTATTTGCGCACGTTAGAGTGGGGCGTCCAGATCATAGCTGTAAGCGGCTCGCTGGCTTTCGTGGCCGTGATGATTTATTATCTCGCGCGGCTGCGGAAGCGCATGAAGTAGCAGTGAGCGCCAAATCAACCAAACAAAGCTGGCAGGGAGCAGTATGCGAATTGTAATTTCCGGACAAACCTACTACCCGGGAAATAATGGACAGGCAATTTTTTCAATCCACCTGGCGGAGGGCCTGGCCCGCGCCGGGCATGAAGTGGCGGTGATTGTCCCGGCGTCTGGGTTTGCTTACCAGACCGAAAAGATCCACGGGGTGCAGGTTCACCGGCTGCACAGCATCCCGCTAAGCCTGCTTCATCCTGAAGCCTTCTTAAACCCATTTCCTGGTTTCAAAATTCGCGCCATTCTCGAGGACTTTCAGCCAGACGTTCTGCACATTCAGGATCATTATTTTCTGAATTGGGATGGGGTGCGGATCGCCCGCCAGATGGGGATTCCGATCATGGGGACGAACCATTTTCTGCCTGAAAACCTCTTGCCTTATATCACGTGGCTGCCGCTGCCGCGTGAATTCAAGGTTTATGTGTTGTGGCAGTTAATGCTGTGGACGTATCACCAGGTGGATATGGTGACGACCCCCACCGAAACGGCGGCGCGCATTTTGGGGCGGCAAAAAATCGACGTTCCGATCTTTCCGGTGTCGTGTGGGGTAGATACCAACTGGTTTAAGCCGATGGCCGGGTTCGACCGTGAGGCGGTGCTGCACAGGTGGGGGTTGAACCCCGAAGCAGTGACGTTCTTGTACGTGGGCCGCCTGGACCGCGAAAAAAGGATTGACCTGCTGCTGCGCGGGCTGGCCCGGCTGCACCAGGACTCACGTTATCGGAAGGTGCAAACGCCGGTTCAACTGGCCGTGGCAGGCCGGGGATCGGCGGGCAGTGAGCTGCGCGCTCTGGCAGATGCATTGAACCTTGAAAGCCAGGTGGCCTTCTTGGGTTATGTGCCTGCGCCAGACCTGCCAGACCTGTACCGGGCGAGCGACGTGTTTTGCATGCCCAGCCCTGAAGAACTGCAAAGCATTGCGACTCTGGAAGCGATGGCATCCGCCAAACCGGTGATCGCGGCCAATGCCAGGGCGCTGCCCGAACTGGTGACGCCGGATGTGAACGGCACGCTGTTTGAACCGGGACGGGTTGAGGCCGCGGCGGATGCCATGCTGTGGATGTTAGAACGCCAGGCCCGCTGGGCGGATATGGGGCTTGCCAGCCGTTCCAGGGCCGTGGCCCACAGCCTGGAGAATACCATCCGGCGGTATGAGGAGCTGTACGCGCGGCTGTTGGAAACTGCGCCGCGCGCTTACCGGTCTGCGCGCCGCTCTAAGGCTGCGGTTTCGCTTAAACAGTAAAAGGGAGTGCAATCCGGTGAACGACCACTCGTTTTTTGACTCGGTGATTGTGGGTGGAGGCCATAACGGCCTGGTAGCGGCCTGTTACCTGGCCCTGGCGGGTCAGCGGGTGATCATCCTGGAAAAGAACGATTACATGGGGGGCGCGACCTGCTCTAAAAAGGCGTTTGCAGGGGTGGATGCGCGCCTGTCAGTCTATTCTTACCTGATCAGCCTGCTTCCGGGCAAGATTCTGGCGGATTTGGGAATCAAGCTGGAGATCCGCCGAAGGGCGATAGCAGCGTATACGCCGATGGTGCGGGACGAAAAGTTTGGGGGCCTGCTGATCAGCAACATCTCAGAGGACGTGACCCGGCAGTCTTTCGTGGAGCTGACCGGCGATGAGCGCGAATACCAGGGATATTTGAAGTTACAGGAGACGGTGGAGATTTTCGCTCAAAAAGTCTGGCCCACGCTGATGATGCCCCTGCCATCAAAGCGCGATTTGCAAAGCCGGTTTCAGACGCGTGAGGAAAAAAAGGCATGGGAATATCTGGTGGAAAAGCCACTGGCCTGCCTGATCGAAGATCATCTCAGCGATGACACAGTGCGCGGGACGGTATTCACCGACGCCAAAATCGGCGTTCCGACCTACCCAGAAGATCCTAACCTGCTCCAAAACCGGACGTTCATCTATCACACCATCGGCCAGGGAACCGGGGAATGGCGCGTGCCGGTAGGGGGCATGGGGGCGCTGGTGGAGGCGCTGAAGGCCAGAGCACTGTCGTTGGGTGTTCTCTTTAAAACTTCGGCGGAAGTGCTAAAGGTAGACCACGCTCTACCGGTCAGCACGGTCTATTACCGCGAGGGCGAGCAGGAGCGGGCCGTGCGGGGGCGGTTTATCCTGTTCAATGTATCTTCTGACGTTGCCAACCGCTGTTTGCCAGGGGTGTACGAAGAGGAACAGGTAGCAGGCTCGGTGTTTAAAGTCAACATGGTGTTGAAAAGACTGCCTAAGCCGAAGGACCGGCGCGTTACGGCCAGAGATGCGTTTACGGGGACGTTTCACCTGAATGAAGGCTACGAACAGATGAAGGCTTCGTACCGGGCGGCGCACAGCGGCCTGCGGCCCCAGGTGATCCCCGGCGAGGTATACTGCCACAGCCTGACGGATCCTTCAATCTTGTCGGCAGATTTACAGGCCCGGGGCTATCAGACGATGACTCTGTTTGGGTTGGATGTTCCCTATGCCTGGTTTCGGCAGGATAACGGCCGGGTCCGCGCGGAAGTAACAGAGCATTATTTAGATGCCATCAATGCCTATCTTGAAGAGGATATCCGAGACTGCCTGGCGGTGGACGCTAACGGCCGCCTGTGCGTGGAGGCGAAATCGCCGCTGGATTTAGAAAGCGACCTGGGCCTGCCCAAAGGCAATATCTTTCATGGGAACCTGACCTGGCCCTTTGCCGGGTCGGATGCAGAGGCCGGTACATGGGGAGTGGAAACCCGTTATGAGCAGGTCTTAATGTGCGGCTCAAGCGCCAAAAGAGGGGGAGCGGTCAGCGGCATTCCCGGCCATCATGCCGCCATGAAGGTGCTGGGTAAGGCTTCGGACGATCTGTAAAGAGTAGGGAAATCCCCGTAAAGAAGCGTGAAATCATGGGAAGCAGTCTTGGAACCTCCCCAAAGCGGGATAGGTGTTCTTTGAACGTGGAACGGGCGGGAAACATCCCATGCCGCAAAGGGGATCAACCCGTTGGAACTGCAAACCCGCTTTCTTATAATGAAGCTGGAAACCGAAAAGCACTGCACACCGGATACCATTAACGGTTTTGGTTTACAGGTTGAATTGAACCAGCCGGTTGTCTTATGGGTAAGCAGGGAGTACAGAAAATATTTATTGGTAGAGAGATGAAGCGTTGACCCCCGCCTTTTGCGGCGGGGGTCAACGCTTAAGTGGGGATTACTCTTCTCGGATGGTGACGGCGTTCATCTTATCGCCCTGGCGGATGGCATCGACAACTTCCATGCCGCGGACGACTTTGCCAAAGACGGTGTGCTTGCCGTTGAGGTGGGGTTGGGGAGAATGGGTGATAAAGAACTGGCTGCCGTTGGTGTTGGGGCCGGCGTTAGCCATGGAGATCACGCCGCGCTCGTGCTTGAGGGGGTTGTTCTTGACTTCATCTTCAAAATCATACCCTGGCCCGCCGCGCCCGGTTCCGGTAGGATCGCCGCCTTGGATGACGAAATTGGAGATCACACGGTGGAAGGTGACGCCGTCATAAAAGCCCTGGTTGGCAAGGAACACAAAGTTGTTGACGGTTTTGGGGGCGTGTTCGGGGAACAGTTGGAGTTCGATGTTGCCTTTGTCGGTTTCGATCACGGCGAAGTACTTTTTGGCCGGGTCAATCTGCATGGCGGGTGGTGTAGCCCACTGTTTCATGGAATAGCTCCTTATAGAACAATAGAATGGCGCGATTATAACAAGAATTCGGGCCGGAGGTGGCGGTCAGGACGGTTTGGATCTGCGCATGGTCTTGTAAGTTTGCCAGACCATGCGGAAGAAGTGGTAGGTATGGGGGATTGGGCGGATGTGGCTTTTTTCTTCGCCGTAAATGGTACGAATAGGGACCCAGGCGATGGCGAAGCCGCGGCGGATGCACTCGACGATCATTTCCACTTCAAACTCAAAGCTGCTTTCCTGACTGGCGAGCATGGCGGCGATCATGCGCCTGGAAAGCAAGCGATAGCCCGATTGATTATCGGGGATGTAGCGGCCAATCGCCCATGAGAACGCCTGGGTTCCAATCCAGTTCGCCAGGCGGCGGACGGGGGGCATATTTTGGAAAGAGCGCTGGCCGATCACCAGGTCTGCGCCAGAGCGGGTGTACGCGTCAATAAACTTGGGGATTTCATCGGGGTCATGCTGTCCATCGGCATCGAGCATCACCAGCCCAGCACAGCCCTGTTCGAGGGCGTAGCGAAAACCGGCCTTCAGCGCGGCGCCTTTGCCCTGGTTGGGTACCTGGCGCAGTACGTGGGCGCCGGCGGCTTCGGCCTGAGTGGCGGTATCATCCTTCGAGCCATCGTCTACTACCAGGACGGGCAGGTAAGTTCGGGCTTTTTGGATGACCGGAGTGATGTGCCGGCCCTCATTATAGGCCGGGATTAATGCCAGGAGGTCAAAGGCGCTGGGATGTTGGTCCATACGCCCATTGTACCAGGGTCAGGGGCCAAAAAGCGAAGATTGCGTAATCTGGGTTGTATGGCTGAGGCGGCTACTCACGCAGTTCGGAATGGATCCCTTTGAAGATCGTCCACAAAACCACCAGGAAGATGAGCAGCTTACAGGCCGTAAGCCACGAAATATCCTGCACCAGATACCAATGGCTGAGCGAAGTAGAAAAGAAATTTTTAATTCGCCAGGGCCAGAGGATGGAAATCAGGTTCGGAACCACCAAGAAGATTCCGGAAAAATACAAGAGAACGCCAAACAATGCCCCGGCTGCAAAAAGAACGTGCTTGGGGTCGGCAATATGCAGGCTAAGGGGCAAATGGCTGTGGCGGAAGAAGCCAATCAGCGCCGACAAAAATCCCCAATTCTTCATACACGAACCTCCACCTGCATTGTAGATCACTCTGCCCGTGAAAACAAGACCTTTGGGCAGTTTCTTAATCGGCGCTTGACCCGATAGACAGGATTAAATAGTGTGTAAATTGGGTTGTTTTTCCAATTTACACACTATTTATCAGGTCAATGTGCTTGTGGGAGCAATCTGGCGGTGTGAGGGTCAGGCGTTTCGCAAAGCTTCGAGGAGGGCACGAGCCGAGGCTTCTGGCCCGCTGCGTTCTTCGCCGGGCAAGCCCAGGCGAGTGCGCAACTGTCCCACAAAGATCTTGTTCTCAAAGAACTTTTGGAAGAAGGCGCGGGCCAGGGGTTCGTGCAGGTCGGGATACTGCTCGGGGCCAAAGATGTTGGCGAAATAGGTTTTCACCAGCCCGGTTGAAGTGGTTGTGCCTTTGCTCATCACCGCGCCAGCGCGGAAAACTTCGAGGGCCTGTTCGGGCGTCTCAAAGCGTTCCAGGATGGGATGCTGCTCATCCACGGGATCGTAATTGTTCGCGTACAAAATCAGGTCTGGGCAGTAGCCTTTGATGACGTGTTCGTAAGTGGTGACGGGGATCACCACGCGGGCGTTGACCTGAGCGGGCGACATGATGATGGTGCGGTCGATCTGCCCAAAGGCAAAGCCGGGTTGTAGATCATCCAGGCGGACAAAAGCGCCTGTTTCTGTGCCGTACCCGATCACGCGGCCATCCGGCCCGATTTCCAGCGAACCCATGTCGTCGGCAATAATGGTGATTTCCTGCACTTCTTCGCCGGCCACGGCGCGGAGCGCCTCCAGCGTTTCGGATTTGCCCGCGCCGGTATCGCCCATGATCAGGACGGAAAAATCACCCTTACCACGCAGGGTAAGGTTGACCATTGCGCCGTGATAGGGCAGGCGGCCCAGCTTCATCATCTTGATGTTGTGCAGGGTCAGGATCATCTTCTTGAGGTAGCCGAAGTACCCGTAGCGGGGGTTATCTGGCACAGCGGCGGTCAGCACGCCATCCACACTGCCATCATCGTAGAAAATGGTCTGGCTCTGGCCGAGGTTGGGGAAATCTTTTTCTGGTACGCCAAAGAGGTAAACCGCGTCGGGCTGGCGCTTCAGGTCTTCGTCGTCGGCCAGTTCAAAGAGGTTGCACATGGCAAAGCCGAGTTCAAAGAAGGTCATACTGAAGTAGACCATAATCAGCAGTGGGCCGACTTTGGCCGGGTAGCATAACCATTCATCTTTGTTCAGGTCAATGTAATCCAGTGGGTTGCGGTCTACCCGTTCAAAGACGCCGGTGCGTTTGTTCATCGGGGGGGTAAAGATGAGGGGCGGGTAGATGAGGATCTGGCGGATAACGGAGATGTCGTTCAGCTTGTAGTAGACCGGCTGCGGATAGTTGATGGTTTTGGGCATGGCAATGGTGGCGATCTCCGCGCCAGAGCGCACCTGACGATAGATGCGCGGGTGGTTGCCGGTAATATTTTCTTGAATATCGCGGTACGTGCTGCGCACCAGGTGAGTAAGGGCCTCGACGGTGCGGTTGAAGGTGCGGTAGGGGCGCTGGTCGAGGCGGTCGTCGTGCGAGTCGTCACAGATAATCAGGCGCTGCATTTCTCGCCAGTAGTTGTAGAGGTATTCGACAAAATCGTTAAACAGGCTGCGATTGCGGAAGAACTGCGCCGAGCCATCTAACACGCGAATCACCTGGTCGGCGGGCAGCTTGGTGAGGAACGAGAGCGTCTGAATGAGCAGGCGCACGTCGTCTACGTCAATGTCGGTGGGGTCTTCAAAGATGCCAAGCAGCCGGGAATTTCGCCGGGAGAGATTCGTGATGCCCTGAGTGAGAATCTGCAAAAAGAGTTTGCTCGACAGGAGTTCGGTTGGCGTGTCGCACAACCGGTCCTTAATACGGATAATAACCTTATCTTTAAAGATTCTATAGGAACCGTTATGCATCTGAAAATCCTCCGGTAAAATTCTGGCTATTTAACCACTAATGATGTAATCCGTCAACGATTTTTGATCGGATTAGGTGAAGTTGTTAACGAATATGATAACATGAGAATCTAAGTGGGAAAAAGAGATCTGTGAGGAATTTTGTGCCATAATATTAAGTGCTTACGAATCAGCAAAAAATTCCTGTTGGAGAAGATATATGAGCATCCCAGATTTCCAAACTCTCATGCTTCCCTTCTTAAAGGCCATAAATGACGAGCAAGAGCACTCGCTCCATGAGATTGTCGAGAAATTGGCAATGGAATTTAATCTTTCTTCATCAGAACGTTCTGAATTATTGCCTAGTGGAAGACAAAGAAAGTTTGAGAATCGGGTTGGGTGGGCGAAAACATATTTGTCAAAGGCTTGTTTAATAGAAATGACGGGTAGAGCCCGCTTTCGGATTACTCAGCGCGGTAAGGAAATTATCAGTAAGAATTTGCCATCCATCAATATGAAGTATTTACAGCAATTCCCAGAATACCTTGAATTCAGGTCAAGACCTGAAAAAGAGACAATTGGTAATGAGGGGCCAGTTACGGATGCAGACAATAGGCAGACGCCTGAAGAATTGCTTGAAGAGAGCTATCAGAGAATTCGGGCAGGATTAGCACAAGAGTTAATTGAGCGCCTGAAAGCATGTTCCCCCGCTTTCTTTGAGCGGTTGGTTGTTGAACTCCTTGTCGCTATGGGGTATGGCGGGTCGCTAAAGGATGCAGGAATGGCGGTCGGACAAAGCGGTGATGGAGGTATTGATGGCATAATCAAAGAAGACAAGCTGGGGCTAGACGTCGTTTATATTCAGGCGAAACGTTGGGAGGGCACAGTGGGAAGGCCGGTTGTTCAGGCTTTCGCTGGCAGTCTGGAAGGACAGCGCGCCACCAAAGGCGTAATGATTACTACATCGAGGTTTTCCTCAGATGCCTATGACTTTGTCGGTAGAATCGGGAAGAAAATTGTATTGATCGATGGCGAGCGGCTGGCACAATTAATGATTGATCATAATGTGGGCGTCAGCGAAGTGGAACATTATGTGATCAAGCGCATTGATCTCGATTATTTTGAGGAGGCGTAAGTTTTGCCGGCGGCCAGAAACCCCAAAACTATTCGCCCGATGCGGCAGGTCGAATGCCCCGATAGGATGAAGTTGTTGTGGAAAAGTTTATTGAGGCGATTGGATTAAAGCCGGAGTGGGTGCAGCCCAAACTTTCGCAGCGGAAGTTTGAATTACGGGCCGGCGAGGAGGTGTTTGCCACGCTGGAATTTCAGAGCGCATGGGGGTCGCTGGCCGTGGCGAACTGCTCGGAAGGGATCTGGTCGTTTAAGCGAGTGGGGTTTTTTGTGCCGCGCGTAACGGTGCGCCGCGCGAACGAAAACGTAGATCAGGCGATCTATCGGCCTAGCTGGATGGGCATCGAGGGCGAGCTAACTTTTGCCAACGGGCGCGTTTTCCGCTGGAAGGCGGGCAATTTTTGGGCAACGCAGTTTGTCTTTTCAACAGCAGAGGGCCACCCGATTCTGAGGTTCAGGCCCGGCGTGGAGCATGGGCATCTGTCGGACTTTTTCAAATACCAGGCGCGCCTGGAAATGGAGCCAGACGCGGGCGAATGGGTCGAACTGCCAGTGCTTGCGATTGATGGTGCTCCAGCAGGATGATGCCGCCAGCACGGCGGCTGCGGCCGCCGTCTGAACCGGAGATTGGGCCAACCGGCATTAGCTGGCGTCGAGCAGGCCCAGGTTTTTCAGGTACATGGTCGTGTGGTTGAGAAAATCGCGCGTGATGGCAACGTGATCGAGGTCGGCGTAGTCAACCGGCGCGATGCGCCCGCCATCGCAGTTCCAGATGACCGCGCCGGGGAAGCCCAACAGGATGGGGGAGTGGGTAGCGATGATGAATTGGGCTTCCTGTTCGACCATCTCGTGCAGCATTACCAGGAAGGCTAACTGGCGGCGGGGCGAGAGGGGCGCTTCAGGCTCATCCAGCAGGTACAGGCCGCCGGGGACGAAACGGGCCTGGAAGAGCCGGATGTAACTCTCGCCGTGCGAGCGCGCATCTACGCCCTCGCCGTATTTTTGCTGCATCGCGCCGATTTCCGTCTGGTAGGGCATTCGGGCGTGGTCAATGGCGGTTTGCGACCGGCCCTGATAGTCGCGCTCAATTTCATCCAGGTAGTTCTGCATTTCTGCGCGCGTCTGATCCATGCGCCGGGCGAAGCCGAAAAAATCTTCGGAGCGCATAAAAAAGCCCTTTTTGGTGCGTTTCGACCACGTCAGCCGCAGATCGCGGGCCAGCAGGCGCAGGGGTTCAAGGGTGCGGTCCCGGCTGACCGGTTCGCTGCCTACCGTGATCGAGCCGACCGCGGCGGCCAGGGCTTCGAGCAGAGTGGATTTGCCCGATCCATTCTCGCCGACCAGGAAGGTGACGGGCGCGGTGAAGTGCAGTTCATCCAGAGCCGCCAGAATGGGCACGCTGAAAGGGAACTGCTGCGGCCAGGGGCGGGCGCGGCGGGCGCGAATGGAGCGCAGATGGATGGCGCGGGGCATGGCTGCCGGTTAGGCCGGCGCATCCTCGCTGAGATGCGTATGGGCGAGCTGTTCGATCATGGCGATCACAGCGGAGTTGTCCAGTTCTCCGAGGCCGTTCTCCACCATGGCGTTAAATAGCTGGGTGTGAATAGCGGTGGAGAGCAGGGGAACGCCGAACTCGCGGGCGCTGTCCATAACGATATTTAGATCTTTAGCCTGCATCCGCGCCTTAAAGCCGGGCTGGCGGTTGCCGCCAAACAGGCGCGGGGGCTTGGTGTCGAGCGTCCAGCATTGAGCCGCGCCGGATTTAATCGCCTCGATGACTTTGCGCGGGTCGGCCCCGGCTTTTTGAGCGAAAATCAGCAGTTCGCCCATAGCGACCATCTGGGCCGCAACCATAATCTGGTTGGCGGCTTTGGCAATCTGCCCACTGCCAGCTTCGCCGATGTGCGTGATCTTTTTGCCCATGGCTTCAAAGACCGGGCGGACTTTTTCTAAGGCTTCCGCCGGGCCGCCGACCATGATGGTGAGGGTAGCGTTGCGCGCTCCAATGTCGCCCCCGCTGACGGGCGCATCCAGCGCCGGTACGCCCTTTTCGGCCAGTTTAGCGGCGATCAGGCGGGCCGTAGCCGGCTTGATGGTGGAGTTGTCAACATAGATCAGGCCCTCGTGCGCCCCGGCGATGATCCCATCTGGACCGAGGACGACGCTTTCTACGTCCGGCGAATCGGGCAGGTTGGTAAAGACCACATCCACCTGGCGGGCCACTTCCACAGGCGAAGAAGCCGGGGTAGCCCCTTCGGCGGCCAGTTCTTCGACCGAGGCCCGGCTGCGGTTGTGGACGACGATGGGAAAACCGGCTTTGAGGATGTTACGGGCGATGGATTTCCCCATCAGGCCTAACCCAATGTACCCGACTCTTAGCTTTTGCTCTGGCATGTGATTCCTCCTGGTAATGATGTGGATCCATTATAATGCAAGCGTGGATGAACCGCGCTCCGCTTCCCGACCGGCTTATCTGATCGCCCTATGCTGGGCGCTGTGGATTCTTGGCGCCGGGCTGGTGATGTACGGCATCTGGCTGGCCGCGGCGCTTGCAGTAGGCGGGCGGTGGGTGCTGGGGGGGAGCGCCATCCTTGCGGGGAGCGCGGCGGTGCTGGCAGGGGTAGGGTTGTACCGGGTGCGGCGCTGGGGGGTGGTCTTGTTTGGGGCGCTCGCGCTGTTGGGGTCGGTGAATCACCTGGCAGGGGTAATCCAGCGTTTTCCAGACCTCTCCGCCGCCGCGCCGGTGCTGGCGGTTGGGGCGGTGATCCGCGTGTTGGGTGGCTTTCTGATCCCTTGTGGTTTAATTTATTTTACGATTTTACTCTGGCGGCAGACGCGCTAATGGCGCAAATCTGGCCGCTGTAGATTTAGACGCAAACACTACGCATAGGAGAAGGCATTCATGGAAGAACAGCGGTATTTCGGCGTTAACCTGGGGGGCTGGTTTGTGTTGGAATGGTGGATGTCGCCCTATCTGTTTGAAGGGGTACAGGGGCATGATGAAACCCGCTTCTGCGAGCAGTTGGGCGCGGAAGTCGAAAAGCGCCTGCGCAAGCATTGGGAGACGTTCATCACGGCAGAAGACCTTGATTGGCTGGCGGCCCATGGCATCAACACGGTGCGGCTGCCGATTGGTCACTGGCTGTTTGGCGACCGTAAGCCCTATTTCGGTTCCATTGATGTACTCGATGAGGTGATGCGCCAGATTGCCGAGCGCCGCCTGGGCGTGATTCTGGACCTGCACACGGCGCCTGGCTGTCAGAACGGATTCGATAACGGCGGCATCGAGGGGGTAATGGACTGGCACCGTTCGGCGGAGAACATTGATCGCACGCTGGAAACCATCGAGCGGATTGCGGAACACTTCCGCGACCACCCCACTTTGGTAGGAATTGAACTGCTCAATGAGCCGCACTACGAGATTGACCTGGCCATTGTGCAGGATTATTACCTGCGCGGGTACGAGCGGGTGCGCAAGCACATCCCGCCGCAGAAGGCCGCCGTTATCATCCACGATTCATTCCGCTCGCGGGCCTGGCAGGGGTTTATGCAGCCGCCGGATTATGAAAATGTGATCCTCGACACGCATATTTACCAGTGTTTCACCGAGCGCGACCGCGCCCTGGACGGCTGGGGGCATATCGAGCAGGCTGCGATTGCGCGACGTCAGGAGCTGGATGAGGTGAGCCGGCAGCTTCCCACGATTGTTGGAGAATGGTCGTTGGGGCTGCCGCGCGAATCGCTGGCAGGGTTAGATGCCTGGAATCGAGACCTGCTGATGCGCGCCTATGCCGCGGTTCAACTCCTTAACTATAACCGCTGTCGGGGCTGGTTCTTCTGGAACTACCGGGTGAACAATCCGGAGTTCCCTGGTTGGGATTACCGCACGACCATCGAGCGGGGCTGGATGGCCCCGCCGAAGGCTGGATAAGCGACGAACCTCCCTAAATATGGGTTACAATTTGTGTCGAAAACAGCGTTGTCTGTTGATCTTTGCGTTTGCACAGGAGCGTTATCTTCATGAAACCCGAACAAGCGGCCCGCACCCTGGCAATTATCGGTGCATTCCTCCTGATCCTGGCAGCGCTGGTGCGCCTGTTGGCAGCTTACATTCTCACCATTGATACGCGCTTTCTTCCTGATGCCGCAACGATTGCATCAGAACGAAACCCCGTGATGGGCCTATATACGCTTTCTATCAATCGGCGGCAGGTCAGTTTCGCGCGCGGCGTGACCGTCCCTACGGAGGATGAGACCCGCAACCTTTGGTTGGGAAATACCTATTCGCTGGACCTCGACAGTGGTTCTTTGCAGGCCGGAGCGCCCAACCGCGACATGGAAGTATTTGCCGTGCGCGATCACCGGCTTGAAATCCGTGATAATCGCGCTCAACAGCTTTTGTTTGGCCGTCAGATGGCCGTTTTTGCTGTTTCAGATGATGGCAGCAGCCTGGCTTTCGCAGAAGCTTCCGATACGGGGGGTAATTGGACGCTCTACGCCATGCGCGGCGCACAAGAGCCTGAAGAACTGGCACAGCGCAGTTACTTCGCGGACCTGTCCTGGTCGGCGGATGGGCAGCGGCTGGTATATACTGCGCCCGTCAGCGCTGCGGATGAAATTTTCGTGTATGATTTTGAAACCGGGCAGGAACAGCAGATCACGTCTGATGGGATTGGCAAACGCGAGCCGGTGCTGTCGGTAGATGGGCGGCGCGTGGCTTATCTGGCGGCCGTTGAAAGGCCAGAGACAAATACGGTCGGACGAAACACGCCCACCCCGCTGACGCTCCCTCCACAGCGCGATGCGCAGGGCAGCCTTCCGGCCCGGCAGCGCGAGCCGGGAGCTGTAGAAATTTTCGTTCTCGACCTGGCGGAGGAAGGCCGCTTGCCCATCCGGTTGACGGATAACGACCTGGAGGAATTTGACCTGGCCTGGACCGCCGCTGGGAAAATCCTTTTCAGCGTGTGGCGGGAAGAATGGCCGATGGTGGCCTGGTTGTGGTCTGTAGACCCCGAAAGCCGCGCTGTTCAGCGCGTGTACCCAACCACAGCGATTGAGCGGCTGTCTTGCCAGCCCAATCTGTGGGGCGCGGATGAAGCCACGGTATGGGTGGTGGTCTCGAACACCGGCAAACAGGCGCAAGACGTTCCGGTGGAGATCAGCATGGATCGCGCGCCGCTGGATGTGGTGACGGAGCGCAGCCGGAGCCGCGTGACGCGCGAGGAGATCCGCCTCAACCCCGGCGAAACGCGCGAATTGGAATATACCATCCCTATCGTGGACGATCAGAAGATCTTCCTGGCGGCGACGATTGAGACGGGGGTAGAGTTCCCGGTGTCTGCTGCGTTTTGCGAGGTGGAGCCGCGAACCCTGCTGCTGCCGCGCCTGCGCTGGTTTGGGGCCACCCTGGGGCTGGTAGCCTTTGGCTATTTGCTGTCAATTCCGTGGCTGCGCCATCAGAAGAAGGCCTGGTTGTGGTGGGTGTGGCTGTTATTTTTGGCATTCCTGGTGGTTTTGGTGGGCATCGAAAGCGCCGTGATCTTTGGAGCGTTGGGGTAGCGAGAAAGAAAAAGTGGGTATCTTGACAAAAGCTTAATAATTTGTTAAGCGTCATCCATTGACAAACGACCTAAAAACCCGCACAATATTGGCAATGGATGATGATCTAAGGAAACATGAACGGCTGCATCACCCCACTAAGATAGCTTTGCCGCTGAAGGGGCAGGGGAATCAACCGTCCAAGATGCTGGAAAACTCAATGGATTGTTATGGTCAACCGGCGGAGCAAGCGCGCCGGTTGTTGCTATTTAAAAATCTGGAGGAGACTCATTGTTCATACATAAAAAGGGAAACGATCTATGCTGACCCTGGAATTTGACGGTCTGTATCGAGATGCTCCCCAAGAGATGCACCTGGAACGCAGCGCGGGGTTTATGTGTTACGGGTGGGTGATTTTGCGCAACGAAACGGTGATCGCGCGCGGGCATGGGGGGTACGTGCGCGGCAAAGATGCCTCTTCTAACGTGGCGGAATACCTGGCTTTGATCGAAGGATTGGAAGCTTTGCTGGATATGGGGGCAGAGGCAGAATTTGTCTTGATCCGTGGGGATGCCAAGTCGGTGATTGATCAAATGCAGGGTTTTGCGCTGGTGAGCGCTAACAGCATCAAACCACTATACCGGCGGGCGCGCAAGCTGGCGGCCCACTTCCGGCGGGCGTATTGGAGCTGGACACCCCGGCGCTACAATCACGAGGCCGATTTGCTCACGCGCCGGGCGCTCCAACAATTGAAGGCGCGCCCAGAACACTACCGGCAGGCTTTAATCCGCCTGGGTGGCAAAGGCCGCGGACGCGCGGGTAAAACGCGGCTGCTGCCGGTGCTGGATTTGCGCCTGTACGGGGCGTCACAGGGCGCTTAAAATTTTGTTTTTATGGTTTGGGTAGGCGGCGGAGCCGCAAACCACGACAACCAAAGAGATCCCTTAGATTTCTTTGCGCAAGAAGGCAATCAGACGGCTCAGGGCGATGGCGGCCAACAGCGCCAGCGCAAGGGCAACCCAAAAACTTATCTGGGTGTGGAGGGTCAGGCCAATGATCCCCAACAGCAGGCCCAGACCTTCAGCCAGCGCCAGCCGGCGCAAATGCTCAATGCCCAGGCGCGGGCTGGGCCCCTCGTGGGTGACGATTTTCAGGCGTTGGAGGAAGTAATCGAGGTCCCAGGCTCCCAGAGCGGCTACCACGGCAAAAAGCGGCATCCAACCAGGCGCTTTGAACCAATAAAACAGCGCCGCCGAAGCCACGGTAAAGGTCATGAACAACAGCGATTCCATCCCGTGCGCGTTGCGCCGGTTAGTATAGAACCAGAACGCCCCCACCAGGATCATCCCATAAGCGATTTCAAGCGAGCCGCCCAGGGCATAGGCAATCGCCAACAGCGCGGTTGCCAGAAGCAAATGCAGGATAAAAACACGCTCGATTAGTTTCATGATACCACCGTGCGCCGTACCGGAGGCATCCGGCTGAAAGCATTGCGGACCAGCGGTTCAAAGGGTTTGGTGACGTCCCAATCAAGCACGCGGACGCCCATGCGGCGGAGTTTGTGGAGCAGGAGGGCGCGCTCAATTTTGGCAATTTGCCAGGCCAGGTCGCCGTAGATGCCCAGGGCGCGCGCTTCAAAGTCCACCGGGTCAGGGCTGATGACCATGACTTCGTATCCGGTGGCCCGCAGGCGGGTAAAGGCCGGCAGGTCATTGCTTTGCAGCGGCGTGACCATGACGATCTGCGAGCCAGCAGGGAAGAAGCGGGTGGGCAGGTAGCGCAGGCTTTCGAGGGCGAAGTTATGCCCGGTGCGAGCCTGGCCCAAGGCACGCGAGATGCGCTTGTACTGCACTTTGCCATACCCCGGAAAGACGCGCTCCATCCCAAAGCCGTAAATCAGCAGTCCAACCCGGTTGCCGTCATTGAGGAACGTCTCGGCGACTGCGCCGGTGGCCCGCACGGAGTGTTCAAACAGGGCTTCGCCGTTGCGCAAGACGACATCGGCCTGCTGGCGGGCATCCAGGATAATGCCCACATCGGCGATGCGCTCTTGCTCAAACTGGTTGACGAATAGCTGGTTTTCGTGGCGGGCGCTGGCGCGCCAGTTGATCCAGCGGCGCGGGTCGCCCATCTGATACTCGCGCAGTCCCATAAAATCAACCCCAGTGCCAGACTTGCGCGACGGGATGGGGCCAGAATGCCCATGGGTGCGGGGAGGACGGATGAGGATTTTGCGCACGCGGGGCGGGTCCGGCAGGAAGATCAGCCGCCCAGGGGCGGGCAGGTAGAGGCGGCGGCGCAGCACCCCCAAATGGTCGCCGGCAGTCACCAGAACGTTTTCCCACTCATAGCCGCCGCGCGGAGCGCGGACTGTGTAGCTCATCTCCAGCGTCTCACCGTGCGGCATACTCGCCAGGGCGATGGTATCGCCATCCACCACCTGCATGCCGCGGGGGAGCAAATCCTGGATGAAAACTTCTTCCAGGTGAGCGCCCTCATTGGTGATGAGCAGGCGAATTTTGGTCTCGGCGCGGAACGGCAGAATTTCGTGCGCAATGATGCGCTCAATCTTCAACTGCACATTGGGCGGGCGGTTCAACAGCGCCATCCCCAGATAAACCACCAGAGGCAGTGCCAGGATCATAGGCCCGCCGTGCAGGGTGGCGATAGCCGCGAAGAACAGCATATAAAGGATGCTGCCTAACAGCAGAAAGCGGCCAGACATTATGCACCCCGTAAAACAGGCACAGGGACCTGGTGCAGAATTTCATCCAGCACATCGGTCGCGGCGGTGCGGTCCGTCCACAAGTCGGGTTCGAGGATCAAGCGATGGGTGAGGGCAGGCTGCACAAAGATTTTTACATCGTCAGGTAGAACATAACTGCGCCCGTGCATGGCAGCCCAACTGCGCGCCAGTTTGAGCAGTGCCAGGGTTCCACGCGGACTGGAACCAACCGTCACCTTGCGGTGGCGGCGCGTCTCCGTTACCAGGGTGACGATATAGTTTTCGATGTCTGGATCAACAAAGACTTCTTCCACCGTTTCGCGCATTGCCAGCAAACCGGCGGCGTCGGTGATTGCCTCGAGCTTAAGGGTATCGCTGCGCCTCTCGCGGCGGCGCTTCAAGATTTCCTGTTCCTCTTTGGCTGAGGGGTAGCCCACTGACAGCTTCATAATAAAGCGGTCCAGTTGGGCTTCGGGCAGGGGGAACGTCCCTTCATATTCGATTGGGTTCTGAGTAGCGATGACGACAAACGGCTGCGGCAAACGCATCGTTTCACCTTCGAGCGTCACCTGATATTCCTGCATGGCTTCGAGCAGTGCCGATTGGGTACGCGGCGAGGCGCGGTTGATTTCGTCCGCCAGGATGATATTGGCAAAGATCGGGCCTTTGCGCAGGGTGAACTGATTGGCCGAACGGTCGTAGATGTAACCGCCGGTGATGTCGCCGGGCAGAAGGTCGGGGGTAAACTGGATGCGCTTAAAATCCAGACCCAGGGCGGTAGCGAAACAGTTGGCAATTAACGTTTTGGCGAGGCCGGGGTAATCTTCCAGTAAGACGTGGCCGCCGCTGGTTAAAATGGCGGTCATGATTTTTTCAAGGACTTCACGCTTTCCGACAATCGCGCGTTCTACTTCGGCAATAACGCGGCTGGAAAGACCGGCGACTTCAGCGACCGGAATGGTCATAATGTACCTCCAACTCCTCTTCCATGTATTGAATCAGGCGGCGCGCTTCTGGTGCAAGCTGGTCACGCTGGGGGCGCAGTTTGTTCACGTGGCTCATCCACCATAGACGGATGGCGCGGTACAGGTATGTGAGATAGCTAATTTTGGCGAACTCTCGCCGGAACACATTCTTGAGCAGGAATTCGCGCACCTCAGGGGGCAGGCGCAAGGTGTTGTGAACCAGGCCGCGCTCAATTTGGCGGTTAGAGATGCGGTGACGATAGCCGATCAGGTCGAGGGCCAGGCGGCCGAGGGCCTCGTTAAAGGTGGACTGGTAATAACTGCCCATGCGCATTAATTCGACCCGGTTGACCCAGTACGAAACCCGTCCGCTGGGTGGAGGGATATCGGGCACTTTTTCTACGGCTTCGATTACCTTTTGTTTCACAAAAAAGCTGCGCCAGGCGATCATAAAGATAATCAGCAGGGCGCCGACCCAAAAGAAAATTTGGGGCGTGCTGTCGAGGAACAGGCCGATCACCCAGGCCCAATAGCTCAGCGGGATGATGATGACCTCGCGCACCACTGGCCGAAACCAGTAGAGCAGTACGATGCTGGCAACCAGGATGATGACGGCAAAAGCAAACAATCGGCGGGTATTCAGGCCGTTCAAGAGGGCCTCCGGCAAGCGTTGACGATGGCATTCAGGCTGCTGATGGCCTGGTTTTCTTCCTGCCGTCCAGGGGTAAAGCCACCGTAGCGGACGGCTTCAAACAAAGTGGTGATCTGGTGGATGGCTTCGCGGGGCAGCCCCCGGCCCTGCAGGAAGACTTCAAACTCGTGGGGGGTCATATCTTGCCCGCGGTGCAGGTTGCGGCTTTCGGCGACGACCCGGCTCATTTCGGCGTAACAGCGCATAATCACATCGCGCAGGTCGCCGCCGGCCTGAATGGCGTGGATGGCGTCTTGAGCTTCTCTGGCGATCTCTTCGAGGGGTTTCAGTTCGGCCAGTCTCCTCACGCGGTTGCGCCAGACCAGATAAACGAGCCCCACCAGCAGGCCGGTGACGGCAAAGGCGATCACCACGCTGGTGACGGTGACGATCCAGTCGGGCGGGTTGGCGTTAAATTCAAGGGGTTCCGTCTCTGGCGCGGGGTAGGCTTCGAGTGGGTTGCCTGGCTGGAACTGGAGGTCGAGATTGCGAAACATCTGCTGACCTTGTTTGTTGCCCAAGAGGAACCACAACAGAAGCAAAATCGGCAGCAGGCGGGCGAGGTCGCGCACCAACTGCTTGCGGGCTTCGGGGGAGATGATCAGGTAGATGATGTAAAACGGAACCAGCCCCCATATAATGAACAGAAGGATGCGCAGGACTGTCACAAAGCCGCGCATAAGGCCATCCCCAGATACGCCCTGGCCGATGTCAGGGCGGAAGCTTTCGAGCGGGATGGGCTTACCTGGGGCCATCTGCAGGGTCGGGAGGGCAGCCGCCAGCAGGAGCATGGCTCCAAGCACCACGCCGAGGGCAATCAGAATAAGGGTGCGCTGATCAATTCGTTTCACGGAATTCCGCTTTTCTATAAAAATTCAGCTTTTACAATTGTATCAGGAAGTTGATAAGCCAGATAGATCAGGATGAAGAAAATGCACCCGGATCAACCCGGATGAAGAACCCGGCCCGGATTACTTTTGACAGACAAACATCAGGTTAAAGGCCAGACTGGGCCAAAAACTGCGGTGGATGTAGCGGCAGTGGTTGCGCCCAAAGGTGACCTCACCGAAAAACTCAATCTGCTGGAACCCGGCCTTTTTAAAAATCCGCCGCCAGGTATCTGGCGGCAGGGTGGAAATATGAGTGCGGTCAAAGAAGTTGCCGATGCGGGTAATCAGCCCGCCCACAAGACCCTGGTTATTCGGCACAGAACCGATCATGATGCCGCCGCCAGTCAGAGCGGCATGCAGGCGGTCAACAATTTGAGGCGGGCGGTGCAGGTGCTCAAGAATGTTAAAGACGGCGATCACATCATACGTTTGCGCGGGGAGCCTATGCTGCTCAATATTCATCACCTTGACACGCTCGCCAAAGTGTTGGCGGATAGATTGAATGGCGTAAGAAGAAATATCCACCCCTTCTACGTTAAAGTATTCCTCGGCCAGCCGCAAAAAACCGGCCTTACCGCAGCCGATTTCTAAGAGGTGGCCGGTCTGGCGGTATTCCATCAGGGTTTTCAGTCGCTGCCGGTTGCGCTGTGAATTGGCGCTTTCACGGTATACGATATTTTCGTGATAATGCCTGTCAAACTTATGTTTGATAAATTTCATAGAGAAATTCTAACGAAAGCCTCTTAGAAAGTCTAGAAGCAAATTTTGACTGCATAAAGGGATAGCATAACACAGCTTCTCTCTCCCTCTCTGAGAAAGGGAGAGAGAAGCAAACTACCTGAACGACCCTTTCGAAAGGGTCACTGGATAGCGAATTCTGCCTGTAGAGCCTGTTGATCCAGCGAGTGCTGGCCGACGATTAGCCGGTAGGCGCCTGGTTCTACCGTCCAACCTGTATCGGGGTCGTAATATGCCAGGTCTTTCACTGGAATGGTCAGCGTTACTGTTTGCGTCTCGCCGGGCTGTAGTTCTACTCGCCGGAAGGCTTTCAATTCCTTCGGAGCGCGCTCCACCCGCGAGCCAGGCACAGCCACATAGCACTGCACTACAGTGGCGCCGGCCACTGGCCCGGTGTTGGAAACTTCCAAGGTGCACTGCAGGCTGCCTTGCCGCTGGAGAGAGGCCTCGTTCAGGCGCAGGTTGGCGAAGTTGAAGGTAGTGTAGCTGAGTCCAAAACCAAACGGGAAGGCCGGGGCGGCTCCGTCTCGCTCCAGCTTCCGGTAGCCGTGCCAGAGGTCGTAGGTGATGGTCCTGGCGTTGATATCGTAATACGGCAGGTCCTCAGGGCGCATG
>Ga0073932_1000297_pt1 | contig 127493 bp, 109 predicted proteins | sample DewCreD2012metaG_FD_76967 | JGI IMG/M metagenome (GOLD analysis project Ga0073932, IMG submission 76967) | Hot spring sediment bacterial and archeal communities from British Columbia, Canada, to study Microbial Dark Matter (Phase II) - Dewar... ...
GCTGGGGGGAGCCGGCCAGGGGTGGGCCTTCTGGCTCTGCGAGAATAAGGCTCGCGTGGGTTCGGCCCGCAGGCTGCGCGCCTTTATCCGGCAGCAAGGAATGGAATTCGCCTACCGCCACCCAGGCATGGCGGCCCGAGCGCTGCGACCGGCGGACTCCGCGCCCGGAGGACTGACGATCCGCCCCGTAAACACCCGCGAAACTCGGGCGGCGTTCAGCCACATCAACGCGGTGGCGTTTCGGGCCCCGTTTGAGTGGTGCCGGGAACTCTACGACATCGAGGAACTTTGGGGCGGGGACCTGGCGGGCTGGGTAGGTTACCGGAACGGAACCGCCGTATCGTCGGCCTCCGCCCTGATTCATGGAGGCGCCGCCGGTCTGTACGCGGTCGCGACGCTGCCCGAGTTCGAGCGCCAGGGATTCGGTGAAGCGATGGTGCGCCATGCGGTCCAATGGGCCGCCGAGGAGCGCGGCGCAAAGATCTCGGTGCTGCAATCGACCCGGGAAGGCGAGAAGCTATATCATCGCCTGGGATATCAAACCGTAACTCACTTCTCGGTCTTCACGAGCTGATTTCGGGGAGTGAAGGCCAGCGCGGCGAAGGTGACGACGCTCTCGGGGTCGATGTTCCATTGCTCGTACCGCAGGAGTTCACCTCGAACGCCGGGGCAAACCCTCAGAAACGCGTAGAGGGCCGAGGAACCACACCAGTGCAGGCTGTCCTGGTCCTGCTGAACCTGCCTCCAGAAGCCTTCGGCGTCTCCGCCGGCGACGCTCTCGATTCGCCGGCGGTCGGCCTTCTCCACGGTGGCCATCTCCCCGCGGCCCGCCGTGGCCGGGAAGTTGTGGCCATACCGGCGCCCGATGTGCGCCATGTCGATGCCCAGCACCCAAAACAGCCGCGGTCCCTCGCGAGCCGCCAGTTGCCGGAGAGCGGCGAGAAACCGGGCCACGCCTGGGTCGTCTTCCGGCAGTCCGCTTCCGTAAATGCTCTGCGCGAACGGTCCGCAGAGGATGGGGAGAATGCGAACCTCGCCTCCGAAGGCATGCTGCAAGGCGAGAACTTGAAATTCTATGGAGTGCTCGACGGCATGGCAGTAGTCCTCGCGGACGACGGCCGGCCCGCCCGCCGCCTCGAGTTCCCCGGCCAGAGAGGAGGCGGTGGCCGCATCCCCGAGAGGCGTGCGAAACGGCTTGCGGGTGAGGCCGAACCTCTCCGGCTGGCCGTAGTGAGACGTACCCAGGATGACGAAGGTGCGGTCTTTGTATTCGGGACGGAGCGCGCCATAGGCCGAGCGGTAGCAAGCGGCGCCGCCTTCCAGGCTCACGTGGGGCGCGGCGATTCCCGCCAGCTCGCCCGGGAATCCCGGCGAGTCTCCGTTCCGCAGGAATTCGTCCAGTTGCGCCCGCAATTCGGCGGGTTCGGCGGGGTAGGAGGAACCCGCGAGCGCCGGAAGGCGGAACGGGGATTCTTCGAACTGCCGGCGCCGCCCCTGCTTGAGGCTTTCATAGTTCTCGTCCTCGAGAAAGCCAGCCTGCCGCAAGGCGGAGATGAGATTCTCGGCGGCCTCTCCCGACTTCAGGTCTCCGGTCATCCGGACGAGAAGCGCGCGGAGGTCCAGGTCCGTCTGCGAACCGTCGAAACAGGCGAGGCATTCGAGCAGCGCCGGCGGGATGATCAGCGTGGTGTCGGAGTATTGCAGCGGGTCGCGGATCATCAGCCCGGGCCGGTCGGGCAAAGGCGAAGGCGAGAAATCCAGGTTCGATCTGAGCGGGGCCAGCAAGCGAGACATCTATGGTCCATCATAGTGGATATGGGGATGCTATCCGATCGTGTGGTGATCGTTACGGGCGCCGCCGGAGGTCTGGGCAGAGGAGTTGTGCCGGAGATTCTGCGGCAGGGCGCCCGAGTGTGGGCGGTGCTGGCGCCTTCGGAGGAGAATCCCTTCCGCGCGGCGGGCATCGCGGCGGTCCCGGCGAATCTCGTCGAGCGCGCGGGCGCCGAGTCCGCCGCCGGTACGGTGATGGAGGCCGAAGGCCGGATCGACGCGCTGATTCACCTGGCGGGGGGCTTCGCGGGAGGCAGGCCGGCGGCGGAGACGGACGACGAGACCTGGCGGCACATGCTGGGCCTGAATCTGAGCACGGCCGTAAACATCATCCGCGCCACGCTGCCGCACATGCTGGCGGCGCGGCACGGGCGCATCCTCGCCATCGGAACCCGGACCGCAGTCGAGCCGGTGGCGGGTCTGAGCGCGTACAACGCGTCGAAAGCGGCGTTGGTCGCGCTGATCCGGACCCTGGCCCTGGAGGTGAAAAACGCGGGTGTAACAGCCAACATCCTGCTGCCGAGCGTGATCGACACTCCGGCCAACCGGGCTTCGAATCCGGGAGCGGATTATTCGAAGTGGGTCAAGCCCGAGTCGATTGCGTCTCTGCTGGCTTTCCTGGCGTCCGGCGCGGCGGCGGACATCAGCGGCGCGGTGATCCCGGTCTACGGCCGGTCGTGAAACCAGCCGCTTCCTAACGCGAGTGTCCGGGGAACAAGCGCTAAGATGGGCCTATGGGGCGAGTTCCGAAACTGACCGATACCGAGGTGCAGGCTGCGCTGGCGAAGCTGCCGGGGTGGACGGCGCGAAACGGCAAGCTGCACCGGGAGTATGCATTCCCGGATTTTGTTCATGCATTCGGGTTCATGGCCACGGCGGCCATTGCGATCGAGGCCATGAACCATCATCCAGAATGGAGCAACGTGTGGAACCGGGTCTCTGTCGACCTGGTGACGCACGACAGCGGCGGGATCACCGAAAAGGATGTCGCGCTGGCGGAAAAACTGGAGTCGCTCGCCGGCAAGCTCCAATGATACGGGCCGTTCTGCTGGTCGCTATAGCCGCCTGGCCGCTGGGCGCCGGGCAGGCGTTTCCGGCCTCGGGCCACCTGGACCAGATCCTGGAAGATGCCATCCGGCAGGAGCAGATTCCGGGAGCCGTACTCCTGGTCTGGCACAAGGGCGAAGTGGTCCACCGCAAAGCTTACGGGCAAAGATCCCTGGTCCCTCGGCGGGAGGCCATGACGCTGGACACCGTGTTCGACATCGCCTCCCTCACCAAGGTGGTCGCGACGGCTCCCGCGCTGATGAAGCTCTTTGAGGAGGGCAAGCTGCGCCTGAACGACCGGGTGACTCAATACTTGCCCGAATTCCAGGTCGGGAAGAGCGAGATCACGGTGCGGCAGCTTCTGACCCACTTCTCGGGACTGAGGCCGGATCTCGATCTGGAGCCTGCCTGGAACAGATACGAGACCGGGGTGCAGATGGCGCTGGCGGACAAGCCGGCCGCCGCGCCGGGGGAACGGTTCATTTACAGCGACATCAATTACATCCTGCTGGGTGAGATCGTGCGGCGCCTGTCCGGGGAGGACCTGGCCGCATTCGCCGCCAGGACCGTCTTCCAACCGCTGGGCATGAAGGACACGATGTTCCGGCCGCCCGCCGGGTTGCGGCCCCGCATCGCGCCCACGGAGGTGCTGCCGGGAATGCGCGAGCCGCTGCGCGGCGTGGTGCACGATCCGACGACTCGGAACATGGGGGGCGTTTCGGGCCATGCCGGCGTGTTCAGCACGGCGGACGACCTGGCGCGGTTCGCCTCGATGATGATCGGCAAGGGGCGCCACGGCGGCAAGAGGCTGTTCAGCCCTCTGACGATCGAGAAATTCACCACGCCGCAGTCTCCTCCCAACCAGCCCATCCTGCGCGGCCTGGGGTGGGATATCGAATCGCCGTACTCCAGCAACCGGGGAGAGTTATTCCCGCTCGGGTCCTACGGGCATACGGGCTTCACGGGAACATCCTTGTGGATTGATCCGGCGACCGAGACGTTCGTGATTCTGCTGGCGAACAGCGTTCATCCGAAGCAGCGCAGCGGGATTGTCTCCCTGCGGACCAGGGTGGCCACGGCGGTGGCGGCTTCCCTGGACATCGACCTGCCCGGCATTTCGATCACCGGCTACAACGAAACCCTGGCCGGCGTGCGCCGGGTTACGGCGCGCAACGGTGAAGTCCGAACGGGACTGGACGTGCTTGCGGCGCAGAAGTTCGCCCCGCTCGAAGGCAAGAGAGTCGGCCTCGTCACCAATCACACGGGGCTGGACCGGCAGGGCCGCCGGAATGTGGATTTGATGCTCGAAGCGGGAGTGCGCGTGACGGCCCTCTTTTCCCCGGAGCACGGGATTGGGGGACGGCTGGAAGGATCCTCAGCCGCGGAAAGCAAGGATCCGGCGACCGGCATTCGCATCTGGAGCCTGTACTCCGGGGAGACCCGCCGGCCCGGCCCGGAGATGCTGCGCGATGTGGACGCACTGGTGTTCGACATTCAGGATGCCGGAGCGCGCTTCTACACCTACATCACGACGCTCGGCTACTGTCTGGAGGAGGCGGCCAGGCGCCGGATTCCCTTCTATGTTCTGGACCGCCCCAATCCGATCGACGGCGTACACGTGGAAGGCCCGATGCTCGATCCGGAGCTTCTGTCTTTTGTGGGCTATTTTCCGATGCCGCTGCGGCACGGCATGACGGCAGGCGAGTTGGCGCGGCTGTTTAACGGCGAAAAGAAGCTGGGGGCGGAGTTGAACGTGGTTGCGATGCAGGGGTGGCAGAGGGGCGACTGGTTCGATTCGTCGGGGCTGACCTGGGTGGATCCTTCGCCCAACTTGCGGAGCCTCAATGCCGCCTTGCTCTATCCGGGCGTGGCGATGCTCGAGTATTCGCCGAACTATTCCGTGGGCCGCGGCACGGACGCGCCCTTCGAGCAGGTGGGAGCGGACTGGATCCGGGGGCCGGAACTGGCCGAATATCTGAATGCGCGGCTGATACCGGGTGTCCGGTGCTATCCGGTGCGCCTACAGCCCTCGGCGTCCGTATTCGCGGGCCGCGAGATCCAAGGCGTCCGCTTCGTGATTACCGACCGGGAAGCTTTCAGCGCGCAACGCCTGGGGCTGGAGATCGCCGCGGCCTTGACGGCATTGTATCCGGGAAAGATCGATCTGGACGCGAACCGGAGGCTGATCGGCAGCCGCAGCGTTATCAAAGCGCTGGCCGGGGGCGCGGACCCGCGGCGCATCGAGCAGGAGAGCCAGGATGAACTGGCCGGGTTTCTCGCCACGCGCTCGAAATACCTGCTCTATCGCTGAAGATCGGGCGCGGGCTACGCAGCCGCCGTCTTTGAGGAGTCCTGTTGTCTCTTGGCCTGCGCCTTGACGCGCTTCTTCGCCTCAGAAACCCATTTGGGAGGCCGGCCGCGGCGTTTCACCCTGTCCTTGGCCAACCGTTCGAGGCTGAGGATCGCCTCTTCGATTTGGAGGCGCTCCAGACGCAGTTCCTCGAGAATCTTCTCGATATCCATGCATCGCTCCCAACTCGTGAGTCCGCCGCGGCCCCGGATCTCCTCCCCGAGATGTCAGGGCACGCTGGGATTTTCCGAAAAACTACCGCCAATTGGCGAAGATAATGGTATCACAATTCGTGCCGTTTCCAATAGAAATAAAACGGTAATCCGCTCAAAATGAGCGCCAGTCCCATGAGCGATTCGCGGGGGGAGTTGATGAGAGTGGCGACAACCACGCTGGCGGCGGCCAGCGCAAACAGGCCCGGCAGGATGGGATAGCCCGGAGTCCGGTAGGGGCGAGGGAGATCCGGCCGCTTGCGGCGCAGGACGATGACGGCGGCGGCCCCCAGGGTGAAAATGACCCAGTTCGCAAAGATAACGTAGGTAAACAATTGCTCGAACCGGCCGCTGAACACCAGCAACGAAGACCAGACGCACAGCATCAGGATGGCCGGCCCGGGGGTGCCGTGGACGCGGTTCACTCCGCCCAGAGCACGGAAGAACTGCCCGCCTCTGGCCATGGCAAACGGAATTCTCGCTCCGGTGAGGATGGAACCGTTCAAGGCGGCGAAGATCGAGACCATGGCGGCGATGCTGACCGCCCCCGCGCCGCCGGCGCCGAGCACGCGCCGCATCATCTCGGCGGCCACCCGGTCGCTGGCCGCCACCGCGCTGGCGGGCAGGACGTAGAAGTAGGCCAGGTTCGCGGCAAGATAGACGGCGATCACGGCCAGCGTTCCGGCCAGCAGCGCGAGCGGCAGATTGCGCTGCGGCCGGCGGATTTCGGAGGCGGCCATGCTCAAGTTGTTCCAGCCATCGTAGGCCCACAGGGCCGCCACGAGGGCGATGAAGAACCCGGCGGCTCCTCCGGCCGCGGGGACCGACGAATACAGGTTCTCCGCCGACCCGCGCCCGCTGCCGAGTCCAATCAGGATAATGCCGGCCAGCAGGACCACCTTGGCGGCTGTAGTAAACACCTGCACGCCCCCTCCAAGCCTGGCTCCCCAAAAATTGAGCCAGCCCAGCAGGAGGATGACCGCGACCGCCATGAACTGGCCGTAGCGCACTTCCAGTGGCCCGCCTCCCGGACCGATGGGCAAAGGCACAAGGAACGCGACCCGCTCCAGTTCCTGGTTAAAATTCGCCAGGTAGTAGAAGAAGCCGGTCGCCATGGAGGCGATGGAGCCGCTCTTCGTGACCCAGGTTTGAGTCCAGCCGCAGAGGAATCCCCAAAGGGGGCCGTAGCTCTCGCGCAAGTAGACGTACTCTCCACCGGCTTTGGGCATGGCGGCTGAGAGTTCGGCGTAGCACAGGGCGCCGCAGAGGGAGAGCAGGCCCCCCGCGATCCAGACCAGAAAGACCATGGGCACGGAACCGACGCTGGCGACCATGGATTTCGGCACCAGAAAGATGCCGCTGCCGATGATCGTGCCGACTACGATGGCGGCGGCGCTCCAGGGGCCGAGAACCCGGCGAAGCCCGTCCGGTTGAACTGTCTCTGTCACGCTTCCTCCTTCTTCGGCTCGAAGCGCGAGACCGCGAGGCCCGCAAGAAGTGTGACCGACGAGCCGATCAGGACGTACCACGTCCAGGCGATGCCGGTGAATCCTCGCACGTACAACATGGCGGCCAGGCCCGCGATCATGCCGGCCATGGCCGCGGTCTCGCCGGGCCGGCGCGTCAGCACTCCCAGCAGGAAGACCCCGAGCAGTGAGCCGTAGATGATGGAGGCGATCGAAAGCCCCGCTTCGAGCACCGGCCCCCACAGCCGGGCGAGGTAGCCGATGCCGAACAGAATGACGGCCCACGCGACGGTCGCCCCGCGCGCCAGGCGCAGGAAGCCGGCTTCCGAATGGTCCCATCCCCGTTTCCCCGCAAGAGGCTTGTAGAAGTCCATGATGCTGGTGCTCGCCAGAGAATTGAGCGCGGCGCTCAGGTTCGACATGGCCGCGGCCAGGATGGCGGCGACCACCAGGCCGGCGACGCCCGGTGGCAGATAGCGCCAGACGAAGTCCGGGTACAGACGGTCCGCCGGCGAAGGCACGGGCGTCCCGGTGGAAGAGTGGAAGACAAACAGCAGCACGCCGATCACCAGGAACAGGGTGAACTGGAAGAAAATCACGATCCAGCTCGCCAGCAGAGCCGCGCGGCTTTCGCCCTGTGTGCGCGCGGCGAGCAGGCGCTGCACCAGGAGCTGCTCGGTGCCGTGGCTGGCCGTGGTCAGGAAGCAGCCGCCGATCAAGCCCGCCCAAAAGGTGTAGGTTCGCGAAAAGAACTCGGCGGCGGGACCGATGTGGAAGTCGAAAACCTGGAATTTTCCGGCGGGGGCCGCCACGCTCCACACTTCCTGCCAGCCGCCGGGAATGTGTTGCAAGATCCAGAAGAAACTCACCAGGCCGCCGGCGACGTAGAGAATCATCTGGACGACATCGGTCCAGATCACGGCCGTCATTCCGCCCTCGAACGTGTAGAAGAGGGTCAAACCCATGATCACGGCGATGGAGGCCAGTTCGCCGGTGCCGAGGACAATGCCGACGACGATCGAGATGGCGAACACCCGGACCCCTTCGGCGAGCGCCCGCAAAACCAGAAACGTGCCCGCCGTCAATCGCCGGGTCCGCTGGCCAAACCGGCGGCCGATCAGTTCGTAGGCGGTGAACATCTCCCCCCGGAAGTAGTGGGGCAGCAGCAGAACGGAGATGACGACACGGGCGAGCAGGTAGCCGAATACAACCTGGAGGAAGCCGAGGTTTCCCGCGAAGGCGAGCGCGGGAGTTCCAATGATCGTCAAAGTGCTGGTTTCCGCCGAGACGATGGTGAGAGCAATGGCCCACCACGGCGCGTTGCGGCCGCCCAGGAAATAATCGCGGAGGCTCTTTTGCGATTTTCGGAAGCGCGCCCCGAACCAGGTGATCCCGACCAGGTACGCAATAATGATGCCCAGATCCAGGTAGCGCATGGGAAACGGGGATTCTAGCACACATGCGGCTCGCGGCCGTGGAACATTCCCAGGGCCGCGGACGTCCAACAGCTTGCAGGGAGGAATCCGATTGGATATACTCCGCTCTTGCACGTCGAGTAACGGGATTCTCCATCGGGCAGGTTCCGCCGCGCCCAGGTGGGGGCTTGGCGGAGCATTTGAAGACCGAGACTCAGGAGGCTTGACTACCGATGCAAACCTCGAAGAATTACCTAGCTCTTGCAATCGCCGGCCTGCTTTTAGCCACAGTCATCTGGGGGCAGGCCCAGGGACAGCAGGCAGAGTCCAAATGGAAAGACCGGGCCGAGTGGGAGCTGTACGACCAGATCACAAAAACGACGGACAATACCAAGAAGCTTGAACTGCTGCGGCAGTGGGAGCAGAAGTATGCCGACAGCTTCTACAAGGACCAAAGGCTGGCGTTGATGATGCAGGCCTACCTGGAAACGAACCAGATCGGCCAGGCCCTGCAAACCGGCAGCGAAATACTGGCGCTGAATCCCAAGGACATCCGCACCGTTTATCTGATGACCGCAAACGCTCTGCGGCTCACGAATCCCACGCCTGAGCAACTCAGCATGGCCGAGAAGGCCGCCCGGACGCTGGCTGGCAACGTGGACGAGCTGAAGCCGCCGGGAACGCCGGACGCGGACTGGGAAAAGAGCAAGCCGGACCTGGTGGCGGCGGGACACACGACTCTCGCTTGGGCCGCCTCCCAACGCAAGGATTTCGCGGGCGCGGAGAAGGAGTTTATCGCCAGCCTCAAAGCCAATCCGAACAATTCCCAAGTGTCGTACTGGCTGGCCGGCGTGATCCGCGAGCAGAAGGATCCCGACAAGCAGTCCGAGGTTCTGTTCCACTACGCGCGGGCGGCGTTTCACACCGGGCCGGGCTCGCTGAACGAGCAGGGCCGCAAGGAAGTGGAGAAGTATGTGAACCAGCTCTATTCGAAGTTCCACGGATCGATGGACGGATTCGACGAGCTTCGCAGGCTGGCCGCCTCCAACGCTCTCCCTCCGGAAGGCTTCAAGATCATGAGCGTTTACGAAGTCTCGGCGATGAAAGAGGAAGAGTTTCGCAAGAGCAACCCGATGCTGGCGCTGTGGATGACAGTGAAGAAGGAATTGACCGGGCCGGGCGGCGCTTCTTATTTCGAGAACAGCGTGAAGGGCGCTCTGCTGCCGGGCGGCGTCAACGACATCAAGAAATTCAAAGCCACCCTGATCGAAGCCAAACCGGCGAAGAACCCGAAACAGCTTGTGGTTGCGATCGCCGACGCCGACACGCCCGAGGTTACCCTGGTTCTGGAAGAGGCCCTGGTCGGCTCAGCTCCCAAGGGAACGCCGCTGGAGTTCGAGGGAGTCGCGACCACGTTTTCCGCCGATCCGTTCAATCTGACGTTCGAGGTTGAAAAGGGCCAGGTTACCGGCTGGCCGGCGCCCGCGCCGGCGGCCAAGAAAGCTCCGGCTGGAGCCAAGAAGGCGGCGCCTTCTAAGTAGCCGGTCAGGTTCCCGAAGACTGCGGGCGCGAAGGGGCGCCCGCTCCCTCCTGTTTCGAAGCTTCGGGCGCGCCCGCCAGGGCGACGCTGTAAAGCACTCGCTGCCAGGCTCCCATCTCGGCTTTCGATTCACCCAGAGCCTTGTAATAGGTGAGGAATCTCTGCGCAGGCGCGGGCAGTGTGGTCAGCGCGTCGTTGCCGCGCCAGGCGAACATGCCGATCAGCCCCGCCGCCAGCACGGTGGTCGTTGTGGTGCGAAGCCTCATGCGCCCTCCTCTCATAACCCTATAGACGAACGAGGGGGGGCCTCTGTTAGATGAAGATGCAAAATCGGCGTAAAAAGGGCTGCCGCCGAGGAACGGTGGCGAACTTCCCGAAGGGGTTTCGATGGAGCCCGTCCAAGTATCGCCCGGTTCAGCCGCCCGGTTGAGTCCGGCGCGCTGATTCCTTCCACCAGACGCCGGTGGCTACGGGACCTCAGTGGTCGCAGACATTCTGGCCCGCTTGCAGCGTCCCGGCAAGGTAATCGCCGACGATGCGTTCCGGCGTATCCACGGGGGCGCCCACGACGACCTGGATGCCGCGCTCGGCGAAAAGCGCCTGGGCGCGTTGCCCCATGCCGCCGGTTATGACTACGTTGGCGCCGCGTTCGGCCAGCCAGCGGGGCAACAGACCCGGCTCATGCGGAGGGGCATCGATATCTTCACGCCTGTGTATCTTCTTTTCCGCCGCATCCACGTCGACGAGCGCAAAACGCTCGCAGTGTCCAAAATGCATCGAAAGCTTGCCCTTCGCAAGCGGAATGGCGATCCTCATTGGCGTGTCCCTCTTTCTGGAATCTCTACGGCAGCCCGGCTCTCCTCCAGGGCACCGATTTAGCCGCTACCAATGCCCTTCCACATCGGCGGAGGAGGCCGCCTCGAGCTTGCCGGCCTTGAACTGCTCGATTGCGTCCGCCACGCTGCCGGACGCACTGGTGTAGATTCTTATCCCGCCGGCCTGCAAAGTGGAGAATGCTTTCGGGCCCACGTGGCCCGTGATCAGCGCATCCGCTCCCAGATCCACGACCCTCTTGGCGGCCTGGATGCCCGCTCCCTGCGGGGCATTCAGGTTCACGCTGTTATCCACGACAGAGATCGCGCCGGTCTCGGTGTCCAGCAGGAGGAAGTACTTCGCCCGGCCGAAGCGCGGGTCGAGCGGCGATTGCAGACTGCCGCCTTGGGAGGTCACGGCAAGTTTCATAGGATGATGTCCCCTACTGAGCGGAGCAAGTGGAGTGCCAAACAAGACGCCGGCGCGCTACCGTCCTCTCTTCCTGCCGTCGACAGCCGGAGGCTCGATTTCCAAGGACTTGAGCTTTCGATAAAGCGTGCTGGAATCGATCCCCAGCTCCTGTGCCGCCCGCGACCGGTTCCCATTGTGGCGGCGCAGAGCGGCCTCTATCAGGCTCCTCTCCATCCACCGGATGCTCATAGCGCCTTCGGGCGCATCCGCCTCCGGAGAGGCCGGCCGCAGCTCGGGCGGCAGGTGATGCCATTCAACCCATTCGCCCCGGCACAGCACAAAAGCCTGCTCGATGATGTTCTCCAGCTCCCGCACGTTGCCGGGATAGTCGTGCTCCATCAGCCGCGCCATGACTTCCGGTGAGACGCCGGTGATGTCTTTCCCCTGGAGCCGGTTGAACTTGGCAATGAAACGGTCCACCAGCAAAGGGATATCCTCGCGCCGTTCCCGCAGAGGGGGAAGCTGCAAATGAATCACCCGAACCCGGTAAAACAGATCCTCCCGAAACTTTCCCTGGCGGACCAGTTCAGCCAGATTCTTGTTCGTCGCGGCCACCACGCGCACATCCACCTTCAACGGTTCAACCGCTCCGAGCGGCTCAATCAAACGCTCCTGGAGCACCCGCAGCAGGCGCGCCTGCATGGCCGGGGAGACGTCGCCGATTTCATCCAGGAAGATTGTGCCCCGGTCGGCCAACGCGAACCGGCCGGGCTTGTCCCGCCGGGCGTCGGTAAACGCCCCCGCCTTGTAGCCGAAAAGCTCTGACTCCAGCAGGGTGTCCGGCAGGGCTGCGCAGTTCACCGCCACAAAGGGCCTCTTCTTTCGCGGCGACAGGTTGTGAATGGCCCGGGCAAAGAGCTCCTTGCCGGTGCCGCTGGCGCCCTCGATCAGGACCGTGCTGCTGCTTTCGGCAATGTCGGGAAGGATCTCGAACAGGCGCCTCATGGCCGGACTGCGGCCCACAATGTCCTCGAACGTGTAACGCGCCTCGAGCTCTTTTCGGAGTTGCTCGACGTGGCTGAGGTCCTGGAAGGTCTCCACCCCGCCGATGACGGCGCCATCTTCGTCCTTCAGCAAGGCTGTGGAGATGCGAATCGGGATCCTCTCGCCCGCCGCGTTGATGATGTGCGCGACGGTCCGGATGATGGGCTTGCCGGTCTCCAGCGTCTGCTTCAACGCGCAGGCGTTCTCACAGATACTGGCTCGGAACACTTCGCTGCACGGACGGCCGACAGCCTGGAGCTTGCGTACGCCGGTGATCCTTTCGGCGGCGCGATTGAAGGTTGTGATCCGCCATTCCGGGTCCACGGTGAAAACCCCCTCGTTGATGGAATCCAGGATGGGGCTGACGGATAAATGCATGTTACCTCTAAGTGTAAGGTACATTGCTGCATTTTGCAAGACCGCGTGATGGCGGATCCTGGCATTTTGCAAGAGTCCAGGACAAGGGCTTCCCGCAATTCCCACGGGCACGGTCGTCCGGCGGTCCTGGCCCATGACGTGCATGTGTCGTGGTTCGATGACGGTCGCGATCACGAACTGGCAAGGTCGCGTCTCGCCCGTATTCGATGCGGCGAGCAGCGTCCTGCTCATCCACATCGAGAACGGGCGTGAACTTCAGCGCGAGGAGCGGCCGCTCATCCGGACCGGAATTCTGGCTCGGGCAGGCGAGTTCCTGAAGCTCGGGGCTGAGGTTCTGATCTGCGGCGCAATTTCGGCGCCGCTGGAAGCCGCGTTGGTTTCCTCCGGCGTTCGAGTGTTCGGTTTCGTCTGCGGGCCGGTCGAGGAGGTCCTGGAGGCTTTTCTGGACGGCGGACTGGCCAAGCAGGCGTTTTGCATGCCCGGCTGCGGCGGCTGGCGCCGCCGGCTGGGCCAAGGGAGAGAGACGATGCCAAGAGGTTCTGGAATGGGTTTCGGCCGCGGACGCGGTGGCGGAGGTGGTCGTGGAGCCGGCGGTGGTTTTGGCGGAGGCCGCGGCGGAAGGATGGGAGGCCCCTTGGCCGGCGGGCCAGGGGGCGAGTGCGTGTGCCCGAGTTGCGGCGAAAAAGCGCCGCATACCGCGGGCCAACCTTGCAACCGCATGAAGTGCCCGAAGTGCGGCGCTCCCATGACGAGAGCTTAGAGAGGAGGAGACCATGCCATTTGGAGATAGAACAGGTCCGGCGGGGCTGGGGCCGAGAACGGGACGCGGCGCCGGTTTTTGCGGAGGATTCGGTGTGCCCGGTTTTTTGAACCGGGCCGGCGGTCCCGGGTTCTTTGGAGGCGGCCGCGGAGGCGGCGGCCGGGGTTGGCGAAACCGGTTCTATGCCACCGGCCTGACCGGCTGGCAGCGCGCCGGCTTTTGGCCCTGGGGAGCGCAGGGTGATCCTGGCTTGCCGTACGGGGCGCCCGGCCGCGAAGCGGAACTGGACGCTTTGAAGAACCAGGCCGGATATTTCGAGAGCGCCCTCGCCGCGATCCGAAAGCGCATCGAAGCGCTCGAGGCCAAGACCGAGCCTGAGTAACGCGGGCGAGCCATGAGACTCGCCATCGCCAGCGGCAAAGGCGGAACCGGAAAGACCACGGTCGCCACCAATCTGGCCTGGATGGCGGCGCGGGACGGGTGTCGCGTCGCCTATCTGGACTGCGATGTCGAGGCGCCGAACGGGCGCCTGTTCCTGAAGCCGGAGATCGCCTCCAGCCTTCCCATCGGAAGGCTGCATCCTCGGGTGGACGAGACCACGTGTACGCACTGCGGCCTCTGCGGAGAGATCTGCCAGTACAGCGCCATCGTCTGTGTCGGCGAAAAGGTGCTGGTGTATTCGGAACTCTGCCACGCTTGCGGCGGGTGCGTGCTGGTCTGCCGCCCTGGCGCCATTACAGAGGTCCTGCGCGAGAGCGGCAAGCTCGAAATCGGGCAAGCGGGAAGGGTCCAGTTCGTCCAGGGCGTGCTGAACATCGGAGAAGCGATGAGCGCGCCGCTCATCCGGCAAGTCAAAGCGGCTGCGCCCGAGGCGGACCTGGTGATCATCGACTCTCCGCCGGGAACCTCCTGTCCCGTGATCGAAAGCGTCCGGCAGGCCGGCTTCGTGCTCCTGGTGACGGAGCCCACTCCTTTCGGACTGAACGACTTGAAACTCGCGGTGGAGATGGTGCGCGCCCTCAAGTTGCCGTTGGGAGTGGTCATCAACCGCGCGCGTGTTGGAGACAACGAGACCCGCAAGTACTGCCGCCGCCAGGGCATCGAGATCCTGGCCGAAATTCCGGACGACCGCCGTGTCGCCGAGGCGTACTCGCGGGGCGATCTGGCGTATGAAGTAGTGCCGGAATTCCGGGCCGCCATGCAAGGTCTGCTGGCAAGAATCCGGGACGGGCACACGGTGATGTCCCAGATGACGGGCCGGGAGATGGGCCGATGAACGAGTTCGTGCCGGTTCGGCGCGCGGATGCGCGCGCGGTGAAGGAACTGGCCGTCATCAGCGGCAAAGGAGGGACAGGAAAAACGTCGCTGGTCGCTTCCTTCGCGGCGCTCGCGCGGAGCGTAGCGCTCGCCGATTGCGACGTGGACGCCGCCGACCTTCACCTGGTGCTGGCGCCGCGGGTGGTCCGCCGCCAGCCGTTCTCGGCAGGAAAACGCGCCAGAATCCGGCCCGGCCACTGCACGGCGTGCGGCAAGTGCGAGGAGATCTGCCGCTTCGACGCGATTTTCTTCGACGGAGCTGGGAACGGGGTGGTCGAGAAGACGTTTCGTGTGGACCCGGTTGCCTGTGAGGGCTGCGGCGTATGCGCCTGGTACTGCGCGGAGGGAGCCATCGAGTTTGAGCCCGTCGTGAATGGCGAATGGTTCATCTCCGATACGCGCCGCGGGCCCATGGTTCACGCCAGGCTGGGGATCGGGGGAGAAAACTCCGGAAAGCTGGTGAGCACCGTGCGGACCAGCGCCAGACGGATTGCCGAGGAGCGCGGTCTGGATCTCGTGCTGATCGACGGTTCGCCGGGCATCGGGTGTCCGGTGATCGCCTCGGTCACCGGCGCAACCCTGGTGCTGGCGGTCACCGAACCGACGCTGAGCGGTCTGCACGACCTGGAGCGCGTCGCGGAGTTAACCCGGCATTTCGGCATCCCGACGCTGGTATCGGTCAACAAGTGGGACCTGAACCCCGAGGTGTGCGAGCAAATCGAGGCGTGGGCGAGGCAAAGGGGCCTCGGATTGGCAGGCAGGGTACGGTACGACCACGGAGTAACCGAGGCGCAGATTCACGGGAAAGCTGTTGTCGAGTATCAGCGGGACGGCTGCGCTTCGGACATCCGCGCCGTCTGGGCCCACGTTGAAGCCTGGCTCGAAACGCCCGTGTCCGGTCCGCTGTCGAGGCCGACATGACCGAATTGTTCACCACCGCCCTCATGATCACCGGCTTCGTGCTAGTGATGATGCTGCTCATTGAGTACTTGAATGTGCTGAGCGCCGGCCGGTGGCAACAGCGGCTGGCCGATCACGCATGGGGGCAGTACGTTTTGGGAGCGTTCCTCGGCGCGGTCCCGGGTTGCCTGGGCGCCTTCACCGCCGTCGCGATGTATTCCCACGGAGTGCTGACGCTGGGAGCGGTGGTCACCACCATGATCGCGGCCAGCGGCGACGAGGCTTTCGTCATGCTGGCCCTGATCCCGCGGCAAGCGGTGATGTTGATGGGCATCCTGCTCGCGTTCGGCCTCGGCGTGGGCGTTCTGGTGGACGTAGCTGGCGGAAGGCGAAGGACGAGCGTGTCGGCGATCTGTCTCGAGCTGCACGAGCGGGATCGTTGCGAGTGCTTCCCGCGAGGCCGGATCCTTATGCAGTGGAGAGAGTGCTCTCCGGCGCGAGGGACGCTCGCCATCGTACTGGGGCTTTTCCTGGCGGGCATCTTGGCGGGCCAATTGGGGCCCGCGGAATGGAACTGGGTTCGCGCCAGCCTGGTGGCCGTCTCGGCCCTGGCGCTCTTCATCGTGGCCACGGTTCCGGACCACTTTCTGGAGCAGCATCTTTGGCGGCATGTCGCCGTGAAACACGCTCCCCGTATCTTCTTGTGGACATTCGGCGCGCTCGTCGCCATGCATCTTCTTACGAACGTCCTGCATCTCGAGCCGGCGATCCGCAGCGGGAAGTGGGTGGTGCTGTTGATCGCGTGCCTGGTCGGATTGATCCCGGAGTCCGGTCCGCACCTGATCTTTGTCACGCTGTTCGCGCAGGGCGTGGTTCCGTTCAGCGTCCTGCTGGCCAGCTCGGTCGTCCAGGACGGGCACGGCATGCTTCCCATGCTGGCGCACTCCACACGTGAATTCGCACTGATCAAGGTGATCACATTCACGGCTGGCTTGTCCCTCGGGGCTGCCGCCATGGCTGTCGGGTGGTAGGCGGGTTGTCTCACCGCACCGGCCCTGTCCGCCAGACGGCCATTCGACCGCACAGCGGAGATCGTCGTGGGGGGGCCGAAAGGACGCCGCTCATGCGCGATCGCGACCCCGCGCGCGTTCAAGCCGTTCCAGAAGTCGCCGCCGTTCTCGGCGAGGCGCTTGTGCGCCTGCTTTTCCTGAATCCGTCCCTCCCACAAGTTGACCTCCCGGAGACAGAGAGCCCGCAAGTGACTGCTCTCCACCCACAGGGAGGCCTGTTTCCGTTTCCGCTTGCCAAGAGCCGTGCCCAACTATCGGACCAAGGCATTCTCACTTCAAAATGTTTTTGCGACTTTATCCACGAACTGATAGCCAACTCTGAATTTCGTGCTCACTGTCTCTGGGACTGCCTGGCCTTTTGCCGCTGGAAGTCCCCGATGGCCGCGTCCACGCTTTCGCGCCAGGCAGCATACGGGAACTTCTCCCTGATCGCTCCCAAGTTGCTGATTTTGGCATCGGCATCGCGGGCTTTCACAGCCTCGCAGAAGGCCCTTACAGCTTCGACCAGCGGGGTGACGAACGTGTAAGGCCGCTCGGGGTTAGCCGCGTCCGGCAAGGCGACGGCCCCGCGGTCGCCATCGTAAGCCCGATAAAACTTGTCCTCCAAGTCCACCTTGTACTCTGCTACGTTCTGTTCCGGCAACTCCCGCAGGAACAAGAGGTACTCGCGCCCTGGCATGAGATACTCGGGGAAGACCGTTCGGTGCGGGTCGAACCGGCTCGGCCGGCCAGATTCCCTTGGACGGAGCGGCACCAATAAGCGCAGATACGATGGCGTCCCTTCTTCAGCGGCCGAGGCAAGGCCGAAGGCGGAACTTCGGCAAATCACCTCCTCCACCTTCACCGTAAATACACTTGCAGACTTCATATCCTCAATGCGTATGGCCCACTGGCTTGGACCGACTTGCGTCTTAGGAGCCGGCGTCCGTGATGCGACTGCCGTCAGGCTCTCCAATCTCGCCCTCACCACGTAATCACTGCCAGCGAGCCGGGCGTAGAGGTCATCCAGGTCCGGCCCCGCCGGCACAGCTCTGAGCTGCCCAAATGAGACCTGCGCCGAGAGCGCTACGAGGATCGGAAGTGCTCGAATCATGAATGTCTTCGCTACTGTCCGCAGGAGGGAAGCATCGGGCTCGCCAGACCCGTTTCCGCCCATGCGAACATTACGTCGCCGCTCCGGAATAGCTCCTGGTACTCGTACATCTCCGGCTCTTCCCACTGCCCCCGGGCCACCGCCGACAGCAGGATCGCCAAGAGTCCGGCGCGAACCGCAGTCCCACTCCGCCGCCTCATCTCAGTTCCCTCCGCGCCGCGCCGGCTGGCCCGATCGCCCCGGCGCCAACCGCAGGTTCTGCCTCACCCGCAAGCGAATCAACATGTCGACCTGCGCGAACCTCTCCGGCCCCAGGCTTTGGCGCAGTTGCTCCACCGCGCCGGTCACCGCCGCCTCGCCTTTGCCCTGGAGCCCGGCCAGTTTGGCCCGCGCCTCAGCGTTGTCCGGACGCGATTTGAGCTCCCGAGCCAGTTCCTGTATCACCCGTCCTTGTTGGTCCAGTTCGGCCACGCAGTCCCGCGCCGCCGAGACCAGCGCCAGCCGCTCGAAGTCGTTCAGCCGGAGTGCCCGCTGGAAGTAGTTCCGTAACGCCGAATCGTCCCGGCCTTGGTCCCGCAGTTCATCGGCCGCCAGTTGTGTGCCCACCAGCATGCGGAAAAAGACCTTGTACACCAGGGCCTCTGGGGCCTCGCCAGGGCTGAAGTACGGGATGGACCGGGGGGAAGGGGGCTGACTCTGGGCCCAAATTGCGGCCGCAGCCAGAGCAGCCGCGAGAAGATGCCCGCAACTCCCAGGCTTCATAGCTGAATTGTCCCCCCCCTGGATATTGTCAATAGTGTTTTCAGGTTTGGTTATCCTATTGCGCCAGTGGGAGAAGAACCCGACGCGGAGTTCTCAGCCGCGCGGACAACGGCAACGGGAGCGGCTGACGGAGACGCCATACCGCAGCCGCCAGGGGTATACTTAGCCGCATGACGAACTTGACCCGGCGAACGGCCATCAAGGCCGGTTTTCTCGCTCCATTCGCGTGGCCCGGGGCGGGCGCTCAACCAACAGAACCCGCGCTGCGGGTGCGCGCGGCGGACAAGAAGCTTTTCTACGGCGCGGCCGCCGCTTGGCCCGTGCTGCGCGACGACGGGGAGTACGCAACGCACTTCTCGGAAGAGTGCAACATGCTCGTGCCGGAAAACGTCCTGAAGATGGGGCCGGTGCATCCCGCGCCGGACAGGTACAATTTCGAGCCCGGCGACTTCATGGCCGCCTTCTGCCAGAAGCACCAGATGCGAATGCGCGGGCATACCCTGGTCTGGCACTCACAGGGCTGGCCGTGGCTGAAGACCACGGTCACGGCGGAGAATGCCCGGCAGCACCTCGTCGATCACATACGGACCGTGGCAGGGCATTACAAGGGCCGGATGCACTCCTGGGACGTCGTCAATGAGGCGATCCAGATTCCGGACGGGCGGGAGGACGGTCTCCGCAAGACGGTCTGGCTGGACTGGCTGGGGCCCGAGTACTTGAATCTGGCGTTCGAGACGGCGCACGCCGCCGATCCGCAGGCTCTGCTCTGCTACAACGACTATGGACTCGACTACGACACGCCTGAGCAGGAACAGAGGCGCGCGGCCGTGCTCCGGCTGCTGCGGCGGTTGAAAGACCAGAAGGCTCCGGTGCACGCGTTCGGCATGCAGGCTCACCTGGACTGGACGAGTTTCCGGAACTTCAAAGCGGAAACGCTGCGGCGATTCTTCCGCGACGTCGCCTCGCTCGGGCTGGAGATCTATATCACCGAGCTGGATGTCGGGGACCGGGATCTGCCCGACGACGCAGAGGAGCGGGACAAGGGCGTCGCAATGGTTTATGAAGACTACTTGACCGCGGCGCTGTCCGAGCCCGCGGTCAAAGCCGTTCTCACGTGGGGGCTGACCGACAAATACACCTGGCTCGCGGCCCGCAACCGCCGCCCCAGCGGGGCTCCGGTGCGTGTGCTTCCGCTGGATCGGGATTACGCGCGAAAACCTGCCTGGCGCGCCATGGCGCGGGCTTTCGACGCTCGCAGGGCGGGATAGCGGCGGGACATCGGTCTCCGGCTGCTTGCTACGATGGAAGGTCAGTCCCATCGGGCAGCTTATGGCCTTGCGCTTTTATAATACGCTTACACAACAAGTTGAAGAGTTCCATCCGGCGGACGGCCACACCGTCCGCATGTACACCTGCGGCCCGACCGTCTGGAATTACGCGCACATCGGGAACCTCAGGACCTTCACGTTTCAGGACATCCTGCGGCGCTGGCTGCGATACCGCGGCTACCAACTCGACCAGGTCATGAACCTGACGGATGTGGACGACCGCATCATTCAGCAGGCGAACCAGGCCGGCAAGTCAATTCAGGAATACACCCAGGTCTATGCGCAAGCGTTTCTGGAAGACGCCGCCGCCTTGCGGCTGGAGCGCCCCGAGCGCATCGTGAAGGCGACGGATCATATCGCTGAGATGGTGGACCTGATCCGGCGGCTGGAGGCCCGGGGCCACACCTACGTCAGCGAAGGCTCCGTGTATTTCCGCATCTCGACCTTCCCTTCCTATGGCCGGCTCTCCCATATCGACTTGAAGGGAATCCTGGACGGCGCTCGCATCGACACCGACAAGTACGATAAGGAGAACGCCAGGGACTTCGTGCTTTGGAAAGCCCGCAAGGAAGGCGAGCATTACTGGGATACCCCGCTGGGACCGGGCCGCCCGGGCTGGCATATCGAATGCTCCGCGATGTCCATGAAGTATTTGGGCGAGACCCTGGACATTCACGCGGGAGGCATCGACCTGACCTTCCCCCACCATGAGAACGAGATCGCCCAGTCCGAAGCCGCCACAGGCAGGCCGTTCGCGCGCTTTTGGCTGCACTCCGAGCACTTGATGGTGGACGGCCAGACGATGTCGAAGACGCTGGGGAATTTCTACACCCTCCGCGACCTGCTGGCCAAGGGTTTCACCCCGGAAGCAGTGCGATACGTGCTGGCCTCCGTGCCTTACCGCAAGCGCCTGAACTTCACGTTTGACGGCCTGCGCGCCGCGGGCGCCGCGATCGAGCGGCTGCGCAATTTCAAGCTGCGGCTGGAGACGGATTCCTTCGCCTCGGGCGCCGGCGACGTGATGGAACAGCGCACTCAGGGCGCCCTGGCCGCGTTCGAAGAGGCGCTGGATGATGATTTGAACACCGCGGAGGCCCTCGGAGTCATTTTCGACTGGGTCCGTGACACCAACGCGGCGATGGACGCGGGAGAATTCCGGAAAGGCAACGTCGCAAGCGCCGCGGAACTGCTGGCGAAGTTCGACTCGGTATTTGATGTTCTAAGGCCCCCCGCCGCCGGAGGAGGGCTTTCGGACGCGGAGATTGAAGACTTGATTGAGCAGCGCACTGCGGCGAGAAAAGCCCGCGATTTTGCGCGCGCCGACGAGATTCGGGCCCGGCTGGCGGACCAGGGAGTGATTCTGGAAGACACCAAAGAGGGCATCCGGTGGAAGAGGAAGTGACTTGAAGATTCAAACCAAAGCGATACATGTCGGGGACCGAAAGAAACCGCCCGAGCAGATCCCTGTGACAACGCCGATCTACACGGCGGCGAGCTATATCAGCAGCCGGCAGGAGGAATTGGATCGGATCTTCGCGCACGAGATGGAAGGCTGCTCCTATGCCCGCTACGGGACCCCCACCGGCGCCGCGCTGGAAGAGCTGGTCACTGCGCTGGAAGGCGGGCACGGCGCGCAGGCCTGCGCCAGCGGCATGGTGGCGCTGGAACTGGCGATTCTGACGGCGCTGGTCGACCGGCCGAAGTCGATCCTGGCCGCGGAGGCTCTTTACGGCGCCACGATCAACCTCCTTCATCGTGTCTTCGAGCCTCTCGGTGTGGCGATCCGGTACGTCGATATCTACGATCTCGCCGCCGTCGAACGGGCCCTCGGGGAGTTCCGTCCGGGCTGTCTGCTGATGGAGACGATCTCAAATCCCATGCTGCGGGTGGGCCAGGCGGACCGGATTGCCGCCCTGAGCCAGGCTGCTGGGGCGGCTTTGATCGTCGACAATACATTCGCCACGCCTCTGCTTGTGCGGCCGTTGGAATTGGGCGCCGGTTTCGCGGTGCATAGCCTGACAAAGTACCTGTCCGGGCATGGGGACGTGCTGGGCGGCATCGTGGTGTGCGACGAACCTCACTATGAAGCGATGCGCACCCTGGCGCGTACTTATGGGCCGGTGCTGGGCGGGTTTGAGTCCTACCTCGCCATGCGGGGGATCAAGACGTTTCCTCTGCGCATGGAGCGGCAGTGCGCGAATGCCGCGCGCGTGGCCTCCTGGCTGGCGGAGCAGTGGCGCGTGGAATCGGTGGTGTTTCCGGGAAGCCCCTCGCATCCCGACGCCGGCGTCGCCGCGCGCCTCTTCCCGAAGGGGCTCTACGGGGGAATGGTCAGCTTCCGGCTCAGAGACGCCGGCCGCGAGGAGGTGTTCTCCTTTATCGACCGGTTGAAACTCGTGGTCCGCGCAACTTCGCTCGGCGACGTCCACTCGATGATTCTGTATCCGCTGATCAGCTCGCACCGGGAGGTCTCGCCTGCGCAACGCGCGCGGCTGGGGATCACGGACAACCTGGTGCGCCTTTCCGTTGGGATCGAGGACGCCGCGGATATCCTGGCGGACTTGGAGCAGGCCCTCAAGCCGTGAGGGCTTCTCCGAGGCCGGTCTCCGTCAGGAAGCCCGCTTCCACCTCGATGAGCCGGTTCGGCTCGCGGCGGCTCGCCAGCTCGATCTTCAAGTAATTGCTTGAAAGCGCCAGCGCGCCGTCTTCGATCGTGACCGCGGACAGGCGCCGGCCGATCATGCTCCGCCGGAAGGCCAGGTTGCTGCGCGCCGCCAGTTCGCGCAAGACACGGTTGCGCCGCTTACGCTCTGGCACCGGCACCTGTCCCGGCATCTCAGCCGCGGGTGTCCCCGGCCGGGCGGAATAGGTGAAAACGTGAAGATAAGTGAAGGGCAGCGCCTCGACAAGCGCCCTGGTCTCCTCGAACTCAGCCTCCGTCTCGCCCGGAAAACCAACCATCACGTCCGCCCCGATGGCGGCATCGGGCATGAGCGAGCGGGCCTTGCGGATGCGCTCCGCGTAATGCCGCGCCCGGTACCACCGGCGCATCCTCCGGAGCACGGCGTCGGAGCCCGACTGAAGCGGCGCGTGTACATGCCGGGCGATGCGCGGCGAGGCGGCCATCAGCTCCATTAATTCGTCGGAAAAATCCATCGGCTCAACCGAACTGAGTCTGAGCCGTTCGACGGGCGTCTCCTCGAGAAGGCGCCGGAGGAGCCCGGCCAGACGCATGCGGCCGCCGGCTTCCCTGCCCCACCGCCCCAAATTCACGCCGCTGAGAACAATCTCGCGGTAGCGAGAGGAGAGAGAGCGCACCTGGGCGATCACTTCCTCCGCGGACGCGCTGCGGCTGCGGCCGCGCACGGAAGGAATGATGCAGAATGCGCAACGGTTGTTGCACCCATCCTGAATCTTGAGATTCGGCCGGGTGCGGTCTTCCGACGCCTCCAGGGCCGGCGCGGCGGCGAGGGTCTGCTCCGCGAAGATGTCCCCCACGAAGATCCGGCTGTCGCAGGACGCAGGCGCTCCCGCCAGCAACTCTGGAATCTGCATCTTGTGGGAATTCCCAACGACCCAGGAGACGCCGGGCAACGCCGCCGCTTCCTGGGGCGCCCGCTGGGCGTAACAGCCGGTGATCAGAATCTGCGCGGATGGGTTCTCGCGGCGCACGCGCCGCACGGTCTGGCGCACGTCGTCGTCGGCGCTGGAAGTCACCGTGCAGGTGTTCAGGATGACCAGGTCGGCGTGGGCGCAGTCCTCGGCCGATCGAAAGCCCCGGCCCGCCAGGGCCGCGGACAGCGCGGCGCCATCGGCCTGCGTGGCCCTGCATCCGAAATTTCGTATATGGAACTTCACCCCGCCTCTGCTACCAAGTTAGCAGAGCGGAGCGTGCGTCAGCGCTTCTTGAGGGTGATTCCCATGTCCTGGCCATCGCCTGCAAACACCGTTTCGAGGCCGGGATTCGTTGTCACGGCGCGGACGTAATCCGGGGCGGAACTGACGTTGTGGGCTACAATCAGCCCGCCGGGCCGGACCAGCGGCAGAAGCCGGTTGAGGTAGTTGAGGTACCCCTCCTTGTCGGCGTCGATGAACACCAGGTCAATGGAATCCTTGAGCTGAAGAATGTTCTTGTGCGCATCGCCTTCGACGATCGTGATAAGGTGCTCGACCCCCGCTTTCTTGAAATGACCGCGGGCGGTGGCGGCCCGTCCTGGATCGATTTCGAAAGTGGTGAGCTTTCCCCCGGTCCTTTGCAGCGCCAGACCAAGCCAGAGCCCCGACAGGCCCGTGGAGGTGCCCAGCTCCACGATGTTTCTGGCGTTCGTACTTTCCGCGAGCACACGCAGGATACGGCCGTCTGTCGTGGACACATTCAGGTACGTAGCCCCCGTCTGCCTGGCCTCGCGGAGAGTGTCCAAAACTCTCTTCTCCGCGTCGGAACTTGCAAGCTGCGGAATCTCATCGGCACGCCCGAAATCGCCGGGCCCGCCGCGAAAACCGCCCCGGCGCTGAGCCGGGAGCGAAGTGGCCGCCAAGGCGGCCAGCAGTGCCGATGCGACAAATGGCTTCATCCGCATGGATTCACCCTCCATTGACAAAGACGCTCCCTCGCCCGCGGCGGTGATCCTGTCCTGAAAGAAGATGCGGACCGCGGCCTTGCCGCCGCCGGGCCATGCGGTCGCGCGCCCACCCGCCTCACTGATTCAAGTGCACCAGCTTGGCCGGTGGAAAGCCGTTGAACCAGGTGGAAGAGGCGCTGCTGTATGCCCCGATATTTTCCGAATAGAGGAGATCGCCGATCTCCAGTTCCGGCAGTTCTTGCGCGTGCGCGATCGTGTCCAGACCGTCGCAGGTCTGGCCGAAGACGGCGCAAATCTCGGGTCTGCCCTTCTTGAAGGATTTGAGGATGTACTGGCAGTGGTCGAAGATGATCCCCGAGTAAGTGTGGTACACGCTGTCGTCGATGTAATAGCAGGTCTTGCCGTCGCGCACCGCTTTGCCGATGACGCGGGCAACGGCGGTGGCCGCGGTCGCGACGAGAAAACGGCCCGGTTCGGCCAGAATCTGCATGTCGGCCGGGAACAGCCTGGCGATTTCGGCGTTGATCTTCCTGGTGAGAAGACCGAAGGGCTTCACGTGCCGGTCATACGGCACCGGGAATCCCCCGCCGATGTCCAGGATCTTGATCTCGCGGCCCCGAGAAGCGGCCTCCCGAATCACCGCCGCGGCCATATTGAGAGCTTGCACAAAATTGTCGAAGTTTGTGCACTGGCTGCCGACGTGAAAGCTTACGGCCTCCACGGTCAAACCGGCTTCAAAGCCGGCGCAGATCAGATCCACGGCCTCGCCGGGATCGCACCCGAACTTCGAGGAAAGTTCCACCATGGATCCGGTGTTCGGCACGCGCAGCCTCAGCGCAAGCCCGGCGTGCGGCGCATAGCGGCGGATCTTCTCCAGTTCGGCGCGATTGTCGTAGGTGACCAGAGGCTTGTACTGGTCCAGCGCCTCGAGGGTTTCTCTGGGCTTGATCGGATTGGCGTAGACAATCTTGTCCCAGATGAAGTCCTGCCGCTCCCGCGGGGGGAGATCCTTGATGTTCTCGTAAACCATCATGAATTCCGGCAGAGAAGCGACGTCGAAACTGGCGCCCGCCAGGTAAAGGGTCCGGATGATCTCCGGCGCGGGGTTTGCCTTGACCGCGTAATATGCCTGCACCTTGGGCAGATGCCGCCGGAACGAAGCGTAATTGCGCCGGATCGCCTCGTGGTCGATGATGACCACGGGCGTTCCGTGTTCCCCGGCGGTTTGCTGGATGCGGCGGGCGTTCATCAAAGCACCGGTTCGGACCCGTCGGCCATCTTGACCTGGTTGTGCTGGAAATACTCGCGGCGCAGCGCCCGGAGCATCCTCTCGCGCTGATCGTAGAGCCGCCTCAGCTTCCGCGGTTTGTGGCGGGCAAGCGCGTAGTGGGTGAATACCGGCATGGCGATCGTAGTGTCCGCATAGCACACCACGGCGTCCGGCAACCGGGCCGGATCCACCTTGCCCCAGCTCACCGCCTCGCTCGGCGTCGCTCCGCTGAGTCCGCCGGTGTCCGGACGCGCGTCCGTAACCTGGAAGAAATAGTCCTGGCCGTATTCCTTGATCCTCAGCACCTCTTGGATCTGCGGCTCCGTTTGGAGCATGAAGTTCTTCGGGCTGCCGCCGCCCCACAAGACCACAGCGCTCTTCTCCCCGCCGCGCTTGGCGGCCAGGACATAGGCCGTGGACTCATTCACGTCGATCGAGGGATTGATCCGCAGCTTGTTTCCGCGCAGTTCGACGCCGGCGACGTTCATGCCGATTGTGGAATCGCCGGGAGAAGAAGTGAAGCAGGGGACACCCGCCCGGTAGGCGGCCGCCAAAACCGATACGTCTTTCAGCCCGGCCTTGCGCTCCCACTCGGCTGCGTACCGTCCCAGCAGATAGTGAAGTTCCGCTGTCCCCATTTCCTTCTGGAATTCGGGCTGCATGAGGATCTTTCGCAGAATCTCATCCGTGGCCATCAGGCAGTCGCTGTAACCAAGCAGCACATCGTAGATGCGCACGATGTCGTTGGCGCGCAATTCCACGTCATCCATGGTGTGGCGGCCGGTATAGACGGGATAGTTGAGCGCAAAGTGCAGGTCGTGATACAGGTTGGCGCCGGTCGCCACAATCCAGTCGACGAAGCCGGCTTTGATGAGGGGAACCACCGAGGAACAGCCCAATCCGGCTGGGGTCAGAGCCCCCGCGAAGCTCATGCCGATGGTCACATCCGGCTCAAGCATCTTCTCGACGAATAGGCGGCAGCCTTCGCGAAGCCGCGCCGAATTGTACGCCAGAAAGGTATTCTCAACCAGATCCGGAAGCTTCTCTCTGCCGGTGATGCCCTTGGGCTGAATGCGTGGCCCGGAGAGAAACTTGCCGCGGTTGGGGCACTTCTTCTTGCGAAGCCAGTCGGGCGCCTCACTCAAGTCTTCCCGATAGCGCAGGTGTGGTTTACGAGTCTTTGCCATGATTGAAAATACGATTATGGCAGAAGTTCACCGCAACACCGGCGCCACGCCGGCCGCGCTGGGTTTCCAGATGCCGGCGGAGTGGGAAACCCATGAAGCGACCTGGCTCGCCTGGCCGCACAACCCGGCGGACTGGCCGGACAAGCTGGATACCATCCGCTGGGTGTACACGGAGATCGTGCGCAAGATCGCGCCGGGCGAGATCGTGCGCCTGCTCGTCCGCTCGGCGGCGGAAGAGAGGCTTGCGCGGCGCTATCTGGCGCGCGCCGGGGCGGACGATGCCCGCGTCGAATTCATTTTGCATCCGACCAACCGGGGCTGGACGCGGGACAGCGGCCCGGTCTTCGTTCGCCGCCCGGGTGAGACGGCCATTGTCCATTTCCACTTCAATGCGTGGGCCAAGTACCCCGACTGGCAGAAGGACAGGCGGATCCCGGAGAAAGCGGCCCGGCGCTTGAAGAAGCGCCTTTTCCAAGCTCGCTTCGGCGGCCGGGACTTCGTCCTGGAAGGCGGCGGCATCGATGTGAATGGGAGGGGCACGCTGATCACAACGGAGGAGTGCTATCTGGACGGCCACGTGCAGGTGCGCAACCCGGGGCTGAGCCGCCGCGAGTTCGAGGCTGCGGTTCGAGGCTTTCTCGGCGTTTCAAACGTCCTCTGGCTGGGCGCGGGAATCGCCGGGGACGACACGCACGGCCACGTGGATGATCTCTGCCGTTTCGTCAACCCAAGAACGCTGGTCCTGATTCGGGAGGACAATCCCGCGGATATCAATTACCGCCCCCTGGCGGAGAACTGGGAGCGGGTCCAGGATTTCCGTCTGGAGGACGGCTCCCGTCCCGAGATCGTGGCGCTCCCCGTGCCTTCGGCGCTGACCTTCGACGGCGACCGCCTGCCTGCCAGCTACGCCAATTTCTACATCGCCAATTCCGCCGTGATCGTTCCCACCTTCAACGACCCGAAAGACCGCCTGGCGTTGGGAATTCTGGGCGAGCTTTTCTCGGACCGGCCGGTGGTTGGGATCCACGCCGTGGATCTGGTCTTGGGATTTGGAACGCTGCATTGCCTCACGCAGCAGCAGCCATTGGCCTGAGATATACTCTGGCTATCGACGCAGACCGTTGCCTTCGCTGAGGGCGAATAGGACGAACGTGAGCCGCCGGCGGGTCCGGAAACGGCCCTGCCGGCAAAAGGAGGCGCTACGATGCATTCCGATAAACAGACCCGAATTACTTGGCGAATCGTGACTTTTTTTCTGGGCGCTGCTTCGCTGGTGTGGTTCCTGTCGCGAGTCATTCCCAAGCCATCGCGGGCGGCCTATCCCTGCCAGAGGGCGAGCGCGCCGCTGGCCAGCGGATTCGTCATCTGGCTGGCTGGACTGTTCTGCGCCAAGGCCCTGCACTGGAACGCCAGGCGGTGGGCATCCCGTAGCCGCGCGGCATGGGCGGTCGCCGCGCTGGCGGCTGCCATAACGCTGGTGTGGCTGCCGCTCGTGCCGGCCGATGAGGCTGCGGCGCAGCGCGGGACGGCTTCCACTGTGCCGTTCAAGCCCAGCGAAGGCGCCAACGCGCCGATCGGGACCGGAAAAGGAATCCATCCCGGACGCGTCGTTTGGGCCCATAACCCCCAGGCGACGCGATGGGACGGCCAGACAGGCAACTGGTGGGAGGAAGCCAATACGGACCAGGCGCTGGTGGACCAGATGATGGCCGCCGGCATCCGCGACTTGGCAGGCGCCGGAACGGACCGGCAGGGATGGGAGGCGCTATTCCGGGATTTCAACCGTGCGCGCGGCGGCGGCAGCGCAGGCTACCGGCGGGGAGAGAAGATCGCGATTAAGATCAACTCCAACCAGGACAGGAACCCCGAGTGGGGCAAGGGCGCGCGTCCCCTGAATGGCTTGCCCAGTCCGCATGCCGTCTACGCGCTGGTCAGCCAGTTGATCGAGGCGGGCGGGGTTCCGGGCGAGGACATCTTGATCTACGAAGTAGCCCAGGGCAGGAATATCGGCGACCCGATCGTCAAGAAGATCCGCGCCAATCCGAAGCCCGATTATCAAGCTGTGAAGTACGTGGTGAACAACGATTACGGCCTGGGCGGACGGATTCTGGCGACGCCGGACAAGAACAACCCAATCCGCTTCGCGGAACCGTCCCTCAAAGAAGCCTACCTGCCGCAGGCCGTCGTGGACACGAAGTACATGATCAACATGGCCCTGTTCCGGCCCCACGGCCTGGCGGGCGTGACTTTGTGCGCCAAGAACCATTTCGGCTCCGTCTACTTCCCCGAGGCAGGCGGCTGGACCCCCCGCCCCATGCACAACTTCATCGGCCGCGGCAGTCCGCTTGGTTCTTACAACCCGCTCGTGGAGTTGATCGGGCATCGCCACCTCGGCGGAAAAACGATGCTCTATCTGATCGACGGCTTGTACCAAAGCGAGCACAACGAAGGGAATGTGATCCGCTTCGCCTCCTTCGGCGACGGCTGGGCGGCGAGCTTGTTCTTTTCTCAGGATCCGGTGGCGATCGACTCGGTGGCTCTCGATTTCCTCGCGGCCGAGCCCCGGGCCACAAACGTGACCGGCAATCCTGACAACTACCTGCACGAAGCGGCTCTGGCCGGCAAGCCTGCCTCGGGGGTGAAATACGATCCGGAAGGCGACGGGACGCCGCTTCAGAGCCTGGGTGTCCACGAACACTGGAACAACCCTGCGGATAAGAAATACTCGCGCAATCTCGGCAAGAAAGAAGGAATCGAACTCCTCGCCCTGGAGTTGGGACGGCGTCCTCAAGCGGCCGCGGGATCGAAATAACTCCGCAACCGGCCCAAGCGGGTCAACTGCGAGTGGAAGGGAGGTCCAGGATGCGCAGGATCTCCTTCATCGAATCGTGCGAGGCCTGTATCTGCCCTTCCCCGAAAATGTGCGTCTCCAGGCCGAAGGCCCCCGTGTAGCCGTCGCTGCTCATCGTGTCGAAGATCTTTCGCCAATCCTGGCGCTCGGGGTAATCGAGCACGCTGCGCCCCTTGATGTGCACATTGCCGATGCGGTCCTTGGGCAGCAGATTGTATCCGTCGGGAAAGGGGATCTCGCCGTGCGGCATCCCGTTGGTGATGTCCCAGTTGATGCCGAACCACCGCGAGGGCAGCAACTTCGCCAGCGCTGCCAGTTCCTCGCAGGTCGCCACATTGCAGGAGCTTTCGTTCTCAACCAATAACTGTATTCTCTCGGCGGCCGCCAGTTCGATCATCGGCTCCAGTTCCCGGGCGATTCTGGGCATCAGCCTCAATGGCTCGGCGACACGCCCAAAGGCGAACACCCGGACCTTGTCCGTCCCCAGGATCCTGGCGGCGCGGAGAGCCGCGCGAATGTGATCCATCCGGCGTTCGTGCTCTGCGCCGTCGCGCGCAAGCCGTTTGGCCCGCGCCTCCTCGCTTTCCTGTCGCGGGCGCGCGGCCTCCGTGCCCGGCAGGTAGTATTTCATCGATCCCGCATCAAGAAATGAAACCCGGATTCCGGCCGAGCGCAGCTCCTGAGCCGCCGCCTGAAGCTTCTCCTCCGGCAGATTGCCGTAGGAGCCTCCGCCGCCGGGTACATCCCGCAATTCGGCCAATTGAAGGCCATATTGCTTGAGGAACGCAATCGCGCCCTGCGGGGAGCGTGCGATTTCGTCGGTGATGGCGCTGATCCGCGAGCGGTCCACGCGGGGAGCGGCGGCGTGTGCCAGTACCGGGGCCACACTCGATGCCAGGAAATGTCTTCGAGTGATCATTGACCCCATGATAGTGCAAACCGCGATTGCGGCTGGCTACGATCGCCGGCTACTCCGTGTCTCGGATGCGCAGCGGAAGAATTTTCGCTGCCGCCGTGGCCTGCGGCGCCGTCCGTTCCGTTTTCAAGACTCCCCCCTGCCTCCACTGCTCCGCCATCATCCGGTCGGCGGCCCCGCCGCGGGCCAGCTCCGCGAAGACCGTCTCCAGCACCCGCGCCTCATCCACGCCGGAAAGCCTGGGGTGGATACGAAGGCGGACGCCGGCAAGTCCGCACGAGTCGGACTCCACGAATTGATAGTCGGTCGGGTCCCCCCCGAATCGCCCTGGCAGGATCTCTTCCACAAGCCGGATCAACGTGCTGCCGAGAAAATGCATCCCGCCCGCGGTGAGCTTCTCGTAGCTGCGGATCGAATGGAGGTGGGTTTGCAAACCCATCTCGCCAAACAGGCAGGAGCAGGCCCGGCGTTCCATGACCGCCGTGTCCCCGGACTCCACGTTGATCATGATCTTCGGCGACGCTGCAAGCAGCGTGGTCAGATACAGCGGCGCAATGCCGTCCGGGCAGCGCATCCCAGGGACCCCCGCGCGCATAACCGCCGCCATCTTACCCTCGAGCAGGTGCGCGTCATCCGCAGCCGCCGGATCGGAACAAGCGATTCCCACCGGCCCAGACTCCGCGATCGCGTAATGAGCCGCGAACCGGCAGCCCTCCTTGCGCAACAGCGCGGCCCGTCCCGGCGTGAGCGGTTCTCCCCCCACGCGCACAAAGGCCCCCGATATGTCCAGACCCTCCTGTTGAGCAGCGCGTGCGGCCAGAATCGCCGTGCTCACCGACGTGTCGAGGTGGGGCGTGAGGCCCTGACGCCGGAGATCCGCCATCCAGCGGGCAACCCTGCCTGCTTCGCTGAGCCCAACGTACTCCGGCGACGGGATGGGCTTCCCCGCCATGCGGCTGGCCGCCAGCGCAATGGTGGTGACGGCCCACGACTTCGAACGCGGAACCAGCGGGTGGTACGGCTGCGTCGTAAACCAGCGTTCGAATGGCAGCCCCAGTTGCGCCCAGGAGAGCGCGCGTTTGATCCCGGCCGATCCGGGGGGAACGGGACGCCAGAGCGCGCAGCGCGCCCCAAGAATGCCCGCGGTCTGCGCGAACAATAGCAGGCACGCCGACTCGTAGCGCAGAAGATCCAGGTCCACCACCATGCGCCTGCCCGCGCCCGCGGACCCACCCGAGGAAACGGGAAAGTGTCCGGCCGGAATTGGGTTGTCGCAGGATGCGGGCGACATTGGAAATTCCTCCAGGCCGCGGCGCAGCGGGGCGCGGCCCTTGAATTCGTCGATCGTCAAGTAAACTCCCGCCTCCAGCAACCTCTCCAAGGTCTGCTCCAGCCCCTCCTCCGGCACCAGCCTGCACAGATCTTCGAACTGAATCCCGGCCCGGCGAAACAGCCAAAGATAAGGGCTGCGCTCCGCCTCAAAAACCGCGCGTTTCAGGAGCGCCAGGAAGGCTGCTTCCCTGTTGCGAAGCGAATCCTCCAGGGTCCGCCGTGCCGTCTCGGCCGTAATGCGCTCGCCGAGGAAACGCCGCAGTCCCGCCGCAAAGCGGGCCAGCATCTGCGCTTCCTGCCACATCAGAAGGAGAGCCTCAGCCCCGCCTGAAACTTCCGGGCCGGCCCGGCCGCTGTGATTCTGCCGGCGTCCTCGCGTACCCCTGCCGCCGTGAAAACCTCGCTGCGGCGGCCTCCGGGCAGGGCGAAATTGGTGTGATTCGTCAGGTTGAATCCTTCCAGCCGCAGAGCGAGCCGCGCGCGGTCCGCGTGACCGAAGGGGAATTCACGAGCCAGGTTGATGTCTGCGCTGAACCAGGCAGGGCCCGCGAACGTGTTCCGGCCGAGATTCCCCAGAAAGCCCGGCGCAGGCCTCAGGAAAGCCTCCGGCCGGAACCACCGCGCCGGATCGCCCGTAATCACGGTTCCCGCGAAATTCGGATTCCAGTCGGGCCTTTGCCCTCCCCGGTAGTCGGGCCTGGAGGTGCCCGTGCGCGCCGCATCATAGGCCAGCGTCACGGTAAAAGGCAATCCGCTGCCCGCGGTCAGGATGGAGCCGAGCCTCCAGCCATTCAGCAAGAGTCCGGCCGCGTGTGCTGTGCGAGGGAGGTTCCACAGCAGTTGCACGTTGACATGCCGTCTCACATCGTGGTTGGAGAGCCCCCGGTTGAAACCCGGAACGCCGCTTACGGGAATTCCGATGGAGTTCTCGGAATCTGTGCGCGCGAAAAGCGACGAGTCGTCATCGATGCTCTTCGCCCACGTAAATGTGCCCTGAAGGTGGACCTGCCCAGTCCGCCAGGCCGCCATGGTCTGGAGCGAATGATAAAAGGAATGCCCATCGAACCGCCGGTCTCGAATCAGCCCAAAAGCGGGATTGATTCGATCGCCTCCGGCGGGAAAAAACAGCCGGCCGTCCGGCAGTCTGACCGGACGGACCAGGTTGGCGTCTTCGACGATCGTCGAGAGGTGAACGCCGTGGGAGCCGGCGTAGGTGGCCTGGAGCTGAAGCGAACCGGCCGCCAACCGGGACACCGTCGCATTCCAGTGCTGAACATAGGGCTGTGAAGGATACGGATCCAGCCGCTCCATCCTCAGGTCCACGTTCGGCCGAGCGACCAGTTCCTGGTAGGCGCCGGAGGGGAATCCTCCCGCCGCGAGATCCCTTGCGTCCGCGTAAAGAAAGTACGGCGGGTTGCGCACGCCCACAAGCAGCAGATACTGCGACAGGATCTGGTCGTGATAAAGGCCGTACCCGGCCCGGAACGTGCTCCGGCCATTTCCGGTCATGTCCCAGGCGATCCCCGCGCGAGGCCCGAAGTTCTTCCTCGAAGGGTTGTGGAACAGCGGACCGGAAGTTCGGGGCGTCGCGTCCGTCAGGTTGTCCAGATTGGAGAGTTTCCCCTGCGCCTCTGTGGGAACGGTGATCCACTCGTGACGGACGGCGAACTCGGCGGTCAGTCTCCTTGACAGCCGCCAGGTGTCTTGCAGGTACCAGGCGTAGATGCCCTGCCGGAACAGCCTCGCGGTATCCGTGCCGGGCAGCATACCCCGGAACCTCAGCGGCTGATTTGCGAGCAGGGTCTGAATCGTTAAGAAGGCGAATTCGCCGAGGGGACTGTTGCTGCTGTCCAGATGGAAGCGTGTGAACTCCCCGTAGCCGCCCGCCCGCAAAACATGTCTCCCGCGATGCAGCGAAAGATCGTCGTACAACTGCCAGGAGTCGAATCGGCTTCTGTCGGCGTCCAAGGCTCCTGAGCCGCCTTCGAAGTTGCTCAAACCGCCGGTTACCACCAGCCCTGGACCTCCCGCTCCCGGGACAAAACCCAGTCCGGCGTTGTCCAGCGCCGTCGACACGGCTTTCGTCGCTCCCACGTTTGCCACGGACCGCAGCCAGCCGAACCTTGCCGTGTTGAGAAGCCGCGGCGAGAATACGTGCGTCTGCTCGGCGGCCAGCGAGTGCATCCCCGTTGAGTTCCGCCGTTCCGCCAGCGCAAAGGAGGTCAGGTCTCGGCGCGCCGCGTCGTCGTAGGTGTACCGCAAAAAGAGCGTGTCGGAAGCCGAAAACGCCTGGTCGAGCCTGGACGTTACGAACCCCTCCCGGCCCCGGTTCGGATTCGGAAAGACATACAGCCCTGTGTCCCCGAAAACCTCCCCATTCGGCGAAGGCAGGAGACCCATAAACGGCCGGATCCGCGCATCTACCGGCACCGGGCCGGAAGCCAGGTCTCCTGACCGGGCCCTGTCGCTGATCGTAGTGTTGATCGTCGTCCGGGCTTCAAACTCGCTCAGCCCTTCCGCGTTCACGAAGAAAAAGGTGCGATTCTTGCGCAAGGGCCCCGAAAACATCCCTCCGAACTGATGCCGCCGGAACGCCGCCGCCTCCCGGCCGTCGAAGAAGTTGCGCGCGTCTGCGGTTGAGTTGCGGTGAAAATAGTACAGGCTTCCATGGAGGCTGTTGCCGCCGGAGCGCGTCACGGCGTGAATCAATCCTCCCGCTGTGCGCCCGGTGGAAACCCCGGTTGTGCTCGATGCCAGACTGAACTCCTGGATGGCCTCAACCCCGAGGTTGAGGCCGAGCAGGCTGCCCGGCGTTGCGCCCGTTTGGTTTGTCAGATGAACGCCATCCAGCCTTACGCTGTTCTGCTCCGGCCGCGAGCCGGAAATGGAGAGCGGAAGCCCGAACCCCATGTTGCCGTCCCGCGCGTGCGCGCGCGCCACATGCACGCCGGGCCGCGTGACGGCCAGTTGCAGAAAATCCCGGCCGGCCAGCGGAAGCTCAAGGATCTGCTTGCCTTCGACCAGGCCGCTGACCGCCGAGAGGGTTGCCCCCACCGTGACCGCCTCCGCGGCCACGGTCACCGCCTCCCGCCCTTCCGTCAGAGTCAGCTTGTGCAGCAGTCTCGCCTGCTGGCCCAGCGCCAGAAGAACAGCCTTGAGGACACTGTGCGAAAAGCCGGGATGCGCGACCTCCACGTCGTAGGCGCCGATCTCCAGTTGTTCCACGAGGTAGCTGCCGTCCGCACCTGTGACGGAGTGACGGATCGTCCCCCGCTCGACGCTCTTGACCCTGACCTGGGCTCCGGCCACCGGCCCCCCGGCTGGGTCGATCACCTCACCGCTGATGGAACTCGTCCGGGATTGCCCGCACAAGGCCTGCACGAAGAAGATTGCCAGAAAAAAGCCGCAGATATTTCGCAACGTTAACCCGACCCGCGAAGCCATTCTACCAAGTTCAATCCGAGCAGCCAGGATGAAACAGCGGTCAAAACGCCGAGGACGATCGTCGCCGACAGCCCGTTGGCCAGGTTGCCCATGCGCTTCCGGTCTGATGTCAGCAGCAGGAGAAACACCGCCAGCACCGGTATGCACGCGCCCATGAGCGCGTTCACGGCCAGAACCAGCCAGACCGGCCGCTCTGTCAAAGTCAGCAGCAGAAGAGGCGCAAAACACCAGAAGGCGATGGACAGCCGGTAGAGGCGCCGGCCCGAAACGGCCCCGCTTTCGCAGCCGCGAAGCTTGTTCCAAGCGTCTGACAGGACCAGTGCATATCCCGTGGTTCCGCCGGCGAATCCCGAAAACGCCGCTGCGCAGATGCCGAAAGTGAATATGACACGGCCCGCCAGCCCCAGCGCCCCGCTGAACATCACCACCAGATCGGAGGCGTCTCGCGGACTGATCCCCTCCTTCAGCAGGGTCCCCGCCGCCGCAATCTGGGTCGAGGCGCTGATCAGGAACAGACAGCACACGCTGAAGAGCAGATCCTTCCGCTGCGCCTGCTGGAAAGCAGGCCCCCGCCAGCCCTTCTCCCGGAGAAAGTAAGAGTAGGTGATGTTGGTCAGCGAACCGGCCTCGGTTCCGATCAGCGCCATGAGAATGAACGCCGTTCCGTACAGACCGCGGTCGGCCGGGAACGAAGGCGCCAGCATCCCGCGCAGGATCTGCCCGGGCTCCGGCCGGGCGAGAAAGGCCGCCGCCAGCAGCGCCGCGCACATGAGCGCGATCAAAAACTTGAAAATCTTCTCGAGAGTGCTGTATCCTCCTCGCACGCAGAGCAGATAGCCCAGTCCCGCTACGGCGAAACCTGTCAGCAGACGGTGCGGTCTCCACCCTTCGGGGGCCAGCACCTCCACCGCGTTGGCCAGCAGCGCGAGCCGGTAGAGATTGGCCAGCAGCCGGACAACCACCATCGCTCCCAGAAAGATCCAGGCCAGCCAGTTGCCGAAACGCGCATAGCCGTCCATCAGGCTCTCGCCCGTCGCCATGACGTAGCGCGCGGACGAATCCAGCCAGACAACGCGGAAGATTAGGGCCAGCCCCAGCGCCCAGAGCAGGGCGTATCCGTGTGTCGCCCCCGTGACGGTGTTGGATACCAGATCGCCGGGCCCCAGAACGGTGAGCGCAAAGACGATGCCCGGCCCTGCGGCTCTCAAGAAGTGCAACGCCGCACGCTTCCGTGACGTGATCATGCGACCGGGTCTCTCATTCGGCGTGCCCCGGGCCGGCGGCCTGGAAGCCCGTAGAATAACACCGCCATGTCGGACCGGCAATCGGCGCTCGAAACGCGGCGCGGCAGCCTTGCCGGCGCGGGCGCTTCCCGCGCGTTGCCGCGCCGCTGCTCCTCGCTCCGTGCCCCCCTTGCGTCTCCAATTCCGCCCGAAGATGTGATACCAGTAGACATATGCTTCGCGACCGCGCACTGGTGCCGCTGTCTCAGCAGCACCACAACGGCTTGGCGTTGTGCGTCCTGACGGACCGCGGCCTGAGCGGCGATGTCTCCCCGGAGACGCTGGAGAGGCTGGCCGCGCGGGCCGTGGATCGTTACGACGAGGAGATTTCCAATCACTTCGCCATCGAAGAAGAGATTGTGTTTCCCGCCATCGAGAGGGAACTCGGACACCAGCCGCTCGTGCAGGAGTTGATCGCAGAGCACCGGCAACTGGAAAGAATGGTCGAACATCTGCGGACATCCGTCGATGCCGCGACGCTGCGGGAATGGGTTGTCTTGCTCCGCTCCCACATCCGGCGCGAGGAAAATGAGTTGTTCGAAGACATCCAGAAGAGGATGTCCCGCAAGACCCTGGATGCGCTGGGCGCGATCATCGACGCGCGCGCGGTGCGAATTCCCCTGTGAGCCACAGATCCTATGAATAACCCTGTTCTGCTGCAAACGGACATGCCCGGACTGGAGCTGCTCGGACGAGGCAAAGTGCGTGATATTTACGCCGTGGAGGACAAGCTGCTGATCGTCGCCACTGACCGCATCTCAGCCTTCGATTATGTGCTCGCCACCGGCATCCCCGATAAGGGACGCGTGCTGACCCAGCTCTCCGTGTTCTGGTTCGGCTTCCTGCACGATGTGGTCGCCAACCATTTCCTGACGGCCGACGTGGATCAGTACCCGGAGCCGGCCCGCCGCTACCGCGACCAGCTTGAGGGGCGCTCGATGCTGGTCAAGCGCGCCCGAATGCTGGACGTCGAATGCGTCGCCCGCGGCTACCTCTCCGGCTCCGGCTGGAAAGAGTACCGCGAGACGGGCCGCGTTTGCGGGATTTCCCTCCCGGCCGGTCTGGTGGAAAGCGGCCGCCTGCCGGAACCGATATTCACCCCGGCCACCAAAGCTCAGACCGGCCACGACGAGAATATCTCCTTCCAGCGGGTCGTGGAGATTCTTGGGGACGACCTCGCCGGCCGCCTCCGCTCCCTGACTCTGGCGATCTACAAGAAAGCCGAAGATTACGCCGAATCACGCGGCATCATTCTGGCGGACACCAAGTTCGAATTCGGGTTCGTCGGCGGCGAGCTTGTCCTGGCGGACGAAGTCCTGACTCCGGACTCCTCGCGCTTCTGGCCGATGGACACCTACAAGCCGGGCGGGCCGCAACCTTCCTACGACAAGCAGTACGTCCGCGACTACCTGGAGTCCATTCGCTGGAACAAGCAGCCGCCCGCCCCAGCGCTGCCCCCGGACGTCGCTGCGCGTACCAGCGAGAAGTACAAGGACGCATACAAGAGGCTGACTGGAAAATCGCTTTGAACTGGCTGGACGTTGTATTGGTCGCAATCCTCTCCCTCTCCGTCGTGGGCGGAGGCGTCAAGGGCTTTGCCCGCCTCGTCGTGGGCCTGGCGGCCGCCATCCTGGGGCTTCTTCTGGGCATGTGGTTCTACGGAACCACCGGCGGCTGGCTCCTGCCCTACGTCAGTTATCCCGGCTTGGCGAATTTCCTGGGGTTTCTGCTGATCCTGATCACTGTGATCGCCGCCGGCGGAATCCTGGGAATGATCCTGAGCAAGCTCCTGAAATGGGCGGGGCTGTCGTGGGTGGACCGCATCCTCGGAGCGGTGTTCGGACTGGCCCGGGGCGCCGTGTTCGCCGTGGCTTTGGTGCTGGCCCTCATGGCCTTCGCGCGCCATCCTCCGCCCCAGTCCGTCCTCCACTCACGGCTGGCTCCCTACCTGATCGGCGCCGCCAATGCCTGTGCCCAGGTGGCGCCCCATGAGGTGCGGCAGGGCGTTCGGCAGAGCTATGAAAAAGCGCGGGAGATTTGGGACAGCGTCGTGGATGACGCGCGGAAAGCGCGCCGGAAAAGTGGCGGAGCGATGATACCATGAAAGTTGGCGATCGAACTCATCATCTTCGACCTGGACGGCACGCTGGCCGACACGAAACTGGATCTGGCCAACGCCGTCAACGCCACGCGCGCGCGATTCGATTTGCCACCGCTCCCCAATGAAGACGTGTATTCCTACGTCGGCAACGGCGCGCCCGTCTTGATCCGCAGGGCCCTCGGCCCCCAGTTCAGCGAGGAAGAGATCCAGACGGGCCTGGACTATTTCCTGGCCCGCTACAAGGAGCACATGCTGGACCACACGACCCTCTACCCCGGGGTCCCGGAATCGCTGGACCGCTTGACGGCTGGTGGCGTGAAAATGGCCATCCTCACCAACAAGCCTGTGCGGTTCAGCCAGATGATTGTTGACGGCCTGGGCGTGGGAGACCACTTCTTCCGGGTGTATGGAGGCAACAGCTTCGCTTCCAAGAAGCCGGACCCGGAAGGCGTCTACGCGTTGCTCAGCGAGGCCGGCGTCCCTAAGGAGAACGCCCTGATGGTGGGAGACAGCGCCGTCGACGTCCGAACCGCCCGCAATGCCGGCATCGCGGTCTGCGGAGTCACCTACGGTTTTCAGCCCGAGACTCTGGCCGCCGAGCCGCCCGATATTCTGGTGGAGCGATTCTCCGATCTGGCCGACATGGTCATCGCCGACCGGAATCCGAAAGGAGCATTCCCGCATTGAACCACAAACCTGGAACGGAAGTCCCGGAAACGGGAATCTACTGGTGTACTGTCTGCAAAAGCCCGGAGAGACTTGAAAAGGGGCATCAGTTCCCCTCCTGCAAGAACCTCTGCCCCCGTTGCTACTGGCAGTTGGTGAAGTTGCCCGCTAAGAACTGACCGCGCCCCGCTGCGTTCCGCAGGGCGGCGTCCCCGGGCAGGCGCGCCCTACATCGTGTCAACCCAGCCTCGCCGGGCCACACTCTCCATGATCTTCTCAAGCAGGTGCATGCCCCACTGCCCGTCCTCAAGAGTCGGAAACTCGATGGGAGCCGACGGGTCCGCGATCTTCTGATAGAACCGCCGGAATAGCTGCTTGTGCGCGTCGTCGTAGCCTTCGCTGTGACCGCCGGGAAGATCGGCGAACGTTGCTGCCCTGGGGTCGAACAGCGACGGATCCTTAATCAGCAACTCGTTGGCGGAGTTGCGGTGGCCAATCCACAGCTCGTCCGGCTTCTCCTGGTTCCACATCAGGCCCGCCTTGGTCCCGTAAACCTCCCACTGGAACCGGTTCTTGTTTCCCGCCGAAACCTGGCTGACCGTGAACGCGCCCCTGGCCCGGTCACCGAGACGGAGCAGGACCGCCCCGTAATCGTCCGTGTCGATGGGGATCTCTTCGTAATCCTCGGGACGAAGCTGCTTGCCCGCGAACGTCTCGATCGCGAATTTCGGCTTCTTGCGCGTCTTGTGAAACACCGCCAGATCGGCGCACAGGGACTTGATTTTGAGCCCCGTCAGGTGCTGGATCATATCCATCCAGTGCGAACCGATGTCGCCAATCGCGCGCACCGGGCCGTTGTCCTTGGTCTCGATTCTCCAGTTGAAATCCGTGTCGTAGAGCAGCCAGTCTTGCGAATACGTCCCCTGCACCACCAGAATCTCGCCCAGCTCCCCGTTCTGAATCATGCGGCGGGCTTGCTGCACCACGGGGTAGTACCGCAAGTTGTGATTCACCGCCGTCACAACTTTGCTCTTGCGTGCCGCCTCCACCAGGTCCGCCGCTTCCTTGGCGGACAGCGCCAGGGGCTTCTCGCAAAGCACGTGCTTGCCCGCTTCCATGAACGCTTTCGAGATTGGGTGGTGAAGCACGTTCGGGGTGCATACGTGCACCGCGTCAATGGCGGGATCCGCCGCCAGCGTGCGGTAATCGCCGGTCGTCTTCGGCACTCCGTACTTTTCTCCGAATCCACGGGCTTCCTCCTCGGAGACTCCGCACACGGCGGCCACCTCGACGTTCCCCAATCGCCGGATCGCTTCCGTGTGAACCTTCCCCATGAAACCCGCGCCAATAACAGCAGTCTGAATCTTGCGCATCTTGTTTGCTTTACGCTCCTCTCGAATGATCTGGCTCGGCTGGCGCCATTCCACAATCTACCAGAACCGTCCCCGGTGTGCGACCGTTGTGGAGGACCGGTTCTGGCGCCCTTGCCCCAGACCGGCTCGATCGCCGCCTCAATCGCTTCCCCGCCGGCGGCCCGCGGGCCGCGGCGCCCGCCGCGCGTCACCCGGCCGCCTTGCTTGCCTGAATCTGCGCCGCGGGAGTCCGCCACGAGGCCAGGTTCGCGCATGATAATCTGGGTTATATCTTCGGGGGCTGTTTCGCCGCGGCCGGGGAGGTGAAGAGTGTATTCTCCGAAACCCTCGGGGGAGGCAAATGAGCCGGAAGTCAGCGGCTCGGCGAGTATGAACGTTCTGCTGGTGTACCCTCGGTTTCCTGTAACATTCTGGAGTTTCAATTACGCCCTGCGCTTCAAGAGAAAGTGCGCTGTGTGTCCTCCTTTGGGCTTGATCACGCTCGCGTCTCTGCTGCCCACGCATTGGAACCTGCGCCTGGCGGACCTGAACTTGGAAGACCTGCGCGACTCCGACCTGTCCTGGGCGGACGCCGTCATGATCAGCGCCATGCTCTTGCAGAAGGAGTCGATGTTGAACGTGATCCGGCGCTGCCGCCGCGCCGGCCTGCGCATCGTCGTCGGGGGACCGGTAAGCAACGCCATGGATCTGTCGCCGATGGCCGATGCCGTGGTGCATGGAGAGGCCGAGAGCCTGGCGCCCGAACTGGCGGCTGATCTCGAGCGTGGGTCGCTGAAGCCTGAATATCGCGCCCCCGAAGTTCCTCCGATTTCCCTCTCCCCCGTTCCTGCCTGGCGCCTCCTCAAGCAACGCCGTTACAACTCCATGGCGGTGCAATACTCCCGCGGCTGTCCCTTCGATTGCGAGTTTTGCGACATCATAGAAGTCTTCGGCCGGCGGCCGCGCACAAAAGCGCCCGGCCAGATTCTGGCGGAACTCGATGCGCTGTATGAATCCGGCTGGCGTGGATCGGTATTCCTCGTCGATGACAACTTCATCGGCAACAAGGTCCAGGTCAAGAAACTGTTGCCGGAACTGGCCGAATGGAATGACCGCAGGGGAAAGCCCTTCAGCTTCTTCACCCAGGCCTCGCTCAACCTGGCCGAAGACGACGACTTGTTGCGGCTGATGTGCCAGGCCAACTTCGTCCGCGTCTTCCTCGGGATCGAGAGCCCCGTCGAGGCCAGCCTCCGGGAAGGAAACAAGCTCCAGAATCTGCGGCGGGACATGGTGGAAAGCGTCCACAAGATTCAGCGCTCCGGCTTGGAAGTCATGGGCGGCTTCATCGTCGGATTTGACAGCGACCCGCCGGATGTCTTCGAGAAGCAGTACAGGTTCATCCACGACAGCGCCATTCCGATTGCCATGGTAGGTCTGCTGAATGCCGTTCCGAACACCAGGCTCTACCGCCGGCTGGAAAGGGAAGGGCGTCTGCTGGCCGAAAACAGCGGAGACAATACCGACGCCAGGCTGAGCTTCATCCCCCGCCTCAGCCCGGATCTTCTGGTTGAAGGCTATAAAGGGCTGGTGCAGCGGCTCTATCAGCCCGCCGAGTATTACCAGAGGGTGCTGCGGTTTCTGGAAGTGCGCCGTGATGCGGCCGCAACCGTGCAAAGAGAACTGACGGATTACCTGGCCGCCCTCACCTCTCTGTTGCGCCAGGGCTTTTTCGGCCATTCCCGGAGAAGCTACTGGCGCTTCCTGTGTGCGGCCATGCGCCAGAGTCCGGCCCGGCTGGCCGACGCCATCCAATTCGCCGTCATGGGATACCATTTCCAGCGCGTGGCGGATCTGCTCTCCGGTTCCGGCGCGGATTCGCCCGCCGCGCCCCAGGCCGGCTCCTCGACGGGCGTCTGAGAGCATTTGTTATCCTGGCAGTGACGGCTCTCAACCCGAATGGCGTATTCTCTCCGCACTCCACGCACCACTTACCTGGGACCGGTGGGCATGCCCCCCGGCGTTAAGTGGCTCCTGATACTGAATTGCGGCATCTTTGTGCTCTACTTCCTGGGCGTCCGCTCCGGATACGGTGACTTCTTCGCTAATTTCGGTCTCTGGCCGCGCGCTGTAATCACGTTGCCCGCCGTCTGGCAGCTCGTCACGTACCTGTTCCTGCACGATCCCAGCGGATTCATGCACATCCTCATCAACATGCTGATCCTGTGGATGATCGGCGGGGAATTGGAAAGCACCTGGGGTACCCGTTACTTTCTGAAGTACTACTTCCTCTGCGGAATCGGTGCGGGCGTCTGTGTGGTCGTGGTAAACGTCTTGCGCGGCCAGCTCGACGTGTTCACGATCGGCGCTTCCGGCGCCATTTACGGTCTCCTGCTGGCCTACGGTGTCCTTTATCCCGACCGGATTATCCTCTTGTTCTTCCTGTTCCCCCTGAAGGCTAAGTACATGGTGATGATCTACGGCGCCATTGCCTTCCTTGGGTCCATCGGCTCCGGCGGCGGTGGCGTCAGCCACGTGGCTCACCTCGGCGGGATGGTGCTCGGATATTTCTACCTGCGCCGCGGCCGCATCGCCCGCGGTCCCTGGACGAGCTTGCGCGATCAGTACCAGGCCTGGCGCCTGCGGCGTCTGAAACAGAAGTTCGAAGTCTACCGCCGGCGTCACGATTCCGGCAAGGGCGGCGGCTGGACCCACTGAACCCCGTCCTCCCCGGATTCCCCCTGAATCTGATCCCTGCCCGTGCGGAGCGCGCGCCGTGCGCCGGGCCCTCTGCGCCCCGGTGCTATCATCGCATCCATGATGGAACTGGAAGGGAAAGTGGCGCTGGTCACCGGCGCAGCCCGGGGAATCGGCCGCGCCTGCGCCCTCGCTCTCGGACAAGCCGGCGCCAGTGTCGCCGTCAACTACCTTGCCAGCGCGGCTTCCGCCGGAGAAACGGCCGCCTCGATTCAGCGCCTGGGCAGGAAGTCTCTGCCGATTCAGGCCGATGTTCGCGTCGAGGGCGACGTGCGACGGATGGTCGCGACTGTGCGGGACGCCCTCGGACCGGTCGACATTCTTGTGAACAACGCCGGCATCACGCGCCCTCAGCCCCTGACGGAAATCACCGGGCGTGACTGGGATGAGGTCTGCGAAGCTAACCTCAAGTCCTGCTTCCTGGTGACCCAGGCGGTGCTGGACGAAATGCGCAAGCGCCGCTGGGGCCGCATTATCATGATGTCTTCCGTGGCCTCCCACCTCGGGGGCATCGTAGGCCCCCACTACGCAGCCTCCAAGGCGGGCATGATCGGCATGGCTCACTACTACGCCCGCGCTCTGGTGAAGGACGGTGTTACGGTCAATACCATCTCCCCGGCCCTCATCGAGACCGAGATGGTTGCCGTCAATCCGAACGCCCGGCCCGAACTCATCCCTGTCGGCCGCTTTGGCCGGCCCGAGGAAGTCTCCTCCGTCGTGGTCATGCTGGCCTCCAACGGCTATATCACCGGACAGTCCATCCATGTCAACGGCGGCTGGTACATGACATGAGAGCCCCGTGAATGCGCTCCCCGGCTCCGCCGCACCGCTCGGGCGCCGCTCCGTTCACGGCCGCCTTTCCCCAGAACAACCACCTGATATAGTGGTCTCTAGGAGCGGGCAATGAAACCGAGCATACGGGTGCTTTCGCTGTGCTTGGCCCTGTCGCTGTGCTTTTTGCTGGCGCAGCAAGGGCCCACCAGACAGAGTGGCGAAACGGTGGCCAAGCCGAAGACTGAGGCGGGCGCCCCGCCGGAGCAGGAAAAGATTCCCTCCCGCTTCCCCAAGAAATCCGATGCGGGCGGAGATCTGCCCACCTTCCGGGCGGATGTGCTCACGGTCAATCTCAGTGTGTCCGTGCTGGACAACCGCGGCCGCTTCATCCCCAACGTCCCTCGCGCCAACTTCCGTATCCTCGAAGACAACGTCCCGCAGCAGATCGCCACATTTGAGCTTGGCGAAGCTCCTATGACAGTCTGCATGGTCATCGAGTTCAGCAACCTCTTCCAGCAATACTGGACCGAAACCTGGTACCAGACGCTGAGCGCCTCATACGGCTTCCTGGAGACGCTGCGTCCCGGTGACTATGTCGCTGTCGTGGCCTACGACCTGCGCCCCGAAATTCTGACCGACTTCACAACCGACAAGCGCCAGGTCATGGAGGCTATGCGCCGGCTGAATTTCCCCGCCTTTTCCGAAGCCAACCTCTTTGACGCCCTTACCGACACCGCGGACCGCATGTCCAGCCTCGAAGGGCGCAAGGCCATCGTGCTGATCTCTTCCGGAATCGACACTTTCAGCAAGCTCACCTTCGACAAAACCCGCAAGGCCCTTCAAAACGCCGGCGTCCCGGTTTACGCCATCGGACTGATGCAGACCATTCGTGAACTGGCCGACGCGCGCGGCTACATGGGCTCCATCGCCCGGCTGGACTTCCTGCAAGCCGATAACCAGTTGCGCACCTTCGCCAAAGAAACCGGCGGGCAGGCGTTTTTCCCGCGCTTCTACGGTGAGTTTCCGAACATCTTCCGCAACATCGGAGAGGCCCTGCGAGGCCAGTACGCCATTACCTATCAGCCGACCAACCAGAAACGCGACGGCAAGTTCCGGCGAATTCAGGTGCAACTGGTCGATCCCGCCACCAACCAGCCGCTGCGCATCACCGACGAAAACGGCCGCCCGATCCGCTATACCGTCGTCGCCAAGAACGGCTACACCGCGCCCCGCGAGGTCGAGTAAGCCCCGGAACAGCACCTGCGGGCAAGGCGGCTGCGCCCGTGATCGCTGCTCCCCGGCGCGAGGCAAGCCTGCGGGCGCGCGTTTTCGGCAAGGGCAAATCCACGCCTCCATCGAAAGTCAAGAACTAAATCTCCATGTCTTCCATTTCGTTACAAAACCATTGACACTCCGATCAAGACTCTGCTACTTTCACAAAGTCTCAATGAGCTTCGCTGCCGCCCCTCAACGTGCCCGTTCCGCTCATGTGCTGATGGTGGATGTGAACAAGAGCGGCCTCGCCGCTCGGAAGGCAATCCTGGAGGAACAAGGAGCCGAGGTCGTCACTGCCGCCGCCACCGAAGATGCCATGCAACTTCTTGCGGACGCCCCCTTCGACCTTCTGGTCACCGACCACAGGGGTTCCCGCCTCAACGGCGTGGAATTGATCGCCAGGGTCCGCCAATCGTATCCCCACCTGCCCATCATTCTTCTTTGCAACGACGCTGAAGCATTGGGGTTGACCGAAGCCTCCACCGGAGCCGACCTCGTGCTCAGCAAGAGCGCCAACGAGGTCGCGCATCTGATCCGAGGCGTCTCCCGGTTGCTGCGCCCTCAGCGCCGGAAGCCGCCCGCCCGCCAGCGAGCTTCCGCCCGGAAACAACAGCGAAAGGCCTGAGTCCTCTCGCAGGCTCGCGGGCCCCCTGCGTTATCATCTAAGAAAGAGGGTTGACCCGCATGGTAGAAATCACCTGGTTGGGGCACGGCACGTTCCAGTTCACGTTGCCATCGGGCGAGGTTTTTCTGCTCGACCCTTGGACGGACGGCAACCCCAAGTTCCCCAGCAACTACACGTTCTCGCGTATCGACGCCATCCTGATCACGCACGGGCACTTCGACCATATTCACGACGCCGTACCGTTAGCCAAACAGCACAACGCCAAGGTGGCGGCTATTTTTGAAACCTGCCTGTGGCTCGAGTCGAAAGGGGTTCGGAACACACTCCCGATGAACAAGGGGGGATCGCAGCAGGTCGGCTCGGCCCTCGTCACCATGACCCAAGCCGTTCATAGCTGCGGCATCGAGGACGAGGGCAGGATCGTCTACGGCGGCGAAGCGGCGGGATTCGTCTTCCGTTTCGAGGATGGCCGCTCTCTCTATTTTGCGGGAGACACCAATGTCTTTAGCGACATGCAGTTGATCGCCGGGCTGTACAAGCCGGAACTCGCGTTCCTGCCGGTCGGTGGCCTTTTCACCATGGGACCCCGGGAGGCGGCCGCGGCCGCCAGGCTGCTCAAGCCCGGGAAGATCGTCCCCATGCACTTCGGAACGTTCCCTCCGCTTTCCGGCACGCCGGATCAACTGGCGGAACTGATCCGGGATCTGCCCGGAACGGAAGTCTGGCCGCTCGAGATCGGTAAACCGGCTGCCTGGTAATCGTGCCCGTTTACAGAGCGCATGGGTTATAATTCAAGGCGGTCCATCATCAGAGGAGGGCAGTGGAAAACACACCGGTAACGCCGTTTGACACGATCGAAAGCGCCCAGGATTATATCGATTTGCTTCTGGAGGCGATCGAGGAAACCAGGCGCGACGTGAGCACGGAGATCCGCCTCTCCACCAGCGCCAATCAGGAACGGCGCATCGAGGCGCTCCAGCTCGTGGCCCTGAATCTGAACAAGCTCTCCTGCCACGTCACCAAGAGCAGGCGCATCCTGAACGACCTGCGCACCCTTCGCCGGCTCTTGCTGGAAGAGCGCAAAGCGCCCGGCTCCGTCGAACCCCGCTCTCAGGCCGCTGGCGTGGCCTGAGTCAGATCGCAACCGAGTTTAGAAAGCTTCTCGAGCTTTCGATTCGAAGTCGCCCTCGGCCGGAGAAAGCCGGTAGCGGTAGCGATACCCCTCCCCGCTCGGGATGCGGTAGGCGGGAAGCGGATAGGCGTTCTGGCTCCAACTGTCCATGCCGCCTGCGCCCATCTGGCTCAGATCCAGGTTCAGGTACACCTCCGGCCGGCGCGCAAGCTTGAACGAATAGTCTGCGCCTTCGATCTGATCCGCCGTGTAGTGGTACGCCTCCACGCCGAGCACCGGCGCTCCCGAGGCCAGCAGCCCCACGCCGCTGCCGTTTGTAATCGCCACCCACCGCACATCCGCCTTGTTGCTGTTCGCCTGCGGGCGCGAGAAGTCCACCCACTCGCGGTCCACCGTGCTCTTGTATACGCCGACCCGCTCGAAGTCCCGGTCCACATAGGTCGGCGCCGGGCCCCGGCCGTACCAGACCATGTTCTCCAGCCCCGGCGCCGCGATCAGTTGCATCCCAAACCTCGGCATCATGGCCAGAGCGCGCTTCCCCGGCTGGTAGGAGGCCTCCACTACAATGTCTCCGGTCGAATGGACCGTGTAGGCCACCGCATACTCCGCCCCCACGGCCTCCAGCCGCCCGCGCGCCGTGATGCGCACCGTCCGCTCGTTCAAACGGTCGAAGCTGACCCGGCTCGGCCGCCAGGATCGGCCGGCTTCGCGCCAGAGAAGAATACTGGTAAGCGCTTCCTCCTCGCGGTTCATCAGCGAGCGGTACGCCCCCAGGTCGTTGTCTGTCATGGCTCGCCAGAAGTCCGGCAACGGCCCCCGCTCGAGCAGCTTGACCCCCTTGTACACGTAAGAGATCAGCGTGCCCTTTTGCTCATCAAACGTCACCGTGAAATCTTTCCCCCGAAGCCAGCCTTGGCGATTCTGCCTCCAAAGTTCTAACGCGGGTCCTTGCTCCGTATTCATGATCCTGGCGGGAGCGCTCACGGGGAGCTTGAATTGCTCCCACCCAATCTCGTGCCCCTTCTTCGCCCAGGCCGTGTCCGCGCGCAGCACGAAGCTCAGATTCAGCCAGTACTCCGCGCCCGGCTCCGGCTTGATCTGCGGCAGAGAAATCTGGTACTCCTTCTCTTCCCTCGGCGCCAGGTCGAGGGCCGGCAGGGCGCCCGAGGCCAGCGTTTTCTGTCCCGATTTCACTTCCCACCGCCCTTCGGCAAGCTCTCCGGCGTTGATGAAATCGAACCAGTTCTTCACCCGCACTCGCCCCGACGCCAGGTCGGCGGGCGTAGCGTGCAAATACCTTTGGACGTACTTGAGCGCCCACAGCCCGGGGTGCGGATTCCGGTCGGCATCCACCAGGCCATTCATGCAGAAATTGCCGTCGTTGCCGGCGCCCGCCGGATTCTCCCACCATCCGCCGTAAGCCAGAAACGTCTTCTTTCCGGAGAGAGTCCGGTACGCCGCCGGAACCGGCTGCCGCAGTCCTTGGTCCACCCAATCCCAAACGAATCCGCCGATGACGTTGATCCCGCTGTAGATGATGTCCCAGTACTCCTTGAGGTTCCCGTTGGTGTTTCCCATCGCGTGCGTGTACTCCACCATCAGCATGGGCATCTGCGGCAGTTTCCTGGCATGTTGCAACACCTGTTGCGGCGTCGGGTACATCCAGGAGTTGAGATCCGTATTTGGGCCCCCCGCGCGCGAAGAGCCTTCGTAATGGAACGGACGGGAAGCGTCCCGCGACTTCGACCACTTGTACACCGCCGCGATATTCGGTCCGTCGCCCGATTCGTTGCCGAGCGACCAGAAGATCACCGAAGGATGGTTCTTGTCGCGTTCCACCATCCGCTCAAACCGGTCCAGAAACATCGGCTGGAAGGAGATGTCGTTGGCCAGGCGGTTCATGGGCGAGAGTCCGTAATGGTGCGTCTCGATGTTCGCCTCGTCCATCACGTACAGCCCGTAACGGTCGCAGAGCTCGTACCAGGCTGGATCGTTGGGGTAGTGCGACGTCCGCACCGCGTTGACGTTGAACTGCTTCATCAACGTGATATCGCGGATCATGGACTGCCGGCTCACAGAGTGGCCCGTATCGGGACTGTGCTCGTGGCGATTCACACCCCGCAACAGGACCGGGCTGCCGTTCACAAAGAGTCTGCCGTCCCGGATTTCAACCTTCCGGAAGCCCACATTCACCGGAATGACTTCGACCACCCCCCCGGCGGCATCGTTCAGCGTGAGCAGCACGCGGTAGAGGTTCGGCGTTTCCGCCGTCCACTTCCTCGGATTCGCCACGGGAATGGAGAACGAGACCGAACCCTCTGCGGCTCCCGGCTGGATCTTCTGCGCTTGCCTGGCGACGATAGGCTTGCCCGCCGCATCCAGAAGTTCCAATCCCACCGAGCCCGCCTGAAGTTTGCCGCCATAGTTTGTTACCGCCGCCCGGACGTTCAGCGTCGCGTCGCGGTAGGCTGCATCCAGGTCTGTGTGTACCTCGAAATCGCGGATGTGCTGCTGGCCCGTGCTCCACAGGTAAACGCTGCGGTAGATCCCGCTGAGCCGCCAGAAGTCCTGGTCTTCCAGAAAGGACCCGTCGCTGTACCGGTAGACTTCCACGGCCACAACGTTCGGCCCCGGCTTGACGAATTTCGTGATGTTGAACTCCGCTGGCGTCCGGCTGTCCTCGTTGTAGCCCGCTTTCTGGCCGTTCACCCAAACGTAGAACGCCGAATCCACTCCTTCAAAATGCAGGAAGGTCTGCCTGCCCTGCCAGCCCTCCGGCAATTGGAACGTGGTACGGTAGGACCCAACCGAATTCCGGTCCTTGGGAACGGCCGGCGGCGCGTTCTCGTCCTGGAGGAACGGGTACACGATATTGGAGTAAATGGGGATGTCGCAGCCGTGGAGTTGATAGTTGGAGGGGACGGGGATTGTCCGCCATTTGGAGTCGTCAAAGTCCGCGCGGTGGAAGTCCGCGGGCCTGGCCGCGGGCCGGTCGGAGCAGTGGAATTTCCACGTGCCGTTCAATGAGCGGAACCACGGCGATTTCGATCTCTCCCCTGCACGGGCCAGCGCCGCCGAAGGATAGGTCATCATCGTGGCGTGCGGCCGCTCCACGTTGACTTTGAATACCGCCACATCGTCCCACTCCGGCCGTTGCTGCGCCACTGCGGCGCTCAGCGCCAGCAACACGCAAAACGTCAATCGCATCTTCATACTTCTCCGTGCCTCCTCGTTTGAACGAAAAACAATACCAGCGCCAGCCAGAGCACGTTCGCCAGGAACAGGTGAAAGAGCTGCATCCAGACCGGCGCCAACAGAACGATGTTGACCACCCCCGCAACCCATTGCGCCAGCACCAGTGCCGCCACCGCCAGCCTCGCCCGCAAAGCCGCCCGGTCCTCCTCCTGCCCCATGCCCGAAAGCGACGCGTACAAGAGGAATCCCCCCGCCGCCGCCGCAAAGAACGGGTGTATCAGCCGCAGGCGGATGAGATCCTGCGCCGCGGCCCCCATCCGCCCCCCATCCCCCGCGGCGCTCCCCAGCAGGAGCGTGTCCCCTAACGCCGCCAGCGCGCCCGTGACGCTCAACAGCAAGGCCGCCGGCAAAGAGAGGGTCACGGCCCGCGGCCGCGAGCCGGCCGCGCGCGCCGCCCTTGGCGCGTGAGAATACCAGGCCGCGAGAGCCAGCATCGCCAGCAGCACCTGGGTGTTGAGCAGATGCGCGGAAAGATAAACCGCTCTGCCCGCTGAGGCATTGTGGGCCACGAATTTCAGGAGAACCAGCCCGGCCCCCAGCACCGCCTCCAACGCCAGAAACAGCATGGCCAGCACGGTGAATCTCCGTACCCTGTGTCCTCTCGGATAGGCGCGAAAGGCCCAAACGAGCATCGCCGCCACGCTGGCCAGCGACAGGCCGCTCGTGACCCGGTGCGTGAATTCGATGAGGGTGGCGGTCTCGGGCTCGCGCGGAAGCACTTCGCCGTTGCACAAAGGCCAGTGGCTGCCGCAGCCGGCGCCCGATCCCGTAGCCCGCACAAAGGCGCCCCACAGGATCACCAACATCGTGTAGGCGAGCACGCCATAGGCGTACTTCGTGAATGCTCGGGGACGCGGCTGCTCTTCCATGGATCTCGCTCCGGCGTAAACAACCAGCATAATGGAACTGTGCCCCCGCGCCGCCCTTACCTTTGGTATGCCGCCTGGTTCGCGTGCATCGCCGCCGGCTTCGCCGTTCTGGGGATTCGCGCCGTCTTGTTGGGCGCCCCCTGGTGGGCCGCCGTTCTGCGCTGGGTGATCGCCGCGGGCTTCGCCGTTCTCGCCTGGCTGCAATGGCGCCGCCCCGGCGGATAGACCTGCCGTTCTCCCGGCAAATCCGGCTGAATTGGACGTCACGGGCGCCCGCCGGGCGCCGGAAACACCCCCTCGCTTCGGCCGTATACCACTATCGCGCCGCCGTGCTCTCCACCGTCTCCGCCGCGTTGAAGTAGATGCAATCCGGATGATGGAACACCAGCGCGCTCACGCTCGCCTCCGGGTCCATCATCCAGCCCTCGGTCAGTTGGACCCCGATCTCCTGCGGCCGCAACAGCTCCCAGATCACGGCCTGATCCTCCAGATTCGGACAGGCCGGGTACCCGAAGCTGTACCGCTTCCCCCGGTAGCGCGCCTTAAAGCGGTCTTGCATGGTCATCGAGGGCGGATCGGGAAAGCCCCAGTCCTCGCGAATCCGGCGGTGCAGCCACTCGGCCGCCGCCTCCGCCGTCTCCAGCGCCAGCGCCTGTATGGCGTGCGCCCGGAAATATTCGCCGGCCCGCTTCGCCTCCTCTGCCTGCTCGCGAATTCCCTGCCCCGCTGTCACCACGAAGAGTGCGACTTGGTCCCGCCCCCCCTCGCTGGCACCCAGAACGAAATCCGCCAGGCACAAGCCATCCTCGCGGGTCTGTCTGGGAAACTCCAGCGCTGCCAGCGGAGCGCTTTGTTCCGGCCCGTATAGCTTCACCGAGTTCCCCTCCCGCTCCGCCTCGAAGAAGCGCCAAACCGCGCTCACCTTCATGAAGCTCTTGGCCCAGCGCTTCACCTCCTCCAATTGATGAAAGAGTTCCAGCGCCTTGTCTTCACGCTCCGCCAGCCGCTTCTCGAACGCGCCCCGGTAACCGAGATGTTTCCCGTAGAGCATTTGCGGGTTGATGTACGCCCAGATCTCGTCAAGCTGCGGCACGTCCCGTACCTTGCGCTCCCGGTACGGCGCTGCCGGGATGGGCAGGCCCTCCCTCGCCCGCGAGCTTCTCTTCGCCCCAGCCGGCGCCACGGCCCTCCGGTCCTCCGCGGCCAGGGGAACAGAAGCATCCGCGCGGTGCGCCTGTAGTACGGCTTCCCGGCTCGCCGGATCCATGACCTCATTCAGCAGCCGCAATCCGGTCATCGCGTCCTTGGCGTAGACCACCGCTTCTCGGTACGCCGGGGCGATCTTGAGCCGGGTGAATCGGTCCGACAACGCCGCTCCTCCCACAAACAGCGGAGCCCGGATGCCGGCCTCTCTCAGGTCCCCGGCCGTCACCACCATCTGCTGGGCGCTCTTCACCAGCAGGCCGGAGAGCCCGATGGCGTCGGGCTTGTGACGGTGATAACTCTCGATGATGGCCTCCGGCGGAACCTTGATGCCCAGGTTTATGACCTCGTAACCGTTGTTGGACAGGATGATCTCCACCAGGTTCTTGCCGATGTCATGGACGTCGCCCTTCACCGTCGCCAGGATCACCTTTCCTCTCGACGCTGTCTCCGCCTTCTCCATGAACGGCTCCAGGTGGCTGACCGCGGCCTTCATCGCCTCGGCCGATTGCAGCACCTCGGCCACAATCAGCTCATTGTTGTTGAATAACCGCCCCACCTCCGCCATCCCCGCCATCAGCGGCCCGTTGATGATCTCCAGCGGGCCGGCCCCTTCCGCCAGTTTCGAATTCAGATCCTCGATCAGCCCGTCCCTCGTCCCCTCGACGATGTAGCGGGCCAGCCTCTCATCCAGGGGAAGTTCCTGCCGCGCCGGCCGCTTGGTCCCGGCGGATTTGCCGCGGAAGTGCTCCGTGATCGCCGCGATGTTGTATTGGTTGATGGCGATCTTCTGTTCCCGCGTCTGTGCCCGCCAATCCTCCGGCGCGTGCCGCAGCTCCTCCGGCCCCGCCGCCGGGGGTGTATTGAAAAGCACGTGCTCGGCCAGCCGCCGCTCCTCCTCCGGTATGGAGGCGAACCGCTCCAGCTTCTCCGCATTCACGATCGCCAGATCCAGCCCGGCCTTCGTGGCGTAGTAAAGAAAAACCGAATTGACCACTTCGCGCGCTGCCGCCGGGAGCCCGAAAGACACGTTTGAGATCCCCAGGATCGTCTTGCAGCCCGGCAGGCGCTCCTTGATGAGGCGCACCCCCTCGATCGTCTCCACCGCGCCCCCGATGTAGCTCTCATCGCCCGTGGCGCAGGGGAACACCAGCGCGTCCAGAATTATGTCCTCCGGCGGGATGCCGTACTTGCCGGTCAGGAGCTTGCAGGACCGCTCCGCCACGGCCAACTTTCGCTCCCGCGTGAAAGCCTGCGCCTGAACCGGGTCTTCGTCGATCGTTCCCACCACCAACGCCGCGCCGTAAGCCCTCGCCAGCGGACAAACGCGCTCGAACTTTTCTTCCCCATCCTCGAGATTCACGGAATTGATGATGCTCTTCCCCTGGCAGTAGGTCAGCGCCAGTTCCACCGCCGCCGGGTCCGTGGAGTCGATCATCACCGGCGCCTTGATCTTCCGAATCAGCCGTTCGTAGAAGAACGGAACGTCTTTGATCTCCTCCCTCTCGCTGGACTGGAGGCAGACATCGACCACGTGCGCTCCGTTCCGCACCTGCCGGCGCGCGATCTCGCTCGCCTCTTCCCACTTCTCCTGGGCGATCATCTGCTTGAAGAGCCGCGAACCGATCACGTTCGTCCGCTCTCCTACGATCAGCGGACGGTTGCTCTCCTCCGCTTCCACCAACTCGATGCCGGAGAAAAACGTTCGGCCGCTGCGCCCGGGAACCACTCTGGGCGCCTTGCCTTCGGCCATCTGGGCCAGCGCCCGGATGTGAGCCGGCGTCGTCCCGCAGCATCCGCCCACAAGATTGAGCCAGCCGTTCCTGACGAACCGCTCAAGCTGCGCGGCCAGCGATTCGGGGGTCTCGCCGTACTTGCCCTCTTCATTCGGCAAGCCCGCGTTCGGGTAGCATGATATCCGCGCCGCCGCCATCTCGTGCAATGTGCGGATGTGGTCCGTCATGAACTCCGGACCCGTAGCGCAGTTCAGTCCCACCGCCAGCAGCTCGGCGTGGGAAATCGAAACCCAGAAAGCATCCACCGCCTGCCCCGCCAGCATCGTTCCCATCGGCTCAATCGTCCCGGAAACGATGACCGGAACCTTGCGCCCGAACTCGCGCCCGGCCTGCTCGATCCCGAGCAGGGCGGCTTTCACGTTCCGCGTGTCCTGACAAGTCTCCAGCAGAAGCAGGTCCACACCGCCTTCCATCAGCGCCAGCGCCTGCTGCCTGTAAGCCTCGCGGAGTTGTGCGAAACTCACCCCGCCGGTCACGCTGATCGCCTTCGTCGTGGGCCCCATCGAGCCGGCTACAAAACGTGGCTTGGCCGGCGTCGCCCATTCCTCGGCCGCTTGCCGCGCGAGCCGTGCCGCCGCCCGGTTCAGTTCCGACGCTGCCTGCGCCAGCCCGTACTCTTCGAGAACGAGGCCCGTGGCGCCGAACGTGTTGGTCTCAACGATGTCCGCGCCCGCCTCGAAATAGGCCCGGTGAATGCCCAGCACTACGTCCGGCCGCGTCCGGTTGAGGTTCTCGTTGCAACCTTCCAGATCCACGCCGCCGAAATCTTCCGGCCCCAGACGCGCTTGTTGCAGCATCGTCCCCATGGCCCCGTCCAGAATCAGGATGCGCTCCGCAAGCGCCGTTAGCAACGTCTGCTGTCGATCTTGATGACCATCCATGCGAATCCTATGGCGGCAGGGACGGCCCGGCCTCTCGAATCGCCGGCGCCGCGGCCCGCCTCCCGACCTCCCCTCGCTTCCCCTCCACCGGCAAGCCCTGCATCTCTATTGTAGCGGCCGGCCTTCGCACCCATCGAGAACCCGCCCGTGCTTGTCTCTCCCTCCGGACCGCCCCCGTGGCGCAATCGTGGGTGGATGAACCCGCTTGTGAGTCACAATCCGGATCCCACAGAGACGGGTGGCCGCGGCACGCGCAGTCTCCCGCTTCCCTGCCGGCCCCTTCGGCAGACGGATCGCTCGCCGGCTCGCAGGCGTTGGATCCGGCGGGCGGGAAATGGAAACCAGAGCGCCGTTGCGGCTCTCCCTCACCCTTCCGGCAGAACGACCGTGAACTTCGATCCCTTCCCCAACTGGCTTTCCGCCGAGACGCTCCCGCCCATCCTCTCTACCGCGTGTTTGACGATTGACAACCCCAGGCCCGTCCCGCCCGCCTCGCGCGAGCGCGCTTTGTCCACGCGGTAGAACCGCTCAAAAATTCGTGGCAGTTCGGCGGACGGAATTCCAATCCCGTTGTCCTCCACGCTGATGCGGATCTTCCCTTCGTCCAGCCGCGCCGCTTCGATCCATACCTCCCCGCCGGGGCGGTTGAACTTGACAGCGTTGTCGATCAGGTTTACCAGCACCTGCTCCAGCCGGATCTTGTTCGCCGTGGCGTATAGATCCGACCCCGCCGAACGGTGCAGCCTGATCTTCCTCAGCGCCGCCTCGCTCTCTACGGCCGTTACCGCCGCCTCCACGGCGTCCGCCACCGAAATCTTCTCCGGCGGCGGACCGGCGTCCGCCGATTCCAGCTCCGACAGCGCCAGCAGGTCCGAGGCGATGTTGTTCAGCCGCGCCGCATGGGCCTTGATGATCTCCACAAAGCGCCTCTTATTCTCCGCATCCTCCAGCCCGCCGTCGAGCAGCGTTTCCGCGTAGCCCTGAATCGCCGCCAGTGGCGTGCGCAACTCGTGGGAAACGTTGGCCACAAAATCGCGCCGTACCCTCTCCAGACGCTCCAGGTCCGTAATGTCGTGCAGCACGGCGATCGCCCCCCGGCCCGACATCAGCTCCAGCGGCGCGGCATGGACCTGATATGTGCGTCCTTCCGCCGCGGCAAGCTGGAGGCGCCGCTTCTGCTGCTCGTTTTCCACCAGCACTTTGGCCAGCATCTCGAGCAGCGCCGGGTCCCGCACCAGTTCCAAAACCGGCAGCCGCTCGGCAACCGGGTGGCTGGCGCGGACGGCCCTCGCAAAAGTCTCGTTGCAGAAGACCACGCAAAGTTCGTGGTCCACGGCCAGCACCCCCTCGACCATGCTGGACAGTATGGCTTCTCGCCGCATGGCTTCCAGTCGTAATCGTTCCAACATATCGCGAAGCTGCCTCGCCATTCCATTCAGAGAAGTCGCGAGCGCTCCAATTTCGTCCTTCGGGCCGCGCGGCAACTCCTGGTCGAACCTCGCCGCCACCAGCCCTTCGGCGAATCGCTGGAGCTGCTGGATTCTGCGGTTCAGGGAACTGGCCAGCAGGAAGGCCGCGCCCAGCGAGAGTATGGCCGCGGCGAGCGAAACCTCCAGGATGCGCCAGCGGACCTCCCCCACGGCTCGCTCCACCTGTTCGGCGGGCACCGCCAGGCGCAGAACCTGCCCCGGGACAGCCCCCGGCTTCACCGGCATGGCCAGGTAAAACATCTCTCGCTTGACGGAGTCGCTGTACCGGCTGGCCGAACCGATCCTGCCGGCCAGCGCTTCCTTCACCTCCGGCCGGGAGGCGTGGTTCTCCATAAGGTCCGGGCGCTGATCTGACTCCGCCAGCACCTTCCCGTCCGGAGCGATCACGGTGAGCCGGGCGCCGGCCCGCGAACGTGCTTCCAACACCCACTGGGCCAGTGCTTCAGGCGGCAGATCTTGCATCTCCGCGGTCAGAATCTGGGCTCGTGCCCTCAGGTCCTGCTCGACGCTGCGAAGTTCGCGCTGTGCCGTATACCGCGTGAGCAGAGCATCCAGAAATACTACCGCCACCAGAATCAGCAGCAGCGATCCCAGCAGCAGCTTTCGAAAGAAGGGACCGGCGATTGCCATATCAGCCGCGTGCCTCGGCGTGATGCCGCACGTCCACGCCCTGGATCACAAACAGCGCGTCCTCCGCGATGTTGGTGGCGTGGTCCGCGATCCGTTCCAGGTTGCGCGCCACAAACACCAGATCCAGAGCTCGTGAGATGGCCGGCGGATCGTTCTGCATGAACCGCACCAGCTCCTGGTAGGTCTCATCGCGCAGGTTGTCGACGGCGTCGTCGCTCAGCAGGACGTTGCGGGCCATATCCGCGTCTCGCCGAACGAAGCTGTCCAGGCTGTCGTGGACCATGCGTTGGGCCAGATCCGCCATCCGCGGAATATCGACGGCAGGATGGATCGGCGGCTGATCCATCAGCGAAAGCGCCCGCTCGACGATGTTCACCGCCAGATCGCCTATGCGCTCCAGGTCGTTGTTGATCTTGATCGCCGCCGTAAGAAACCGCAGGTCCTTCGCCATGGGCTGCTGCGTGGCCAGCAGACGGGTCGCCATCTCGTCGATGCGAATTTCCATCTGGTTGATCTTGGCTTCGTTCAACAGGACCTGCTGGGCGCGGTTGTGACTCCGCTCAACCAGGGACTGCACGCTCTCGTGTACGGCCAGCTCAACCAGCCCCGCCATAACGAGGAGTTCCTTCTGCAACTCCACCAGTTCTTCGATGAAATGACGCAATCTTCCCTCGCCTGGCTGCTCCGCCTCTATCCGAAGCGTCCGGTGATGTAGTCCTCTGTCTCTTTGACGCTGGGCCTCGTGAAGATGACCTCGGTCTGGTCGAATTCTACCAGTTTGCCCAGCAGGAAGAAGCCTGTGTATTCCGCCACTCGCGCCGCCTGCTGCATGTTGTGCGTCACGATCACGATCGTGCAGTTGTCCTTCAGCGTGAACAGCAGATCCTCAATCTTGGCCGTGGCGATGGGATCCAGCGCCGAACAAGGCTCGTCCAGCAGCAGGACCTCGGGGTTCACCGCCAGCGCCCGCGCGATGCACAGACGCTGCTGCTGTCCCCCCGACAGCGCCCACGCCGGCCCGTGCAGGACATCCTTGACCTCCTCCCACAGAGCCGCGCGCCGCAGGCTCTTCTCCACCGCGTCCGCCAGCTCCCCCTTCCCCATCCGGTGATTCACACGGAGTCCGTAAGCCACATTGTCGAAAATGGACTTCGGAAAGGGGTTCGATTTCTGAAACACCATCCCCACCCGCCGCCGCAACTGCACAACATCCATGTCCAAAATGTTCTCGCCGTCCAGCAGCAGTTCCCCCTCCGCCCGCGCATGTCGCACCGCTTCGTACATCCGGTTCAGCGTGCGCAGAAACGTCGACTTGCCGCACCCGGACGGCCCGATCAGCGCGGTTACACGCCGGTCCGGAATCTTCAGGCTCACGTCAAATAGAGCCTGCTGCGCCCCGTAGAAAAAGTTCAGCCGGGACACTTCCACCTTGGGAGCCAAACCTGTCGGCCTGGATGCCATCATGGCCTCCGGAGGCGGCGGCAGCCCGGCGCCGCCCTCAATCTTAGTGTTCGCGCGGATGATCATCGGCCGGACCTCCTGGCCATCTTCATGGATAGAATCCGGTGCGCCGTCACATTCAACGCCAGCATCGCCATCAGCAGCACCAGCCCCGCCGCCCAGGCCTGCCGGTGCCAGTCCTCGTACGGCGCGATGGCGTAAGTGAAGATCATCACCGGCAGCGATGCCGTGGGCTGGTCCCAGCCGGTTGACCAGAAACGGTTGTTGAAACTGGTGAACAGCAGCGGCGCCGTCTCCCCCGCCACCCGGGCCACGCCCAGCAGCGTCCCCGTCAGCACCGCATGCAGCGACGCCGGGATGACCACCGTCGCCACCATCCGCCACTTGCTGGCGCCAAGCGCCAGCGCCGCTTCGCGCAGCGAGTCCGGCACGGCGCGCAGGAACTGTTCCGTCGTCCGGATCGTCACCGGAATGATCATCAGGCTCAGCGCCAGTCCGCCCGCCAGCGTCGAGAAGCGCCTCATCGGCACCACCACCAGCGCATACGCAAAGATCCCGATCACGATCGACGGAACTCCGTTCAAAAGGTCGGCGATGTACCGAATCAGAGCGGGATAGCGCCTGCCCCCGAATTCGGCCAGGTAGACGCCCGTCACAAAGCCCACCGGCACGCCGATGGCCGTGGCCAGCACCACCAGCTTGAAACTTCCCACGATGGCGTTCGCCATGCCTCCGCCGGCCTCGCCGACCGGCTTCGGAAGCTGCGTGAAAAAGTCCCAGTTGATGGCGCCCGCGCCCTTCCATACCAGGAATCCAAGAATATAGAACAGCACGGACACCGTCGTGAACGCGCACAGCCCCGCCAGGCTGAACATCACGACATTCACGCCTTTCCGGTACAGGTGGAAGGCCCGGCTCACTGCGGCGATCCCTTCCTGCTGGTCGCCGCCAGCATCAGTCTCGCAATCGCGTTCATAACGATCGTCAGACCGAACAGCACCAGTCCCAGTTGGACCAGCGCGCTGAGGTGCATGTCTCCGGTCGCCTCCGTGAATTCATTGGCGATCACGGCCGCGATGGAATAGCCCGATTCAAACAGCGAAGCGCTGATCTTGGGAGCGTTCCCGATCACCATCGTGACCGCCATCGTCTCACCCAAGGCCCTCGCCAGCGCCAGAAATACCGAGCCCGCGATCCCTAGCCCCGCGTACGGCGTCACCACCTGCCATGCCGCCTCCCACCGCGTGGCGCCCACCGCCAGCGCCGCCTCCCTCTGCTCGGCGGGCACCGCCAGCAGCGCCTCGCGGGAGATCGAAACGATGAACGGCAGAATCATGATGGCCAGAATCATGCTCGCCGCCAGGATTCCCACCCCGTACATCGGCCCCTGGAAAACCGGCAGGTAACCGAAACGTTCCTGAAGAAACGGCTGCACCGTTTCGCGCAGCCATGGCACCAGCGTAAAGATCGCCAGCAGGCCGTAAATCACGCTCGGAACCGCCGCCAGCAGCTCCACGACAAAAGTCAGCGTGTCGGATATCTTAGGAGGCGCCAGTTCAGCCAGAAAGATCGCCGCCCCGACTCCCACCGGCGCCGCCATCAGCAGCGCCAGCACCGAGGTCACTACCGTCCCGTAAATGAACGGAAGAGCGCCGAACTTGTCCTGCACCGGGTCCCAGTCCCTTGAGAGCAGGAAGGTCCAGCCGAATTCCTGCCGGGAGGCCGCCGAACTGACGTAAAGCTCGTAAACCAGCAGCGCCGTCACCAGCAGCACCGTCGACGCAAACAGCAACGTCACCGCATGCGCCATCACATCGGCCGGGTTCCGGTTCCTCAGCCACAGCCTCAAGGTCTGCATAGGCGGCTTGGGCACGGTTACTGGATCTTGGCAATGGCTTTCAGCTCAAGCGCCACGACGCCCTTCGGCAGGGGCGCATACCCCAGCGGCTCGGCCAGCTTCTGTCCCTCGCTGAGCATCCAGCGCAGAAACTCGGTAATCGCCTTCTTCTTCCGGGCGTCCTGAAACTTCGTTGGAACCAGAAGCCAGGTGAAACTGGAAATCGGATAGGCGTCCTTGCCCGGCGCGTTGGTGATCGACACCCGAAAATCCGCCGGCATCTCGGCGGATGAGCCGGCCGCCGTCACGCTCTTCAGCTCCGGGCGCACGAATACGCCCGCCGCGTTGCGCACCCTCCCGTAAGGGATCTTGTTCTGCAAGGCGTACACCAGTTCCACGTAGCCGATCGAATTGGGCGTCTGCTTCACCAAACCCGCCACGCCCTCATTCCCCTTCGCTCCCAGTCCCACTGGCCAGCTTACCGAAGTGTTTGCCCCGGCCTTCGCCTTCCACTCCGGGCTCACCTTGGACAAATAGTCCGTCCACACGAACGTCGTACCGCTTCCGTCGGACCGGTGCACCACCACTATGCCCGCCGAGGGCAACGCCGCGCCAGGATTCGCTTTCGCCAGCTCCGGATCGTTCCACCGCGTGATCTTCCCCAAAAAGATCCCGGCCAGCGCCTCCGCCGTGAAGTTCAACTCCTGGCGAACGCCGGCCACATTGTAGACGGGCACCACCGCTCCAAGCACGGTCGGAAAATGCAGGACTGCCCCGCCGGCCTTGGCGATCTGTTCGTCCGTCATGGGGCTGTCCGTCGCTCCGAAATCCACCGTCCCCGCCTGCAACTGGCGGATCCCGCCTCCGGAGCCGATGGATTGGTAGTTGAACTGAATCTGCCGGTCCCGCTTGTGGTATTCGTCGAACCACTTCGCGTATACAGGGTACGGGAACGTCGCCCCCGCTCCATTGATCAAGAGCTGCGCGGGCGCTGCGGGAGCCAGAATCAGCGACAGCAGGGCAATGAATATGGTGGTTATCAGTCCTCTCACGGGCATCTCCATTCCCATTTTCAAGAGGTCATGTTACAAGTCTGTTACAACTCCGTCAAAAAAACGTCAAGAAGCGGCAAAAAACCAGTGACACATTTGTTGCATTTGGGTTTAAGATGGATCTGTGCCAAACCGGGCGTTCCTTTTGGCGATTTTGGCTCTCGGGTTGTGGAATCCTCCTCCCGGCCAGGGTCAGTCCATCTGCCTGGAGGATGGCGCTGGTCTCGGTCCCGCCGCCCTCTCGTCTTTTGAGCGCGAATTCAGGGAATTGCTCCCCGGCTGGACTGTAAAAGGATGCGGCGGCGACTCCGTTCGAGTCTCCATACGGTTCGATCCTCCCGCGCGCTACCGCTCCGCGCTGGGATTGGCGCAAACGAACAAGGAAAGAGTCCTGCCCTGCATCGAACTCTACGTGAATCCTTTGCTCCGGCTTCTTGGCGGAGTCCGGGCGCCGGCGATCGTGGGACGCGCGCTGGCTCGAGTCGCCGCCCATGAGGTTGCTCATTACGCCTTGCAATTGAGGGAACATCACTCGAATGGCCTGCTTCGTCCCGGTTTTCGCAGCGCACAACTCCTGGAGCAGTCTTCGGCTTCGTTCACTCTCCCGCCTCCCTGAGCAGAGAGCGCGATAGCCGCGCCCCCTGCCCAGCCCTCAGCCGGAACCTCAGAATCGCAGCCTCAAGCCGAACTGCATGGTGCGAGGCCCGCCGACTGTGTTCGTAATCGTGCCAAACTCCGAATCGGACAGGTCCCCGGAAGGCAGCGCGAAGTTGACGCTATTAAACAGGTTGAACGCCTCCGTGCGCAGTTCCAACCCCACCCTCTCCGTAAATCTGGTCTCCTTGGATAGGGCGAGGTCGAAGCGCGTCTGCTTCGGCCCGCGCAGCACGTTGCGCCCCAGGTTCCCAAAGCCGCCGCCCGGGGAGGCCAGCGCCGCCTTGTTGAAATATTCCATCGTCATGTCCGCGCCGCGCCGGCGCAGGTCCGACAATGTGGCCCCAGCCGCCAGACTCGGCCGACCGAAGCCCAGCCGGAACAACCCGCCGGAGCCAGTCCCCAGCGAAGCCAGCGCCGCCGGCGTGTTTGCTTCCGGCTCGGGATACCAAATGCTGAACGGAGCTCCGCTCTGCGCTTGCGCCATGCCGGCGACCTGCCAGCCCTGCTTCCACATGGATTTCGAGCTGAAGCCCGGCAGTTGATAAACGTAACTCAGCGAGAAACGGTGGGGCCGGTCCAGATCGGAGACGCCGCGGTTCGCGCGAAGGTTGCGCTGGTCGCCCTGAACCACAAAGCCGATGTTCGGCACGTCCGGACGCCCGCCGCCCGCCGTTGATCCCGGATCTGCCGAGGAATAGTCGATCGCCTTGGAAAAGGTGTAGGCCCCCCGGAACTGCAAGCCGTAGGAGAACCGCTTGTTCAGGGCGAATTGCGCCCCGTGGTAGATGGAGTTGCCGTTGGACTGCAACAGTAGCGCCTCCGGAATATTGAAGCCCAGAATTACCCCCCTGGCTTCGAACGGGATCATCACGCTGGTCGTGGCGTTCGGAGCGGGCCGCCCGAAATTCATGTCGATTTTGCCGGTTACGGGATTCTCGAACCCGAAAGCCTTGCCTTGGCCCCGCTCCCGCGCCGTGGCCCCGGCATTAAGTGCGCCCCTCGGCGCTCCCGCCGCCACGTAAACCTGATTGAACCGCTCGTAGATGGAGTCCGGCGTCGAAGGATCGTTCATGTCGTAGCTCTGGTTGAAGGCCAGCGCCTGCAAGAGCTTCGTGCCCTTCGTCCCCGCGTAGCGGATCTCAAACATCATGTCCTTGACGAATTCATGCTGGAGGCCGAAGTTCCACTGTTGGATGTACGGCGTCCTCAGGTTGCGGTCCACCGCGCGAAATTCAAACGTCTCCGCCACGTTCCCCAGTACCGGCTGGCCCGTGACCGGGTCAGTCGGATTCAAGGAGCCGTCGGCCCCCCGCGTCACGCCTGTGCCGTCGCGCAGCACATAATTTCCGTTGGTCCCGCCCGTGAACGTCACCCGCATGGGCAAGTAGCGGTTGAACGGCAACGTCGGATCTTGCTGGGAGAACGCCGTGCGCATGGGCACCCGCCCCGATGGGTAGGTCACCTCAATCTCCCGAAGAAACGGGTAATTGCTGAATACCGTGTTCATGAACGCCGCCGACGGGCGGTCATAGAAAATCCCGTAACCGCCGCGCAGCACCAGACGGCCGCTGGCCAGCGGCGAGTAGGCGAATCCAAATCTGGGCTGGAAGTTGTTGAGATCCTGCCCGTTCAGAGTGTGCTTGTTGCCGGCTTTCGTGCTGGCGGCGATGGCGCCGTCAATGGCGTTGAAACCCGTATTTCGCACGTTGCTCGGCACAAGGAACGCGTTCACCGGGTTGTCGGCGCTGGTGATCTTGGCAAAGTCCACGTTGCCAATGCGGCCATCCTTCTCAACCGGCCAGCCGAACCAGTCCCAGCGCAGGCCCAGATTGAGCGTCAGACTGGAAGTCACTCGCCAGTCATCCGCGATGAACCAGCTCAGGTCTGTCATGCGGAAGGACTTCTTGGTGAAACCAAACTGCGTGTCCCCCTCTTGCGCCCAGCCCCGGAGAAATTGGTCAAAGCTGGCGAACTTCTCGAACTCGACAGCCTGCTCTTCCGGCAGGTCCGTATTGTAGCGGTGCCGCTTGAATTCCGCCCCCAGGCGGACGCTGTGCCGCCCCCGAAACCATGCCAGCGTATTCGACGCGCTGTAGCTGGCTTGGTCGCGCGTGTTGAAGCTGTCGTTCGGCCCGCCAAATGAGAACCGCGGGCCCCGGAATACGAAATGTCCAAGCCGCGCCGTCGCAGGCCGGTTGTCGAAGAACAGCGCCGGATTGTCGAGGCCGACCGAGGCGTTGGTGATGCCCAGATAGTCATCGTCCAACCGCCGCGAGTTGTTGAGGAAGAAGACCCCAAATCTGGCCTCGTTCGTGAGAGAGGCCCCAAATGTATGGATATCCGATACCGAAGCCGTGCGCGCCCGGTCCGCCCGTTTCAACACGAACGGCGAGGCCAGACTGCTCGGGTCCGGATAGGGGTCATACCCCGGAAAGTTGCTGAAGAAAAAGGTCCCGCTCAGGCGGTTCAACGCCGAAAGCTGAACATCCAGACGTGTGGTGAACTGGTCCTGCTGAAACTCCGCCGGGAATACGTTCCTGACCAGCGTAAGGGGATTTCCCGTCCCGTCCTTCCCCGCGCCCAGCGCGGCCTTCCCTGCCGGCGCCGGGATGATGTAATCGCCCGTCGCCGGATTCTTCAAATTGAAGATCTTCAAGGCAATGGAATCGATCTCCGCCGGGCTGGTCAAGCCGAACGCCGGGTTGGTCGATCTGAACGCTTGGAACAATTTTTCCGCCGTGCGTTCGCCCTGAATCAAATTCAAGGCATCGGGCAGATGGGACAGGCTCTGTGCCGTCGGCACAAAGCCGGTGCTGGCGTTCGTTCGCTGGTAGCCCCCGAAAAAGAACACCCGGTCCTTCTTCAGCGCCCCGCCCGCCGTAAACCCGCCCTCGGAACGCGAGGCCTTGGGCCGCTCGATCCCGTCGCGATTGAAGAAGAAGTCGTTGGCGTTGAAAATCTCATTCTGGAAGAACCCGTACAGCGAACCGTGCAGATCGTTGCTGCCGGCCCGCGTCACCAACTGGAAGTTGCCGCCGCCCGAGCGTCCCACCCCCGCGTCGTACATGCTGGTTTGCAGCTTCACCTCTTCCAGAGTCTCCGGCGCCGGCGAAATATTGTCTGTCAGCGAGCCCTCGTTGCTCGACAGGTTCGTGGCGTCTACCCCGTTGAATTGCACACTGTTGGAGGTCGTGCGCAGCCCGTTCACCGAAGGCGAAATGTTGCCTGTGCCGTTGACCAGCACCGGCGGCAGATCCGCGCTCACGCCCGGCTCCGCCGCCAGCAAGTGCGTGAAACTCCGGGTCGCCGTCGGCACCTGTAGCAATTCTTTCGTGTCGATCTGCCGGAACGTGGCTGCCGTGCTGGGATTGACCAGCGGCATCTCCCCCACCACGGTAACCGCATCCGACAAAGGCCCGACCTCGAGCCTCGTATTCACTGTCTGAACGACCGCGGCCTCGATACGGATCTCCGTCTGCACCTGCTTGCGAAAACCAGGGGCCACGACCTCCGCCCGGTACCGTCCGGCCGGCAGGAACCGCATCTCCCAGTAGCCCTCATCGTTCGCCTTGGTTTCTCGCTGGAAGCCGATATCATCGCCGAAAACCTTTACCTCGGCGTTGGGAATCACCAGACCTGCCGCATCCCGGACTACGCCCGACAAGCCTCCGGTCGGTCCGCTCTGCGCTGACAGCGCGGTCCCAAACACACTCAGCAGCACAACAACAGTGAGACGCTTCAAGTAACTCATAGTCTCCCCCTCTCCAATGGGCAGACTACAGGATGAAGATGAACGTTCCGTCAAAACCCGGCACAAATTTCGTAAATTTCCGGACAGGAAAAGCCGGGCTCTGCTCTTCACGGACTGGAGATCTTACAAGGGTTACGCGGCCTGGGAGGGCGCCGCGAAGCTATATCCGAAACCCCGCACGGATTGGATGAAGACAACCCCGCCCTGCTCGATCTTATGCCGCAGGCGCAGAACGTAAACGTCCACGCTTCGGGCAGTCACCGCGCGTCCATGCCCCCAAACCGCGTCCAGAAGTTGGTCCCGGCTGAACACGATCCCCGGCCGGCTCATCATAAACTCCAGCAGCTTGAACTCGGTCGGCGTCAGCGAAACCCGTTCCCCGCTCACCCTCACCTGAAGGCTTCGCCGGTCCAACTCCAGCGGGCCCGCCTGCAATACCGGCGGCGGCTCGCTCCGGTCCCGAAACTGGATCTTCACCCGCGCAACCAGTTCCCGCACGAAGAACGGCTTGACGATGTAATCGTTCGCGCCCAGCTCCAGGCCGACAATCCGGTCCGTCTCCGAGGCCTTCGCCGTCAGAAAAATCACCGGCACGTGAGCCAGCTCCGAATGGGCGCGGATCGAGCGGCAAATTTCCAGGCCGTCCGTGTCCGGCAGCAGCACATCCAGGATGATCAGTCCCGGCTTTTCGCGGCGGCAAAGATCGAGTGCGCCCTTGCCGGTTTGCGCGCCCGTCACCGTGTAACCTTCCTTTTCGAGGTTGTATTTCAGGAGGGCGAATAGGTCGGCGTCGTCCTCGATTAGAACGATCTTTTTCATATGCTTCTATCTCAGGATTAGCGCATTCTTGGTTACGAATCCATGAAAATAGAGTTTCTCTTTTATGAAATCTCCCCGCCCCCCGCCGGATTCCTTCCCCTCGGAAATCCGTACAGCCCCCGCTCCCGGATGTAGGCCATCACCGCGGGCGGCAGATCCGGAGACTCGATCCCCGTCGCCAGCATCGTCCGGATATCCGAAGAAGATACCGGCATCGCCAGGGTGTCCAGCCGGTACACCGTGGCCCCAGGAGGCGTCCGGTAATGGTGCCCGGGCCTGGTCACCACGATGAATGAAACTTCGCGCACCACGTCGCTCCAGCGGTGCCAGGTTGTCACCTCCGCGAAGGCGTCCGCCCCGATCAGGAAGTAAATCAACGTTTCAGACCCCCAGACCGCCTTCATCTTCTCGATCGTGTGGATCGTGTAGCTGATCTCCTCGTTCTCTTCGATCCGCGAGGGCTCGAACCCAGGCCGCCCCGCGCAAGCCAGTTCCACCATGCGGTAACGGTCTTCAAAACTCGCCATCGTGGCCCCGGACTTGTGAGGGGGATTGGACGCCACCACAAACCGGACGGTCGACAGCCCGAACTGAACCAGGGCCTCCTGCGCAACCGTCAGGTGAGCGTTGTGAATGGGATCGAACGTCCCGCCGAAAATGGCGATACGCGTCCGGATGGCTGCTTCGGGCTCCAGCGCCCTTCTGCTGCGCTTCTTCTTCCAGAATGTCATGACGTTATCAGAACATGAGTCCGAGCAACAGATCGGCCTGGTTGAGCTGCGTTGCGAGCCCGCCCACGGCGGACTTGAGGCTTGAGGAACCCCAGCGGGTGTACCTCAGCTCCGCGGAAACCCGGATCACCGGCAGCCGAAGCTCCAGTCCTCCCCCCACCGTCGGCCCGCCGGCGACCCGTTTTACCAGTTCCGGCGGATCCCCGGCCACCACTGAGCCGGGCGCTCCCGGCGGCGCTACGGTCCTCTGTTTGAATCGCGCCATCCAGCGCGCCGAAACGCCGGCCGCCAGAAAGGGCCGCAGATGATCGCCCGGCGCGCGGTATTTCACCAGCAGCGGGATCTCCCACGCCTGCCCCGCCGTCCGGGTCCCCTCCGTCGCGTACTCCAGTCGCCGGTAGTACAGGCCGCTCTCGCCCCCCAGCCCGAGCGGCAGACGGATCTCAACCGCCGGTCCGAAAACAGCCGGCGATTTGTTCGACGTGTATGTGGCTCTGTCGGCGATCTTCAATGAATCCGACAGGGGCGTGCCCCCCTTGATCCCAAAGGAGAAGAATTGCGGCAACGCGGCCGGCGCCGTCAAGGCCAGGAGCAGCAATGTTCTGATCACCAATTCCATTCTATTCTGACCGTCCTCTTCCTGAATGCCTCAAGGCCGCATCGCGCGCCAGTTCATCGGCGCGGTTGTTGTCTTCGTGGCTGGAGTGCCCCCTCGTCCACACCCAGCGCGTGTGATGCCGCGACACCTCGGCATCCAGACGCTCCCAAAGATCCTGATTCTTCACCGGCTGTTTGCCGGCGGTGCGCCAGCCGTTGCGCTTCCAGGACTTGATCCACGTCGTGATGCCGTTCTTCAGGTACTGCGAGTCCGTCACGATCTCGACTTCGCACGGCTCCTTCAGCGCGCTCAGCCCTCGAACCGCGGCCGTCAGCTCCATCCGGTTGTTGGTCGTGCTCGTCTCTCCGCCGCTCATTTCGCGCTTGTGAGAACCGTAGCGCAGAATGCAGGCCCAGCCTCCCGGCCCCGGATTCCCAAGGCATGCGCCATCTGTAATCAACTGGACTCGCTTCATGCGTGGCTAGGCGCGCGCGGCCGCGAACTCGGATTCGAAGAAGCTGTCCAGGCGCTGCATGATCTCACCGGGCGTGTGGGCGTGATGGATCTCGGCCCGCAACCGGGAGCCGTTGCGCAGTCCGTGGCTGAAGTAGGTCGCAAACTGCTTCATCTTCCCCGTTGTGTCCGCCTCCTGCCTTTCCATCAGCCGTTCGTAATAGCCGCGCATCAGCCGGCGCCGCTCCATGGCCGCCGGGTGGTCATAACGTCCCGTGGCCAGGAATTGCTCCAGTTGGCGGAAGATCCAGGGATTATAAGCGGCGGCTCTCCCAACCATGACCGCGTCGCAGCCTGTTTCCTGCACCATCCTCACCGCGTCTTCCGGCGTCACGATATCGCCGTTTCCAATCACCGGAATGCCCACCGCCGCCTTGACCTCCGCGATCCGCCGCCAGTTCGCCTTGCCGCCATAACCCTGCTCCCGCGTGCGCGGGTGCAGCGCGACCGCGTCGGCCCCGCAGTCCTCCGCCATCTTCGCCAGACGCACGGCGACAATCTCCTCTTCGCTCCACCCCGAACGAAACTTCAGCGTCAAGGGGATTCGGATCGCCGTGCGCACGCCCCGCAGGATCCTCTCCACCAGCGGCAGATCCCGCAGCAGCCCGGACCCGCCGTTGCAGCGGACGACCTTCTTTACCGGGCACCCCAGGTTGATGTCCACAATGTCGAAGCCGAGATCTTCGCAGACCCGCGCCGCTTCTGCCATCACCTCGGGATCGGAGCCGAAAAGCTGCGCGGAGATCGGGTGCTCGTCCCGCTCGAAAGCCAGGTACTCCATGGTCCTCCCGGGCTTCCGCGACCGCCCCGAGCTGACCACCCCGTGCGAGCTTGTAAACTCCGTCATCAGAAGCCCGCACCCGCCCAACCCGCGGATGAATTGCCGGAAAATGGTGTCCGTGACGCCCGCCATCGGCGCCAGCACCGTCGCCGGCGTCGCCGTGACCGGACCGATCTTCAGAGAACCGGGAAACCTCATGCCTTGATCCCATTCTAGCGTCACCTGCCCTCGCCGCCCACCAGAACGGGGCTGGTTGCGCCGTCCCAACGCCGGACCACGCCCGGCGACCCCTATTCTTGCCGCAGATCCCCGTCAGGCGCCCGGGTCGCATGTCGATACCCGGCAATCATCACGTCAGTCCTTCCTTTCCACGCCCGCGGGCGACGGCTGGAACCAGGAAAAGCGAAACAGAATCCCCCGCCCAACCGTCGCATAATAACAGGTGGAGGAAGATCTGTTATGAAGATCGTCCAAATCGGCATTCTTGTCGCTCTGGTCGTGGTCGGCGGCCTTTTGTTTCTGATCTGGCGCAACCAGCAACAGCCCAAGCAATCGGCGGTCTTGCCGGATGCCCCGGTGACCGGCCAATCCGAGACGGCTCCGGCGCCCGGCCTGCCTGCGGTAACGTCACCGCCCGGCGATACTTCCGTGGCCTCCAAGCCCTCTCCCGCCCCCACTGCGAAGCGGAACGCCCTGCCAGTCCGCGCGGCGGTTCAGACCCCCCCGGCTGCTGGGCTGGAACCCGCGCGGCCCGTGGAGACGGCGTCTTCGGCTCCTGTCCCCCCGGCGCCGGAACCTGCGCCTGCTCCCAGTTCGCTTGCCGAACCCGCGCCGCTTCCCGCCGTCCCGGCGCCCCCCCGGATGGTCACCCTTGCAACCGGCACGTTGCTCTCCGTCCGCCTGGCGGAGACCCTGGATTCGGGAAATCTCAAAGCGGGCGATACCTTTACCGCCACTCTGGACAGGCCCCTGATCGCCGAAGGTCTGGTCATCGCCGAGCGTGGCGCCAGGGTCGAAGGCCGCGTGCTCGAAGCGGAACAAGCCGGCAGAGTGAAGGGCGTCTCCAGCCTCGCGATCCACTTGACACGGCTGCACACCAGCGACGGCCAGACGGTCCAGATCGCCACCGACCCCTTCCGCAAGCAAGGTGACACCAGCCGCGGCGAAGACGCCAAGAAAGTCGGCATCGGCGCCGGCATCGGAGCCGCGATCGGAGCCATTGCCGGCGGCGGAAAGGGCGCGGCCATCGGAGCAGGCATCGGCGGCGCCGCCGGAGCGGGAACCGTCGCCGCCACCCGCGGCAAAGACGTAGTCTTGCCCGTGGAAACCCGCCTCGACTTCCGGCTCTCGAGCCCGGTGACCTTGACCGAGAAGAAATAGGCGCAGCCTCGTGGCGGACCGGATCTACCTTTCCTGCCGGGTGCGCGGCTTCAGCCCACAGAACATGCTGCGCTGTTTTGAGAAGATGCTGCGCGCCTTCCCTTTTTCCATCACCTCCCCCGGCATCTCCGCCCTGCGCGTGTACGCGATCGAGTACCGTGAGCCGCCGCAGATCGAAATCGACATCCCCGGCCGCCCCGATCCCGCAGCCCTGGTTCAGACGGCGGCCGAATTCTTAAACCCGGACTGTGCCTTCCTCGTGCAGGGGTTCTGGGATCTCTGGCAGCAGGCCCCTGCCTGGACCCTGGCCCCCGCGCCCGTCACCCTCGCCTGCTTCGGCCCTCACTTCGAGGACGAAACGGAGGACCATCTGAGAATAGACCTGGGAGTGGATACCCACTTCATTCCGCCTCCCTCGGACGCCTTCGCGCGGCGAAAGATCCATTCGAACTTGCGCAGCCTCCTGCGGCTGTCGCAGGACCTGGAATCCATCCTTCCCCTCGAGAAGCGCCGGCTCTGGACCGAATCCGGCGAGAACTTCGCCGTCAGAATGCAGCAGGCTTTGCACCTCGCCGAACGTTGAGTTGTTTGCTGCTCCCGGCTTAGTACCGAAAATGTCGGGATTCCCGCTGGCGGCGCGCCGTCGCTGCTCAGCCGGCCACCCCGCGCCCGGTTGTGACGCCCGCCTCTTCCGCAGCGCCCTGTCCCGCTCTGGGCTGCTGCCGGCGGCGGCTGTAGTGCCAGATCAGCAGCGTGGCGTACGTGGCGGCGATGGCGCTGTGATTCAGGATCATGAACCACTGCTGCCCCCAGGAGATGCCGTCAAACCGGTAGTCCGAGATCGGCCACAGGAAAGGGGTTCCGAAGCGTCCGGCGCGGTGGGTAGGAATATCCATCAGTATGTGCAGCGGCCAGGCAAGCAAAACCAGAGCCGGTTTGCGGCGCAGGAGCCACACCACCCCAAACAGCGCGGCAAATACAACCAGACTGTGACTCAGAAGGTAAAGATTGTGCGGCTGGAGCCAGCCCGGCAACAGTTCGCGCACGCCGCCCCCGAATCGGCTCAAGGGCGCGGGTGGATTGCCGAAGTAGTGGAGCCAGAGCATCAGCCCGAAGTTGGGAGTGAAAGCGAAGAGGTCCGGAAACAGCCCCCACCACACCACCCACGGCATGGGCAGCCGCCGCGGCAGCTTTCGGTTGCTGGCGATGCCCGCCGCGCCCGCCCACAACCCGTGCGCGAAGATGTCCATTAGAGACGGCTCCTCTTCCTTGGTGTCATGTCGCTGGGCCCAATCCCCGCGCCTCCTCAGTGTCCCCGCGCCGCCGCTCTCCGCGGCCGGCAACACAGCGCGCCTGCCCCTCGTAATCACCATTGTAAGCCAGCGAACTGGATCGCTTTGTGGGCCCGGCGGCTGCCTCCTCTGCCTCCGTCGCAAGGGGGACTGCCTACTCTGCCTCGAGCGAAGCGAGTGGGCAGAGCGGGCTGTCCCCCTTGCAGCGGCCCCTGCACAGAACGGGCTGTCCCACTTGCCTGCACAGAACGGGCGATCCCGCAGTTTCTGGGAGTGCTCCGACAGACGCTGGCGGCTCTGCCGCAGAGCGCGGAGGAACGGTATTTCCAGGGCGGTTCGGCAACGCGACTTCTTCGCGTCAGCGCTCGTTTGCCTTTAGCACTTTTTTCCGCAGCCGGATGGAGCTCGGGGTCACCTCCACATACTCGTCGGCGCGGATGAACTCGATTGCCTGTTCCAGGTTGAGGATGCGCGGCGGAATCAGACGGATCCCTTCGTCCGAGGTGGAAGCACGCATGTTCGTGAGCTTCTTTTCTTTCACAATGTTAACGTTCAGGTCCGAGTCGCGCGCGTTTTCGCCCACCACCATGCCTTCATAAACCTCCGTCCCCGGAGCCACGAAGATCGTCCCGCGCTCCTGAAGGTTGTAAATCGCGTACCCGGTCACCCGCCCGGGCCGATCCGCGACCAGCGACCCGGTTGGCCGCGCCGGTATGTCGCCCTGCCACGGCGCGTACCCGTCAAACAGCGAATTCATCACCGCGCTCCCGCGCGTGTCCGTCAGCAGCTCAGTGCGAATGCCGATCAGCCCTCGCGATGGCACATGGAAGTTCAGCCGCACGCGCCCCGAGCCGTGGTTGACCATCTTCGTCATCTTCCCTCGGCGTTTTCCCATCTTCTCCATCACGACGCCGATGTACATCTCCGGACAATCCACCACGAACAGCTCCATCGGCTCGTGAACGAAGCCGTTCACCGCCCGCGTCAGAATCTCCGGCTTCCCCACCATCAGCTCGTAGCCCTCGCGGCGCATCATCTCGACCAGGATGGCGAGTTGCAGCTCGCCGCGTCCCATCACCTTGAATGCATCCGGCCCGCCCGATTCCTCCACCTGCAACGAGACGTTGGTCAGCAGCTCCTTCTCCAGCCGCTCGCGCAGATGACGCGAGGTCACGTACGCTCCCTCGCGCCCCGCCAGCGGCGAGGTATTCACCGTCAGAGTCATGCTGATGGTCGGCTCATCAACCGGAATGTGCAGCAGCGGAGCCGGCGTCTCCGGGTGCGTGACCGTCTCGCCGATCGTGATGCCTTCCACTCCCGCGATGGCCAGAATGTCGCCCGGCCGGCCGACCCTCTCCTCCACGCGCTTGAGCCCTTCGAAGGAATAGAGCTTCTTGATCTTCGTCCGATCGAAAGAACCGTCAAGCTTCGCGATAGCGACCTCATCGCCCAGCCGCAGCGTCCCCGAGAACACGCGCCCGATGGCCAGCCTCCCCAGGTAGTCGCTGTAATCCAAATTGGCGACCAGCAATTGAAGCACCGCCTCGGGGTCGCCCGCGGGTCCCGGAATATGCTTCAGGATTGCCTCGAACAGCGGCTGGAGATCCTCCGAACCATCCTCCGGCGATCGCTTGGCTACGCCCGCCTTGGCATTCGTGTAGATCACCGGAAACTCGAGCTGGTCCTCGGTGGCGTCCAGATCGATGAACAGATCGCAGATTTCGTTCAGCACCTCCTGGATGCGCGCATCGTGACGGTCGATCTTATTGATGACAACGATCGGCGGCAACTTGGCCTCGAGCGCCTTCATCAATACATAGCGGGTCTGCGGCAGCGGTCCCTCGCTCGCGTCCACCAGCAGCATCACGCCGTCCACCAGCTTCAGCGCGCGCTCGACTTCCCCGCCGAAATCACTGTGCCCGGGCGTATCGACAATGTTGATCTTGGCGCCGCGGTACCGTACGCCCGTCGTCTTCGCCAGGATGGTGATGCCGCGTTCCCGCTCGAGTTCGTTGGAGTCCATCACCCGCTCGGCGACCGTCTCGTTGGCGCGAAAAATGCCGCTCTGCCTGAGCATGGCGTCCACGAGGGTCGTCTTCCCGTGATCCACGTGCGCAATGATCGCGACATTGCGGATCTCGCTGGGTGGTGCTTCACGCTCTGGGGCCATGCCGGGCCCGGCGCTGGTCGCCGTAGGAGTACTCACCTTTCCATGTTCACACGGGACCCCTGCGGCAGCGAAATGACATGGCTCGCCAGGAAACCTGCTCTTCAACCTTTTCTCCACCGGAAACCTGGCATCCCAGCCGGCGGCCGGAGCTTGGAAAAGCTGCACCAGAATCCCGCTGACTGGGTCATTCGCGCTAGAATCGTGGCTCGATCGACTCGGCCGCCGCAAAAAGGAAGAACCGGCACAGGAAGCGCCATCGCAGTTCGCAGTCGCTGCCGCCCCGGCCTCCAGCGGAGCTCCTTCGCGGATGGAGATGACCATCGAACTCACCAACTTCTCGGCCGGCGCCGTCGACGTCTCCAGGCTGGAAGTCCCCACAAGCTTCAAGAAGATTGATAGCGAGAATTAGAAGTCCCTGCTGCGCCTGCGTTGCGGCTATAAGAACCTGCGGTATCTGCTGCTGAAGGTACAGCGCTTGGCAGCGGCCAAGGCCGAAGTCGTGGTTCTCACGAAAGCAGCTTAGAGTGCGGGCGCCACGAATTCCTGGTCAGAACCGATGTTCCAAGAGGCCACTGCGGCTCCTGGGGTGGGAGTCGCTGCTCTCTACGCTCTGCCGGACATTCTCTCGCTGCATGGCGTACCCCATGGTGTCTTCGCTGAGGGGGCCATGGCGCTGGTGCAGCGCGCCCCGGCGGCGTTCCGCCTCAATGCAGTGAACCGGCCCCGACTCATAGGCCGTTCCAAAGAATACCGCCTCGAACACATCCGACCAGGGATGCTGCGGGCCCTTCCAGCCCTCGGGCGATGCCGCCACCAAACCGCCCTAGTCGAATGCCTTGTGGAGATCAGTTTCAAACTCGTCGCGCCGCAATTCCATTTCTTCTCCCCCCGGCGGAGCAAGCGCCGCAGGTTGAGACGAGCGACCTGAGCCGCCCTCTTTTCGAGTCGGTTACGCTGCTCCACCCTGGAGCGGACCTCCTCGGACATCTCCAAGGGCACGTGGATAGTCTTGGTTTGCCGTCCAGCAGCACCGGCAGGAGGAGCTCGGCATGCACTTCCTCTCCCTCGGCGCAGCGGCAGTTGGGATTGCCGCACTTTCGGGCACGCTCCACGAAGGAGCCGGGCAGCATCTCGCGCAGGGCGCCCAGTCTGCGGACCAAGCGGCTGCGAAGCTCCAGTTCCGGGTCAGAGGCCAGAGTCTCTCTCTGCCAATAATAAATGTTGGCAGAAAGACCCCAAGTTCAGAGTTTTTGGAGATTTGCAAGGATGCCCACCGCCCGCGGACGGGCTCGATTTCGCTGCCATTCGGGCTGATCAGGCAGGGGCTGAACTGCGGGTTACGAAATCGCGGCGAGACACGGTTGACGGGCTGGCTGGGCCTGGAACGATAGAACAACGGCCGGAGCCTCGGCGGGAGCGCCGGACGCGGGCCTGACCAAAATGTTAAAAGAGTATTCATGTATCCTTCCCTGCCAGCTCCTTCGAAAAACACCCGCCGCCTGCTGGTTCTTTTGGTCATCTTCATGGCGCTGCTCGCCGGCGCCCGCTCGATTGCCAGCTTTGTCATTGAATACCAGTGGTGGAAGGAACTCGACCAGGTTCCCACCTGGATCGACATGCTTCTCTACAGCATTGCTCCGGTGACCGCCGCGACCCTGCTTTGTTTCGCCCTGCTCCTGCTGGCTCACTCACGGGGGCTGAAGTTTGCCGGCATCACGTTGCACCGTCGGCGGGCTTACGCCGTGATCGCGACGCTGGCGCTGCTGTTTCTGTCCTGGGTGCTCTCCCGGGGAGTGATCGATTCCTGGACGGTTGTGCGCTTCTTCGGCGGGCGGGGGTTGCCGGAGGAGATGTCCGGCTGGCGCGAGACGGTGTTTGGACAGCCGCTGCGTTTCTACCTGTTTGAACTGCCTTTCTATGCCCTGCTGCGCAGCTATGTGCTTGGAGTGGCCGTCCTGTCGGCCTTGGTGTATTGGGTCACGGCCCGGGGCTGGCAGCTCATGCAACAGCTTCCCGAGATGCAGGATACGGGCCAGATCGACCCCAGGATTTTCCGGCTCGAAGGCGCGCTGGAATCGCGCTTCCTGCGGAGCGTCGGCGCGGTGGCGCTGCTTGCGATCGCCCTTCAGCTCTTTCTGGGCCGCTATGAAATGCTTTGGAACGATCACGGCTTCCTGGTGGGGGTGGATTATGTGGACGAGAAGATCGCCCTGCCTTTGCAATGGCTGACCATTGCCGCCTGCATCGCCGCCGCCGGACTGGTGATTGCCGGCCGATGGAAGCTGGTGGCGGCGCTGGCCGTCTTGTTCGTGTTGCGTTATGCCGCGCCTCCGGTCATTTCCACACTGTACGTAAAGCCGAACGAGATCTCCATCCAGAGGCCCTACATTCGAACCCACATCACCGCGACGCGCACCGCCTTCGGACTGGAGACCCGAACCAGGGAAATCGAATTCGACGCGCAATTGGAAGCCAAGATCGACTTCGCCAAGCATAAACCGCTGCTGGACAACGTCCGGCTTTGGGACTGGCGGGCCTTTCACGACACCATCACGCAGATCCAGGCCTTGCGCCCCTATTACGTGTTCGCGGACACCGACGTGGACCGCTACATGATCGACGGACAGTTGCGGCAGGTTCTTCTTACCCCCCGGGAGCTCGACATCCGGCAACTGGCCGATGCGCAGGCTCGATGGATCAACCCCCATTTCATTTACACGCACGGCTACGGAATGGTTATGGCGGAGGCGAACCGCATCACCCCGGAAGGGCTTCCGGTCCTTTTTGTGCAGGATGCCCCGCCCCAGGTCCGGTCTTCCAGCCTCAAGCTGACACGGCCGGAGTTGTACTACGGAGAAGTCGTGCACGAGCCGGTGTTCGTCCGCACGGCTCAGCGCGAGTTCAGCTACCCCTCGGGGGCCGAGAACGTCTTCACCACTTACGAGGGCACGGGCGGTTTCCCGATCTCGTCCTTCCTGCTGAGGATCGCAGCCGCGGTCCGGAACGGCGACTACAACGTCCTGCTCACGCAGTACTTCACTTCGGAAAGCCGGATGATGATTCGCCGCAATGTCCGTGAGCGCCTCAACGCGCTCGCCAATTTTATCGCCTGGGACCCCGACCCGTACCTTGTCTTGACGGACGCCGGCCGGCTGGTCTGGTCCGTGGACGGCTACACGGTTTCTGCGGCCCATCCCTACTCAGCCGGCATCAGCGCCCGCGGCATCGGCCGGTTCAACTATATCCGCAACTCCGTCAAGGCGACGGTGGATGCCTACGACGGAACGGTGAAGCTGTTTATCTTCGACCCATCGGACCCGATCATCCGGGCCTATGAGCGCATCTTCCCCAAGCTGTTCCAGCCCAAGGAAGCCATGCCCGCGGACCTGCGCGCCCATGCCCGGTACCCGGAAACGCTGTTCCGGGCGCAAGCGGAGATTTACCGGACGTTCCACATGACGGATCCCCAGGCGTTCTACAACAAGGAGGATGTCTGGGATGTCGCGCGCAACGTCCAAGGCCAGGACACACGCCCCCAGCCTGTCTCCCCGACCTATGTCGTCGCCACCCTGCCAGGCAGCAACGAGGCTGAATTCCTTCTCCTCCTCCCCTTCACGCCCCGCAACAAGGACAACATGATCGGCCTGATGGTGGCGCGCTGCGACGGCGAGCACTTGGGAGAATTGCTTTACCTGAAGCTGTCAAAACAGGAGCTGATCTTCGGCCCGATGCAAATCGAAGCCCGGGTCAATCAGGACCAGATCATCTCCAAGGATTTGACGCTCTGGAACCAGCAGGGTTCGCAGGTGTTGCGCGGACAGATGTTGGTCCTGCCCATCGAGGACACCTTCCTCTACGTGGAGCCGATCTACATTCAGGCGGCCGAGGCCCGCATGCCGCAGCTTCGGAAGGTTGTGCTGTCCATGGGGAACACCCTCATCTACCGCGACACCTACGAGGAAGCTCTTGCGGAACTTGCCGGGATCAAGATCGAGCGCGCTCCCAGCCGGCAGCCGGGGGCTCCTGCCGCCGTTGAACCGCCGCGTCCCACGTCCGACGCCCGGCTGGATAGCATCCGGCAACACCTGCGCCGATACCGTGAGCTGGCGGGGCAGGGGCGCTGGGTGGAAGCGGGCAAGGAACTGGAGGCCCTCGAAGCCGCCTTGCAGCAGCGTTAAGCCGAAACCATCGGCGAATTTCTGAATCCATCATAGTATGGCGCCTCAGCCGCCGAAGGGATTTGTGTACATCGGGGGGCCCCCGGTCCCGGCGCGGAACCTCGTCAAGGATCCAGTCTGCGGAATGGACATCGATCCGGATTCCGCGGCTGCGAAGCTTGACTACCATGGCGTCACCTATCATTTCTGCAACCCCCGCTGCCTCGAGCGGTTTGCGGCCGATCCGAAACGATACCTTGCGCCCAAGCCTCTAACCGTCGAGGCCGCTGCCGGCGCCTGGTTCACCTGCCCGATGCACCCCGAGGTCCGGAAGCGAGGTCCCGGAGCCTGTCCCAAGTGCGGGATGGCGCTTGAGCCTGAATTGCCGGAAGCGGGCCCCGCCGCAAACCCGGAGTTGCAAGACATGCAGCGACGGTTCTGGATCAGCGCGGGCCTGAGCGCCCCGGTTCTGGTGCTGGCCATGTCCGGATGGGGCTGGACCTGGCTCCAGGCGCTGCTCGCCTCTCCCGTGGTACTGTGGGCGGGATTTCCCTTTTTCACAAGAGGTTGGCAGTCAATTCGCAACAAGAGCTTGAATATGTTCACGCTCATTGCGGCGGGCGTCGGAACGGCTTACCTCTACAGTCTGGCCGCTACGTTCTTCCCCCATCTGCTGCCGGCTTCAACCCACGCCCACGGAGGCAGGCCCGGAGTCTACTTTGAGGCTGCGGCTGTCATCACGAGCCTGGTCTTGCTCGGCCAGGTCCTGGAGTTGAGGGCTCGCGCGCGCACCGGGGAGGCGATCCGGTCGCTGATGAATCTCGCCCCCCAGACGGCTCACCGACTCGGGGCAGCCGGCACGGACACGGAGGACACCGTGCCGCTGGAGCAGGTCCGCGTGGGAGACCGTCTGCGAGTCCGGCCGGGAGAAAGAGTCCCCGTGGATGGAACGGTCGAGAGCGGTTCGAGTTCGGTGGACGAATCGATGCTCACGGGGGAGCCGGTTCCCGCTGTAAAGAACCCTGGGAGCCGGGTCACCGCCGGGACATTGAACGGCTCCGGCAGTTTCGTGCTGAGGACCGAGCGAGTTGGAAGCGACACCGTGCTGGCGCAGATCATCCGGCTGGTGGCCGAGGCGCAGCGGTCGCGCGCCCCGGTTCAGCGGCTGGCCGACAAGGTGGCCGCACACTTTGTTCCCGCGGTTATCCTGGCGGCGGTGCTCACGTTCGCTGCCTGGTTCCTCTTTGGGCCGGAACCGCGGCTGCTGCATGGGCTTGTCAATGCGGTGGCCGTGCTCATCGTCGCCTGCCCCTGCGCCCTGGGCCTTGCCACGCCCATGGCGGTGATGGTGGGCGTGGGACGCGGCGCCAGCGCTGGCGTGCTGATCCGTAACGCCGAAGCGCTGGAGATTCTGCAAAAGGTGAACACCCTCGTGGTGGACAAGACCGGAACCTTGACGGAGGGAAAACCCCGGCTGATCGGCCTCACCGTCGAGCCGGGCTTCGATGTCCAGGAGGTGCTGCGTCTGGCGGCCAGCCTGGAGAAGTCCAGCGAGCACCCCCTGGCGGCAGCCTTCCTCGAGGCTGCGGGCGGTCCGCTATCGGAGGCTGCGGAATTCCATTCGACTCCCGGAATGGGCATCTCCGGCCTCGTGGACGGCCATCAAGTTGACATTGGCAACAGGCAATATTTCAAACATTTACAGATAGAATCGAAAGCATTAGATGATATTGGAATTGCGGTGGATGGCCGGCTGGCGGCCAAGGTCGCCGTCGACGACCCCATCAAGGACACCTCCCGTGAGGCCGTGCGTGAGCTTCACCGCCAAGGCCTGCGAATCTTGATGGTCACCGGTGACCGGCGGGATAGAGCGGTTGCGGTCGCCCGGGAGTTGGGAATAGACGAGGTGCGGGCCGAGGTGTTGCCGGACCAGAAAGCGGCGGTAGTGCGTCAACTTCAGAATGAGGGGAGGGTGGTCGCAGTCCTGGGCGACGGCGTGAATGACGCCCCGGCCCTGGCCCAGGCCGACGCCGGAATCGCCATGGGCACGGGTGCGGACGTGGCCATGGAGAGCGCTGCCGTGACCCTGTTGGAAGGCGATCTCCACGGCGCCGTGAGGGCGCTGAAATTGAGCCGCGCAACTTTCCGGGTCATCCGGCAGAATCTGTTCTTCGCTTTCGTGTACAACTTACTGGGGGTGCCCGTCGCCGCCGGAGTGTTGTATCCCTTCTTCGGACTTCTGCTGAGCCCCATGCTGGCCAGCGCCGCGATGACCTTCAGTTCGGTTTCCGTGATCGCGAATTCGTTGCGTCTCAGGCGGGTGGCCCTGTGAGACTCAGTAGGGCCAGATTCCGCCCAGCCGGCGGCTGCCGGGGAGAGTTGTCCGCTGGCGGCCCGCCTCTCCGCCGCTTCCAACAGGCGTGGATTGGGGCCCCCGGAGAGGCACTCCCGTAAAGTCCACCTCGCTGGCGCTGAAGGAAACGGGCCGGTCCAGAACCATTTCGAGCGTTGTGCCCCTGTTCAGCACAACGTCCGGTCCGCGGGAGAGCAACACTCCCATCATTCCAGCGGCCGCGCCGGCCGCCGCGCCGATGCCAAGGCCTCGTACTGTATTCCCGCCGACGCTGCCGGCGATGGCCCCTACGGACGCGCCCGCGGAGGCGGCCGTGCCGATGGTCTGAGCGTCGCCGCTCTTGTTGCCTTCGCTGGAGATCTTGCCTTCTGCCCGGTCTAGTTCATCCTTGGCCGAACCGTCCAGGCTGCCGACTCGGGCGCGAAAGTTCCTGGTCACGCCGTTGGGCAGGGTCAGCGAGTCGAAGCGCAGATACAGTTCCCCTCTGCCCTTCACTCTTCCGGGCCGTTTCGACTCCGTGATCGTCCCCAGGACGTAGCTCCCCGGCGGAATGACGATCTTGCCGTCGGCCAAAATGGGGAAGACCGTCTCGAGGTAGACACGGTCCCCTTCCGCTGAGTTCTTGGTGCTGATGCTGTTGATCAGACTCAACGGAACACGGGTTCCCGGCGGGATGACGAAATCGCCTCGGGCGGACTCCTCCGCCGGCCGCCATCCGCCTTGACCCTGCTCCTCTGACGAGGGGGCTTGAGCGTACACCGCTAAGGATGCGGTCACAGCGAGAACCAATGCGCGCCAACACATAGCTGTGTCTCCTGGCTCATTATAGACTACACCTATTGGAACGCGGCCCCTGAGTCTCCGGTTACGCAGATTCTGCGCGCCATTCAGGGCCGAAGATGAACCCGGGGACCGGCCGGACTGAGGTTCTGGCCGACGCCGATGCGAACCTCAGGGTTGGCGGGGGCATCCTCGGGAACCAGCACATTGATCTGGTACAGGCCCGCGCACTGAGGGGCCAAACCGGCATAGTTGATCCGCCCGGCTGGTACGGGCACGCCATCCAGGAGCACCTGAAACTCGGCCCCACGCATCAGCCTGGCGGCTTCCATTGGTATCCCCCCGTACTCGGCCGGGGGATCCGTGGCGCCCAATCCCGTCGCCCAAAGAACGAGCCATTGCCCGCGCCGCGCCGGCGCCTCTTCGGTGACGAGGGAGAAATCCAGGTGGGAGGCGATCACGTATTGGGAGTCTTTGAGGAAGAGCGCGGGCGCTTCCTCACGTAACCGAATGGTTACGGGCGGGCCCGCCTGCGCATCGCGAACGACTCTCAACTCGACCTGCGTCGCGCGGAGGCTGCTGGGCACCAGGAAGTTGATTTGGGCCGGAGAAACATAGAAGGGGTGAGCGACGATGCCGCCGACGAGGATGGTTACCCCGGTGCCGGGAAGTTGCGGAGGGAGACGCCCGCCGGCCGCGTCGGCCGAGGTCAGCCCCTGCTCCCAATACCACAGACCCGTGCCTCGGATGCTCGCCAGGGTGTTCGGCGCCAGCGCGCCGGCCTCGCCGCTGGCGATATTGACCACGCTCTCGGCCGAATAGCAGGGGGCGTACGGCTTGCAGTCACTCTCCGCTCCGGAGCAGAGACCAATCGCGATGGCCGCCAACAAACACGGTCTCATCAACATGGAGTGAACTACTTAACTAGTGCGCGATTCAGAACTTTTCTCTCGCTCGAATCGCCAGCGCCTTTCGAGTCAGGGTGCTGAGTGGCAGGCCTTTGAGGGAGCCGCGGTCAATCCACTGAAACCCCGCGGGCGCTCGGCCCGCCTTCCCCGCAACCACGGTTACCTGGATGTCGCGGTTCATGATGCTATGCCGGAAGCGGCCGAGAGTCGTGAATACCAATACGCCCGCGCACTCCCCGTCCCTTGGCAGACGCCAGAATCCGTCCTGCCGCGTGAGCAGGAGGCTTCCCTTCTTCTCGACGATGGCAACTGTCTCCGCAACACGTACGCGAAGCGGACGAGCGCGCCTGACGGGGAATTCGGATTCCCTGCCCTGTCGATGGGCTTCGCAGAACCGCGCCACCGGGCAGGAGGGGCAATGTGGAATTCGCGGGAGACAAATTGTTGCGCCCAGTTCCATCAGGGCCTGGTTGAAGTCGCCGGGATGCCGCCGGTCCAGAAGGCGTTGCGCCAATTCCTCGGGACGGTCTTGTCCGCAACGGACGCGGCTCAAAACCCGTTTCACATTCCCGTCGGCGACCGCGCGGGCCTCACCGAATGCGATGCTGGCGACAGCGGCCGCAGTGTACTCGCCGACCCCGGGCAGGGCGCGAATCGACTCGTACGTATCGGGAAACCTCCCATTGTCCTGGATCATGCGGGCCGCCCGCTGGAGGTTCCGCGCCCGGCTGTAGTAGCCCAGACCGCTCCAGGCCGCCAGCACGTCGGCCTCAGGGGCGGAGGCCAGGCTTGCCGCATCCGGGAACCGTTCCACGAACCGCTCATAAAAGGGAATGGCAGCGGCAACCCGGGTCTGCTGGAGCATCACTTCGGAGACCAGAATCCGGTAAGGGTCCCGCGTCCGCCGCCAGGGCAGATCGCGGGCGTGAATCTGGTACCACGCCAAAAGCCGCAGCCGGAAGCCTCTCATGCAGTCCATTCTCCCTTGCGGGCGGCGCTGGCGGGAGGAGCAGCCGCCTCGCGGCGCCGCGCCTCACCCCCGCAGGTTCGCGGCGCTTCCGGCATCCTCGAGGTACATCTCCCCGGGGCCGAGCTTGTCGTACCAGGTGAACTTCAGGACGACGGACGTGGCCCCCACCACCGCCGCGCAGGCCCACATGGCGGGCCAGCGCTGAATCACCAGATAAATGGGCCCGGCTACAAGACCCATCATCCAAACGATGCCGGCGATTACGTTGAACCAGTCCCTGAAAAAATCTCGGTTTCTCTGGATGCCGGGCGTCTCGGCCGCGCACTTTTCATAGATTGGGCCCCAGAAGCCCCAGGGGCGCACGCTCCGGTAGAAGCTTTTTAGCACCGCGTCGTCTTCAGGCTTTGTGAGCAGGCATACAAGAATCGATGCCGCAAAGCTCACGGCCAGAATGAGCAGGAACGCCATCACCGGGTGTGCGCTGACCAGCAGCTTCAGCAGCGCGGCGGCGGTTCCCGCTGCCATGCCGGCGAAAAAGCCATAGCCGTTGAAACGCCACCAATGCCACTTGAGGACGTTTGGAGCGACGAACGCCGGCACCAGCGCGGAAACGATCCACTCGGTCACCCCGTGGACGCTCCGCGTCGCCAGCCCGAACAGGATTCCCAGCAGGACGATGGTGCTGGAGACGATCCAGCCCAAGACCACGTAACGCTTCGGCGCGGCGTTGGGATTGATGTAGCGCTTGTATATGTCGTTGACCACGTAAGCGGCTCCGGAATTCACGGTCGAAACGAACGTGCTCATGAACGCCGCAAGCAGGGCCGCGATCAGGATGCCCTTCAGGCCGGCGGGCACGTAAACGCTCAGCACCCCCGGCAGGATCTTCTCGAAATTGACCTTCGCGCCCATGGCCGCCAAATCGGGGCTGAAATAGACGGCGCCCAGAACGGCGATCCCGCCGATCAGCAGGAAACGCGGAGCCAGGGATACGACGGCCATCACCATGTTCTCCAGCGCGGCCTCCCGGGGACTGCGGGTCGAGAGGATGTGCTGGATGGCGTAATTCGGCGTGGGTCCAGCCATGCTCACCAGAACCCCCTTGAGGAAAAGCATGGCGATGAAGAAACCGAAGATGGAATAGCCGTCGCCTCCGCCGCCGGCCGGCCCGTAGATGCGTTCGTTCAGGGCCGGCATGATGCCCGACCAGTCGAGGTCCAGTCTCCAGCCGAAGAAGAGGTTCTCCCAGCCCGCCGGCACCGAGGCCGCGATTTGGGCGGGCTGAACCAGCGTGATGGCCAGGATGGCGATGCCGATCGACGCGATGACGATCAGCCCGAACTGTATAAGATCGTTCATGACGACGCTGTACATCCCTCCGACCACGCAATACAGGCCCGTGATCAGCAGCACGGCGATGGCGTACCATTCCACGCTGATATCCCAGGGGAAGAACGGCTGGGCGAACTCGCCGATCCCCCGGAAGGCGTAGCTGAGAAAGCCGACGACGTTCACGATGGCGTAGACAACGACGCTGATGTAAGCCAGCTCCGCTCCGCGGCTGAACCCGAACCGGGTCCGCATCCACTCCGCGCCGGTGAGCACGTTGGAGCGCCGCACCCAGACTCCGAGGTACATCATGCGGAAAATGACGTTGAACAGCGGCCAGACCCACAGGAGCCACACCCCCTTCACGCCGTAAATGTAGAGCATCATCACGAACCACAGCGTTCCCGTGATGTCGACCCCGCTGGAGCCGTGCGCCACGCCGATGATGTACCAGGGCAGCTTCTTGGACGCCAGGAAGTACGACTCCGCGTTGACCGAGGCTCGCCTGGCGGAGAGCCAGCCCACCACGGACATCAGCACCATGTAGGCGAAGATGATGACGAGATCAACCGCGTGCATAGGCTCCCCCCTCGAACTGGGTCCGCAACATTATCTCCTACGCTGGGCAGGCCAGCAGATGGCGGAGCAATCCCGAGAACGGGCAGGTGGCCAGAGCGCAGTACTTATCCGCTCCGCCGTAGTAGACGAACAGAGTGTCATCGATGACCACCGTTCCGCACGGGAAGCAGACGCCGCGGTAGTAGCCTTCGATTTCGTAGTCTTCTTCGGGCTGCATCAGCCACTCCGGCGTGCGGTGCAGCACCCGGGCGGGATCCTCCAGGTCCAGAAGCAGGGCCCCCAGGCGGTAGAATTTGTCCTCGCCGACGGCGTGGTAAAGAGTGAACCAGCCGTGCGGCGTCCTGATGGGCGGCGTGTTAATGCCGAGTTTATAGCGCTCCCAGGCGTATTTGTTCTTGATCAGAAGGCGGCTCTGGCGGAAGCCCATCAAGTCGTCCGCCAGGGAGATCCAGGCGCACGCCTGCTCCGTCCCGTAAGCCTTCCCAACCCATTCGAGCGGGCGGTGCATCATGACGTACTTGCCGTTCACCTTCTCGGGAAACAGGATGACGTCACGGTCATCGAGCAGGGGATCTGTAAGCCAGCCGGCGCGCACCCAGGTCTTGAAATCCTTGGTCATGGCCAGTCCGGTCAAGGTCGCGTTGGCTCGCAGGTAGCGCGGGAACTCAGGCGGGCACTCCGGCGCGGCGTACCGCTCCTTGACTTCGGGAATCCAGAACTGCCCGAAGGGGTAATGGCGGCAGGCGTAGGTGACATAGAACCACTCGCCCATCTTGATGACGCGGGGGTCCTGTATCGTGGCGCCGTCGAAGCCCTCGATGCTGGGGCTGAGCACGGGCTGATCGCTCACGCGCTCGAAGCGATAGCCGTCTCTGCTGACGGCCAGCCCGAAGTAACACTTGTAATCCGGGTGGGACTCGGCGGCGCGGTACAGGAGCACAACTTCGCCCTTCGCGTTGTCGCGCCAGGCAGCCGGGTTGAAGACCGCGAGGTCTTCCCAGGGGTGGTCCGGATGCGGTGACAGGATCGGGTTCCCGGAGTATCGTTCCAGTTTCATGGGCGCTGAATCCGGATTCTCTTGCTCTTTCCGCCGTTTGCTCTTCCACGGCCGGCGCGCGGCCCGCACCGGCCGGCGTGGCCCGCCTTCAGGTCGCAAACTGACAGCATATCAGCCCGGCCTGCGTACAGCGATCCCCCTCACGCGCAACGCGGGGAAGGAGCTTCCCCCCTTGCGCCTTCCACAACAGCGCTGCTCTGAGACAATAGATACTTGTGGAAGCTTCGATCTCGATTCGAGGGGCGAGGGTCCATAACCTCAATAACGTCTCTCTTGACATCCCGCATGAGCGGCTGACGGTGGTCACCGGCGTGTCCGGCTCGGGCAAGTCCTCGCTCGTTTTTGACACCATCTATGCCGAAGGCCAGCGGCGCTACGTCGAATCGCTCTCCGCCTACGCCCGCCAGTTTTTGGAACGGATGGAAAAGCCGGACGTCGATGAGATCGACGGCCTTGCGCCCCCCATCGCCATCCGCCAGAAGAACACTACGCGCAACCCGCGTTCCACCGTCGCCACCGCCACCGAACTCTACGATTACTTCCGGCTGCTGTGGGCCCGCGCGGGCCGCACCCTCTGCCCCGGTTGCGGAGAAGCCGCCGCCCGCGACACTGTGGACCGCGTCGCGGCGCTCATGCTGGGCGAGCCTCACGGTTCGCGCTGGTACATCCTGTTCCCCTTGCCAAAGGCCCCTTCCACCCAGGCCTTGCGCGACCGCCTGTTCGATCTCCGCGGCGCGGGCTTCAACCGGCTGTATCAAGCGAACCGGATGTTCGAATTTTCCACGCCGGAGTCTCTGCTTGAAATCGACTTCTCCCAGCCGCTTTTCGTCCTGGTTGACCGCATCGTAATGGGGCCGAACCTCCGGCAGCGCCTGGTGGACAGCCTGGAGATCTGTTACCGGCAGGCGGGTGAGGTCGTCTTCGAGCAGGCGGGCACGGAGCCGCCCCGGCGCCTGGTCTTCAGTGAGAGGTTCGCCTGCAAGCGCTGCGGAATCGAGTTTGCCGAGCCGGAGCCCGGCTTGTTCAGCTTCAACAGCCCCGCGGGCGCCTGTCCGCGCTGCCAGGGTTTTGGAAACACGATCGACTACGACATGGCGCGAGTCGTCCCCGATCCCGCGCTGACGCTGGATCAGGGCGCGATCGAGCCATGGAATTCCCCGTCGCACCGCTGGGCTTGGCGCCAGCTTCGTCTGCATGGCCGGGGCCGCGTCCGTTTCGACGTTCCCTTCGCGGAACTCACGGCCGCGGAGCGGCGGTTCCTGATCGAGGGAGACGGGCGGTTTCTGGGCATCCAGGGCTTCTTCAGAAAGCTGGAGACGAAGAAGTACAAGGTTCACGTGCGGGTCTTCCTCAGCCGGTACCGCGGCTATGCCGAGTGCCCCGATTGTCACGGCGCCAGGCTGCGTAAGGAAGCGCTGTACGTGCGCGTTGGAGGAAAGGATCTGGGCGAAGTAACGAGAATGAACATCGCCCAGGCCCGGGAGTTCTTCACCCGGCTCGAGCTTGGCGAAGAGGAATCCGCCATCGCCGGGAAAATCCTCACCGAAATCCGCCAGCGGCTGAAGTTCCTCAACGACGTCGGCTTGGAATACCTGACGCTGGACCGGCTCTCGGCGACCCTCTCGGGCGGCGAAGCGCAGCGGATCCAGCTCGCCACCTGCCTCGGTTCGCGCCTTGTGGGAGCCTGCTATGTCCTGGACGAGCCTTCCATCGGGTTGCACAGCCGGGACACGGAGCGGCTGGTCCGCATCTTGAAGGACCTGCGCGACCTGGGCAATACCGTGGTCGTGGTGGAGCACGACGCGGACTTGATGCGGGCTGCGGACCACATCGTGGATCTGGGCCCTGGCGCGGGAGAGCTGGGAGGCCGCATCCTGTTCCAAGGGTCCTTCGCCAGCCTGGTGGAGGACGGCGCCGGGTCCCTGACGGCGCGTTACCTGAAAGGGGAAACGCGGACGGCGAGGATTCGCGCGCGGCGCCCGGTCAACCGCAACAAGGTCATCACCATCCGGGGGGCGAGAGCGCATAACCTAAAGAACATCGATGTGAAGATTCCGCTGGGCCTCATGGTAGCCATCACGGGAGTGAGCGGGTCGGGTAAATCCACGCTCGTACATGACGTGCTTTATGCGGCGTTGAAGCGAGGCCGGAGGCGGGAAGCAGTGGGAGAAACAGAGGATCTGCCCGTCGCGGCTGAGAAGAGGGTCTGGTCCACAATAGAGAAGGCTGAACTGGCCGCCAGCGTCGTCCTCGTGGACCAATCGCCCATCGGCAGGACGCCCCGGTCCAATCCCGTCACTTACATCAAGGCGTTCGACCAGATCCGCGCCCTGTTCGCCGGAACGCCGGAGGCCGCCCGGCGGGGTTACACAGCGGGGCACTTCTCATTCAACGTTCCCGGCGGGCGCTGTGAGACGTGCCAGGGGGACGGCACGGTCACCGTCGAGATGCAGTTTCTGGCGGACGTGGAACTGGTGTGCGAGGAGTGCAAAGGGACCCGCTACAAGAACAGCATCCTGGAGATCCGCTGCCGCGGCCTCAACATCCACGACGTGCTGCAATTGACTGTGCGCGAGGCTCTTTCCTTTTTTTCCGACGTGCCGCGCCTCGCCTCCAGGCTGAAAGTGCTGGCCGATGTCGGCCTCGGCTACCTGCGCCTGGGACAATCGGCGACCACCCTCTCCGGCGGCGAGGCGCAGCGCGTCAAGCTGGCCGGACACCTGGCGGAGGCGTCGTGCCAAGGTACTCTCTTCATCTTCGATGAGCCAACCACCGGCTTGCATTTCGACGACATCGCCCGGCTTCTGGAAGCCTTCCAGCGCCTGATCCACAACGGCGGCAGCATCCTGATCATCGAGCACAACCTGGAGGTCATCCGCGCCGCCGACTGGATCATCGACCTCGGTCCCGAAGGGGGCGACGCCGGCGGCCGGATCGTCGCCGAGGGCCCGCCGGAGAAGATCGCCGAATGCGCGGAGTCCTACACCGGGCGGTTCCTCCGCCGCATGCCGTCGATGCCGTAGCAGGACGGTTCCCTGCCCCCGGCTATGGTTGCGGAGCCGCGCCGGCGAATCTTCTGACGATCTTGAACGCCACATCGTTGCCGATGTTCTGAGCGCGGCCGCCGCGGGGACTCAATTCGGGCACTTGGAACAGCAGCGCTCCATCCTGTGACTTTGCCGCAACCGGGGCCAGGTATTCCCCACGATACGTCCGGTAGAGCTGAACATCGTACTCTCCGTCCTCCAGGCCCGGTACGATGATCGTCTCGTTGGCGACACCGCTGAGCGGGTTCACCGCCCATCCGAAGGTCATGCCGTCCGATTGCATGGCCCAGCCGTCGCCGCTGCTCACCTGCAACGAAACGGGTTTCCATTCGGCGCGAGAGAAGTCGATATCCCGGACGAAGTGCGAGAACCAGGTCAGCGTGCGGGTCAATACAGCGTCGTTGAGATAATTCCCGTGCGCCCACCAGAACGGAGTGGCGCTCAAGCCGTTCGCCAGACCGGTCCAGAGGGCGTTGTGGTACATCTCAAGGTATCCTGGCATCCCCGGCTCGTAGTAGGTGTGGTCGTAGCCGCACTCGCCGATGATGGCCGGCTTTTCGAAGCCGCTCCAAAGGTCCTGCGTCTGCTTGGCGTAGTTGAGGTAGCTGAATGCCAGGGGATTCTCGCTGATCAGGTTCGGTTTCCCGCCGGGGGGCATGGGATGCCCCTGCGCCTCGTATATCTCCCGGGCCGCGATGTCGAAGATCTGGTAACCGGTCGGCCACCACTGCTTGATGCCGCCGCTTTGGGTCCCGGTCGTGGGGCGGCCATACGGGTCGGCTGCCTTGAGCCAGTCGTGTACCCGCTGGCACCAGCGCTCGGCCCCCTCGCTGCCGCCCTTGAGCCAGCCTTCGGTGCCGTTGATCTCATCGATCACAAACCAGAGGAAGAGCGCGCGGCTGTATCCCCACCGCGCCACGGCGTACCGGTGAAACTGGACGACGTACCTCCAGGCTTCCTCGCTGGTGAAGAACTGGTCGGCGCTGGCCACGAACCGGTAGGGATTGTGGCGGTAGCGGGCATTGCCGCCGCCCCAGACCGCTTCGGAGATATAGGAGTGAAACCACAGGTTCCAGCTAATGTAAATGTCACGCTTCTCACACCAATCAAAGATCTGGTCGAGCCTGCCGGAGCGGGCCTGGTCGTAACGGCCCAGCCCTGTGGCCATGGTTTCCAGAGGGGTATGGAAAAAGCTGATGAAATTCACGCCGTGCCGTTTCAAATTATCGAGGGCCTCTTCCGTAATCTGTCCGCGGTCGTATAGTTCGTAGCCGTCGTTGTACCAGAAGCCCACCCCGTAGAAAGGGCTGCCATCGCTGAACTGGAGGTAGCGCCGGTTCGGCGCTATGCCAATGAAACCCTTGTGTCTGGACTCGGTCACTTCGAATTTGCCGGGCTTGCTCTCGGCCGTGCCTTCGCGGTCACGGACTCTCACCACGTAGCGCCAGGTCCCGGTCTCCACCGGCGCGAAACGCACCATCCACAAATCGGACCAACTGGAGGGGTTGAAGAAACCCCACATCTTCCAGACCTTCCCCGAAGGCGCGGTGAACTCGGCCCAGAGGTCAATCTCGTCCGGATCAAAAGGATTCTGATACGTGGCCCGAAGCTCCACCCGCAGTTCGAGTTTGCCGTAGCGCCCGACAGGCGCGGTCCGCTCGGCCGCCGTCTGCGGCAGGAGTCCGTCGCGAATCTGCTGGTAGATTTCGGGCGGCAGTGTCTGCCTCACGGCGACGATCGCCGGCGCCGCCTGTCCCACCCGGCCGCACAAAGCAACTAGCGCAATGGCCAGAAAGAATTGTGTCAGTCGTCTTCCAAAAGCTTCCATGGCATTCCCCCAAGGTTGTGCTGAGACACCCGCAGGGGCCAAGTATACAACCGCGGGCAGGCCGGGATGCGGCGCACCTCAGCGGGCGCGGCGAAGCTGTTCCAACAATTGGTGGGCCGGGGCGTAGGCTGGGTCGAACTCGAGGGCTTTCTCAGCGGCCAATCGGGCGGCCTCGGTCTCGCCAGTCTGAAGCAGCGCCAAAGCCAGTGCCGTGCGAACCCCGCTCAGGGCTGGATTCTTGAAGAGCGCATCGTTGAAGAGCCGGATAGCCTCCTTCCATTGCCCCCGATCCGCATAGATTGCGCCCAGAGCCACGGACGCGCCCACCTGCTCCGGATCCAGACGCATCGCCTCTTCGTAGAGCGGAATGGCGCTCTTCTCGTCGCCCCGATTCTTGTACAGCTCGGCCAGATGAAGCAGCGTTTGCGCATCCCTGGCCCCGCCATCGACGGCTTCTCGCAACAGATTGAACGCGCGTTCCGCGTAGGCCGGAATCCGCTCACGGCCCGCCAGGCTGGCATAAGCGAGGCCCGCGTCCCTCGGCCCGGCCGGCGCGCCGTCGAACCGCACCAGCGGTGCATCGGGCGGAGGCGCCTGCCCGCGCGGGCCCGGGCGCCGGGGAATCGAGTGATCCGTAAACACCACGTGATCCGCGTCCATCACCGTGCTGCGCGGCATGTGGCACGCCGCGCAATCGTCGCCGTTGGCCTTGCGGCGGGCTTCCTGCTCCCGGCAAGCGGAGTCTTCATGGCAGGCCAGACACTTCGGGCGGAACCATGCCGCTCTCTCGGATGCTGTGGGCAGAGAATGCGGATCGTGGCAGGAGCCGCACCAAAGGCGGTCCCCGCTGGCTCTCTTGCAGGCGCTCTGCGCGAGCTTCTCCATGTGGCTCGTAACCCTCATGCCGGGCGTTCCGCCGGCCCGCACGAAGACGGTGAGATAGTCCGAAAGCCGGGCGCCGGCCAGGAAAACGTCCTTCTCACGGCCCGCTTTCGCCACGCGCTCCGCCCCGGAAAGGTGGCATTGCGCGCACACGGAATCGCGCTGCTCCGGCGGCAGTCTTGCGGGGTTCACGATGGCCGGTCCGCCTTCCAGATCGCCGGCGGTCATTTTTTGGATGTGCGCCTTGCCGGGGCCGTGACAGCGCTCGCAGCTCACCCCGCCCTCCAGAAAGGGTGGCGTCCGGTAGCGGTTCTGCGTGCGGGGGATCAACTGTGCGCCGCTGGCGTGGCAGGAGAGGCACCCGGGCAGGATCCGGCGCGTGAGGTACGGCGTGCTGTACTGGTCATAGCCCGGCGGCAAGTCCCAGCGCTGCGGCCCCGTGTAGTAGGCCACCGGAGCCTGATACAAGAAGCCGTCCAAGGCGAAGGCGTAGCTGCGCGCTACAAGGCCGGAGCCGATGAAGTAGAGCATCTCGCGGCGGGTCTGAATTCTGCGGCCCCCGGAGACGCCTTCCAATTCGAAGGCGTAGCGCCCGCCGTCTCGTCGAACCCGGTAGCGGAAGTTGGAACGGCCGTGGGTAAACTCGGCGCGATCGAAGGTCTCTCGGACCAACCCCCCGCCGGCGGGACCGCTGCTGGCGGCCATCGGTGTTTGGAGGTAGGTCTGGTAAATATCGCCATGGCAGGAGGAGCACGCCCGGCTGCCGGCCCAGTCCGGTTCGGCCCCCTGGATACACACGGTGATCAGCAGCGCCCCTATCAGCCGCAAGATGAGTTCAATCTAACATCCGTGCCCGCCTCAGGCAAGGCCCGTTTGAAGGAGGGGTTTTCGTAGCCAGGCACAGGGTGACCCACCCAAGCTGAGGCTATTCAGTTCCAAGACCTGGAAGCAGGTTCAGGAAAAGACGCTTGCTCGGGGGAGGCGGTGTTTCTGTAGCCGGAACGTAGCGGAGGTGAAGGAAACACCGCAGGAGGCCGCCGCCCGCCGGTTTGACTGCTCTCGCAACACCGTCCGCAAATGGCTGCGGCGCTTCGGCAGCACGGCAACGCCGGACTCTGTCCTCTCAGCCCCAGATGCGGGAACTCCCCTCTCCAAAGCGCCTTGTCGAACACCGCGCGACCGCTCCCAGACCTCTTCGCTCACCCCATACCGCACATCGTCCTGATCAACCCGGCCCCACGCGGACCTCAGATAGCCGTGTGCGGAATCACTGTCACTGGGGTGTATATTGTAGTCGTCTTGAACCGGAGCCAAAAGAAACTTTCCCAGTGCTAATCTCAGGAACAGAAACTCGAGCATGAGACGCAGAACTTTTCTCGCCGGCCTGGCGCCAACCATCCTTCGGTCCCAACCTCAGGGGAACAGGCCCAACCTGGTGTTCCTCATGGCGGACGATCACGCAGCCTACGTCATGGGTTGCGATGGAAACCGTCTGGCGCGAACGCCCAACCTGGATCGGTTGGCGAGCCAGGGCATTCGCTTTGACTCCCACTACTGCAATTCACCAGTTTGCACGCCGTCCCGCCAAGGACTTCTCACAGGAACCATGCCCCACATGGCGGGCGTGACCGTGCTTAACACTCCCCTGTCCCCTTCCAAACACACCTTCGCCAAGGTCCTGAAAGATGCCGGTTACAACACCGCCGTCTTTGGCAAGATGCACTGGAATCAGCCGGGAAAACCCGGGCTGTTCGGCTTCGACGTTGTGCTGACCGAAGGGGAGGCCAGGCGGGAATGGCAGCGGCAGGTGACGCCTCAACCGGCGCCGCCGGAAATCCCCACCAAGAGGCTTCCCTGGCAACCGTTCAAGACGCCTGCGCGCGAGTGGCTGAACGCAGATTGCCTGCCCTACCCGTGCCGCGATGAAGAGATGAGGGGAACCTTCATTGCCCGACAGGCGATAGAGTTCCTCCGGCGTAACCGGCGGGACCCGTTCGCCTTGTGGGTGAGTCTTCCTGAACCTCACTCGCCCTTTGACTTTCCGATCGAGGACCGCGGAGCTTTTCCGCCCTCCATGTTTTCCGTTCCACGCGTGGGGCCGGAAGATGCATGGCAGATTCCTCTGATTTTCCGCGGGCTCTCAGACAAGGATAAGCAAGGCATCATCGCCGCCTATTACACCTCGGTACTGTTTCTGGACCGAAACTTCGGCCGTGTCCTGGCGGCTCTGGACGAGTTGAAACTGACCGAAAACACCCTGGTGATCTACACGCCGGACCATGGTTACATGCTCGGCCAGCACGGCCGGTTTGAAAAGCACTGCGGTTACGACCAGGCCATGCGAGTGCCGCTCATCCTCCGCTGGCCGGGGCGCATCCGGGCGGGCCAGGTGGCGCGTGACTTCACAGAGCACATAGACGTCGCACCCACGGTGCTGGAGCTCTTAGGGGCGCCGGCCCTCGAGGGCGCCCAAGGCGCGTCACTCCGGCCTTATCTGGAGGGAAAGAGGCCGCCGCATCCAAGGGACCACGTGGTGGTTGACTATCTCGAAAACGAAGAAGTGTTTGTCCGGACGAACCGTTGGAAGTTGATTTTCTGCTCCGGAAAACGCGCCCGCCAAGACGGCTATGAGACGGATAATCCGCGCCCGGGGCGTTATCTGCGGCTGTATGATCTGCGTTCTGATCGGGGGGAGTTCACTTCCGTCGCCAGGCAGAATCCACGCGTGGTCCGCGAGTTGCTCGGCCTGGCTTTGGCGCGTTTTCGGGCCACGCATCCAGACGCCGGCCGCGAGCCCAAGGGACTGACACCCGAAGAATCACTGGAGTTTTATCTGCCCCCGCGGGATGCCGCCTGAAGACATCCCGATAAGGGTGGAGAAGGATTGCACCCGATGCCGGAACCCGGAAAACACTTGCAAACTGTCACCGTTGTGCTTGCTTTTTGCTTCGCCTCACTGGGCGCAAGCGCCGCGGAGCCAGGGGCGGTTCACATCCCCATCAAGGGCAGCGCGTGGCGGCTGGCGCTGGCGGATTTGGACGGCGACCAGCGCAAGGAGCTGATCTATGGCGCCTACGATGGCGCAGTGCGGGCCATCAACCCGCACAACGGCAAGCTACTGTGGGAGGCCCCGCTGGATGGGTTTCCATTTGCTTTGGCCGCTGCCGATATCGATGGGGACAAGCGCAGCGAAGTGTTCGCCGCGACAGCAGGCGGGAGGCTGTACGCCTTCTCTTCCTCGGGCAAGCCAATTTGGAATCTCCGGCCGGACCAATACGGCCGGGCGCTATAAAACGTGGCGGTGGGAACCGCTCCTGGAGGCGAACTTTTCGTCGCAACCGGGGGCGCGGACCGGACCGTTTCGGTCTACTCCCCGCAAGGAAAACTGTTAGCCAGGCACGGTGTCCAACAGCTCGTTCATCGCCTGATCGCCGCCGACATCGATAGGGACGGCGCCAGTGAGCTCTTGCTGATCGACCGGCGCACGGAGTTGGAGGTGCTCCGATTTGATGGGGACAAGCTCACCTCCACCTCCAGGAAAACCCTCCAGGCGCCTCCCGAGTTTCGGAACTGGGAAAACCCGCGCGGTCTGTTCTATCCGTTCTCCTTGGATGCGGCCGACCTCGACGGCGACGGAACGCCGGAGATCCTCATGGGGGACACCTACTTCAACAGGCAGGCTGTAATGGTCGCATCGCCTTCGGGGGAACCGATCTGGGTCTCCGCGCCTCTGCCTTCCAACATGGCTGACTGGCGCGAGCAGTACTCCCCCACGACTTGGTACGAATTCTACAGCACGGCCTTTACCAGGGCAGCGGAAGTGGACCCCACGTCGCGGGGTCTTGAAGTCGTGGTGATCGCCGGTGGCAATCTGCGCGTGTTCAGCGCCAAGGGTGTGCTGCTTGCCGCCGCGGAAGCCCCCATCGGCTTCACGGACGTAATCATCGACGGCAGGACCGTATACCTGGGTTCGTCGCCCAATGGAGATCAGGGGATCTATCGAATCTCCCTGGACGGCAACTACCTCACCTCCTTCAAGAGCATCCAGAGGCGGGGCCTGCCCTTGCAAATCGAAGACTCACTCCAGAAGCTGGCTCGGCAAGTGGCGAATTCTCAAGCGCTCGCCTCCCCACCCACCAAGAACTACCGCGTTTTCCTGTTCCGCCTGAACCCGGATGCCGCCTCCGTCCGGCGAACCCAGGCGCAAATAAAATGGTTCGAGGCGCGCTTCCCTTACCCTAACCTCAAGCCAGGCGCCATGACGAAGGTGATCGAGCCGGAACCGCCGCCGGATCCCCAAGGACAGCCCTGGAACCCAACAAGGTGGGCGACCGATTCTATCAACGGCACGATGACCGTCAATGAGATCGTAGCGTCGGCGCGCCTGGTAGAACAATTCCAGGTTCCGACGATGTTCCTGGTCGGACACTCCTGCATGCCTTTCATTCGGCTGGAGACAGCCCGCAAGATGCTGGAGGCGGCCCCCACACAACTGCTAGGTTTTGAGAGCGCTGAAGACGAGGATTTCCGAGAGTTCCCGCGCTTCGCCAGGCACTTTCTTGCTCCCCTGGGCGACCTGGCTGCCGGCCGTCCTGGCGTAAGCACGATCACCCGGAACAAAGGCCTGTGGTGGTTCTCCGTGCCCGCCATGCCATCCGTATTCCAAACCTTGTTCCAAGGCGGCCGGCGCAAGGTTTGGGCGGCAGCGGTCGAAGATTCGAACTCCCGCACGCCGGAGATCAATCTGATGGCCCGGATGGGACTGCGGCAAGCAGGCCTGGTAAGCTCCCTGCGCGCCTCGGCCATTGGAGATCTGTTCAGCTTCTGCCGCTTCTTCCAATGGGAGTATCCCAAACATGGGCACCCTTACCTAAGGCTGCTGGCGGCACACACATTGCTGGGAGCGGAGTCCTTCGAGTACCGCATGGGAGTGATGATGAGCCAAGACGGCTATGGTTTCACTCGCATGGGAGAAGAGTCCATCGAGCTGTTCTTGCACATGCTGGGGAAAGGGCTGATCTTCACTCCCCGGCCTGACCAGATGGTGGGTTTGTCGCGGATTGGGATCGCGGTCCACCAGCCTCCGGAAAAGTGGTACGTCGACGCGCACAACGGCCACAATCCGCAGATTTGGGAATTTGACCAGGAGATGGAAAACGGCGTTTTGCCGCGCAACGGATCACTCTGGGGTATGACCCCGACCCCTCAGCACGCACTGACCAGGGTCTTATTCAATAAGAAGCGGCAGTTCGGGTATCATGTGCCTCCCACGCCTTACGGACCGGTGGCAATTGTCCCGGCATTGGCGGATCTGCGCAGCGTTCCCTTTGTTGAGGAATGGTGGCATACCGACGGCGTTTATCTCTGGCGCGAGGGTGGCCCCAAGCTGGCAGGGCTCAGGGCGGCCGAGGCACTGCGGGAATCAATGGAGAAAGCGGCTTCGAGACTGCCATTCCGGCCGCTCGGCGACGATGTCTTCTGTCACACCGTCAGAATGGATGACGGCGCGTACCGTATCTACCTGATCGACCCTGGCTGGCTCGACCCCGCGGAACGGCGCGTCCGCTTAAGAATCCAGCTTTCCGCCATTTCGAGCATTCGCGACCTCATGAGCGGGGAGAGACTGCTCGTTCGAAAAGGCAGCGTGGAGCTGACCGTGCCCGCCGGCACGCTGCGAATTTTGGAAGCGCGCTGAAGTGAACCGATTCCTTGTCCTCCAAGGGAGGTAGCCTATCATCTTCAGCGCGGCTTGGGCGCCGGGGCACCTCGTTATCGTGCTCCAGCGCCTGCCCGCAGAGCATGGGTCATAACGTAGCGCACGCCCGGCTGCCGCCCCAGTCCGGTTCGGCGCCCTGGATACACGCGGAGGCCACTCGCGACCTTACAGCCGCAAAACGAGTTCACTCTGGCGTCCGTGCCTGCCCCAGGCAAGGCCCGTCTGAAAGAGGGATGCGGCCCGGTTACCGTCTGGACAAATCTCGGATATAGATGTCCTTGAAGCGCATGTTGCCTTCCCCGCCGGAGTGGAGTTGCAAGGCAATGGCGCCGTCGAAGGACTTGGGGGTCGGGTCCGTGAAATCGAGGACTTTGATCCCGTTCAGAATAGCGACGAAGTGGTTGCCCTCCACCTTGAGCAGGAAATCGTTCCAATCCGTGGGGCGAATCACGTACTCATACTCGGGCGATGGCCAGGCGATCCACGCGCGGCCGTCGCCGTAGAGCCCCCCGGTGTGTCGGTTCGGAGTGCGGTCGATTTCGAATTGCACGCCCTGGGAGACATCCACCGTCCCAGGCTTGAAACGGGTGCGGACGTAGACCCCGCTGTTGCCGTCGGCTTCGCATTTGAAGCGCAACGACAGCCAGAAGTCCTTGTAGTCTTTCTCGGTCATGAGATAGCCGTACTCTTTGGTCACGCCCTGCCCGTGGATGGCGCCGTCTTCCACGGTCCACTTTTCTTTGCCGACCTGCACCCATCCGGCGAGGTCTTTGCCATTGAACAGAGACACCCACTGCTCGTTGGGCAGCGGCTCACGGCCCTTCGGAGCCTGCGCGGACAGCAGGAGGGAGACTGCGAACAGAAGCACAATGGTGCGCATATAGTTTCCCTCATGGTACCAGCACTGCGGGGAATTCAGTAGAATCGGCATGATTGCAAAGCGCCGCAGGCAGGAGGCCGCGGCGCGATGTTCGCGCGACAGCGGATAGCAGGTTTTATGCCAGGAGACCCCGAACAGCTTTACCAGGAACGCCTGACCCGATACACCACAGCCATGCGCAATGGCATGCCGGACCGGGTCCCGGTGCGGCCCTTCGCGGCCGAGATTACCGCCCGTCATGCCGGCTTCACCTGCCAGGAGGTCACGCACGATTACCGCAAAGCGTTTGAAGCGGTCATCCGCTGCTGCCGGGACTTCGATTGGGACGCCGCCGTGCCCAACATGGTCTACGTATGGACGGGTCTGACCCAGGCGGCCGGTTTGCGCTATTACGGCATTCCCGGAATCGACGTCGACGCCGACGTCTGTTTCCAGTACCGCGAGCCGGGCGAATCCGGCGCCTTCATGAAGCGCGACGAGTACGACGATCTGATCGCGGACCCCTCGCGCTTCCTTTACGAAAAGTGGCTTCCCCGCGTCTCCGCGGAAGTGGACGCCGGCGGCTATCGCGGCAAGGTCTCCCTGGTGAAAAGCGCCATGGCCATGCTGGACTACTTCCACGCGTTCGGGCCGCAGGTGGAACGCATGCGCCGGGAATGCGGCGCTGTCTCGGCGATCTGCGGCATGTTGAAGGCCCCGCTCGACATCCTTGCCGACAAATTGCGAGGATACATCGGCCTGGCGTTCGACCTCAAGGAGATCCCTGAAAAGGTGCTGGCTGCCTGCCAGGCACTGATGCCGCACCTCGGACATCTGGCGCTTGCCAGCGCCGATCCGGCGAAATCCGTGCCCATTCCCATCTGGATGCACCGCGGCTGCACCCCGTTCATCTCCAAAGAGCACTTCGAGACGATCTATTGGCCCACGCTGAAACCCGTAGTCGAGGCTCTTTGGCGGCAGGGGAACCAGACGCTGTTCTACGCCGAGGGCAAGTGGGATGCTCACCTCGAGCGTTTCGCCGAACTGCCCGCCGGCAGCATCATCTATCACATCGACCGCGGCGATCCGCTCAAGACTCACCAAGTTCTGGGCGGGCGGTTCTGCCTGAGCGGCGGAGTTCCCAACACTCTGCTGGCCTTCGCTGCGCCGGTTGAAGTGCGGGCCTATTGCCGCCGGCTGATCGAAACCATAGGGGCCGAAGGCGGATACATCCTGGATGCCAGCGCCATCATGCAAAATGACGTCCGCATCGAGAACCTGCGCGCCATGACGGAATCCGCCAGGGAGTTCGGCGTCTACCGCTCGCCCTCCTCGCCCGAGCCCGTTCCGCCGGCGCCACAGGGGGCTGATGAGGAGGCCGCGCCGCCCTGGGAGATGCCGCTCGTCCCTCCCGGCGTGTGCCTGCCGTTCCCGAAATCCGGGATCCCCATCCGGGGAGACGCCCGCCTTGTCCGGCGCGTTTGGGACGAAGTCGAAGGATTCGGCTACCTGTACATCTGGCACTTGCTGCTCAGTTTTTGACTCGCACTCCGGCGCCGCTCGGGCGTAAGGCCTGGACGCAGAGGCCGCGCGAAGTCCGCGCCGCCCGCTTTGGTCTCCCGCCCACCGTGCGCCGGTCCGAAGCCGCGGAGTTGCGCTGTACCAGAAAATGCACCACCATTGAAGGGATTCCGGGAGCGTTCGTCTGCGAGATGGCGGGTTTGAGGTGCGGCGACTCTGCTCCCGCGGCGGCGCGTGCGCCAGGCGACTCTCGCTCGCCCAAGATCGGAACGGAGGAACAATGAAGAGGCATCTCGTATGGACGGCCGTGTTTCTGGCGGCTTTGCCTTTGACCGCCCAGGTCAGGCGCACTGAGGTTGTCAAAGCCACCACGCCGGCTGAGGATTCCCGTGGGCTCAGCCCCGATGTTCCCGACTCGGTGGCGCTCTCAACAAAGATTGAGCGTGTCGTCCTGATTCGGTTCCGGAATCAGTCTGACCTGTTGGCGGGAATCGAAAAGCACGTCCAGGAACTGAGAATCCGCAACGCGGTCATCCTGAGTGGCATCGGCTCGGCCCTCTCGGCGCAGTACCACGTTGTGAGCAACCGGAGCTTCCCGTCCAGAAACCTGATCATCGAAAACCCCGCGCTTTCCGCCGACATCGCGAACCTGAGCGGTTACGTGCTCAACGGCAAGATACACGCGCACATCACCTTCGCCGACCCAGACAAGGCTTTCGGGGGACACCTCGAAGCGGGCACGCGCGTCTTCACATTTGCTGTCGTCACCCTGGGCGTGCTGCCGGACGATATCGATGTGAGCCGCTTCGACGACAAGAACTGGCGATAGGTCAATACCCGCCCCTGCGCCTCGCAAAGCAGCCGGGACGCCGGCACAGGCAATGACTCTCAGAGGGGGCGGTGTTCTCCGGGCCGCGGGAGAGAATTTCACCGGACAGGCGCGCTCCAGCCACGAACTTATCGGCCGGGTCGAAGCCGTCGATCCGCCCCAATGGGGGGTTGTGGACACAAACTCCGCCGAGATTCCGGTCTCCGGCCGGCAGGAGCAGAGCGCCTGCAACGGGTGCTCCGAGTCCACCTGCTATCGCCCGCGATTGTTGTTGAACCGCGAGGGCGGCCGTCTGGCGGCAAAGCTGCGCTCCCTCAACGTGCATAGTGTTGGCCCTCGGGTAGAACTGCTGCTGCCGGAGATCGAGCGGCAGTAAAAGAGGGACAAAGAACTGCTGTTCGGTGCCGGTGCCGCCCTCGTCAAGCCGGAGATCTGCGAAGCGTTGGAAGGGCGCGGGGCGAAGTGCGCGATCCGCATCCCGTCCATGGGCAGCCCGGAGCGGGAATTCGCGGGGCTTCCCGGATTTCGAATTTTGCGGCCGGCCAAGAGCGCGCCAGGCGGAGACGAACACGGCTCCCGAAGGATAAGAACCGGCCGTGGAGGATCGCAGGAAAGCGAGTGAGTGTATACTTGCCCCAGGCCGGAAGCCCAATTGGAAATTCCGGACTAATAGCACGCGAGTCAAGAAGGAGGAAACATGCTAAAAGGAATCGATCCGATTTTGTCACCCGATTTACTGAACGTCCTGGCTGAGATGGGGCACGGGGATGAACTGGCCATCGTAGACGCGAATTTCCCGGCAGTAACCATGGCGCGGCGCCTCGTCCGCACTCACGCGCCTGCCCCTCGTGTGCTCGAAGCCGTGCTCGGGCTGTTGCCATTGGACGATTTTGTCGACGCCCCGCTCACGGTCATGGAGGTTGTGGGGTCGCCGGACGAAATCCCCGATACGGTCAGGGAATTTCAGGTTGTCGCGGATGCGGCGGAGGGCAAGCCGGTGAGAATGGCGCGCATTGACCGTTTCGCATTCTACGAGCGAACAAGAGCGGCATTTGCGGTCATCGCCACAGGCGAAGAGCGGCTCTATGGATGCGTGCTATCCACAAAGGGCGTCATTCGGCCGAAATGAGAAGCTCGTCATGCGAGAGGCGGACAGGGCACGGCGCTTCGTGCGGCTGCTGAGACGCGCCCCGGCAGGAAACAGGAGTGGTCGCGCGTACTGGTGCCGCTCGCCCGTGCTCAGGGCTGAATGAGGAAAGTTGCCTTCAAGACAGCGCCGGGCACACAATCAATCGTGCCGGCATTGGCAGTGAATCGGTATGGGCCCAATGAGAAACCGGATGCGAACGAGGGGTTCGGCGATCCTTACGAACTGACAAACTGCACGGCATATTCGGAGATTTGTGCGACCATCTCTTTCCCAATGTGGGCGACCCGAATGTTCAAGTTCGACCCGGATGCCGAATTCTTCGATGTGATTGAAAGGACCCTCTACAACAATCTGGCTGCGGGAGTCTCACTCTCCGGAGACCGCTACTTTTACGCTTGTCCTCTGGAGTCCGATGGCGCCTTTGCGTTTAATCGGGGATGGCTGCCGGACTCTGGCAAACACCTTCCGCACGCCTCAGGTTCCGCGACCCCCAAGGAATGGTTCGCGTGCGCCTGCTGCCCGCCCAATTTGGCGCGCTACCTGCCGCAAGTGCCCGGCTGCATCTACGCCACCCGAAACAGCGATCTGTTTGTGAATCTGTTTGTCGCCAGTGAAGCGGAAGTTGAACTGCCATCCGCCAATTTGAAGCTTGTACAAGAGTCAGGATATCCCTGGGACGGCAAAGTGCGGTTGTTGGTTGTGGAGATCATGCCATCGGGTGGTCCCAACACAGCTCGCAGCACTCCGGGGGTAGGCGAAGTTCACGCTGCACCTCCGCATCCCAGGCTGGGCCCGCGGCAGGCCGGTTCCGGGGGACCTGTACCGCTTTGCGGACCAGGCAACCGGCGCGATCCGCCTCACTGTGAACGGCCAGAGTATCGGAAACGGCCTGAATCCCGACAGGGGGTTTGTACGCCTGGAACGCGAGTGGAAGAGCGGGGACTTCGTCGAGCTGATTTTGCCGATGCCCGTTCGCCGGGTGCTGGCCCATCCGAACGTGAAAGATTCGGCGGGAAAGACGGCGCTTCAGCGCGGCCCGATTCTGTATGTCTTCGAAGGGGCGGACAACGGTGGCCGCGTTCTTGATCTTGCGCTGCCCGCTGGCGTCGCCTTCAAACCGAACCTCCGTTCTGAGTTTCTGGGTGGAACGGTTGACTTGGAGGGCACGCTCACACGCTCAGGAAAGCAGGTGAAAGCCACTGCCATCCCCTACCATCTTTGGTCTAACCGAGGCGCCGGGGAAATGGTTGTCTGGCTGCCGCAGAAGGACTGATCAGATCTGCGGCGGACCCGTGCATAGGTCGCAACTCCGGTAGAACAGGCGTGAAATGAGTCTGCCGGCCCGTGGTCGGTCAAAGCCGCCAATCACGTAACTGTTTCCCATTCTTGTCTGCGACGAAGCTCCTGAGAAAGATCTCGAGCGCCTCACTGAGGAGATGGCGGGGCTTGCGAAGCTGTCCGTGACCAGGAGTTCAGCGGGGCGCACGCCGGCGGGTCGTCCGGTCGGGGTTCACGTGCGCGTGTCCGTGCTGGAACAGCGGCTTACGAACGTGCGTTCAAGAAGCTGGTTGCGGACCCGCGGCGGGAGCCTCAACCCTCAATGTCGGCCGGCGGGCAGAGCCGCCTTCCAAAACTCCTCGATCTGCTCCAGCGTCTTGCCTTTGGTCTCCGGCAGCCACCGCCAAAGGATCAGAAACTCAAGCACGCACATCGAGCTGTACACCCAGAAGGCGCCGGTGGCCCCGAGCCAGCTCACCAGCGTCAGGAAAGTCACGGTCAAAGTGAAACAGGCGGTCCAGAGGGCGACCGTTGCAATGGACATCGCCCGGCCGCGCACGCGGTTCGGGAAGATTTCCGGCAGCAGCACCCATGTTCCCGGCCCCAGGCCCACGGCGAAGGACGCCACGCAGACCAGCATGATCGCCAGTACGAGGTAGACCGGCGGAGGTTGCAGCAGGAACGCCGCTCCCAGCGCAGCCTGGCATAACGCCATCATGCAGGTGGAAAACATCAAAAGGGGGCGGCGCCCGAGGCGGTCGATCACCATCAGCGCGGCGATGGTGGCCAGGAAATTCACAACCCCAACCGCCACGTTGTACCCGATCGCGGCCGTATCGCTCTGCCCGCCCACCTGCTCCTTGAAGATGACGGAGCCGTAAAACAGGACGGTGTTGATTCCCGTGATCTGCTGCAAGATCGCCAGCGCGAGCGCCAGCCCCGTTGCGCGGCGCAGGCCCGGCTGGAGCAGCTCCGACAACGCGCCGGTTTCCTCGCGGATGGCATTCCGGATCTCTTCCAAAACGGCGATCGCAACCGGGCGGCCATTCACTCGGGTCAGGACACGCAGCGCTTCGGTTTCCCTGCCCACCTCCGTCAGCCAGCGCGGGCTCTCGGGAACAAAAAACAGCGCAATCAGAAACACAGCCGAGGGGACGGCGGCGCTGGCGAACATCCACCGCCAGGCGTTCGGTCCCAGATAGGAAAGGCTCCAGTTGATGAAGTATGCGAGCAGGATGCCGGTGACGATGGCCATCTGGTTCAGCGACACCAGGCGGCCCCGGCTGCGGGCCGGCGCTACTTCCGCGATGTACAGCGGCGCCAGCAGCGAAGCCATCCCGATGGCCAAACCGCCCGTGAAGCGAGCCAGCATGAACTCGTTGAGATTCCTGGGAAGCGCCGCCCAAACCGAGCTGACCGCGAACAGGACGGCGGACAGCATCAGAATCTTCCGGCGGCCCGAGCGGTCACTGAGCCAGCCGCCCACGCTCGCGCCGAAGATGCAGCCCACCAGCAGGCTGCTCGCGGCCAACTCCGTCTGCACTTCCGTGAGCTGGAACTGCTGGCGCAGGAAGATGATCGCGCCGTTGATCACCGCGATATCAAAGCCGAACAACAGACCCGATGTCGCGGCCACGAGCGCGGCTAGCGCCACATACCAGAAGCTTCCCGCCTCTCGAGAGTCGGCCTGAACCAAGGGACGGCTGCGCATGGTTGATCAATCAGTTTATATGGGAATGCACCCCAAACGTGGCCCCCTGGCGACAAGCTCCGCGGCGGTTCGTGTGTACAATATGAATTGGCTTGGCGCTCGGCAGGGGCAGACAGCGGACCGGCGTCGCGAGTCCAGGGCAGGAGCCGATAGATGGCAAAGAGCGTTGTCGAGAGATTGGTGGAGTCGAATCCCAGTATGGAAGTGTGGTGGGATTCCTCGCCATTGGTGTTCGAGAATTGGGTGCGGAAGTTCGTTGCCTCAGTCCCCGATGAGGAGAAGCGGGAGTTGGAGGAACAACTCCGGCGCCTTTTCGTCGCCAGTGATCCTCCGAAGAGCGTGTTTCGCGGCAGCACGACCAATCCGCCGCTGTCGCTGGCCGCGGTGAAGAATGATCCTGCTTACTGGAACCGCAAGATCGACGACTTGATCGCCGCCAATCCTGGAATCGGGCCCAAGGAGCTGTTCTGGGAAACTTACAAGGCCGTCATTCGCAAAGGCGCTCAAATGATGCTGCCCGTCTGGGAGGCGAGCCGCGGGCGCTACGGCTACGTCTCCGGACAGCTCGATCCGCGGCAGTTCACGGACCAGGAAGTGATGAAGCGGCAAGCGGAAGAGATCGCCGCGCTGGGTCCGAATATCATGGTCAAGGTCCCGGCAAGCTGCGAAGGCGTCGGAGTCGTGCGCTATCTCACATCCCAGGCGATCTGCACCAACGTCACCACCTGCTTCACGCTCCCGCAGATCATGGCCGTGGCCCGCGCGGCGAAAGAAGGGTTGGAGGACGCCAGGAAGAACGGCGTCGACACGTCGCGCTGGCGCGCTGTCATTACTCACATGATGGGACGCTTGACGGAAAGACCTGAACTGGCGAAGCAGGCCGAATATTTCGGAGTGAGCCTCACCGACGCCGACCGGAAATGGCTGGGATTGGAGGTCTTCAAGCGGGCTTGCCGCCTGATTGACGAAGGAGCGTACCCGAGCAAGATGCTGCTGTGTTCCGTGCGGCCGGGGCCGCTGGTGGCCGGCAAAATGCGCTATTGGGACATCGAGCAGGTGGCGGGAGCTGACTTCGTGCTCACTATTCCTCCCGCAGCTCTTGAGCCGTTCTTCCAACTGGGCGACAACCTGGTCTTCGACCCGGGAGCCATTCACCGGCCGTCGCCACAGGAGTCGATCGACAGACTGATGAAGTTGCCTTACGGCGTGCAGTCTTTGGAGCCGCACGGCATGTCTCCCGACCAGTTCAACACCCATCCGGCGACCCTGTACACGGTCAACGAATTCAGCAAGGCCTCGGCCGCGCTCGAGGAATACGTCGCGGGCCGGCTGGCGTTGGCCGCCTCGGGCGTCGCGGCCTCCTGAAGGAGACGGTCTTGAGCCGGAGCCGGCCGTGGCTTCAGAGAACGACGGCCGGCGGCCTGCTCTTCGCCGGGGCGGTGCTGTTCGCGGCGGCAGCCGCAGTCCTCTCCGGCAACAACCTCGTCTTTCTCATTCTCTCAGCGCTGCTGGCCGCGTTGATGGTCTCGAACCTTATCAGCCGTCTTTCCCTCGCGGGGCTGGAGCTGGATTTCCGGCTGCCGGAGCACGTTTCGGCTCGGCGGAGATTTCCCGCGCGGGTCCTGGTCCGGAACACGAAACGCTGGATGCCATCGTTTTCCGTGCGCCTTGTGGGAGCGCGCGAGAGTGTCCTCAGTTCGGCCATCTATTTCCCGGTCCTGCCCGGCGGAAGCACCGTCGAGGAAGTTGTGGAGGCCGGCTTCGCCAGGCGGGGCGTTCACCACGAAGACAATTTCGAGTTTCAAACCGCCTTTCCGTTCGGTCTCCTGGAGCGGCAGGCCGATGTCAGCCTGAAGCGGGAGATTCTGGTCTACCCTTGCCTCGATCCGCAACCCGGATTCGAGGAACTGCTCGGATCGGTGAGAGGCGAGGTCAGCGCCCACTACCGGGGCCGCGGGCATGACTTCTACCGCCTCCGTCCCTACGAGGCGTTCGAGAGCGCCCGCCACGTCGACTGGAAAGCAACCGCGCATACCGGCGCCTTGCAGGTCCGCGAGTTCGCCCGGGAGGAAGAACCGCTGGTGGAGATCCTCTTTGACGTGAACGTGCCCGGGGAACTTCGCGACTGGTTTGAGCGTGCCGTCGAATGCTGCGCCTTTCTGGCGTGGCGATTGAATGAGCGCGATGCGCGGGTGCGTTTCATCTCGCAGGATCTGGCGGTGACGGTTCCTTCGACGGGAGACATGCACAAGATCCTGAAGTACCTGGCCCTGGTCGAGCCGCGCATGACGGCCCAGATCCCAGCGCGGATTGAGGACAACGGTTTCTGTCTTGTGTTCACTCCGTTTCCGGAGCGGTTCGCCGGTCCGCAATGGGACTCAGTGCGCTTCGTGACGCCGTCCAGCTTGCCATGAACCCGGGCCGTTCCCTCCAGGTGGAGTGCTACTCGGGGTACAAGGCGGACGAACGGCCGGTGCGTTTCCGGCTCGCGGAGCGGACCTGCGAAATGGTCGAAGTGCAGGACCGCTGGTACGGGCCTGGATGCGCCTGGTTCCGCGTGCTTGCGGACGACGGCAACGTGTACATCCTGCGGCGCACCGACGTCGCGCAGGACGCCCGCTGGACACTCGAAGGGTTCCGCAGCCAGTAACGCCGGTCAGAGCCAGTGCACCAGATCGCTCAGCGGCCGCCGGCCGGCCTCGTCCGGCTTCTCGGCTGGGTACCCGACGGGAAGCATGGCCACCGGCCTGTGGCCGCGCGGCGAACCGATGGTCTTCCAGACCTCGTCGTCGTGGAAGGCGCCCACCCACACCGTGCCCAGTCCCAGGTCCGCCGCGGCCAGCATGGCGAAGGCGCAGGAAATCGTGGCGTCCTGCAACGCGTAGAGCCGCCGGCCGCGCTCGCCGTACTTCCCGGAACACCGCTCTTCGTTCGTGCAGAAGACCAGCACCACCGGCGCGGCGCGCACAAAATCCTGTCCCAGGGCGGCTGCCGCCAAGGCTGAACGCGCCTCCGGGCGCCGGACGGCGTAAATCTCGTAAGCCTGAAGATTGCCGGCGGACGGGGCCGCGCGTGCGGCTTGAAGGATCTGTTCCAGCTTCCGGTCCTCGACCGGCTTGTTCGCGAAGGCGCGGATGGAGCGCCGGGCCAGGATCAGATCAAAAAACTCCATAGGATTCTCCTCCTCCTTCTCCACCCCGCAGGGTAGCGAGAACTTCCTCCACAAGCCGGCGCATGCGGCGGTAGTGCGACCCGTCCCAGTACACGCGGCCGCACTCCGTACAACGCCGGAATCGGGTGGCATGAGCCCGGCTGCGCGGGGGCACTGCCTCGCCAGCCTCTTCCCGGCTGATCCGCTTCAAACCGGCGTTGCAGCGCAGGCAACGGGTGAATGGAGACAGCGAACGCGCCAGATCGAACCGCCGCAGCACTTCGATCAACTGACGCCGGGGAGCTGCTTCCCGGACGAAATAGCCGTGGGTGATGGCGCTGTGCATCAGCAGACGCCGGTCGCGCGTCAGCAGGATTCTTCGTTCCGCGGCGGAGGTCTCCGCCAGTTCCGCATCGCCATAGTCATTGCGGTAGAGCGCGTCGAAGCCGGCCATGCGCAGGTACGCCGCCAGCCGGCCCAAGTGGGAATCGGCGATAAAGCGTGTCTGGCGCAGCGGCAAGGCCCGCACAAGCGTGACCGGCGACACGTCGAAGGACTCGAAAACAGGGTAGACGCTGACCCGGTCTCCGTCTTGCGGGACCGCCGAGAACCCGCAAGGCTCCCCGTTGAGCAGCACCATTTCGACTTCGGTGTGCGGCACACCGAGCGATTCGATGAGGTGCTTCACCGACTGCCGCCCGCGGAAGGCGCAGATGAACTCCGATTGGCGCCTGCCCGGCGGCAGGAACTCATTCAGCTCGGCATAGAACCGAAAATGAGCGCGCGCCATTCTGTTGACGATGTTACTGCAAAGTATTCGGGGTCTGGCGATCCCGGAACGCGTTAGAATCGAAGTGAACACATGCGGAAGTGGTTCATTCTGGCATTCGTCGCAGTCGCCGCGCTTTGGGCGGGGGTCCGCGCGAATTGGAGCGCTCATGACGGCGGGGCGCCCCCCAGCAACGACGGCTGGTGCGGCATCGAAGGACGCATCCGGAGCAGCGTCGATGGCCAGCCTTTGCGAAACGTTCACCTGACGCTGCGCCGCGGGACCGGACCGCGCGCGCAGAGGATCGAGGCCACGGCGGACTCCGGCGGCCGCTTCCGCTTCGAGCGCCTCGTGCCCGGCGATTACCGGCTGGCCGCCAGACGCAGCGGCTATTTGACCGCGACCTACGGCGCCGGAACGCTCCCGCAGGAACGGGCCTTGATCCACCTCGGCGCCGGCGAGAACATCGGCGACATTGAAATCCGGCTGGTTCCGGCCGCCCGTATCCGCGGCAGCGTGGTGGATGAGAACGGCCGTCCGGTGCCGCGCGCCAGGGTGCTGCTGACCAACGCGGCCGGTTCGCCGGGAACCATTGACGGGGCGCGGATGATCCGGGCCGACGTCCGGGGCTCGTTTCTGGCCGGGGTGCTGCCGCCGGGCGAGTACCGCCTCATGGCGCTTTCCGCGAGGGGACTGGTCCCGCAAGCCGGCCGGGGGGAGTCCGAAGCCGCCGGCCGTTACCGCTGGAGCCGCAGCCGGGCCGCCATTGTCCCCGCCGAAGAGGTTGTCATGAAGCTCGCGGCCGGTGAAGAAGTCGTGGGGGTCAAGCTGCTTCTTCGTGAGCCGGCGCCTGTGAAGGCCCTGCAACTCGCCGCCTGGGGCGGCGCCGGGGCGCCATTCCCGGCCGCCTTCCTTCGTTAGGCACGTCGTTTCACTCTCCCGGGCAGTCCACAGTCTACGGAAATGTCATTGAAAATCAGCAACTTACTTAAATCTGCTTATCTAGCACTCATATTTTATGCCTTGTCTATTGACAGATCGACGCCGTCGTGCTAGCATAAGGCTTGAGGGCGGCCAACGGAGCCGGCCTCACGCCGAAGTGCGGAATCTTCAATGAAAAGGAGGAAGATGACCATGTCCAGCTTGATTCGATGGGATCCTTTTCGTTGGGATCCTTTCAAAGAATTGGAGAAGGAGATGCAGGAGATGTCGGACCGGTTCAGCCGGATGCTTTCGCGCTGGCCGGGCCGGAGCAGCACCCGGGAGGCGCTGGCGGTAGCCGAGTGGGCGCCGTCGGTTGACATTGCCGAGACGGATTCCGAGTTCGTGATCAAGGCGGAGATCCCCGAGGTCGACAAGAAGGATGTGAAAGTGACCGTGCAGGACGGGTACTTGACGATCCAGGGGGAGCGCCGGCACGAGAAAGAGGAGAAAGGCAAGAAGTTCCACCGGGTGGAGCGCGCCTACGGCGCCTTCTCGCGGTCGTTCGAGATTCCGGAACACATTGACCACGAGAAGGTCAAGGCCGAGTTCAAGGAGGGCATGCTGACGGTACACCTGCCCAAGACGGAACAGGCCAAGACCAAGGCCATTGAAGTGAAGGTGGAGTAACGGAACCGGCCAGGGCGCGGCGCTGCGGGCCGCGCCTACCCGCCGCGGCGGCCGCCGCGGAGGCGTAAACCGGCGGCGGCTTTGCTGCGTCCAACAGGGCGATGACTTCTGCGAAGGAGGACGAAATGCTGAAGCGTATTGTGCTGACTGCAATCGCGCTGGCAGGCGTTTCATTCGCCAGCGCGAAGACATACACCATCCGCATTTCCGACACTTGCCAGGCCGGCACGGTCCAGTTGCAGCCAGGGGAGTACAAGGTGAAGCTGGAGGGCTCGAAGGTCGTACTGGTCGACAGCAAGGGCCGCAGCATCGAGGCTCCGGCGAAGGTAGAGGAGACCGGGCAAAAGTTCCCCTATAGTTCGGTGGCCACTTCGCGGACCGAGGGCGGCAACCGGCTGAACTGGATCAGTCTCGGCGGCAGCAAGACACGCATCGTCTTTGAAGACTGACGGAACCGCGGCGGGCCCGTCGCCCCGCGCCGGCTTCCCCGCCGCGGGTATATTCTTGAACGTGCGATGCCGGAGAGGGACCGGCGCTGCGCGTTCCCCGCCCTGGAACGGAGCGCAGGCCCGATCCGCCGGGAGGCAAGCGATGAAGAAGGCATGGAGAGTCATCCTGTTCTTATCCATTTCCGCCGCATGGCTCCAGGCCGCAACCAGCGCCCCCTGCCCCGTGGAGCGAGTGGCGGCCCATGGAGCCAACGTGTGGCTGCTCTGCGAAGAGAAGGAACTGCTCATCTCCGCGGATGCCGGCAAGAGCTGGTGGCCGGCGCCGTTGCCGGAAGGCTTCCGGTACCGGTCCATCGCATTCCTGGACGAGCGCCGCGGGTTTATCGCCGGCGACGCCGGCACGCTGCTGGCGAGCGAGGACGGCGGCCAGACCTGGCAACGGAGGCCTTTGCCGGTCAAAGACAACCTGACCTGGATCCACTTCACGGGGGAGTCCCTCTGGATCTCCGGCTGGAGCGGCGTGATGCTTCATTCGAGCGACGGCGGCAAGACCTGGGTCACGCAGAACAGCGGCGTGACGCAGGGCCTGGAATCCGTCTATTTCACCGACCCGCAACACGGCTGGGCCGTGGGCTGGAGCGGGGTGATCGTCCGCACCACCGACGGCGGAAAGACCTGGCAGCGGGCCAACACGTTGATGAGCTTCTGGTCCCTCTCTTCGGTCTACTTCCGGGACCCCGCCAACGGCTGGGCCGTCGGGTTCAACGGCCAGATCCTGCGCACCAAAGACGGCGGGGTGAACTGGGAGGAACTGAAGAGCCCGGTTCGTTCCCGTCTCACCTCGATCACGTTCGACCGGCAAGGCCGGGGCTGGATCACCGCCAACAACGACTTGCTGCTGAGCGAAGACGGCGGCGAGAGCTGGCGCAACCTGCCGACGCAGGAAGTTGTCTTCCTCAGGCAGGCGCTGCCCGTGGGCGAGTCGGTTTGGGCCGTTGGGCGATTCGGCATTCTGGTGAGCGACGGCCCGGGCGCCGGATTCCGCACCATGGCGAGCCTGCCGCGGCGCACACCCGACGGGAGCTGACGCCGGGGACGCGGGATGGCGGGGATCGCCCCGCGCCGCCCGCCGCAGGCTTGAGCCGGACGCCGGGCCGCCGCGGCTGAGCCGGAGGAGACGGGACGGGGGCCGCTGTTCGCGCGCCGGCGCTCGCCGGGAACCGGCTTGTCCCTCCATCCGGTTGGGGGCAGCGAGAGCGGCCTCCGGGTTTCGGATTCTCACGGCGTCCACACGCCGTTTCCGCGCAGGGCCAGGTTGGCGACGTGGCCGGCCCGCGCCGCGGCCACGCCGACTTCGACGGGGGCGGTGGGGGTCTGCCGGGAGCGCACGCATTCGAGAAAGTTCCGCATGTGGTCGATTCCGCCGTCGCCGCGAGAGTTGACCTTGACGGCCGGCGGCGGGAAGGAGAAGGCTTCCGTGTAGTTGGGCGTTTCGTCGTAGACCTCGAACCCGCTGCGATGCAGGCGCATGGCGGCCCGGGAGCCGCGGATCATCATGCCGCCGCCTTCGAGGTAGCCCAGAAGAGTGCTTTCAAACTGAACCAGCGTTTTGCCGTAGGTGAGGGCCGCGCTCATGGTATCGGGGGTCTGGCGCTGCTGGATGAGGAGTTTGGAGCCGCTGGCGGTGGCGCGCAAGGGAGTGTCCTCGCCCATGTACCAATGCGCGACATCGACCCAGTGAACGAAGAGGTCGGTCATGGCGCCGCCGCCGAAATCCCAATACCAGCGCCAGTTGGCGTACTGATCGGGATCGAAGGGCCGGTCCGAGACCGGGCCCAGGAAACGTTTCCAGTCCAGCGCGGAGAGGTCGATTTGCGGCGCGGGGCGGTTGACGGTGTGATTCTGGAACCAGTAAGTGCGGATGAGGGTGACCTGACCGAGCCGGCCCGATTCGATCAGTTCTTTGGCCTGCGCGTAATGCGCCCAGGTGCGCTGCTGGGTGCCGGTCTGGACGACGCGGCCGGAGGAGCGCACGGCGGCGATGAGGGGCGCGCCCTCTTCGAGCGTGTGGGTGACGGGTTTTTCGCAGTAGACGTCCTTGCCGGCGCGGACGGCCTCGATGGTGACGGGCACGTGCCAGTGGTCGGGCGTGGCGACGACGACGGCATCGATGTCTTTGCGGTCGAGCACCTGGCGGTAGTCCACGTAGTCCTGCGCACCGGGGGCGAAGGAGGCTTTCGCTTTGAGGCGGTTGGGTTGGTAGACGTCGGCGACGGCGACCATGTCGGCGCCTTCGAGCTTGCGCAGAAGGCTCATGAGGTACTGGCCGCGGGAGCCGGAACCGATGATGCCGAGACGAATCTGGCCGTTTGCGCCCAGGATTCGCCCGTAGGAGGCGGTGGTAACGGCCGCGGCGAGGAAGCGGCGGCGGCTGGGTGAGGCGTGCAAAGTCATGACGGATGGCTCCTTGTAGGGTTCGATGGAAGTACGATTATCGCCCGCGCGGGGCCGCCGTGGGAAGCGGGGGCGGGGGCGGCGGGCCGGAACGGTGCGGCCAGGGAGAGCGGCGGCTGGGAACGTTTTTGTTTTATGAGGGTTGCAGTCCAAGATGTGAAGTATTTTCTCGGAAACTTCGATGTATGTCTTTGAAAACTAAGAACAGGTGGGTTCGTTTGGTCCTGCGAGGCGCGGCATGGCGAGCGATGAGGCGTTCGAGAGAGGAACGGGTTCGCGTTGCGACGAGGGAGCATAAGCGCCACCACTCTCATGATACCGGGCGGGGCGGCGGGACTTGAGGAGAAGAGCTTTGTTTGCAAGAGGATAAGGGTTGTGAACGAGGAAATTTTCTGAGACGGGGGGAGGGGGGGAGAGGCTGAAAGGCTCTGCGAGCCCTGCGGAAACCTGGGACCTCGGAGATAGTTGGATTGTCTTCTTGCAGTGCGCGGCGAGGAGAGGACGCTTATCGGAGCTTGAGCGAGTATCACACGCAGCCCGTGGATAGAGTCATTGGAAGATATGGATGTGAGAAAGTTTTGGACGGATGATTGGGAATGGCGCTGGTCAATCGCAAGCCGACGCAGGCCTCCATGTGGGTGGAGACCGGCCTGCGGCAGGCACGCGGGCGGCGACGGGCGTGAGCCCGGCCAACCGCGAGGTCCAACCAAGACAGCGCCAAGCGGGAAGACGGCCTGCGCAGTCCCGATTCGCGTCCGCAGACAAACTGCCCGATAACCCCGTCCCTCGATCGACACCTGAAACAAAATGATTTCAGGCGTTTTCTGGGGGGCCCGTCTCGACTTACGCGGCCCGGGCTTCTACAGCCACCCCGAGAATCTTGGCTAAGTCCGATTCTTCTCTTGCAATTCGCCACAGCTGTGATATAGTAACTGGCAGTTCCGTAACGTAGACGTCATGGAGCCGCTAGCCGGTCTAGCTATTTCGCCACTTCGCCTGCGGATCGAGATCACAACTCCGTTCCGCGCTCCGGAGTACAAGGGCGCCCTCTTTCGGGGCGGGTTCGGCGAGTTTTTCCGCGAGCTGGTGTGCGCGACGCGCACCCCTTCCTGCGCCGGCTGCGCTCACCTGGAAACCTGTGCGTATTCGCGCGTCTTTGAGACGCCCGTCATCCCGGGGAAATTCGAAGTTCTCCGCAAGTATCCGAATGCGCCGCACCCCTTTGTGCTGACTCCGCCGCTCGATCCGAGGACGGTTGTGCCTTCCGGCACGGAACTGACGCTGGACTGTACCCTGATCGGTGCGGGCCGCGAGGCTTTGCCGCACTTTCTGGCGGTTTTGGATGCCATGGGACGCTCGCGGCGGTACGGCGGGGGTTTCCGTGTGAAGTCGGCGGTGTCCGCGCTGCCCGGAGGATCGTTGGTATTCGACGGTTTGACCCGCCGTCTGCTTTGCGAGCCGCCGTTGTGGAGATTCTGGCCCGGGCCGGCGCCGGTGGAACGGATGCGACTGGAGTTCGTGACGCCGCTGCGGATCCGAACCGAGGGGCGCTACAACGCACGGCCGGACTTGGTGGCGGTGACACACGCGCTTTTGCGGCGGATTCACCTGCTGGCGGCGGTCTACGGCGGGGGCAACGGGGACGCTTCCTGGATGCGGCCGCTGCTGGCGGCAGCGGACCGGGCTGTGACCGAGCGGGCGGACTTCCGCTTGTACGAGTGGAGCCGCACGAGCGGCCGGCAGCGCCGGCGGGTGGAGATGGACGGGGTGGTGGGGACGCTGGAGGCGCGAGGCGAGTTGGGTCCGCTTGCGCCGTACTTCGAGGCCGGCCGCTGGCTGCACGTGGGGTCGGGAACAAGCATGGGGATGGGGAGGTATGAGCTATTGGAGGACATCGAGAATGATCACCTCGACAATGCGAACTCGTGAGTCAAACACATCAGCATTCCGCACAGCCTTTCTTGGAATAAGGGGAGGAGCTGCATGAGCCGAACGGTACCCCAATGTCCAGTTGCAGCCGCGGTGACAACGCATCATCCGGGCAGATGTACTAAGCAGTACGAGATCACGGTGATCACGCCGATTGTAGGCGGCGGGGTGGAGCCTTATGCAAATGATCCGGTTTGGGTGATTCGCCCTACCGCCGTCCGAGGCCATCTCCGTTTTTGGTGGCGGGCGACTTGTGGGATGCCATGCTCCACTCCGGTGGACTTATTCGCTAGGGAGGGGAGGATCTGGGGAACAACCAACGGCCCCGGAGGGCGTGCGCTGGCAAGCCCGGTGGAGGTCGAGGTCAGGATTCTTAACCAGGGCTCCCTACGAAATTGGCGTGACTTCCAAAATGCGGGCTATGTTCTATTTCCATTTCGTCAAATCCCCAACGGACAAGTTCGGGAAGGAGTTAAGTTTGCGCTCACGCTTAGGTACCCGCAAGCACTCCACAACGACGTTGAGACCGCCGTCTGGGCTTGGGTCAACTTCGGCGGTATTGGCGCTCGCACCCGCCGAGGCTGCGGGGCGCTGTTTTGCCATAACGGTGGCCTGCACCCCCCGAACGAGGAAGCCGGATCCTGGTTCCAGGCTCAGCGCAATGCTCGCCAAATCCTAAGCACTCCAACGAACCCTCACGTGCCATGGACATGCCTGGCCCAAGCCCCTCTTTTTCAGCGTCGGAACCCGCCTGTCAATGCGATCCAGGCTTGGAATATGGCCGTTGCCTTACTGCGAGACTTCCGCCAGGCCGTGGGCTTCGCCCGTGATCCGGGGACTGGTGGGCCAATGCCCGGCAGGTCCCGGTGGCCGGAAGCGGACTCTATTCGAGCGCTGGCGGGAAGAACTCATGGCCCCCATGCAACTCCCACCACACTGCCGGCCGCAACCATCGCAAGGCAGCCGGGATTTCCGCGCGCCGATCTGGGATTGCCGATCGTGTTCCAGTTCAAAGGAGAAAACCTGCGAGCGACGATTGAACCGAGCGAGAGTTTCACACGCATGGCGAGCCCCATAATCCTGCGTCCCTTCGCATATGGGAATGGCACAACGGCCATTCCCATGCTGCTGATCCTTCATGCACCGCCGGTCAGCGGTGTGGATCTCGAGTGGACCGATGACCAAGGAAACGTTCTTGGCACACGTCAAGGGTTTCCACGCAACACGGTGATCGATCCGCGCTTGGCCGCTTACCCAAACTCGCCGATGTGGAGGAGAACAAATAACGGTTGGGCGCGGGAAGCTCTATTTCAGTTTGCAAGGAGTCGTGGATACGCGTGAGGAGGGGTGATGTCGAAATACTTGCTTGCCTGTTCGATTGGACCTATCCAGGGTTTCATTGCGGCAGCCCGGCGGACGCGGGACTTCTGGTTTGGTTCGTACCTGTTGTCTGAAATAAGCCGGGCGGCGGCCAGTGTGCTGCCCCAAAGCGGGCTGATCTTCCCTGCCTCCGTGCGTCCCGACTGTGCCGTGGCAAACGTGATTTTGGCTGAGATTGAAGGTGACCCGAAGTCGGCGGCGGCGTCGGCGCGCGTGGCGGCCATTCAGTGTTGGCAAAAGCAGGCGGACCAGTGCTACACACAAGTTCAAAACGTGGTGGACTGTAACGTCTGGCAGGAGCAACGGGATGACGCCATCGTTGAGTTTTATTCCGCCTGGGTCCCGCTCAACAACGATTATGCGGCCGCACGTCGGCGCGTAATGCGATTGCTGGGCGCGCGAAAAACGTTACGAGATTTTCCTCCCGCCACCAGGGCCCACCCCGGCCGGCCCAAGTCTTCCCTGGACGGGGCCAGGGAGACCGTTTGGAAGGACCCCGCAACCGAGGTGTTCTCTGGGAAGACCCAGAAACTACTGCGGCGGGCACGCGGCGAGCAGTTGGACATCGTAGGAGTGGTGAAGCGTCTTGGCGGCGGCGTTCATGGGTTTCCTTCGGTGGCGCGTGTCGCAGCGGACCCGTGGCTGCGTGGCGTTGAGAAATCGGATCCAAGCGGTTTCAAAAGCTTTGTCCAGGTCTGTCATTCTCTTGACCGCGACACGCTTGCGATGCTCGGATCCTCGTGGTCTCAGTATGCAGCTTTCCCCTATGACGGGATTTGCGTCTACCGTTCACGTCATGCACAGTGGCAGGAGGAGACGGAGGACGCGGAAGGAATTCAGAAGGTTGCCGCTGCGTTACTTCCCCTCGTCAGAGCGCATGGGGAGCCGGAACCTTATCTGGCGGTTCTCGCCGCAGACGGGGACCGGATGGGGCGCGTCATCGACCATATTCGTACTGTGGAAGAGCATCGTCGATTCTCGTCGAAGCTCGTCGATTTCGCCCAGCAGGCTGGGGAGATCGTCCGAAGGCATTACGGGGCGCTCGTGTATTCCGGCGGAGATGATGTGCTGGCTCTTGTGCCGGTCGATACGTGTGTAGACTGCGCCAGGGAGTTACACGATGCTTTCGGCGCCGCTACCGCAGGTTTCCCGGATCAGGCTGGCAATCCCCCGACGCTGTCCGTTGGCATCGCAATCGCTCACTTCATGGAGCCCCTCGAGGATCTTTTCCGTTACGCCCGCGCAGCGGAGAGCGCCGCAAAGGACAATGGCCGGGACAGCCTTGCGGTGCACGTTCATCCCCGCTCCGGCGCACCGTTGCACTACCGGGAGCGGTGGAACGACGAGCCGGACCGGAAAATTATGAGTTGGGCGGAGCTGCTCCGGGATGGAATCCTCCCGGACAAGACCGCTTATGATTTGCGTCGGCTGGCTGCCGAATACGCCGCGTGGCCGGATAACACTCCAAAGAGCAGACAGGCACTTCAGGAGGCGATCTGTGCCGACGCCTTGCGATTGTTGCGCCGCAAACGCACACAAGCCTCCGCCGCCGTTTTTGCAAAGGTGGAAATTCTCGTTAGTCAAGCCCGGACGGCGGCTGAGATGGAAAAGGTTGCCAACGAAATCCTGGTCGCCCGGCGAATCAGCAGCGCCCTCAAACAAGCTCAAGGATGACGGTCATGACTTACCTTTACATTTCACCAAGAGATCCGCTGATCGCCCGCGACGGGCGCCCGTTCGGCTCCGGACAAAGCAATCGTATGCGGTGCCTGGATTGGTTCTATCCTTCCGTGCTGGCCGGGTCCTTGCGGACGATGGTGGGAAAGAGTCTTGGCTATCAATTCGACACGAACCAGGTCGCGTTGCTGAAGAGCATCGAAGTGGCCGGACCGCTTCCATGCCGCGACAACAGACTATACGCACCTGCGCCGCTCGACTGTGTGATTCAGCGGGACCCCGACCGCGCCATCGCATTACGCCCCGCACCTTTAAAGGATGGCGAAGGGACAAACCTACCAGAACCGGGCCTACAGCCCTGCCAAATGCCGAGGGACGTGGAAGAGGGCTTTAAACCCGGAACGGGACCTCCTTTCTGGCGCATGGACAGAATCGCCGACTGGCTTGCCGATACCGATGGCCGTTCGTGTTCTGTGCCGCCTCGAGTTCCACTTGATGCGGGCAACACGGACTATCTGGACCCTGTAAGAGACCAGCGCGTACATGTGGCCTTGGATGCCGCTACGGGTGCGGCTAGAGAACACATGCTGTTCACCTCCGAAGGCATCGTGCTGCCGGAGGGGGTGGGGATCTCGGCGCGGGTCAAGGCGCCAGACGGCAATGCTCAAGCGCTCAGCGGCTTGGATGCTTTGCACAGTTTTGGGGGTGAACGGCGGATAGCTCGCTTTCAGGTCACGGATCATTCGCAAATCTGGAGCTGCCCCGAGAAAGTCCGCCAGGCCTTAAAGGGCGGCAACTTTGTCCGGATGATCCTTGCAACGCCGGCAGTGTTCGCCGGCGGATGGAAACCGGGGTGGCTCGACGAACACCTTGAGGGATCACCGCCCGGCTGCCGGTTGCGCCTCAGACTGATGGGGGCCTGCGTGGACCGCTGGCGCCCTGTTTCCGGCTGGAGCCTGGAACCCCCGCGGGGGCCCAAGGCGATCCGCCGTCTGGCCCCAGCCGGCTCGGTTTATTTCTTTAAGGTCACAGATGGGGAAACTACGGATTCCCTGGCTAGCCTCTGGCTCGAATCCGTCTGTGATGAGGAACAAGCCAGAAGGGATGGATTTGGCTTGACATTGTGGGGCGTATGGTCTCCCCACCAGGAGGGATAAATGCCTTTGACGAGGATGTACTGGATCCATGCACTCAGTCCTGTCCACGTTGGCGCCGGCGCCGGCGTGGGATTCGTTGACCTGCCCATCGTTCGTGAGAGCATCACCGGCTGGCCTGTGATCCCCGGCTCGGCCATTAAAGGCGTTCTTGCTGATCTGCACGGGGCTTCCGATCCTCAGAACCGTTCTGCGGAAGCCCGAGCCGCATTTGGCGTTGCGGGGGAAGACCACGCCAGCTCCGGCTCCTTGGTGTTCTCCGACGCGCGGCTTGTGTGCCTTCCGCTGCGGAGTTTCTATGGCACATTTGCCTGGGCCAGCTCCACGATGGCGCTACGGCGGCTCGCGCGAGACCTCGAAGCCTGTGGCGTCCAGGTCCCCGACGTACCCAACACTGACTCTCACGCGCTGGTGTGCCAAGGCTCAGCGATTGCGGGCGGGGACCATAAGGTGTATTTGCACGATCTGGATCTGCCTGCGAGAACAGAAGACCTTGCATCGAGATGGGCTATGCTCGTGTCCGAAGCCCTATTTCCTAACAACGCTGATCCCTGGCGCGAGGTTTTCTCAAGGAGGTTCGTGATCCTTCCAGAGAACGAATTCAATGCTCTGGTCGAATCGGGGGCCGAGGTTGTGGCCCGGGTGCGCCTCAACGATGAGCAGAAGACGGTGGCCAAGGGCGCTTTGTGGTACGAGGAATACCTGCCTGCCGAGTCCGTGCTTGCGGGATTGGTTTGGTGTGACCGGGTCTTTCAAGGTGGAAATGGCCTGACGCCGCAATCGTTGATGCAAACGTTCTGCTCCGGAGCCCGGCAGTTGCAGATTGGAGGGAAGGCAACGACGGGCAAAGGCTTTGTCCGTTGCGTCTTTGGAGGCAACCATGCCTAGCAGAGAAAGAACGTGGGCGAAGGCAGCTTTCGACAGCGTCAGCCAAGTGAAAGATCGGCCTTGGGCTGAGGACTACGGGCGGCAAGCAAAGCATTTGCCGGCGCTGATTCAGCAATGCGGCGCATGTCAGGCTCTCACTTTTCTCCAAGCCAAGGGAGCGGGCGAAAACGGCGAGGCCAAAAAGCAGCTTCTGGAAGATGTCGCCGCGGCTCTTCAGTTCCAGTCGGCTGACCTCCTGCTGAGGCAAGCACGGGAACTGGAAACCACTGGCTATCACCTCTTGAGCCGAAACGTGCTTCGGTGCGCTCAATGGTTCAAACGCTACGCCGAGGCGCTGCTGAAAATCGACGAACCGGAGGAGGAAGGAGGCCCGGCATGAAGCGGTCGGCCCTGGACCGTTTGACTGGCGGCTCGCATGCTGGTCTGCTGTTATCCTGCTACCTTGAGAGCGACGACGCCCGGGCCAAAGCCGCGCTGATGAGACAGGCAATTAGTGCCCTACCGCAGGCGGCAGGCCCCTACCGTTTGGCTTACCAGCGATGGCTGAACGCCACGCAGGCAGACGGTTCATCGGCCCGGGTTGAGAAATTCGTGACCGTCCGGCAGCGCATGGCGCTCGGGCTCGGCCGGGGAAGCGTCACTGAAACGGGGGTCGCGCTTCACCACACCTATGGAGTCCCGTTGCTTCCCGGTACGGCGCTGAAGGGACTGGCCGCGCACTACTGCGACCAAGTATGGGGAAGCGCCGATCCGTCCTTCCGGGCGTCAAGAAGGAATCCGGCCCAACCGGCCGGGTGTCATTATCGAGTTCTGTTTGGGGAGACCGAGGAGGCTGGCCACATTGTCTTTTATGACGCCTGGATCGATCCGGCCACGCTCAACCGCTCGCTTCAGCTCGACGTGATGACGCCTCACCACACTAAGTACAACCTTGACGGATCAGTCGCCCCCAGCGACTTGGATGATCCCATCCCAGTGCCCTTTCTCTCTGTTCACGGCCGGTTCCGAATCGCGCTGGAATGCGACGTCAAGAGCAACGAAGGGCATCGCTGGGCGCAACTGGCGCTGGAGATTCTGATTGGCGCCCTCAAGAATTGGGGGTTGGGCGGAAAAACAAGTTCTGGATACGGGAGGCTGATCTGAAATGAAAAACCGTTCTTCAACCTTGGCCGGCCAAGTCGCGGCAAATGTGATCGAAGTCCTTATCGGGGGGAAGCGAAGCCTCATTGTTCTTTTCGTCGTTGCCATCTTTTCGGTCGCGACAAATCTGATCAGTGGGGGGGTTGACAAGTATCTTCCCGCCTGGGCAGGCCTAATCTTGGGTGTGCTGCTGTTTCTGTTTATCCTGGCCCTGGTTTATTTCGGCATCCGCCATATTGCCTCGGCGATGAAAATCCGGGTCCTTCAGGATGACAATCCACCCACCTGCAAGGTGCTGATTCTTTTCCTGTCCCCCGTTGGCGGGGACCGCACCACGGCCGAAAACATCACCAGAGGCGCAATTCCCGCGACAATCGAAAACCCGGGCGACCGCCAACGCTTTAAGGCTTCCTGGCGCATGCCTCTGGAGGCGATTGCACACCATATGACGCGGCTGGAAAAAGTCATCGTGGTGCCTTCCGCGGACTCTCCTGGCAAAACAGATGGGACTTACCGAGACTTGGATTTGTTCGTCGGCACAGTGAAGAAGATGTGCGGGGATCACGCACCGCAACTTCTTAGCCCGAACGATCTTGGCTTGAATTGCCAGGACGGCGTCGATTTTGAGACCGCCGAAGCGTTGGTCAGCGTGCTGGAGAGGATCTATGCGCGCCTTCGAGAAAAGGGCTATCCGGATTACGAAATCTTGATTGACATCACCGGAGGACAAAAAGTTCCGACGGTGGCTGGGGCCACTGTAGCCCTGGATGTGGGCCGCCGCATACAGTACGTGAGCCTGCGGGATTATCGGGTGCGAGTCTATGACTTTTCAGTGAGTTCGTCAAAATGAGCCATCATGCCGAACGGGTAATAGATCTGCGAAGTTACTTCGGAGAAACGGCGCGCCTGGCGGACCTGCCAGCCTATCTCGAACGGGCCGTCTCCGAAGCGGGCGAAGGGAATGACGTCATCCTCACCGGAGCGGCGCCCATTTGGATGTACCTGAAAATCGCTCATGCCTTGCATGGAAAGGCGCGGCGCTTGTTGTACCGTTCGCCCGTTACGGGGGACGTGCTGATTTTCGATCATTCGCCGGATTAGGGCTAACGTGGGCAGCGGAGTGAAACTGTTGAACTCGCGAATTCTCCGCCGGGCTTTCTGCCGGGTGCGGGAAAACCACGGCTGCGCGGGGGCCGATGGCGTATCGCTCCAGGATTTCCAGCAGAACCTCGAGGTCCGGCTGGAAGAGCTCCGGGGCGGGGTGGCGGAGGAGTCCTACTTCGCCTGGCCGCTGCGCAAAATCGAGGTCGAAAAGCGCCCGGGTTCACCGGAACGGCGCACCCTGCTGGTCCCCGCCGTCCGCGACCGCGTGCTCCAAACCGCCGCCGCGATGTACCTGGAACCCATCCTGGAGCCGGAGTTCGAGGAGTGCAGCTTCGCCTACCGGCGCGGCCGCTCGGTCCGCATGGCCGTTGAGCGGGTCTGGTCCTTCTTCCAGCAGGGTTACCGCTGGGTCCTGGACGCCGATATTGACTCGTTCTTTGATTCGGTCGATCGCGAGATCGTCCTGAGCCGCCTCGCGCCCCTCGTTCCCGATGAGACCGTGCTGCGGCTGGTCCGCTTGTGGTTGGATTACGCCGTCTGGGACGGCCTCCAACTCACCCGCCCCGCTCTCGGTCTTCCGCAGGGCGCGGTCGTCTCGCCCATGCTCGCCAACCTGTGCCTGGACGCCTTCGATGAGAAGCTGCTCCAGGCGGGCCTGAAACTAGTGCGGTATTCCGACGACTTCGTAGTGCTCGCCAAGAGCCGGCGCGCCGCCGAGGAGGCCCGCGAACTAACCGAAGAAGCACTCGCCCAGCTCCGCCTGCGCCTGCACCAGGGCAAAACGCGCGTGGTGCGGGCCTCGGATGGCTTCCGCTTCCTGGGAGTCATTTTCCTCAAAGACCTCCTCCTCGAGCCTTATCGCCGCGGGCCCAAACGTTCGAAGGTCTTGTTCTCCGCCCCGCCTCTGCCGGAGCGGTTTTTCCCCTCCAGCGAGCGCCGCCGTCTGCGCCGCTACCGGAGCGTTTGAGCCGTGGCCGTGATCTACGTCCGCGAACAGGGCAGCTCGCTCCACAAGCGCGGCAGGCGCTTGCTGGTTGAAAAGGATGGCAAGCTCCTCCTGGAAATCCCGCTACGCGATACCGAGTGCGTGGCCGTCTTCGGCAACGTGCAAGTGAGCACGCAGGCGCTCTCGGAATTGCTGGAGCGATCCATCCCGCTCGCTTTCTTCACCCGCAACGGGCGCTTCAAGGGGCATTTGGCTCCCGAAGCCTCCAAGAACGTCCCCCTGCGTCTGGCCCAGTACAAGGCGTCTCAGGATGAGGCCCGGGCGCTGGCCGTCGCCAAAGCGTCCGTGCGGGCCAAGCTGCTCAACTGCGCGGCTCTAATCACCGATTACCGCGCCCACTACCCTTCCGCAGAGCTGGAGCAGGCAACAGACACGTTGGCCTGTGCGGCGGACAAGGCGATGGCCGCCTCCAGTCATTCGGAGCTGTTGGGCTGCGAGGGTGCTGGCGCCGCTGCGTACTTCCGCGCCTTCGGCGTCATGAACCGCAGCGGATTGCCCTTCGAAACCCGGCGCATGCACCCCCCGCCGGATCCGGTCAACGCCCTGCTGAGCCTGGGCTACACCCTGGCCATGAACGAACTTCGAGCTGCGGCCGAGGCCCGGGGCCTGGAGCCCCACATCGGCTTCCTTCACCAGATCGATTACGGCCGGCCGTCGCTGGCGCTCGACCTGCTGGAACCCTTCCGCCCGGCGGTGGTCGACCGGCTCACCCTCCGCCTGATCAACGAACGCATTCTGAAGGCCGAAGACTTCGCCCGCCGCCTGAGCAGCCCGGGGGGCGTCATTCTGACCCCGGAAGCGTTCAAGCGCTTTTTGGGGCACTATGAATCGGCAGTCACCGAGTCAAGGAAGGCCGCTCCGCGCGGCCTGCGGGAAGCCATGCGCGAGGATGTGGGCCGGCTGGCTCACGCCCTGGAAGACGGGGGCCCGTTTCAACCTTACCTGGAGCTAGACTGATGCTGTACGTCATTTCATACGACGTAGTGGAAGATGCCGGGCGGCGGCGCGTTTACGAGGCGCTCAAAGATTATGGGCGCAGGGTCCAGTACAGCGTATTTGAGTGTGATCTGGACGGGAAGAGCTTGGACGAACTGTGTGGGAGACTACAGGAGGCGATCGATCCCGCGGCCGACTCGTGCCGCATCTACCGGATTTGCGAGGCCTGCGGGAAGGAGGTTCAGATTCTGGGACGGGGAGACCGCTATGAACGCCCGGGCTACGTGGTGGTCTGAGCTTGGGCAGGAGCTTTCCGAGCGGCTGCCAAAGGGCTGGATTGTGGTCTGGGCTGGGGGCTGGATGGCGTTTGGGCGGCAATGGACTGAAACTGGGGGAGTTGGCGTAACTTGGAAACCGGGCCTTCCGGGAGGGGACCTTGCGGAAAGCGGGCAAGCTCTTGAGGAGAAAAACACTTGCATCACTGCGGCGGCGCGGTTTGGACCGGTTGTGGGAGGTGCAAACGGGGTGAAAAAAGTGGGTTGCGGAAAAGCAGGTTCTATGTATAATGAATGCAAGAGCTTGGCAGGGTGGCTGTCGGAAAGAGTTCGCTGGCGAAGAAGCGATTGAGACTCGATGGTGTTGATTTCGTGTTTCATCACCCAGTAGTCGGAAAGAGTTCGCTGGCGAAGAAGCGATTGAGACTCGTGGTCGGGATACGAACCCTGACCCCTTTCTGGAGTCGGAAAGAGTTCGCTGGCGAAGAAGCGATTGAGACGAGTGCCCGAGACATCGTCCGCCTCCAGCTCGATGTCGTCGGAAAGAGTTCGCTGGCGAAGAAGCGATTGAGACGGTAAACATCAATGTGTTCCTTGCCAAATTTACCTTGTCGGAAAGAGTTCGCTGGCGAAGAAGCGATTGAGACGCGATGGATAGGGCCTCCTTCGCGGTCATCCGATCCGGTCGGAAAGAGTTCGCTGGCGAAGAAGCGATTGAGACTTGGCTACAAGGGCGCAAGGATGTTGTATGGATACCGTCGGAAAGAGTTCGCTGGCGAAGAAGCGATTGAGACATCGGATATCCATCCTCATAAATCATGTACAGACATGTCGGAAAGAGTTCGCTGGCGAAGAAGCGATTGAGACTAGTTCGGGGCCTTGCAGCGCGTCACAAGTTCAAGTCGGAAAGAGTTCGCTGGCGAAGAAGCGATTGAGACGTGGTCCCATCGGGCCGCATGAAGCGGAACCCGATGGGTCGGAAAGAGTTCGCTGGCGAAGAAGCGATTGAGACCTGGGGTTCAATGTACCCCCAAAAGGCCCTTATCAGGTCGGAAAGAGTTCGCTGGCGAAGAAGCGATTGAGACTCGCCTGCGCTGGCGCCGGTTGCGCCGCGGGTTTCTGTCGGAAAGAGTTCGCTGGCGAAGAAGCGATTGAGACGGACCGCAGGGGGACCAAGGGGAATCCGGCTTGGAGTCGGAAAGAGTTCGCTGGCGAAGAAGCGATTGAGACCTTGCGAGAACTCTGGATTATCAAGGCGTGTCGTGGTCGGAAAGAGTTCGCTGGCGAAGAAGCGATTGAGACTGGTGCCAGTGTCGCGGACCGTGATCACGCCGTTTAGTCGGAAAGAGTTCGCTGGCGAAGAAGCGATTGAGACAAGGTAAACGCGGATGGCTCCGTCAAGCTTAGTCTCTGTCGGAAAGAGTTCGCTGGCGAAGAAGCGATTGAGACACCTTTTTTCTCTGCGCCGACGCCGGCGCAACGGAAGTCGGAAAGAGTTCGCTGGCGAAGAAGCGATTGAGACCTGAGGCGGTGGTACGGCCGCGAGGCCAAATACCAAGTCGGAAAGAGTTCGCTGGCGAAGAAGCGATTGAGACTCCAATAAACATCATCATCACGGCCATCCACAAGATGTCGGAAAGAGTTCGCTGGCGAAGAAGCGATTGAGACAGCCCCAGAACGCCCTAATTAAGGCCCAATTCTCAGGCGTCGGAAAGAGTTCGCTGGCGAAGAAGCGATTGAGACTTGGCGACGTTTACGGCGTACCAAGACGCCCACTCAGGTCGGAAAGAGTTCGCTGGCGAAGAAGCGATTGAGACACTGAGGCTCTCCAACGCGGCGGAGAGCCAATTGAAGTCGGAAAGAGTTCGCTGGCGAAGAAGCGATTGAGACAGGGTCGAGCGACTGCGTTACGGTGTGCCACTCTGGGTTGTCGGAAAGAGTTCGCTGGCGAAGAAGCGATTGAGACACAAGCATTTTGGGCAGGGACCGAAACGGCATGTTCTCGCCGGAAAGGGTTCGCTGGCGAAGAAGCGATTGAGACTCCCAACTGTCCCGCCTCAGTTGGAAATGGAGGAAGCGTTCTCCCGCTAAGCTAGCCCAACTTCCGCAACCTAAGGGGCTTGGCAACTTTTTTGGGCCGTCTTTAAGGCGGCCGGAGGGAGAGAACAA